>ERZ857775.1-NODE-1-length-491795-cov-11.550144_pt1 | contig 491795 bp, 448 predicted proteins | sample MGYA00519698_ERZ857775 | MGnify/ENA primary metagenome ERZ857775 (study PRJEB31778, sample SAMEA3449363) | human gut metagenome | biome: human gut; feature: human-associated habitat; material: faeces | place: United Kingdom | collected 2010/2012 ...
TCGCGCTGCTCATCGGCGTCGAGGTCATCGGCAAGGTGCCCGCCACCCTGCACACCCCGCTGATGTCGGGCGCCAACTCCATCCACGGCATCGTCATCGCGGGCGTCGTCATCGTCGCCGCGCACGCCACCAGTCCGCTCGCCTGGGTGTTCATCTTCCTGGCCGCCGTGCTGGGCACGATGAACGTCGTCGGCGGCTACGTCGTCACCGACCGCATGCTGGAGATGTTCAAGTCCGACAAGGGCAAGAAGAAGGAAGAGGAGGCCAAGTAAATGGGTACCCTGGCCGAAATGCTGAGCACGCCGCTCGGCGTCATCGAATGGTTCGTCTATCTGCTGGCCGCAGTGATGTTCGTCATCGGCCTGCACCTGATGAACTCCCCGAAGACCGCCCGCAAGGGCAACATGGTCTCCGCCATCGGCATGGTGTTCGCCGTGGCCATGGCCTTCATCGTGCTGTTCGCAGGTGAGGCCTCCAACGGTTTCAAGCATGGCGTCGCAGTCATCGTGCTGATTGTCGGCATCGTCATCGGCGCCGTGGCGGGCGTGGTCTCCGCCAAGAAGGTCAAGATGACCGACATGCCGCAGCTGGTCTCCGTGTTCAACACCGTGGGCGGTGGCGCCGCCGCGCTCGTGGCATTGAACGACATCCTGACCTCCGCCGAAACCCCATCCATCGTGGTGCTCATCACCGCGGGTCTGGGCATCATGATCGGCTCCGTCACCTTCTCCGGCTCGCTGATCGCAGCCGGCAAGCTGCAGGGCATCAAGTGGGTCAAGAAGCTGAGCCTGCCGGGCAAGGGTTTCTGGAACATCCTGTTCGTCGTGCTCACCATCGTGTCCTTCGTGATGTTGTGCGTGCAGCCGAACCAGCGTCTGCTCTGGTCGATCCTGACCACCGTGTTCGCCCTGTGCTACGGCCTCGTGTTCGTCATCCCGATCGGCGGCGCTGATATGCCGGTCGTCATCTCCGTGTTGAACGCCTGCACCGGCACCGCAGTGGCCATGTCCGGTCTGGCCATCAACAACATCGCCCTGATCGTGGCCGGCGCGCTCGTCGGTGCGGCGGGCGTGACCCTGTCCATCGCCATGTCCAAGGCTATGAACCGTCCGCTGCTGTCCGTCTTGGCTGGTGGCTTCGGCGGCTCCAATTCTGCGGCGGGCGCCGGAGAGGGGCTGGAGGGCACCATGAAGGAAACCTCCGCCGACGATCTGGCCGTCCAGCTCGTCTACGCAGAGAAGGTCATCTTCGTGCCGGGCTTCGGTCTGGCCCAGGCCCAGGCCCAGCGTGAGCTCGCTGACCTTGGCACCCTGCTCAAGGACCATGGTGTCGAAGTCTCCTACGCCATCCATCCGGTGGCAGGCCGTATGCCTGGCCATATGAACGTGCTACTCGCCGAGGCCAACGTCCCGTATGAGGAGCTCGTCGACCTGGATGACATCAATCCGCAGTTCCCGCAGGCCAACGTGGCTCTGGTGGTCGGCGCCAACGACGTGACCAATCCGGCCGCCCGCAAGCCGGGCACCCCGGTTTCCGGCATGCCGATTCTCGACGTCGACAAGGCGCAGAACGTGGTGGTCATGAAGCGTGGCCGTGGCACCGGTTATGCCGGCATCCAGAACGAGCTGTACTTCGAAGACAACACGCAGATGCTGTTTGGTGACGCCAAGGCGAGTCTGCAGGCCGTCATCGCAGCGGTCAAGGAACTCATCAACTGACGGACCGGCTCGTCGCCTACGCGAAGATCAGGCCCTTCCTCTTTTTGGAGGAAGGGCCTTTTGTTATTGCGCAAGTTGTCCACAGACAGGTATGGGGGTGTGGATAGGTGGAAATTGTCCACTTATTCACTTTTTTCAAAGGATTGTGACGGAGAGGTGGACGGATATGCGACAGTAGGTGCATCTCTACGACGAAGGAGTTGCATATGACAGTTGCCGTGGCCACGCCATTCAATATGGACGAACAGGCTTTCCTGCAAACGATGGATCGGCTGATCGAGCGCTTCGACCGGTACAGCTCGGGGCGTTGTTTCGCGGACCTTGATCGGATACGTCTCGAACACGATATGGAAGGTCCGCTTTCCCTGTTCGATGACGTGGTGCACGAGCTTGCGGATGACTTGTTCGGCGGCACGTCATGGCCGGTGAACCTCGACATGGATATGATCATATTGGATCGGTTCCAAATAGGCTATGATGCCGAATTCCTGACCGGATGCCGCAATGTGGTTCGTAAATACGGCATGAGCGCATGGCTGTATGAAATGATTAATGATGCTTCCGTCGCGGTGGCGACGCATCGGCCGAGCAACAGGATGCCGTTCCAGCTTGGTCTGTTCGATACACGTGAGGTGTTCCGAAGGAAAAAGACCAAGGGGAAGAAGAGCGGAGGCGGAAGGAGGAAACGGCTCGAATGCATGATGGAATACCTGCGACAGACCTACCGTCTGGCCGCATACACTCTGTTGCGATGGGGAGGGGGCGAGCCTAGGGCCGCTGATGCGGCGCTGATGGTTCTCGCTTATGGGGGATTGGGTATGTGTATGCTCCGCGATGATCCGAAAGTGGTCGAATTGGGATGTGATCCCGATTTCCGATACAGGCATGTATGCGCCCAGTTGCAGGATATGCGGATCAAGGCGGATCTGGAATATGCCTGTTCTGTGGATCTGAGCGTCACCAGCTCATTGGAATATCCGGCTTGCCTCGATGCCAGATATCTGTATGACGCCGAACACATTGTGGAGGCATATCGGAATCTGTGGGATGAGAACACTAAGCCCGTCGCCCAACTACTGGCCGAGATCGAGGACAATGGCGTATATGAAGTGGAGGATATATGGAAAGACCCGCTCTATCTGCATGACCTTGCCATCTCCCTTATGGGGCCGTCGGCTTCGGGTCTTCTCCAGGAAGGCTTCAGACTGCGTGATCGAACCATGTTCGAGAATGGTGTCAAAGAACTTGACAGCCAGGCACGCAATGTGAGGAAGGCTGGTCTGCTGCTTACCCTTGCCGGATATATCTTTTTCGCCGAACCGGAGGATCGCATGGATGCGATGCTCGCTTCGCACAAGGATCGCAAACGCATGTTGGACAACTATGAAAAGCTTGGCGAAATGGCCGCGACCATCGCCTTGTACCGTCTTCCTCGGGATCGCGAATCGCTTCGGGCAGTGCGGGCCCTGCTCATGCATGAGACGGGCGTGTACGCGGACAAGATGGGAGAGCTCATGGGTCTCGCCGACGAGCCGGACGGGGAAGACGAAGCCACCGCTCCGGTCATGGGGTGAAAGACGGTTTTCCGCATATTGGACATGACAATGCTTTGGGATTGACTCTACAACCATTGTAAGGTTTAGCCTTCCTGCTGGAAGACATAGGCCGAAACGGGAGGATAAGAGACAACCCATGGGAAAGAACCTGACAACGGGAAGCGTGTTCAGAACGATCGTCACCTTCGCGTTGCCGTATCTGCTGTCGTATTTCCTGCAGACGCTGTACGGCATGGCCGATCTGTTCATCGCCGGACAGTTCATCGGCATCGACGGCATCACCGCGGTGGCGAACGGCAGCCAGGTGCTGTACATGCTCACCGTGGTCATCGTGGGTCTTGCCATGGGCGCGACCGTCACCATCGGCCGTGCGGTCGGCGCGAACAGGCTCGACCGTGCGGCCAAGGCCATCGGCAACGTCATCACGCTGTTCGCAGGAATCGCGTTGGCGCTGACGGTCGTTCTGCTGTTGAACGTGCACAACATCATCTCGCTGATCGGCGTGCCAGTCGAAGCCGTCGAGGGAACCGCGCAGTATCTGACCATCTGCTATATCGGCATCCCGTTCATCGTCGCGTACAACATTATCAGCTCGGTGTTCCGTGGGATGGGCGATTCGAAAAGCCCCATGTATTTCATTGCGGTTGCATGCTTCTGCAACATCGTGTTCGACTACCTGTTTATGGGCTGGCTGCGTCTTGGTCCCTCGGGCGCGGCATTGGGCACCACACTGGCGCAGGCCATCAGTGTGACCGTGACATTGGTGGCGATTCGCCGCCGGCGTACGGGCATCAGACTGAAGTTCGGCGATCTTCGCCCCGATAGGGCCATGCTCCGCGGCATTCTCGGCATCGGAGTGCCGACGGCGGTTCAGGACGGCTGCATCCAGATCGCCTTCATCATCATCACGGTCATCGCCAACTACCGTGGCCTGAACGATGCGGCAGCTGTCGGCGTCGTCGAAAAGGTGATCAGCGCGTTGTTCCTGGTACCGTCGTCCATGCTGGCCACGGTATCCGCCGTCTCGGCGCAGAACATCGGTGCCGGCAGGATGGAGCGAGCGACGAAGACACTGCGATACGCCACCGCGATCACCGTCGTCTACGGCATCGTCATATCGATTGTGGTGGAACTGACGGCGGGCTCCATCGTCGGCCTGTTCACCACCGATGCGACGGTAATCCTGCTGGGAACACAGTACATCCGCAGCTACATCGTCGACAGCATCTTCGCGGGCATCCACTTCTGCTTCAGCGGCTTCTTCGCCGCATGCGGGCGCTCCTATATCGGATTCATCCACAATATCGTGGCCATCACCCTGGTCCGTGTGCCCGGGGCGTATCTGGCATCCAAGCTGTTCCCGAACACCTTGTTCCCCATGGGCGTCGCCGCGCCCGCCGGATCGCTGCTTTCCGTGCTGATCTGTCTTGGCTTCTACGCGTGGCTCAAGCGTCACGGCGTAATTTCGGAGAAGGCGCGTGCATGACGGCGAGTGAGCGAAGTGGAGGGCGCGACGCTTTGCCGGGTGACGGCAGACTGTTCCGTATAGGCAAGGTTGCAGATATGTTCAATGTGTCGCTGGGCACGCTTCGGCATTATGAGCGTTGCGGCTTGCTGGAACCCGAATATATCGACCCGCGCACCGGGTACCGGTATTACGGTGCCAAGCAGTTCGAGGTGCTGAACACAATCCGGTACCTGCGTGTGCTGGATATGCCGTTGACGCAGATAGCCGAGTTCCTGCACAATCGCGACGTGCATGTCATCGAGGACAAGCTTGTTGCACAGAAAGCCCTGATCGAGCGCAAACAGCATGAGCTGGAAATGGTCCAGCGGAAGATCGACCATCGCTTGGAGCGGCTGCGGGACGCTGAGCAGTCCGAATTCGACGTGATACGTGTTGTGCGGCAACCCGCCTGCAGGATCGTCTGAATCAGGGATTCACCGAAGGTCGACTCGTATCTCGGCCTGGAATATTCGATCCGTAAGCTGGAGCAGCATCAGAAGGATTCGCTGGTCTTCCTCGGCAAGGTCGGCGTCGGCATTGACAAGGAATCGTTGGAACAGGGCGGATATGCCGATTACGGGTTGGTGTTCCTATTGCTTGACGACGAGGACGAATATGAGGGCGACACCGTGGCATTGCCGGAGACCGATTGCGTGCGCATCCGGTTCCGGGGGAGTCATGGCGATGCCCCCGACCGGTATCGCGAGCTGATATGGTACACCGCAGAGCAGGGTCTCGACATCACCGGGTTCTCACGTGAGATCGCGTTGATCGATGAAGGGTTGACATCGGATCCCGCCCAGTTCGTGACCGAGATCTGCATCCCGGTGCGCTAGCCACTTTCCGGCGACGTGTGGCGCTACTTGGCTTTCTCCTTCAGAGTCGGCGCAAGGGTGCCGGCCAGCGCGCGCTCGCCCGGCCTGGCCAATGGGCCGACCAGTTCATGCGCCGTGTACGGCTCCTCAAGATAGGCGATGTCGGATTCGCTGAGTTTTACTCCAAGTGCTTCGATGACATCATCCACGCGCTCCGTCTTCGAGCAGCCGACGATCGGTGCCGTGACGTCCTTGGCCCAATGCCAGGCGAGGGCGATCCGCGCCATCGGCACGCCGAGCCGTTCCGCGAGCCCGTGCACGCGTTCGATGATCGGCATATCCTGCGCACGTGCCTGATCGTACTTGTTGCGCATGGTGCCGTCGGTGGTGCCGCGTTTGGAATCGGAATCCCAGGACGGATGGGTCAGATGGCCGGACGCCATGGGGAGTATGGGGTGAGCGCCATGTTGTACTGACGGCTGTTCGGTGGCGTCGGCATCGATGGTCCACTGATGGAATTACGGGGAGGTCTTGCCGAAACTCATACCGCCAAGGCAGACCTTGGAAACTTGGATGCCGGACCATCCCAGTGGGGCGTAGCTCATGTCAGTCATACTGAAGCTCTTCTGCCGTTGATGTTCGGAAGGTCAGCATATCCCGTTTCGATTGGCAGAACCAATACCTCGCATGAATGGTTTGATATGCAATCGACGCATGGAACGATATACCATACTCACATTGGACATTCTTTTTCGCCGGGCGTTGAATAGGGAACGGTACAGAGCATAAATGAAAGGACGGGTCGACAATGGAAAATCCGAGCGCATTCCCGATGGGAGAACCGAACGACGGCTTCGCGCAGTACTTCGTGGGACAGAGCTACCTTGCTCCGGTGCTCGAGACTCCGCAGATTGCCATCCATAACGTGACCTTCGAGCCGGGTTGCCGCAACAACTGGCACATCCATCACAACGCGGCGCAGGTACTCATCGCGGTCGGCGGTTGCGGCTACTACCAGATCGAGGGACAGGAGCCAAAGGAGCTCAAGGCCGGGCAGGCCGTCTGCATCCCCGCGGATACGAAGCACTGGCATGGCGCCGCCCCCGGCGAATCATGCTCGCATCTAGCCTTCATGGTCCCTGCGGGCGATCCGGCATCCATGAGCAACGAATGGCTCGAGCCGGTGGATGCCGAAGCCTACGGCAAACTTGCCTGAGGTCTGTTGTTCTTATATGGAGGGCCATCCTGCAAAAGTGGGATGGCCCTTTTTGTTGTTCAGGGCGATAACGGTTTGAAGCCTTGCGGCGAGTGGCGTCATGCGAGGAAATCCGCAAGCAGATTGCACAAGTAGCTTGTGTAAGTGCTATGGTGGCCAGCTGGAGGCAATCGAAATGGATACGAAAGACGAATATTCGACATCGGATGTCGCCATGGAATTGGCGATTGCGGTCAGCAGGCTGCAAGCTCGGATGAAGCATGAGGCCGGCATCGCGGAACGGGGCATCACCGCTTCGCAGCTTGCCATGTTGAAGCGGCTGGATACCGAGGGAGAACTGTCGGTATCGACTTTGGCCGCGTACGAACACGTATCGCAACAGGCCATCACCCAGCGTCTTGAACTACTGAGGTCCACAGGGTATGTCACACAGCATGCCGATTCGAAAGATCGTCGTCGTCGACTGGTCGGCTTGACCGATGAAGGACATGCGTTCCTCGCCCACGTAACCGCTAGCCAAACAACTTGGCTGGCGCATGCCATCGAATATGCATTGGATGACGGCGAGCGCGGGGACCTCGCCGCTGCGACCACATTGATCGAACGCATCGCCGCCACGGAATCGCTGCCGACGGGAGGCGACACGCGATGAAGACGGCTGATAAGACAAGAGAAACTCCCGCGTTTCCCAAGACCTTCATCATGGCGATGATATTTGGGGTCGGTCTCAACCCTGTCAACAGCACGCTTATCTCGACGGCGCCCGCACCGATTTCACATGATTTGCGGATTGATGCCGGAAGGGCGACCCTGCTGATATCTGCGCTGTACCTGACATGTGCCATCGCGCAGCCGACGGCGGGCAAGCTTTCTGAGATCATTGGTCCTCGCTCGGTGTTCATGGCCGGTGCGGCATTGGTCATGATTGGAGGACTACTGGGTGGTTTCGCTCCGAATCTCGGCGTGCTGCTGACGTCGCGTGTGCTTATTGGTGCGGGCACATCCTGTGGCTATCCTGCTGCCATGCTGCTGGTTCGCAGACGGGCCGATCGCATGGGATTGGCGGAACCGCCTTCGTTGGTCCTTTCCATTCTCGCTATGGTGGGACTGGTGCTCATCGCTGTCGGTCCACCGTTGGGCGGCCTGTTGGTCACCTTTTTTGGATGGCGCTCCACCTTCTTCGTCAACGTGTTGGTCGGCATCATCACGATTGTGCTGGGATTGGCAAGCATCGAGCCCGATGCGAAGCATGAACATCGTATGACCGTATCCTTCTTCATCGCGCATCTCGATGTCATGGGTCTGTTGCTATTCTCCATCACAATCAGCGCGCTGCTGATTGTTCTTATGAGTTTGCCTACTTTCGACAAGGTGTCCGGTTGCGTCACTGTCATCGCTTTGTTGGCTTTTGTCGCGTGGGAGTTGCATGCGGCAACGCCTTTCGTCGATGTGCGTTCACTCGCGGCGGATAGTGCGATGACGTTGAATTTTCTGCGTGCGATGCTCACCATGCTTGGCGCTTATGTGGTCATGTACGCCTTGCCCCAGTGGCTGGAGGATGCCTGCCATATGAACGCCGGTGTTTCCGGCATGTTCATCATTCCGATGGGGGTGGTGGCGACAGTGGCTTCGTTATCCATCGCGAAGAAGCCGATAGTGCGCCTGCCGTTGATGGTGTGCTGTTCGGCGATGGTGGCGGTGGGCATGTTGTTGGCTTGCACGTCATCCGCTGGCATGGTCGTATTGCCGTTGACCGCCTCCGCTGTCGCGGGACTGGTGTTGGGACTCAGCATGTCGACCAGTCAGACCGTGCTATATCGCCGAGCGGCATCCGAGCATATTGGCACGTCGTCTGGTCTGCTGCGCACGTCCATCTATATCGGGTCTATCGGTGCGTCCTCATTGAGTGGCGTGTTCTTCGGTGAGACGGTCACTGATGGAGGGCTCCACGGCATTGGCATCACAGTTGCGGTTTTGGGGGTCGCCGCGCTATTGGCGACGGTTATGGATCGTACGTTGCGGTAGTCCGGGGAAGTTGTCCGCATCGTGAATGATGGTACGGACGGCCTCGCGTGCCGGATATACTGGACTGCGGTGATGGGACTCGCCTGAAGCCGTTACAGGCTTCGAACCGCAAACCCGCTGATGGTTCCTACGACATAGGGTGTGCTGTACCTTATGGCTTTCAGCGGTTGTGGCATCGCCATTCTTCCATGTCTATCATATTGGTTCGGCACCTCGCTGGAAAGAAGATACATGGCACGACAACATATCATTCGAGTCGATCTCATATGCGTGGTGTTCCTTGGGGGATGCATCGGAACCGCATTACGCTACGCTTGTTCGGTCATTCCCGACTGCGGCGCATTCCATATCGGCACATTCGCGGCGAATATGGCCGCCTGCTTCGTATACGCGGCGCTTTCGGCATGGCTGGGAGGAACCCGCAGAATCGTGGGACGCGCGAAGGAATATGTGAACCGTGGATGTGGCATGGGCATGTGTGGAGGATTGTCCACCATGTCCACTCTCGCCCTCGAGGAATTCACTATGCTGCATGACGGCAAAGCCATGGATTGTGCGGCGTATTGTTGCACGACCTCCATCGTGGGCTGTCTGCTGGCATACGTTGGCGCGCATGTCGGGCTGCGGTTTGCCGGTACTGAGCATAACGATGGTGATCGCCATGCCATGGGCAAGGAGGCGGACTGATGAATAATGCGGTCATCGCCGTATCGGTGTGCCTGTGTGGTGGTCTCGGCGCCGCCGCAAGGTATGTTTGTGATTCCGTTATCAAAGCTTCTTGGCATAAGGCATTTCCTTTGTCGACCTTTGTGATCAACAGTATTGCCGGATTCCTGGCAGGCGTGATTGCAGGTCTGTACTCACGCCGGTTTCTGTCGGATCCCGCGCATGTGATGTTGGCGACCGGCTTCCTTGGTGGATTCTCCACATTCTCCACCATGATGAACGAATCCGTGACGTTGTTGCGCGGTGGGCGGATCACCGTGTTCGTGGGATATGTGCTGACGTCGGTGGTGGTTCCTGTGATGGCCGCGGCATTGGGATATTGCCTTGTCGTCTGAGACTGGAGCGAGGACGTTGACTCGGGGCGTCGTTTCATTGTCTCTGGGTATGGATGGTTTATGGATTACCGCGACGCGGATTGGATAGTTTTCCATGAAAACGAGGAAAAACTATTGTCTTTTCCGTGTTTCCTCGATACATTGGTGGCTGGCCGCCCATGACAATCGAAAGGACTGACCATGACGCAGCAGGGCATGTCGACCAAGTCGAGGCATCTGACCATTCCCGATCTCATCACGATAGGTGTGTTCACTGCCTTGTATTTCGTGCTGGTCGCCGTGGCCACGCTGTTCAGTTCCGTGGCTTTGATGGGATTCGGCATGATTCTTCTGCCTGCGGTCGCCGCATTGATCTGTGGTTGCGTATATATGCTCCTGGTTGCCAAGGTCGGAAAATTCGGCGCGATTAGCGTGATGGGCATCGTCGTCGGATTGTTCTTGTTCGTATCCGGACATTTCATCCTTTCCCTTGCTGCGAGCATCGTGTTTCCGGTCATCGCTGATGCCATCGCTCGCGCCGGGGACTATCGGAGCAAGACAGGTATCCTGGCGAGTTATGTCGTGTTCTGCTATGGGCTGACCGGTCCGATTCTGCCGTTGTGGTTCATGAAGGATGCCTATGTGGCCAGTCTGCAGGCCCGTGGCAAGGACTCGTCCTATATCGATGGTGTGTTCGCACATGTCAATACCGGCACGTTTTTCATTGCCATGATAGCGGTACTGGTATGTGCGTTGCTCGGAGGCTGGTTTGGGCAGCGTATGCTGAAGAAGCATTTTGCGAAGACCGGCATCATCTGATGGCCCTGGACCCAAGAACCAAACTGTACCTAGTGGCATTGGCCAACCTGTTGCTGTTCTTCCATGTCGACGTGGTTGTGGAGTCGCTTACAGTATTGCTGCTTCTTCTGCCACTGCTCGGCGCGGGACGATGGGCGGCTGCGGTACGCTTCGGTTGCATCTATGTATTGCTACTAGTGGGGACTTGGGCATCGACGCTTGACGATGGCGGCAGCTGGTTGCATATGCTTGGTTTGCTTTGTGTCGGCATCCGGATGATGATGCCTTGTCTGATTGCCGGCATATACGCATTCACCACGACTACGGCCAGTCAATTCGTGTGTGCCCTGCGGCGCATGCGCATTCCGGAGACGATTGTGATTCCATGTGTGGTGTGCATCCGGTTCTTCCCGACAATCCATGACGATTACCATCAGATTCGTGACGCGATGGCATTACGTGGCATCGCCCAGGGGACATTCGCCCTGCTCCGTCATCCGGCTCAGTCTTTGGAATACATCCTGATGCCGTTGTTGATGAACGCTACGGGGGTCGCCCAGGATTTGTCCGTAGCCGCACTGACCAAAGGAATCGGCATTCGCGGGCCTCATACATGTCATACCGAAATCCGCATGCATGGCATTGATTGGGCATGGATGGTCATCTGCACGGTTCCTCTGGCATTGGGCATTGGAGGAGCATGGTGAGTATCGGAAGTGATATCAATCGGATAGTCGCATGGACGCAACGGTGCTCATTCGCATATCATGCTGATGAAGCTGCTGAGGTCGATGCGCTGAATGACATCAGCTGTGCCATACCGCAAGGCGAGATTGCCATCTTATGTGGACAAAGCGGCTGTGGCAAAACCACGTACACACGTTTGCTCAATGGTCTGATACCTGGTTTCTATTCCGGCGATTTGCAGGGCATCCATATGACGTGCGGAATCCGCGCCGGATTGGCTCCTGTGGAAAGCTATGTGGGACAGGTGGGCAGCGTATTCCAGAATCCGAAGACGCAGTATTTCAATGCCGATTCCACCGATGAGCTGGCATTCCCCTGCGAGAATACGGGCATGTCTCCCGCGCGGATTCGGCAACGCGTGCATGATGTCGCGGAGCAGTTTCACATCAGGCATCTATTAGGTCGTAGGATCATGACGCTTTCAGGTGGCCAGAAGCAACAGCTTGCTGTCGCGGCATCGACCATGCTGGCTCCTGGACTCATCGTTATGGATGAGCCGACAAGTAATTTAGATATGGTGGCGATTCGCAGGCTGCATGACATGGTCTCCCGATTGAGAGCTGATGGAATGACCATCGTCATTGCCGAACACCGTCTTGCATGGTGCGCGGATTTAGCGGACCGTTTCATAGTGTTCGATCACGGTACGATTCTCGGTGAATATGAGGCGTCCGATTTTCTGGCGATGTCCGAACAGCGCGTCGCGGCATTAGGATTGCGCGCCCTCGATGACAGACCATACAGGCTTGCCGTGCATCGTAAACTCCAACATGGAGGCATTGCGCCCGACGAGGACAAGCGACAGGTCGTCATTGGTGTGCGCGGCCTGAGTGTAGGCCATACAAAGCGGGGACTTCTAGGCCGCAAGACACCCGTATTCGCACGTGATATTCCCGATTTCGACATTCACGAGGGTGAGATTCTTGGCCTTATGGGGTCGAACGGGGTTGGCAAAAGCACTTTGGCACGTACGCTATGCGGTCTTGCCGCTCCGTTGAACGGCATGGTGCTATTGAATGGGACGAAAGCGAGCCGCGGCGCTTTGACTCGTGCCGGATTTCTCGTCATGCAGGACGTCAATTACCAGCTCTTCTCCGATAGTGTTCGGGAAGAGGCATTACTGGGACTTGATGGGATGGATGACGCTGTGCGTGACCGATGCGATGCTGTGCTACGAGACCTCGACCTATTGGATTCCGTGCAGCGCCACCCGATGAGTTTATCCGGCGGTCAAAAGCAGAGGCTGGCTATAGCCTGCGCTTTGATGAGCGATAAGCGATTCATTGTTTTGGACGAACCGACCAGCGGACTGGACCGGTTGCATATGACCCAAGTCGGCGGACTTCTGCGAAAGCTCGCGGACCGTGGCAAAGCGGTGTTGGTCGTAACACATGATTATGAGCTTGCAGCGCTATGGTGCGACCGCATCATAGCGCTGGAAGACGAACTGCATAACGAACAGGGAGAAGAAGAGGATCGTCTGGCATGGACTTCAATGTGAACGATTGGCTGGGAGACTGGATTAGCTTCGAACATTTGATCAACAATCATGACCCGAACCTTGACCGGGCTTGGAAGGATTCGACGAAAGCCATGCGATCCAAGCCGCTGTTCGCGATCATGATGCTCGGCGATGCGCGACGCTTCTGGGCAAAAGCCTGCAAAACCTCGGGCAAGGAGTGGCGATTCCGCATTGGTGGATGGCATATCGAGCAGCCGTCCGCAGTTGGCGACGATGATGCTGTCGCAGGCTTTAACCTGACTTGGCTGGACGAAAAACGCACCCCCATCACAACACATGAATATCGGCTCGATCATGTGCACGACAAGGGGCTGGAAGGCAAACCCTGCTATGTGTTCCACGCTAGCGATGCCGGTGCCTCCGATCCCTTCGCCGTACTCATCGCGATGGAGCCCATGCCTGAACGCTCCGTGCTCAGACACGGGGGACTGCTCAGTCATCTGCATTTTCAATATGCCTCTGATGAAGGCGAACTCATCAAAGGTACTGGCAAACAAGCCACGCTCCGCCATCGCATGTGGTATCCCACCATGTGCGCCGCTGAAGGGACGTTACTTGATCAATGCAACATCGTACGTGCGCTGCATCATCTTCAAGCATGGCGGGAACTGCCTGTCCCATCATCAGACTGACTGCAGATGCCCGAAGATGGGACAATATCAGCATTGCGACGATTGTAGGTATCGTCCAGTGACGCTTTCCGGACATGCGGCGATCCGAGAAGGCGCTCCCTCGCATACTACGCGTCCGCCTGCTTCACCGCCGCCCGGTCCCATATCCACCACATAGTCCGCATTGGCAATCACGTCCAAATCATGTTCGATGACGACCACCGTCGCGCCATTCGCTACAAGTTCATCAAACACGTGCAGCAGCACGCGAACATCAAGCGGATGCAAGCCGATTGTCGGCTCATCGAACACGAATACCGCATCATGCTGTTTCCGCCCCATCTCGCTGGCCAATTTCAAACGCTGGGCCTCACCGCCCGACAGCGCGGGAGTTGGCTCGCCCAACGCAAGATAGCCCAAACCCAATTCATGCAACGTGGCAAGCTTCGTTTGGATCGGTTTGACATCTCGTAAGACAGGCATGGCATCGTCGACGGTCATTGTCATTAACTGCGGCATCGAATACGCCACTCCGTCGGTGCAGGGGAGCTTCAGCTCGGCGATTGCATCGGAATACCGCGAGCCATGGCATGCCGGGCATTCGATATCGACGTCAGGCAGGAACTGCACGTCGAGCGAAATCGATCCCGTGCCGTCGCACGTCGCGCAACGCAGCTTGCCAGTGTTATAGGAGAATGCCCCCGCTTTCAGACCGATGGTCCGCGCAGCATCTGTTTTTGCGAACGCGCGTCGAAGATCGTCATGGACGCCGCAATATGTAGCGACGGTGGAACGTATGTTCGCGCCGATAGGCGTGGCATCGATAAGATGTGCCTTGGACACACCGTCCGCCTCGAGGAGCCGCACCTGCGTCGGCTGCGGCGACCTGTCGATCCGCGACTGCAAAGCGGGCATCAACATCTCCAGTACCATCGTCGTCTTGCCGGAACCGGATACCCCTGTTACGGCGGTCAGCCGTCCACGGGGAATATCTACCGATAACGGGCCGACGGTATGCAGACGGTCGGTTTCCATATGAATTCGTCCTGCGGAGAAGATTTCATGGGCGTCAATGTTGTCACGCACACGGTCATGAACGTTGCCACCCTGGGCAAGGAACGGCGCGATGCGCGATTCGCGGGTATCAATCACCTGCGGCACCGTTCCCTGCGCAATCACCTGACCGCCCTTTGCGCCGGCACCTGGCCCCATCTCGATGAGATAATCGGTTTCGGCCAGCACCCGAGTGTCATGATCGACCACTACCACGGAATTGCCATCAGCCACCAGGTCACGCATGACACCGAGCAGTCCGTCGACATTCGCGGGATGCAACCCAATCGACGGCTCATCCAGCACATATAACACGCCTGTGGTGCGATTGCGCACGGCGCGGGCAAGCTGCACGCGTTGGCGCTCGCCGGTGGACAGCGTGGCTCCGGCGCGGTCCAAGGACAGATACCCGAGACCGAGTTCCAATAAACGCCGTGACGTATTGAGGAACGATTCACAGATGGCGCTCGCCATGGTGTGCATATGTGGTTCCAGCGATTCCGGCACGGACCCTACCCAGGAAACGAGTGCGTCCAGAGACATCGCGGTTGCCTGAGCCAGATTGATGTCTCTGATACGTGGCTGGCGGGCGCGTTCGGAAAGTCTGGTCCCTCCGCAATCGCTGCAGGGACGCTCTTTGAGGAACCTCGCAACACGTTTAAGCCCTTTTTCGTCCTTGGCTTTGGTGAGGGCGTTCTCCACGGTGTATACGGCGTTGTAGTACGTGAAGTCGAGTTCGGCGAAATCGTCGCCTTTTTTCGGCTTGTATAGGATGTGCTTCTTGATGGCTGGGCCGGCGAACACGATATCTCGTTCTTGTTCGGTGAGTTGGTTGAACGGTACGTTGGTACGTACTCCCATGGCCCCGCATACTTGCTTCATCAAATCCCACATCAACGATCCCCACGGCAGCACGGCTCCCTCGTCAATGCTTTTCGACTCATCCGGTACCAAGGCGGAACGGTCGACTTCCCTCATGATTCCGGTGCCTGAGCATGTCGGACACGCGCCCGCGGCGTTGAATGCGAGATCCTCCGCTGATGGCGGATGCATGAGTCCGCCGCAGAACGTGCAATGCATCGGAAGCTCGGCGGCAACGTTCATCGTGGGTTGGTTGCGTGCTCCGCAGTGTTCGCACACGTGCGATCCGATCCGGGAGAACAGGAGGCGCAGACTGTTGAGCAGTTCGCTCATTGTGCCGAACGTGGAACGGACTCCAGGCACTGATGGACGCTGATGCAGTGCCAATGCCGCCGGAATATGACGCACCTCGTCGACGGTTGCGCGGCTTGCCTGGGTCATACGTCTTCTTGTATAGGTCGATAGCGCTTCCAGATAGCGTCGTGATCCCTCCGCGTACAGCACGCCAAGCGCGAGGGAGCTTTTTCCTGAGCCTGAGATTCCGGCTATGCCGACCATGCTGTTGAGCGGGATGTCGATGTCGACGTCTTTCAGATTATGTACGTGGGCTCCGCGCACTTCGATACATGAGGGGAGTGGCCGAGACACTTGTGTTTCGTATGCAAAGATAGAAGGAGACGGTTTCATACCGGCAATTCTATGCTTGCCATATGGTTATCACATATACGGATGAAAAGAAATTCACCAAGGAACAGACCCAGCGACTGTTTCTTTCAGTCGGCTGGGTGTCCGGTCAATATCCTGAACGGTTGCATAAGGCGTTGATGGGGTCATCCACCGTATTCAGCGCATGGGATGGCGAACGTCTGGTGGGTCTGGTGCGAGTGCTTGATGACACGGAGATGGTGGCATACATGCACTATGTGCTGGTCGATCCTGAATACCAAGGGCGCGGCATTGCCGGACATCTTGTCGGCATGGTCAAGCAGCGGTACCACGATTACCTGTATATCGAGGTTATGCCTGAGGAAAGCAAGAATGCCACGTTCTATGAGAAGCATGGATTCCATATTATGGAGGATGGCGTCGCCATGCAGATATGCAATCCGGGAGAACGGCACTGACGGAACGGGCATCGGGCATGTCTTGAGAACTTCGGGCGGTGAGGGGCGCCATCTTTCGCCGGAGGCGTTTCCATTACCGCTTATATTTTTTGGGGTTCGGCTGTCAGATCTTGAATGAACGACGGATGAATCCGTATACGGTGTCCCAGTAGCGTTTCGGATCCACGGCGGAGCTTTCCATATGATCGGCGTCCGGAACCAGCAGACGTTCGCGGTCGATGCTGGAGCAGGCGTTGTAGTTCATGTCGAGGAAACGTGGGCTGACCATGCGGTCCTTTCCTCCATGGATGAACAGCGTCGGAATGACCGTATGCCGCAATGACGGTATGCAGGACGCTTCGGTGAAATCATAGCCGGCACGGCGCTTGCAGATCAGACCCGCCGCGTCCACACATGCCGAGGCGAGAAGCTTTGGCATGTGGAACATGCCTCGCGCGCTGTCTATGAATTCCATGCGGGCGGAAGTGTATCCGCTTTCGGCGATTGCCGCGATGACATTGCGTGGCAGTTCCGGCGTGCCGGTCGTCATCATCACCGTCGTGGCTCCCATGGATCCTCCGAATAGGAGAATGCGTGCTTGATCGTCGCTATCCACAATCAGCCGTATCCAATCAAGCAGATCATTGCGCTCCAACCATCCCATGCCTACATATCGTCCTTCGCTCAGATCCTGGGCCCGTTGGGATGGTGCGAGGACGGTGAAGCCCATGCGGGCATAGCGGTGTGCCCATTTGGCTTGTTCTTCAGGGGCTCCGGTATAGCCATGCACGCAGATGGCATATATATGCGGCGTCGGGTCGATGCAATCCGGATCGAAGAGCCAGCCATGCAGCTTAAGCCCATCGCGGCTGGTGATGGATACCGGCTGTTTCGTTTCGGAAAACCATTGCTCGGCCTCTTTGGCCTCGCCTTGGTTCATCTTTCCCTCGCGATCCGGAGCGATCAGCGCCTGATGGAAAATGGAATGCTTCCACTGCGTGTCGATGGCAAAGCGGAACAGCATATGTGCTGACGCCGCGAGCAATCCCGTCGCTGCGACGGTCGTGACGCCAGTCGCGAGCTGAATGTTGCGGATGAGCGCGGAATGGTCATGCGTCGTTGCCATTTTCTGATTCCTTACCACTGGTTGGTGCTTGTCTGACTACGATTGTACGTGGGTTTGCGCATAGTCCGCGTTTTATGCACCTTGCTCCTCTGATTGCAGGGAAATGTCAGCGCACCATGTATACTAGATAACTGTTGTCTTGGCGAGGGAGGTTCCGCCTCCGTTATCGACTTGGCGTATGATATGAAACTCCTTGGGTTTTTTATGCGGCTCGTCGGTGCGCCGAAACATAAGAACGATGTATCAAGGAGATATTGATTATGGCTACCACCATCACTCTTGAAGGTGCTGCTCGTACCGAGTTCGGCAAGGGTGCTGCCCGCCGCATGCGCGTCGCGAACCTCATCCCGGCCACCGTTTACGCCGGCGGCGAGGATCCGACCTTCGTGCAGCTGCCGATGAAGGAGACCACTCTGGCTCTGCGTCACACCAACGCCCTGTTCACCATCAAGTATGGTGACGAGACCAAGATGGCCGTCGTCAAGGACGTCCAGCGCAACCCGGTGAAGCGCATCGTCGAGCACGTCGATTTCTACGAGGTCAAGGCCGGCGAGAAGATCGACGTCGAGGTGCCGGTGTTCGTCGAAGGCACCCCGAAGGGCGCTGCTGTCGCATTCGTCGACATCCAGGAGCTCAAGGTCCGCGCCGATGTCGCCAACCTGCCGGAGAAGATCGTGGTCAACGTTGATGGCCTGACCGATGGTTCCAAGGTCTTCGCCAAGGACGTCGTGCTGCCGGAAGGCGTCGTACTCGATGTCGAGGATCCGGAAGAATCCGTCGTCACCGTCGAGGTGCCGGAAGATGCCGCACCGGTTGAGGCCGCTCCGGCTGCTGACGCCGCTGCCGCTCCGGCTGCTGACGCTGAGTGAGCCGTATCGTTGTCTATACTGGCTGCTCCACAAGCATGAGGTAGCCGGTGAGGAAGGGGTCCGTATGGGCCCCTTCCTGCTTTATGAGGATCGTTATCTCATATCGCGAACGCCGGTTATCGAAAGCGTTTATGGTGTGAGAGAGTACATACCAGAACCCGGCGCCACAAGCGCCGGAGACCAATAACCGCTGGCCGCCTTTGGGTGGCTGATGCAACTAGAAGAAGTAAAGAATGACTGAACAGAATCATCACGATTCGGCGGAGCTTGACAAGCTCGCCGAGAAGTTCACCGTGCTCCCGAACGACAACCCGGCATCCGACGCCAAGCGCGCCGAACTCATCGACAAGCCGGCTTTCGGTCAGGTCTTCTCCGACAACATGGCCCACATGACCTGGACCAAGGGTGAAGGCTGGTCGGACCGCCGCATCGAGCCGTACGCGCCGCTGAAGATGGATCCGGGCGCATCTGTTCTGCATTACGCCCAGGAATGCTTCGAAGGTCTGAAGGCCTATCGTCACGCCGACGGCTCCACTTGGCTGTTCCGTCCGGATGCGAACGCCGAGCGTTTCCAGAACTCCGCCAAGCGTCTGTACCTGCCGGAGCTGCCGATCGACGACTTCATCGGCTCTGTCGCCGCCCTCGTCAAGCGCGATGTGAATTGGGTTCCGTCCCGTCGCGAATACACGCTGTACATGCGTCCGTTCATGTTCGCTTCCGAGCCGTTCCTTGGCGTGCGCGCTCCGCAGGAAGTGGATTATTGCGTGATTGCCTCCCCGTCCGGACCGTACTTCCCGGGCGGTGTGAAGCCGGTCAGCATCTGGGTTGAAGACAAGTGGTTCCGCACCGGCCCTGGCGGCACTGGTTTCGCCAAGTGCGGTGGCAACTACGCCGCATCCCTGCTTGGTGAGTACACCGGCATCGACCACGGCTGCCAGCAGGTGTGCTTCGTCGACGCCGCCACCAAGACCTACCTTGAGGAGCTTGGCGGCATGAACATGATGGTCGTGCACAAGGACGGCCACGTGGAAACCCCGTCCCTGACCGGCAACATCCTGCCGGGCGTGACCCGCCGCTCCCTGATCCAGCTCATCCAGGACAACGGCCACGACGTGGTCGAGACCATGATCGCTCTGGACCAGCTGCTTGAGGACATCAAGTCCGGCGAAGTCACCGAGGTGTTCGCCTGCGGTACCGCCGCCATCATCACCCCGATCGGTCGCTTCAAGTCCGAGAAGTTCGATGTGACCGTCGCCGACGGCGGTTCCGGCGAGTTCACCCTCGCACTGCGCAACCAGCTGCTCGGCATCCAGCTTGGCGAGATCGAAGACCCACACAACTGGATGTGGAAGGTCTGCTGATTTTCCCGTTAGCGATTATTAGCTGACATATAGCTGTAATGGCCGCCGGAGGGTGGCGCGTGCTTCAGGCCAATTCACATGGTCTGGCAATGTACGTGCCGCCCTCCGGCTCTTTTATTGCAGCTCTTGCCCCATATTGTGCTATTTTTAACAGCTGGTTGGAAAAGAAATATGTGAGGGAAGGGGAGTGGCCATGGAAGTGGCGCTGGAAAGCAACGGCTTCTTCATAGGTATCGAATATCTGGCGACCTTCTGCTGCGGCATGGTCGGCGGGCTCGCCGCCGTACGCAAAGGCTATGATATTTTTGCGATTCTCGTCACCACATGGCTCACCGCATTGGGTGGTGGCATCATTCGTGATGTGCTGCTCGGAGCGCTTCCTCCCGCAGGCGTCTCCGACAAAGGGCTGGTGATCACCGCACTGCTCGCAGCTGTGGCCGTAGCCATCATTTATCCCGAAGTCGACAAGCTCAAATGGTCCATGCTGTCATTGGACGCGCTGGCATTGGGTCTTTACGCCGTCAACGGCACATCCAAAGCCATGATGTACCACATGTCCGGCACCACGGCAGTGTTCCTGGGCATGTTCACGGCACTTGGCGGCGGACTCATCCGTGACATGCTCATCAACGAGGTGCCCATGGTGATCCGCGACAAGCATTGGTACGCGGTGCCTTCAGCCGTTGGATGCGTATTGACGGTACTCGTATGTAAAGGAGTGAACGAGGGAATCGTCAGTTTTCCCGCCGAAGTCTTGCTTGATGTGCTGATTGTGGTGCTGATGGTGGCCATGCGGCTTATCTCCGTGTTTTTCGACATTCAATTGCCGGGGGCTTTGGCCAGGCATAACACCTACCTGCCGAGCGAAGCCAAATATCTCAAACGTCCGGTCATCCATCCCGATCGGAATGATGACGATATCAAGCGTAAGTGAGCATTTTCAACAGAGTACGAAATGTAAAAAAGAAGAAGCCCCGCAGGTTTTCCTGCGGGGCTTCTTACAAGCTGTGAGTTACGAAAACTCAGAGAGCGTTGATGGCCACAGCGAGACCGGACTTGCGGTTGGCAGCCTGGTTCTTGTGGATCACGCCAGCGCCGGCGGCCTTGTCGAGCTTCTGGGCTGCGACCTTGTAGGCGGCTTCGGCGGCGGCCTTATCGCCAGCGGCGATGGCTTCGCGGGTGGCGCGAACGGCAGTCTTCAGGCTGGACTTCACGGCCACGTTACGCTTGTGCGCCTTCTCGTTGGTGAGAACGCGCTTCTTCTGCGACTTGATGTTTGCCACTATTTCTCCAAACGACGTTTGCTATAAGGACATACAAACGATGATGATAACATGGCACGCGGATAAATCGCCAATGCGTATAAGAGTGTCGCGGAAGGACATGCCGACACTACCAGTTAGAATCGTTTGCGTCGAATATTTCCAGAGGAGGATGGCGTGGGCCAACAGCATAATCAGCCCGGGTACACCGATCAGTCGTTGATCCGCAACTTTTGCATCATCGCGCATATCGATCACGGCAAATCAACGGTGGCGGACCGTATTCTGCAGTTGAGTGGCATCGTGCCGGAGCGCGAGATGCGCGATCGCTTCCTCGACCGCATGGATATCGAGCAGGAACGCGGCATCACCATCAAATCGCAGGCCGTGCGCGTGCCGTGGACGGTTGACGGCACCGAATACACACTCGGCATGATTGATACCCCCGGCCATGTGGACTTCACATACGAGGTGTCCCGAGCGTTGGCCGCATGCGAGGGTGCGGTGCTGCTTGTCGACGCCACGCAGGGCATTGAAGCGCAGACGCTGTCCAACCTGTATATGGCCATCGACCATGATCTGGCCATTATCCCCGTGCTCAACAAAATCGACCTGCCCAGCGCCGAACCCGACAAGCATGCCGAGGAAATCGCCGGCCTGATTGGTTGTGACCCGTCCGACGTGTTGCGCGTCTCCGGCAAAACCGGAGAAGGCGTCGCCGAACTGCTCGACCGTATCGTCGCCGAAGTGCCCGCGCCGGCGGGCAACCCGGACGCGCCTGCCCGCGCGCTCATTTTCGACTCCGTATACGACTCCTATCGTGGCATCGTCACTTACATTCGTATGGTCGACGGTGAACTGAAATCGCGCGAGAAACTGCACATGATGGGTATCGGCATGACGCATGACCCCATCGAAATCGGCGTGATCAGCCCCGACATGATGCCCACCAAGGCGCTTGGCGCAGGAGAGGTCGGCTATGTGATCACCGGAGCGAAGGACGTCAGCCAGTCCAAGGTGGGCGACACCATCCCCTCCGCCATAAATCCGGCTACCGAGCCGCTCGAAGGCTACCGTGATCCGCAACCAATGGTCTACGCCGGCCTGTTCCCAATCGACAACGCGCAATATCCGGAACTGCGCGAGGCGCTTGACAAGCTCAAGCTCAACGACGCGGCCCTCATCTACGAACCGGAAACCTCCGTGGCGTTGGGCTTCGGCTTCCGTTGCGGCTTCCTGGGCTTACTGCACATGGAGATCGTCACCGAACGTTTGAGCCGCGAATTCGACCTTGACCTGATCTCCACCGCGCCGAACGTGCCGTACGAGGTCACCGCGGAAGACAATTCCGTGCATCGCGTCACCAATCCGAGCGAATTCCCCGAAGGCAAGATCAAGAAGATCGTCGAACCGATGGTTGCCGCCGACATCATCACGCCGAAGGATTTCATCGGTGCGGTGATGGACCTGTGCCAAGACCACCGTGGCCAGATGGGCACCATGGAATACATTTCCGCCGACCGTGTGGAAATGCATTACCGTATTCCACTCGCCGAAATCGTCTTCGACTTCTTCGACCAGCTGAAGAGCCGTACCAAGGGGTATGCGTCGCTCGACTACCACGAGGATGGCGAACAGTCCGCCGATCTGGTGAAGGTCGACATCCTTATTCAAGGCGAGAAAGTCGATGCGTTCAGCGCTATCGTGCACCGTGACAAGGCGTACAGCTATGGCGTGATGATGACCAAGAAGCTGCGTGAGCTCATTCCGCGCCAGCAGTTCGAGATTCCCATCCAGGCTGCCATCGGTTCTCGAATCATCGCACGCGAAACCATCCGCGCCCTGCGTAAGGACGTGCTCGCCAAGTGTTACGGCGGCGACATCTCCCGTAAGCGTAAGCTGCTCGAAAAGCAGAAGGCCGGCAAGAAGCGTATGAAGATGCTCGGCCATGTGGAAGTGCCGCAGGAGGCGTTCATCGCAGCCCTGTCCACCGGCGGAGCGGGCAACGACCGCGACACCAAGGACAAGATTCGCGCCGCGCAGAAGTCCGAAGGTTGAGCCTTTCGTGACGTTCGAAATCTACATTCATGTTCCGTTTTGCTTACGTCGCTGCGGCTATTGCGACTTCAACACCTACACGGCCGTGGACATGGGCGCGGGCGCGTCACGCGGCAACTACGCGAACATGGTTATCCGCGAAATGGCGATTGTCCGCGATTGGCAGACAACGCACGGTATCAACGAGCCGAAGGTGGCAACCGTCTTCTTCGGCGGCGGTACGCCGACCACACTCAAGGCAAGCGATTTGGTCGCCATGCTGGATGCGGTACGCGCCACATGGGGCATCGCCGATGACGCGGAAATCACCACCGAAGCGAATCCCGACACGGTGAATGCCGACTATGTGAAAGAACTCGCAGACGGCGGTTTCAATCGTATTTCCTTCGGCATGCAATCCGCGGTACCGCATGTGCTTGCAACGCTCGACCGTACGCATACGCCGGAAAACGTCGCCGCCGGAATCGCAGCGGCCAATGCAGCAGGCATGCGTTCCAGCGTCGATCTGATCTACGGCGCGCCGGGGGAGAGCCTTGACGATTGGCGCACATCCGTCCGCACCGCCATCGATTTGGGCGTCAACCATATTTCCGCATATGCGCTCACCATCGCGCCGAATACGAAAATGGGACGACGGATCGCGGCGGGCACGTTGTCGAGACCGGACGATGACGACGAAGCGAACAAATACGAAATCGCCGACACGATGTTCACCGAAGCCGGCCTCGAATGGTATGAGATTAGCAATTGGGCTCGTCCCGGATACGAGTCGCAACACAACCTTGGCTATTGGAGGAACGTCGATTGGGCCGGTCTCGGTCCCGGTGCGCATTCGCATTATGGCGATTGCGAAGACGGCAAAGGATTGCGCTCCTGGGATATCGCGCATCCGCGATTGTGGGGCACCGCCATCAATGAGGGCAATGTGCCATGGGCCGGCAGTGAACGCATCACTGCCGCCGAGGACATCGAAGAGACCATCATGTTGGGCCTGCGCATTCGTGAAGGACTCGACACCAGACAATTCAGCCACTTGATTCCTGAACAAAAATGGATTGAGCTTGAACACGACGGGCTGATCACAATGCTTGATGGCCGCGCCATACCCACTTTGCGAGGCCGACTGCTCAACGACACCATCATCACGGAGCTGTTGGAAACACTGGACTGACCGGGTTAATGAGCATAAGTGAAGTGCGTGCGCATGAGCATGACATGCGAAGTATGCGTTCATGGGCTAAATCCTCTGCGAGGCATTGACAAAAATAGCCATTCGTTATATGGACACGTGCAACGTTGCTGACATACTGGCGCGGTATTCTAAACCACGCATTAAAGAACCGCAAGACTTTTCTTGCCCAAAAACATTGAAGGTGGTTTCGGTGACTTTCCACGCCCCGTTAGATCTGACGATCCATGATTCCCAAGGTATGTACGATCCTGGAGCCGAGCATGATGCTTGCGGCGTGGGTATGGTCACCACCCTCAACAAGCGTCCGGAACGCAAGATCGTCGATGACGCCATCGAGGTGCTGGTCAATCTGAACCATCGTGGCGCCGTGGGCGCCGAGGAGAACACGGGCGACGGCGCAGGCATTCTCATGAGTATGCCCGACGAATTCATGCGTGCCACGGCCGGTGTGGAGCTTCCTGAAGAAGGTCATTACGCCGCGGGCATCGCCTTCTTGGATCGCGACATCGCCACTTCCGGCCAGCAGGAGCAGGCCATTTCCAAGATCGTGCGCGAAGAGGGCCTCGAAGTGCTCGCATGGCGCGTCGTACCCACCAATCCGGACGGACTCGGCCTGCAGGCCCTGGCCAGCATGCCGGCGTTCAAGACGCTGATCGTGGCCGATCCGGAAGGCAAGCTCGGTGGCATCGAACTCGACCGCAAGACCTTCCGCATCCGTAAGCGCGTGGAACACGAGGTAGGCATCTACTTCGCGTCCCTGTCCGCCCGCACCATCACCTACAAGGGCATGCTCACCACCATGCAGCTCAAGCCCTTCTTCCTTGACCTGTCCGACGAACGCATGAAGGCGAAAATCGCCATCGTCCATTCCCGCTTCTCCACCAACACGTTCCCAAGCTGGCCGCTGGCACAGCCGTTCCGCCAGCTGGCGCACAACGGCGAGATCAACACCATCCAAGGCAACCGCAACTGGCTGTCCGCACGTGAAGGCCGACTGAGTTCCGAACTGCTCGGCGAATTCAAGCCGCTGCTGCCGATCGCCACCCCCGGCTATTCCGATTCCGGCACTTTCGACGAATGCCTCGAACTGCTGCACCTCGCCGGCCGTTCCATGCCGCACGCCATCTCCATGATGCTGCCGCCGGCATGGGAGAACAACGACCAGCTCGATCCGGACGTCAAGGCTTTCTACGAATACAACAACACGCTGATCGAACCATGGGATGGCCCGGCGCACATCATCTTCACCGACGGCACCCAGGTTGGTGCTCTGCTTGACCGTAACGGCTTCCGCCCGGGACGTTGGCAGGTCACCGACAATGGTTATGTCGTACTCGCGTCCGAAACCGGTGTGCTGCCGGAAGTCGCCGAGGAGCATATCGTCACCAAGGGCCGTCTGGAACCGGGCAAGATGTTCCTCGTCGACACCGACGAGGGTCGCATCATCCCCGACGAGGAAATCAAGAAGACTCTTGCCAGCCAGCACCCCTACCGCAAGTGGGTGGAAGGCAACTCCGTGGAATTGAGTCAGCTGCCCAAGCGCGAGCACGTCAACCACTCCGGTCAGTCCGTGCAGCGTCGTCAGCGCGCCTTCGGCTACACCGAGGAAGATCTGAAGCTGCTGCTCGCCCCAATGGCCAACACCGGCAAGGAGCCGCTCGGCTCCATGGGCAACGATACGCCGCTCGCCGCGCTGTCCAAGCACAGCCGCATGCTGTTCGATTACTTCACCCAGAAGTTCGCGCAAGTCACCAACCCGCCGCTCGACTGGGAACGTGAGAAGATCGTGACCAGCCTCGAATCCGCCATCGGTCCCGAGCCGAACCTGCTGGCCGATTCCGAACTGCACGCCAAGAAGATCCTCATCCCGCTGCCGGTGCTCAACTCCGACGAGATGGCACAGCTCAAGCGCCTCGACCGCGCCAAGATTCTCGGTGGCTATTACAAGCCATTCATCGTCAAGGGCCTTTACCAGGTGGCCGGCGGCGGACAGGCACTGAAGGACCGTCTTGACGAGATCTTCCAGGAGATCGACGAGGCGATTGAGAACGGCGCCAACTTCCTGGTGCTGTCCGACCGCGATTCCAACTATGCGTGGGGTCCGATTCCATCGTTGCTGCTCACTTCCGCAGTGCAGCACCATCTGCTGCGCCGCCACACGCGTACGCAGATCTCCATGGTGGTCGAAGCCGGCGATGTGCGCGAAATCCACCATGTGGCACTGCTGATCGCCTATGGCGCTGCCGCGGTGAACCCGTATCTGGCATTCGAATCCGTCGAAGACCTCTCCCGCAAGGGCTACCTCAAGGTCGACGCGGAAACCGCCGTGAAGAACCTGACCCGCGCACTGTCCACCGGCGTGCTCAAGATCATGGCCAAGATGGGTGTCTCCACCATCATGAGCTACCGTGGCGCGCAGCTGTTCGAAGCGGTCGGTCTCAACAAGGACGTCATCGACGAGTACTTCACCGGCACCACGTCCCGTGTGGGCGGCGTCGGCCTCGACGAGCTCGCCGAGGAAGTCGCCAGCCGCCATCGCGTGGCCTATCCGACCCAATGGACCGCCCGCCCGCACCGCAACCTGCGTACCGGCGGCGACTACAAGTGGCGTCGTACCGGCGAGGACCATCTGAACGATCCGGAAGCCATCTTCCTGCTGCAGCAGTCCACCCAGCGCGGCGACTACAACCTGTTCAAGAAGTACTCGAACCACATCAACGACACCTCCAACCGTCTGATGACGCTGCGTGGCCTGATGAAGTTCAAGTCCACCCGCAAGCCGATCGACATTTCCGAAGTCGAGCCGGCCAGCGAAATCGTCAAGCGTTTCTCCACCGGCGCCATGAGCTACGGCTCCATCTCCCAGGAGGCGCATGAGACGCTCGCCATCGCCATGAACACGATCGGCGCACGCTCCAACTCCGGTGAAGGCGGCGAATCCGAGGATCGTATCAACGATCCGCTGCGCTACAGCAAGATCAAGCAGATCGCTTCGGCACGCTTCGGTGTGACCAGCGACTATCTGGTGCATGCCACCGACCTGCAGATCAAGCTCGCCCAAGGCGCGAAGCCGGGCGAGGGCGGCCACCTGCCGGGAGCCAAGGTTCCGCCGTGGATCGCCAAGGTACGTCACGCCACCCCGGGCGTGGAGCTCATCTCCCCACCGCCGCACCACGACATCTACTCCATCGAGGATCTGAAGCAGCTGATCAACGATGCGAAGATGGCCAATCCGAAGGCCCGCATCCACGTCAAGCTCGTCTCCGAATTCGGCGTCGGCACCATCGCTGCCGGCGTGGCCAAGTGCCATGCCGATGTGGTGCTGATTTCCGGCTATGACGGCGGCACCGGCGCGGCTCCGCTCAACGCCATCAAGCATGCCGGCACCCCGTGGGAGATCGGCCTGTCCGAAACCCAGCAAACGCTGGTTCTGAACGGCCTGCGTTCCCGCATCACCGTGCAGTGCGACGGCGAGCTCAAGACCGGTCGCGACGTGGTGATCGCCGCGCTGCTTGGCGCCGAGGAATTCGGCTTCGCCACCGCCGCGCTGATCGTCGAAGGCTGCGTCATGATGCGCGCCTGCCAGAAGAACACCTGCCCGCAGGGCATCGCCACCCAGGATCCGGAGCTCCGCGCACGCTTCAAGGGCAAGCCGGAACATGTCGTCAACTTCTTCATGTTCATCGCCGAGGAAGTCCGCGAACTGCTCGCGCAGCTCGGCTTCCGCACGCTGGAAGAGGCCGTCGGCCATGTCGAATGCCTCGACCAGGACGAAGCCATCAAGCGTTGGAAATCCGACGGCATCGACCTGAGCAACGTGCTCATGCAGCCGGGCCCGGTTCCGGGAACCATCCTGCACAAGACGATCGATCAGAACCACGAGCTCGACAAGGCGCTCGACAACAAGCTCATCGAGCTTGCCCAGCCCGCCCTTGACAAGAAGGAGCCCGTGCGTATCGAAATGCCGATCCGCAACGTGTACCGTACGCTCGGCACCATGCTCGGCTATGAGATCACCAAGCGCTACGGCGAGGAAGGTCTGCCGGACGACACCATCGACATGACGTTCCATGGTGCCGGCGGCCAGTCCATCGGCGCGTTCATTCCGCGTGGCGAAACCATCCGCGTCTACGGCGAAGTCAACGACTACGCGGGCAAGGGCCTGTCCGGCGGCCGCATGGTGGTCCGTCCAGAGGACGGCATCACCTTCGATCCGCACGAGAACGTGATCGCAGGCAATGTCACCGGCTTCGGCGCGACTTCCGGCCAAATGTTCGTGGCCGGCCGCGCAGGCGAACGTTTCGCCGTACGTAACGGCGGCGCCACCTTCGTGGTGGAAGGCGTGGGCGACCACGGCTGCGAATACATGACCGGCGGTACGGTCGTGATTCTCGGCTCCACCGGCCGTAACCTCGGCGCGGGCTTCTCCGGCGGCAACGTGTACGTGCTCGACCTCGACATGAAGCAGGTCAACCCGGCGGCCGCCACCAACGGCGCGCTGCTGTTCGAGCCGCTTGACGCCGATGCCGACAAGCTGGTGCATGGTCTCGTCAAGCAGCATGCCGAAGAGACCGGCTCCGCCTTCGCGAAGGCCCTGCTTGACGACTGGGAAAACAGCGCCAAGCGATTCACCCACATCGTTCCGAAGCACTTCCTCGCCATGCAGAAGGCGATGAAGGAAGCCGAGGAGAAGAACATCGATTTCAATACGCCCGGCGTCTGGGAACAGGTGTACGAGCAGGTTATGGAAGGAGCGCGCTGACATGGGAGATCCTCGTGGATTCCTGAAGGTCCGTACCCGTCGCGAACTGGCCGAACGCCCCGTTGAAGAGCGAATCAAGGACTGGTTCGACGTTCACACCGAATCCGGCCTGCAGTCCTGGACCACCGAGCAGGCGGCCCGCTGCATGGATTGCGGCACTCCGTTCTGCATGAGCGGATGCCCGCTCGGCAACATCATTCCGGAGTTCAACGATCTGGTCCGTCAGGAGAAGTGGGAGGACGCGTACAACCGTCTGTCCGAAACCAACAACTTCCCCGAAGTGACCGGTCGCATCTGCCCGGCATTGTGCGAAGCCGCCTGCGTGCTTGGCATCCATCAGCCGGCCACGATGATTCAGAACGACGAACGCACCATCATCGATCAGGCATGGAGCCTTGACTACGTCAAGCCTCTGCCGCCGCAGCGTCTGACCGACCAGACCGTTGCCGTGGTCGGTTCCGGCCCATCCGGTCTCGCCTGCGCCCAGCAGCTCACCCGTGCCGGCCACACCGTGGTCGTATACGAGCGTGATGACGCCATCGGTGGTCTGATGCGTTACGGCATTCCGAACTTCAAACTCGACAAGCGCCTCATCGACCGCCGAGTCGAGCAGATGGAAGCCGAAGGCACCGTGTTCCGCACCGGCGTGGAAATCGGCAAGGACATCTCCTGGGATGACCTGCGTTCCCGCTACGACGCAGTGGTGGTTGCCATCGGCTCCACCGTGCCGCGTGACATGAAGATTCCAGGCCGCGAGCTCAAGGGTATCCATTTCGCCATGGAGTTCCTGCCGGACGCCACACGTCGCGTGTACGGTGTCAAGCCGGTCAACGACATCACCGCCGAAGGCAAGCATGTGGTGATCATCGGCGGCGGCGACACCGGTTCCGACTGCCTCGGCACATCCCTGCGCCAAGGCGCTAAGGACGTCACCGTGCTGCAGATCATGCCGCAGGAACCGAAGGAGCGTCCGGCCAACCAGCCATGGCCGACCTTCGCCCGCCTGTACAAGGAAACCTCCTCCATGAAGGAAGGTTTCGAAACGCAGCGCGCCGAATACGTGTACAACACCGACTCGGTCAACTTCGAGGGCTCCGACGAGGACAAGGCCAAGGTGAAGGTGGAGAACTCCACCGCCACCGAAGGCTTCGTCGCCGACGAGAACGGACATGTCACCGGTCTGAAGGTCGTCAACGTCGCTCCAGGAGAGAACGGGCCGTTCACCCGCCAGCCAGGCACCGAACGAGTGATTCCCGCCGATCTGGTGCTCATCTCCGTGGGCTTCCTGCACCCTGACACCACCACGCTGGTGGATCAGCTGCCGGTCGACCTTGACGGTCGAGGCAATGTGGCGCGTAACGACAAGTTCGCCACCTCCCAGGACGGCGTCTTCGCCTGCGGTGACGCCGGACGTGGCCAGAGCCTCGTCGTGTGGGCCATCTCCGAAGGTCGCTCCTGCGCGGCCGCGGTCGACGAGTACCTTACCGGCTCCACCGAACTGCCGGCACCGATCGTCGCTTCCAAGCGTCCAATGATGCTGCCGCGATAGACAACACTGTTGTAAGGGTATGAACGAGGTGGCCCGGCTCGCGAATAGTGAGCCGGGCCACCTGTTTTTCACCCGAAATGCGGTAAAGTAATCCCAGCACCATGCAACAAAGGAGTGACTAATGCCAAATCGCGCAGAACGACGTGCCCAAGCCAAGCGCAATCGCAGGGGAGTGCCACAGCAATACGACCAAACCCAAGGCCGCGCACGTTCCGGCATGTTGGACGAGTATCAGCTGCAGGAAAAGTCACGTCGTCTGCAGGACGGCACCGATGGGCCATGGAAGCCGAGTGCCAGTACGATCACGGAAACGGAAAACGCGCTGAACACCAATCCTGATTACAAGAATCCGAAGATGTTCAAGGCACCCCATTCCGTCCGCCAATGGTTCCGTGTGGCCAGCTGGGTGCTGATTGCGCTGTCGGCCATCGCCTTCCTCGTGGTCATGTGGCTGCCGTCGCATCCGATGTGGCTCATCTCCACAGTCGCCATCGTCTTCGCAGTCGGTGTGCTGAGCCTGTTCTTCACGGCCGGCAACCCGAAGCACAATCCGAATCTCGACCAAAACGGAACAGCCGTCTGATCACAAAAACGATGGAAAGCGGTGAGACAACCAGAAGCATTTGTCTCACCGCTTTTTCTATCGGATTTTAGGTATGCGCTACTTGACTTCGACTAACCGTAAAGGGTATGCGAGAATGCTGTTTCATCGTTTTTCAGAAAAAGAATGGAACTTTCTGAAAAACGATGAAAACAATGAGTGTTTTTCGTGTCTGATGTTTTACAGTAGAACAGGAAACGCTGGAAGACTCGAGGAGGAGATTACAGACATGAAGGTTGACATTCTATCGCGTGAATACCCGCCCAAGGTGTATGGCGGCGCGGGGGTGCATGCCGAAGAGCTTTCCAAGGTGCTGGCGGAACGTGTCGATGTGACGGTCCGCGCATTCGACGGGCCGCGCACGGCCGCCGACATTCCCGCGATTCCCGGAACAGACCCGAAAGGGTCGCTCACTGTCGTCGGCTACGACGTGCCGAAGGAGCTTGAGGATGCGAACGGTGCGCTGAAAACGTTTGGCGTCGATTTGCAAATCGCCAACGACGTTGATGCCGACATCATCCATGCGCATACATGGTACGCATGCCTTGCCGGCTATCTCGCCAAAATGCTGCATGACACCCCATTGGTCATCACCGCGCACTCGCTTGAACCGTTCCGTCCATGGAAACGTGAACAGTTGGGCGGCGGCTACAATCTGAGCTCCTGGGCTGAGAAAGACGCCTACGAGCATGCCGACCGCGTGATCGCCGTATCCGCGGGCATGCGTGAGGACATCCTCACCGCCTATCCGAACCTTGACCCGGACAAGGTGGTCGTAGTGCACAACGGCATCACCATGAGCCAGTTTGAAACCCCGGCGGATGACGATCCGGGCTGGAAGGTGTTCGAACGTTACAACATCGACCGCAGCAAACCGACCTTGCTGTTCGTCGGACGCATCACCCGTCAAAAGGGTCTGCCGTACCTGCTTCAGGCACTGCACTTCGTGGACCCGAACATCCAGGTCGTTCTGTGCGCCGGCGCTCCCGACACGCCGGAAATCATGGAAGAGGTCAAGACCGCCTTCGCCAAGCTCGACGAGGAACGCGGCAACATCATCTGGATTGAGGAGATGCTGCCGAAGCCGGAGCTCAACGCACTCGAACATGGCTGCGACGCATTCATCTGCCCATCCATCTACGAGCCGCTCGGCATCGTGAATCTGGAAGCCATGGCATGCGGTCTGCCGGTGGTCGCCTCTGCGACCGGTGGCATTCCGGAAGTCGTCGTCGACGGCGAGACCGGATATCTGGTGCCGGTCGACCAATTGCATGACGGCACTGGCACCCCCACCAACCCTGACAAATTCGTGCACGATATGGCCGACGCCATCAACCGCATCATGGCTGACCCTGAAAAGGCGAAGCGGATGGGACAGGCCGGTTACGAGCGCGCCCGCGACCACTTCAGCTGGGAGTCCATCGCAGACAAGACCGTCAAAGTCTACGAGGACGTGCTTGCCGAACGGAAGTAGAACCGAACCTGTCTGATCGCGGATAACCGATCCGGCTGATCGACAGCCAGAATAATCCTGAAATGCCTCCTGCCGACGCACTATGCTGGCAGGAGGCATCATCGTATCCAAGTGGCTTGTGAAAATGGAGGGACCATGAACGAACAGAACATCGCGTTGAAACTGGACGATGTGGAATTCCGTCGCCGCAGGCGCGTAATTCTCACCAAAGTCAATCTGGAAGTCAAAAAAGGCGAGAAATGGGTGCTGTTCGGTCCCAACGGCATCGGCAAATCCACGTTGGTGCAGATGATGAGCACCCGTGGATTCCCATCCGAAGGCACAGTCGACATTCTTGGAAACCGTCTGGGCAAAGTGAACGTGTTCTCCTACCGCAACCGCATCGGTTTGAGCTCGGCCGAACTCGGACGCGCGTTCCCACCGCAGGAAGATCCTCTTGACGCCATCGTGACGGCGCTGACCGCAACCACCGGCCGTTGGCGCGACACCTATACTGACGAGGATTACGCCAAAGCCCGCTCATTGATGCGTGAATTCGGCATCGAATACCTGGAAGGCAAGATGATGTTCAAGCTTTCCGAAGGCGAACGCACTCGCGTGCTTATCTGCCGTGCGTTGATGGCGGATCCCGATTTGCTGATTCTTGACGAGCCGACCACGGGTCTTGATTTGGGTGGGCGTGAGATTGCTTTGCGTGCGTTGAGTCGTGTTGGTGCGGAGCAGTCTGACCGCGCCGTGATTCTGGTGACGCACCGTCTTGAGGAGATTCCGCAAGGCTTCGACCACGTGGCGATCATGGGACGTATCACCGGCAACGAGGCGGACGCGTATGCCGATAACGTCGCCGGCAACGATCCGGCGCCGGGCACTATCGTATATACGGGTGATTTGGAGCATGGTTTTACTTCTGAACGGTTGAGCCAGGTGTTTGGTTTGGATTTGAAGGTCACGCATGCGAATGGTCGTTGGAACGCGTACGCGGTGTGATGTTGACGTCGCCGTCACATTGCCGTCGCTTCGTGCCGTCTGCCGGTATGACGGCGGATACGGTAGCATAGGTTCGTTGCTGTCTGTGGAATGCGGTCTGCAATCGTAATCCATAGTCGTGAAATCGCATACTGAACGAACGTACGAAGGAGCGTAAACCATGCGTCGAGGGCCGCTTGCCGCCGGTGAAAAAGTGCAGTTCACGGACCGCAGGTCGAATAAAATCACCGATCAGCTGGTGCCGGGTGGTGTGACGCAGACCTCGCATGGCATCATCCTGCATGATGATGTGATTGGCCAGACGGAAGGATCCGTTGTCGTGACGGTGAGTGCGAAACGTGAGGCTCAGGTCAACCAGACGCATCCGGAACGCGACGCGAACAAGCCGTGGAAGGGGACGCGTGCCATCGGTGGTTGGGAGTTCGCCGTCATGCGTCCGCGCTTGGCTGACTATGTGCTGTCCATGCCGCGTGGCGCGCAGATCATGTATCCGAAGGACATCGCGCAGGTCATCCAGCTCGGTGATATTCGTTCCGGTATGAACGTGCTGGAATCCGGAGCCGGTTCGGGCGCGATGAGCATCAATCTGCTGGATGCCGTGGGGGAGGGCGGAAGCCTCACCACCATCGAGATGCGTTCGGAATTCGCGCGCGTCGCCGAAGCCAACGCGACGGTTTACTTTGGCAAACGTCCCGCATGGTGGGATTTGAGGACCGGCGATTTCGATTCGGTCGCGGCTGGTTTGCCGGAACACTCCTTCGACCGCATCATGCTTGACATGCTTGACCCGTGGAACCGTCTTGAACAGGCGTATCGCGTGATCGCGCCTGGCGGCGTGCTCGTCGCGTACGTCACCACCACCACGCAGTTGAGCCGTCTTGCCGAAGCGTTGCGCGAGGCCGGTTGCTGGACCGAGCCGGACATTCAGGAGACTTTGGAACGTAATTGGAAGGCGCAAGGACTGGCCATCCGTCCCGATCACCAGATGATTGGACACACCGGTTTCCTCATGGTTTCTCGCGCGATGGCTCCGGGCTTCCAGGCGTTGCGTAAACGCGACCGTGCCACGAAGGACACGACGACCGACATCGATTCGTTGACGCCCGAGGAGCGTGCCGAACAGCTTGAGGATCTGGAATTGCGTGACATTTCCGATCGCAAGCTGCGCAAGGTGCTGCGTGACCTCGACGCGCAGGTCGAAGCCATAAAGGAGTAGATTTAGAGCGTTTCATGCCATGTCCCAGCGGAAAATCTGAGACAATGGACATTAGACATTTGAAATGCGGCGCTGGAACCGGATCGGAGCGTGCGATTATGGGAACGAGCCTGAAGAAGGTCGCCAAAAAGACCAAGGAATACAAGTATGTGCTGCTGGCGATGCGCCACGCCAAAACCGAGCCGTTCGGCGGCAACGGCAGCGACGTGGGACGTGAGCTCACCGACAAAGGACGTAAGCAGGCCAAAGCCGTGGCCAAAGGATTGGCGGCGTTCAAAATGGTGCCCACTCGCATCGCATGCTCCAGCGCCACCCGCGCCCGTCAGACCTGCGATCGCATGCTCAAGGTGTTCGGCGACGATCCGAAAGTCGACTACCGGCAAAGCCTGTACGAAGGCGGCGTGCAATCCGTGTTCGACGAGCTCGCGCAAACCAAGGAAAAGCATCGCACGCTGCTCGTGCTTGGCCACGAACCGACCATTTCGATCGCCTGCCAATGGCTGGCCAGCACCGAATCCGATCCGACGTTGCTTGACCTGCTGAATCTCGGCATGTCCCCGGCCTCGATCGCCGTATTCGGCTCGAACGAGCCATTCAACCAGTGGCAGCTGCACAGCGGCGAACTCATCGCGCTGCTTACCGCCAAAGACTTCGAGTAGGGCTTGCGTGTTCCGGGCTGATTCGGAACGATGAGCATTCCGCAGAGTGCTGTGATTTGACTTCAAGCGGCTTCAAGGTTGTATGGTGCTTTCTGAACCGATGTTCAGAATGATGGATAGGAAAGCCCATATGAACAATCCCAGTGCGTTCCCTCTTGGGGAACCAAATGACGGTTTCGCCCAGTATTTCGACGGACAGAGCTGGCTTGCGCCGGTACTTGACGCGCCTGAAGTGTCAATCCACAATGTGACGTTCGAACCTGGATGCCGGAACCACTGGCATATCCACCATCACGCGGCCCAGATTCTCATTGCGGTTGGAGGGCGTGGCTACTACCAGCTTGAGGGCGAAGAGCCGAAGGAGCTTGAACCGGGACAGGCCGTCCGTATTCCGCCGGACGTTAAGCATTGGCACGGCGCCGCCCCTCGCGAAGCTTTCAGCCATTTGGCGTTCATGATTGCGGATGGCACGGGCGACGTGACGAATGAATGGCTGGAACCTGTAGACCCCGACGCATACGAGACATTGCGTTAAATCCGCTTGCCGGGCTGTTCTGCATTATTGATCCATAAACATATAAATGTATGAATATAGACGGCATACGGACTGCGTTATAAGGACAGTTTATAACGACACTCAAATTTTCTTGATGCCTTATAGCTGGCGGTTTTGTGATAGCTTGAGCGGGTTGCATTGTTCATATCAGATGGAGGATTCATGTCCGCTCTTACTTCCGTCTCCGGTTTCCCGCGCATCGGCCAGAACCGTGAGCTGAAGAAAATCATCGAAGCGTATTGGAAGGGCAACGCCACCCTCGACGAGGTGCGTGCCGCCGCCAAGGAACTGCGCGCCAAGCATTGGAAGCTGCAGCAGGCCGCCGGCATCGACCTGATTCCGAGCAACGACTTCAGCTATTACGACCAGATGCTCGACACTGCCATCCTGCTCAACGTCATTCCGCAGCGCTACCAGCGTCTCGCCTTCGAGAACCCGGAAGAGACCCTCTTCGCAATGGGCCGCGGCTATCAGGGCGAGAAGGGCGACGTGACCGCCCTGCCGATGAAGAAGTGGTTCACCACCAACTACCACTACCTCGTGCCGGAAATCGACTCCGCCACCGACATCAAGCTCAACAGCACCAAGCCGTTCGACGAATTCAACGAGGCGAAGGCGCTCGGCATCGCCACCAAGCCGGTGCTCATCGGCCCGTACACCTTCCTCAAGCTCGCCCGCAATCCGCAGGCCGAGGAGCTCGACTACGACAAGGGCCTTGTCAACGCGGTCGCCGCGGTGTACGCCGAAGTCGTCGCCAAGTTCGCCGAACTGGGCGCGCAGTGGATCCAGATCGACGAACCGTACCTCGTGCTCGACAAGGAGCCGGGCGATGTCGAACTGTTCAAGAGCCTGTACGCCAAGATCCTGCCCGCCCGCGAAGGCAAGGTCAAGGTGCTGCTCAACACCTACTTCGGACACATCGCCGACGTGTACGAAACCGTCAACCTGCTCGGCTTCGACGGCATCGGCCTGGACCTGAACGAAGGCAAGGACGAAAACCTCGCCGCCGTCGAAAAGTACGGCGTGGCAGAAAACACCACCATCTTCGCCGGCGTGATCAACGGCCGCAACATCTGGCGCAACAACTACGCCGTGAGCCTCGGCCTGGTCGACGCGCTGAAGCAGGTCACCGCCAACGTGGCCGTCTCCACCGCCAGCTCCCTGCTGCACGTGCCGTTCAGCACCGAAGGCGAGGACGGTCTCGCCGACGACGTGCGCAAGCACTTCGCCTTCGCAGTCCAGAAGCTCGACGAACTGCACGAAGTCGCCGTGCTCGCCGACGCTTCCGACGACGAGAAGAAGGCATCCTCCGAACTCGCAGCCAACCAGGCGCTGTTCGACGGCACCCGCGTCGCCGCCAATCCTGCGGTCGCCAAGCGAATCGCAAGCCTTACCGACGCCGACTTCGTACGTCAGCCGGCACGCGCCGAACGCCAGAAGGAGCAGCGTGAGGCGCTGAACCTGCCGCTGCTGCCCACCACCACCATCGGCTCCTTCCCGCAAACCAAGGAAGTGCGCGCCGAACGCGCCAAGCTGCGCAAGGGCGAGATCACCAAGGCCGAATACGACGAATTCATGAAGAACCAGATCGACGCCTGCATCAAGCATCAGGAGGAAATCGGCCTCGACGTGCTCGTCCACGGCGAATTCGAACGCAACGACATGGTCGAATACTTCGGCCAGAACCTCAACGGCTTCCTGTTCACCAAGAACGCGTGGGTGCAGTCCTACGGCACACGTTGCGTCAAGCCTCCGATCGTGTGGGGCGACGTATCCCGCGCCAACCCGATCACCGTGGAATGGAGCGCCTACGCGCAGTCCCGCACCGACCATGTGATGAAGGGCATGCTCACCGGTCCGGTCACCATCCTCAACTGGTCCTGGCCGCGCGAGGACATCACCCACGAGCAGCAGACCCAGCAGCTCGCGCTCGCCATCCGCGACGAAGTGCTCGATTTGGAGAAGGCCGGCATCAAGGTCATCCAGATCGACGAGGCCGCACTGCGCGAGAAGCTGCCGCTGAGGAAGACCGACTGGCACAAGAAGTACCTCGACTGGGCCATTCCGGCGTTCCGTCTGGTGCATTCCGCCGTCAAGCCGACCACGCAGATCCACACGCACATGTGCTATTCGGAGTTCAACGACATCATCAAGGACATCGACGCGATGGACGCCGACGTGATCTCCTTCGAAGCCTCCCGCGGCGACCTTGTGGTGCTCGACGCCATCCACGACGCCAACTTCGAAACCGAAGCCGGCCCGGGCGTGTACGACATCCACTCTCCGCGCATTCCGTCCGAACAGGAGATCGAGGACCGCATCTACGAGATCCTGAAGAAGATGGACGTCGAAAAGGTGTGGATCAACCCGGACTGCGGCCTGAAGACCCGTGGCAACGCCGAAACCTGGCCGAGCCTGGAGAACCTCGTCGCAGCGGCCAAGGCCGTGCGCGCCAAACTCGCCAAGTAACCGGCATCGGCAATAACAGGCAAGATTTCCAAGGAATCACATGCATTCGCCAATCTTCTCGCTGGAGGTGTTCCCTCCCAAGCGCACCAGCCCTGTAGGAACCATCTACGATACGTTGGATGGCCTGCAGGGGCTGGACCCCGACTTCATCTCCGTCACCTACGGCACCGGCAAATCGTCCGACCGCACGTTGACCGCACGCATCGCGCATACGGTGAACGAATACGGCATTCCGGCCGTGGCGCACCTGACCGCGCAATACCTTGACAAAGACGACGTGGATGAGGCGCTCGACCTGTTCGACCAGGCCAAAGTCTCCGGCGTGCTCGCTTTGCGAGGCGACCGTGTGGAAGGAGCCGAACCGGCGGGAGTGTTCGACCATGCGAGCGATCTGGCGGCCTACATCCGCGAGAAGCGTCCGGATCTCAAGATCTACGGCGCCTGCTATCCGGAAAAGCACCCGCAGGCGGCCACGCTTGAGGAGGATATCGACAATCTCAAGAAGAAGGTCGACGCGGGCGTAAGCCACCTCATCTCCCAGCTGTTCTACGACAACGAGGATTTCCTTCGATTCGTGGACAAGGCTCGTGCCGCCGGCATCGACGTTCCGATCGAAGCCGGCATCATGCCGGTGATGAACGCGAAGTCGGTGCTGCGCATGTCGAAGATGTGCGAATCGCGTGTTCCTGAAAAACTTGCCGTCCTGCTTGACAAGTGGGGGAGCGACACCGCGCTGCTTAAAGAGGCGGGTATCGCCTACGCGTCCGAACAGATCTGCGACTTGGCGGCACGCGGCGTCGACGGCGTACACCTGTACACGATGAACCATCCATGCGTCAGCCGGCGCATCTGGTCCAACGTCAAACCATTCTTCGTCTGATTCAGACGATGCAACAAACGCGAAAGGGATGGTTTCCGGCAACTGTCGGAAACCATCCCTTTCGCCATACTTACGGATATAAACGATTACTATGGGAACCATGGCTTCTTCTACGCATCAGTTTGGGGTGCTCGATCTGATTCGGGCGGGATTGCAGGATCTGGACACGGCACGCACGCTGCTTGACGAGTTGCGCGCCGACGGCATCGACGACGACCGGCTATGCCTGCTGATGAAAACATTGGAACAGACCTGCGAACCCGACATCGCGCTACGCAACCTCGTCGACATCATCAAAGCGTTGCAAAGCCAAGGCCGCGACTTCCACCAGGTCATCACCGACGACGCCGGACTCGTACGACTCGTCACCGTGCTCGGCGTGTCCGACGAAATGGGCAAGCTCATGCGCTTCCGCCCCGAACTCGTCATGGCCGCAGCCAGCGACTCATGCGAAAGCCACCTGTACAATCATGCCCAGCGGCGCGCACATGTGCTCGAAGCGGTCGGTGCCGACCCTGTCGACAGCCGCACGCCGAAAGCCTCGAAACCCCTTGCGGAGGCGGCGACTGCCTTGCGACAGACCTACAGGAAACAGCTCGCCGCCATCATGGCGCAGGACGCCACCGCGGACGACCCAATCGAAATACAACCGAGAATCAGCCAGGAACTGTCCGATCTTGCCGACGCGGCCCTGGAAGGCGCGCTCGCCATCGCCCGCAATGAGGTGGACGGCAGCGAACACGTGCGCTTCGCCATCATCGGCATGGGCAAGCTCGGCGCACGCGAACTCAACTACGTATCCGACGTGGACCTCATCTACGTGGTGGAACCGGCGGACGCGGACACCAACGGCATGACCCTCAACCGTGTCGGCACCAAAATGGCCACCACCCTGCAGCGCGTATGCCAATCCGTCATCATGGGCGTCGCCGAACCTACATTGTGGCAGATCGATGGCGGACTGCGCCCCGAAGGCAAGGACGGCCCGCTCGTACGCAAACTCGAATCGCACGAAGCCTACTACGAACAGTGGGCGGAAAACTGGGAATTCCAAGCCCTGCTCAAGGCCCGCCCCGTGGCCGGTGACCCCGACCTCGGCCAAGCGTACATGGACATGACCCGACCGTTCGTATGGACCGCCTCCAAACGCGACAACTTCGTCTACGACTGCCAGCAGATGCGCAAACGAGTCGAAGACCTCATCCCCGCGCCCCTGAAGGACCGTGAAATCAAACTCGGCCGCGGAGGCCTACGAGACGTGGAATTCACCGTGCAGATGCTCCAACTCGTCCACGGCCGCGCCGACGAGACCCTGCGCACCAGCTCCACCCTCGAATCGCTGCAACGCCTCGCCGAAGGCGGATACGTCTCACGCAGACAAGCCAAGAAGCTCTCCTGGGACTACCGCTTCGAACGCGTCATGGAACACCGCCAGCAAATGTGGGCGCTCAAACGCACCCACCTGTTCCCGGACCTCGGCAAAGCCAGTCTCGGCGGCATCGAACGCAAACGCGACACCAACGACGACGAACTCAACCACAACCTCGAACTGCGCAGACTCGCCCGGGCCTTCCACATGCACCCCGAGGAACTCGTCGACAAATACGACGAAACCCGACGTGAAGTGCGCCACCTGCACATGGACATCTACTACCGGCCCATGCTGCCCATCAACGCCGGCCTCGACGACGAACAAGTGGAACTGTCCGCCAACGCCATGCAGGAACGCTTCGCCTCCATCGGATTCGCCGACCCCGACGCCGCCATGCGCCACGTCACCGCACTGACCGCCGGCATCTCCCGTGCCGCGAAAATCAACCGCATCCTCCTGCCCGCCGCCCTCCAATGGCTCGGCGAAGGGCAGAACCCCGACATGGGACTGCTCAACTGGCGCAAACTCGAAGAACACTTTGGCACGGACAGCGAATACCTCGGCTTCCTGCGCGACTCGCCGTCCGCCGCGCAACGCCTGTGCCACATCCTGTCCAATTCACGGTTCCTGGGCGACGCGCTCAACAAATCCGTCGAATCCGTCACCTGGCTCGGCAGCGACAACGACCTGCAGCCACGTTCGCGCGAAAGCCTCGACGTGCAGACACACGCCTCCCTCGAACGCAACGTAGGCAGCATCAACGACTTCGCCAACTCCATCCGCGCCATGCGACGCCACGAAATCGAACGCATCGGACTAGGGTGGATGAGCGGCGTCATCGACGACAAGGCGTCGCTCGCAGGTATGACCGACGTATACGACACGGCCATCGACGCATCGCTCACCTGGGCCATCCGCCACCAAACGCAGGAAATGGGACTCGACGAAGCGCCGGCGGCAATCGCCGTCATCGGCATGGGACGCTACGGCGGCAGGGAAGTGAACTTCAGCTCCGACGCCGACGTCATCATCATCTACCGGCCGTCCGATAACGCCGACGACAACCAAGCCAACCTCTTCGCACGCAAAGTGCAGGAAGACCTCCGCGCCATCCTGCAAGGACCGACCACGCTCGAACCCAAAATCGAACTCGACATGGACCTGCGGCCCGAAGGCAAAAACGGACCCCTCGTGCGCTCCTACGCGTCCTGCGAGGAATACTACCGTTCCTGGGCGAGCACATGGGAGCACCAGGCGCTCCTGCGTGCGCGTTACGCGGCAGGCGACGCGGCGCTCGCCGAGGATTTCCTGATGCACGTCGCCGACCCGCTGCGCTATCCGAAGATCGATTTGACGGAGGCGCAGGTCGCCGAAATACGCAAGCTCAAGGCGCGTATGGAAGCCGAGCGATTGCCGCGCGGCGTGCGTAGGGACCGTCACCTGAAGCTGGGCAAAGGTGGTCTGTCCGACGTGGAATGGACGATTCAGCTGCTGCAGTTGCAGCATGCCGGCGACAACGCGAACCTGCGAGTCAACGGCACGATGCAGGCGTTGGACGAGTTGGAGCGGCGCAAGCTGGTTTCCGCCGGCGACGCCGTCGTATTGCGACGCGCATGGTGGATGTGCACGGCCGCGCGCAACGGCAGCTACCTGTGGAGCGGGCGCGTCAACCAGGCGGATATCCTGCCGGATGACACGTATTCGCTGGGAGGACTCGCCGTCTATCTCGGATACGACGCGAATCGCGGACAGCATTTCGAAAACGATCTGCTTGCCGTAATGCGCAAGGCGCGCGACGTGACGGAACGTGTGTTCTACGGCCTTTCATGAAACGATTCGAGCGGGCGCTCGGTGAACACGCGGTGAACGCTCCGGGTCAGTGTTTCGGGCTATAGTTGGCTAGGTCACTTTCAGTGGCCACCTTCAACCACAAGTTGCATGAAAGGTGAGCCGTTGTCCTCAGTACTCGAACCGGCGGTCGAAACGCCGATGGTCGGAAAAAGCGTCATCACTCTCGATGATCTTTCCATTCGTCAGATTCAGGAAATGCTGCACAAAGCGCAGTACATCGATTCCCATCGTAAAGAAGTGGCACACACCTGCGAAGGCAGGGTGCTTGCCACTTTGTTTTATGAGCCGAGCACGCGCACGCGTCTGAGTTTCGAAACCGCCATGCTCCGCCTCGGCGGCAAGGTGATCGGTTTCGCCGGCGCCCAGCTCGCCTCCGTCACCAAGGGCGAGACGATCGCCGACACGTTGAAGACGGTGTCCAACTACGTCGACGTGGTGGCCATCCGCCATCCGAAGGAAGGCGCCGCGCTGGTCGCATCCCGCGCCGCCTCCGTGCCGGTCATCAACGCGGGCGACGGCGGACACATGCATCCGACGCAGACGCTCGCCGACCTGGCCACGCTTCAATCGCGCTTCGGCCGTGTCACCAACCTGACCGTCGGCCTGTGCGGCGATCTGACCTTCGGCCGCACCGTGCACTCCCTGATCGAAACACTGTGCCGCTTCGGCAACGTCAACTTCGTGCTGATCAGCCCCGACGAGCTCAAGACCCCGCAGTACGTGCTTGACCGCATCAACGCCACCGAATCCTGCTCCTACACCGAAGTCAAGGATCTGGTCTCCGTCATCGGCGATCTTGACGTGCTGTACATGACCCGCGTGCAGAAAGAACGTTTCTTCAACGAGGACGATTATCTGCGTCTGCGCGACACCTACATCCTCGACGAAGCCAAGATGGCGTACGCCAAGAAGGACATGGCCGTGCTGCACCCGCTGCCGCGCGTCAACGAAATCGCCGTGGAAGTTGACGACGATCCGCGTGCAGCCTACTTCGAACAGGTCAAGAACGGTATGCTCATGCGCATGGCATTGGAAAGCTCGGTGGTCGGTGACGAACTGCCGGGATACGAACCGCTCGCAGCCAAGGAGGTTGAAGCCTGATGGAAGTCACCAGCATTCAGAACGGCATCATCATCGATCACGTGCCCGCCGGAACCGCGCTCAAGGTACTTGAGTATCTGAAGATCGACCCGTCCAAAACCAAGCTCGCGTTGATCATGAACGCCGACAGCCGCATGTACGGCACGAAGGACATCATCAAAATCGAGGATGAGACCGAATCCATCGACCTCGACGTGCTCGGCCTCGTGGCGCGCACCGCGACCGTCGGCATCGTCCGCGGCGGCAAAATCGTCGAAAAGAAGAAGCCGACCCTGCCGGAACATGTCGTCAACATCATCAAATGCGTGAACCCGCGCTGCGTCACCACCACCGAGCCTGCGGTGCAGATGTTCCATCTGGTGCATTCCGACCGTCAGGAATACCGTTGCGACTACTGCGACGAGGAAGCGAAGTTCTGAAATCATGACCCTCACCCTTCACGACATCAAGGTCTGGAACACCGGCGAAGTCATTGACCTCGTCGTCCCCTCCGACACGGACGCGTCCGTGGACGCCTCGGCGATGACCATCGCCCCCGGATTCGAAGACCCGCACGTGCATTTCCGCGATCCCGGACAGACCTACAAGGAGTCCATGATCTCCGGCTGCGCGGCGGCGGCATCCGGCGGATACACGAACGTGCTCATCATGCCAAACACCGTGCCGGCCATGGATGGCGTGAAGGTGGAGGCCGGCCAGCCGGGCGCCTCCGAAGTGCTCGACGCCGAATGCGACACGGTCATCGATTACCTGCAGCATTACGAGGCCGCTCATGGCGTGAGACTGCCGGTGCGCTACGACCTATGCGTATGCGCCTCAAAGGGGCGTGCCGGCCATGAGGCCACCGAAGTGGCCGACTGGATCGGCTACCTGCCCGAACATGGCGACGAGCATAAGGACGCCTACCAGCTGGCGCATCCGGTGACCGCCATCAGCGATGACGGTTCCGCGGTGACCCCCAGCATTCTCGAACAGGTGTTCGAAAACGTCAAGGAGTCGGGACTGTACCTCATCGAGCATTGCGAACACCACGACACCGGCGCGGTCAATGACGGTCCGGTGTCCCGCAAGCTTGGCGTTCCAGGCATTCCGGAGGACACGGAACTCAAAATCGTCGAACGCGACATTGACATGTCCCGCAAAACCGGCGTGCACGTGCACTTCCAGCACGTCAGCACCGCGATCTCCTTCGACGCCATCCGCAAAGCCAAGGCCGAAGGACTTCCGATCACCTGCGAGACCGCGCCGCATTACATCGCATTGAACGACGAGGCGCTGCTTAAGTACGGCACTTTGGCCAAAATGAACCCGCCGCTGCGCTCCGAAGCGGACCGCCAGGCCACCATCGCAGCCGTCGCCGACGGCACGGTCGATTTGTTGGCCACCGACCATGCGCCCCACACCATGGAAGAGAAGGAACTCGGCTTCCTCGACGCGCCCAACGGCATCATCGGGCTGGAATGCGCATACGGCGTCTGCCACAAGGTACTTGTCGACGGCGGATTCATTTCCGACGAACGTCTCATCGAACTCATGTCCACCGGTCCGGCCGAACTCATGGGCCACGACAAAACGGACATCACGGCGGTACTCGACGACTACGCCGACGCCGTGCCGGGAGACGACGACACCAAGCGCGTGCTTGATCTGGGCCGCGTGCCCGAAAGCGACCAGGTGGATCTCGTGGTGCTGAACACCGGAGAGGAATGGACCGTCGACCCGGAGAAGTTCCACTCCTCGGCACGTAACACCCCATTCGGCGGATGGCAGGTCACCGGCCGGCCGCTCGCCACCATCATCGGCTCGAAGCTGGCCTTCAGCCGCATCGACAAGGAGGACTGATGGACCGTCTGATCGAAGTCATCGAAGACAAGCAGAATCCAAGCGTCGTGGGACTCGACCCCACCGAAGCGCTGGTGCCGAAGCAGGTCGTGGCCAGCTTCGCCGAGGAAATCGCCGAACAGGTGGAGGATCCGACGGAAGCGCCGGCAGCCCAACTGTCCGTCGCCTTCTTCGAATTCAACCGCGCCATCATCGACGCAGTAGCCGACATCGTCCCGGCCGTCAAACCGCAGATCGCCATGTATGAGGCGCTCGGACCAGCCGGCATCGACGCCTACAGCATGACCTGCGAATACGCCAAACAGCAGGGACTGTACGTCCTCGGCGACGTCAAGCGCGGCGACATCGGCTCCACCGCAGCCGCCTACGCCCACCATCTGAGCGGTGTGAACGCGGGGGAGCACGCTTTCGACCCGTGGCATGAGGACGCGGTCACCGTGAACCCCTACCTCGGCACCGACGGCATCACCCCGTTCGTCGAAGCCGCCACTGGTGCCGACAAGGACATCTTCGTACTGGTACGCACCTCCAATCCATCCAGCAGCGAACTGCAGGAACTCGAACTCGCCTCAGGCGAGCGCGTGTACGAGCATGTCGCCGACCTCGTGGAAGGCTGGGGAGCCGAAACCATCGGTGCGAACGGGTATTCCCGTGTCGGCGCGGTGGTCGGAGCCACCCATCCCGAGGAAGGCAAGGCGTTGCGGGCGCGCATGCCGCACACGTTCTTCCTGGTCCCCGGTTACGGCGCGCAGGGCGGTACCGCCCAAGGCGTGGCCGGCATGTTCGACAAAGACGGCATGGGCGCGCTCGTCAATTCGTCGCGTGGCATCATCGGAGCCTGGAAGAAGTCCGGCAAATACAGCGAATCCATGAGCGCAGACGATGCGCTTGACTTGGTCGCCGAATCGGCGCGCGAGGCCGCGAAGGACATGCGCGACAATCTGCGCGCGGTACTGCCGTAAGCTACCAGAACAATCGAACGAAACACAGGAAAGGGAGTCATGACCGCCGCAGCAACGTTCATGCCGACCGTCGGCCAGGCGAGGGAAGCGGGATTCTTCCCCAGCAGGCACACGGTCGAAATCGTCGACAACCGCATGCTGGCCGATGGCGTGTACCGATTGACATTCCGCGACGAATTCATCGCGGGACATGCCAAGCCGGCGCAGTTCGTCGACGTGTATTCCAACAATCCGAGCAGACTGATGCCCCGCCCGTTCGGCGTGGCAGAAGTGGATGGCGATGAGGTGAGCCTTATCTTCGCCGTCGTCGGCAAAGGCACCGCCGAATTCTCCGAATTGCGTGCGGGCGACACCATTCGGGTGATGGGTCCTCTCGGCAACTCCTTCAACACCAAGGAGAACGCGAACTACGTGCTGGTGGCCGGCGGTCTCGGCGTGCCGCCGCTGGTGCGCGCCGCGCAGGCCATCGCCGAATCGGAGGGGTCGACGAGCACCGCGGTGTTCGGATACCGCAACGTGCGTTTCGGAGACGGATACGTCGGCCGGTACGCGGACAAGACATACAGCATCGACGAATCCGAAGGCAATGTCGTAACGCTCCTTGACCGTATTGAAAATGAACTGGTGAACGGCGAGCTGAAGCCGGTCATCCTCTCATGCGGGCCGTTGCCGATGATGAAGGCCGTCGCCGCATGGGCGGCGAAACGCGGCGTCGAGGCACAGCTGAGCTTGGAACAGCGCATGGGCTGCGGATACGGCACATGCGTGCTGTGCACCGTCGACACCGCCGAAGGACGATTGAAGGTCTGCTCGGACGGACCTGTGTTCACCCGCGAACAATTGGGATGGGGGGAGTGAGCATGACCGCAGAACAACATGCGAACCTGTACGAACAGCACGAATGGAAGCATCCCACCCAGGTGGCTGGTATCCCGTGGAAGAATCCGGTGGCGACCGCTTCCGGCACGTTCCAATATGCTGCCGTGCGCTGGTTCTATGACGTGAGCCAGCTGGGCGCCGTCACCACCAAAGGCGTGTCTCCGGTGCCATGGGAAGGCAATCCTGGCATCCGTACTGCGGAAGGCCCCTCCAGCAACATCAACGCCGTCGGCCTGCAGAATCCCGGCGTGGACCATTACCTTGAGGACGATCTGCCGAAACTCAAGGCCATCAACGCCACCGTCATCGCCAACGTCGCCGGACACTGCGACGACGACTACGCGGAAGTCGTGTCCAAGCTCGACGATTCCCCGGCCGACATGCTGGAAATCAACGTGAGCTGTCCGAACGTGTCCGCAGGCGGCATGAGCGTCGGCACCGACCCGGTGGCTTTGAGCCGCCTCATCACCAGACTGCGCAAGCTCACCGACAAGAAGATGATCGTCAAACTCACCCCGAACGTCACCGACATCACCGTGCCGGCACGAGCCGCGGTGGAAAGCGGAGCCGACGCATTGAGCCTGATCAACACGCTGCTCGGCATGCGCATCAACATCCGCACCGGCGAGCCGGTCATCACGCACGTCACCGGCGGCGTGTCCGGCCCGGCCGTCCTGCCGGTCGGACTGGCCGCGGTATGGCGCGTGCGCGCCGCATTGCCAGAAATACCGATCATCGGCATCGGAGGCATCGACTCCGGCGAGACCGCGCTCGAATACCTGTATGCCGGCGCCAACGCCGTCGAAGTCGGCGCGGCCGCATTGTTCGAGCCGACCGCGCCGCTGCGCGTGGCCCGCGAACTCGACGATCTGCTCGACGAACGTCCCGAACTCGCCGACAAGCTCGCCAAAGGCGAGACCTGGCGCTGAAATTTCGTAATCGATCAATGTAAGGAGAACAAGCAAATGACCGCATCGCTCGACCATCGTTTCACCGAGTTCCTGCTGGAATCGCAGGCGTTGAAATTCGGCGAGTTCACATTGAAGTCCGGCCGCAAGTCGCCGTACTTCATCAACGCCGGCGCATTCAACGACGGACGCAAGATCGCCCGTCTCGGCGCGTTCTACGCCGAGAAGATTGTCGAGGAGATCGAGGCGGGCAACCTGCCCAAGGACGTCGACACCGTGTTCGGCCCTGCCTACAAGGGCATCCCGCTGGGCGTGTCCACCGCCATCGCGCTGACGTCCGCCCATGGCATGGAGGTCGGCTACACCTTCGACCGCAAGGAGAAGAAGGACCATGGCGACGGCGGCATGATGGTCGGCACGCAGCTTGCGGACGGCATGAAGGTCCTGCTCGTCGACGACGTGATGACCGCCGGCACCGCTGTGCGCGAGGTCATCCCGAAGCTCAAGGCCGAGGCGAACGTCGAGGTCATCGGCCTGGTACTGAGCGTGGACCGCATGGAGAAGACCAAGCATTCCGACACGTCCGCGGTGAAGGCCGTCGAAGCCGAATTCGGCTTCCCGGTGTTCGCCATCGCCAACGTGAAGGAGATCTTCGAAGCCGGCCAGCGCATCCAGAACGCCGACGGCACCCCGTACGTCACACCGGAGATCAAGGCCGCCGCCGACGCGTACCTGGAACAGTACGGCGCCTGACTGCGGCGTTCGCGCTGAACCGCGCTCATCGGCTGTTATAATCTCGGATATGACAGAAAGGCACTGTGCTGCTTTCGGGCAGTACAGTGCCTTTTCGTTGTGGTTCCTCTGTTCCGGGGTCAGTCGATGAGCGTGTAGCCGTGGCTGGCGACCACCGACTTGAGCTTCTCCAAGTACGTTTCGGCGGCCTTGGACAGCTTCGCGCGCTCATTGGTGATCCATCCGACAAGCATCGTCTCATCGGTGTCGAGCGGCACGGTGACGATCTTCTCGTTGTTGAGATCGCCGTTGTCGATGCCGGTGCACACCGTGTAGCCGTTCAGGCCGATGATGAAGTTCAGAATCGTGGCGCGGTCGGTCACGTTGATCTGCTTGGGGGAGTACTCCGGCCAGACGGCCTCCTCCGCGAAGAAGAAGCTGCCTTCCTCGCCCTGCTCGTATTGGATGAACGGGAACGGCTTCAGATCGTCCATGGTGACCTTCTTCTTGCCGGCCAGCGGATTGTCGCGCGAGATGAACACGTGCAACGGCGCGCGGAACAGCGGATGGAACTCGAGATGCTTCTCGCGCAGCAGCTTGCCGATCACGTCCTTGTTGAAGTCGGACAGGTAGATGATGCCGATCTCCGAAAGCATGTTCGCCACCTGGTTGATGATGTCCTTCGTGCGGGTCTCGCGGATGGTGAACTCGTATTCGTCGGACTTGGTGGACTCGATCATCTCCACGAACGCCTCCACGGCGAACATGTAATGCTGCGTGGACACGGAGCACAGCTGTTTGCGGGGTTTCGCGTTCTTGTACCGTTCCTCCAGCAGCGACGCCTGATCGAGGACCTGACGCGCGTAGGTGAGGAATTCCGCGCCGTCCACGGTCAACGCGATGCCTTGGGAGGAACGGGTGAAGATCTCGATGCCGAGCTCGTTCTCAAGCTCCTTCACCGAGGAGCTCAACGCGGGCTGGGATACGTACAGCTCGTGCGAGGCCTCGTTCATGGAGCCGCATTCCACTATTTTGACGATGTATTTCAGCTGAAGGAGGGTCATAACGCCCATTTATACCAGCGTCGCTTTACGAAACGACGATTTATAGCGCTTCGTTTTGCATAGTGGACACGCGGTCGGTGGATGTGCGGCCTACAGCGGACGATGATATGGGCGCATGGCCGAGGCCCGTTCCGCGGGACGCAGGCGCACGTCCGCCGCGCTCACACGCGCACGCCCAAGGATTCCAGGTCCCTGCGCGCCTGGTCGGCGTCGACGAAACGGAAGGCGTGCATGCCGGCCGACCGCGCCCCGGCGACGTTCTTCGCGGTGTCGTCGAGGAACACGCTGCTCTCGGGGCTTAGGCCGAAACGGCTCATCGCCAGTTCGTAGATGTCGGCGTTCGGCTTGTGCATCTTCTCCACGCCGGAGACGACGGTGCCCTGCAGCAGTTCGGCAAGCTGCGGGAACTTCTCGAATGCGAAATGGAACGTCTCATGGGACCAATTCGTCAATCCCCACACGCCATAGCCGGCCGCCTTCAGATCGCGCAGCAGCCGCTCCATGCCGGGCAGCATGCGTGGCAGCGCGTCGTCGTAATGCGCGATGTAATAACGGAAGATCCCGGCGACGCGTTCTCCCTGCTCGGCCACCACATCGGGCCATATCGAATCGAAGTCCTCCCCGGCGTCCATACGGTCCTCGTATCCGAAGAAGCCGCAGGGGTCGTCGTCGGCGCAGATGCGGTCGACGGTCGCGTCGTCGAATCTGCCTTCAAGGCATGTCCGTGTCCGCCAATCCAGCAACACTCCGCAGAAATCGAAAACGACGTCGGTGATGGTCGGAACTGCAACGGTCATCGGGAAACCCTTCTTGTAGCGTGCGTCTGTCTTCCGCCAGTGTACCGTACCCATGTTCGTGAAGGACGTTTTCGTCTTCGCGTGCGGCGTTTCCTGAAAGTCATTGGGGCGGAAAGGCTCGCTTGGGTTTTTGAAAAAGGCTAATCTAGACGTTTTCGGAGATTGTGATGATTGTCATGCCGACCATTTCGAACATACAATCAATCCGAAATTAAATCAACATGTTGTCTGAATAGACGGGTGTCCTAGTGGAAAGCATTAGGAAGGGGCCGACGATGGCATATATCGAAATGGTGCACAGCTTCAAGCGCTACCATATGGGCGACATCACAATCACCGCCAACAACGATGTGAGTTTCGGCATCGAACGCGGCGAGCTTGCGATCATTCTGGGATCATCCGGAGCCGGCAAATCGACGGTGCTCAACATCCTGGGCGGCATGGACACGAATTCCGAAGGCAAGGTCATCATCGACGGCGTCGACATCTCGGACTTCAACGCGAAGCAACTGACCGATTACCGGCGCAACAACATCGGATTCGTGTTTCAGTTCTACAATCTGGTGGCCAACCTCACCGCCAAGGAGAACGTGGAACTCGCCTCCGAACTCGTCAAGAACGCGGCCGATCCAGTGCAGACGCTGGTCGATGTGGGACTTGGCGGCCGCGGCCCAGCTGGCCACGGCGCAAGCGCAACTGGCCTCGGCCAACGCGTCGGTCGCCTCCGGACAGACGCAACTGCAGGCGGCACAGACGCAACTGGCTCAAGGACAGAACCAGCTCTCCGATTCATGGAACCAGCTGGCGAACGGCAAAACGCAGCTGGACGCGGCGCGAGAACAACTCGAAACAAGCAAAACCGTGCTCGACAAAGTCGGCGCGACGCTCGGCAAATGGGAACAGACCGGCATCACCGGCAAACTCTACGAACAAATACGCGGCAAATACGACATGGCGATCAACCAGTACAACGAAGCCTGCGCCGAATACAACAGACAGCTGAACGCCTACAATGCGGGACTGCAACAATACCAGAACGCCGTAGCGCGGCTCGACCAAGGCTCGCAGGCGTATCGGAGCAATGCGGACAATCTCGCACAGGCATCCAAACAGATAGCCGAAAAACAAAACGAGCTCGGCAAAGCGGTGTCGCAGGCCGGCAAGCAAGTCGCAGACGGCGTCACGCAGCTTATCCAAGGCCAGAGGGACATCGACAAGGCCGAAACGGAATACCAGAGCAAACTCGCCGAATTCAACGCGCAGAAGCCCGAAGCCGAACGCAAGATACCCGAAGCCGAACGGCAGATAACCCTCGCCGAGGAGAAGATCGACAATCTCACCGTCCCGGCCTATTCCGTCAGCGGCCGCCGCGAAGGCCTGACCTCGCAAGGCTACCGCGTGTACATGGTCATCGAAGGCATCGTGGCGAAACTGGCGGACATCTTCCCGATCTTCCTCTACTTCGTCGCGGCGCTCGTCACCTTCAGCACCATGGGACGCATGGTGGACGAGGAACGCACCAATTCCGGAACGTTGAAGGCGCTCGGCTACGGCAACGCGGATGTGATGCTCAAATTCACCGTATACGGATTCGCCGCATCCACCCTGGGCACATGCATCGGCGTGCTCGCCGGCCACACGCTGCTGCCGCTTATCGTCGCCCACGCATACAGCGCGGGATTCACCATGCCGGACATCATGCTCAAATTCCACCCCTGGATCACCATGGCCGCATTCGCACTTGCATGGATAAGCGCCGTCGTGCCGGCATGGCTGGCCGCGTCCAAGGAACTGCGCGAAAAACCGGCGAGCCTACTGCTGCCCAAGCCGCCGGCCAAAGGCTCGAAAATTCTTTTGGAACATTTCCCACCACTATGGAACCGTCTGAATTTCACACACAAAGTGACCGCCCGTAACATCTTCCGATACAAAACACGCATGTTCATGACGATCTTCGGCGTATGCGGAGCGGTATCCCTGCTGACGGCCGGCCTCGCCGTCCAATCCTCGATCGGACAGATAGGAAACCGACAGTTCGAGGAACTCATCCACTACGACCTGATCGTCGCCGAGGAATCCGACACCAACAGCGCGCAACGCGAGGAAATCGCCACGACGCTGAAGGGCAAAACCGTCCAATCCTCGACAGCGGTGCGCTACGAGGAACTGTCGAAAACCGCAGGCAAGGAGAACGATAAGCAGTCGATCACCCTGCTGGCCACCGACGACGCATACAACTTCAACGAATACCTGACATTACGCGACCGCAAAACACACCAACCACAGATACTGGTCAACAATGGCGCGGTAATCTCCGAACGGCTCGCCGAAATGCTCAACGTCTCGGTCGGCGACACCTTCACGGTAAACGACGAAAACGGCGCGCAACGCACCATCAAAGTCGCCGGCATCAGCGAAATGTACATCGGCCATTTCATATTCATGAACGCGCAATGCTACGAACACGTGTTCGGCGACCAGTACAGCACAAACGCATACATGGTCGGACTGAAAGACCACAGCAACGCCAACACGGAACGCCAAGGCGCCAAATTCATGAAACTGGCCGCCGTGCGCGGCGTCGTGCAGAACACGACGCAGAAGAACATGGTGTCCACAATCGTGGGATCGCTCAACCAGATCATGGAAGTGCTGATTCTCGTGGCCGTGCTGCTGGCCGTGGTGATCCTCTACGACCTGACCAACCTCAACGTGTCGGAACGCATACGCGAGCTATCCACGATCAAAGTGCTCGGCTTCCACACCAGCGAGACCACGATGTACATCTACCGCGAAACGATCCTGCTGTCACTGCTGGGCATACTCGCCGGATACGGCTTCGGAGAATGGCTGCACCGATACATCATCACCGAAGTGCCACCCGACGAAGTCATGTTCGACCCCGCCATCAGCTGGATCGCATTGGCGGCCCCGGCCATCGTCGTGGCCGTGGTACTAGCCGTGCTCGGCTGGATCGTATACCGCCAGCTCGAAACGGTGGACATGCTCGAAGCACTGAAATCAGTGGAATGACCCTCCACGAAACGGTCAGCGGAGCAGCTCGCCAAAAGCCCGGGGAACAGCCGCGACGACATCACCGGCAACAATCGGATGCCCGATCGCGCTCGCCGGAGTCTTGCCCGCATGCCCATACAGATGCGGACGATGCCATCCGCGCTGCTCCGACCCGCTGGCCATCGCGCCGGCAAGCCCATGCATATACGCGGCGGCCGCGGCGACCTCCGGAACCAAAGCCGGATCGTCGGACAGCATGTCGTCCTGCTGCGCCAGCAACGCGCCCAACACGCCGGCCAGCACATCGCCCGAACCGGCGGTGGCCATCCAGGCAGGCGCGCGCCCGGACAGGATGATCCGCGTGTTCCCATCTCCATCAGCTCCAACCACAATGGTGACCGCGCCCTTAAGCAGCACCGTGGCCCCCGTAAGCTCATGCGCGCGCAACGCCGCCCGCAATGGCCGGGCCTCCACCCACTGCCTGGAAACAACATCAGCCATATCGGCATCCAACCGATTCAGCAATGCGGCCAATTCGCCGGCATGCGGAGTGATAACGACCTGCGGCACAACATGGCACGGCAGCAAATCCAACGCGCCGGCATCAACCACAATGGGAGGCATGCCCTCCGCCCGCTCGTTCCGCGAGACATCGCCATCCTCCAACGCGTAATGATCCAGCAGCGCGGCAATGGTCGCACGCTGCATGTCATCACCGGAAGCAACGTCACCCTCGGCGGGCACGCCGGATCCAACCACCCACGACTGCACCCGGCCCTTGCCCAACACAGCCTCCGGCAACACGGCCAATATCATATCCTGCGCACGCTGCGGCCCCAGATAACGCACCATGCCCACATTCGCGCACGCCGCGGCCCTCGCCGACAACACGGCAGCACCCGGATACCGCGCCGAACCAGTCACCAAACCAACCACCCCACGCGAATACTTGCCATCCGCAAGAGACGGAAGACGAACCGAATCCGCCACAAAATCGCCATCCGTCATCTCGGCAAACGGAACAGCATCATCGACATCGAAACCGAAATCGACCAACGTGATCCGTCCGCAAGCATACGAAGCCGGCGGCACCATCGCACACGGCTTCATCGCACCGAACGTCACCGTCACATCCGCAGGAATATACGGCCCCGGCAACGAACCATCATCAACACCCACACCCGACGGCGCATCGACGGCCACCACCAACGGCAAATCAGCGGAAGGGTCATTGTTCGGCAACGCAGGCTTGTCCGGCAACACGCCATCCATACCCAAAGACGAAGCCAACGTGCCAGCGACACCACGCAACGCGCCGGCCACGCCAATCCCCGTCATAGCATCAAGCACCACATGCGAACCCCGCGCACACTCGACCGCAGCCTGCAGCCGCTCACCAGCCTCACCCGCGGAAAAACCAGACGTGCACCCAGAAATATCAGCCGCCGGATCCAACACCAACACACGCCCACCCGCACGAACAAACGCCCTAAACGCATCCTCATGCAACGAACGGCCAACAGCAACCGCGGTAACCTGCGCACCCTCACGCGCCAACTCAGCCCCCGCATACAAGCCATCGCCACCATTGTCCCCAGCGCCAGCCAACACCGTGACCCGCGCATCCTCAACATCCAAATCCTCATCATCAAGCAACGACAACGTCACACGAGCCACCGCAGAAGCAGCCATACGCATCAACGGCACACCGTCATCCAAAAAAGGACGCTCCAACTGCCGGACAACATCGGCGGAATAGGAACTATACAACAACGTCTGCAAACGGTCGGCATCATCGGAGACATCCATGGAAAATCCTTCCCCTCGGCGTGGAACCACAAACACCACTTTAGTCGTATATTAAAAACAACAAACAAAAACGGCATGGACGCCAAACAAGAAAACGGAGCGGAACATGGCATACATCGAAATGAAAAACAGCACCAAGCTCTACCACATGGGATCCACCACCATCACCGCCAACGACAACGTCTCCTTCACCATCGAACAAGGCGAACTCGCCATCATCCTCGGCGCATCCGGCGCAGGCAAATCAACAGTGCTCAACATCCTAGGAGGCATGGACGCCAACACCTCAGGACAAGTAATCATCGACGGCAAAGACATCTCCAACTACACACCCAAACAACTCACCGCATACCGCCGCACCGACATCGGCTTCGTATTCCAGTTCTACAACCTCGTCGCCAACCTCACCGCACGCGAAAACGTAGAACTCGCCTCACAAATCGTTCCCGACGCACAAGACGCCCGACAGGCGCTCGCCGACGTAGGGCTTGCGGACCGCGTCGACAATTTTCCCGCGCAGTTGTCGGGCGGCGAGCAGCAGCGTGTGGCGATCGCTCGAGCGGTGGCGAAGAATCCGAAGATTCTGCTGTGTGACGAACCGACCGGCGCGCTTGACTACAACACCGGCAAGCAAGTGCTCCGCATTCTGCAGGACATGAGCCGCAAGAAGGGCGCGACAGTGGTGATCGTGACGCATAATTCTGCGATTGCGCCGATTGCGGACCGTGTAATTCGCATGCATGATGGACGTGTGTCATCGATTGAGGTCAACGAGCATCCGATGGATATCGAAGAGCTTGAATGGTGACGTTGCGACACGCTGTGATACGTATGATTTGCGTAAATGGCTGATTCGTGTAATATATGTGACTTGTGCACGGAAGCCAAGTCTTCCGGTGGGAACATTCCTGCGTAGCTCAGTTGGCAGAGCATCCGACTGTTAATCGGACGGTCACTGGTTCAAGCCCAGTCGCAGGAGCGCAGTTTCGGGTACTCCGGAACATATTCCTGCGTAGCTCAGTTGGCAGAGCATTCGACTGTTAATCGAACGGTCACTGGTTCAAGCCCAGTCGCAGGAGCTTTTTAGCCCTTGGTTTTCCAAGGGCTTTTTTGTTTCCATAAGAACTTTTCGCTGCTATTCCAACGAATCGAGCACGTCGTCAATGAGTGTGCGGTCGTGTGCCGCATCAGCCTTGAGTCGAGGGAAGCGACGTATGACGTTGTCGGGACTTGCGTTGGCCGCACGTGCCACATTCGATTTTGACTCGCCATGCGCCACGGCGATTTCCGCGAGCCGATCCACTAGCGAATCCGAAACCTGCCGTATTTGCTCGCCAACCCATAACTGGGACAATTCGGGTGAAAGCGTGTAATCGTCCTGCAGCTCGCTTGAAGCCTCCTGAATGGCGGCCCATAGCACCATGAATGGCTTGCGGTAGTAGGCGATGCGTTCCTCGGACGGCTCGCTCTCCAACTGCTGCAATGCCTTGCGTTGCGTAGTGTTGTCACTCATGCGTCCCATCGTATGCCACGTTCGGTGGCGTTTTGGCATGTCATGGCGCGACACGCCCGGCATCTGTGGATAAGTGTTGTTCTCCGACCACAAGGTCGTTCCAAGTCGACGGGCGGTCTTCGAACGTGCCATGATATCGATTCCCGGATAGAGACGCGGACCACAGGAGGCCTCATGAACAAATGGGAATACCGTCGTCGTGTTCGACACAATAAGATGTCCGATGACATTGACAAGCGCAACCGGCACCGGTGCGCCGCGGCGATGGCCGTATGCGTATTGGCGAACATCGCGTTCACGATATGCTGCGCGCAACCTACGGCGTCGGCATACGCGCAATCGGCTGATGACGTGGCGCATGAAGTCGCACAAGCGGCATGCCGCACATCAATGCAGTGGCCTTTGGAGCACGCGCAAGTAATCGGCGAATATGATGCGCCGGCTAAACAATGGTTGCCTGGGCATCGCGGTTTGGATTTGCGTGCACGGCCGCAAGACGCCATCATCGCGCCCGCGGATGGTGTGGTCGCCTTCAGTGGCAAAGTGGCGGGCAAATCCGTGGTAACGCTTCGCCACGGTGCGGAAACGGGAAGCCTGACGTCGACGTTTGAACCCGCGGTCACTACGCGACCGGTCGGGGCCGTCATCGCCAAGGGGGAGCGTTTCGCTCGTGTTGAAGGTGGCTCGGAACATTGCGCCGATGGATGCCTGCATTGGGGCCTCAAGAGCGGAGGACGTGATTATGCGGATCCGTCGGGCAGAGTGAGGTCGATGCGGGTTGAACTGAAACCGTTGTAACGGCCATATCCACGGGTGTTGTCGTTGTCCTGGGGTCGTGGCCTTAAAGAAAAAGTGCGGTATTCCGGCTATAATGCTGTCTGTACATTAGATTTCGAGGAGCGAGAAGCTTATGATCAAGGAATACACGCGCCCTTTGGAACAGGGAATTGACTCGGACAAAAACATCTTCTCAGTACTTGAGGAGCGTGTGGAACGCACTCCTGACGACAATCTTGTCGAATACAAGAACGCTCAGGGCGAATGGGCGGCGTTCACCGCTGCGGAGTTCAAAAACAAGGTCGTCGCCCTCGCCAAAGGACTTATCGCTCGTGGCGTAATGCCTGGAGATTCGGTATCCATTATCGCGCATACCTGCTGGCAGTGGACCGCGCTTGATGTGGCCATCATGTCCATCGGCGCCCTTACCGTTCCGGTCTATGAAACGAATTCGCCGGCGCAGGTGAAGATGATTTTCAATGATGCCAATGTCAAGATGGCGTTCGCTGAGGATGATTTCCAGCGCGACAAAATCGAATCCGTCCGTGATCAGTGCCCGGATCTTGGCGACGTGTACGTCATCGGACTTGGTGCAATTGACACGATCATCGAATACGGCCGCGCGGTCTCCGACGCCGAATTCCTTGAACGTGAACAAACGGTCAAAGGCTCCGATCTAGCCACCATCGTATATACGTCGGGATCCACTGGCACCCCGAAGGGCGTTGAACTGACGCATGCCAATTTCGTGTTCATCACCTATTCCGGCGTCAACTCCATGCCGGACATCGCCATGAAACCGAATCGTCGACTGCTGCTGTTCCTGCCGCTCGCCCATGTATTCGCCCGATACATGCAGTTCTTCTGCTTTGCCGGAAACGTTTCACTCGGTCTGTCCAGCAATCTGAAGACCATTCTCGCCGATTTCAAGGCGTTCAAACCGACGTTCATCCTCGCCGTGCCGCGGATTTTCGAAAAGATCTACAATGCGGCCTCGCAGAAGGCCGGAGCCGGTTTCAAGGGACGTGTTTTCGCTGACGCCACCCAGACGGCATGCGATTGGTCGCATGCTCAGCAGTCCGGTGGGAGCATTCCACTCGCGCTGAACGCAAAACATGCCCTGTACAACAAGCTGGTGTATTCGTCAATCATGGAAGTGTTCGGCGGCCACGTCGAGTATGCGGTCTCCGGCGGAGCGCCGCTTGATTCCTCTATCGCGCATTTCTTCAACGGTGTCGGTCTGCCGCTATTGGAAGGCTACGGCATGACCGAAACGTGCGCCCCCTCGAGCGTCAATCCGACCGAAGGCTACAAGATCGGCACCATCGGCTTGCCTCTGCAAGGCGTGACCATGGGGGTCGACGAAGAAGGGGAGCTGTGCATAAAGAGCCCTGCCGTATGCGCCGGATACCACAACAATCCTGACGTTACCAAGCAGCAAATTGTCGATGGATGGCTGCATACCGGTGATCTCGGCTCCATTGATGATGACGGCTTCGTTTCCATCGTCGGGCGTAAGAAGGATCTCATCATCACCGCAGGCGGCAAGAACGTCTCCCCATGCGAGATGGAAGCATCCATCATGACTTCGCCGGTGGTGAGCCAATGCGTCATGATCGGCGATCGCAAGCCATTCATCGCCGCAATCATCTCCCTTGATTTGGCGGAGACGAACCTATGGCTGGAATCCAAGGGAGCGGAACAGGTCGCTGATTTGGATGAAGCCTCGAAGAATCCCATTGTGCGTGCGGAAGTGGAGCGTGCCGTCAACAAAGCCAATGAGCTCGCCTCACGTGCCGAATCAATCCGCAAGTTCGAAATCGTTCCCGACGAGTTCACTGAGGAGAACGGTTTGGTCACGCCGAGCATGAAGGCCCGCAGGCAGGCAGTGGTTGAACATTACCGGACGTTGATCGACAAGGTCATCTACGTGCCGAGGAAGCCGGCGGCTCACGCCGAATGATGTTCGAAATATGGTGGGGGCCGGTGACATCCGAGTGATGCCATCGGCCCCCACCATATCCGGAAGAATCCCGGAAGAATCCCGGAAGAATCCCGGAAGAATCCCGGAAGAATCATAGGCCCGCATCCGCCAGCGAAATGTAGCCGGGTTCAATCAGCGTTTTCTTGAGATTGTCGGCGCTGATCGCCAATGTCTCCTCATGGATGGTCGTAATTTTCTTCCCCTCGACCGTTGCGGAACGGATGAAACCGAGTTTGGAAAGTTTGCCCGAAGTGTTCAGTCGCACGCATGTCTGCGCGATGTCATCGGCCAACGCCTTGCGGTTCTCCATGGCGGTCATCCATTGCTTGCCGTTGACGATGTTCGGCATGGAACTGATATAGGCCCCATAGCCGGTGATGATCGGCCATTTTGCGTTTTCCTTGTTATCGGAATCGCTGTCGTCATCCGATGACGACGTCTTCGCAGGGTCAGGCACTGCCTGCCGTTTCAGGTCTTTTTTGCCCGTGATGCTGTCCACGATGCCGGAGATTGAGATGGAAGGGTTGATATCGGCTGAGGAACCTGTGTAGCCGAGTTTGTCCAACTCGTCGGCGATGTTCTTCGCCACATAGTCGTTGCAGGAGATGACGCCATCAAGGTGGACAGGGTGCGAATCGTCCTTGTCCGCGTCGAGACGTTCGGCAAGCACCGATTTGATTTGTTCGGCTTTTGACGAATCGAATGCCACGGACCGCCAGTCATCCTTGGTGGTCGAAGCGGTGAGCGTCTCGGAAGGAGATGCCGCTTTGCCGTCCTTGAAATACGGTTCGAGCACTTTCCAGATGCCTTTGAACATGTTCTGGGCGAAGGACGTGTCCGTTTTGGCATCATGTCCGTCGGCCGCGTCGTAGGGGAGTAGTACCTCGATTTGCTTGGGGGCATCGGACGATGCCTTGTCGAGCTCGAGCTTGTTGACGAGCTCTTTGGCTTGCAGTTCTCCAATCTGCTCGGCCGTGGTCATCGGCACGTACACGTCCGGCGCATACCCTTGAAGCGTATTGGAGATCAGAACGACCTTCATTCCTTCATTCTGCGCAAGCTGCAACGCCGAAACCAGCCGTTGCGCTGATTGCGCATAATCCTGTTCGTCCTCATCCGACGCGTCGGAGTTCCACGTGATATCATGCCGTGCATAGTCGCCGTATTGCCTGTCGGATTCCGGCATCTCGGCGACAGGCGCCACCACCAAGGTGGTTTTGGCTTTCGTGGACGAATGCTCGGTCCCGTTGATGTGATTCACCACATAGTCTTGGACGCTTTGACTTTGTTTGTCGAGGTTCGAAGCGGTTTTCACGGTGATGTCGCCGCTTTTGACACCGGTCCGTTTCAACGAGGACACGATTTCGGGAACGAGTTTTTCCCATTTGCTCAATGGCGTCTGTTGAGAGATGGTGATGCTGTCTGTCGGAGCGAAAATCGCCACATTGCCGGCATCGGCTGTTGCGCTGGATTGTGATGACGGCTGTTGCTGCGATTGCGAATCACCGTTGGGCGAGCAGGCCCCCATGGCTGTTGCCATGCAGACCGATGCCAGCAGAGCGAGCAGACGTTTCGCCGGGATTGTGCGATGCAGAATCATGCCATGTCCTTTGCGGAAGAATAGACGTTCCTTATACTGACCATCGATTGTAATATCCGGACGTCAAAAAGCCCGTACGCGTGTGTGATTGCGCATACGGGCTTTCGACAGCTCAGATAGATTACTCTGCCAGAGACTTTGCCAGATTCTCGTCGAGGGCGTTCATGAAACCCTCGGTATCGAGCCAAGGCTGGTCCGGTCCGATGAGCATGGCCAGATCCTTGGTCATCTGTCCGCCTTCGACGGTGGAGATGATGACTTTCTCCAAAGTTTCGGCGAAATGCTTGACTTCCGGAGTGTTGTCAAGGTCGGCGCGATGCTTCAGACCGCCGGTCCATGCGAAGATGGAGGCGATCGGATTGGTCGAGGTCTTTTCACCCTTCTGCCAACGGCGATAATGGCGGGTCACGGTGCCGTGCGCGGCTTCGGCTTCGACGGTCTGCCCGTCGGGAGTCATCAGCACGGAGGTCATTAGGCCAAGGGAGCCGAATCCCTGTGCGACGGAATCCGACTGCACGTCGCCATCGTAGTTCTTGCAAGCCCAGATATAGCCGCCATGCCACTTGAGGGAGCTTGCCACCATGTCATCAATGAGTCGGTGCTCGTAGGTCAGGCCAGCCGCCTCGTACTTGTCCTTGTATTCGTTTTCGAACACCTCGGCGAACGTATCCTTGAACTGGCCGTCGTACGCCTTGAGAATCGTGTTCTTGGTGGACAGGTACACCGGATAGCCGCGCATCAGACCATAGTTGAAGCAGGCGCGTGCGAAGCCTCGGATGGAATCGTTCACGTTGTATTGCACCTGGGCAACTCCGCCGTCAGGGCCATAATTGTAAACGACGTGCTCAATCGGCTCGGAGCCGTCTTCCGGAGTGAAGGTTACGGTGAGGGTGCCGGCTCCCGGAACCTTGAAATCAGTGGCTTTGTACTGGTCTCCGAAGGCGTGACGTGCCACGACGATCGGCTTGGTCCATCCCGGGACCAGGCGAGGCACATTGCTCATGACGATCGGCTCGCGGAAGATGGTGCCGCCGAGAATGTTGCGGATGGTACCATTGGGGGACTTCCACATCTTCTTGAGGCCGAACTCCTTGACGCGCGCCTCGTCCGGGGTGATGGTGGCGCATTTGACGCCGACATGTTCGCGCTGGATGGCCTTCGCCGCGTCGACGGTCACCTGATCGTCGGTGGCGTCGCGGTTTTCGATGCCCAGATCGTAATAATCCAAATCCACGTCGAGGTACGGCAGGATCAGACGGTTCTTGATGTCTTTCCAGATGACACGGGTCATCTCGTCGCCGTCGAGTTCGACGACTTTGCCTTCGACCTTGATTTTGGCCATGGTTTGTCCTCCCTGTCGGAATTGAAGGTGATGGGTTCCGTCTTATTACATGTGTGTTAATTCCGTATGGAAATGTCCAAAACCGTGAGGACACGCGCGAAGGCACTGTCATAGCTGAGCATTAGCCTTGAAACCATGTCTCAGGAAATTGAAATCGGTTTGGGCAAGAAGGGCCGTCTGGCCTATTCGCTGGACGATGTCTCCATCGTTCCCTCCCGTCGTACCCGTGATCCGCAGGATGTGTCCACCTCTTGGCAGGTCGACGCCTATGAATTCGACGTGCCGGTCATCGGCGCCCCGATGGATTCCGTGACCAGCCCGGCCACGGCCATCGCCATGGGCAAGATGGGCGCGCTTGGCGTGCTTGACCTAGAAGGATTGTGGACCCGCTATGACGATCCCCAGCCGCTGCTGGACGAAATCGCGCAGCTGTCTGCGGACAAGGCCACCGAACGCATCCAGCAGATTTACGCTGAGCCGATCAAGCCGGAACTCATCGTCGAACGTCTGCATGAGATTCGTGATGCCGGCGTCACCGTAGCCGGCGCGCTGTCTCCGCAGCGTACGCAGGATTATTATTCCACCGTGCTTGAGGCCGGTGTCGATCTGTTTGTCATTCGTGGCACCGTGGTGTCGGCGGAGCATGTCTCCAAGGACCATGAGCCCCTGAACCTTAAGAAATTCATCTATGACCTGGATGTCCCCGTCATTGTTGGCGGCGCGGCCAACTACACGGCTGCGTTGCATTTGATGCGCACGGGAGCCGCTGGCGTGCTTGTCGGCTTCGGTGGCGGTGCGGTATCCGCCAACCGCAACACGATTGGAGTGCACGCGCCGATGGCCACAGCCATCGCCGATGTCGCCGAGGCCCGCCGCGATTACATGGACGAATCGGGCGGACGCTATGTGCAGGTGATTGCCGACGGCGGTATGGGTGATTCCGGCAGCTTCGTCAAGGCATTCGCGCTGGGCGCCGATGCGGTGATGCTGGGCTCGCCTCTGGCACGCGCCTCCGAGGCTCCTGGCAAAGGCATGCATTGGGGCGCCGAGGCCCGCCACCAGACGTTGCCGCGCGGATTCCGCACTAACGTGGGCACCGTAGGTTCCTTGCAGGAGGTCATGTTCGGCCCGAGCCATAACGCCGACGGAACCACCAATTTTGTTGGGGCGCTTCGCAGAGCCATGGCCACGACCGGTTATGTCGATTTGAAGAGCTTCCAACGTTGTCCGGTTACGGTCGCTTCGAGCCACTGATCAGATAGCTTCGTCCTGTGGATAAAAAAGTTATCCACAATCCCTCCGTCGACTTGACGGGGGGATTGTCTTTATGTATTAATGTTTTTGGTCCTTCTCAGTGAAGAGAGTTGGATGACATTAAATATTGGATGACATTAAATAGGTAAAGAAATGAGGGATCCATGGCAATGGACGACTTATCTGACGATGGCGTTTCACCTCCGGAATGGCAGTCCGGCTCTGAGCGGGAGCCGGAAGACGACAAGGAGATAGAAGGCAATGAGCCTGACGAAATCCCACCGTCAGACCCTGATTCGTATGTCGGTCTTAAAGAAGCGGAAAACAATGGCCAATGGCTGCAGTGCATAGGAAAATCCGTCGAGAAGCTTCCTTCATATGATGGGTTTTTGGAAACACAATTATCCGGCATGCGGGTGCCCTTCCATGTTATCCGGTCCGATTCCACACCGTGGGACGCGAAGCAAGCCTATTCCTTGGCGTTATTGGGCGCGCGCATGTCGTGCGATGCCATCGACATCTTCCGTGGTCGGCAAAAGCCGGCGCATGTAGAGCGTATTCTAACGGAGGACTGTATGCGTAGGCTTAAAATCGCAGCTTCCATAATAGGCCATTATATGAAGGAAGACGCAAATCTATATGCCAAGATTGGTCTGCTTCCCATCAACGTGTCCGCCATTAACGGCTGGTTGACTTCGACCACGAAATTCGAATGTGCGGCTTTGCTCAACATCGGCGAAACGCGGTTGAGATGCAACACCGCATTCAGGCTCAAAGGCTCCACGTGGAAGTGCGTCTTGGCTGATTTCGGGTGATCGCATTGATGCGATGATACGGTAGGAATCTGCAAAAGCCCTTGGCGTCGATGTTCGCAGTCGATGCCAAGGGTTTTCAGCGTGCCTTAAGCATACGGGAACTACTATAGAGAACCATGTTGAGAGAATTTGTACCAGAGCCGGCCTACAGCACCACGGATGATGACACGGTATATGCGTTGCTGTCGCGTCGTGCGCAGAAGAATCCGGATGATCTTATCGCACAATGGCAGGATGATGAGACTCGGCAATGGCATGATGTGACGGCAGGCCAGATGCTCGCTCGTGTGCGCGCCGTGGCGAAGGGCCTTATCGGTCTTGGAGTCAAGGCCGGAAGCATGGTGGTCATTTACTCTCCCACCTGTTACGAGTGGGGTGTGGTCGATTTCGCATGCGCGGCCATCGGCGCGGTAAGCGTTCCGATTTATGAAACCGATTCGGCCAAGCAGGCCGCTTCCATCGTGGAAGAGGTGGAGCCGGTTATTGCCTTCGCTGGAGATTCCGTCCACACGCAGACGCTCGAACAGATTCGTGACATGCATGAAGGGCTGCGTTACGTGTTCAATTTCAAAGCGGACGGTCTTGACGCAGTCGCCGATTTCGGAGAGGGCGTCGATGACGATACCCTTGATCAGGTCATTGCCCGGATCAAGGCGGACGACATGCTCACCATCGTTTACACATCGGGCTCCACGGGACGTCCGAAGGGTGCGATGCTGTCCCATCGCAACTTCACGCATATCGTGCTCAATGGCTACATCATTCTTGACGAGATGCTGTACCAGCCCAACAGGTTGATGCTGTTCCTGCCGTTGGCGCACTGCTTCGCCCGCTATATCCAATACGTGGCGATTGGCGGACAAGGCGTGGTCGGCTATCTGCCTGGAGCCAAGCATCTGCTCGCCGATCTGCGCAGTTTCAAACCGACGTATTTGCTTGGCGTGCCACGTGTGTTCGAAAAAGTGTACAACGCTGCCTCGCAGAAGGCCGGTGCGGGTATTCGCGGCAGGGTCTTCGCCAAGGCGTTCGATCATTTCGTGCAATGGTCCAAGGACGAGCAGGACGGGGGACATCATTCGATGGTGGCCCGAGCCGAGCATTCCTTCTTCATGTCCGTCGTCGGCAAGTCCATTCGTTCCGCGCTTGGTCCGAACCTGAAATATCTGGCATGCGGCGGCGCCCCGCTGAACGTCGACCTTGCCCACTTCTTCAATGGCATGGATGGCATCACGTTCATTCAGGGGTACGGTATGACGGAAACCGCGGCTCCGATGATCGTCAACTGGCAAAATGCGAATCGCGTCGGTTCCGTTGGTAAGCCCGGGCCGGGTATGGGTGTACGCACCGATGATGATGGCGAGCTGCAGGTCATGGGCCCCAATGTTTTTCTTGGCTACTACAAGAATCCTGAGAAGACCGCTGAAGTCAAAATGCCTGATGGTTGGCTGAGGACCGGCGATCTGGGGGCCATCGACGATGATGGATTCGTGTATATCACCGGCCGCAAGAAGGACATCATCATCACAGCCGGAGGCAAGAACGTCAGCCCCGCCCCGATGGAGGACATCATCGACACCTGTCCTATCGTGTCCCATGCTGTGGTCATTGGCGATGGCAAGCCGTTCATCAGCGCTTTGATTGAACTGGATTCTGATATGACTCGTTCTTGGCTTTCCCAGCAGGGTCTTGATGTCGATATGTCCATGAAGCAGGTAGCGGAAAACGATGCCGTGCGCGCTTTCGTGCAGCAGTATGTCGAAAAGGCCAACGCGAACGTTTCCCGTGCGGAATCCGTACGAAAATTCGAGATTCTCGATGAGGAATTCAACCAACAGGACGGCACCTTGACGGCAAGCCTGAAAGTTGTTCGTCCCAAGGTGCTGCAGCGCTACGCAGACGTCATCGAAAACGTGATTTACGCGCCAAAACCCTCCAACAGGCCGTTGCCGAAGACCGTCCAGATTCTCGACCGCACCACCGAAACCGTCAAGCAGGCGTCGGAAAGCATGCGGCAGGCTTCTGAATCCGTCAGCCCGAAGGTTCGGCAGGCATTTGATACCATGCAGGAGAGAATCAAGAAGCAGTCCGATGAACCGGATGACGAGACGGCACCGTCCGTCGAGCCTTCCGCAACCAAGAACAACGAGGAGCGTTAATTTTGGCAATCCGTGAGATTCGAGTCGTACCTGATCCAGTGCTGCGCACCCCATGCGATCCCATCAAGGAGATCACGCCCGCGGTGCGCCATCTGGTGCAGGATTTGTTGGATACCGTTGATGACCCGGGACGCGCCGGGTTGTCCGCCAACCAAATCGGTGTGAGTCTGCGTGCGTTTTCCTACAATATCGACGGCAAAATCGGCTATGTGCTTAACCCGGTGTTGGAGGAGACCAGCGGAGAGCAATATGGCGATGAAGGCTGCCTTTCCGTTCCAGGATTGTGGTACAAGACTCGTCGCGCCGATTATGCTCGCGTGCGGGGCATTGATCTGGACGGCAAGCCGGTAGTGTTGGAAGGCCATGGCATCATGGGCCGCATGCTGCAGCACGAGACTGATCATTTGGACGGTCACGTCTATCTTGATCGTCTGGAAAAGGAAGAACGCCGCGAGGCGATGCGTTACATGCGCACCCATCGCAAGTGATCGAAACAGCGAACGACGATTCAACCATGGGGCCACGTCAGAAAGACGTGGCCCCATGGTATTTTTAGTATTTGTGCGCCAATTTGGTGAGAAGCGCTGCCGCGAGTGCTTCAAACCGCCCAATTATTGTCAACCGGTGCGCAACCAATTCGCGTCATGCTCGCGACGACCTGTGTCGGTCGGCTGATGCCTGCAAGGCATTGGCTGCACGCAGGAACGCATGACCAGGCAAGAACCGACAAAGAAAGAGGTAGCAATACCATGGCTCAGATCACTATGAGCGACATGCTGAAGGCAGGCCTGCACTTCGGCCACCAGACCCGTCGTTGGAACCCGAAGATGAAGCAGTTCATCCTCACCCAGCGCAACGGCATCCACATCATCAACCTGTTCAAGTCGCTCGACATGATCGACAAGGCCTACGACTTCATCAAGGCCACTGTTGCCCACAACGGCACCGTGCTGTTCGTCGGCACCAAGAAGCAGGCTCAGGAAGCTGTTTCCGCTCAGGCCACCCGCGTGAACATGCCGTATGTCTCCGAGCGTTGGCTCGGCGGCATGCTGACCAACTTCCAGACCGTGTCCAAGCGCGTCTCCCGCCTCAAGGAACTTGAGGAAATGGACTTCACCGACGTGCACGGCTCCGGTCTGACCAAGAAGGAGCTGCTGCTCCTCGAGCGTGAGAAGGACAAGCTGGCTAAGCAGCTGGGCGGTATCCGCAACATGAACCGCACCCCGTCCGCCATGTTCGTGGTCGATGTGAACAAGGAAGCTCTGGCCGTCGAGGAAGCCCACAAGCTGGGCATTCCGGTTGTCGCCATCGTCGACACCAACGCCGATCCGGAATCCGTTGAGTATCCGATCGCCGCCAACGATGACGCCATCCGCGGCATCGAACTGCTGACCAGCCTCATGGCTGACGCAGTGGCCGAAGGTCTGCTGGAGCGTTCCGGCAAGGCCGCCAAGGCCGAAGGCGAAGCCGAGCAGCCGATGGCTGCTTGGGAAAAGGAGCTCCTCACCGAGGGCGCTCCGGCAGCTGAAGCCCCGGCTGAGGCTGAAGGCGAAACCAAGGCCGAGTGAGACCATGCTCTATGATGGGAGGTGCTATGCCTCCCATCATCGGGGCATCACCAAATTTTCAGAGGAGACAAATCAATGGCAGCAATCACTGCAGCTCTGATCAAGCAGGTGCGCGAGGAAACCGGCGCCGGCATGATGGACGTCAAGAAGGCCCTGACCGAAGCCGAAGGCGATGTGGCTCGCGCCAAGGAAATCATCCGCGCCAAGGGCATCCAGGCCGCTGGCAAGCGTGAAGGCCGCAAGGCTCAGGAAGGCACCATCGCCTCCACCGTTGTCGAATCCGCCAACGGCCAGACCGGCTATGCGGTCGAGCTGAACTCCGAGACCGACTTCGTGGCCAAGACCCCGAAGTTCGTGGAATTCGCCGGCAGCGTGCTCGATGACGCCGTCAAGGCCGAAGCATCCTCCGTGGATGAGGTTCTGGCAGCAGCCTCCGGTGACACTACCGTGAAGGAAGCCGTCGAGGAAGCCGCTGCTCTGTTCGGTGAGCACGTCAAGGTAGGCCAGTTCGCCAAGGTCGAGGGCCCGCATGTCGAGGTCTACGCCCACAAGAAGTCCGCTGAGATGCCGCCGAGCATCGTGGCCATGATTGCCACCGATGAAGCCGGCGCTGCTGTGGCTCATGAGGCCGCTCTGCAGATTTCCGCGATGGGCGCCCAGTGGCTGACCCGCGAGGATGTTCCGGCTGATGTGCTGGAATCCGAGCGTCGCGTGGCCACCGAGAAGACCACGGAGGAGCTCAAGAGCAAGGGCAAGCCGGAGGCCGTGATCGAGAAGATCGCTCCGAAGATCGTGGAAGGCCGTCTCGGCGCATTCTACAAGGAGACCGTGCTGCTTGAGCAGGCGTACGTCAAGGATCCGTCCAAGACCGTCGGCGACCTGTTCAAGGAAGTCGGGGGAACCGCGCTTTCCTTCGCTCGTGTGGAGGTCGGCAAGGGCGACGCCGAGTGAATCTGATGTGAATTGAGCTCACGCTTTCGAACGTGGGCTTGGCATATCTCCAATGTCCGCAATCCAACAGGATTGCGGACATTTTTTTGCACTAAACCCCATCGTGTTTTGGTGTCTGTGTTTGCCGATAGTCTTGAAAACGGTAAATTTCATGGGTTTTCGGGTAAGAAAGGCATTTCATGACTGGCGAAAACACTGGCGACAATCCCCGCAGGGTACTGCTCAAGCTGTCCGGAGAGGCATTCGGCGGAGGCAAAGTCGGCATCGACACCACCGTCGTTCGTCGTATTGCGGAGGAAATCGTTCCCGCGGTCAAGCAAGGTGTGCAGGTCGCCATCGTTGTTGGTGGCGGCAACTTCTTCCGTGGCGCCGAACTGCAGCAGGCCGGCATCGATCGTTCCCGCGGCGACTATATGGGCATGCTGGGAACGGTGATGAACTGCCTCGCTCTGCAGGATTTCCTCGAGCAGGAGGGACAGGCCACGCGCGTGCAAACCGCCATCACCATGGGACAGGTCGCCGAGCCGTACATTCCGCTTAAGGCCATTCGTCATCTGGAAAAGGGACGCGTGGTGATTTTCGGCGCCGGAGCAGGCATGCCGTATTTCTCCACTGACACCGTGTCCATCCAGCGTTCTCTGGAAATCCACTGCGATGAGGTGCTGATGGGCAAGAACGGCGTGGACGGCGTATACACTGCCGATCCGCGCAAAGACGAGAACGCCAAGCGCTTCGCCACGTTGAGCTATAACCGTGCATTGGTCGACAATCTTGCGGTCATGGATGCTGCGGCGCTTTCCATGGCGCGGGACAACAAGCAGCGCATCCGCGTCTTCGGACTCGAGGGCGCCGGCAATGTGACCCAGGCTTTGCTGGGCGAGGAGATCGGCACCATGGTTTCCACCGCGGAATCCACCCTCGCCGAGTGACGACATTCAAAGCCGAATATCGATTAAACCAACAATATTAAAGGAGCAAACAATGGCAACTATCGTCGATCAGGCCAAGGCGCAGATGGCCAAGTCCGTGGAATCCACCAAGGAGAACTTCTCCGGTATTCGCACCGGTCGTGCGAATCCGGCGCTGCTTAACGGCATCACCGTTGACTATTACGGCGCACCGACCCCGCTGAAGGCCGTTGCCACCATCGGTGTTCCGGAGCCGCGCACCTTGGCGGTCACTCCTTTCGATGCGTCCCAGGCCAACGCCGTGGAGAAGGCGCTTCGTGATTCCGATCTCGGAGCCAGCCCCCGTCGCGACGGCAACGTCATTCGCCTGACCATGCCGGAGCTGACCGAAGAGCGTCGCAAGGAATACGTCAAGATTGCCAAGGGCAAGGCTGAAGACGGCAAGGTCGCGGTGCGCAACATTCGTCGCAAGGCCAAGGAATCCCTTGACAAGGCCATCAAAGACGGCGACATGGGCGAGGACGAAGGCGATCGTCTGCTCAAGGAACTCGACAAGGTCACCAAGCAGACCACCGACGAGCTTGACGCTCTGCTGGAAACCAAGCAGAAGGAGATCATGGAGGTCTGATTCCTTCGAATCTCCATAATCATCAATCGACGCACGGTACCACAGGAGAGACCACGATGGAAAAACAGGAGCAACGCGAAAAAGAAGCCGAAGAGGCCATTAACGCCATCAACAAGAAAACCGGACGCAACATGCCGCAGGCCATCGCCACGGCGGTCGTCCTGATCGCCATCATCTTGGCATGCCTGTTGATCAGCGTTGATTTGTTCGTCTATCTTGTCGTGCTGTTCATGGTGCTCGCATTGTGGGAGCTGCGCGTCGATTTCGCCACCGCGGGATTGCATATTCCCGTGGTGGCGCTGTGGGCATGTTCCGCGGTGACTTTGCTGGCCACCTACTACAGCAAGCATCATATTGTGGCTATGACGGTCTGTGTACTGGCCTCCTTGCTGCTTGTAGCGATCGCCGCAAGTGCCAAGGTGACGTTCGGCAGTCGGCTTTCCCTGGCCGTGGCGGACAAACTGTCGCACACCGATGCAGGTGCTCGTCTCGAATCGTCGTTCAATCATGAACAGGGTGAAGTGCGCCACAGCCGACTGAGCCATGTGGCAGTCTCCATGTTCACCGTTCTGTACATTCCGCTGCTTGCCTCCTGCCTGATCATGCCGTTGACGTTCAACGGTCATCCGGTGGCACATGCCATCATGCTTGTCTTCATGCCCGCGCTGAGTGACACCGGTGGTCTGTTTGCAGGTGCATGGCTTGGCAAACATAAACTCAGTCCCCGTATCTCACCGAAGAAATCATGGGAGGGCCTGGCAGGATCCATCTTGTTCGCCATGGCCGGTTCTTTTGTGGTGATGTTTTGCACTTACGAGCCATCCGTTTGGACGGTTCGATGGTGGGTGCCTATTGTCGCTGGTTTCATGATCGGTATAGCCGGAACCTTCGGCGACCTATGCGCTTCCATGCTGAAGCGTGACATTGGTATTAAGGATATGGGCCATCTGCTTAAAGGTCATGGCGGAGTGATGGATCGTGTCGACTCCATCCTCCTGTGCGCTCCTTTCGTGTGCGTGCTCCTGTGGGCCACCGGAATGTGAGAAAGGGCCAATAACCGTGAATTCCATGAATGATCAGCCGGAAACAGGCATCACTCCTGGAGGCACTTCGGGCGCCTTCCGGGATGTGCTGTCGAAAGACCATGCCCGCCGTGGCAAGCCGCCACTGCATTTCGCCGATATGTCCGAAGAGGAACGTATCGGTAAGGCCAAGGAACTTGGATTGCCGAAATTCAGGGTCAAACAGCTGGCTAATCATTACTATGGCCATTTTGATGTCAATGCGGAAGAATTTTCCGATTTTCCGGCGGCAAGACGCTCCGACGCGGCTGAAGCTTTCTTCCCGGAACTCATCCATGAGGTGACACGCCAAGTCGCCGATGGAGGCACCACCATCAAAACGTTGTGGCGCCTGTTTGATGGGTCGCTGATCGAATCCGTATTGATGCGTTATCCCACCAGAACCACGCTTTGCATTTCCAGCCAGGTCGGCTGCGGCATGGGTTGCCCATTCTGCGCCACTGGACAACTGGGACTGACCAGGAACATGTCCGCAGGCGAAATCGTTGAGCAGGTTCGTGTGGCCGCGAAGGCCATGCGTGACGGTGAAGTGGCCGGAGGCTCCGGACGACTGAGCAACATCGTGTTCATGGGCATGGGCGAACCAATGGGCAACTATAAATCCGTCTTGAGCGCAGTCCGCCAAATTAGTTCCATGCCTCCCGAAGGCTTCGGCATCTCCGCACGTAACATCACGGTTTCCACCGTTGGCGTGGTGCCTGGCATCAGGAAACTGGCCGAAGAAGGCATCCCAGTACGTCTCGCAGTATCCCTGCACGCGCCGAGCGATGAATTGCGCGATGAACTTGTGCCCATGAACAAGCGTTTCAACACCAAACAGGTGCTCGACGCTGCGCATGATTATTATCTGGCTTCCAAACGGCGAGTCAGCATCGAATACGCCTTGATGCGCGGCATCAACGACCAGGCGGAACATGCCAAATTGCTGGCGAAGCGTCTGAACCACTATGGAGATGATTGGGCGCATGTCAATCCGATTCCGCTCAATCCGATCGAGGGATCGAAGTGGACCGCGTCCAAACCAGAAGACGAGCGTAGATTCCTTGAGATTCTCCATAACGCTGGCATCACAGCCACGCTGCGTGATACCAGAGGACAGGACATTGATGGCGCATGCGGACAGCTTGCAGCCAAAGAACGTGACTGATTCCTCCGAAAGGCCCGGTTCTGTCCGCTACTCGGAATCCGCATGAACCGACGTAACGTATTGCGGTTACTCTTGCAATCATTGCAACCGTTATGCGTGAAGGAGTAGAGCAGCATGTCACTGGCGGTCCGAGTCATTCCATGTCTTGATGTCGATGCGGGACGAGTGGTCAAAGGCGTGCATTTCGAGAATCTTCGCGATGCAGGAGACCCGGTCGAACTCGCCGCGGAATACTACCGCCAGGGCGCGGACGAACTGACGTTCCTTGATGTGACGGCGTCAAGCTCCCATAGGCAGACCATGGTCGATGTGGTGAGCCGCACCGCCGAACAGATTTTTATTCCACTGACTGTCGGCGGCGGCGTACGTACCCCTGAAGACGTCGATTCCCTGCTTCGTTGCGGTGCGGATAAGGTCGGCGTCAACACCGCGGCCATCAATGACCCTACCCTCATCAGTCGTGTCGCCGAACGATTCGGCAATCAGGTGCTTGTGCTGTCCGTCGATGCACGTCGCGAACAGGGAGAACGACATACGCAGTCAGGTTTCGAAGTCACCACCATGGGCGGGCGCAAATCCACTGGCATTGACGCCATTTGGTGGGTCAAGCGCGCCCAAGAACTTGGTGCGGGGGAGATTCTCCTTAATTCAATGGATGCCGATGGCACCCAACAAGGCTTCGATCTGGAGATGATCAAAGCTGTCCGCAAGGAAGTCAAAATCCCGATTATCGCTTCTGGCGGCGCCGGCAAAGCCTCGGATTTTCCGCCGGCAATCGAGGCGGGCGCCGATGCCGTGCTCGCTGCCTCGATTTTCCATTACGGCAAAGTCACCATCGGTGAAGTCAAAGACGCCATCAAGGCAGCCGGATACACCGTACGCTGAATAGAACCACGGAAACTACGCAAACCAACCCTGTAGTACTGAACAACGAATCGCAATACCATCATGACCAACGAAGCATACGACAACACCACCACTCTCGACCCGCGCATCGCACAGCGTCTCAAGCACGATGACAAAGGCTTGGTCGCGGCCGTCATCCAGCAGTTCGATACCAAAGAGGTACTGATGGTCGGCTATATGAACGACGAAGCCATCAGACGTACCCTCACCACCGGACGCGTCACATTCTGGTCGAGGTCCAGGCAGGAGTATTGGCGTAAGGGCGATACGTCGGGACATGCCCAGTATGTGAAGTCCTTCGCGCTGGATTGCGATGGAGATGCCATTCTGGTAGAAGTTGACCAAGTGGGAGCGGCTTGCCATACCGGCAAACGTTCCTGCTTTGAAGAAGGCGGACAGCTGCCTGTGGTCGTGGGCCATCGAACCAAAGAACAGGAGGGCCAGCGGTGAGCGAATGCAGTGTACAGACCCTCAAGTGGGGTGCTACATGGCCAAGCCGTGAGCAGTTCCATGAATTGGCCGACCAAGGCTACCGTGTCATCCCCATCGTACGCCGTTTGCTGGCTGATTCATTGACCCCAGTCGGCTTCTACGAGCGTCTCGCAGGAGGCCGTTCCGGTACGTTCATCCTCGAATCGGCTGAATTTGGCGGAGCGTGGAGTCGATACAGCTTCATCGGCGTGAATTCCATGGCGCAGCTGCGTTCGAACAACGGCAAAGCCGATTGGCTGGGACAGGTGCCTGTCGGAGTGCCCACCGACGGTGATGTTGTCGAAGTGGCACATGCCGCGCTGAAGACATTGAAGGCTCCGCACGTCGAGGGATTGCCGAATCTGACCAGTGGCCTCGTTGGTACTGTCGGATGGGATTCCATCCGACATTGGGAACCGACGCTCCGTGCCGAAGCCCCGAATGAGACCGGACAGCCGGAAACCGTTCTGGCTCTCGCCACGGACATCGCAGTAGTCGACCACGTGTCTGGCTCGGTATGGCTGATTGCCAATGCCGTGAATGTCGATGACCGTCCGACTCGTGCCGATGCCGCCTACGATGAAGCGCTGGCACGTCTGGATGATATGCAGTGCAAGGCTGCCGCACCCGTCGAAAACGAAGCCCGGGTCAATGTGCTCGACGAGTCGGTCGGCCAGCCCCAACTGCGATTCCGCACGGAGAAAAGCGATTACGAACGTTCCGTTGAAGAGGCCAAACGCCATATCATCGATGGCGATGTGTTCCAAGTGGTCATTTCGCAGCGACTGGATATTGATTCTCCCGCCGATCCGTTTGATGTGTATCGTGTGCTGCGTACCCTCAATCCGAGCCCGTACATGTATTTCATGGCACTCACCGATGCTCAAGGACGTGATTTCAACGTCATCGGTTCCAGCCCGGAAACACTGATCAAGGTGGACAACGGCCATGCCATGTCTTTCCCAATCGCCGGTTCCAGACCACGAGGCGCCACTCCTGAAGAAGATGAACGTCTCGCCAAGGAACTATTGGCAGACCCGAAGGAACGCAGCGAGCATATCATGCTGGTCGATCTGGCCCGCAACGATCTGAGCCGCGTGTGCCGTCCGGAAAGCGTCGAAGTCGTTTCCTTGATGGACATCAAACGGTTCAGCCATATCATGCACATCTGCTCAACCGTTACCGGGCAGGTCGATCCGCATATGACGGCGTTCGACGTGTTCACTTCCGCCTTCCCCGCGGGGACGCTGTCCGGAGCGCCGAAGCCGCGCGCCATCGAGATTATCGATGAACTTGAGCCGGCCGACCGTGGTATTTACGGCGGCACCGTCGGTTATTTTGATTTTTCAGGCAACCTCGATATGGCCATCGCCATTCGAACTGCATTCATTCGCGACCATGAAGCGAGCGTGCAGGCCGGAGCTGGAATCGTCCTCGATTCCGTGCCGGCCAGTGAGTGGCAGGAGACTCGCAACAAGGCCGAAGCCAGCGTTGAAGCGGTACAGATCGCCGCGCAGCTTCGCCAGTTGTGAGTCACATTCTGACCGTTCAATTGTGTTGTGAAAGGAAGCAGTAATGTCTGTGCTCGATGAATTGGTGGCGGGAGCCGTCGAGGATCAGCGATCAAGAGAAAACAACGTGCCGCTCGCTGAGGTCAAGCGGATGGCGTTCGAGGCTTCAGCGCCAATCGATGCGCGCCAGTGGCTGAAAAAGGCGGATGGCATTCCGGTCATCGCCGAGATCAAGCGTGCCTCCCCATCCAAAGGCCATTTGAGCGATATTCCGGATCCGGCCGCTTTGGCCCGCGAATACGAGCAGGGAGGTGCAAGCGCGATTTCCGTGCTGACTGAAGGCCGTCGGTTCCTTGGCTCTCTTGAAGATTTCGACAAGGTGCGCGCCGCAGTGAGGATTCCCGTGCTGCGCAAGGATTTCATCGTTACCGAATATCAGATTTGGGAAGCACGTGCGCATGGTGCCGATCTGGTGCTGCTCATCGTCGCCGCATTGGACGACGTCAAGCTCAAGTCGCTGCTCGATCTCGCGCATAGCCTCAATATGACGGTGCTGGTGGAAACACACACCCGTGAGGAGATTCAACGGGCCATCAATGCCGGGGCCAAGGTCATTGGCATCAACGCCCGCAATCTTAAAGACCTCAAGGTGGATGTGAACAAGTACAACGAACTGGCCGCGGATTTGCCGGACGATGTGATTCGCGTGGCGGAATCCGGTGTGTTCGGTTCGGTTGAGCTTGAGGATTACGCCCGTGCCGGCGCGGATGCGGTGCTGGTGGGAGAAGGCGTGGCCACCGCGGCCAACCATGAGCAGGCAGTGGAACGATTAGTAAAGGCAGGAGCAAGAGTGAAGGCATCCGAACAGACCCCGTTGGCAAGCCATGAAGGACCATATTTCGGACAGTTTGGCGGACGCTATGTTCCGGAAGCGCTGATCACGGCGCTCGACGAGCTTGAACGCGTGTATACGGAAGCCAAGGCCGATCCGGAATTCCATAAGGAATTGGCGCGGTTGAACCAGCAGTATGTTGGACGTCCGTCCCCATTGACTGAAGCGCCTCGTTTCGCGCAGAGGCTCAAGGAGAAAACCGGTCTTGATGCCCGTGTGTTCCTCAAGCGTGAAGACCTGAACCACACCGGCGCCCACAAGATCAACAACGCGCTTGGACAGGCCCTACTGGTCAAGCGCATGGGCAAAACCCGTGTGATCGCCGAAACCGGTGCAGGCCAGCATGGTGTGGCCACTGCCACGGTCTGTGCCATGTTGGGACTCAAGTGCCGCATCTACATGGGACAGATCGATGCCCGCCGTCAGGCGCTGAACGTTGCCCGCATGCGCATGCTTGGCGCGGAGGTCGTCGAAGTCACCTTGGGTGATCGCATCCTCAAGGACGCCATCAACGAGGCGCTGCGCGACTGGGTCACCAACGTCAAAGACACCCATTATCTGCTCGGCACGGTCGCAGGACCTCATCCGTTCCCATCCATGGTGCGCGACTTCCAAAAGATCATCGGAGAGGAAGCGAAACAGCAGCTGCAGGATTGGTATGGCATCGACCATCCCGATGCTATTTGCGCATGCGTCGGCGGCGGCTCCAACGCCATCGGCATCATGAACGCCTTCCTCGATGACGAACGAGTGAACCTGTACGGTTACGAGGCCGGCGGTAACGGGCCCGAATCCGGTCGCCATGCCATTCGATTCGCGCCAGGTACCGGTGAACTGGGCATGTTCCAAGGAGCCAAGAGCTATCTGTTGGAAAACCCCGAAGGCCAGACCCTTGACACGTACTCCATCTCCGCAGGCTTGGATTACGCCTCCGTCGGCCCCGAACATGCATGGCTCAAGGATATCGGCCGCGTCAACTATTCCTGGGCCACTGATCGGGAAGCCATGAGCGCGTTCAAGGATCTGTGCGAAACCGAAGGCATCATCCCTGCCATCGAAAGCTCCCACGCAGTGGCCGGCGCGTACAAGGCAGCTGCAGACCTCAAGGCCAAAGGGTATGAGCATCCGGTCATGATCATCAACATCTCTGGCCGTGGAGACAAGGACATGAACACCGCCGGCAAATGGTTCGGATACCTGACCGACGAGCAGGCCAAAGCCTTGGAATCCAACGGCGCGCAAGGCAACAACGCGGACGGCGAGTGAGAAAAGGAGCAACCATCATGACGAACGCAACATCATCCACGCCGTCCGGCCAGCCACTCGGCATCAGCCACAAGCCAAGCCCGACGGAAACCATGTTCGATGAATTCAAAGCCGCCGACAAGCCGGCATTCATCGGATATCTGCCATACGGATTCCCTGATCCGGATTATTCGCTCAAAGCTTTCCGCACCATGGTCGAACACGGCGTGAACGCGGTCGAAATCGGGCTGCCGTATTCCGACCCCGTCATGGACGGTCCCGTCATCCAGGCGGCATCGCAAATCGCCATCGACAATGGTGAAAAAATCGCCAACGTATTCAAAGCGGTGGAAACAGTGGCGAACGCCGGGGGAGTGCCATTGGTCATGAGCTATTGGAACCTCATCTTCCATTACGGCGTCGAACGATTCGCACGTGATTTCGAAAACGCCGGTGGAGCCGGTCTCATCACCCCGGATCTCATTCCGGACGAGGCCGGCGAGTGGATCGAAGCCTCCGACCGTCACGGACTCGACCGCATCTTCCTGGTATCTCCGGATTCCACCGAAGACCGTCTGAAAGTCGTTGCGGACAATGCGCGGGGTTTCGTCTATGCTGCCGCCCGCATGGGCGTCACCGGAGAACGCTCCACCATCGATGCGTCCCCGAAGGAACTGGTCGCCCGTACCCGCAAGGCCGGTGCGAAAAACGTGTGCGTAGGCATCGGCGTGTCCACCGCGGAACAGGGGGCTCGTGTCGGATCGTATGCGGACGGTGTCATCGTAGGCTCGGCTCTGGTGCATACCATGCTTGACGAATCCGGCAAGCATGCAGTCGACGAAGCCACCGGTCTCAAGGCCTTGGCGGAGAAGACTGAGGAGCTTGCCGAAGGCATCCACAACGCCCGCAACTGAACCAGTCCAAAGACAACATACTGGTAGTCCACGTACCATATCGTATACGTGGACTACCATCAGGAAACTATGACACTTGCTTACATTCCGTCACCCACCATTTCGCAGTTTTCCATCGGGCCGGTGACCATCCATTTCTACGCGCTGTGCATTCTGCTCGGCATCGTGCTGGCGGTATGGATGACAACCGTTCATTGGAAACGATATGGCGGTAATTTCGATCAGATTCTCGACATCACGCTTGTCGCGGTGCCGAGCGGCATCATCGGTGCGCGTATATACCACATCATCACCACTCCGGAACGTTTCTTCGGACCGACCGGCGATTGGGTGGAGATGTTCCGCATCTGGAATGGCGGACTGGGCATCTGGGGCGGCGTCCTGCTTGGAGCGCTTGCCGCTTGGGCATGGTGTCGTCACAAGCATTATCCAATGGCTCTGCTCGGTGACGCCGTCGCGCCAGGATTGCTCGTGGCGCAGGCCGTGGGACGTCTGGGCAACTGGTTCAACCAAGAGCTCTACGGCGCGCCGACGACCTTGCCTTGGGGTTTGAAGTTGAATATGGAGGGAAGCGCCATCGGTCACAGCGAACAATGCTATGACGGAGCGACCTGCCCGACAGGCACGCTGTTCCACCCCACCTTCCTGTATGAGATGATTTGGAATCTCATCGGTGCTGCGCTCATCGTTTTCCTTGGTTCCAAAATCATGAAAAAACTCAAGGCCGGGTCCTTGTTCGCCATATACATCATGTGGTACACGGCGGGACGCACTTGGATCGAGGCTCTGCGCATTGATTTCGCGCACGAGTTCCTTGGCGTGCGCATCAACGTATGGGTGTCCATGGCGGTGTTCGTGCTTGGCGTGGTGGCTTTCATCGTTATTCAGCAGATGGGAAAGTCCACCGAGCTGCTTGCCGAGAAGTTGCGCACCGTCACCGAGATTGAGCTAAGCCTCGTCGAGGATGGAGAAACCGGTCTCCCGACCGCGAAGGCCAACCTTACGAAAACCAAGGATGAAATCACGGCAAACGATGGCTCATCCGTCTCATATGCCGATGACCAGTCCGACAACAAGTAGCATCAAGTCGATTACCTTCCATAGAATGAGAACCATGACTATTCAAATCGCACCTAGCATCCTGTCCGCTGACTTCTGCAATCTGGAACGTGACCTTAAGGCCATTTCCAACGCCGATCTCGTTCACGTGGACGTGATGGACCATCATTTCGTTCCGAATCTGACGTTGGGTGAGCCGATTGTGGCTCGCATCTGCCAAGTCACTGACCTTCCGGTCGACGTGCATCTGATGATCGAGGATCCGGACCGTTGGGCTCCGGAATACGCCAAGCTTGGTGCGGCTTCCGTCAGCTTCCATATGGGAGCGACGCATGCTCCGGTTCGTCTTGCGCGTCAGCTGCGCGACATGGGCTGCAAGGCTTGCTTCGCGGTCCGTCCGGCCGAACCGGTCGAGCCGATCTTCGACATCCTTGACGAATTCGACATGGTGCTTATCATGACGGTCGAACCGGGCTTCGGCGGTCAGAAGTTCCTTGACAACCAGATGGCCAAGGTTCGTCGTCTGCGTGACGAAATCACCCGCCGTGGCCTGAAGACGAAGATCCAGGTCGATGGTGGCGTGAGCCCCAAGACCGCCCATATCGTTGCCGAAGCCGGTGCCGATGTGCTGGTCGCCGGTTCCGCCGTGTACGGTGCCGAGAATCCGGCCGAGGCTATCGACTCCATCCGCGAGAAGGCCGAAGCAGCCTTCAAGGCGTGAACGCCCACCATACAAGGAGGCATACGAATATGAAGACTTTTGAATCGCTGTTCGCGGAATTGAGCGAGAAAGCCGCCACCAAGCAGGCCGGTTCCCTGACCGTCGACGAGCTTGCCAAAGGCACGCACTTCATCGGCAAGAAGATCGTCGAAGAGGCTGGAGAGACCTGGATCGCCGCCGAATATGAGGGTGCTGATCGCACGGCCGAAGAAATGAGCCAGCTCATCTACCATCTGCAGGTCATGATGATCGATCGTGGCATCACACTCGAGGACATCTACAAGAACCTGTGAGAAACCCGGGGCCATGCCATTTGAAGGTGTGGCCTTTTTTAGAGGAGAAACATGCTAAGAATCGCTGTGCCTAATAAGGGCATGCTGTCCGAACCCGCCTGGAACATGCTGGCGGAAGCCGGCTACCGTTTGAGGAGCAACCCTCGCCAGTTGGTCGTGGAGGATCCCGACAATGATGTTGAGTTGTTCTACCTGCGTCCCCTCGACATTGCGGTCTATGTCGGTCGCGGCACCATCGACGTTGGAATCACCGGGCATGATTTGCTCGTGAACTCCGGCACCGATGCGGAGGAGCATATGCAGCTTGGCTTCGGAGCCTCCACGTTCCGTTTCGCAGCCCCGAACGATTCGCCGATTACCAAGCTTGAGGATATTGAAGGCAAGCGAGTCGCCACCACATTCGACAAGCTCGTACACGACTATCTGGTCGAGCATGGCATCAACGCGGAAACCGTGCACCTTGACGGCGCCGTCGAATCGTCCGTCCAGCTTGGCGTCGCCGATCTGATTGCCGATGTGGTTTCCACAGGGACCACTCTGCGCAATGCGGGACTGCGCATTTTCGCTGAACCGCTGATGCACTCTGAAGCCGTATTGATTCGTTCCCCTCGTCTTGAGGCGGATGACGAGCGTCTGACGATTCTGAGCAGGCGTCTGCAAGGCGTGCTCACTGCCCAGCGTAATGTGCTTATGGACTACGACATTCCGGTCGAGAAGGTGTCCGCCGCAGTGGATATCACTCCGGGTTTCGAAAGCCCGACGATTTCGCCTCTGCATGATAAGCAGTGGGCGGCCGTGCGTGTGGTGGTTCCGAAGGCGAAGGTGAACCAGCTTATGGACCAGTTGTATGAAGTTGGTGCCCGTGGCATAATAGTCACCGCGTTGCAGGCTTCGAGAATGTAGTGTTGCTCGTAATATGAGCAAACTGATTATTAAGAAGCAATACAGTCCGGAACCGCGAGACATCTATTTCACGGTTCCGAACTTCATCAGCCTGTTGAGAATCATTTCGATTCCTTTTATCGCGATGCTGGTCTCTCATCACAGGATGGTGACCGCCTTGGTCGTGCTTGCGCTATCGGCGATATCCGATGGTTTGGACGGACTGATCGCCAGATCATTCAATCAGGTGAGCAAAATCGGGCAAATTCTCGATCCGATTGCCGATCGTCTGCTGATCTTCTGCAGCATTCTTGCTTTGGGTGTGGCGAACATCATTCCATGGTGGATGCTGATCGTCGTCGGCCTGCGAGATTTGATCATGGCTGTTCTGATACTGGTTTTGGCGCAGCACGATTATGGCCCATTGCCTGTTCATTTCGTAGGCAAGGCCGGTACCGCGATGCTGCTTATCGCCATCGTCGCGTTGATCTTCTCCGACATCTGGTCCAACTCCGCTGCGGATACACTGCATCTATGCGGTCTTGCCACCGGAATCTGGGGCGTTGGACTGTATTGGCTTGCAGGGTACATCTACATGCGCCAAGGCATCCAACTGTTGAAGAACGATACAAACAGCAAGGATTGACGCATATATGAAGTCCGATGCTCCACGTTTCGCGTCGTTCCCCGTTTCCCCGGAGAACGTACCCACAAAGCATCGTGCCATTTTTTCGTCATCCTTCGCCGGCCTGTCATCCCATCATGTGCAACCGGCCTCCATGCCCGCCATGCCGCAACGCCATAGACATGTCGATGACGATTCGCTTCGGCTTATTGACGATTTGACCAATCGTCCGATGGACGTCCTGTATTCGGACTCCCGCCTGGCCACTAAAAAACGTTCGGCGGTTTCGATTTGGGCCACCAGGATTCTGGTGTTCCTCATCTGCATCGCTGTGGGTGCCGCGGGAAGCGTTTTCGTGCGCCAGCTGAGCACTGACCCACGCAAAGAAGTACGCAAGCAGTTGGCAAGCCAGCTGACCGAACAAACGAAGCGGGTCGGCGACCTCACCAAGGACGCCAACGACTTGCGGTCGCAAATCGAATCTGAATCGGAATCCTTGGCAAGCTGGTCCCTAAACCAGACGATGCAGGATGATGAAATGGTCAATGGAACGCTTCCGGTGCAAGGGGAAGGCATTGTCCTGACCGTAGCCAACCCGCTTTCCGTCAGCGGCGACAATGCCGACTCCTCACTGCCAAGAGAAAATGGCAGCCAGGTTCGAGTCGTCACCGATTCCGATTTGCAGCTGCTTGTCTCCTTGCTATGGCAATCCGGAGCGGAGGCGATCGCGATCAACGGCAACCGCCTTGGCGTGCAAACCTCGATTCGAACCGCCGGATCGACGATTCTCATCGGAGTCAATTCGGTGCAAAGCCCATATCGAATCGAGGCGATAGGCAATCAGGCGACCTTGGCGAAATCGGTAAGCAAGACAACGCAGAAACAACTGTATGACGATTTCAAAAAGGCCGGCATCTATCCGCAGATAAGCAAAAGCAAATCGATTACACTTGATGCTGCAGTGGCTGGCGACACGACGCATGTGAGGAAGGACAAGTAATGGCAGCTGTCTTGGGACTTATCATCGGCGTGGTAATCGGTGTATTCGTTCGTCCGGACATCCCCATCGAGCTCCAACCGTATCTGCCGATTATGGTATTGGCCGCGTTGGATGCGTTGCTAGGCGCCGCACGCGCGTATTTCCAACGCAGCTTTTCCGATAAAGTGTTCGTGATCTCCTTCTTCTCGAATGTCATCACCGCGACGCTGCTGGTGTTCCTCGGCAACCAGTTGGGAGTCGGCTCCCAGCTGCAGACCGCAGTGATCGTAGTGCTCGGCATACGAATCTTTACCAATGTGTCCTCCATCCGACGCTTCATCTTTAAAGGTTGATGCGGTATGAGCGGACAAGACGCGAACAGCAAGGACATGCTGTCCAGAATTCATGAGCAGAGGGTCAAGGACCAGAACAATGACAGCACCCAAACCGGTGCGTTCCCCATGGTCAAGGCCAAGAAGCGAATCTCACTTGATGCGAAGGTCACACGAACCCGACTGTATTCCAGCATTCTGGTCACGATACTGTGCGCCTTGCTTGGCTTCGGCTATGTGATCCAGATAAACAACACGACATCCACCTATGAGACGATGAGCGAAGATGAATTAACCAAGCTCATCAGCGAGACCAATGCTCAGGTCCAAAAGCTCGAACAGCGTAAGAACGAACTCTCCAGCCAGCTGAACGCTTTGAAAGACACCGCGGACAAAAATGAGAAAGCCGCGGAAATCGCCAAGCAGAACGCGCAGACCAACGGCATCCTATCCGGCCGTCTCGCGGCTACGGGAGAAGGCGTGGTCATCCGCATATCGCAGGGTTCCAAACAGAAGATTGACTCCGCGATATTGTTCACGTTGCTTGAGGAATTGCGCAACAGTGGTGCCGAGGTCATTGAGATCAACAATGTCCGCGTGGTAACCAGCACTTACATCAGTGGCACGGCCGGCAGTCTCGTCTGCGATGGCACCAAACTGAAATCCCCATTCACCATTCGCGCGATCGGCGACAGCGACAATCTGCAGAACGCGGTCAATCTGGCCGGTGGCGTCGGGTCGCGGCTCAAAGTGAAGTATGGCGCTACGGTATCGGTCAGCTCCTCTGACAAAGTGATGATCAAGTCCACACGTCAGGCTCCGCAGTATACATATGCGCACGTCATCGGACAGTAAACAGTAAAGGACCTTTCCTTTCGCGACATTCAATCAGCGTTGTTCTTCCGTTCACCGAAATGGCGTGCCGTTGTCTGCGCTTGACCCTATCTTGTTCATCGTTGATATATAGTCCAGGCCTGCACATTGGTAACGCGGACCCCGATAGCAAAGGACAACTCATGGCTGAACAGACCATCTCCATCACACTCAACGGCGAAAAGAAGGAGGTGGCGGCAGACCAGACCGGCGTCCAGCTCTTCTCCGACGACAAGAACATCATCGCGGTGCGTTTGAACGGCGAACCCCGCGATCTCTATACCGAGCTGCACGACGGCGACGTTGTGGAACCCATCGCGCTCGATAGCGAGGACGGTGTGGCCATCATGCGCCATTCCGCAACCCATGTCATGGCCCAGGCCGTGCAGGAGATTCGCCCTGACGCCAAGCTTGGTGTTGGACCGGTCATCAAAGACGGCTTCTACTACGATTTCGATGTCGAGACTCCTTTCACTCCGGAGGACCTCAAGGAAATCGAAAAGCGCATGCAGCGCATTATCAAGTCCTCCCAGTCCTTCCGCCGCCGCGTGGTGACCGAGGAAGAGGCTCTTGCCGAGGAAGCCGACCAGCCCTACAAGCTTGAACTTATCAAGGATAAGGAAGCGCATCTTGACCCGGAAGCCGCCACCGAAATCAGCGGCAAGGAACTGAGCTTCTACGATAACGTCGACCGTGAAGGCAATGTGGTTTGGAAGGACCTGTGCCGTGGTCCGCACCTGCCGAACACCCGTTACATCAAGGCGTTCAAGATCGAGCGTTCCGCCGCCGCATACTGGCGCGGCAGCGAGGTCAATCCGATGCTGCAGCGCATTTACGGCGCCGCCTTCGCCACCAAGGAGGACCTGAAGGCATACCAGACCCGTCTGGAGGAGGCCGCCAAGCGCGACCACCGCAAGCTCGGCGCGGAAATGGACCTGTTCTCCTTCCCGGATGAGATCGGTCCGGGCCTTGCCGTCTTCCATCCGAAGGGCGCGGCCGTCATCAACGCCATGGAGGACTACTCCCGTGAGATGCACCGCAAGCACCACTACAGCTTCGTGCAGACCCCGCACATCACCAAGGGCGGCCTGTATGAGACCTCCGGCCACCTGCAGTGGTACAAGGACAGCATGTATCCGCCGATGCGTCTGGACGAGGAGAAGGACGAGAACGGCAACGTCATCAAGCAAGGCTTCGATTACTACCTGAAGCCGATGAACTGCCCGATGCACAACCTGATCTTCAAGTCCCGCCAGCGTTCCTACCGTGAGCTGCCGCTGCGCCTGTTCGAATTCGGCACCGTGTACCGTTATGAGAAGTCCGGCGAAGTGCATGGCCTGACCCGCGTGCGCGGCTTGACTCAGGATGATTCCCACATCTACTGCACCCGCGAGCAGATGAAGGACGAGCTTAAGAGCCTGCTTACCTTCGTGCTCGGCCTGTTGAAGGACTTCGGTCTGGATGACTTCTATCTGGAGCTGTCCACCAAGGATCCGCACAAGTACGTCGGTTCCGACGAGATTTGGGAGGAAGCCACCAACACGCTGGCCGAGGTCGCCAAGGAATCCGGTTTGGACTTGGTCGACGATCCGTGCGGCGCAGCCTTCTACGGTCCGAAGATCTCCGTGCAGGCCCGTGACGCCATCGGACGTACCTGGCAGGTGTCCACCATCCAGCTCGACTTCAACCTTCCGGAACGTTTCAAGCTCGAATACATCGCCGCCGATGGCACGCACCAGCGTCCGGTGATGATCCACCGCGCGCTGTTCGGCTCCATCGAACGCTTCTTCGCGGTGCTGCTTGAGCATTACGCGGGCGCCTTCCCGGCGTGGCTCGCCCCGGTCCAGGTGCTTGGCGTGCCGGTCGCGGACGAGTTCGCCCCGCACCTGCAGAAGTTCATCGCCAGCTTGGAAGAGGAGACCGTCCGTTGCGAGATCGACCTGTCCGACGATCGCTTCGGCAAGAAGATCCGCAACGCATCCAAGTCCAAGGCGCCGTTCATCCTCATCGTCGGCGAAGAGGATATGAACAACAACGCGGTCAGCTTCCGCTTCCGCGACGGCAGCCAGTTGAACGGCGTGCCGGTCGATGAGGCGAAGGCGAACATTCTGACCGTAATCAAGAAGCGCGTCCAGGTCAACACCGCAGACGACTTCAAGGCCGCCCTCGCCGACTGAGCGAGACCGGTGGCAACAAGTCGCACGCGACCATGAACCGTGAAACGGCGCACGAATCTCGACAAGAGGTTTGTGCGCCGTTTCTCATTTTCTCATCGAGAAGGAAGTAACACATGCTTGAGCATCTTCGTGCGCCGTTCAAAAAACTCATCGAGCCAATAGCCAAAGCGTTGATCGCCATAGGACTGACCGCCAATGCGGTGACGGTGATTGGTGCTGTCGGCACCATCGTCGTGGCCATCGCCACCGGTGTGACCGGATGGCTATTTGGGGGAGCGGTTGTTCTGACTCTGCTTGTGCTTGCCGATTCGTTGGATGGCTCGATCGCCGCGCTTACCACGGGTGGGACCGAATTCGGGGCTTTTCTCGACTCCACGCTCGATCGCATCGCTGATTGGGCGATGCTCGTAGGCGTGATCATCTTCTTTCTTATGCATCTTGACTGGTGGCATACGGCCATCGACAACACGCCTGACTATACGAGCATGATCGGTATCGCCGCCGCCGCGGTGGCCGTGATGACATCGTTCGTCACTTCATATGCCCGTGCTCGTGCCGAATCAGTCGGCTATGAGGTGAAAAACGGCATCGCCACTCGTGCCGATCGCTTGACCATCATTCTGGTGGGCATGGCCATCACCGGATTGACGCGTCAGGGATTGTGGCTCGCCATCGCCATGATACTGTTGGCCGGATTGGGATTAGTCACCGTATTCCAACGCATCTTCGAAGCCAAGCGCCAAATGGTCATAGGGGAGAAAACATATCGGCGGTAGTCACAGCCGGGGGCAGACCCCATCCAAAAGTTCGAAAAGCGAAATGCCACAGGTTCGTATTCGGCATTTTGTCGGCGAACCGCTTTAGAATCATTTCGTTTGAAACATCCGCAACCTGCCTAGGAGCATTATGTCAGGTCATTCCAAGTGGGCGACCACCAAGCACAAGAAGGCCGCCATCGACGCGAAGCGCGGCAAGCTGTTCGCCAAGCTGATCAAGAACATCGAGATCGCAGCACGTATGGGTGGCGGCGATCCCGACGGCAACCCGTCCCTGTATGACGCCATCTACAAGGCCAAGAAGGCCTCCATGCCGGCCGACAACATCAAGCGCGCCGTCAAGCGTGGTTCCGGTGAGGAAGCCGGCGGCGCCAACTATGAAGACATCGTGTACGAGGGTTACGCCCCGGCAGGTGTTGGCCTGATCATCGAATGCCTCACCGACAACCGCAACCGTGCGGCCGCCGACGTGCGTTCCACCCTGACCAAGGGCAATGGCTCCCTGGCCACCACTGGTTCCGTGAGCTTCAACTTCGAACGCAAGGGACAGATCGTTGTTCCGGCCGAAGGCGTTGACTTCGACAACCTGTTCGAGAAGGCCGCCGAAGCCGGTGCCGAAGACGTGACCGACGATGGTGAGGTATTCACCGTCATCACCGATCCGTCCGACATGATCGACGTGCGCAAGGCTCTCCAGGACGCCGGTTTCGATTACGATTCCGCTGATCTGGTCATGATGCCGAAGAACGAGGTCGAGCTGAGCCTTGAGGATGCCCAGAAGGTCTCCAAGCTCATCGACAACCTCGATGATCTGGACGATGTCCAGAACATCTACTCCAACTGGACCGCCTCCGACGAGGTCATGGCCCAGCTTGACGAGGAGTAATCCAGCGTGATTATTCTTGGCGTCGACCCCGGGCTGACTCGCTGCGGGGTCGGCGTGATTGAAGCCGGCGCATACCGCCGGCTTTCTTTTATCCACGTGGATGTGGTGCGTTCCGATCCAAAAACCTCCCAGGATCTGCGTCTGCTGGCCATCTACAACGGCTTGGTGGAAAAAATCGAACGATTTGCTCCCGATGCGGTGTCCATCGAACGAGTGTTCGCGCAAGAAAACCGTAACACGGTGCTGGGAACCGCACAGGCGGCAGGGTTGGCGATGCTCGCTGCGGCGCAACGCGGCATTCCTGTAGCGTTGCATACGCCGACGGAATCAAAGCTTGCAATCACCGGCAACGGCAAAGCAGAGAAAATCCAGATGGAACGTATGGTGGCGCGGATATTGGGATTGAACACGCTGCCAAAGCCGGCTGATGCGGCTGACGCGCTGGCTATTGCGATCTGTCACGCGTTGCGTCCGGCTGGTGCGCTGCAAGGCGGCGAACGCGAACAGCATCTCACGGCGGCGCAACGACAGTGGGCGCAGGCTTCGCAAAAAGCAGCGCGCAGACAAGGCGTCCGCAGAGGCATGTAAGCTGTATCGAACAGATGTTCTAGACCTGTGCGAAGGAGACGTCCATAATGATTGGCATGCTACGTGGCCATGTGGAGTCGGTAGACGCCGTATCGGCCATTATCGAGGTCGGGGGAGTCGGCTACGAGGTCAGGATGCCATCCGCCGACTTGGCTTCCATGCACGCCGGCCAGGAAATCAAGGTCTACACTTCGTTGAATGTGTCCCAGGACGCCATCACTTTATTCGGCTTCGGCACGCTGGCCTCGAAACGCATGTTCCTGCAATTGCAGAAGGTCAGTGGCATCGGACCGAAAGTCGCGCTATCGTTGCTGTCCACTTTGCCTCCCGATCGACTTGCGAGGGCTGTGGCGGATGGTGATGCCACTGCGTTGGCCAAGGCTCCGGGATTAGGCAAGAAAGGCGCGCAGAAAATCATCCTCGAACTGAAAGGTTCCATTGATCTGAGCCAGATCGAGGGTTCTTCCGCAACCGCTTCGACTCCTGAAGGCACTGGGGCCGAACAGGTCGTCGAAGGTCTGATGTCTTTGGGATGGCACCAGCAGGACGCTGTCCATGCGGTGCAGACGGTCTGCGCCGATAATCAAATCGAGACGCCGTTGAACGCCGAGGATGTTCCACGCGTGTTGAAGCTCGCGCTGACATCGTTGGATAGAGGTAGATGAAACGGACCATTATGACGAACACTGATACATTCGAACAGCCGAACACCGGGGCGAACGAGGAATCCCTCCGTATGGTTTCCGCCGCACCCGTCGGCAACGAACCGGTCAGCGACGAGGAGCTTCGTCCTCATATCCTCGAGGGATTCATCGGACAGCCAAGGCTCAAAGCGCAGTTGCAGCTTTTCCTCGATGCTGCTCGAAAACGTGACGTTCCTCCGGACCATATCCTGCTTGCGGGGCCTCCGGGACTTGGCAAAACCACTTTGGCCATGATTGTGGCCAATGAATTGGAAGTTCCAATCCGCGTCACTTCCGGTCCCGCCATCCAACATGCTGGTGATTTGGCTTCGATTCTGAGTTCGCTGGACGCCGGCGAGGTGCTCTTTATCGATGAGATCCACCGTCTGCCCCGTGCCGCCGAGGAACTGCTGTACATCGCCATGGAGGATTTCCGTGTTGATGTGATGGTCGGCAAAGGCCCTGGAGCTTCATCCATTCCGCTGACATTGCCTCGGTTTACGGTTATCGGTGCCACCACGCGAGAGGGCATGCTTCCCTCGCCGCTGCGTGCGCGGTTCGGTTTCACGGCGCATCTGGATTTCTACCCGCATGAGGAGCTTGAAAAGCTGATTGAGCGTTCCTCCGCAGTGTTGGGAATCCAGTTGGAGGACGGGGCCGCTCGCCAACTGGCCATGCGTTCCCGCGGCACGCCGAGAATTGCCAACCGCCTGCTTCGTCGTGTTAGGGATTGGGCCATCGTGCACGATCTCGAATCGGTGCGTCCCGATGATGTCAAGGAGGCGTTGGCGCTTTATCAGATCGATACCGAAGGTCTTGACCGTCTGGATATAGCAGTGCTTAAGGCCATCGTCACCAATTTCAACGGAGGCCCCGTCGGCTTGAACAATCTGGCGGCCATGGTGGGCGAGGAGTCGGAAACGGTGGAAACGGTATGCGAACCGTATCTGGTACGTGAGGGCTTCCTCATCCGCACGCCGAAAGGCCGCGTGGCCACGCGCAAGGCATGGGAGCATCTTGGTATCACTCCCGACGAATCCGCATATGATGTCAATAAGATGTCATAGACTTCACATCTTGAGTAATGTGTTCCGGTTGAGACCCTGACTCCGAGGAGTTTATTTTGGATATTCTTTTTCTCGTTGTTCTTATCGTTGTAATGTTCGGCATGATGTTCTGGCAGTCCAAGAAAGCCAAGCAGCAGCAAGCTGAACGTCAGAATTTCCGTTCTAGTCTGCAGCCCGGCACTGAAGTGATCACCATCGGTGGCATCATCGGCAAGGTCGTTTCCGTCGATACGGAATACGAGGAGATCGTCGTTGATTCCGAAGGATCGCAACTGCGTTTCGGCTTCAACGCCATCAGCCGTGAATATGTCCGTCCGGCATACGTGCATGATGATGAGGTCGATGAGAACGGCAATCCGCTATCCAAGGAAGACGAGCCCGACCAGAAGCCTGTCGTCGACGCGACTGAAGAGCCCGCACAGGATGCCGATGTTATTCAGCAGCCCATTGACGAGCAGAAGAACGATTGATTTCTTTGATTTTTAGACGGCGAAAATCTCATTTTTGAGGTTTTCGCCGTTCTTTTTCGCACGGGAAACCTATAATTCAAAGTGCCGTAAACCAAGGTAGAAGGAAACCACTGTCATGGCAGCATCGGATATCACCGTTTCGGGCTTGAACAAAGTTGGAGCCGAAGACGCAGCATATCTTGTATCGAAAATACGTACTATTCCGGGCTTTCCGAAGGAGGGCATCCTATTCCGCGATTTCATGCCGGTGTTGGCTGATGCGCGCGCGTTCGGTATTTTGATGGGGGCCCTTGAAGCGGCATTGCCAGTAGACGTCGATGATTTCGACATGGTCGCCGGCCTTGAAGCCCGTGGATTCCTGTTCGGTCCAGCGTTGGCCGCCCGTCTCGGAAAGGGGTTTATCGCGGTCCGTAAAGCCGGCAAATTGCCTCCAGAAACCATGTCGCAAAGCTATGACCTCGAATATGGTCAGGCGTCAATGGAAATCGAAACCAACGTTGTCCATGAGGGAGTGCGCGTATTGATCGTCGACGATCTGATCGCCACCGGTGGAACCGCCAATGCGGCGCGTAGCCTCATCGAGAAGTGCGGAGGCGTCGTTGCTGGATTCAGCTTCGTCATGGAACTTACCGGTATTGACGGCATGAAATCGCTAGGCGATTATCCGACAAGCTCGCTGGTGTGCATGCCTGCCTGATAACTCCGTTTTCGTCAACCATTCAGAACAAACAACCAAAGGGAATGATCCATGGATCTCTATGAGTATCAAGCCAGGGAATTGCTCGAAGAACAGGGTATCCCGACTCCTAAGGCAATATTCGCCCAGAACTCCCATGAAGTCGCCGAAGCGGCCGACCAGATTGGATATCCCAATGTGATTAAGGCGCAGGTGAAGATTGGACACCGTGGCCAGGCCGGCGGAGTCAAGCTCGCCAAGACCCGTGACGAGTCCATTCTCGCGTCGGAAGACATTCTGCCGATGACCATTCACAAGCACAAGGTCAGCGGCGTGCTGGTGGCCGAGGCGAAGAACATCCTTCACGAGTATTACGTCTCCATCTCAGTGGACCGGTCCTCTCGTGATTTCGACGTGCTCGCCACTGCGAATGGCGGTACTGAGGTTGAGGAAATCGCCAAAGAGCATCCGGAATCCGTGAAGCGTCTGCATATCGATGCTCTTGACGATTTCGATTTGGAAGCGGCCACCAAGATGGCTGAAAGCATCGGCTTCTATCATGCCGATGTTGATCAGGCCGCGCAGATTCTGCTGAAAATGTGGCGTTGCTTCAAGGAGAACGACGCCACGCTTGTGGAAATCAACCCGCTTGCAAAAATCGGCGATCCGGATGACGAATCTTCCAAGTCGTTGTGCGCGCTGGACGCCAAGATCTCCCTTGATGACAATGCATCGTTCCGCCATGATGGTTGGAAACGTTTCACCGATCCGATTCATGTCGATCCATATGAGCAAAAAGCCCGCGAACATGGACTGCATTATGTGCATCTCAAGGGTTCCGTCGGTGTGATCGGCAATGGTGCGGGACTCGTCATGAGCTCTCTTGACGCGGTGTCAGGCGCAGGCGAGGATCAGGGCACGAATGTCAAGCCCGCAAACTTCCTCGACATCGGCGGAGGCGCTTCCGCCGAAGTGATGTCGAATAGTCTTGAAATCGTGCTGTCCGACCCGCAGGTCGAATCCGTGCTCATCAATGTGTACGGTGGCATCACCTCGTGTGAACAGGTCGCGAAGGGCATTCTCGAGGCGCTTGACGAACTTGGCAGCAGCAAGCCTATCATCGTGCGATTCGATGGCAATGCGGCGGCGGAAGGTCTGAACATTTTGGCCCAAGCCGGCCGCGCCAACCTGCACGTCGCTCAGACCATGGAGGAAGCCGCACAGCAGGCCGCACGTTTCGCGGCCAAGGAGGTTCGCTGAAATGACGCTTTTCATTGAAGATGGCGCTCCGGTCATCGTCCAGGGCATGACCGGGCATCAGGGCATGACCCACACGGCCCGCATGCTCAAGGCCGGCACCAACATCGTCGGTGGCGTGAACGCCCGCAAGGCTGGGCTGGACGTCACCTTCCCTGAAGCCAAAAATGGCGAGGACGCCACCATTCACGTGTTCGCCAACTGCTCTGAAGCCATCGAAGCCACTGGAGCCAAAGCAAGCGTCGTGTTCGTGCCGCCGCGCTTCGCCAAGGACGCCGTCGTTGAGGCCATTGAAGCCGGCATCGAACTGATTGTCGTCATCACCGAAGGCATTCCGGTGGCGGACAGCGCGTATTTCGTCGAGTTGGCCTTGCGTAAGGGCGTGCGCATCGTTGGGCCGAATTGTCCTGGTCTGTTGACGCTGCCATCTTCTAAGGACGCCAAGGGCTGCAACCTCGGCATTATTCCAGATGGCATCGTGTCCCGCGGCCCGTTGGGTTTGGTGTCCAAGTCCGGAACGTTGACCTATCAGCTGATGGGGGAGCTGTCTGACATCGGTTTCACCGCATGCCTTGGCGCGGGCGGCGATCCGATCGTCGGCACGACCTTGCAGGAGGCTTTGGAAGCCTTTGAGAACGATGAAGCCACCAAAGCCGTTGTCATGATCGGCGAAATCGGTGGCAGCGCCGAACAGGACGCTGCCAAGTGGGCTTCCGAACATATGACCAAGCCCGTCGTGGCCTACATCGCGGGATTCACCGCGCCGGAAGGCAAGCAGATGGGCCATGCCGGCGCCATCGTTTCCGGCGGCAAGGGCACCGCGCAGGATAAGAAAGAAGCCCTTGAGGCCGTTGGCATCCGTGTCGGTCGTACTCCCGGACAGACCGCTGAAATCATGCGAGAGGTGCTCGCTTCCCAATCGCTATGATGACGAACCTGAAGTATTGGCTGAAAGGGCTTGCCGTCGCGGCAGTGTCCATGATTATTTACGCCGTTGCCTTGGGCTGCTATATGGCCCTAATGCTTCTGGTCATATCCATGGAAGAAGGCGGGGACAATCTCTCCGCCTTCTCGGTGCCTCTTACCGAGGCGTTGGTGCTGCTCAGCCAGGGTATCGGGTTCAAGACTGATGCCATCACGTTGACGATTGTGCCGTTGCTCTTGACGGTACTGCTTATCGCCCTTATCGCGCAGCTCGCCAGAAGATTCGGCACGAGTCTGCGTGGATTCGCGGCCGGTCTGGTCTTTTGGGAAGCCGTAAACATCTTCTTCGCCAGAAGCATAAATATCGAAATCGTTGATTCGATGACGATGATCGCCATCAAAACGGCGCTTGTTTTCATCCTCGGATATGCGGTCGCGGCGATTCCGAATGCGTCATGGACCCAAGCCTGTACCGAATGGATTCGATCTCATGTGTCATCGCCGGTGCGAAAGACCATGGTCATCGGTTCCGTCCTAGGGCTGCTGCTGGAGGCGGCGTATCTGCTGGTCGGTCTGATCGTCGTTGTTTTTTGGGCAATAAGCAATCAATCATCGATAGCGAAGCTATATGAACTTTCGGGCATGCAGAACGGGTCTCGTATTCTTACCACGATCAGTATGCTCGCATGGCTTCCGAATCTGATGATTTGGGCTGTCTCATGGACTTTCGGCGCCGGCTTCTCAATCGGCGATTTAGCCGAATTCACATTATGGACCGGACAGGGCGACGGGCTCCCCGCCTTGCCGCTTTTCGGTATGATGCCACAGGCGGTTGAGACGGATTGGGTGAGAATCGCGCTGATGTGCATACCATTGGCATCCGCTTTTGCTACCGGCATGGTCGTCATGTTGTTTAATAAGGGATTCCATATCAGAGTAGGTGAATCAGGACGGAACATCGACGTCAAACGCGTTGTGCTGAGTTTTGCCTATCCGATTGCTGCTTTTTCGATTACCAGCGCCGTCGTGTCCGTGGCTTCCAGCTTGCTGTTCGCCTTGGGAAACGGAGGCTTGGGATCGAAACATCTTGCGCACGTCGGCGTAGACGTGATCGCATCAACCCGTAAGGTGGGACAACCCACCGCCATGGGTTTGTTCTCCGCATGGCTGCTGACTTTGGTGGCCGTGAGCATATTTTTCGCCATACGCTGGATGATGAAGCGTATACGCGAACGTGGAAAGAGGGAGACCGCCCCCGAATCCACGGAAAACAGCCGTGAGGAAACACGTGCGCTTCGCACGGTCGCCTCGAACAACAATAACAAGGAGGATCAGGGTGACAACAACGAATCGACCGATACGACGGGCTCTGGTATCAGTCTTCCATAAGGAAGGCATCGAGGTGCTTGCCGAAGCGTTCATCAAGGCGGGCACCGAGGTGGTTTCCACCGGTTCCACCGCGAAGCGTCTGGCTGAGCTGGGTGTCAAAGTGACCGAGGTCTCCGAAGTCACTGGTTTCCCGGAATGCCTTGATGGCCGCGTCAAGACCCTTGACCCGCATATCCATGCCGGTATCCTCGCCGACATGACCAACCCCGACCATGCCTCCCAGCTCGAGAAGTTTGGCATCAAGCCGTTCGATCTGGTGGTCGTCAATCTGTATCCGTTCGCCGACACGGTCCGCTCCGGAGCTGACGAAGCCGCCACCATCGAAAAGATCGATATCGGCGGTCCGTCCATGGTGCGTGGCGCAGCCAAGAACAGCGCCACCGTCGCCATCATCACCGATCCGAACGATTATGCACTCGTCGCCTCCCGCATCGAGAACGGCGAGGGCTTCTCCCTTGATGAGCGTCGCTGGCTCGCAGGAAAGGCGTTCGCCCATACGGCCGCCTACGACGCCACCATCAACGAGTGGACCGCGAAGCATTGGCCGAAGCCGGCGTCCATCGAACAGCCGGTTTCCGAAGGCGAGACCGAAGTGAATGAGGCCAAGTTCCCGGCCACGTTCACCCGTACGTGGGACCGCGCGCACGTGCTGCGTTACGGCGAGAACCCTCACCAGCAGGCTTCGCTGTATCTGGATCCGCTCAACCAGAACGGCTTCGCACACGCTGAACAGCTTGGCGGCAAGCCGATGAGCTACAACAATTACGTCGATGCCGACGCCGCATGGCGTGCCGTGTGGGATTTCGCGCCTCAGATCGCCGTCGCAGTGGTCAAGCACAACAATCCATGCGGTCTGGCCATCGGCGCTACCGTGGCAGAGGCGCACAAGAAGGCGCACGCATGCGATCCGATGAGCGCCTATGGCGGTGTGATTGCTGCGAACAGCAAGGTCACCATGGAAATGGCCGAAAGTGTTCGTCCAATCTTCACCGAAGTCATCGTCGCGCCCGATTACGACGCCGATGCGCTTGAACTGCTCCAGACCAAGAAGAAGAACCTGCGTATCCTGAAGGTGTCTGAGCCTCCGAAGACCAAGACCCAGTTCCGTCAGATTGACGGCGGTCTGCTCGTGCAGTCCACCGATCTGATTGACGCTCCAGGCGACGATCCGAACGCGTGGAAGCTGGTTTCCGGCGAACCGGCCGACGCTGAAACCGTCAGGGATCTGGTGTTCGCATGGCGTGCCATCCGGTGCGTCAAATCCAACGCCATACTTATCGCTCACGATCAGGCAACCGTAGGCATCGGCATGGGTCAGGTCAATCGTGTGGATTCCGCCAATCTGTCCGTCGAGCGTGCCAACACGCTGGCTGACGGAGCCAACCGCACCAAGGGAGCGGTGGCCGCGTCCGACGCGTTCTTCCCGTTTGCCGACGGTGCCGAGATTCTGATTAACGCCGGTGTCAAGGCCATCGTCCAGCCTGGTGGGTCCATTCGTGATGAGGAAGTGTTCGAGGCGGCCCGCAAGGCCGGCGTCACCATGTATGTGACCGGTACCCGACACTTCTTCCACTGAGTTCAGTGGAGGCGTCGACCGGCAAGCTGGGAGCGTCGCGGCGCGATAAATGACGTGGCGTCCGAAACCATTCGCTGGTTTCGGACGCCACGTTTTATTATTATGATTGCGTTCCGTGCGCGGACGCGCGTTGACATATAACGAAAGGCCTGCGATATGAGTCATCCCTACGTTTCCGAAGACCATGAAGGCAAGCCGTGGTTTGAATGGATCGTTGCGGCAATGGTGGTTATAGCCACAGTGCTTGCGGTCTTAGGCCATGTAAAAGCCGCCACCACGGTAATCGCGGTGACGGCCATCATAACAGGACTAATCAGACTCGTAATGCGCGAGCGTAGTCCTTGGAAAGTCCGTTCAGTTGGCTTCGACGCTTTCATCGGCATCGGTCTGGGCGTCGGACTGTTCATCCTGCTCGCCCTCGTGCCCGTCGGCATCGTCTGACGCGTCGTCGGCTATGGTCTCCAGCGTTTCGGAATCCTGCTCGGCTTCCGAAACGTTTTTCTTGGTGCCGATCATGGACGCGACTATGGCCACAAGCGAGACGATGGCGGCTGCGAGAATCGGGCAGATCCAGAACACCCACAGCTGCTGCAGAGGCTCTTGGGAAAGGCCCTGATTCTGGGCGAAGATGGCGATGCCAGTGGCACGAGCCGGATTCAGAGCGGCGCCTGTTACCGGATAGGAGATTGCGGCACCGACACCGTAGGCGAGACCCATGGCGATGGCATGGCTGGTATTGGTCTTTCCGGATTCACTGGTGGTGTTGAGCGCGGTGGCGACGATGATGATGCCCGCGACGAGTTCAACGGCGATGGCCAGAGTGATGCTGAAGGACACGCCGTAGTTGCCGAGCGTGGCATAGGAGACGGAATTCTTGTCAAAACCGTTAATGACCGGCGTCAGCCAGATTTTCAGCGTTACCTGCTCGGATGTCGGCAGCAGGAAGCGGATGGCGGCGCCTGCGCCGATACCACCCAGCACCTGAGCGATAATATAGAGCACTCCGTCAAGCACATGGGTTTTGCCGGACAGCATCGCCGCAACGGAGACCGCCGGATTGAACTGGGCGCCGGAAATCGTGCCGAATATCAGGGTGGCGGCGGCGTATACCAAACCTGTCAGCAAGGCGATGAACGCCATATTCACGCCGTAGATCGCGGAACCAAGCGTGCAAATCGAGTAGATGGCGAAGCAGATGATGAAGCTTCCCACCAGCTCCGCGCCTACGCGAAGGGCCAGTGGCTTGCTCTGTTCTTCCTCTGTTACGGACGTTGCTTCAACAGCAGTCATAGTCTTTCCTCTGTCATATAGTGGACAAGTTGCGGTTTTTATGAAAGCCGCCAAACGACTGCCATACTACCAGCAGTCCCTGTAAGTATTATCCGGCCACGTTGGGAGAACGATGCCAAACGCATATTCTCGCGCCGCCAAGGCGCACAATCATGACAATGAAGGCATTCGCCTGCAGAAACTTCTCGCTCAGGCGGGCTTCGGTTCGCGCCGTAAATGCGAGGAAATCATCACCGATGGTCGCGTTGAGATCGATGGCGAGCTGATTACCGAACTTGGCACCCGAGTCGATCCGAAGCGTCAGGAGGTCCGTGTCGACGGTTCTCGCGTGCGCGTGAACCCGAACCATGTCACGCTTGCGTTGAACAAGCCGAAACGCGTGCTGAGCGCCATGGAGGATCCCAAGGGACGCTACACTTTGCGCGACATCGTCGGAGACAAGTACGAGCGTATTTTCCACATGGGCCGTCTGGATTATGATTCGGAAGGCCTAATCCTCATGACGAACGACGGCGAACTGAGCCAGCACGTCATGCACCCCAAATATGAGGTCGAAAAGACCTACATCGCCACGCTGGAAGGACGCATCAGCGGTCAGGTGTGCCGCAGGCTCGTCACCACGGGCGTGAAGCTCGACGATGGGTGGATTAAACTCGACCGCTGCGCTATTCTCGACTCCAGCCGCGAAAGCACGTTGGTCAAGGTCGTGCTGCATTCAGGCAAGAACCGCATCGTGCGCCGTATTTTCGGCTCGATCGGTTTTCCCGTCAAGCGTCTGGTACGCACGCAGATCGGTCCGATCAAACTCGGCGACCTGAAAAGCGGCACGTATCGCGTGTTGTCGCAGGCTGAGGTCCGTTCTCTATCCAAGGCGGTGGGACTGTGATCCGTGTAGCTATTGATGGGCCTGCGGGCGTCGGCAAATCATCCACGTCCAAGGCACTGGCCAAATATTATGGTTTCGCATACCTCGACACAGGCGCGATGTACCGTGCCTGCGCCTGGTGGTGCATGCACAAAGGCATCGATTTGGATGCCGAAACCATCGATGAGCAGCTCGTCACCGAAACCGTCGGCGAATTCTTCACCGACGGCCATTTCGACATCAGCGTCGATCCGGACGATCCGAAGGTGTACGCCGATGACGAGGACATCAGCGAGGCCATCCGTTCTTCCGAGGTCTCTTCGCACGTGTCCAAGGTGTCCAACATCATCCCCGTGCGTCACGTGTTGATCGCCGCGCAACGTGCCTACATCGCACGAGAGGCTTCGGTCGATTCCTTCTCCGAAGGCGCCGGTATTGTTGCTGAGGGCCGTGATATCACCACTGTCGTCGCTCCCGACGCCGAAGTGCGCATCCTGCTTACCGCGCGTGAAGAGGTCCGTCAGGCCCGACGTAGCGGACAGGCCGTCTCGGGTGTGGGTGCGGAAAATGTCGCGGCACGCGACAAGGCCGATTCGAAAGTCACCAACTTCACATCCGCCGCGGAAGGCGTGTTGACCGTCGACAACTCCGATCTCAACTTCGGCGAGACCCTTGACGTGCTCGTCCGTATCGTTGACGACGCCATCGAGGAACAGGAATACCGCCAGTACGTTTCCAACCTCGAAGGCTATGAGCTGGATGAAGGCGATGAGGAGCTGATCGATGGAACGGCGTTCTCTGGTGGCGAAAGCAAGAATGGTCCGAAACCGGTCGGCGTACTTGCCGTGGTCGGACGTCCGAACGTCGGCAAATCCACTCTGGTGAACCGTATTCTCGGCCGTCGCGCAGCCGTGGTGGAGGACACCCCCGGCGTGACTCGCGACCGTGTGAGCTACGACGCCGAATGGTGCGGCACCGATTTCAAACTGGTCGACACGGGCGGCTGGGAAGCCGACGTGGAAGGCATCGAATCCGCCATCGCATCCCAAGCGCAAATCGCCGTGCAGCTTGCCGATGCCGTGATTCTCGTGGTGGACGGTCTGGTTGGCCTCACCGACACGGACGAACGCATCGTCAAAATGCTCCGTGCCGCCGGCAAGCCGGTGACGCTTGCGGTGAACAAGGTCGATGATCGCGAAAGCGAATACCTGACCGCCGAATTCTGGAAGATGGGTCTGGGGGAGCCGTATGGCATTTCCGCCATGCACGGTCGTGGCATCGGCGAACTGCTTGACGCCGCACTCGACTCGTTGAAGAAAGCGGAAAGGACATCCGGCTTCCTTACGCCGTCGCATCTGCGCCGCGTGGCTCTGGTCGGACGTCCGAACGTCGGCAAATCCTCCCTGCTCAATCAGCTGGCCCACGAGGAACGCACCGTCGTCAACGATCTTGCGGGCACCACGCGAGATCCGGTCGATGAGGTCGTCACCGTCGATGGCGAGGATTGGCTGTTCATCGATACCGCAGGTATCAAACGTCGTCTGCACAAGCTGTCCGGCGCGGAATACTTCTCCTCGTTGCGTACGCAGGCCGCGATCGAACGTTCCGAGCTTGCCTTGGTGCTGTTCGATGCCTCCCAGCCGATTTCCGACCAAGACCTGAAGGTCATGAGCCAGGCCGTGGACGCGGGCCGTTGCATCGTGCTTGTGTTCAACAAGTGGGACCTGATGGACGAGTTCGACCGTCAGCGTATGGAACGCCTGTGGAAGACCGAGTTCAATCGCGTCACTTGGGCTCAGCGCGTCAATCTGTCGGCAAAGACCGGATGGCACACCAATCGTTTGGCCAATGCCATGCGTGGCGCCTTGGCATCATGGGACAAGCGCATCCCCACCGGCAAACTCAACGCGTTCCTTGGCAAGATCCAAGCTGCCCACCCGCATCCGCTGCGTGGCGGCAAGCAGCCGCGAATCCTGTTCGCGACGCAGGCGTCCACCAGACCGCCGCGCTTCGTGATCTTCGCCACCGGCTTCTTGGAGCATGGCTATCGCCGCTACATCGAACGGTGTCTGCGCGAGGAATTCGGCTTCGAAGGATCGCCGATTCAGATTTCGGTGAATGTCCGTGAGAAGAAGAAACGCAAGTAACCACCGGAACTGTTAGAAGATGGGCGTGCGCCTGGTTCAGACCATGGCGCACGCCCATCTGCCTTATTGAATCTGGATTATTGTCGGCTTTTGCTTTCCTTTACGCACAGCTTAGGCCGACAGCGTCAGAACAGAGGATGTTCATCCTGGTTGCGTGTTCTGAGATACCCCGTTATGGCTCTGCGCGCGAGCGAGCTTAATGAAATGCCGTCCTGCTTGGCCTTGGCCCGCGCCTTATGGCCTACGGCGTAGGGGAGTTTGATCTTCCATTCGTCGCCAAGCTGTTTGCGCCCGTCGCTGTTCTTTGGCATGCGCCCGATGCCGACCGCGTCTGAACAGCCATCGGAATCGTCGGACAAGAGTGCCCTGCGGGTCAATTCGGTAAGCGTGATGCCATCATGCCGAGCGCGTTCGCGGGCTTCCAAGCCAAGCTCGCGGGGCAATCGAATCTTCCATTCATCTTCGGGAAGCGTTGAATCGAACACATGGGCGAATTCGTCGACGTCGTCGAACTGTGGCTGCGTGTCGTTCTGCTGCAAACCGAATCACCTCTCTGAACCCATGCGTTAATCGCATTAAACGGCAAGAAACATGAAAAATATCGCAGGCTACATATTTGCATGCGCTCAAGACCGTCCTGACGTCCGGCTTCCGGCTCCGATAGATGCCATTCTGAGGGGCTGTATGCCGCAGTTCACTGCCCAAACATAACGAAAAACCCGCCGTTTCAATACTGTGGAAACGGCGGGACGACGGGCTTTCTTGGTCGGACCAGCGGGATTTGAACCCGCGACCCCTTGACCCCCAGTCAAGTGCGCTACCAAACTGCGCTATGGTCCGAACGGTGCGAAAAGCACCGAATATGAAGTATAGCATAATCTCTACGGTTTTTCAAACACATCGTGTCGGAAAGCGAGTCGCATCCATTCCGGAGAGTTTGGCTTCGGATATTTGAGGGTTTTCCGGCAATTGCTCCACCGGAAGTTCATGTTGGTTCTGTGTCTAAATGCCCCCGATTTTGGCGGAATGTCGTATTATGGCATAAGCGCATCGAATAACAACGCCCGTTCGAAAGGGAGAGACATTGACTGAGGACGTATTCGAATACTCTGCCGCGAAGATGCGGAAGCACGGAATGACCGACATGGCCATCGCCCAGTTCCGTCGTCTGTACGAGGTCTGGCGCAATGAGGAGGCCAGCAGTTGGATTCGTGAGGACGAGGTCGAACCGCTCGTCAGCGTTCCCAGCTTCCATGACGTGTATGAGACCATCAATCACGACAAGGCCGTTGACGCGTTCGCCAAAACGGCGTTCCTGAAGCTTAACGGCGGTCTTGGCACTTCGATGGGACTCGATTGCGCCAAGTCGCTGCTGCCGGTACGTCGCCACAAGGCACGGCAGATGCGTTTCATCGACATCATCATCGGACAGGTGTTGACCGCGCGGACCAGACTTGGCGTCGATCTGCCATTGACTCTGATGAACTCCTTCCGTACCTCCAAAGACACCATGAAGGTGCTGCAGACCAATAAGAAATTCCATCAGGAAGACATCCCGATGGAAATCATCCAGCATCAGGAGCCGAAGATCAGCGCGGAAACGGGAATGCCCGTCAGCTTCCCGGCCAATCCGGAACTCGAATGGTGCCCGCCGGGCCACGGCGACCTGTTCTCCACCATTTGGGAATCCGGTCTGCTTGACGCGCTTGAGGCGCAGGGGTTCAAATACCTTTTCATCTCCAATTCCGACAACCTGGGCGCGCGTCCCTCCCGTACGCTTGCGCAGCATTTCGAGAATACGGGCGCACCGTTCATGATCGAGGTCGCCAAACGCACCCCAGCCGATCGTAAGGGCGGCCACATCGTGCGAGACAAGGCCACGGGCCGTCTGATGCTGCGTGAGATGAGCCAGGTCCATCCAGACGACAAGGACGACGCGCAGAACATCGACAAGCATCCGTACTTCAACACGAACAGCATTTGGGTGCGTATCGATGCGCTGAAAGCGAAACTCGCATCCTATGACGGCGTGCTTCCCCTTCCGGTAATCCGCAATAAGAAGACGGTCGACCCGACCGATCCGACCAGCGAGCCGGTCATTCAGCTGGAGACCGCCATGGGAGCCGCGGTGTCGCTTTTCGATGGCGCGACCTGCGTATGCGTCGACCGTATGCGTTTCCTGCCGGTGAAGACCACTGACGATTTGTTCATCATGCGGTCCGACCGATTCCATCTGACGGACCAGTACGAGATGGAAGACGGCAACTACATCTTCCCCGACGTCCATTTGGACGCGCGCTATTACAAGAACATCCACGATTTCGATGCCCGTTTCCCATACGGTGTGCCTTCGCTCGCCGCGGCGAAATCCGTTGATATCGATGGCGATTGGACCTTCGGCAGGGATGTGATGCTGTTTAGCGACGCGCGACTGGAGGATCAAGGCGAACCAAGCTATGTGCCGAATGGCGAATATGTCGGCCCGCAGGGCGTGGAACCGGACGATTGGGTCTGATTTTGGACGGCCATGCAACACGAAAACGATGTTTTTTCGTGAAATAGGCACAAATCGCTTAAAAAACCTCTATCATAGAATGTTGTGTGCGGCTTACGAGGCCAAGCACTTAAAAAGAAACGTTAACGAGACGTGAGGACTAATGGCTGAGGGAAGTAACGGTAGGCGACGTTTTTCCGACAAATGGGGCAAGCATGAGCTTGATGTGTTGGCTGTGCTCTCCTCAGCCTTTCCGCAATGGCTTACCTCACGTCAGATCGCGCAACGTGTGAAGGCGTATGCCGATTCGTACGGAGAGCTCGCCGATCAAGCGGCGAAGGCCGCCTTCGCCAAGCAATTTCAGCGTGACCGCGCCAAGCTCGCCGCCATGGGCATCGCCATCGAATCAAGGCAGCCGGAATATTCCTCCAAGTCAGAAGGGCAGGATTTCGCTTCCTACCGTCTGCAGCTTGGCGATGAGCCGCGCGTGCGTCTGCTGTTCGGCGACGAGGATCTGCCGATTCTTGCCGCTGCGAATTACCTTGCGCGCTCCATGTCGATTTCCTCGGCTCCTGCGCACGAACCCCAGCACGCTTCCCGTACCGCGCCGCGCGTGCCGCAGACGCCGATTCCAGGACTTGGCTTGGATTCCATCGCGCCGGGTCTTGGCACGCAATCCATTCCCGACGAGCTGGTCAAAGTGGTCGATCAGCGACGTTTCGCCGCCACTGTGGATGTTGATGGCGAGCATCTCAATGTCGCCTACGCCGACTCCGATGATCTGGCCATGTTCGTGCTGTCTCATCCGGGTGCGTCCATAGTGAGCCCTCAGGAGGCTGTCGACGCGTTCAACCGCCGGCTGCATGCGGCCACGCAGTTCGTGCCGGCCGATGAATCCACCGGCACCGACAGCTCCACCGTGGTGTCTCCGGAAATCAACCGCAACAGCACTGATGAGGATGATACCGAGGAAGGCAAGGGCCGTCCGAAGAAGAACTCCGCGTTCCAGACCGGTAGTGAGGTCGATCGGCGTCTTCGCCTGATGCTGTTCCTGTCCGCCCACATGGGTGAGGAATACTCTCTTGAAGAACTTGCGGAACGATTCATCGGCAGGCCGAAGTCCGATGACGAATTGAAGAAGTTCGTCAACATCATTCATAAGGACATCAACACGTTGACCACGGTGTCCGATGATGGCGAGATGGCCGGAAGCCAGTTCTTCGATATCGATTGGTCCTTGCTTGACGCGGAAGGCATCGTCTCCGCCACGAATTCGCTGGGGCTTGAACGCCTTGCCGGCATTTCCCAGCAGTACCTGAGCATGCTGACCGCATCGGTGAGCTATCTCGCCCACTCCTCTTTGCTTCCGGACAAGCTGCGTGAGCAGGCGGAATCGCTGTACAGCCGACTGCGCCAGCACGTCAAGCCTGGCGACATGCCGTGGCTGAGCCTGACCGGATACGAGATGGAACCAAGGAACTTCTCCATCGTCAAGAGCGCCATCTCCAAAGGCATGCTGCTCGACATGGAATATACGGACGGTGCGGGCCGTATACAGCGCAAGCTAGTGGCGCCAGACAAGATTTTTGTCGACGAAGGCGTTTACTACGTGGCGGTATGGACCGACGTGTCCAACGCGGCGCCCGCGGACAAGATGAAGTTCGTCAAGACGGATACGACCATCAACAAGGCTACTGGCAAGCCTCGTATCTGGCAGGTGCTTCGCATCTCCCGCATCGAGCATGCGGAGCTGGTCGAACCCACTGAAAAAGTGGACATTCCGGACGTGCCCGCATCCGAACTGCGCAAGTGGAGTTTCGACAATGGCACACCTGCCGTGTTCATAACCAATCAGGACGACCTGTCGTTCATCGACAGCCTGTCGGGAGCCACCGTCGAGAAATGCGGCGAAGGCGAGAAGGTGCATCTGATTGTGTCTTCCGATTCCTGGTATGTCGCGTTCTGCATCGCGCACGCCCGTCATATTACTGCCGTCGCGCCGGAGACGTTGCGCACGATGATCATCGCCCGAGCACAGCATGAGCTGAGCGTCGGCGACCGAGAGAACGAAGACTGACGGGGGAGGCGCTATGCCTTGGTGGATTTGGCTGGTACTCGTCCTGTTCATGCTGACGATGCTGGTCGGCGGCGGCGCATACGCATGCATCCGCGGATATCATGCGTTCAAAGATGCCATCAAAGTAGGCGGACGCATGTCCAAACGTTTCGAGGCCATGTCCGAGCCGTTGCCGCAACCAAAGGAGAACACGTCCCCGTTCTTCACACGTCCACTTGAGGACGCGGCCAATCGTTATATCGACGCTCATGCCGAAGTCATCAGCCGCCGTGAGGAAAAGCGCGTCCGTCATGCCCGGCAGTGGGCGCAGTGGAAACATTCCAACGACTGATTCGAAAAGGAACCATGACTCATCATCGTCGACATGGCAATAACGACACCGGCACATACGATGCCGAGATGACCACAGCCCTATCTCCCGCGCAACGCTATGCGGCGTTCAAACAGACGCAGGCCAAACGCCAATCGGTCTCGTCTCGTTTCGCACGGTCCATGCCATTCGAATTGGACGATTTCCAAGTCAAAGCCAATGATGCGTTGGAAGCCGGCGACAATGTGCTCGTCGCCGCGCCCACTGGAGCCGGCAAGACGGTCGTGGCTGATTTCGCGATCTATCTGGCCCAAGAGCGTAACGTCAAAGCGTTCTACACCACGCCAATCAAAGCGTTGAGCAATCAGAAATACCATGATCTGGTCGAAACGTACGGGCCGGACAGAGTCGGCCTGCTTACCGGCGACACGTCCATCAACTCCGAAGCCGACATCGTGGTCATGACCACCGAGGTCCTGCGCAACATGCTCTACGAGCATTCCATGACGCTTGACGCCTTGCGTTACGTGATTCTTGACGAGGTGCACTATCTCGCCGACCGTTTCCGCGGGCCGGTGTGGGAGGAAGTGATCATCCACCTGCCCCAAAGCGTGAGAATCATCGGCCTGTCCGCAACCGTGTCGAATGTCGAGGACTTCTCCAAATGGATTGAATCGGTCCGTGGCGACACCACGCTGGTGGTGTCCGAAAAACGGCCCGTGCCGTTGGAACAGCATGTGCTTGTTCAGGCGGACGACCACACCGAACCGGAACTCATCGACCTGTATCGACGTGATAAAGACGGCAATCAGACAGACAAGCTCAACGCCCAGCTGGTGAGCAGGCTCGATCAGCTCGACCGCAAGGCCGCGAAACGTAGGGGAGAGCAGCGCCCCGACAGACGAAAGGGCGGCAAGGGCGGCAAATGGAACGACCATTCCCGCAGACCCGAACGCCATACGCCACGTCGTTGGGCCGTGATTGATGAATTGAATTTCCTCGGCATCCTGCCGGGCATCTATTTCATCTTCTCCCGCAACGGATGCGATCAGGCCGTCGAACAATGCATCAACGCCGGACTCGAACTCACCACCGATGACGAGGTGCGTCGCATCCGCCGTATCGTCGATGAGATGGTCGAAGGCCAACTCAGTCAAGAGGATTTGAAGGCTTTGCATTTCTCGCAGTTCCGCTTCGCCTTGGAGGAAGGATTCGCGCCGCATCATGCTGGCATGGTGGCGCTCTTCCGCCAAATTGTCGAACGACTGTTCGAAGAGGGGCTGGTGAAGGTCGTCTTCGCCACGGAAACACTTGCCTTGGGCATCAACATGCCGGCACGGTGCGTGGTGGTGGAAAAACTTGAGAAATTCGATGGGACCGGGCATGTCGGATTGACGCCAGGGGAGTTCACCCAGCTTACCGGACGCGCTGGCCGACGTGGCATCGACACCATCGGCCATGCGGTGGTTGTGGACCATCATGGCTTCATTCCCGCCACTGCCGCCGCGCTGTCCAGCAAGCGCGTGTACCCGCTGCACTCCAGTTTCAAACCGACGTTCAACATGGCCGTCAACCTGCTTAATTCCAGCGATTACGAGACCGCTCGCATCACGCTTGACCATTCCTTCGCGCAATGGGAGGCCAACGAATCCGCCTGGCAGCTTGAAGCGCAGATGGATACGTTGCGCAAAGCGTTGGACGGATACGAACGGGCGTTCGATTGTGAGTTCGGCGACTTCAAGGAGTTCATGCGGCTGCGCATGCGCTTGAGCGACTTGGAAAAGAACGAACGACGCAAACTCAAGCACGAGGTGTTCCGCACGCAGAAGGCGCGAAGCGAAGCGTTCAAAGACCTTGACAGGCGTATCGCGGAGCTTCGCGAAAAAGACAGGGACCATCCCTGCCGCAAATGCCCCGATATTCAGAAGCATCTCAAATGGGGGCATCGGTGGGCGCGTGAAATGCGTGAATTGGAACGTGTGCAGCACCGCTACGATTCACGCACCGGCTCCGTGGCACGTCAATTCGACCGCATCTGCAATGTGCTGAACGAGCTCGGATACCTCGATCGGCTTGATGAAGGCGCAAAAGAACATATCGATTACCGGCTTACCGAACGTGGACAGCTGTTGCGGCACTTGTACAGCGAGCTTGATTTGGTGCTTGCCCAGGCGATCGATGATGGCGCGTTCGACGGACTCGATGCGACGGAGCTGGCCAGCGCCGTCATGTCGTTGATTTACGAGCCGCGCAGAGGCAGCGGGGGAGAGCCGCGCCATTATCCCGGAGGAATGCAGGGGAACGTCGCCGTCTGTGCGGCGCAGCTCAAAGGCGTGCACGCGTCGATTGCCATGCTGTGTGAGGACTATGCCCTCGACGAGCCGCGCCAACTTGATTTCGGCATCACCGATGTCGTCTACGAATGGGCTCAGGGCGAAAGCCTGTCGCGTGTGCTGTACGGCACCGATTTGACCGGCGGCGATTTCGTACGCGGATGCAAACGTCTCGCCGACGTGTTGCAGCAGATCGCCGTGGCCGGACCATACCTGGGTAAACGCGCCGAAACGCTCGCTCCGATCGCGAAACAGGCGTACGAGAACGTCAACCGTGGCATCGTCGCCTATTCAGGTGTCGACTGAGCATGTGCGCAATCGGGAGATCGGTTTTCGCGGACGCCGGGAATAAGTGACACGTCCGAAGTGTTTTGTAGCTTAGAGTAAGCAGATAATCAAGGAGGCAAAAGCAATATGGCGGAACGTAGCCTGCGAGGCATGAGCATCGGTGCGAAGTCGCTTGAATCCGATGACAATGTGGATTTTGCGGCGCGAACCGACGTCGCATACGTGTGTCCGAAAGGCCATCGTACGATTCTGCCGTTCGCTGAGGGCGCAGAATTCCCAGATGAGTGGGAGTGCCGCTGCGGCGCCGTCGCGCACCGTGAAGGAGACAATGACGACGAGGCTGATGAAATCGCCAAGCCGACACGCACGCACTGGGACATGCTCATGGAACGTCGTACCGAAGACGAACTGAAGGCTTTGCTGGAGAAGCGTCTGCAAATGCATCGTGACGGATGGTTCCCGGACTACGAGTGACCTGCAGTTGAACGACACTTGAACGAATGCCCGGTCATTGAGACCGGGCATAATTGTTTCTGTCATCAATTCTTATAGCACACAACCAAGGGGAGAATCAGATCCATGTCCGAACATCCGAAGAAAGTCGTTCTGCTTGACCTCGATGGCACACTGACGAAATCCGATCCAGGAATCATTGGCTGCGTTGTCAAGGCGTTCGAAGAGATGGGATATCCGGTGCCGGACGATGCCGAATTGCATCGTTTCATTGGACCGGCCATCAGCGAATCGATGCAACGCAACGGCATTCCGGATGACAAGCTTGACGAAGGCGTGAGGATTTACCGCAAGTATTACGCCGACGAGGCCGTGTTCGACGACCCGAACAATCCCGGACAGAAAGTCCCCGGCCGCCTGAACAACACGATTTACCAAGGTATTCCGGAGCAGCTCGCCAAACTGCGTGCCGACGGATACTATCTGGCGATTGCCAGCTGCAAGCCGCAATACCAATGCATTCCGATTTGCGAGCATTTCCACTTGGACACCATGGTCGACGGCATCTACGGTGCCAGCGAGGACAATTCCCGTCTTGACAAGGACCAAGTGATCCGTTGGGCTTTCCAGCACATCGATTTCGACGAGAACGCAGGAGACAAGGCACTGATGGTCGGTGACCGTTGGACCGATGCCGACGGCGCCAAGGCGTGCGGTTTGGACTGCCTCGGCTGTGGCTGGGGCTATGCGGAGCCCGGAGAGCTCAAAGCCCATGGCGCATACCGTATTCTGGATTCGGTAGATGAACTCGCACAGGCCGTCGAGGAGTATTTCGCCTGAGTCCGTAAACGGAAACGCTGTAGGCCAGTTACGTGGTTGCTGTCGCAATATCGTGGCAGCAACCACGTTTTTATTTATTGAGTGACGGAGGCCGTTATGTCAGAACCGCGTGTTTGACGCTTCCTCAAGCCTGGAAAAACGTCATTCCTAAAAAGCCGATAATGTACGTTATGTCAGATTTCTATTTGACGGCCTGATTGAGCTTCCGCTCCATCTCGCTGTGCATGCCGTTTCGGGCCTGAAGATACATGAAAACAAGTTCCGCTGCGATCAGCATGACCATCACCGCAGCCGATGGCCATCCGACATGTTCGTAGAAACGCTGGAACCTCTCCGAGAAATCCGACCTGAACATCGCATATGCCGGATATGGCAACGCGCCAATGACCAATGAGGTGAAATGCAGCGCGATGATCGACCAACGCACCGGATGCACATCGCGGTGTTTTTTGGAAAACAGATTGCCTCGAATCGCAGTAATCAAACAAATGTTCACTGCGATGACGGCGGCTATGATCCACAACAGTGCCGGCAGAATATCAAGCATGCGCTACTCCCCTGCGGGTTATATCGTTCGAACGTTCCGGGCTGAATCGTACCAATTGTATGCGATCAGGCTGCTGCGCGGGATTTGCGTCGCGATTCCAGCTTCTTTCTCATACGTATCGCGGCAATGTCGTCGATTGGCCTATTGGTGTCTGTCGATGCCGGCGTCTTCGTCAAATCGACGTATTCCTCATGTTCTAGAGCCTCTTTGATCTGATGCCATAGCGATCCGACGGACACCCCGAACACAGCTCTGCCGCTTTGGAGCAGAGCCACCATCTGTTCGCTGTCCGTGCACTCATGCACATTCTGCCCATCGCACATGATGATGATGCCGGCCAACTGTTCGGGCGTGCGCTGCGCGAGGAAGCCGATGGCGGTGGTCACGTTCTGCAGATTGATTCCGGCATCCAGCAATCTTTTGGAAACGGCAAGAATCACCACATCTTTGAACGAATACAATCTGCGTGAGCCGGATCCGTGCGACGGGGTGATGGATGGTTCCACTATCTGTTTACGCGCCCAATAGTCAAGCTGGCGGTACGTGATACCCGCCACTTTTGACGCGACCGTACCACGATAGCCCCGTGTGACGGGCTGCGCGTCCGCGGAGGGGAACAACTCCCCCTGCACCGCGTGCGACACGTGCAGATGCAACCGCATTGTTGGTTCTGCCTCGCCGTCCATTGTCTTCTCCTACACGCCATAAAACAATCGCCTATGAGCTTCCATTCGGAGCCCATAGGCGATTGAAGGAAAACCGTTACTCACAGTTTATCCCGCATCGGGCGTTTCATTAGGCAATGACGGCCTTGTTGGTGAAATATACGAGACGGAACTTGCCCAGAATGATTTCGTCGCCGTTCTTCAGTTCCTGGCTATCCACTCGTTGACGGTTCACGTATGTGCCGTTCAGGCTGCCGGCGTCAATCACCGAATAATTTCCGTTAATCCTGCGGAACACCGCGTGCGTGCGGGAGACGGTGGAATCGTCCAGCAGGATATCGGAACTCGGGTCGCGTCCCACGGTGATCTCGTCCTCGTCGAGGAGATAACGCGAGCCGGACACCGCTCCCCTGGTGGAAATCAGGAGCGCCGTGCCGTCGGCCAGACGCATGATCGTATTGAGGTCCTCCTTCGTCAGAGGACGGTCTCCGGTGGAAGTAACCGGTACAGTGATAGCAGGAAGACCAATGATGGTCGTTTCGCCTGCGCTTGGAATCGGATCAGTCATAGCTGTCATTCTACCCTCTCCCCTTGCAATTGGCCGGTATTGTGGCCGGCATGGTCACGAATCATACACTGTGAACGGTATTTACCGTTCGTTCTTGTCGATGATGGATACGAATTCGTCCTTCGGCAGCATGTCATCGTAGCTGCGCCAGCGTCGTTCCAGTTCGCGGTTCGCCTCATCGTGTTGTTTCTGCCCCAGCTCGGCGTACGCTTTCAATTCGTTGGGGCCCATATCCTTAACCGCTTGGTTGAGGTTCAATTGTCTCTCGTTCACAATAGGCAATTGTAGCCGCTTGCCGGGGAACAAAAAGCCTGGAACGCTTTTTAATCGCGTTCCAGGCTTTTTCAAGAAGGATTCAGTGTGTGGTGTCCGAATCAGCGGCGGGTGTCGATGATTTCCTGCAGAGCGCCGTTGACGGAAGAGGAGCCGGCAGCCGAAGACAGAGCGTTGATGCCGCTGACTTCGAAGCCACGCATGATTGCGGAGAAGATCTTGTTCTTGTTCATGATGTTTCCTTTTCTTGCTGGTGTGCTGTGACGCACCTTGCGTCTTGTTTGTTTTCTTTTTTGTTTACGATACTCATTTTAGAAATGCGTTTGGCAAAAGTCATGCTTCTCTCGTTTGATTCTCTGTATTTTCATCGGCAATTCTTGTGTAATGTGGTGAATCGTTTTTCGTCGATCGCTGTTTTTGCCGGCGCGTCGATGCTTGCATTCTTATTTGACGAAGTAGCGTGAAAAGGAATGGAAACAAAAAACCCGGCAAAACCGAGCTGTGATAACGGTGGGTGATATAGGAATCGAACCTATGACCCCTTCCGTGTGAAGGAAGTGCGCTAGCCGCTGCGCCAATCACCCAGTCTTAATTTGTACGGAGCAATGCTCCAGTGGGCGATACAAGATTCGAACTTGTGACCCCTTCCGTGTCAGGGAAGTGCGCTACCTCTGCGCCAACCGCCCGAAGCGAGTGCTAACTTACGTGGATTCTCGGCGGAATGCAAATCGTCGGCGTGTCGCGATGTTCACGTGAAGTTCGCCGGCCGTTCTTCACGCGGTGGGTTCGACCTGCGGAAACTCCAAGGTTTCCGTGTCGTGGTCCACGCCGCTCATGGCGGTCGTATCCGCATCATTGGTACGCTCCGCGGTCTTGGCGGAGCCGTTCGCAGTAGGGTTTCCCGTGCCGACGGCGTGCGTCAGCGCGAGCCTCATCTGATGCCAGACCACGTTGCCATGCGTCGACTCGGACAGTCCTTCGTCCACGAATCCCAGCCGTGCGTAAAAATCGACCAGCCGTTCCTTGCAGGTGAGCACGAGGCCCTTGCGTCCGGCCTGTGCCGCGTCGAGAATCACCTGGCGCAGCAGATAGCTGGCGCAGCCGCGATGCTGGTAGACGGGTGCCACATCCACGCCGAAAATCATCTGCCAATCGCCATGCTCGTCATGCATATCGGCGTCGTCATACATGGCATCGGCAAGATTCGGCTCGTTTGTGGCCATGCCATCGACGAAACCAACCAACGTGCCGTCCTCTACACGCGAGGGGAACGGGGTATCGTCGTCATCGGTGTTGACCAACAGCCAGAAATGGTCCGGATAAGCGGCCACGCGTGCGGTAAGGCTTTCGTTGCTTGCGGCCTCCGCAGGTGGGAAGCAGGCGGCCTCCACAGCCTCGATCGCGTCCAGATCCTCCATCGTTGCATGTCGAATGAGCATGTGCATACTCTCTCGCAAGGCATACCCAATCTTCACATTTCGATATGCGCCGACGGCGCAATCCGCCAACATGCCATACTGTAGAAGAACCTTGGAGGGATCGCAGGACGACTGTTTCGCGATACCTGATAAGGCCTTATACGAAAAACCGATAACGAAACTGGCTCGTAGTGGCGAATAAAGCGATAGTATGAGCCGCGTTCGCCGGAACAAATACGAAAAATCCGTTGAGAAGAGAAGGAGGCGCGCGTGTTCGACTGGACGTTCATCTCGCACTACGCGCCGTTCTTCGTCAGCGGTGCCGAAATGACGCTGTTCATTTCCGTCTTCGGCATCATCCTGGCGATCGTGGTCGGCTTGGTCTGCGCCGGCATCGAGATCGCGCGCATCCCCGTCCTGCGGCAGGTCGTGCGCGTCTACATCGAGCTGAGCCGTAACACGCCGTTGCTGGTGCAGCTGTATTTCCTGTATTTTGGCCTGCCGAAACTCGGACTCGTCTGGTCCGCGGAACTGTGCGCCATCGTCGGACTCGGCTTCCTCGGCGGCTCCTATATGGCCGAAGCGATACGCGGCGGCTTGGAGACCATTCCGGAAGTGCAGCGCGAATCCGCATACGTGCTGGGCTTGAGCAAATGGCAGACATTAAGCCGCGTGGTCATTCCACAGGCCATCAGCACCTCCATTCCAGGCGTCGTGGCCAATGTGATCTTCCTCATCAAGGAATCGTCCGTGGTGTCCGCCATCGCGCTCGCCGACGTGATGTACATGGCCAAGGACCTGATCGGCATGTACTACGACACCTATGAGTCGCTGTTCCTGCTGATTGTGGCGTATCTGGTGATTTTGCTGCCGATCTCGCTGTTCGGCACTTGGCTGGAACGGAGGTTCGACTATGAGCGGCGCTGAGATTCTGCTCGAGCCGGGCGTGATTCCGCGCCTGCTACAGGGCCTGTGGGTCACGGTGTGGATCGCCGGCGTGTCCGTGGCGTTGTCCGTGCCCGTCGGCCTGATCGTCGGCTGGCTGATGACGATGAAAAATCCCGTTGTGCGGGTGCTGACCAGGATTTATCTGGATTTCATCCGCATCATGCCACAGCTGGCGCTGCTGTTCATCGCCTTCTACGGTTTCGCGCAGGCATGGAATTGGAATTTGGATGCGACCGGCGCATGCGTGTTCGTCTTCGTTTTGTGGGGCGGCGCTGAACTGGGCGATCTGGTGCGTGGTGCGCTCGAATCGATTCCGAAGGCGCAGTACGAGTCGTCGTACGTTTTGGGATTGAGCGGCTGGCAGACGTTCACGAAAGTGATTCTGCCGCAGGCGTTGCGCCGGCTGCTGCCGGCTTCCGTGAACCTTGCCACGCGTATCGTGAAGACCACGTCATTGGCCGTGCTGCTCGGCGTGGTGGAAGTCATCAAGGTGGGCCAGCAGATCATCGACGCGAACCGTTTCCAGTATCCGACGGGCACTTTGTGGATTTACGGAACGATTTTCTTCATGTACTTCATCGTGTGCTGGCCGCTGTCCATCGTGGCCCGCAGGTTGGAAAAGAGGTGGAAGCATGACTGAGCAGGTTGAACAGGTTACGCAGACCGCGCAAAACAGCGGGAAATCGCAGACAAGCCTTGAAATCAGGCATCTGGTCAAGCGGTACGCCAATGCCGACAAGCCAGTGCTGGACGACATCTCCTTCGACGTGCCCCACGGCAAGGTGTTCGTCATCGTCGGCCCGTCCGGATCGGGCAAGTCGACGTTGCTGCGCACCATCGCAGGTCTTGAGCCGATTCAGGGCGGTACCATCGCGCTGAACGGCGAGATTATCGAAACCGGCAAGCCGGGCACCGAATCGGCCGGCCGCAGCAAACGCAGCAGCGAACTGCGCACACGTGTCGGCATGGTGTTCCAAAGCTACGACCTGTTCCCCAACAAAACCGTGCTCGGCAACATCACGCTCGCTCCGACGCTCGTGCAGAAGCGCGACAAGGCGGAGGCCGAACAGGAGGCCATCGCCTTGCTGGAACGCGTCGGACTCGCCGACCGCAAGGATGCCTGGCCGCATGAGCTGTCCGGAGGCCAACGCCAGCGCGTGGCCATCTGCCGTGCGCTGATCCTGCATCCGGAAGTGCTGCTGTTCGACGAAGTCACCGCAGCACTCGATCCGGAAATGGTGCGCGAGGTGCTTGACGTGATGCTGGAACTCGCCGACTCCGGTCAGACCATGCTCATCGTGACGCACGAGATGCAATTCGCACGAGCCATCGCCGACCAGGTGATCATGCTGGAGGACGGCGGCATCGTGGAACAATCCGACGACGCTGAAGCATTCTTCACCAATCCGAAAACCGAGCGTGCCAAGCGTTTCCTGCACACCTTCGAATTCGACAGGCATCGCAGGCCGGCGGAAACGCCGACGGAACCGACGGGAACTTCCGCCGAGTAATCGCAAGTTTTGATAGCAGTCATCCGTACAAGAGAGGAGTAACCATGACCGCATCAATCATCAACAAGACAATCAAGAGCATCGTGGCCGCATCGGCCGCGTTGATCATGGCCGCCTCCGTGGCTGCCTGCGGTCCCAACGCCGCCACCCCGAGCGAGGAGAACAACGTCTCCAACGGCGGCGCCACCACGTCCAAGGTGACTGCCCGCTCCTTGGACGAGATCAAGAAGTCCGGCGTGCTCAAAGTGGCCGTCTTCTCCGACAAGGCCCCGTTCGGCTACATCGACAAGGACGGCAAGAATGCCGGCTACGACATCGTCTTCGCCGAGCGTCTCGCCAAGGATCTGGGCGTGAAGGTCAAGTACACGTCCGTCGATCCGGCCGCCCGTGTGGATGTGCTCACGTCCAACAAGGTGGACATCACGCTGGCCAACTTCACCGTCACCGACGAGCGCAAGGAGAAGGTCGACTTCGCCAAGCCGTACATGAAGGTCGCGCTCGGCGTGGTCTCCCCGGAGAACGCCGAAATCACCGACGTGAGCCAGCTCAAGGGCAAGACGCTGATCATCGCCAAGGGCACCACCGCCGAAAGCTATTTCGAGAAGAACGAACCCGACGTCAAGCTGCAGAAGTACGACCAGTACGCCGACGCCTACAACGCGCTGCTCGACGGCCGTGGTGACGCCTTCTCCACCGACAACACCGAGGTGCTGGCCTGGGCCAAGACCAACAAGGGCTTCAAGGTGGGCATCACCAAGCTCGGTGACGAAGACACCATCGCGCCGGCCGTGCAGAAGGGCAACAAGGAGCTGCTCGACTGGATCAACGACGAGATCGTGAAGCTCGGCAAGGAGAACTTCTTCCACAAGGATTACGAGGAGACTTTGAAGCCGGTGTACGGCTCCGACGTCAACCCGGATGACATTGTGGTCGAAGGCGGCCAGCTTTGATTCTTACCTGACCTGACGGCGGCCTGCCGTCCGTCAATCCTGTTTCCAAGCCTTCCGTGGCACACGCCGCGGAAGGCTTTTTCATGCCGATTCCGGGCCGGTTATGTCACATCCTTCGAAACCGTTTACAGTCCACGCGGGTGTATGTTTCCGGAGGTTTCGTACCATCCGATAACCCCTCATAAATAAACGCTATGGCGATTCGCACGTTGTATAAGCAACGTCGATAATCTCCGGCGCGTGGCGCTTTCCAAGACACGGTTAAGTAGGAGCCAGTGATCGCGTGAACGGCACGCGGCAAGGAAACCACACCGAGGGGGTGCGCACCATGACCAGATTCAACACTCAGCTTGTTCACGGACTGCCGGTCAACGATAACAACACCGGAGCTGTGAACCCGCCGATCTACAACTCGTCCACTTATGCTTTCGAATCGGTCGGGACCATGCCCCGCTGGGATTATGCCCGCAGTGGCAACCCGACCCGCGAGTTCCTGGAGAAGCAGATCGCGCAGCTGGAGCATGGCACGCGCGGTTTTGCGTTCGGTTCCGGCCTGGCCGCCATCCACGCGGTGCTGTCGATCTTCCAGCCAGGCGACCGTATCATCGTCGGCAAGAACATCTACGGCGGCACCTACTCGCTGTTCCACGAGTATTTCGAACGCTGGGGCGTCATCGTAGAGGAAGTGGACACCACCGATTACAAGGCGCTCGATGCGGCGGTGTCCGGCGAATCCGCCAAGGGCAATGCGCATGGATGTCCGGCCAAGGCCGTGTACTTCGAAGTGCTCACCAACCCGCTTCTGCAAGTCAACAACGTGACGGCCATTGCCGGAATCGTCCACCGTCATGGCGCGATCGCCATCGTCGACAACACATTCGTCACCCCGTATCTGCAGCAGCCGCTCGACCAAGGCGCCGACATCGTCATCCATTCCGCCACCAAGTATCTGGCCGGCCATTCCGAAGTCAACGCCGGCCTCGTGGTGGTCAAGGACGATGAGCTGGGCAAGCGCGTCTACTTCGCGCAGAACCGTTTGGGCGGCGTGCTCGCGCCGAACGAATGCGATTCGGTGCGTCGCGGCATCCAGACGCTCGCCTTGCGCATGGACCGTCAGCAGGAGAACGCGCGTGCGATTTCCAGCTATCTGCTGCTGCACCCGTTGGTCAAGTCCGTGCATTATCCGGGACTGCCCGGCCACGAATACGAGCTGGCCTCCAACGGTCTCAAGGGCGGTGGTGCCGTACTGAGCTTCGAAGTGGTGCCGGGCGTCGACCCTGCGGACGTGCTCGACAACCTGCATATCTTCCGTTTGGCGGTGTCTCTGGGCGCGGTGGAATCGCTTGCCGAACTGCCGTGCCGCATGACGCATTTCGAACTGCCGCGCGAGGAGCGTCTGAAGGTCGGCATCACCGACGAACTGGTACGCCTCGCAGTCGGCATCGAAGACAAGCAGGACCTCATCGAGGATCTCGGCCAGGCTTTCGACATCGCGTACGAGAACTATCTCAACCGTCATGCCGGCGAGAGTCTGTTCACCTTCGCGCAACACGTATATGCCTGAAAGTTTTGCTATCGGTAGGGATTTGAATATTAACTGGCACGCTATCTCACGAACCGGACAGGGGAAAGCGCCCCTCTGTCCGGCTCGTGGGCGTATGTGGGTCAGCTCCTGGACAGGCGATGGTTGGTTCGTGGACGGCCCTTGCCCAGCTCGCGGACATTGTCTGCATACGATTGCATTCTTTGGTAAATTTTTACTCGGGTTCGGCAATGGTTGCAGAACCTACGAAAGGTCATGCGACAAGACCTTTAAAGAGAAACCAAAGAAGGGAGTAATGCCATGCCGTTCCTTGTAGCGCTCCTTGTCATTGCGCTGATCATCGCGTTCCTGTTCCTGTCCACGTTGTTCATCGTGCCGCAGCAGCAGGCATACATCATCGAACGTTTCGGCAAGTTCAACAAGGTGCAGTTCGCGGGCATCCACATCCGTATCCCGTTCGTGGACCGTATCGCCATGAAAACCAACATGCGCGTCAACCAGCTCAATGTGCAGCTGGAGACCAAAACCCTCGACAATGTGTTCGTCACGGTCGTCGCCTCCACCCAGTTCCGTGTGAATCCGGAGAATGTGGCCACCGCTTACTATGAGTTGCGCGATCCGGCCGGCCAGTTGCGCTCCTACATGGAAGACGCCCTGCGTTCCGCCATTCCTGCGTTGAGCCTCGATGATGCTTTCGCCCGTAAGGATGATGTGGCCTTCGACGTGCAGAAGACCGTCGGCAACGAGATGTCCCGCTTCGGCTTCACCGTGGTCAAGACCCTGATCACTGCCATTGACCCGAGCCCGCAGGTCAAGAATGCCATGGATTCCATCAACGCAGCCCAGCGTGAGAAGGAGGCCACCCGGCAGCGCGCCGAGGCCCAGCGCATCCAGATTGAGACCCAAGCCGCTGCTGAAGCGGAGAAGACCCGTCTTCAGGGTGAAGGTCAGGCCAACTACCGTCGCGAGATCGCCAACGGTATCGTCGACCAGATCAAGAGCTTGCAGGCTGTCGGCATGAACATCGGCGATGTGAACAATGTGGTGCTGTTTAACCAGTACCTCGACGTGCTGCGCTCCTTGAGCGAATCCAACAACTCCAAGACCGTCGTGCTTCCAGCATCCACCCCTGGCGGATATCAGGATATGTACAGCCAGATCACGCAGGCGATGGTGACAGCCAACGAAACCGCCGGCCAGCACTCGACTGTGCCGACACCGCCGCACGTCGCTCCGACGACGCCGCGTATCTGACACATGTTTGGTGATGCCTGCAGTCGTCGGACATACGTTGATTGGCCGCAGGCATGTGAATCGCAGGAAAGCGAAAACGAAAAAAGAATCCCTTCTTTCGTCGGGGAGCCGCGTAGATGTGACGGAGAGTGCGGAAACGATGAAAGAAGGGATTCGTGTTGCAAGTGCGCCGTCGTACCACGACACACGTCTGTTATACGGAAGGCTTCGCTCGGACGTCAGGCCAGAGTGACAAGCTTCCCGGGAGAAGGTGCGTTGAGACATTCAGCAGCATGCGCTTCCATGGAACGGAGCTGGTCTTGCAGATCCATGACTTTCTTTTCCAACCATGCGATGGTCATGGATTGGGAGATGACGAGCAGGTCGCGCTGGTCAGCTGCGGCTTCGTTGGCAAACGATTGTGCTTCGGTCATGATTTGCGGATCTGCTTTCCACCGTGCGATGGCGCGTTCGATACGTTTACTGCCAACGATTTTCGGGTTAAGACCTGCGCTGGCGAAGATGCTGGTCGGCCCGTTGCCCCGTAAGTATTGCGCCATGCAACGCACTTGGAATTCCCTTGAATAGGTGATACGGTCCATTGATGCCCTTTCTACCGCGGGCAAGGTGTTGAGATAGTAGACTTCCGCCTGGGTGAAATGACGTTTCATATTGTTCCCCTTTGGTGTGAAACCGTTTGACATTCCACAATCTGAAGATTATCGCTGATGGTTTCATTTTATTTTTGACATTTTGGTCGAAAGGTCATTTGGCACGAAACAAGGGTTTCTGGCACGAAACAACATGTTCCATATCGTTCAGGCGGGGTTTCTTGAACGGTTTTCGAGTTTCAGGCACGCGCGGACCGTGGCTTCAGGGTGTTCCCTTAAGGGTGGCGAAGCGCGGTGAAACACTTTAGACTTAGGAGCAATTATCAACATATTCCCAGAAAACGAGGAGGTGAATGTGCCGGTAGGTAGCACATCCAACGCTGGGAAAACCGGTCGCGGTCCCATTATCGAGGTTAAAAACCTACGCAAGGAATATCCAGTGCTCGATGAGACCGTCGTAGCGCTGGAACGTGTCAATCTCGCCATTCCGCAAGGGCAGATCTGCTGTATCTATGGTGAGTCCGGATCCGGTAAATCCACCCTGCTCAATCAGCTTGCCGGCATGGAAAAACCAACTAAAGGTGGTGTACGTATTGCAGGTGTGCCCATCAGCAGGCTTGACGAACGGCAGCTGGCCGAATTCAGGCAGAAGCACCTTGGCTTCGTGTTCCAGTCGTACAATCTGCTGCCCAATCTCAATGCCATCGAGAATGTGGCCATGCCACTGATGTTCCGAGGCGTGCCGAAGCGTAAACGCGAGATGATCGCGCGTGCCATGCTCAAGCGGGTCGGCCTTGGCAAACGCATGAACCATTATCCGGCCCAGATGTCTGGCGGTCAGCAGCAGCGCGTCGGCATCGCCCGCGCTTTCGCGGCACGTCCGCAAGTGGTATTCGCCGACGAGCCGACCGGCAATCTCGATTCCAAAACCAAAACCGAAGTGATGGATATGATTTGCTCGTTCGCACGCGATTTCAACCAGACCATCGTGCTCGTCACGCATGACGACAATATGGCGCAATACGCCGATCGCATCGTCACACTTCTTGACGGCCGCATCATCGGCGACCGGCTTACGTAACATTCACGACAACGCATATCGACAACTATGACGACAACAGAAGGGCCTTCCATGGGCAACAACACAAGAATCGCAACACTGCTCAACGGGGCAATCTCACTATTGGCGGTGGTCGCCATCACGTTGGTATGCATCGTGCCGACGGCGTTCGCCGAAGATGGCGCCAATCCTTCCGATGCTCCGGGTGCGGGAGCGGACAACAGTGTTGAGCAGATTGCTGGGCCGGTGCCGAACATCATTATCACCAATTTCACCTATGGCGACGGGTCGGTGGCGGTCGGCAGCACCTTCAACCTCGGTTTCACCTTCCAAAACATGGGCAAAGTGGCGGTGAGCAACATGGTGGTCACCGTGGACGGCGGTGAGAATTTTGCCATCTCCGGCGGTACGAACACGTTCTACTACGATGCACTGAATGCGGGAGCTGCGTTGACGCAGACCGTGCCGATGCAGACACTGGCCAGTGCGAAAAACGGCGCGCAGGGCATCGACATCAGCTTCAAATACGAGTACGTGGACGGTGCCGCACGCAGCTCCAACACTTCCGACATCAAAATTTCCGTACCCGTTTCGCAGCCTGATCGTTTTGAATTGAACGATCCAGTGGTGCCCAATATCGTCAACGCAGGTGAGGAAACTACTATCACCATGGATTACGTGAACAAGGGCAAGGGCGACGTTTCCAATGTCGAGGCGAGCGTTGAAGGCGACGGTATCACCGCCACGCAGGCCAAGCAGTACGTCGGCAATGTGGCGTCCGGCGCGTCCGGCTCCATTGGATTCGCATTCACTGCGGACAAGCCCGGCGAAACCGAGGCGAAACTGACGGTGACGTATGAGAATTCCGATGGACAGCCGCAGACCAAGGAATTTCCGGTGAAAATCAATGCCGTTGAAGCTCCTGTTCCGGATGATTCCGATACGGATGTTGACGTCCAGGATCAGAGCATGCCGGTCTGGGTGTGGATAGTGGCGGCGGCCGTTGCGCTCGTCGTGGTTGTATTGACGGTCGTATTGGTGGTCCGTCACCGCCGTAAGAAGGCAAAGCAGGTGGCCGATGATGACGATTGGGATTGGGAGCCTGCCGATCTTGGAGCCGATAAGCAGGGTGAATCTACTGCCATGGCTGCCGATGCGCCGACGCAGGTAATCGCCACGGCAGGTGGCACATCGGCTGCCTCCGTATCCGCAACGTCATCTTCCACTCCATCCGTCAAGGAGTAGGCATGCGATTTTCGGATATCGCACATACTTGCGCGCAGAATTTGCTGCGGCGCAAATCGCGTACGATTTTGACGGTGCTCGGCGTGATCGTCGGCTGCTGCTCCATCGTCCTGATGATTTCGATTGGACAAGGCATCAGCGAGCAGAATGAGCAGATGCTCAAGAGCATGGGCAATCTCAACGACATTACCGTCACAGCTGCCGGCGGCTCGGGCGCGTACGACAGCTCTGGCGTCGGTATGTCGAGTTTGTCTTCGTCGGACATGACATCATCGGATCAGCAGGCCAAGCTTGACGATGCTGCGGTACAGACGTTCCGTGGCATTTCAGGCGTCGCAGCCGTGATGCCACAGCGGTCGGCGCAGAGCACCGTGGATCTCACTGCGGGAGCCGGATCCCGATACGTGGCTCAATATGCTTCTGTGATGGGTACGGATATGACCCAGCTTGAAGCATCGGGATACAAGCTCGTTCAAGGGCGTATGCCGAGGCGTGCCGGAGAAGTATTGCTCGGCAAATACGCGGCATACCAGTTTATGGATAAGTATCGTTCCGATGATGACTCCAGGCGTATCGCTCCCGGTGATTATGAGTGCGATGAGAACGGTTGCAAGGAGAGCGAGGGGGAGAAGCCGTTCTTCGACGTACTGACCACGAAACTCAATTTGATTACCGGAGCCGATTATCAAAGCCCTGACGATTACCGCAAAATAGGCAGCACTTCGATGAGTTCCACCGATTCAGGCGACGGCGATGGTATTGCCAGTTCGCAGAATCCTGTGGTTTCCATGCCTCTCACCGTGGTCGGTGTGTTGGACGCTGCAACCAATAATTACGATGCATTCAGCTCCGGTGTAGTCATGTCGCTGGAGGATATGGACACATTGCAGACCAAAATCGACGGCAAAACCAATACCACCAGCCGGACCAAAACAAACTACGACCAAGTGGTGGTGCACGCTCAAAATATCAAGGATGTGCCGGGTATCGAAGCGCAGATCAAAATGTCTGGCTACCAAACCACGTCCTTCGAACAGACCCGCAAGGAGATTGAAAAGCAGAGTCGTGGCATCCAGCTCGCATTGGGAGGCATTGGCGCGGTGTCATTCCTGGTGGCGGCCATCGGCATCGCCAACACCATGATTATGTCCGTGTCGGAACGCACTCGGGAAATCGGCATTATGAAGGCGCTCGGCTGCTATGTGAATGATATTCGCACGATGTTCCTATGTGAAGCAGGTGCCATCGGTCTGGTCGGTGGACTTATCGCCTGTCTGATTTCCGCCTTGGGGTCGCTGAGCATCAATCTGCTGTCGTTTGGTGGATTCAGTATGGAAAACGTAGGCAAAGCGATTATGGGCGGTGACGACGTGAACCGAATCTCCGTGATTCCATGGTGGCTGTTTGTCGTGGCCGTGTTGTTTTCGATTCTGGTGGGCATACTCGCCGGTTTTGGGCCAGCTAATAAGGCTGTGAAGATTCCTGCGTTGGACGCCATCAAGAACGAGCAATAGCGATTGCGATTGACAATAATGCTTATGGTCGGCCATATGCTGTTCAGCGTGGGCCGGCATTTCGCGATTGTTCAACGTTCCCTGTCGATTTTTGACGGTGCCGGCTAGTTGCGTGATTAACGGGCCAAGACGCGGCGAATGCGATCAGCCACCGCTTCCACAGTCAGCCCGTAACGTTCGTCAAGCTCGGCAAGGGGCACACGATCGGTGAATTCTTTCGATGCGCCGAAATTGAGCGCATGCACAGTGGCCGCCTTTGGATTGGTGGAATTCGCGTAGAACGCGGTCACCTTCTCACCCCAGCCGCCTTCCAGCTGGCCATCCTCCAAGGTGACGACCACACGATGGCCGTCGGCAAGCACGTCCAGCAGCTCGCCATCCATCGCGGAATACTGCTGCGCGTCGATAAGCGTCGCATTGATATCGTCGTCGTTTTCGAGCGTTGCCGCCACCTCGGCCGCCAACGGCAGTGTATTGCCCAAGCCGAGAATCGCCACTTCACGTCCCGGACGCACGATCTGGTACCGCGTGAAAGGGCAATCGCCGGTAATATCGATCGTCGTCTCGTGCGCGTCGGCACGTTCGGCCGGGTCGAACGCCATATCGGCGGAACGCTCCATGGCAAGAATCTGCTCGCCGGGCATGCGGATAGCCGTCACACCATGATCAGACGGCCCCGTGGCCCATGCAAGCATGTCCAGCATCTGCTCTCCGCTGGTCGGTGCCAGACAGGCCACATCAGGCGTGTTGGCGAACATCGTCATATCGAACGTGCCGGAATGTGTATTGTCCGCGCCGGAAATGCCCGCTCCGAAAATCAGCAGCGTCGCCGGAACATGATTCAACGCCAGCTCCTGCTGCAACTGGTCGTAAATACGCTGGAAGAACGTGGCGGAAGTCGCCAGAACCGGCCGGCCTCCAGCCTTCGCGATGCCTGCGGCGAACGCGGCCGCATGCTCCTCGGTAATGCCGGTGTCCACATAATGCGATCCGGCACGTTCACGGAAATCACGGGTGATGCCATTCGAACCAGGGGTGGCGGGGGAGATGACCACCAGTCCCGGCTCGTTTTCGAAACGGGACTCCAACGAAGCCATGGCCATCTGACCGTAGTATTTGCGCGCGTCAAGCGGCTTGCCGAGCGCGCTGTCCGGATCCTGCCAATGATTCGCCTCGCATTGGCCGGCATGCGGCTGCGGATTGGTCTGGTTGCATCCGTCGGAACCATCCTGCGCCTCGGTCTCATCGCTGAAACCCAAGCCCTTGGTGGTGTGGATATGCAGCACGACGGGATGGTCGATATCCTTCAAGTCTTCAAGCGCCGCGACCAGCGTGTCCACATCGTTGCCCTGCTCCACATAACGGTAGTCAAGTCCGAACGCCTTGAACAGATTCAGCTCCGCGGTTCCGTTCGACGCGCGCAGACGGGCAAGATTGCCGTACATGCCACCGAAATCCTCGGCGATCGACATCTCATTGTCGTTGACGACGATGATGAGATTACCGCCCTGTTCGGCAGCGTTGTTCAGTCCTTCGAAAGCGATCGCCGAGCTCAACGAACCGTCGCCGATGATGGCGATGACGTTGCCGATTTCGCTTGCTCCCGCAGCGGTATGTTGCATATCACGTGTTTTGGCAAGACCGCAGGCAAGGGAGATGGACGTGCCGGTATGGCCCAGCACGAAGGAATCATGCTCGCTTTCCAACGGATTGGTGAAACCCGTCACCTCGCCGAACCGCGACTCGTCCAGATACGCCTCGGCGCGCCCGGTAAGCATCTTGTGCACGTAGCTCTGGTGGGAGACATCGAAAACGAAACGGTCACGTGGAGAACCGAACACGCGGTGCAACGCCACGGTAAGCTCCACCACGCCAAGATTCGAACCGATGTGGCCACCATGCTTCCGGCCGTAATTCAACAGCGTGGAACGAATCTCCAGACACAGATCACGCAACTGTTGCGAAGAAAGGGCATGCACATCCGCCGGAGAATGAATCGAACCCAGTATGCCAGCGGTCATTATGCGCAACTGTCCTTCCCTGAACCTGTCTTCTTTACCGCGGAAAATCCTATCCCACTGTATGCCTCTGCCGGGGTGTCGGTTGTGAAATACCTGCAAAGTCTTCTCAACTGCGGCACAATGGAAACGATGAAATGAATCGAACCACCGAAAAACCGCGAAGGAGCGTTGACCATGAAAGCCGTATACGCAGCAGGAACCGATTATGACAATCCGCTGTCGCAACTCAAGGTGGGGGAGCTGGACACGCCCGAAACCAAGCCGTTCTGGAGTACCATCCACGTGGCCGCAGCCAGCGTGAACCACCACGACATCTGGAGCCTGCAGGGCGTGGGACTCTCCGCCGAACAGACGCCGATGATTCTCGGCACCGACGCGTCAGGCGTGCTCGACGAGGACATTCCTGTTCGCAAAGGGCTGAAAGCCGGAGCCGAAGTGGTGCTCTACACCTTCGTCGGCACCGACGGCGCCGGCGTCATGCCGGGGGAGCGGCGCACCATCCTATCCGAAAAATACGCGGGCACCATGGCCGAAACCACCCAAGTGCCCAGCGCCAACGTGTTCGCCAAACCCGCCAACCTGACCCTCGATGAGGCTGCCGCGCTCGGCACCAGCTGGCTGACCGCCTACTCACTGCTGTTCACATCGGCCAACGTGAAACCGGGAGACACCGTGCTCATCCAAGGCGCGGGCGGCGGCGTGTCCACAGCGGCCATCCAACTCGCCCATGCGGCAGGACTGGAAGTGTTCGTCACGTCACGCAGCGAAGAGAAACGAGACCGCGCGATCGCCATCGGAGCCGACGCCGCCTTCGAAACCGGCGCGCGACTGCCGCATAAGGTCGACGCCGTCATCGAATCGGTCGGCGCGGCCACTTGGAGCCATTCCGTCAAATCCGTACGCCCCGGCGGCACCATCGCCATCTGCGGAGCCACCACAGGAGACCAGCCTGGAGCCGAACTGACCCGCATCTTCTTCCAGGACATTCGCGTGCAAGGCAACACCATGGGTTCGCGTGACGACTTCGCACGACTGCTCAAATTCGTGGAACACGCCGACCTGCACCCCGTCATCGACTCCACCTACGCGCTTGCCGACGCGCCCGCGGCGTTCCGCAAAGTGGTCGACGGCGACGTTTTCGGAAAGGTCGTGCTGCACATCGAGCCAAGTAAGTAAAGTAGGCGGTGTTCTGGAACACGTAAGTCTACGTAAATCCTTCGGAGGTTTTGATGGCAGACAACAAGCCTGAAGTCGCGGTGATCATGGGATCGGCAAGCGATTGGGAGACCATGAAGCACGCATGCGAGATGCTCGACCAGTTCGAGGTGCCGTACATGAAGCAGGTGATTTCCGCGCACCGCACCCCGGAACTGATGGGTGAGTTCGCGCACAACGCCCGTGCCAACGGGCTGAAGGTCATCATCGCCGGCGCGGGCGGCGCGGCCCACCTGCCGGGCATGGTCGCGGCGCAGACCACACTGCCGGTCATCGGCGTGCCGGTACGCTCCCACGCGCTGTCCGGCTGGGATTCGCTGCTGTCCATCGTGCAGATGCCGGGCGGCATTCCGGTGGCCACCACCGCCGTCGGCAACTCCGGCGCAACCAACGCCGGCCTGCTCGCGGTGAGCATTCTGAGCACCACCGACGAGCGACTGGCCAAGGCGCTGCAGGACTATCGTGACTCCCTGAAGGAAAAGGTGGCTGAATCCAATGCCCAGCTTGTCTGAGGAAACCAACGGCCGTATCGAACGACTGATGCCCGGCGCGACCATCGGCATCATCGGTGGCGGCCAGCTCGGCCGCATGATGGCGCTGTCCGCACGCTACATGGGCTTCCGCATCGGCGTGCTCGACCCGACACCCGACTGTCCGACCGCTCAGGTCGCGGATTTCCAAGTGACCGCCGAATACGACGACATCGCCGCCATCCGCGAACTGGCTGAAAAGTCCGACGTGCTCACCTACGAGTTTGAGAACGTGGACGCCGACGCCATCGATCAAGTGCGTTCCCTCGCGGCGGCCCCGCAAGGCACCGATCTGCTGCGCGTCACGCAGGACCGTGTCAACGAGAAGCGGTTCATCAACGACCATGGCACGCCCACCGCGCCGTGGAAGGCCGTCAACAGCGTCGAGGAACTTGAAGCGGCACTTGATGAGATCCACTATCCGGCTGTGCTCAAAACCCGTTCCGGCGGTTACGACGGCCACGGCCAGACCGTGCTCAAGTCCGAAGCCGACTTGGAGCAGGTGCGCGCCCGCGCCGACCATGACGGCAGCTTCCCGCCAAGCATTCTGGAAGGCTTCGTCGATTTCGCGTTCGAAGCGAGCATCCTCGTCGCCGGCAACGGCAAGGATTACGTGACCTTCCCGATCGTGCGCAACGAGCATCGCAACAACATCCTGCACATGACCATCGCGCCGGCCGAAGTGGACGAAACCGTGGCCAAGGAGGCGCACGAGCTGGCGTTGCGACTGGCCAAAGGCTTCGAACTCGCCGGTATTCTGGCCATCGAACTGTTCATCACCAAAGACAACAAGGTCATCGTCAACGAACTGGCCCCACGTCCGCACAATTCCGGCCACTACACCATCGAGGCCTGCTCGTTCGACCAGTTCGACGCGCACATTCGCGGCATCGCCGGCTGGCCGCTCGAACAGCCGCAGCTGCTCAAGCCCGCCGTCATGGTCAACGTGCTCGGCCAGCATGTGGCGCCGACCCGTGCGCTCATCGCCGACCATCCCGAATGGAACGTGCACGACTACTGCAAGGCGGAAGTGCGCCACGACCGTAAGATGGGGCACATCACCGTGCTGACCGACGACACCGCCAAAACCGTGGCCGACCTTGAGGCCACCGGCTGCTGGGACGACTTGAAGAAAGCCTGACATCATAAGTAATGAGTGAACATATCGTGCGGCAGACCCGCCAGAAAGACGCCATCCGCGACGCGCTGAACGGCTGCGACGAATTCATCTCCGCGCAGGAGCTGCACCGCAAGCTGGAAGACCGTGGCGAACATATCGGACTCGCCACGGTCTACCGGCAGCTCAACGCCCTGGCTGAAGCCGGCCGCGCCGACACGGTCCGCCTCGACGGCCAGCAGCTGTTCCGCCTGTGCGGCGATGACGGGCACCATCATCACCTCGTCTGTACGAACTGCGGCAAAACCGTGGAAATTGAATCGCCTTCCGAAAGCTGGCTGAAAGGCATCTCCGACAAGTACGGCTTCACCATCGAACGGCACACGCTGGAGGTGTTCGGCCTGTGCGAGGACTGCCGGAAGGCGGACAAGTAGCGGCTGTCTGCCGTATTTCCGTTGGAATCGTATCGCCATCGGCGCAATCCAATCGTAAAAATCGTAAAGAAAAAACGTTGGACGTTGTCTTTTTCAGACGCGTATATGACAATAGGGCATTGCAAACGAACTAAGTGGGGTTATGCGTGACCAAAGCAACATCGAAAAACGAGCCGATTGAGGAGCTCGACATCGCTACCGTGGACCCGATGGCCAAGAAAGCGGGCAAGGAGTTCCCCGGCTGGCTTTACGGCGTGCTATTCGTGCTGTTCGATGCGGTGGGCGTTGCCGCCCTGCAGATCGGTGTCAGCGAATCCGCCACTCGAGTCCAACTATCGAACAACATGTGGCTCACCGGCTGGGGATTCGTCGGCAAGATGTTCACCAGCGCTAATTTTGTGGCTGTGCTCAACCTCATACTGTGGGGCGTCCTGTACGTGATCCTGCTCATGCTCACCAACCGTTTCTGGGTGGCCACGCCGATATTTCTGGCGGTGACGTTCATCGTCGCCGTGATTGAGCATTTCAAAGTGTCGATTCGATACGAGGCGATTCTGCCAAGCGACCTGAACTTCCTCAAAGCCGATGCGGGCAATCTGATGGGCTTCATGCCGGCCGGCGCGCAATGGACCATTCTGATCGCGGTGGCGGCGTTTGCCGCGTTCGTGGCGCTGTTCGTCTTCCTGAACCGCCTCGACGCGCGTCACGGCAGACTGTTTCGCGGCTCCGACAAGCAATCCCGTTCCGTGAACGCGATCGCAAGACTGCTGCTAATCCTGCTTCCAGGCCTGTTCTTCACGCTGTATTCGATGCAGGTGAGCACCGTCGGCTCGTGGGCCAAAGGCTTCGCCACCGTCATGGGGGACAAGCCCTCCATGTGGGACTCCGTATACGACGCCCAGCGCAACGGGCCGCTGGTGGCGTTCACCCGTCAGCTCAACCCGAAAGTCATGGTCAAGCCGGACGACTATTCCGAAGAGACCATGAAGCAGGTCGCGGCCCGCTATGAGAAGGCCGCGAAGAAGATCAACGCGAAACGTTCCGCGAACATGACCGACAGCACCGTCATCTACGTGCTGTCCGAATCCTTCTCCGACCCGTCACGCGTGCCGGGACTCAAAGTCAACAAGGATTCCATGCCGAAGATCCGTGAGATCAAGCAGAATACCACGTCCGGCCTGATGCTGTCCTCCGGATACGGCGGCGGCACCGCCAACTTGGAATACATGGGACTGTCCGGCCTGAGCATGGCGAATTTCGATTCCTCCCTGACCAGCCCATACCAGCAGCTGGTGCCGAGCGAGCATTGGACGCCGACAATCAACCAGATGTGGGGCGCCGCAAAGAACTCCATTGGCCTGCACCCGTACGAATCGTCCATGTATTCGCGCGCCACCAACTACAAGAAGTTCGGCTTCTCGCATTTCTACACGCTGACCGGGCCGGACGTCATCTCGCATCAGGACAAGATCGACGATTCGCCGTACGTCTCCGACGAGGCCACCTACCAAAGCACGCTGGAGGAAGTCAGGAAAACCAAGTCGAACCAGTTCCTGCAGGTCATCACCATGCAGAACCACATGCCCTACCATGACTGGTACAAGCACAACGACTTCAAAGCCTCCTCCACCACGGGAAAGCCGTTGAAGGACGACGAGAAGGAATCCATCGAAACCTACCAAAAGGGCGCGTCCCTGACGGATGGGGCGACCGCCGGATTCCTCAGCGAACTCGACAAGCTCGGCAAGCCGGTCACCGTGGTCTTCTACGGAGACCATCTGCCGGGCATCTACTCGTCGGCTTCCGCTGATGACGGCAACTCGCTGGCGTTGCATCAGACGGACTACTTCATCTGGTCCAACAAGGCTTCCGGCACGCAAGGCAACAAGATCGGCAACGCCGACTATTCGTCGCCCAACTTCTTTGTGGCGCAGGCCGCCGAGCATATGGATGCCAAGGTGTCGCCGTATCTGGCGTTCCTCACCGAAATGCACTCCAAGATCTCGGCCATGGAACCGCCGGTGGTCAACAACATCCAAGGCTGGGACCGTATTCCGGAAGGTCAGAACATCTATCTGAACGCCAAGGGCGAGCCCATGGCCGAAGAGGATTTCGACGCCGAGATCAAGCAGCTGCTGGCCGATTACAAGCTCATTCAATACGACATCACTACGGGGAAGAATTACCTGAAAGACACCTCCTTCATGGACCTGCCGTAACGAGGACGGCGCGCCTGCCGCACGGCTCGACACTCGACGTACCGTTGTGCGCCTTCGTGTCGTGCCGCACGGAATTCGCGCACGTCCTCGTCACGGCAGGCGTGTGGTGGGCGACGACGCGCCTGCCGCACAAATCTTAAAACATTGAGGGGCTGTTCCAAACTATTGGAACAGCCCCTCAACGGCTATTGGTTCAGCGCAGCCAACACACCATCATCACGCATTCAGCGCTTTGAAACCGATGTCGTGACGGTAGAACATGCCCTTGGTGTCGAGCTTGTCGATGATCGCGTAGACCTTGTCCTGCGCGGCCTTGATGTCCGCAGCGGAGGACTCGACCAGCAGCACGCGACCGGAGTTGGCCACGAGACCATGCTCGCCACGTGCGACGCCCGCATAGTAGACATGGGAATCGTCATCTACCGTGATCTCAGGAATCGCGGCACCCTTGACCACGTTGGTCGGGTAACCTTCGGAAGCGATCACCACGCCAAGAGTGGCATTGTCCTCGTCCCACGTGAATTCCGGGGTTTCGCCGTTGAGAATGGCGTTGATGCCGGCACCGAGATCGGACGTGAGCTTCGGCAGCACCACTTCGGTCTCTGGATCGCCGAAACGCGCGTTGAATTCAATGACCTTCGGTCCGTCGGCGGTGGCGATGAGGCCGGCGTACAGAATGCCGGTGAACGGCGTGCCCTCGTCGGCCATGGCCTGAACGGTCGGCTTGACGATGGTTTCGATGGCGGTGTCGATCACATCCTGACCGATCTGCGGAACCGGGCTGTAAGCGCCCATGCCGCCGGTGTTCGGACCCTTGTCGCCATCGTAGGCACGCTTGTGATCCTGCGAAATCGGCATCGGCCAGAAATCGGTGCCGTTCACAAAGCTCATCAGAGAGAATTCCTGACCCTCAAGGAAATCCTCGATAACCACCTTCGCGCCGGCGTTGCCGAAGCGGTGGTCCACGAAAATGTCCTCCAAAGCGGCGATGGCGGTCTCCTCATCCATCGCCACGGTCACGCCCTTGCCTGCGGCCAGGCCATCGGCCTTGATGACGATCGGCGCGCCATGCTCGCGCACATAAGCGGTGGAACGCTCCAAATCGTCGAACGTCTGGTACTTCGCGGTCGGAATGTCGTGACGTTCCATAAGCTGCTTGGCGAAGTCCTTGGAACCCTCGATCTGCGCGGCGGCCTTGTTCGGGCCGAACGCCTTGATGCCGGCGGCCGCGAAATCGTCGACGATGCCTTCGATAAGCGGCACTTCCGGTCCGACGAACACCCAATCGTAACCATTGTTCTTCACGAAATCGATGAGCGCCGCATGATTGGACGGGTTGAGCTGCGTGGTGCGGATGCCGTCAAGTTCCATGCCCGGATTGCCTGGGGCCACAGTGACCTCGCTGACGCTGTCGCCACGCATGAGCGTGTGGGCGATGGCATGTTCACGCGCACCGGAACCAATGACCAGAACCTTCATATTTCCTCCTGTTGTATCCCTTATGGGGAAGAGTGCCAATCTCAAGAAATAATATCGGGGGTGCCTGTTCGGCTACCCCCGTATGTTCGTTTACTGCAGTTCGACGTCCTCGCCGGTCTTCTTGACGATATTGCCCAGCACATAGCCGGCCTCGCCATTGGACTTCAGCAGTTCCATGGTCTTATCGGCATCTTCGGCGCTGACGGCCAGCACCATGCCGATACCCATGTTGAAGATGTTGAACATTTCCATATGATCGATGCTGCCGGCCTTCTCGAGCACGTCGAAAATCGGGAGCACCGGCCAGGAGCCAAGGTTGATATGGGCGGCAAGACCGTCCGGAATCATACGCGGAATGTTCTCGATGAAACCGCCGCCGGTGATATGCGCGACGCCCTTGACCACGCCCGCCTTGAACAGCGGGGAAAGGGCCTTCACGTAAATCTTGGTCGGAGTGAGCAGCACGTCGCCAAGCTTCTCACCGCCCAGTTCGTCCAGTACGGTGTCCACGGTGTAGCCGGCCTGCTCGAACAGGGCCTTGCGCACCAGGGAGAAGCCATTGGAATGCACGCCGGTGGACGGCAGGCCGATAAGCACGTCGCCCTCAGCGATGGTGGAGCCGTCGACGATAGCGGACTTTTCGGCCACGCCGACCGCGAAGCCAGCCAGATCGTACTCGTCTTCGTCATACATGCCCGGCATTTCAGCGGTCTCGCCGCCGATCAGACCGGAACCGGCCTGCACGCAGCCGTCGGCCACGCCGGAGACGACCTGCTCGAGCAGAGCCGGATCGTTCTTGCCGCAGGCGATGTAATCCAGGAAGAACAGCGGCTCGGCGCCTTGGGCGGCGATATCGTTGACGCACATGGCCACGCAGTCGATGCCGATCGTGTCGTGCTTGTTGGCCATCTTGGCCACGACCAGCTTGGTGCCGACGCCGTCGGTGCCGGAAATCAGCACCGGCTCCTTGTAACCGAGGGAAGCGAGATCGAACAGGCCGCCGAAGCCGCCGATGCCGCCGACCACGCCCGGACGGTTGGTGCGCGCCACGTGGGACTTGATGCGCTTGACGACTTCGTAACCGGCCTCAACGCTTACGCCGGCTTCCTCATATGCTTTTGGCATATCTAACCTTTCTCGGGTCTCAGTGTTCTTCTTGGGATGAAGTGGTGGTGTATTCGTTGCCCTCGTACTTGCTCTTGTACAAAGCGAATTCAGGCAGACGGACACGATCCTCGGGGGTGAGCGACTTCAGGAAGTCGGCTTCGTAATCGTCCAACGCGGTCGGATAGTCGCCATTGAAGTAGGCCACGCACAGGCCGCCATACGGTGCGTCCGCACCCAGACCGATGGATTCGACCAAACCGTCGAGGGAAAGGAACGCCAGGGAATCGGCGCCGATGTATTCGCGGATCTCCTCAACGGACTTCTTCGCGGCGATGAGCTCTTTGGTGGTGGAGATATCGATGCCGTAGAAGCACGGGTATTTCAGCGGTGGCGAGCTGATACGCATATGCACTTCGGCCGCGCCGGCCTCCTTGAGCAGCTGCACGATTCGCTTGGACGTGGTGCCACGCACGATGGAATCGTCGATGACGATCACACGCTTGCCCTTGACCACGCCACGAACGGCGGACAGCTTCATGCGCACGCCCTGCTCGCGCAGTTCCTGCGTCGGCTGGATGAAGGTTCGCGCCACATACTGGTTCTTGATCAGACCCATTTCGTTGGGCAGGCCGGCCTCTTCCGCATAGCCGGAGGCTGCGGACAATGAGGAGTTCGGCACGCCGATCACCATATCGGCGTCGACCGGCGATTCCTGCGCCAGACGTGCGCCCATGCGCTTGCGGGCGGAATGCACGTTCACGCCGTAGATATCGGAATCCGGGCGGGCGAAGTAGATGAATTCCATCGAGCAGATGGCCAGCTGCGTCTGATTCGTGTACTGCACGATCTTGTAGCCGTGGTCGTCCACCACCACGATCTCACCCGGACGGATGTTACGTACCAATTCAGCGCCGACGACGTCGAGCGCGCAGGTTTCGGAAGCGAGCACATACGCGCCGTTCTTCATCTTGCCAAGGGAGAGCGGACGGAAACCGTTCGGATCGAGTGCGCCGATCATGGCGTTCTCGGTCATAATCAGATAGGCGAAACCGCCATGCACGATGTTCAGCGCTTCCTTGAGCTTGTCCATAAACGTGCGTTGCGTGGAGCGGCGGATGAGGTGCATCAGCACTTCGGTGTCGGAATTGGAATGGAAGATCGCGCCCTCATCTTCCAGCTTGCGGCGCAGGGACAGGCAATTCGTGAGATTGCCGTTATGACACAGCGCCATATCGCCGTCATGGAAACGGAAGATGAACGGCTGGATGTTGTCGGTGCCGCCGGAGCCGGCAGTGGCATAGCGCACATGGCCGATCGCCCTGTCGCCTTTGAGTCGTTTGATTTCACGCTCGTCGCTGAATACCTGGGTCAGCAGACCCGTTCCGCGATGACCGATGAGATGACCGTTATCGTTGGAGACAATGCCGGCACCCTCCTGACCACGATGCTGCAGCGCGTGCAGACCGAAGTAAGTGAGTCGGGCGGCGTCCGAGTGGCCCCAAACGCCGAAAATACCGCATTCCTCGTGGATGTCTTCGAGTTCAGCTGACAAGCCAAAGCTCCTTCCAAAACCATGGAGACAAGGGGTTCGCTACCGTTCAACAGTATCAATGGGCGGCTACAAGAGTCGGGTTTTGTCCAGTTCTCAGACGGTATATGGAACCGGACATGCAATCGAACAGCCGTTCGAAAAAGCTGTTATGATGGAAGACGTTGAAAACGCGAATCACGGTCGTCGGGGTGCGGGAAGTCCCCCGTATGAGCCATTGCATGGAAGGAGCATCATGGCCGGACGGATATACGTGGCAATCGACCTCAAATCCTTCTATGCGTCCTCGGAATGCGTGGAACATGGATTCCCTCCGCTATCCACACACTTGGTGGTGGCGGACCAGGAGAGGACCGACAAAACCATCTGCCTTGCGATCTCGCCGTCGTTGAAGGCATACGGTCTGCCCGGACGCGCCCGCCTATTCGAAGTCAAAGCGAAACTGAAGGAAATCAACGTGGTCCGTCGCGCCGCGGCTCCAGGCGGTGTGCTGACGGGGAAATCGTATGATGCGAAGGCGCTCGCGGCCAATCCGAATCTGGCCGCTGACGTGTTCATCGCCAAACCGCGCATGTCTCATTACTTGGCGATGAGTGCGAAAATCTACGGTATTTATCTGAAATACGTTTCGGCTGAGGATATCCACGTCTATTCGGTGGACGAGGTGTTCATGGACGTCACCGGCTATCTGCGCGCCTATGGAAAAGGGGTGGAGGAGATGACCCGTGACATCATCCGCGATATCCACACCCAGACCGGCATCACCGCCACCGCGGGCATCGGCACGAACATGTATCTGGCCAAAGTGGCTATGGATATCGTGGCCAAACACATCCAGGCGGGGGAGGACGGCATTCGCATCGCCCGGCTTGACGAGATGTCGTACCGGAGATTGTTGTGGAATCACCGGCCGCTTACCGATTTCTGGCGTGTGGGGCGTGGGTATGCAAGGAAGCTCGAAGCGCACGGACTGGCGACCATGGGGGATATCGCGCGCTGCTCCATCGGGCGTGCCGACGAATACTACAACGAAGATCTACTGTACAAGATGTTCGGTGTGAACGCCGAACTGCTCATCGACCATGCGTGGGGCTGGGAACCGTGCACCATCGCGGACATCAAAGCGTACAAGCCGGCGGGGCACAGCTTGAGTTCCGGACAAGTGCTGACGGGACCGGTGGGTTTTGATGCCGCCCGGCTTATCGTGCGTGAAATGGCGGATACGCTGTCTCTGGATTTGGTGGCGAAGGGCGTGAAAGCCGGCAGAGTGGGATTGATGGTCGGCTACGACACGGCAAGTCTTGATCCGAAACGGCTTGGCAAGGATGTTTCCGCTGATTTGAAGGCGATTGCCGAACATGTCGCGGCAACATACGACGGCCCTGTTTCGATCGACAGGTATGGCCGCCGCGTACCCAAGCCGGCCACCGGGTCGATCGCATTGCCGGAGCCGACGTCGGCTACGTCGCGTATTTGCGACGCGGTCGATAAGCTTTTCCTTTCGATTGTCGACAGGCGTTTGCTGGTCCGTCGGGTGAATGTGGTCGCCGCCGATGTGCTGACCGACGAGCAACTTGAGGAACGGCGGCAGGCGGCCGCGTCCGAATATACGCAGCCTGATCTGTTCGCCACGATGGAAGCGCCGGTGGATTCCGCTTCCGCTGATGCGGCCGAATGCGAGGCTATGCGTTCCGCCGATGGTGGTTCCAAGGATTCGCCGCAAGGGGACGCCGAACTGCATATGCAGCAAACGCTTCTGGACATCAAACGCAAATTCGGCAGAAATTCCATCATCAAGGCCATGGATATGTTCGATGACGCCACAGGCCAGCAGCGCAACAAGCAGATAGGAGGTCATGCGGCATGAGCCTTACGGAAACCCATCGCTACGACGACATCATCGATCTGCCGCATCACCAATCGCAGACGCATGCCCATATGAGCATGCATAACCGTGCCGCCCAATTCATGCCTTTCGCCGCCCTGACCGGTTACGACGACATCATCAGACAAACCGCGCAATCCAGCGATGATGCGGTGGAACGCGCCAACAGGCCCGTCGATCTCGCCGAGGGTTACCTTTCCGCCTGAAGCGGCTGCTATGACGAATGTCGCGGATTGCTGTATATGAAAGGGTGGATTCGGAATCATGAGATTTCGAATCCACCCTTGATTATGTGAGCGTGAAAAGAGTCTTGATGCTCAGGCGGTGAAGTATTCCACGCCGGCTGCGAACAGCGGCTGGTCCTTTTCGCCGGGCACGTTCACGAACGTGCCGTTGCTGTAGCGCTCGGAGTGGCCCATCTTGCCGAACACGCGGCCGTCCGGGCTGGTGATGCCTTCGATGGCCAGCAGCGAACCGTTCGGGTTCACGTCCAGATCCATGCCCGGCACACCGTTCTCGTCCACGTACTGCGTGGCGATCTGGCCGTTGGCTTTGAGCTGGGCGAGCACGTCGTCGGAAGCCACGAAACGGCCTTCGCCATGGGAGATGGCGATGGTGTGCATGTCGCCCACATCGGTCTTCGCAAGCCACGGGGAGAGGTTCGATGCCACGCGGGTGCGCACCAGACGGCTCTGGTGGCGGCCGATGGTGTTGAACGTCAGCGTCGGGCATTCGGCGGTCATCGGCACGATGTCGCCGTACGGCACCAGGCCAAGCTTGATAAGCGCCTGGAAACCGTTGCAGATGCCGAGCATCAGGCCATCACGGTTGTTCAGCAGGTCGCGCACGGCCTCGGTCACGGCCGGAGCGCGGAAGAACGCGGTGATGAACTTGGCGGAGCCGTCCGGTTCGTCGCCGCCGGAGAAGCCGCCAGGAATCATGATGATCTGGCTCTTCTTGATCTCCTCGACCAAAGCGGCGGTGGACTCGGCCACGGCAGCCGGAGTGAGGTTGTTCACGATAAGCGTGCTCACGTCGGCGCCCGCGCGTTCGAAGGCGGCTGCGGAATCGTATTCACAATTGTTGCCTGGGAACACAGGGATGATCACGTGCGGCTTGGCCACACCGGTGCCGGTGTACACGGTCTTCTTCGTTGTGTCGAAGGACACGGTTTCAACGGTCTTGCCCTTCTCGTCGCCCTTGGAACGGTACGGGAACACGGATTCGATGCCGCCTTCCCACGCGTCCTGCAGCTCGGCCAAGTCAAGCGTCTCGCCGGCGGCCGCGAACGAATACTCCTCGGTGGTTTCGCCGACCTCGCTGACTTCCACCAGGTTGGACACGGCCGGAACCTTCGCATTGTCGGCAAGCTCGATGATGAAGGAGCCATAGGCCGGAGCAAACAGGTCGTTCACGGCAATGCCGTCGGCCAGCTTCACACCAATCTGGTTGCCGACCGTCATCTTGAAGATCGCCTCGGCGGTGGCGCCGTAGCCCGGAGTGGACACGGCCAGCGCGTCGCCGAAATCGGTGAGTTCCTCAACCGCGGAGAACACCTCCAGCAGCGAATCCTTGTCCGGGGTGAGACCGTCGGAATGATAACGCGGGGCGATGCGGACCACACGGTGACCGGCACCCTTGAACTCCGGGGATGTGGCGCGCTTCATATTGCCCACGGCCACGGCGAAGGAGATAAGGGTCGGCGGAACGTCAAGCTGCTCGAACGTGCCGGACATGGAGTCCTTGCCGCCAATCGCGCCGGCGCCCAGATCCACTTGGGCCATCAAAGCGCCCAGCACGGCGGCCATCGGCTTGCCCCAGCGTTCCGGCTCGTCACGCAGCTTCTCGAAATACTCCTGGAAGCTTAGGTACGCCTTCTCATGTTCGAAGCCGGCGGCAACCAGCTTCGAAAGCGATTCGACCACGGACAGGTACGCGCCCGTGAACTGGTTCTGCTCCATAATGTACGGGTTGAATCCCCAGGCCATCGCGGAAGCGGTAGTGGTCTCACCGAACACCGGAAGCTTGGCGACCATGGCCATGTTCGGGGTCAGCTGCTTGCGTCCGCCGAACGGCATGAGCACGGTGCCCGCGCCGATGGTGGAGTCGAAACGCTCGGAAAGACCTTTGTTGGAAGCCACGTTCAGGTCGGTGAGCATGGTGTGCATGCGCTCGGAAAGCGTGCCGGAAGCCCACGGCGTCGTGTAGCCGTGCTGCGCCTCGACATGCACCACCTGATGCTTCGGAGCGCCGTTGGAGGCGAGGAATTCGCGGGAAAGGTTCACGATCGTGTCGCCGTTCCACACCATCGTCATGCGCGGATCCTCGGTCACGGTCGCGATGACCTCGGCCTCGAGGTTCTCTTCCTTGGCGTAGCCGAGGAACTCGTCCACATCTTCGGCGGCCACATCCACGGCCATGCGCTCCTGGGATTCGGAGATCGCCAGTTCGGTGCCGTCCAGGCCCTCGTACTTCTTCGACACCTTGTTGAGGTCCACATACAGGCCGTCGGCAAGCTCGCCGACCGCCACGGACACGCCGCCCGCGCCGAAATCGTTGCAACGCTTGATCAGACGGCACGCGTCACCACGGCGGAACAGACGCTGCAGCTTGCGCTCGACCGGCGCGTTGCCCTTCTGCACTTCGGCGCCGTCAAGCTCCAGCGATTCGACGTTATGCGCCTTGGAAGCGCCGGTGGCACCACCGATGCCGTCACGGCCGGTACGGCCGCCGAGCAGGATCACCTTGTCGCCCGGAGCCGGAGTCTCGCGGCGCACATGATCGGCCGGGGTCGCGGCCACAACCGCACCGACCTCCATGCGCTTGGCCACATAGCCCGGATGGTAGATCTCATCCACCTGACCGGTGGCCAGACCGATCTGGTTGCCGTAGGAGGAATAGCCGGCCGCGGCGGTGGTGACGAGCTTGCGCTGAGGAAGCTTGCCTTCAAGCGTTTCGGAAACCGGCACGGTCGGATCGGCGGCACCGGTCACACGCATCGCCTGATACACGTAGGAACGGCCCGACAGGGGGTCGCGGATGCAGCCACCGATGCAGGTGGCCGCGCCACCGAACGGTTCGATCTCGGTCGGGTGGTTGTGCGTCTCGTTCTTGAACAGGAACAGCCAATCCTCGTCATGGCCGTTCACATCCACCTTCACCTTGACGGTGCAGGCGTTGATCTCCTCGGATTCGTCGAGATTCTTCAGAATGCCGTTCTTCTTGAGCCACTTCGCGCCGATCGTGCCCATATCCATCAGGCATACCGGCTTGGCGTCGCGGCCCAGCTCGTGACGCATCTCAAGATACTTGTCGAACGCGGCCTTGACGGTGGCATCGTCGATCTGGACATCGTCAAGCTGCGTGCCGAACGTGGTGTGACGGCAATGGTCGGACCAATACGTGTCGATCACCTTGATCTCGGTGATCGTCGGGTCGCGCTGCTCCTCGGTGAAATGCTCACGGCAGAACTGCAGGTCGGCCAGATCCATGGCGAGACCACGGTCCTCGATGAACTGCTCAAGCTCGGCGTCGCTCATAGAACGGAAGCCGTCGATGACCTCCACCTTGCCCGGCACCGGCACCTGGGTCTTCAGCGTGGTCTTGACATCCAGAGAGGCTTCACGGGCTTCCACCGGATTGATCACGTAATGCTTGATGGCCTCGACGTCGGCTTCGGAAAGTTCGCCTTCCAACGCATACACCTTGGCGGAACGAACCGTCGGACGCTCGCCTTGGGAGATCAGCTGGATGCACTCGCTGGCGGAATCCGCACGCTGGTCGAACTGGCCGGGCAGATACTCCACCGCGAACACGGTGTCGGAACCGAAATCAGGCAGGTCGGCGTAGACGTTGTCCACCTGCGGCTCGCTGAACACGGTCGGCGTGGCCTGGGCGAACAGCTCCTCGCTGGTGCCTTCCACGTCGTAACGGTTGACGAGACGGACGTTCTTCAAAGCTTCGATGCCGAGAATGGTGCGCAACTCGTTGGCGAGCTGCTGGGCCGCGACGTCAAAGCCCGGCTTCTTTTCCACGTACACGCGAAAAACCATGGTCAACTCCTTGAAAAAAGAGGGGTTATTGGATTTGGATTGACAAAAGAATGAAGGATTGCGATATAACAAGGAAGCCCGCATCCGGCTTTCGCTTCAGATGCGGGCTTGCAAACGCATTACTCTGCGACTTCGATGCCCTCGGACTTGGCGAGCTCGGCCAAGCGGCTTTCGATCTCCTCGTATGCCGGGATGATGTCGCCCAGGTCGCGGCGGAACAGATCCTTGTCGAGGTGCTCCACCTTGCCGGAGTGATCGCGCTGGTCCCACAGACGGCAGGAATCCGGGGTGATCTCGTCGGCGAGCAGCAGCGTGCCGTCGGAGGTGCGGCCCATCTCGATCTTGAAATCGACCAGCTTGACGTCGATCTTGGCGAAGATTTCGATCAGGGCTTCGTTGATGCGGCGGGCGAGCGGCGCGATCTCGGCCAGATCCTCACGGGTGCACACGCCGAGCGCCACCAGATCGTCGTCGTTCACGAACGGATCGTGCAGATCGTCGTTCTTCAGGAAGTACTCCAGCACCGGCTCCTTGAGCTCGATGCCTTCCTTGACGCCCAGGCGGGAGCAGAAGTGGCCGGCCGCGGTGTTACGCAGCACGATCTCGAGCGGGAACATCGTGACCTTCTTGACCAGCTGGGAGGTCTCGCCCACGCGTGCCACCAGGTGGCTGTCGATGCCGCGCTTCTTGAGCAGATCGAAGATCAGCGTGGTGATGAGGTTGTTCAGCCTGCCCTTGCCGGCGAAGTCTTCCTTCTTTTCGCCGTCACCTGCGGTAGCGGAGTTCTTGTATTCGACCCAGAGGACCTCCGGATCGTCAGTTGCGTACAGTTGCTTGGCTTTGCCCTCGTAGAGCTTTTCCAACTTCTCCATTACTCGCCTTTCCTGGTGTGTGGGAGGTAGATAGTTTGGTGAACTTGACGGTTAACAAGATACCAACGGGAGGCTACAATCGCGCGACTTTTGGGCGCGTTCCGGCAGCCTCGTCTCAGCATCCGGCGATAGCCGTCAAACGATTGCGATGTCGAGCGATTCGGCCACGTTCCCGGCTTTGGCGCGCGCATCCGCCTCGTCGCCGCCGACGGCCAGCGCGACCGCCATGCGTCGGTGCCCATGCACTTCCGGCTTCGCGAAGACACGCAGGTCTGTGCCAGGCTCGGCGAGCGCGGCGGCGACGTTGCGGAATTCCGCTTCGCCATCGCCCTGGACGACGATCGCATGGCTTGCCGCGACGGTGCCTTCCGGAATCGACAGGGCGACATGTTCCTGTGTGATCGGCAGGCCGAGGATCGCGCGCGCGTGCAATGCGAATTCGCTCAATCGCTGGGAAGCCATGGTGACCATGCCGGTATCGTGCGGACGAGGGGAGACCTCGTTGAACAGCACGTTTCCGTCGGTCAGCACGAACAGTTCGACGCCGAACACGCCCCAGCCTTTTTCGCCGGATGCCTTGGCCTTCGCCACCAGACCTTCCACGGCGGTTCGTGCGATGTGCTGGGCCTGTTCGAGCACGTCCGGCGTGAAGGTGGCCGGCTGCCAGGATTCGCGGTAGTCGCCGCTTTCCTGACGTTGTCCGATTGGAGCGCAGGTCACGATGCCGGCGCTGGAGCTGACGGTCAGTACGGTCAGCTCGTAGTCGAGCGGGGCGAGGGCCTCCACGATCACGCGTGACACGTCGCCTTCGTCGTGTGCGCGGCGGCCTTCCTGCGCTTCGGTCCATGCGGCGTCGATCGCTTCCGCGGAACGTACCACGGACTGTCCGTGGCCGGAGGAGCTCATGATCGGCTTGACCACGCATGGATAGCCGACGATTTGCGCGCCCTCACGTAGTTCTTCCAGAGAGCCGGCGAAACGGTACGGGGTGGTCGGCAGTCCCAGTTCCTCGTGTGCGAGCACGCGCAGGCGTTCGCGATCCATGCAGATCGCCGCGATTTCGGCGCTTGGCACCACCTGCGCGCCACGTTCGGCGGCGGCCGCGAGTTCGGAGGTGGCGATCGCTTCGACTTCCGGCACGATGATGTCCGGCTGGATTTCGTCGAACAGCGCGCGCAGCTGGTCTGCGTTGGCCATGTCGAGCACGCGGTATTCGTGCGCCACCTGTTGTGCCGGCGCGCCGGCGTAGGAATCGGCCGCGCACACCCATGCGCCGAGTCTCATCAGTTCGATGGTGACTTCCTTGCCCAGCTCGCCGGAGCCAAGGAACAGAACACGGGTCGGATGCTTGCCAAGCGGAGTGCCGAGGGCACGATTCTCTTCAGTCATGACTTCTATTGTGCCATCGGCGTAGGATGGAACGCATGTCCGAGAATGAGAAGAATGAAACGCAACCCCCCCTGACCATTGCCATGGTGGTCGACACGTCGGGGAATCGGGGCAATGGCACCTCGAATTCGGCGTTGCAGTGGGCGCAGGAGCTGGAGCGCCAGGGGCATCATGTCCGTTTGGTGGGCATCGGCGCGCCCGAATATCCCGCGCGCGTCAATCATGTGCCGTTGGTCAGCTGGGTGGCGAAGAAGCAGCAGATGCAGTTCGCCGAGCCGAGCGACACGCTGTTTCGCAAGGCGTTCGATGGTGTGGACGTGGTGCATATCTACACGCCGTTCCGTTTCGGCCAGCATGCCTGCAAGGTCGCCAAACAGATGGGCATCGCCGTTACGGCCGGCTACCACGTGCAGCCGGAGAACGTCACGTATTCCGCGGGGCCTTTGAAATATGTGCCCGGCATCGACTCGTTCATCTACTGGCTGTTCGACATATGGCTGTACCGCAAGATCGACCATGTGCATGTGCCGACCGAATTGGGTGCGAGCCTGCTGCGCTCGCATGGATACAAGTCGAAGCTGCATGTCATCTCCAACGGCTACGAATCGCGGTTCACGCCGAAGCGGCAGCGCAAGGCGGACGAGCCGTCGCCGGTGCCGTTCCGTATCGTCGCGTCGGGACGACTGACCAATGAGAAGAACCATGTCGCGTTGATCCGGGCGATCGCCCGCTGCCGTCACGCGCAGGACATCGAATTGGTGATCGCCGGCACCGGGCCGCTTAAGAAGAGGTTGCAGCGTATGGCCGGACGGCTGTTGTCTCGTCCGGCTTCGATCGGATTCCACCGGAATGCCGACATGCCGGCGTTGCTGCGTTCCGGCGATCTGCTGGTGCATCCGTCGATCGCCGATCTCGAATCGGTGAGTGTCATCGAAGGCATGGCCGCCGGTCTGGTGCCGGTGATCGCCTCGTCGTCGCTGAGCGCGGCCGGCCAGTTCGCGCTGCTGGACGAATCGTTGTTCCCCGTGGACGATGTGGACGCGCTGGCCCGTCGTATCGACTGGTGGATCGACCATCCGGCGCAGCTCGCCAAGTGGGGCGGCACCTACGCCAAACATACGAAAACCAATTATTCGGTGGAATCGTCCGTACGTGAGTTCGTCGCGATGGAACGTGAGGCGATCGCCGATAACCGTCGCTGAATGGCGCCTGCCGCAATCGCAATACAATCGTTATACATAAGCGAAAAGCCGGGAGCGATTTCCCGGCTTTCCTTGTTTTGCGGACTGTCTTTTACAGCAGTGCGACCAGCTCGTCCACCTGCTTGTCGGTCGTGGCCCAGCTGGTGCAGATGCGCATCACGGTATGCGTGTCGTCCGCCTTTTCCGTGAAGCCGAGACGGACGTCGCGTTGCAGACGTTCGGAGGTCTCGTTGTCGAGCGTGACGAAGATCTGGTTGGTCGGCGCATCGAAAGTCAGCGTGTAGCCACGTTCCACCAGCACCTTGCGGATACGGTCCGCGGCATCGTTGGCGTGGCGGGCGATGCGCAGGTACAGGCCGTCGGTGAACAACGTGTCGAACTGCAGTCCCAGCAGCCATCCCTTGGCCAGCAGCGCGCCATGCTGCTTGACGATCGTCACGAAATGCTTCGGCATGTTGCCGTGCGTGAACACCACGGCCTCTCCGAACATCGCGCCCACCTTGGTGCCGCCGATATAGAACACGTCGGCGAGACGCGCGATGTCCTCGATCGTCACGTCGTTGCCGGTGGCGGTCAGCGCGTAGCCGAGACGCGCGCCGTCGATGAACAACGGCATGTCGTACTTCGTGCAGACCTTGCGGATCGCCTCGAGCTCGGCCAGCGTGTACAGCGTGCCGTATTCGGTGGCCTGCGAAATGTACACGCAGCCGGGGAACACCATATGCGTGTAGTTGCCGTCCGCGTAGAACGTGGCGCAGTATTCGTCGAGTTCATCCGCGTCGATTTTGCCGTCATGGTGGGGGAGCGTGAGCACTTTGTGGCCGGTGAATTCGATAGCGCCCGCCTCATGCACGTTCACATGTCCGGTGGTGGCCGCCACCACGCCCGCATACGGTGGGGTGATGGCGTCGATGACGACCTGGTTGGTCTGAGTGCCGCCGACGAGGAAGAAGATTTCGGCGTCCGGGCATGCGCAGGCCTCGCGGATTTTGGCTTTGGCGCTTTCGCAGACGTCGTCGGTGCCGTAGCCGGGATACTGGTTGGTCGCGGTTTCGGCGAGACGGGCGATGATTTCCGGCGTCGCGGCGCAGGAGTAGTCGTTTTCGAAAGACAGCATGGTCGTTCCTTTTGTTGTGGGTTGCTTGCGATCGGGAAAGTCTGGTTCCGCGCGTTCGGCCGCCGCGGATAGCAAAAAACCTCGGAATTTCTTCCGAGGTTTCACCGGGGTGGCTAACGCGGCTCGAACGCGCGACCTTCTGAACCACAATCAGATGCTCTACCAACTGAGCTATAGCCACCATGTTCTCACTTCCATGCGGAAGCGCAACGAATGGATACTATACACGATTTTTTGGATGTGCGCGCGTCGGCGTGTTGCGCTTCCGGCCGTCAAGTGATGTTCATTATGTGAACGGAATGTTATGCACTTGATGGGTGGGTGCCTGATTTGTAGGCAATTCCAACGGAAGATGTCACGACGGGGTCGGCGGAAAGCCGGTCCCGTTTTGTTTTCCCCGGAAATGACTTCCATGGAAACGTGATTGAGAAAAGAGGAAACGATAATGCAGAAGATCAAGGCGTTTGGTGATTGGCTCACCAAATGGTTCACCGTGATCGTATGGGCCGTGTTCAACTACTTCGTGCCGCAAACCAGCCTGTGGGGCAAGTCCTACACCGGATACTTCCTGGGCATCGTGCTGTTCGGCATGGGCCTGACGCTGACGCTCGACGATTTCAAGCGTATCCTCACCCAGCCGCTGATGGTCGTCGTCGGCACGGTGGCCCACTTCGTGATCATGCCGTTGGTGGCCGTGCTGCTGTGCTGGATCTTCCGTCTCGACGGCCCGCTTGCCGTGGGCGTGATTCTGGTCGGCTGCTGCCCGTCCGGCACCTCATCCAACGTGATGAGCTATCTGAGCCGTGGCGACGTGGCGCTTGACGTGTCCATCGGCATCCTGTCCACGCTGTGCGCGCCGTTCATGATTCCTCTGCTGATGCAGTGGCTCGCCTCCCAGTATGTGACCGTGCCGGTCGAGTCCCTGTTCCTCAACGCGGTCAAGGTGGTGCTGTTCCCGATCGCGCTCGGTGTGATCTGCCACGCCATCTTCAAGGAGAAGATCGAGAAGGTCACGGTGGCGCTGCCGATCGTGTCCCAGGTCGCCATCCTGCTCATCATCGGCGTCGTGGTCGCAGCCAATGGTTCGAAGCTGTTCGTGGCATCCTCGCTGCTTGCCATCCCGGTGGTCATCCTGCACAACCTGTGCGGCTACGCGCTGGGCTTCGGCTTCTCCAAGCTCATGTACAAGGTGTATCCGAAGGGCTTCCGCTACGCGCAGCAGAAGGCCATCACCTTCGAGGTCGGCATGCAGGATTCCGCTTTGGGCGCCACGCTGGCCCTGAGCTCCTTCGCGTCCAACCCGCTTGCCGCCGTGCCGTCCACCTTCTTCAGCGTATGGCACAACATCTCCGGTTCGGTGCTGTCCAGCTGGTGGCGCGAGCACGATGACAAGCATCAGATCCACCCGGATTCCGACAATGGCGAGAAGGGTTCCGCGGCCAAGGCTTCGGAAGCCGGGGACGCCGTCAAGGATGAGTCCGAGGAAACGGTCAACGCCTGAATGTGATTCGTGGCATCGGTCAGGCAGCCTCTGAACCGTACAGAACGGTTCAGAGGCTGTTCTGTTTTGACCTGTTTTTCCATGGCGATGTTAGATTGTGTTGCTTTGCGCTGAAGTTCGGTTAAGTATTGAAAATATTGGGATTTAGGGGTGTTTTGCCCCGTGTCATATGTTCGTTTGCGGTATACTAAAGGTGAAGGCCGGAGTTGCAGATCGGTCGAGAATTCGTCAGGTCGCAATGAGGCGCCGATGGCCGTGAGGCCCATGCGCAACGCCTTCAAGATATAACTGAAGAACAACCGAATATAGCGATTCGAGATGGCGGCATAGGCAGTACGGCGAGGGCGCCGGGCCGCATGGGGTTATGAAAAGACTCAGAGGTTTGAAGCGATGCGCGCAAGGTGGCGCGTGGGAGAGTGGCTCCGATGCCAGGATGGCGTCGGAGCCACTCTTCGTATAACGGCCGTTGCTGTCGCGACACGATTATCCAGCATTGTCCGGCAGACCTGTATACTGGTAATTCGTGTGTGCCAACGGCATGCCTTATGTAACAGGCGTGCGGGTTGGGATATCCCGGAACTCGATTGCATCACGCGCAGCAATGCGGCGGTGAGAGAGGGACGGGCCATCGGGCCGGTGGACTGTGGCTATCTTTACGATTCAGTGTCGTGGAGTGTGGGTGCAGTGCGGCGGTCACACGAAAACAAGAGAAACCACTGAATCGGAGAATTCAAGTTGCCTACTATTGAACAGCTCGTCCGTAAGGGACGTCAGGCAAAGCCGAAGAAGTCCAAGACTTTGGCACTGAAGGGAAGCCCGCTGCGTCGTGGCGTGTGCACCCGTGTTTACACCACCACCCCGAAGAAGCCGAACTCGGCACTGCGTAAGGTCGCCCGTGTGCGCCTGAGCTCCGGTGTGGAAGTCACCGCATACATCCCGGGCGAAGGCCACAACCTGCAGGAGCACTCCATCGTGCTCGTTCGCGGCGGCCGTGTCAAGGATCTGCCGGGTGTTCGTTACCACATCGTTCGTGGCGCCCTCGATACCCAGGGTGTGAAGGATCGCAAGCAGGGTCGTTCCCTGTACGGAGCAAAGAAGGCGAAGTAAGAGATATGTCACGTAAAGGACCTTCCAAGAAGCATCAGCTGCTGCCGGATCCGATCTACGGTTCCACCGTTGTGGCACAGCTCATCAACAAGATTCTGCTTGACGGCAAGAAGTCAATCGCCGAGGACATCGTCTACAGCGCTCTCGACATGGTCAAGGAGAAGACCGACCAGGAGCCGGTCGCCGTTCTCAAGCGCGCTCTGGACAACATCCGTCCGTCCCTCGAGGTTCGCTCCCGCCGTGTCGGTGGCGCTACCTACCAGGTCCCGGTCGAAGTGAAGCCGGGCCGCGCCAACACGCTGTCTCTGCGCTGGCTCACCGACTTCTCCCGCGCCCGTCGCGAGAAGACCATGGCTGAGCGTCTGGCCAACGAAATCCTCGATGCCTCCAACGGCCTCGGTGCTTCTGTCAAGCGCCGCGAGGATACTCATAAGATGGCAGAGGCCAACAAGGCCTTCGCTCATTACCGCTGGTAATTAGTCGAGAACGAGAGTTAAGGAACAATCATGGCACTAGACGTGCTCAATGATCTCAACCAGATCCGTAACATCGGCATCATGGCTCACATCGATGCCGGTAAGACCACTACCACCGAGCGTATTCTGTTCTACACCGGTAAGAACTACAAGATCGGCGAGACCCACGATGGCGCCTCGACGATGGACTTCATGGCTCAGGAGCAGGAGCGCGGCATCACCATTCAGTCCGCTGCTACCACCTGCTTCTGGAACCGTCAGACCCATGACGAGAAGCAGAAGTTCCAGATCAACATCATCGATACCCCTGGCCACGTGGACTTCACGGCCGAGGTGGAGCGCTCCCTGCGTGTGCTCGATGGTGCTGTCGCCGTGTTCGATGGCAAGGAAGGCGTGGAGCCGCAGTCCGAGACCGTGTGGCGTCAGGCTGACAAGTACGGCGTTCCGCGTATCTGCTTCATCAACAAGATGGATAAGCTCGGCGCTGACTTCTACTACTCCGTCGACACCATCAAGACCAAGCTGGGCGCGACCCCGCTGGTCGTCCAGCTGCCGATCGGCGCTGAGAACGACTTCGCCGGCGTCGTCGACCTTATCCGCATGAAGGCCTACGTCTGGAACGACGTTTCCGGCGATCTGGGTGCCCACTACGACACCACCGACATCCCGGCCGACCTGCAGGACAAGGCTGAGCAGTATCGTTCCGAGCTGCTCGACCAGGTCGCCGAGTCCGACGAGGAGCTGCTTGAGAAGTACCTCGAGTCCGGCGAACTGACCGAGGACGAGATCCGCGCCGGCATCCGCAAGCTCACCATCAACCGTGAGGCCTACCCGGTGCTCTGCGGCTCCGCCTTCAAGGACAAGGGTGTGCAGCCGATGCTGGACGCCGTCGTCGACTACCTGCCGAGCCCGGAGGACGTTCCGTCCATCGTCGGCTTCGACCCGCAGGACGAGTCCATCGAGATCGACCGCAAGCCGACCACCGATGATCCGTTCTCCGCACTGGTCTTCAAGATCTCCACCCACCCGTTCTACGGCAAGCTCGTGTTCGTGCGCGTGTACTCCGGTTCCGTCAAGCCGGGCGACACCGTCCTCGACTCCACCAAGGAGAAGAAGGAACGCGTCGGCAAGATCTTCCAGATGCACGCCGACAAGGAGAACCCGGTGGATGCCGCCGAAGCCGGCAACATCTACACCTTCGTGGGTCTGAAGAACGTCACCACCGGTGATACCCTGTGCGACGAGAAGTCCCCGATCTCCCTCGAATCCATGACCTTCCCGGATCCTGTGATCGAGGTGGCCGTGGAGCCGAAGACCAAGGCCGACCAGGAGAAGATGAGCATCGCTCTGGCGAAGCTGTCCGACGAGGATCCGACCTTCCAGGTGAAGACCGACGAAGAGTCCGGCCAGACCCTGATCTCCGGCATGGGCGAGCTGCAGCTCGACATCATCGTCGACCGTATGCGTCGTGAATTCAAGGTGGAGTGCAACGTCGGTAACCCGCAGGTTGCATACCGCGAGACGATCCGCAAGGCCGTCATGAACCAGGAATACACGCACAAGAAGCAGACCGGTGGTTCCGGCCAGTTCGCAAAGGTCCTGATGAACTTCGAGCCGCTCGACACCGAGAACGGCGAGACCTACGAGTTCGTCAACGAAGTCACCGGCGGCCACATCACCAAGGAATTCATTCCTTCCATCGATGCTGGCGTGCAGGAAGCCATGGAATCCGGCATCCTCGCCGGCTTCCCGGTGGTTGGCGTCAAGGCTACCGTCACCGACGGCCAGGTCCACGACGTCGATTCCTCCGAAATGGCCTTCAAGATCGCAGGTTCCATGTGCTTCAAGGAAGCTGCCCCGAAGGCCAAGCCGGTCATCCTCGAGCCGATCATGGCCGTGGAAGTGCGTACTCCGGAAGAGTACATGGGCGATGTGATGGGCGACATCAACGCACGTCGTGGTTCCATCCAGTCCATGACCGACTCCACCGGTGTCAAGGTCATCGACGCCAAGGTCCCGCTGTCCGAGATGTTCGGCTACATCGGCGATCTTCGCTCCAAGACCCAGGGCCGCGCAATGTTCACCATGCAGATGGACTCCTACGCTGAGGTTCCGAAGAACGTCTCCGAGGAGATCATCAAGGCCCAGCGCGGCGAGTGACACGCGCTGCCACTGAAGTGGAAACTGTCTCCAGTCAGCGCTAGTATTTTGTAGCGCTGACTGGGTTCGGGCTCCAAAGTGGCACAAACCCGTCAAACCCAGTAAAATGTAGCGAGTGCCTTGAAGTGAGTTCAAGGCTTACTACGAGACGTCCAGGAGGACAAACACATGGCAAAGGAAAAGTACGAGCGTACTAAGCCGCACGTTAACATTGGTACCATCGGCCACGTCGATCACGGCAAGACCACCCTGACTGCAGCCATCTCCAAGGTGCTGCACGAGGAGTACCCGGATGTCAACCCGGAGTACGACTTCAACCAGATCGATTCCGCTCCGGAAGAGGCCGCCCGCGGTATCACCATCAACATCGCCCACATCGAGTACCAGACCGAGAAGCGTCACTACGCTCACGTCGACTGCCCGGGCCACGCCGACTTCGTGAAGAACATGATCACCGGCGCCGCTCAGATGGATGGCGCCATCCTCGTTGTGGCCGCCACCGACGGCCCGATGGCTCAGACCCGCGAGCACGTGCTGCTCGCTCGTCAGGTGGGCGTCCCGAAGATCCTCGTCGCTCTGAACAAGTGCGATATGGTCGACGACGACGAGCTCATCGAGCTCGTTGAGGAAGAGGTCCGTGACCTCCTCGACGAAAACGGCTTCGATCGCGATTGCCCGGTCATCCACGTGTCCGCTTACGGCGCACTGCACGATGACGCTCCGGACCACGAGAAGTGGGTTGAGCAGATCAAGAAGCTCATGGACGCCGTCGATGACTACATCCCGACCCCGGTCCACGATCTGGACAAGCCGTTCCTGATGCCGATCGAAGATGTCTTCACCATCTCCGGCCGTGGCACCGTGGTGACCGGCCGTGTCGAGCGTGGTAAGCTCCCGGTCAACTCCAACGTCGAGATCGTCGGCATCCGTCCGACCCAGACCACCACCGTCACCTCCATCGAGACCTTCCACAAGCAGATGGACGAGTGCGAGGCTGGCGACAACACCGGTCTGCTGCTCCGCGGCATCAACCGTGACCAGGTCGAGCGTGGCCAGGTTCTGGCTGCTCCGGGCTCCGTGACCCCGCACACCAAGTTCGAGGGCGAAGTCTACGTGCTGACCAAGGACGAAGGCGGCCGTCACTCGCCGTTCTTCTCCAACTACCGTCCGCAGTTCTACTTCCGTACCACCGACGTCACCGGCGTCATCACCCTGCCGGAAGGCGTTGAGATGGTGCAGCCGGGCGATCACGCTACCTTCGGCGTTGAGCTGATCCAGCCGATCGCTATGGAAGAGGGCCTGACCTTCGCAGTGCGTGAAGGCGGCCACACCGTCGGCTCGGGCCGTGTCACCAAGATCATCGAGTAGTTTCTACCCGACATCAAGACACGCTTGAACTAGCGTTTTAAAGAAACCTCCCAAGGATGAGAATCCGAGGGAGGTTTCTTTATATATGGAAGGGCAACGCTCCAAAGTATGCACGCCGTGGCATAATGAGCAAGGCTTTTTGTAAGCTTTTCCGTCAGATGAAGAAATAGGTGAGTTAATTTGGCACAGACTACCAATGACATCAAGAACGGTTCTGTTCTGAACCTCGATGGCCAGCTGTGGACCGTCATCAAGTTCCAGCACGTCAAGCCGGGCAAGGGCCCCGCCTTCGTGCGCACCACCATCAAGAACGTGCTTTCCGGCAAGATCGTCGACAAGACCTTCAACGCGGGCATGAAGATGGAATTCGAAACCGTCGACAACCGCAACCTCCAGTACTCCTATGAAGACGGCGACAACTTCGTCTTCATGGACATGACCACCTACGACCAGATCTTCATTCCGAAGACCCTGGTCGGCGACCAGGCCAAGTTCCTGCTCGAAGGCACCGACTGCGTCGTGTCCTTCCACGACGGCACCCCGCTGTCCGTCGAGCTGCCGGCTTCCGTCGTCCTGACCGTCACCCACACCGAGCCGGGCCTGCAGGGCAACCGTTCCAACGCCGGCACCAAGCCGGCCACCGTCGAAACCGGCGCCGAGATCCAGGTGCCGCTGTTCATCGGCGAAGGCGAGAAGGTCAAGGTGAACACCACCGACGGCTCCTACCTCGGCCGCGAGAACTGAGAGTAAGGACAGCGAAGTTTCATGGCACGTTCCACCGCTCGCAAGAGGGCTCTGAACACGTTGTATGAAGCGGATGAGAAGGGACAGGACATCCTGTCCCTTCTTGCTGAGCGCATCGAGCAGCCCGGCGCTCAGACCCCGCTGCCCGACTACGCCATCGAAATCGTCCGTGGCGTGGCGGAGCATATCGCCGCCATCGACGCCATGCTTGACGAACATTCCACCGGTTGGAAGGTCAAGCGCATGGGCGTCGTCGACCGCAATATCCTGCGCATCGCCGCATGGGAGATCATGTTCAACGATGATGTTCCCAACATGGTGGCCATCGATGAGGCGTTGAGCCTTGCCAAAACGCTGTGCGACGACGATTCGCCGGCGTTCATCCATGGTCTGCTCAGCGCGGTGAGCGCCGATGCGGAAGCCACTGAAGTGGCCGAACAACCGACCGAACCTTCGGCTGAATAAAGCCGAAAGTTAAGCGATTCGGCCGGGTCGCGAGTCCTAACCGGCCGCTATCCTTGGTACGAATACCTTGACTATAAGGGGGTTTTGGTGAACCAGTATGATTCCGAAGCCGTGATGTTTGACCCTCAGGATGCCGTTCTTGTTCTCGAAGACGGACAGGTGTATGTGGGCGAGCCATACGGCGCGATCGGCACGACCAGCGGGGAGATCGTTTTCGCGACCGGCATGACCGGCTACCAGGAAACGCTTACCGATCCCAGCTACGACCGTCAGATCGTGGTACAGACGTTCCCGCACATCGGGGACACGGGAATCAACGGGGAGGATCCGGAATCCTCCAGAATCTGGGTCGCAGGCTATGTGGTGCGCGATCCCAGCCCGAATGTGAGCAACTGGCGCGCCACCGGCAGCCTTGACGACGATCTCGAATCCAACCACATCGTCGGCATCAGCCATATCGACACGCGCAAGCTGGTACGCCACCTGCGTTCCGCCGGTGTGATGCGCGCGGCCATCTTCTCAGGCGACGCGCTGCTCGACGGTGACGGCAAACTGCGCACCATCGACTCCATGCTCGACGAGGTCAAGGCCACTCCGCAGATGAAGGGCATGAGCCTCTACGACGAGGTCAGCACCAAGGAAGCCTATACCATCGAACCCTGCGGCGAATTCGAAGGCAAGGAACCGCTGTTCACCGTGGCGGCCGTCGATCTGGGCATCAAGTCCATGACCCCGCATCGCATGGCCGAACGCGGCTGCCGCGTGCATGTGGTGCCGTCCACCATCACCTTCGACGAGCTCCAGTCCCTTAATCCCGACGGCGTCTTTTTCTCCAACGGTCCGGGCGACCCGGAACAGGCCGATCCTGAAGTGAATCTGCTGCGTCAGGTGCTCGACGCCGGATATCCGTTCTTCGGCATCTGCTTCGGCAACCAGCTGCTGGGCCGCGCGCTCGGCTTCGGCACGTACAAGCTCAAATTCGGCCACCGCGGCATCAACCAGCCGGTCAAGGATATGACCACCGGCAAAATCGAAATCACCGCGCACAACCATGGCTTCGCCGTGGATGCGCCAATCGGCGAAACCGTCGACGCGCCATTCGAGAACGGCAAATACGGCAAGGTGTTCGTCAGCCATATCGATTTGAACGATAACGTGGTCGAAGGCCTGCAGTGCGTCGATATCCCGGCGTTCTCCGTGCAATATCACCCGGAAGCCGCCGCCGGCCCGCACGATGCCGCATACCTGTTCGATCGTTTCGTTGATCTCATGCGTTCCGTCAAGGAGGGAACCCGCAATGCCTAAGCGCACAGACATCAAGTCCGTGATGGTCATCGGCTCCGGTCCGATCGTGATCGGCCAGGCCGCGGAATTCGATTATTCGGGCACCCAGGCCTGCCGCGTGCTGCGCGAAGAGGGCATTAGGGTCATTCTGGTCAATTCCAACCCGGCCACCATCATGACCGATCCGGAAATGGCCGACGCCACCTACATCGAGCCGATCTCCACCCCGATCCTCGAGCAGATCATCGCCAAGGAACGTCCTGACGCGTTGCTGCCGACGCTGGGCGGACAGACCGCGCTGAACGCGGCCATGGCGCTGGGCGAGGCGGGCGTGCTCAAGAAGTACAACGTCGAGCTGATCGGCGCGTCCCTTGACGCCATCGATCGTGGCGAGGACCGCGAACTCTTCAAGAAGGTCGTGGAGGAGGCCGGCGCCGAATCCGCCCGCTCCGACATCGCGCATTCCCTTGAGGAAGTCGACAAGATCGCCGAGAAGTTCGGCTACCCGCTGGTGGTCCGTCCGAGCTTCACCATGGGTGGTCTCGGCTCCGGCATCGCGCACGACGAAGACGAGCTGCACCGCATCGCCGGCGCCGGCATCCACTATTCCCCGACCGACGAGGTGCTGATCGAGGAAGGCATCGAAGGCTGGAAGGAATACGAACTCGAGCTGATGCGCGACAAGAAGGACAATGTCGTGGTCGTCTGCCCGATCGAAAACGTCGACCCGGTCGGCGTGCACACCGGCGACTCCATCACCGTGGCACCGGTCTTCACCCTGACCGACCGCGAATACCAGAAGCTGCGTGACATCGGCATCGCCATCATCCGTGGCGTGGGCGTCGACACCGGCGGCTGCAACATCCAGTTCGCCGTCAACCCGGGCACCGGCCGTATCATCGTCATCGAGATGAACCCGCGCGTGTCCCGTTCCTCCGCGTTGGCTTCCAAGGCCACAGGCTTCCCGATCGCCAAGATCGCCACCAAGCTGGCCCTCGGCTACACGCTGGACGAGATCCAGAACGACATCACCCAGTCCACGCCGGCCAGCTTCGAGCCGACCATCGACTACGTGGTCACCAAGGTGCCGCGTTTCGCGTTCGAGAAGTTCCCGGGCGCCGATCCGACGCTGACCACCTCCATGAAGTCCGTCGGCGAGGCCATGGCTCTCGCGGGCAACTTCCAGGAGTCGCTTGGTAAGGCTATGCGCTCCATCGACAAGCGTCACATGGGCTTCAACTGGGATGGTGACAAGCCGTCCGAGGACGAGGTTTCCCAGCTGCTCGACGCCATCAAGGTGCCGACCGAGCACCGTTATCTGCAGATTCAGCGTGCCCTGTGGGGAGGCGCCACCGAAGAGCAGATCTTCGCGGCCACCAAGATCGACCCGTGGTTCATCCGCCAGTTCGCGCTCATCAACGAGACTGCGCTGGAAGTCAAGAACGCGGAGAAGCTCACCAGGAAGCTGCTGAAGAAGGCGAAGCTCGCCGGCCTGTCCGACCTGCAGATCGCGCACCTGCGCCGTCTGGGAGACGAGGGCGAGAACACCATCCGTGAGCTGCGTTGGTCGTACGACCTCCGCCCGGTGTTCAAGACCGTCGACACTTGCGCCGCCGAATTCGACGCGGCAACCCCGTACTACTACTCCTGCTACGCGGATGAGACCGAGCTGCGTCCTCGCGACCGCGAGGCCGTGATCATCCTCGGCTCCGGTCCGAACCGCATCGGCCAGGGCATCGAGTTCGACTACACCTGTGTGCACGCCGTGCAGGAACTGGGCAAGAACTATGACACGATCATGGTTAACTGCAACCCGGAGACCGTGTCGACCGATTACGACATGTCCGACCGCCTGTATTTCGAGCCGCTCACCTTCGAAGACGTGCTCGAGATCTACGAGGCCGAAAAGAAGATGGGTCCGATCAAGGGCGTCATCGTCCAGCTCGGCGGCCAGACCCCGCTGTCCCTGGCCGCCCGACTGAAGGCCGCAGGCGTTCCGATTCTCGGCACCACGCCTGAATCCATTGATCTGGCCGAAAACCGTGAGCTCTTCGGCGAGGTGCTGAAGAAGGCCGACATGAACGCGCCGCGCTACGGCACCGCGCTGAGCCTGGACGAGGCCCGCGAGGCCGCGCACGCCATCGGATACCCGGTGCTGGTCCGTCCGAGCTACGTGCTCGGCGGCCGTGGCATGGAAATTGTCTACGACGACGCCCAATTGCGCAAGTACGTCGATCGCGCATTGAAGGAAGCCCAGGCCGACACCGTCGTGTCCGGCCGTCTGCCTTCGCCGCTGCTCATCGACAAGTTCCTGCAGGATGCCGTGGAAATCGACGTCGACGCGCTGTTCGACGGCGAGGAGCTGTATATCGGCGGCATCATGGAGCACGTCGAGGAAGCTGGCGTCCATTCCGGTGACGCCGCCTGCACCCTGCCTCCGAGCACGCTGTCCGATGACCAGATCCGTCGTCTGCGTGAAGGCACCTACGCCATTGCCAAGGGCTGTGGCGTGCAGGGCCTGATCAACGTGCAGTATGCCTTCATGGCCAACACTCTGTACGTCATCGAGGCCAATCCGCGTGCCTCCCGTACCGTGCCGTTCGCTTCCAAGGCCACCGGTGTGGCACTGGCCAAGGCCGCCGCCCGCATCATGGTCGGCGAAACCATCCAGCAGCAGCGTGACAACGGCCTGCTCCTGCCCCACGGCGACGGTGGCGACATCCATCGTGGCCAGCAGGTGGCCGTCAAGGAATCCGTGCTTCCGTTCAAGCGATTCCGCACTCCGCTCGGCAAGACCGTCGACGTGCTGCTCGGACCGGAAATGCGTTCCACCGGCGAGGTCATGGGCTTCGACCGCGACTTCCCGCACGCGTTCGCCAAGAGCCAGCTCGCCGCATACGAAGGCGGCCTGCCGACCAGCGGCAACGTGTTCATCTCCGTGAACGACACCGACAAGCGCCAGCTGCCGCTGTTCGCCGCGCGACTGGTCGAGCTCGGCTTCAACATCTGGGCCACCGAAGGCACGGCATCCGTGCTGCGCCGCTACGGCATCGATTCCAAGATCGTCGACAAGATCAGCGTGCGTATGGACTCCGATCCAGACGACCCGATCACCACCTACCATGCGGAGGGCAGCGTCGGCAAGAACGTCGTCCAGCTGATCGAGGAAGGCGCGATCGACCTGATTCTCAACACGCCGAACTCCCGCGGTTCCCGTTCCGACGGCTACGCCATCCGTTCGGCGGCTATCGCAGCCGACCTGCCGCAGTTCACCACCATGACGGAATTCTCCGCCGTGTTGATGGCTATCGAGGCGGTGCGCAATAATGATTATCAGATCATGAGTATTCAGGATCATTCCACGCAGCTGTTCGAATTGGAAAGCCGTGACTAATGATGAGTAGCCCCAGCAGTGAGGAAGTGAATGCCCAGCGTTCGGATTTCGGTCTGCGACTGAGCAATTCAATGGCCAAATACGGCCCGTTGTGCGTCGGCATCGACCCGCATCGGCAGCTCCTCACTGACTGGGGCTATAACGTCGACGCGTTGGGTGCGGAACTGTATTCCATGCGTATGCTGCAGGCGGCCAATGGCCGTGCCGCAGCTGTCAAATTCCAGTTCTCCATGTTCGAACGGTACGGTTCCAAAGGCATCGCCGCGCTTGAACGCGTGCTCTATGCGGCACGGCAGATGGGTGTCATCACCATCGTCGACTGCCTGCATGGCGGCCTGCCGACCACGATTTCCGCGTTCGCGGACGCCTATTTCAAGCCGGGCGCGCCATTGCTGGCAGACGCCATCACCCTGCTGCCGTATTACGGCGCACGGTCATTGGGAGGCGTCATCAATGACGCGCTCAACAACGGCAGGGGCGTGTTCATCGCCTCGTTGACGTCCAACCAGGAAGGCGCCAGCCTGCAGACGGCGATTCGTCAGGCAGGCGAATACAAGGGTAAAACAGTGGCGTACGGCATCGCCAGCACTGCTCAGAAATTCAATAAGGGCAATGATGGAATGGGTTCCGTCGGCCTTATCATCGGTGCCACCATCGGGCAGTGGATCAACGATTCGGGCGTCGATCCGGCCAAGTTCACCGGACCGATTCTTTCCCCCGGCTACGGATGGCAGGGAGCGGAGACACGTGATTTGAAGACCGTGTTCAAAGGCACCAAGGGCAATGTGCTGGTCACGGTATCTCGTTCCATCGCCACGCATGGTCCCGACATCGCAAAATTGACCGAAGCCACCGCGTCGGTCGCCAGGGATATTCGGCAGGCATTGACCGAGGCTCAAAACGAGAACGCCGATGATGCGGCTGACGGAGACGCCGAATAATTTCTTTTTCTGAATAGTTTCCTTTTTGGAAAACAAGACATAACCAAGAGTGGGGATGGAATGGCTGATTCTCAACATGGACGTTTGATTGTGCTCTGCGGACCCGCCGGAGTGGGCAAAGGCACTGTTCTGGGGCGCGTACGCGAACAGCACCCCGAAATCTGGCTGTCGGTGTCCGCCACGACACGCCAGCCTCGTCCGGGCGAAGTGGACGGCGTGAACTATTTCTTCATGACCGAACCTGAATTCCTGGCCAAAGAAAAGGCGGGGGAGTTTCTCGAAACCGCCGACGTGTTCGGCCTCGCCCACTACGGCACACCCGTGAAACCAGTCGTGGAACATCTGGAACGCAATATCCCCGTGGTCTTGGAAATCGACCTACAGGGAGCCCGGACGGTCAAACGGCGCGCGAAGGAACTCGGCCTCGAAGTGCTTACCGTGTTCATTGAGCCGCCGTCCTTCGAAGAACTGAAACGTCGTCTGATCGGCCGTGGCACCGAAACCCCTCAGCAGCAGGCCAAAAGGCTTGAGACCGCCAAGGTCGAGTTGGCCGCTGCGCCGGAATTCGACAAACGCATCGTCAATAACGTGGTCGACGAGGCCGCAGACGAGCTTTGGCATATCATCGCCGAAGAGTTCGGCCTGTAATCCGTCAATCCGACTATCCAGCCAATAAAAACCGGCATACGAAAAGGGCCTGCACGAAATCGCGCAGGCCCTTTTCGTATGTTTGAATCAGGCGAGACCGGACAGCTTGTCGATCAGCTCCGGATCACGGGTCGCTCCCTTGTCAGCGGAGCGGGCGAAGGCGGCGTAAGCCTTCAGAGCCTGAGAAACCTTGCGATCACGATGGGCGACATAGCCATCGCCGGCCTCCAGCTCGGCGCGGCGCTGAGCCAGCTCCTCGTCGGAAAGCTCGACGTTCACCGTACGGTTCGGAATGTCGATGTTGATGATATCGCCGTTCTTGATCAGAGCGATCGGGCCCTTGTTCGCGGCCTCAGGCGCGATATGGCCGATGGCCAGACCGGAAGAACCTCCGGAATAGCGGCCGTCGGTGAGCATGGCCACCTGCTTGCCGATGCCCTTGCCCTTCACGAAGGAGGTCGGGTACAGCATCTCCTGCATGCCCGGACCGCCCTTCGGTCCCTCGTAACGGATGACCAGAGCCATGCCCGGCTTCAACGTGTCGTTGAGGATGACCTCGATGGCCTGCTCCTGGGATTCGACGACCAGCGCCGGTCCGCGGAACGTCCAGATCTCCTTCGGCACGCCTGCGGTCTTCACCACGCAGCCGTCAGGCGCGAGGTTGCCGCGCAGCACGGCCAGACCGCCTTCGGTGACGGCCGGATGGTCGATATCGTGGATGGCGCCGTTGACACGGTCACGGTCGAGCGAATCGAACAGCGTGGTGTGCGTCCACGGTTCAGGGGAGACGATGTGGCCCGGAGCGGCCAGGTACATCTGCTTGGCTTCCTCGGTGCAGGTGTCGCGCATGATGTCCCAGTCGTTAAGCTTGTCTTCCAACGACTTGTAATCAATGGAATGCACGTCGCGGTGCAGCTTGCCGGCACGGTCAAGCTCGCCGAGGATGCCGGTGATGCCGCCGGCGCGGTGCACGTCGGAAATCTCCCATTCACCGGACGGCGACGCCTTGCAGATGCACGGCACGGTGTGGGAGATACGCTCGATGTCATCCAGTGTGAAGTCCACGTCGGCGGACTGCGCCATGGCGAGGATATGCAGCACGGTGTTGGTGGAACCGCCCATGGCCACATCCATGGTCATGGCGTTCTCGAAAGCCTTCTTGGTGGCAATGGAACGCGGCAGCACGGAATCGTCGTCATCGTCGTAATACTGCTTGGCGATCTTCACCACCTGCTCGGCGGCGCGCTTGAACAGGTCCTTGCGGTAGGAATGGGAGGCCAGAATGGTGCCGTTGCCCGGCAGAGCCAGACCGATGGCCTCGGTCAGGCAGTTCATGGAGTTGGCGGTGAACATGCCGGCGCAGGAACCGCAGGTCGGGCAGACGGTCTTCTCGTAGGCGAGCAGATCCTCTTCGTTCAGATTGTCATCGGCGGAGGCGTACATCACGTCGATCAGATCGGTGTTCTTCTTCACGGTGCCGTCGGGCAGCACGGTGGTGCCGGCCTCCATCGGACCGCCGGAAACGAACACGGTCGGAATGTTGAGTCGCAGCGCGGCCATCAGCATGCCCGGCACGACCTTGTCGCAGTTCGGGATGCAGATCAGCGCGTCGGCGCAGTGCGCGTTCACCTGATATTCCACGGTATCGGCGATGATGTCGCGGCTCGGCAGGGAGTACAGCATGCCGGTGTGGCCCATGGCGATGCCGTCATCAACGGCCATCGTGTTGAACTCGCGCGGAATGCCGCCGGCTTCCTTGATGGCATCGGAAATCAGACGGCCCACTTTGTTCAGGTGCACATGTCCCGGCAGGAACTCGTCGAAGGAATTGGCGATGGCGATGATCGGCTTGCCGAAATCCTTGCCATCCACACCGGCGGCGCGGTAGAGGGCGCGAGCGCCCGCGAATACTCGTCCATTCATTAGTTTTGCAGATCGCATTTCCATGCCTCCTATTGTGCTGGCTAAACGGGACACGTGTTTTGTCAAGAGTCACTATGTGGAAATTTTCGGAAAACCGTGTGATTCCCTTACAGGTTGGATAACTACGCTGGTGGAGAAGGCCTGTGGGAGAGGCAAGGTTGAGGTCCAGTGGATTGCCTATACTAATGATTTTGGAAAAGAAGCTTTTGGCTTATCTGATGATTTGGAGATAATCACTATGGCATTCGGCACTGAGCCAACCCCGACCGGTCTTGCGGATCCGCCGATCGACGATTTGATGGAGCATGCGGACTCCAAGTACGCTCTGGCCATTTTCGCGGCCAAGCGTGCCCGCCAGATCAATTCCTATTTCACCCAGCTCAATGAGGGTCTGCTGCAGAACGTCGGCCCGCTGGTGGAATACCAGAATCAGGAGAAGCCGCTGTCCATCGCGTTCCGCGAGATCAACAGTGGTCTGCTTGAGGAAACCCTTGGTGAGGACGATCTGACCGAAGGCAACTGATCTACACGGTTCCCATAGAGGGACTGGCATCATTTTTCATTCGCCCCGATACCTGAGCGGTGCGCTTTGAATAGTCAACAATTAACTATTGATTGCGTCTGTGAAGGACGGGGCGTTTTTCGTGGGCGATCACAGGATGCGAACGGTTGGGTGTTCGCGAAAGGAGCAGCCGTATGGCTGAATTGAAGTTGATTTCCGCCGAGTCGGTGACGGAGGGCCATCCGGATAAGGTCTGCGACCAGATTTCCGATGCGATTCTCGACGATATGCTCGCGCAGGATCCGCATTCCCATGTCGCCGTGGAGACCTGCGCCACGGTCGGACAGTTCTTCGTGTTCGGTGAGGTGACCAGCGAAGGCTATTCCGACATCCAGAACATCGTGCGCTCCGTGGTGCGCAATATCGGCTACACCAGCTCCCGCGTGGGACTTGACGCCGATTCCTGCGGTGTGACGGTGTCGCTTACCGAGCAAAGTCCGGAAATCAACCAGGGCGTTGCCCGGTTGAGTGGCGAGGAGGAGTCGAAGGCGTCCCGTGAACAGCGGTATGAGGCGCAAGGCGCGGGCGACCAAGGCGTGATGTTCGGCTATGCGTGCGACGAGACCGACGTGCTTATGCCGTTGCCGATTCATCTGGCGCACCGTCTGGCGTATCGTCTCGCCGAAGTGCGCAAGAGCGGCGAGGTGCCGCATCTTCGTCCGGATGGCAAGACGCAGGTGACCATCGAATACGACGACGATGACCATCCCGTGCGTCTCGACACCGTGCTGGTCTCCACCCAGCACGACCCGGAAGTGGACCAGGCATGGCTTAAGGAACAGCTCACCGAACATGTGATCCGTCCGGTGCTGGATGACGTGCTCGCCGACCGTGTGGCCCACGACGAATACCGCGTGCTGGTGAATCCGACCGGCTCGTTCATCCTCGGCGGTCCGGCAGCCGACGCCGGTCTGACCGGCCGCAAGATCATCGTCGACACCTACGGCGGCGCTGCCCACCATGGTGGCGGCGCGTTCTCCGGCAAGGATCCGAGCAAGGTGGATCGTTCCGCGGCCTATGCGGCACGCTGGGTGGCCAAGAACATCGTGGCCGCCGGCCTTGCCCACAAGGTCGAGGTGCAGGTCGCCTACGCCATCGGCGTGGCCGATCCGGTGTCCATCAACGTGGAGACCTACGGCACCGAGATCGGTGTGACCCGCGAGCAGATCCAGCAGGCGGTGCGCAAGGTGTTCGACCTGCGTCCCGCCGCCATCATCGACGAGCTTGACCTGAAGCGTCCGATCTACTCCAAGACCGCGGCCTACGGCCATTTCGGTCGCGAGGATGCCGACTTCACTTGGGAAGCCACCAACATGGTCGACGAACTCAAGGAGGCCATCAAGGCTTGAAAACGCGGCCGACGTCCTACGATGAAACAGGCGTCGGCGCATGCGTTACCCTTGCATTATGACCAATGAGGATGCCGAGCAGCTGGCGCTTGACGGGCTTGCCCCGCGCAAGCGGCGCAAACGCGCGCCCGCCGTCAAAACGCCAGCCGCCGAACATCCCATAGCCCAAGTGGTGCTGGACATCCAGGCCACGCATCTGGGACAGACCTTCGACTATTTCGTCGAGGAAAAATACTCTGCGGCCGCCCAACCCGGCGTGATGGTGCGCGTCCGCTTCGGCGGGCAGCGGGTCAACGGCATCATATGGAAACGCGCCGATACCAGCGCCACACCCGAATCATCGATACGTTACATCGAACGTGTGGTCACCGACCGTGTGCTCGTTCCCGAATCCATGCGCGACGATATGACGCGCATCGCGGACGCGTTCGGCGGCACGCGCGCCAATATCCTCCGCCTGGCAGTGCCGCCGCGCGTGGCAAAAGTCGAAAGCCAGCTGCGCGTCGGCAATCGCGATGCCGCAGGAACCGCGGCGGGCAAACAACGGCTCGCCGCCGTCGACCAGGAGATATACGGCCAGTTGCAACGTCAATACGGCAACATCAATCTGCTGCATGACGCGCTGCAAGGCAGACGTTTCCAATCGTTCGTCTTCGACCTGCTACCCGGTGCCGACCATTGGCGGCGCTGCGCGGCATGGATGGTGGCCGCGGCGCTCGCTCAGAACAAGCCGGCGGTGCTGGTGCTGCCGACCATGCGGGAGATCGCCGACATGACTGAGACCCTACGGTCGGTCGGCTTGAAACCATTCGCTCCGACTGGGGCCGCGAACGGCGTCTATGACGGCGATTTCGCGGTGCTCAACGCGCAGATGGCGCCAGCCGACCGTTACCGGGCATATCTCGCGATCAGCTGCGGACAAGTGCGTTGCGTGCTGGGCACGCGCGCCGCCATGTACGCGCCGGTGGAAGGCAACGCGCTGTTCCTCATCCTTGATGACGTGTGCTACCAGGACGCCGACGGCATGATGCCGTACGCCAACGCGCGCGGTGTGCTTCGGCTCCGCGCGAAATCGCATAACGGCGTGTTCGTCGCGATGGCCAATGCGCGCAGCGCGCAAAGCCAATGGGAAACCGACGCGGCGCACGTCGGAGACACGCAGGTGAGCGGCTTCAGCACGCCCATACACGCGTTGCCGGCCGTGACCAAGGAAGCGTCTCCATGGATTCGCTGGCTCAATCGCGACGAGCTGGCACGACTCGCCGATCCGACCATCGGCGCACGCGTGCCACACACCGCGGTCCGGATACTGTCCAAAGCTTTGGAAACCGGTCCGGTGCTGCTGTCCATACCGCAGGACGGCATCACCGAAGCGTTAAGCTGCTCGAAATGCCACCGCCAAGTGCGATGCGCGCGTTGCACGGGACCATTGGAACGGTTGGCGGACGGAACGATTCGATGCCGCTGGTGCGGCGCTGCCACCGTGCAATGGTCATGCCCGACATGCCATAACGAGCGCATGCGCGTGGTCAGGGTCGGCACCGCCGGAACCGCGATGGAACTGGCCAGACTGTTCCGTGGCGTGCCGATGGTGCTGTCCACGCCAAGCCAGCCAAGAGGCGTCGTGTCCGATATCGGATTCGCTCCGCAACTGGTCATCGCCACGCCCGGCGCGGAGCCGCGTGTGCGCGGGGAGAGTCCGGCACAATGCGAATACCGTGCCGTGGCCATCCTCGACGCGTGGACCAGTTTGTATGCGTCCGGCATCGACGCCGATGTGGACACGTTGACCGGATGGATGCGCGCGGTGTCGCTGTGCGCGCCGCGGACCCGTGGAGGACAGGCGCTGCTGATCGGGGAAACAGATCCCGTGCTCGCACGATCGTTGATGCTGTGGAATTCGCCGATGCTTGCCCAAGTCGAAGTGGAGGACCGCGCCCAGACCGCGCTGCCGCCGGTATTCGCCGCGGCCTGCGTGTGGGGCCGACGGGATGCGGTTGGGACGATGTTGAAACGAATCGGCGCGTTGGCCGGCGGCGACATGGCCACCATCGACACGATCGCCGGTACGATGCCGTCCGTCTTGGGGCCGGTGCCGATTCCGCAGCCACGCACCATCGATTCACGTGAATTGGAAGGCACCGCGGACAGGGTCAAAGCAGTCGTGCGCGTCCCACAGGGCAGACGTGCCGAATTGGCGTTGCGGCTGCGTTCGGCAAGCGCCCGCCACGTGGCTTCACGCGAGCCTGGGGAACTGCGATTCCAGATGGATCCGAAGGAACGCATCTGACGGACGTCCCCTCAACGTGAAACACTGGAACGACTGATGACGTTGACGTTAGGAATGGAGAAACGCATGAAAGGCTGGCCGGGAGAGCCGCAAATGGAATATGACGTGCTTATGGCCGACGGCAACGCCGCTGCGAACGCCGGCCGGCAGATCACCGACGTGATCTTCGATTTCGGCAACGTGCTTATCTATTGGGATCCGGCGGCGGTGATGACCCCACGGTACTCGGACGGACTGGTGGAACAGTTCCTCGACAATGACGTTTCCGGCTTCTACGACATCAACAACGAACTGGACGCCGGCATGTCCAATGACGATGGCGTGGCTCTGATGCGTGAACGCCACGGAGACCAGTGGGCCGATATGATGCGGTACTATCTGGACAATTTCGTCGATTCGCTGACCGGCGTGGTGCCAGGCGCGCGCGTGCTCATCAACGATCTGAAAGCAGCCGGCGTCCACGTATGGGGCTTGAGCAACTGGCAGAAGGACCTGTTCCCGGTGGCGCTCGACCATTACGACATTCTGTGCAGTCTTGAGGACCGCGTGGTGTCCGGTTACGTGGGACTGCGCAAACCGCACCGCGATATTTACGATTACGCTCTAAAACAGTTCGGCATCGACGCTTCCGGCGCGCTGTTCGTGGATGACAAGGCGATGAACATCGTCGGCGCGAACGAAGCCGGCATTCGCGGCGTACGGTTCAAGGATGCCCGCGCGTTGCGCACCCTGCTGATCGACGCGGGCGTGGCGATTCCCGCGGTACATGAAAAATAACGACATACGCAGATTAGACAGACGGTTGTGCTTGCGGTCGCTATGCGGGATCGACGCATACGGTCGCATGCATTGATGGATATGAAGGTGAGGAGATTCGTCTCATGTTGAAAGTGCTGTTCGCAGGTACGCCGGATGTGGCGGTGCCGTCGTTGAAACTATTGGCCCAGGATACCGAGCATTTCGAAGTGGTGGCCGTGCTCACCAGGCCGGACGCGCCAACCGGACGAGGTCGCAAACTGGTGGCGAATCCAGTCAAGCAGGCCGCGCTCGAACTCGGTCTGCCGGTCATCGAATCCGATCCGAGCGAGGAAACGTTCGTGTCCGAGCTTGCGGCCACCGGCGCACAGGCCGCCGCTGTGGTGGCGTACGGCAAGATCCTGAAACAGGACGTGCTCGACGCGCTGCCGATGGGCTGGTACAACCTGCATTTCTCCCTGCTGCCCCAATGGCGTGGCGCCGCTCCGGTGCAACGTTCCATCTGGGCCGGCGAAAAGGTGACTGGTGCCACGGTTTTCCGCATTGTGCGCGCCATGGATGCCGGTCCGATTCTGGCGCAATCCACCGTGGAAATCGGCGCGCACGAGACCGCCGGAGAATTGCTGGGACGTTTGGCCGAAGACGGCTCGCATCTGCTCGCAGCCTCGTTGCAGGCGCTGGCCGATGATCAGATCGCACCGGTGGAACAGCCTGCCGGAGCGTATGAGGTCGCGCAGAAGATCACCGTGGAGGACGCGCATATCCGCTTCGACGTGCCGGTATTCGCCGCCGACCGCCAGATTCGCGCATGCACGCCGAATCCGGGAGCCTGGTGCGAACTGCATGCCCATGCGGACGCCGAACCGGCGACCCTGCACGTATTGCGCGCGCAGCCGGCCGACATGTCCAATCCGAACGCACCGGCATCGCTTGAACCCGGCCATATCGTGGCCGGCAAGAAGAACGTGTGGGTCGGCACCTCCACCGAGCCGCTCGAGCTGCTGGAAGTTAAAGCGCAAGGCAAGAAAGCCATGCGCGCCGCCGACTGGGCCCGTGGCGCCCACCTCGATAACGCCTTCTGTGAGTAAGATTTTTGTTTCTACTGTAAGTATGTGAGTAGCTGCGGCGTCCGCGACCGGCGGGCGGCATGCATTGACGACACGCTCCGGGCCGCTCAGGCCAAGTCTTTACGGTCTTACAACGCATGCCGCCCACCGGTCGCTCGTAGGTGCGGAAAAGTTATTTGAGATAATCGAGGATTTTCGCCAGATCACGTTCATTGAGCCGGTGCGGAGCATCCTCCTGCACTTTCGGTTTGGCGCAGAACGCCACGCCAAGACCGGCCGCATGAATCATCGGCAGATCGTTCGCGCCGTCGCCAACCGCAACGGTCTGCGCCATATCGATGCCCATCCGCGCGGCCCACGCGCGCAACGATTCCAGCTTCGTATCCTTCGTGACGATATCGCCCAGCACGTGTCCCGTCAGCCTGCCATCGGCAGCCTCCAAACGGTTCGCAATCCAATAATCGAGATGCGCATCGGCCGCGAGACGGTCCACAACCTCGTGAAAACCACCGGAGACCACGCCGACCTTCCAATCATGCGCGTGAAGCGTGTCAATCAGTTCAAGCGCGCCATGCGTGAAATGCACGCGATGGTAGACCTCATCGAAAATCGTGGTCGGCAGACCCTTCAATAACGCCACGCGTGCGCGCAGCGCCTCGCGGAAATCAAGCTCGCCGTTCATGGCTCGAGCGGTGACGGACGCTATCTGCTCGCCGACTCCCGCGGCCACGCCGAGCTCGTCGATGACCTCTTCGTCGATCAACGTGGAATCCACATCCATCACCAGCAGTCCGGGAGCGGACAGCGTGGGCAGGGATGCCATGGATGCGATGTTCGGCGTTTCTTGTTCAAGCATGGTTCCGATTGTCGGAAATCATTAGGACAATGGGTATTCTTGAGGGTTGAACGTGTTGGAAAGCGAGGTCGACATGAACGATCATGACGAAGAGACGCTCGCGTCGCTGCAGCAGGCCAACGACCAGCTCATGGCCAAGAACCATGCGCTGGTCAAGGCGTTGAGCCGCGCCACGCAGGAAATGACGAAAACCAAGGCCCAATTGAACCAGCTGGCGGGGCCTCCCATGACTTTCGCCACCATGGTCCGCGTGCATTCAGCCAAAACGGACGAGCAGGGCGTGCAGCATGCCAGCGCCGAAGTGGCTGCCGGCGCGAGACGCATGATCGTGCCGATCGCGGCGAATCTGCAAGCTTCCAGGCTCGAACCGGGACGTACCGTGCTGCTCAACGAGAACATGGTGGTGGTCTCACAGCTCGACACCGACACGCTGGGCGCGGTGCGCTCGGTACGGCAGGTGTGCGATGACGGCCGCCTGCTGGTCGCGGATGGCGGCGGCAACGTGACGTTGGTCCGATGCTCGGGAACGCTTGCCAAACAGGCCATCAGCGCGGGCGATCGCGTGAACGTCGACGCATCTCTGCGGTTCGCGCTTTCGTTGGTTCCCCCCGAAAACGACGACGATTTGGTTCTGGAAGAAGTGCCGGACGTCACCTTCGCCGACATCGGCGGACTGGACGAGCAGATAGAACGTATCCGCGACGCCGTGCAGATGCCGTTCCAGCATCGCGAACTGTTCGAACGCTACGACCTGAAACCGCCGAAAGGCGTGCTGCTGTACGGTCCTCCAGGCAACGGCAAGACACTGATCGCCAAAGCCGTGGCGAACGCGCTCGCCGAAGGCACCGACGCGGGAAGTGGCGTGTTCCTGTCGGTCAAAGGACCGGAGCTGCTTAACAAATTCGTGGGCGAATCGGAACGTCTGATCCGCATGATCTTCAAACGCGCCCGCGAACGAGCGGCCGACGGCAAACCGGTCATCGTGTTCATCGACGAGATGGATTCGCTGCTGCGCACCCGCGGCACGGGCGTTTCATCCGACGTGGAGACCACCATCGTGCCGCAGTTCCTGACCGAGCTGGACGGTGTGGAATCGCTGGACAACGTCATGGTGATCGGAGCCTCCAACCGCATCGACATGATCGATCCGGCGGTGTTGCGCCCCGGGCGCCTCGACGTGAAGATCCGCGTGGACCGTCCGGGCATCCAGCAGGCGACCCAGATCGTCCGCCACTATCTGACAGACAAGCTGCCGTTGTCTCCGAACGTGGATGCGAAGGCGTTGATCGGCGTGCTGGTCAACGACATCTACGCGCAGGACGAGCATCGGCACCTTTGCGACATCTGCGACGACCATGGCCAGTGGCGTCCGGTGTACCTCGCCGACGTGGTGTCCGGCGCGGTGCTCAAGAACATCGTGGACCGTGCCAAAACCTATGCGGTGAAACTGTCCATCACCACCGGACAGGCTGCGGCGATCGGCATCAATCTGCTGGCCAAAGCCGTGGACGAAGAATACGGTGAGACCCGGGACGCGCTGCTGGATGCGGATCCGGAACAGTGGAGCCGCATCAACGGGCTTGAACCCGGACGGGTGACCGGCATCAGACCGGTGGCATGAATGCCGGCCGGCGTATGAATGCTGGACGGTATGGTATGGAACGCAATCTAAATACGGAAAGGAACGGCGCGATGAGCGTTCGCAGGGTCATGGGCACGGAAACGGAATACGCGGTCTCCGCGCCAGGACAAGGCCGCTACAATCCGGTGCAGCTCTCATTCGACGTGGTTGGCGCCGCCTCGGATGCGTCACGCAGCCATATCCGCTGGGACTACCGGCAGGAAGACCCCGTCAACGACGCGCGCGGCACCAGACTGGAACGTGCGGCGGCCCACCCGGACCTGCTCACCGACGCCCCACAGCTCAACATCACCAACGTGATCGCCCCTAACGGGGGTCGTATCTACGTCGACCACGCGCATCCCGAATACTCCGCGCCGGAAACAACCGACCCCTTCGAAGCGGTGCGATACGACCGTGCCGGCGATCTCATCATGCGCGCCGCCGCAGCCAAGGCAAGCGAGACGACGGGACGGAAAATCGTGCTGCACCGCAACAACGTCGACGGCAAAGGAGCCAGCTGGGGCACGCACGAAAACTACATGATGCTGCGGTCGGTACCGTTCGACCTGGTGACACGCCTCATGACCACGCACTTCGTCTCCCGACAGATCTTCATCGGCTCTGGCCGCGTCGGCATCGGCGAACATAGCGAAAACGCCGGCTACCAGCTAAGCCAACGTGCCGACTACTTCCATATGAAAGTCGGTTTGCAGACCACATTCGACCGGCCGATCATCAACACCAGAGACGAATCGCACAGCACCGACGAATACCGCAGACTGCACGTGATCGTCGGCGACGCCAACCGCATGGACGTGCCACAGGCCTTGAAACTCGGCACCACCAGCATGCTGCTGTGGCTGCTCGAACACGCCGACATGGCCGAAATCGACTTGAACGAGGCGCTGGAACCGCTTACGCTCGCCGACCCGGTGGAAGCCATGCACACGGTATCGCACGACCTGACCCTGGCCGCCCCACTACCATTGGAAACAGGTGGAACCACCACCGCATGGCAGATGCAGGTCACTTTGCGTGGACTGGTATATGCGGCCGCGGCAACGGTATACGGCACCGACACATCCGGAGAGCCGGCATGGCCCGACCGCTCCACCCGCAACATCATGGCGATGTGGGGGCAGGCTCTCGCCGACGTCGCCACCGTACGCCATGCCGACGATGACGGACGACTGACGATGCGGGAACAGGCGTCACGTCTCGAATGGCTGCTCAAATGGCAGTTGCTGGAGAAGCTACGCCGCAAGACCGGTTCGGATTGGACCGATCGGCGCCTGGCCGCGGTCGATCTGAAATGGGCCGCGCTCGATCCGGCCGATTCGATTTTCACCCGGCTTGCCGGACAGACCGAACGACTGGTGACGGATAAGCAGCTTGCCGAGGCGGTCGGCCAAGCGCCGGCCGACACACGCGCATGGCTGCGCGCGGAGATCGTACGACGTTTCCCCGAACAGGTCGTTGCGGCGTCGTGGTCCCACCTTACGGTGCGCGGCGAGTCGTCCGGTGATGAAAACGTGGAGAATTCGATGGTCTCGTTGGACATGTCCAATCCGTTGAAATTCACGGAATCCTTGTGTTCCGAAGCGTTCGAGCGTGTCCACACTGCGAGCGGAATCGTGGAATCCCTGCGTTGAATCTCATGTTGTGCGGGTACCATTGCCGTAGGTGATGGCAGAGGCCATACCCATATTCGATGAACCACACGGCAGGACGCTTGAGGGAGAGGGTGCGTCCAAGCCGGTTATGAGGAAACGAAAAGGCATACTACATGGAATTGAGGCAAGTGGCCCTCGAAGTGGCCCGTATCCTGCAGGATGCAGGCAAGCACGCGTTGAACGATCAAATGAATCCGCGTGATCTGAAAAGTTTTGAAATGACGGACAATCATCTGAGCTTCACCTCCGACATCGATAAGCGGTTGGCGCAATTCATCAGCAACCGCATCACGTATGTGGATGTGTTCGATGGTTTCTGGCAGTTCCGTCCGGAAGAATGCCATCCGGGGGAACGGTATTGGTGCGTTGGCGGCATCGACGGCGCGATCAATTTCGTGCGCAGCATGCCGGAATGGACCATCACCGTCTCACTGTTCGAGTTCAACGACCAATGCTCCGCGCAGCCGATCCTTTCGGTGGTGCATGCTCCGGCGCTTGGCCTGACCTATCTGGCGGTGCGCGGATCCGGAGCCATCCGCATCCGCAAGACGCCGCTTGGAGACAAACGCGAGAAGATCATGCCGTCCACCACCCCGTCCCTTGACTATGCGGTGGTGAGCTTCGGCATGTCCCATGTGCCGGAGGAATCCAAGCGCGCGCTTGAAGTGGTGTCGCGTATCGCCGGCCGTCCGGCCGACATCAAGCGCGTCGGCCCCTCCTCCTTGGATTTGTGCAAGGTGGCGGACGGTACATATGACGCGTATTTCGAAGCGCATCTGCACAAGTGGGACGTTCCCGCGGTTTCCGCCGGAGCCGTCGTGGTCTGGGAAGCGCAGGGGCATCTGAGCCGGTGGAACGGCGATCTTGTCCACTGGCGTCAGGAAAACGACGTACTCGCCACTAACGGTCTGATTACCGATGATCTGCGCCAGTATTTGGCATAAGACTGATTGACTGCCCCACACCTGGGTTAAGGTGTGGGGCAGTATGCTATTCGCAGGAGAACCCGCAAAGACGCTTTCGGAGAAAGGAAGGACCATGCCCCAGAAATTTGAGCAGATGCAATCCGCCGAACAAAAACATGACGAGGATGAGACCATTGCGCAGGCTGGCACCCAGATCGATGACACGGTCGATGCGCTTGACGCGGTGCTGGACGACATCGAATCGGTCCTCGAATCCAACGCCGAGGAATATGTGGGCAGCTTCGTCCAAAAAGGCGGCGAGTGATGCCGCAGCTGCGTGACAGCGGCAACCATTCCACAGCGCCGCTTGACGCCCATACCAAGGACGAAATCCAATCCTTCGCCCGTATTTTCGGCATCGAAACCGAATACGGTGTGAGCGTGACCGGTTCGGACCGCCCATGCGACGCCGGACAGACGGCGATGATGATGTTCCAGCCGATTGTGGCCGAAGCGAGATCCACCAACACATATATTGAAAACGGTTCAAGACTCTACCTTGATGTCGGCTCGCACCCCGAGTACGCCACGGCGGAAGCCCGGGATCCGATGGACGCGCTGGCATTGGATGCGGCCGGCGAATTGGTGATGAGGGATCTTGCCCTGGACGCCCAACGTCGTCTGCGCTCCATCCAGGGAGCCGGCTCCACGGTCCATGTGTTCAAAAACAATGTGGATTCCGCCGGGCATTCCTTCGGCTGCCATGAGAATTACCTGGTGCGACGGTTCGTGCCGTTGAAGACGATCGAACAGGAGCTGCTGCCGTTCCTGATCACCCGGCAGCTGTTCACCGGCGCAGGACGTATGGGGGAGCAGGGCTTCCAGATCACGCAGCGTGCCGATTTCCTCGATGAGGCGGTCTCATCGGCCACCACGCGCTCGCGTCCGATGGTCAACACGCGCGACGAACCGCATGCCGATCCTGACGCGTTCAGACGGCTGCATGTGATCATCGGCGATTCGAACCGGTCCCAGTGGGCCACGATGATGAAGCTCGCCACCACGCATCTGGTGTTGTGCGTCATCGAACAGGCCGGGCGCGAAGGCAAGGATTCCGGGTTCGCCCGATTCTCCTTCGCTGACGCCAGTGCGGCCAACCATAAGGTAAGCCGTGACCTGACGGGCGTCGAAGCGTCCTTCGACATGGCAGACGGCACTGTCATGGAAGGCGGTGCCGTAGCGATTCAGGAACGTTATCTTGAAATCGTCGAACGATTCGTTGGACAACATCCCGAAGTGTGCTCCTCGTTGCCGCGCACGGACGTGCATGAGGTGATTCGCCAATGGAGGCGTGTCATAGAGGCGTTCCGCTCGGGGGCTAGCGAAACGTTCGCCGACAAGGTCGATTGGCTTGCCAAACGACGGCTGTTCGACATGCTCCGCAACCGTGCGGGGAGCCGACTCTCCGTCAGCAAGTTGGAACAGTTGGACATGGACTACCATGACGTGGCCAACGGCGCGCTGTACGCCTCGCTGTGCCGTCGCGGAGCCATGCGCACGTTGGTCAACGAGTCACAAGCACATGAGGCCATCGATGTTCCTCCCCACGATACCCGCGCCGCACTGCGTGGACGGTTCATCCAGTCGGCACGATCGCACAACGCGCAATATTCCTGTGATTGGACGCGACTATCGCTGACCTCGCCGAACAGGATGGACGTGACGTTGCTTGATCCGTTCGACGCACAACCGTCCGACCGGTTCCTCACGATACTAGAGGCTTTGCAGTAGCCAAAAGCCTGCGATGGAAGACTCGTCTCCACCGCAGGCTTTTGATATTGGTTGGTCGGATTGTAACTGCCGCTCAGACTTCTCCACGGTATTTGGCCATCATCTGCGACTGGAGTTGTTGCGCGCTTGGCGGCGTCCACGTGATCGCGTCGGCGCCCGCATCAATGGTGGCGAGAATACGGTCTTCACGACCTCCGCCCGAAGCCAGAATCGGGATTTCCGGATGATGCGCGCGGATGCTTGCCACGACTTGCGCGGTTCTTGCACCGGCTGCCACATTGATGATGGCCGCACCGGCAAGAATCTTGCATTCGGTGATTTCATCATCCTCCGTGACCGTGGCGATGACGGGGATGTCCACCATCGACATGGTCGTTTCGATGGTTTCCGCCGGTGCCGGCGCGTTGATGACCACGCCGGCCGCGCCCTGCATCTCCGCCACCATGGCCAGCTCTGCCACACGCGGACCGGTGGTGGTGCCTCCACCCACGCCGACGAACAGCGGCATCTGCGCCACGGTGAGCAGCGCCTGCGTGATCACCGGTTCGCCGGTGAAAGGGTATACCGCGAGGATGGCGTTCGCGTTCGTGTTGCGGATAATGACCGCATCGGTGGTATAGGCGAACGATTTGAGCGTATGACCTTTGACGGTGATGCCGCCGCAACGCTGCGTGATGATTTCCGGAACCCTGGCGTTGGGGGAGGTGAGTCTGCCTTCGACCTTCGCCGTACCGTAGGTGCTTCGCGACACGTGCGGCACGGCTGAATGCTGCTCCACAGCCACTGACGCGCTGGGGGTGAATAGCGAACGCTTGTTGAGACGGATGAGATCCGGATCGTCCGCACCGGAATCATGTTCCTGCCCGACGCTCATTCCCGCACCTCCTCATCCGTATGGTTCAGCATGAGGAATTCGTGGATCGCCTTGCGGCGTTCGGAAATCTCCTCATCCAGAAGTTTGGTATCGGTGTTGTCGATGATACGCTGCAGCAGTTCGCCGAGAGTGGAAAGTTCCTCGTCGTTCAGGCAGTCGAGCATATGAACGTCGGCTTCGATGGGTTTGGACGGCTTGGGCCGTGGAACCGTTCCCCGTCTTGCCGCGTCGACGTTCCGCACGTGTGTGGTGGCGCGAGCCACGGTCTGGGCACGTGTCGTTTTGAGCTTGGTGTGGATGAGCAGGATGTTGAGTTTGTGGATTTCGTCGATGATCTGTCTGCGTTGGTCGACCATGACATCCCCCTTTATCTAGTCATATTGTCTAGTATCATAGCGCATAGTGTGGGATGACATTGCCTTTGCCTGTTATAAAAAGAAAAAAGAGAGAGGTTCCAACCATCCGTGGTTGAAACCTCTCATATAGGTCTGCGTGGTCGACTTACTTGGTGACGGCCTTCTTCAGCAGGGAGCCGGCAGAGATGCGAACGCCGTAGGTTGCCGGAATCTCGATGGTTTCGCCGGTGCGCGGGTTGCGGCCGGTGCGGGCTGCGCGCTTGACGCGCTCGGCGGAGAACAGGCCGGTCAGCTTCAGGCCTTCGCCGGACTGCATTGCCTCGACGAACACGTCCTGGAAAGCGTTCACCGCAGCCTCAGCCTGAGCCTTGGTCAGGTTGGACTTCTGGGCGATCTTCGAGACGAGATCAGACTTGTTGTATGCCATAAAGCATCCTTCTTGAGTCAGGGGATATTCCGCTTATGAACATCCACGTTCATTGCAATGATAGCGCACGCATATGCCAAAAATGCCATTTTCCAAGGGTTTTGGCCCTTTTGATTCAGCATAGGGGGAGAAAAAACCCTAACGGGGGGTTGGGTTAGATCAAATTATGCCTGTCCAGCCATTTCATAGCCACGGCTCCCATTGGAATTCTCAGCCAATAGAAGGCGATTCGGTAGACGAGAGTAGCGGAGACGGCGATGGTGGAGGGGATGCCCACGGCGGTGAAGGCCACGGACAACGCGGCTTCGACCGCGCCAAGGCCGCCTGGTGTCGGCACTGCGGAACCGAGCGTATTCGCCAGCAGGAAGATGAATGTGGTCTCCACCGGATTGGTGTGGCATCCGAAAGCCATCAATGCAATCCAGAATCCCAATCCGGTCGAGATGTTGAGCACCAATGCGCCGAGGATGCCGAAGGCCAGCTCCTTCGGGTGGGACAACACGTTGACGAGACTGCGTGCGTAGGACTTGACGATGGGCAGGTACTTCTCCGTGACGATGTGCCGCACCGGGGGAATGGCCATGGCCGCGGAAATCACCAATGCGACGATGGTGATCACCAAAATCAGCGTGTTGGTGGGAATCATGCCGGACAGTGTGTTGCGTCCGGTGAAGATGCCGATCAGCAGCAGCAGAATGATGGTGGTGCCGCCCTGCACCGCCCATACGGCGCTCATGATGGCGGTGGCCGCGGTATTGCGGTAGCCGCTCTTGCGCAGGAACTGCAGGTTGACAAAGGCCGGGCCGACGCCGGCGGGCATGGAGACCGCGGTGAAGCCCGAAGCCATTTGGGAACAGTACAAGCCGATCGGATTGCGTTTATCGGCATCCATGAAACAGCCAAGGGTCATGGCCGATCCGAACCAAGCCAGCAGTCCGAACAGCACGCATACCAGAGCCATGGCGATGTTGGCCTCTTTGACCGCCTTGATCATTTCGGCCGGTTGAATCTGGGTGAACACCACATACACGGCGACGACCAGCAGCGCGATCGCGATGAAGGAACGGAAACTGAACCGCGACAGCGTAACCGTTTCCATGGAATCCGCGACCTCCTGCGGAGCCAAAGCCGCGATACGGGAACGCAGCGTGTTGAGCATGTGCTTGTCGCAGGTGGGCAGGGCGCGTATCGCCGCCGGAACCGCCGCCTTCTGGATGAATGGCGCCAGGTCGATCAGTTGCTCGTCGCCCCACGTCCTGCGGGCGCATGCGATCGCACGGTCGATGCCGTTCAGCGCGCCGAGCAGAACCAGCAGCTGTACTTTGTCCAGCGCATAGTTTGGCGGCGCGCTGCCATAGTCGCCATTCTGCCATCCTGCGATCACCGGCTGTCCGTTTTCCATGCGCGACAACGTTTCGGGAGTGATTCGACGATGGGTGAAGCCGTGCCGGTGCGCTTCGGACAGATAGGTCATGAACAATTCCATGTCATGGTCGGACATGGTGTTCGGATTGCATTCCAAGGGCATGTGGTCGCGGTGAAACACCAGAATGGACGATTCGCTGCTGTCTGCGACTCCGTAGACTCCCGGCACCGTCAATCCGGCGTTCTGCAGGCCGAGAATCATCGCGTAATGGTGGTGGATGGCGTCGAAGGAGGAACGGTCACGGCGCATGGAGACCCCGGTCAGCCTGACCCATTGCCATAGCTGGTTGAGATAGCCTGCCATATGCACTTGGTTATCGAGAACGGATACCGTGTATTGGTGGCTGTCGACGTCGATGGCGTCGTAGATGCGTGAGTTCTCGGTCAGATCATCGTCCAATGTGGTCTTCAGCATGCCGGAATCGGTGTAGGTCGCGAGCCTGCGGGAGAGCGACGCCACGTCGATGCCGATGGAACGGAGCGCCTGCGCCACCTGGTTGCCCCAAGCTCCGTTGGTCTGTGTGCCGAGCATGAAACGGATCAGCATGCCCAAGGCACGTCCCGCGGCAAAGGAGACCAGCACGCCGGAAAGCGAATTCCATGACAGCACCACGAACAGCACGGCGACCGTGTAGAGGATGTTCCAGCCCCATTTGGCGCCGGAACGGGTGCGACGCGGTCCGGCGACGGTAAGGAATGAGGCCATCGCCGCATAAAAATCGGGAAGCAGTCCGGTTCCCACGGAAGTGCCGTTGGACATCATGGACATGATGAGGGTGTCATTGCCCGAGCCGCTGATAAGAGCGGATATGCCCCATATCGCAGCGAAACCGAGAATAAGGGCGATGGCGGAAACCACACTTTGCAGCCATTCCTTGGCGATGAGCAGCTGGATAAGCACGCTGACGGTAATGAAAACTATGGCGATCTGCTGCAACAGCGATGTCGGCACATCCATGAGCCAACTGACCACGTGGCCCGCGGAACGCACGTCAGACTCCACTCCGGAGGTGGTGCCATGCAAGTAGATGGAGAACAGGATGACGGCCGCGCCGACAAGCACGGCGAACAGCGCATGGAGCAGATCCGCGAAATCGCGGTTCCGTTTCGGCGGAACATCCTCAATGCGCGTTTCGTGTTTGCTGGTTGGGAAGTCGTGAGACACTATTGACCTGCTTTATAGGTACGTGGGTGAATACGTCCGGGTGACATGCACCTATTATCGTCTCCGATGATACGCCTTGGGGCGGCTGTGTGAAAACACAGCCGCCCCAAGGCGTATCATCCGCAAGATGAGTGTGGCGATGCGTTATCAGCGGTCGAAGTCAACCAGCTTGCTGGCAACTCCGGTGTATGTCGCCGGAGTCAACGCCTTGAGACGCGCCGCAGTGGCTTTGTCGAAGGCCTGCTGGTCGATGAACCGTTCGACGTCATCCTTGGAGATCTCGTGACCGCGCATGAGCTCCTTGACCTTCTCGTACGGCTTATCCATACCCGGCAGTCCTGCAAGCTCGCAGGCGCGCATGGCGGTCTGGATCGGCTCGCCGAGCACCTCCCAATTGGAATCGAGCTCGGCCTGGATGGCAACATCGTTCGGATGGATGGAGTTCAGACCACCCATCAGATTGTTCAACGCCAGCAGCGAATAACCCAGCGCGGAGCCGATGTTGCGCTGCGTGGTGGAGTCGGTCAGATCGCGCTGCCAACGCGATTCGACCAGCGTCGCCGACAAAGTGTCCAATAGTGAGCAGGAGATCTCCAGATTGGCTTCGGCGTTCTCGAAACGAATCGGATTGACCTTGTGCGGCATGGTGGAGGAACCGGTCGCGCCCTTGACCGGTACCTGCGCGAACACGCCACGGGAGATGTACATCCACACGTCCACACACAGGTTGTGCAGGATACGGTTGGTGTGGCTGATGGTACCGTACAGTTCAGCCTGCCAATCATGCGATTCGATCTGCGTGGTCAACGGATTCCACGTCAGACCCATACGGTTGGTGACGAACTCGCGGGAGACGGCCACCCAGTCAACATCAGGGCAGGCGGCCAGATGCGCACCGAACGTGCCGGTCGCGCCATTGATCTTACCGAGATATTCCTGGGCCTTGACCTTGTTGAGCTGACGGTTCAGACGATACACATAAACAGCCAGTTCCTTGCCCAGCGTGGTCGGCGTGGCAGGCTGTCCATGGGTCAGCGACAGCATGGCCTTGTCGCGGTAGGCGTCGGCCTTCTGTGCCAGATGGTCGACAATGGCCTGGGCTGCGGGCAGCCACACCTGCTCCACACCGTTCTTCACGCAACGGGCGATGGACAGGTTGTTGATATCCTCGGACGTGCAGGCAAAATGCACGAGAGTCTTCAATCCGGTCAGCTGGGTGTCATGACCCAACACATCGGCGGCCTTCTCCAGCTGGTCGTCGATGTAATACTCCACGGCCTTCACATCATGGTGGGTCTTAGCCTCATAAGCGGCATGCTGGGCAATGCCTTCGGCTCCGAAATTCTCCGGAATGGAACGCAGATACGCCTGCTCATCATCGGTGAGCGGCTTGACACCCGGAACGATGGTCTGATTGCCGTTGCCCTCGAAACCGTTGGCAAGCAGAATCATCCACTCGACTTCGACGCGCATGCGCTCGCGGTTCAACGCCGGTTCGCTCATGTATTCGACAAGGGGAGCGGTCTGCTTGTGGTAGCGGCCGTCAAGAGGGGTCAGTGCGATTGCGGGGGAGATGTCAGTAAGCTTCATAGACAACAGCATACGTTCAGCCGTGAACCATTGGTCCCGTCATTTGCTGATGCGTCCCTCATAGTACTGGACCTCCTCCAGCTCGCCTTCCACGACCTCTTGGAAATGACGGTCATGGTCCAGCACGGATTTGTTTCCGGTGTCGTAGGCGTACCGGTATCCCGCTTCATGGTATTTCGGGTAGTGCGTGGAGTTCTTCTCCCCAGACGAATCACTGACTTCGGCTCCTGGAAAAGCCCTCTTCGGCGCATCCTCCTCATGGACGGAGCATCGTATGGTGAGCCAGTTCTCCGTATGGGGGTTAGCCTCCCCGTCAAGTGCCGCGATGCCTTCATCATCCATCTCGATGGCGGTGACCCGTGTTTTCTCGGGAATCTCGAAATTCGCTATCGGGGAGCCAAGCGTGGCGATATGTTGGATGTCGTATTTATCTTGGAAATCCGTCGCCGCCGCTGCCGCGATGATGCCGCCCTGCGAATGGCCGACGATTTCCACGGGATCATCCGGCTGGATGCCGGCCTGTTTCATGGTCTCATCCAGGAAACGGAGGCTTTCCGCGGTTCCGCGCTGCCGCTCATCGGCACTCATCAGCTCGAAATTGGTGTACCAGTCCATAGGCGAATCGTGATTGCCGTCGGTCCCGGGAATGATGATCCTCCAAGCATATGTGCCATCGGCTTTGCGGTACTTGCAGCATGCGATGGTTCCGTATTCCAGACCGCTTTCACGTTCGCCGTTGAGAGGTCCTTCGGACAGCCGCCGTTGGTCGGCGATGGCGTCCTTCGTGCTTGTACCGCCTCTGACCACTTTGGTTTTCGGATACACACGGGTTACGGAGAGATTGTCTCCATGGTCTTTGTCGAAGTACGGTATGAGCAGTCTGTCGATTTTCTTAAGACCGCGATTGACCGAGCCTTTGCCGGAAAGCCCCTCTGCTATAGCCGCTCCCGGTTTGGTGACCATGAATAAGGTTTTCGTGATGTATTCCAGGATGGACGTGTCTTTTGAAGGCCGTTCCTGTATGTTCAATCGGCTCGCATGCTCTCCGAGGACGCTCACGAAGCTTTCCTGCATCCATGCGGTGGATTCCACAAGATAGAATTTGTTGAATTTCCCCTCTTTGGCGTAACTGCGTCTTACCCCCATCAGTGCGCTGGCGGTCAAGGCGAGAATCGCGGATTCCCGTGATGACATGAAAAGCCCTCGCAACATGATATTCAGCCCTTTCCTGCTGGCTTCCTCAGCTTGGGCGTATAAGGATTGGGCTTGTGCGATCAATGAGGATAGCTCATTAAGCTGGGATGCCATGGATTGCAGGGCCTCGGCATGCGCTTCGCAACGTCCGAGCAGCTGCCGGTACGGCAATTCGATATGGTCCTGCGCCGTACACCGTGGACTTGCCCCGGTCAAAGCGGACAGGAGCGGTGTGGCGCGAGGGTGGATTTTGAGTTCATAGCCTGCGGCAATGAAGGATCTACGGGAAGTGCCAAGACGATTCGCTTGGTCTCTGAGGATTCTTGAAGCATTGAAGTATTCCCGGTATTCGGCGGTGGTGAATCTCTTTCCGCCAACGATGCGGGCCGTCACTCGTTGGTTCATGCCGCACCTGCCGACCAGAGAAGACGTGACGTGGCGATCATATCATCACGTAGCAGAGCGGATTGCCGTGCGATGCGATCGAGACGGGTGCGGTATTCCTCGGCCGCGGTGCCGGTCCAGTCGGCCAGTCTGTTGGAGGCTATTGCCGCATCAAGTCCATCGAGAAGCCGTGACGCGGTAACAAGTTTCGCATTGATCAATGTTTGGGTGGTCCGCACGCCAATTCGGCAACGACAGGACATTCCCGACAGGGATGCCAACGAATTGAAGGCTGCGACGCCTGGGGCGGCACCAAGAAAAGCATTTGAAACGTTCATGGCAGCCATTTGACCACATTCGGCGTTGACGCCAATCGGAAAACAGAGCTTGTGGTCAAAGAACGAGTCTATGAAAAACCGTCGGCGTGTCGTTATTGGAAAAACAACGAAAACCACGTCGACGGCATGTGGATAACTATATTCGAAAAAGCCCCCTACCAGGGTTTGGTCTGCGAGGATGACGTGCTTGGGTTCTTTTTCGCAGCCGAACCTGAATCGTCATTGGGATCCGATTGCGTGGATTGGGCGTTCTGAGCCAATAGCTCCTCTATTTTCCGACGTTGTTCGTCGGATAGGTTTTCGTCGTTCTTGTGACTTGATTTACCCGATTCCTGAGCGTCGGCGGTGTTTGAATCCGTGGAAGCGGACTGATCGCTCTGCTCGGCTTTGATCTTCTTGGACGCGTGATCCGTAAGCTGGCTGGAAACATGACTGTTATGCTCGATTGATTCGCGCACTTGGGGCAGCAGCAGCGGCTTCATGGCTGATGCCTCGTTGAATTGGGCGTCCGTCTGCTGTTGCCTGGTGTGCAGCTTGTCCCAATCGGCATCGTCTTTTCTGCTGGTCGAGATGTTCTCCTGCAGGCTTTGCGTGGCCTGGTTGTAGCTATTGACGGCTGCGAGATTCACTATGGCCCATAGGGCGGCCATGACCAGCAACGCCGCCATGACGGCCAAAACGATGCGAACCGTCAGCGAGGCACGCGGTTTCATGGTTGTTCTGGTCATAGCAAACTCCTCGACTGAATTATCCAAGCCCCCAATTCGCATGCGAGCAGCAGCAGCGTGACGATGGCCAGTGGCCATACGACGGGCATCGTCCTGGTGCGCTTCTTGGTGGTTTGGGTGACTCGCCACTTATCGGACGCTTCCTTGGACACGCCGTCACGCATGGTGTTGGAGGCGTTCAACACCAGCGCGGTACCGCTCAACTCGTCGGCGATGGACGCCATCTCATCCTTGTTCATGCGTGACACTCCGGGTTTGCCGGTATCAGGGTCGGTGACCCACTGGTCCGCATTTCCATCGACGCCGTCGGCGATTACGGGAATGTTGCCTCCCTGCTCGCTGCCGATGGCTACGGTGAAGGCATCGGATAGGTATCGTCGCAATGATGAGAACGTGCGCCGTGCCTTTGATGAGGTCTGTTCTCCATCGGAAAACAGGTACAGCACGATCGCATCATCGGGATGCTGATCATGAATGGACTTGCAGGTCAGCAGCAGCTGGTCGATAGGGGCATCCAACGTCGAACCGGCCGAAACGGAAGTCGCCTCGGGCGCGAGTGTATCCGCCCAATTGTCGATCGCGTTTGAATCCGGGGTCAACGGCACGTCCAACGTGCCGGAAGCTCCGAATCGCAAAGCGGCGAAACTGGAATTGGGATATAGCGCGGTGACGTCCTTCACGGCTTGTTTTGCCACGTCGAGACGGCTTGACTGTTCGGCTGAACCATATTGCGCGTCTTTGACGGCCATGGAACCGGTCACGTCAACGGCCACCACCACGTCGGTGGCGTTCACCGCACGGCTATTGGTCGGCGCCACGATACTGGGCGTCAATGCCATGACCGACACCGTCAGACAAAGCAATACGCGCCGAACGCATGCCCAAACGGTTTCGTCGCTGTCAGCGCGGCGACGAACATGCAATACGATCTGCGCAATGGCGCAGGCCAGCAGAACCACGGCGACGGCTCCGCCGACAGGCCAACCCAAAGCAGGGGAAAGCGTCAGATGGTTCATCTCCTCAACCTCCAAGCCAATGCCAGCCAGACCATCAAAACGATGGCCAAGGCCAGTGTCCACCATCCGGGAGCATCCACCATGGCGGCCTTGTTGCTCGACTCGTTTTCATGGTTCCGCCGAGATTCGATTTCCTTGACCAGCGAAGAGACGGATGCTCCATTCGATTGGGTGAGAAACACCCCATGATGAGCTTCGATGGCGGATTTGAATTCCTGGGTGGTCTCGTCGGCCTCGCTCTGCTTCGGTCCGGAAAACAATCCATCCACGGTGATTTGGGCCTGCTTGGTCAGGTTCAGCGCCTCGTCAAGCGTATAGGTTGGTTTTCCGGAAACGACGTTGTCCGTGGCAAGCACGATGGATGCGGCGCGCTGACGCTCGGCATTGTCGGCGCTTGCGTTCCCATAGGCGAATCCGGGAAGCATGGCCGCGCAGCTCACCACGCCATCGCCAATCAGCGAAGTGGACTCCTTACGGTTCTGCGTGCCTTCCAGCCAGTCGGAAATCGCCTGATAATCGCTGTCCTTCATCTTGTCGATATCGTCTTGGGACTCGACGCCTGCGAGGATGCTGCTGGCTTTGTCAAGCTGTTTGGACACCAGTTCGTAGTCGTCGGTCAACGGAAAAACGGTACGTGACGTCGAATTGAAGATGCTCAGGCCGATTCTCTCGCCCTTGAAGCTGTCGACGAGTTGACGGTAGGTGTCGATGACCTCGCGGTCGTAGGGGAGCGCCGAGCCGGAAACATCCAAGCACAGCACGATGTCTCGGCTGCTGGCCTTCTCCTCGCCTTCATCCACGGTGCTGGGACGTGCCACCAGAGCCGTGGCGAGTGCCAACGCGACCACTAGAAGAATCACCGCCAAACGTGAAAGAACCCTCCACTGGCGGAATAATCTCGATGCGGATTCCGTGTTGAGGTCATCATCCAGGCTGAAGGTGCGGGCACTCTCGATGTCATCGGTTTTGTGGCGCGCGGCCACCAGCAACGTGACGCCGGCAACGGCCAGCACCACGATGACGCCTGCCAGAAAGACCCAAGGCCAATGCCATGACAGTTGCATCTATCGCCACCTTTCCACAAGATTGGCCACCCATTCGCCAGCCTGCTCGACCGTGGCCTGCCTGGCGATGTGATTGCGCTCGGCATCCGCGAATTCCGGCGGATACAATGCCTCGATGGTTTGCCTGAGCAAGGTGAGACCCTGCTGGTTCCCCGTGGTCCGAGGCGTCTCTTCGATGTCGGTGAGCGTCTGGTTGCGCACGTCCGTTCCGGTGGCAGTGGAAGCAAAATCCCTGGCGATTGCGGCCAGCTGTGCGAAAGCCTCCTCGCGCTCCAGCTCCCCCCGGGCATGGCGGGACACAACATCATCGATACGCTGATGCCAGACGGTTTTGCCGGCAAGCGCGTCATGTCGGCCGCGATTGACTATTTTTGCGGGCTTCCGGCTCGGCCGGGCAAGCCAGACCACAAGAGCCACCAAAACGACGGCAAGCAACAGACAGACCGCGATGACGACGGCCAAACCGTTCTCAAGATGAATCTGGTCCTTGATGACGAGGTCATCCTCGGCAAGGAAGAGCATCATGCCTTGTCTCCCAACGACAATACGGACGGGGCTCTCAATTGGTTACGTGTGGACTGGGCCAAAGCCGTGGAAACCATGCGCACGAACTCATGGAACATGCGTTCGCTGGAATCGGATCGGATTACCGTCGAGCCACAGCGATTCAGCTCATGGCGAATGGACGCAGACAGGTATTCGCGATGCGTTCGCACTTGCCCAGCTGTGTTTCCCCTACGCAGGAACGCAGGCACGCGTCGTTTTCCAGCCCCGTCAAGCACCACGCGCGCATGGCTGACATCAAACGGATTGATGGTGGCCACATCGATGAGCACCATCGGATGTGTCCTTGCAATCGTGCGGATGGCGCTCAAATGCCGTTCCTCCAACGCATGCTCCTCGGTGGCGATGACGACCAGCGCCTCTTTGTCCCGAATGCGGCGCGCGTATTCCAGCAACGCGTCGATATTGCGGGGCCTGGTCCATTCGCGCTGCAATGCCGTATCCAAGGTTCGTTCGAACTGCGCCAGGCCACCGTTGAACGGCACCCGGGTGATGGAAGCGCTGTCGCCGAACACCATGGACACTTCGTCGCCTCGGCGCAGGCTGAGCGCGGCGAACATGCATAAGGCATTTGCCGCCACCTGATACGCCTGTTCCGAGGAAGGGCATGTGGCGGTCATCTCCTGTCCGACGTCAAGCAGCAACCATGCCTTCGAAGTGGAGGGACGCTCACGCTGCACCACCATTGGACGTCCCGCTCGGGCACTGGTCTTCCAATCGATGCGTTTCGCCTCGTCTCCCGGCTCATAGGCGTGGATATCCACGACATCGTCGGCGCCGAAGCGTTTGTTCGATGCGTGCGCGCCTTCGAGTATGCCGAGCGCCTTGCGTACCGTCGGCAGACTCAGCGTGGTTCCAAGCGTCTCGATTTTTCTGCGGATCGGATCGTCGGAACGGATCTGGTCGATCATGGAACGGGGACCGCCTGCACGATCGAATCCACCACCTGGTCGCTGGTGACGCCATCGGCAAGTGCTTCGAACGTCATCAGAATACGATGGCGCAACACTTCGTGGGCGAACGCCTTCACATCCTCAGGAATGACGTAATCTCGTCCCTGCAGGAGCGCGTTGGCCTGTCCTATGCGCACCAGCGCGATGGACGCGCGCGGCGAGGCGCCCAGCCTGACGAGCGAGGAAAGTCCTTGGACGGGCTTGGTTCCAACGCCACGGGAGGTGGCCGCGATATTGACCGCATACTGCATGATCGCATCGGACACGTGCACACGACGTGCCGCGGAACGCAGGAATTCGACGTCGCTGATGGAAACGGTGTCACCGGTGAGCGCGTGCTGGTCTACGGTATCGGAGCCGCGGCGGGTCAGCATGGCGAGCATGCGTTGCTCTTCCTGCGCTGTCGGATAGGTCAGTACGGCCTTCATCATGAAACGGTCCATCTGCGCCTCGGGAAGATTGAAGGTGCCCTCTTCCTCGATTGGATTCTGCGTTGCGATGACCATGAATGGTTTCGGCAGCGCGATGCGTTGGCCTCCGATGGTGGTCGCGCCCTCCGCCATGGCTTCAAGCATGGCGGACTGGGTCTTCGCGTTGGAACGATTGATTTCGTCGAGCAGCACGAAATTGGCGTGGATCGGGCCGATCTGCGTGGAGAATTTCTGCGTGGCGAAATCGAAGACCTGAGTGCCGACCAGGTCCGAAGGCATCAGATCGGGAGTGCATTGCACACGTTTGAACGAGCCGGACACCGAAGTGGCCAAGGTCTGCGCGGCAGTGGTTTTTGCCAGACCCGGGACGGATTCGATGAGGATATGACCGCCGGCCACCAAAGTGGTGATCAGCGATTCACGAAGATTGTCCTGTCCGACCAGGGTCTGCGCGAAACGTCCGCGAATCTGCGAACCGATGTTCCTGGCGCGTGCGATGTCTTCGGCCGACAGCGTGGTTGGTCTTGCGGCTGCGGGCATGGGGATGGGTGCCGGTGCTGGCGCCGGATTCTTTGGAGGGAATAAAGCCATGGTTGCTACTCTAACGGGTCAAGCTGACGGGAGGGTCCAATCCACCGGCTGTTCTCCTGCTTCGATTAGCGCCTGATTGGCGCGGGAGAACGGTTTCGAGCCGAAAAATCCGTAGCGGGCGGACATCGGACTTGGATGGGGGGATTTGATGATGAAAGCGTTGGTGAGCAGGGGCTCCAACGTCTGCGCCTTTCGTCCCCACAGAATCGCGACCAGAGGCTTGACGCTGCCGTCAGGCCGGCGGCGATTGTTCAATGCGCTGATGGCCGCGTCGGTGACCACTTCCCAGCCTCGCCCCTGATGGCTTCCCGGCTTTCCCGGTTCGACGGTCAGACATCTGTTGAGCAGCATGACGCCCTGTTTGGTCCAGGGTGTCAGGTCGCCGTTGGCCGGCATGGGCACGCCCAGATCGTCGGTCAGCTCGGTGTAGATGTTCGCCAGACTGCGCGGAATGGGCTTGACGTCCGGTGCCACGCAGAAGCTCAGTCCCACCGGATGGCTCGGCGTGGGGTAGGGATCCTGGCCGACGATAAGCACTTTGATGTCGTCGAATGGAATGGTAAACGCGCGCAGAATGTTCCTGCTGGCCGGAAGGTACTTACGTCCCGCCGCGATTTCCGACCTCAGAAAGTCTCCCATGAGATGTATCTGGGGTTCGACATCGGCGAGGGCCTGGGCCCATCCGGGCTCCACAAGATCCTTCAATGGTTTGATATGAGTCATACTTTCCCACTGTACGACGTGCCCTGTGGATGTCCATGCCGATTCCATGCGGAAACGTGTCGAATACGCGCAAAATCGACGATGCTGATTGTGGGCTGACTGCACGGGCCGGTACACTGGGGCGGTAAGTGTGAGAAATGAGGTTGCAGAAAATGGCTAAGCAGGACAAGGAGACCTACGAATCCTACGCCAAGGATATGTTCGACAATCCTCCGGCGGGACCGATGGGCGTGCACCGTGGCGCACGTTCCATGGCGTCCAGGGCTCTGCCGTATGTGATTGTCGTGATTGTGGCTCTGCTCGCCGGCCTGCTGTTCTGGGGAGTCTATTCTGGTGAGATCAGCAACCTGAGAATGCCTTGGTCGGCCAAGGAGGACTCTTCATCGTCCGTCTCCACGGCGGATAAGGCGGATAAGAAGACGGACGACACGTCCAAAGACGCCAAGACGGAGAACAAGAAGTCCGAGGACGGCAAGAAGACCAGTACTTCGGATGGCCAGTCGAAGGACGCTTCGGACGCCAACCAGAACGCGGAACAGAATAACGATCAGAACAATGGCCAGGATGCGGCTTCTGAGCAGAGCGTGAATCTGGCCACCGAGATCCGCGTGGTGAACGCCACCAGCATCACCGGTTACGCCAAGAGCAAGGCCGATGCCCTGACCCAGGCCGGATACACCAGCGTGACGCCCAGCAATCCGACCGGCAACGTTCCCAGCCAGACGGTTGTCTGGTATCAGAATGAGGCCGACAAGGCGACGGCGGAGAATGTCGCGCAGACGCTGGGAATCTCCAATGTCCAGCAGAGCAGCGGATTGGTCACGCCGATCGTTGTGGTGCTGTTGAACTGAAAAAACGCCGTCCGAACCGGTTTGGAACCTCGCCCGAACATAGGCGAGGTTCTTTTATTTTCTTGGAAATCCGGCGTTTTTCAAGTTGATTCGATGCGACTGACATCTTGCTCACAGCGCAAAGAACGTCATCGGGTTTGGCACTCTCGACGTGAGAGTGCTAATCTGCGAATTAGCACTCGACGAGTGAGAGTGATAACTAGCGGCTGACGGCTGGTTCTGATTGTCGCTCCGAAGGTGGAAATAATACCGTGTAGCCATATGTGGAGGAACAATGGCAAAGATGATTGCATATGACGACGAAGCTCGTCAGGGAATGCTCGCGGGTCTCGACAAGCTCGCTGACACCGTCAAGGTAACCCTTGGTCCGAAGGGCCGCAATGTGGTGCTTGACAAGACCTACGGCGCTCCGACCATCACCAACGATGGCGTTTCCATTGCAAAGGAAATCGATCTGGACGATCCGTATGAGCGTATCGGCGCCGAACTGGTCAAGGAAGTCGCCAAGAAGACCGATGACGTCGCAGGCGACGGCACCACCACCGCAACCGTGCTGGCCCAGTCCCTGGTGCACGAGGGTCTGAAGAACGTCACCGCCGGTTCCAACCCGATCGCGCTGCGTCGTGGCATCGAGAAGGCCGCCGACGCCATCGTCAAGGAACTCGTCGCAGCGGCCAAGGACGTTGAGACCAAGGACCAGATCGCTGCCACCGCAACGATCTCCGCCGCTGATCCGGAAGTCGGCGAGAAGATCGCCGAAGCTCTGGACAAGGTCGGCCAGGATGGCGTCGTGACCGTCGAGGACAACAACCGCTTCGGTCTTGACCTTGACTTCACCGAGGGCATGCGCTTCGACAAGGGCTACATCGCTCCGTACTTCGTGACCAACGCCGAGGACCAGACCGCCGTTCTCGAGGATCCGTACATCCTCCTGACCTCCGGCAAGCTGAGCTCCCAGCAGGATGTCGTCCACATCGCCGAGTTGGTTATGAAGACCGGCAAGCCGCTGCTGATCATCGCTGAGGACGTTGACGGCGAGGCTCTGCCGACCCTGATTCTGAACAACATCCGCGGCACCTTCAAGTCCTGCGCCGTCAAGGCTCCGGGCTTCGGCGACCGCCGTAAGGCCATGCTGCAGGATATGGCCATCCTGACCGGTGCCCAGGTGGTGTCCGATGAGCTGGGCCTGAAGCTCGACTCCGTCGACATGTCCGTGCTTGGCACCGCCAAGAAGGTCATCGTCTCCAAGGATGAGACCACCATCGTGTCCGGTGGCGGCTCCAAGGAGGACGTGGCCGCTCGCGTCGCTCAGATCCGTGGCGAGATCGCCAACACCGATTCCGATTACGATCGCGAGAAGCTGCAGGAGCGCCTGGCCAAGCTGGCCGGCGGTGTCGCCGTCATCAAGGTCGGCGCTGCCACCGAAGTCGAGGCCAAGGAACGCAAGCACCGCATCGAGGATGCCGTGCGCAACGCCAAGGCCGCTATCGAGGAAGGTCTGCTGCCGGGCGGCGGTGTCGCCCTGATCCAGGCTGCTGCCAAGGCCAAGGACGACGTCAAGCTCGAAGGCGACGAGGCCACCGGTGCCGCGATCGTGTTCCGTGCCGTCGAAGCCCCGATCAAGCAGATCGCCGAAAACGCTGGCCTGTCCGGCGACGTGGTGATCGACAAGGTTCGCTCCCTGCCTGACGGCCAGGGCCTGAACGCAGCCACCAACGAGTACGAGGACCTGCTGGCCGCAGGCGTCACCGACCCGGTCAAGGTGACTCGTTCCGCTCTGCAGAACGCAGCTTCCATCGCTGGACTGTTCCTGACCACCGAAGCCGTGGTGGCCAACAAGCCGGAACCGCCGGCAGCCGCTCCGGCAGCTGGCGCCGACATGGGCTACTGATCGAAAGACCGGAAGCTTCCATAAGCTCAAATAGCTGATATGAGGCCCGCTTCCCGATGGGGAGCGGGCCTTTGCTTATCTGGAAGGCGCCTTACGCGCGCTTTCTACTGCGCGAACAAACGCGACGCCTGCATTTCGGTCTCCGAATACAACGTGGAGGCCTGCATCAATGCGCGCTGGATTGATTCAAGCGACTGCTCCATCTGCTGCTGCGCGGCACGCCACTGTTCGGCGACCGCTGTGAACTGCGTCGCAGCCCCGCCGCGCCAAACGCTCTGCAGATTGTTGAGATTGCCGTACATGCCCTGCACGGCCTGTCGGATGGATTGGATGGAGGCGTTGACGGCGGCGCTCGAGGACTGAATCTGCTCGCTGTCGACTTGATACTGTGGCATGTGCCGGTCCTTTCAATGATGATTGGTGTGTTTCTCCATGCGATCGCGGTTGGCGCAACCGGACGGTACAGTGGATGCTATGTCATCAGTGAGCGTGTGCAACGAAAAAAACGGAGCTGTGGTCGGAGAACATATGCATTTGGGTTCCGTCGGCGTGTCGCGAAACGGCGGCAGAACGGCAAAAAGTTGGAATATCGCGATTTGCATGTTGCTGGCGAGCGTGCTGGGTTTGTGTTTGATGCTGTGGATAACTCCGCCGGTCCATGCGGATGACAGTGCCGGATTGGGCATTACAGCCACGGACGACATCACCGACACGCAGAATCTGCTCGGTTCGAATGTCTCGGAGATCACGGACGCCATCAACCAGACGAAAAAGGAGACCGGCGTCACCGTCCGTTTGGTGTATCTGGACAGTTTCAACGCCAAGGGCAAGCCGGATAAATGGGTGAGCGCGCTGCTGGAATCGTTGAACCCGAAACCGAATACCGTGATGTTGGCGGTTGCCTCGAATGACGGTAATCTGGTGGTGGCCGTGTCTTCGAACTCGGAGGAATGGCTGAAGAAGAAGTCGACCGTCGACGCGCTGTCCGATGCCGCGCAAAAACCGTTGATGGAAAGCGATCCGGACTGGGCGAAGTCCGCGACCGACATGATGAATCAGATTTCGGTGCAGAAAAAGACCTCGACTTCGTCGCGGACCATATGGATTGGCGTGGGAGGATTCGCCGGCGCGCTGCTGCTTCTGGTGGTGATTCTGGTGGTGTTCCATATCCTGCGCAAGAAGGGCGTGATCGGGCATCGGCGTAAGGGCCGCCATAGCGGCCGTCATGGTGCGGTCGCCGAACGTATCCAACCGGTCAAAGAGTGGGGCGCCGAATCGGAAAACGAGGATTATGTCAATCCGGATACCGCTTCAACGCAAGATTCAGAATCCGTTCAGGAAACATCCAGTGAAGGGAGCGATGCTTAAGCCATGAGCAAGCCTATTGAAGCATCCATTGTCGTTGTCGATGACGAGCCGTCCATCCGAGAGCTGCTGGTGGCATCCCTGCATTTCGCCGGTTTCGAAGTGAACACGGCCGCTTCGGGATCCGAAGCCATCGAGGTCATCGAAAGGCTGCAGCCGGATCTGATCGTGCTTGATGTGATGCTTCCGGACATCGATGGGTTCACGGTGACCCGACGCATCAGGCAGGAAGGCATCACCACGCCGGTGCTGTACCTGACCGCTCGCGATGACACCCAAGACAAGGTCATGGGGCTTACCGTGGGAGGCGACGACTATGTGACCAAGCCGTTCAGCCTCGAAGAGGTCGTGGCCCGAATCCGCGCCATCCTGCGTCGCACCCAGCAGCAGGTGGAGGACGATCCGATCATCCGTGTGGGCGATCTCGAAATCAACGAGGACTCGCACGACGTGTCCCGAGCCGGACAGCCAATCGACCTGAGCCCCACCGAATACAAGCTTCTTCGCTACCTCATGGACAATGAAGGCCGCGTGCTGTCCAAGGCGCAGATTCTCGATCACGTGTGGCAATACGATTGGGGCGGGGACGCGGCCATCGTCGAATCGTACATCTCCTATCTTCGCAAGAAGGTCGATGGCATCGTCATCGAGGATGAGAACGGCGACAAGCACAAGGTAACGCCGCTGATCGAAACCAAGCGCGGCATTGGCTATATGATTCGCGCTCCCAAGAACTAGATTCAGCCATGAGCAAGAATCCCAATTCGCCGTCTACGGGCCACGCCTCCAATCCTTCGGCCATTCCGGCCCCCATGCAGCCTCCCCGGTCGCTGCCGAAGCAGAACAAGGTATGGAGCCGTTTCACCCGCAGGATTCAAGCGATTCCGCTGAGCACGAAACTGGTCACCTGCATCATCGTGCTGTTGACCATCGGCACCATCGGCATCTCCTTTTCCATCCGTACGTTGGTGGGCAATTATCTGCTGCAGAAGACCGATACGCAGCTGATCAACCAAGCCCAGCTGATTTTCAACAGCATGGACTCGCTCAGCAGCGACACCGGCGATGACGGGCGCAGCCTCATGAACACGTATTACGTGGAGGTGCGCGACAGCGAATACAAAAGCACGGGTGCCGGATCGGTGCCCATGCTCCGTGACGGAGTGGTTTCGGAACCAAGTCTGCCGGCCGACGGCAGCATCGACGGCGTCACTCTTGGACAGCCATTCACGACACGTGCGGTGGTGCACATCACCACAAGCTGCACCCCGGATCATTCCATCATGCAGGCCGCGCAGTCGCCATGGCGTGTTGTCGCGTTGCCTTGGAACGAGAAGACACGGACCGGGCAAGTCAAGGACAGTGGCGTCGTGTTCATCGGCCTGTCGTTGAGCGATCAGATCGACACGGCCAACACATTGACGCGATTCTGCGCGATGGTGGGCATCGCGGTGGTGCTGATCGGCGCGATACTCGGCACCATTCTGGTGCAAAGCACGCTCGCGCCCTTGAAGCGGATTGAAAAGACCGCCGCGAAAATCGCCGCGGGAGATCTCAGCCAACGTGTGCCAGACCTGCCGGAAAGCACGGAGGTCGGCTCTCTGTCCATGTCGCTGAACACCATGCTGACACGCATCGAGGAGAGCTTCCACGCGCAGGAAGAGACCACCGAAAAAATGAAGCGGTTCGTCTCGGACGCCAGTCACGAATTGCGTACGCCGCTCGCCGCCATTCACGGGTACGCCGAGCTGTACAAAATGCAGCGCGACATGCCTGGGGCTTTGGAGAGGGCTGACGAATCCATCGAACATATCGAGGCGTCCAGCGCGCGTATGACGGTTCTGGTGGAGGACCTGCTGTCTTTGGCTCGTTTGGACGAAGGACGTGGCATCGACATCACGCAGCAGGTGAAGCTGACCTCCGTGGTGCGCGACGCAGCCGATGACCTGCATGCGCTCGACCCCGACCGCGGCATTTCCTGCGGACAGGTCGTGCTCCAACCAGGTACCGATATGGACCATCCCGCCCAATTCGCCTTCCAAAATGGCCAGATGCCCCAGATTGAGTTGAAGGGTGATGCTTCGAGACTGCGTCAAGTGGTCACCAACATCGTGGGCAATATCCACCGGTATACGCCGGCGGACTCGCCTGTGGAGATCTCTATGGGTGTGCTCCCCGCGTCGATCAGTCCCGAATCCCTATCCCGTATGCCGTCCAACGAGCAGTCGCTTCGCCATCTGGTCGAAGCCATCGAAGTGGGGCAGTCCATGCAAGTGGGTATGAACTACGCGATTGTGCGATTCAGCGACCACGGTCCCGGCGTGCCGCCGGAGGCACGGTCGAAGATCTTCGAACGTTTCTACACCGCCGACCCGTCGCGTGCGCGTCAGAAGGGCGGTACGGGACTCGGCATGGCAATCGCGCAATCCGTGGTCAAGGCGCATCATGGATTCATCTGCGCATCCGGCAGCGAAGGAACGGGACTGACCCTGACGGTGGTGCTGCCGATCGCCCCGGTCGAACCCAAGCCGCAGCCGATTACGGCGAGCGAGAATCGAAAAAACGAAAAAAAGAATCGCAAATCAAAGAAATAACGCTCTTTTCCGTCGGGAAAGCAGACGCTATCGGCGCGGAAGGATGGGTGCGGCCCACCTCTTGCGCTAAACTGTATCTTTGGTTTGAAAATGGGCGAATGGTTTTACCTATTCGCGTGAAGGTATCTGATCAGCAAAATGTGAGGTGACAATGCCGAGCGGACGTGTTCGTTGGTTTGATGCGAACAAAGGCTATGGTTTCATTCAGACGGGTGAGAGCACGGATGATGTGTTCCTGCCCGCTGCCGCCCTTCCCGAGGGCGTGAAGACGCTGCGTAAGGGCGCCAAGGTCGAGTATTCCGTCATTGATGGTCGTCGTGGGCCGCAGGCGATGGGAGTGACGCTGGTTGCCTCGGCCCCGTCGCTGGTTAAAGCCACCCGTCCGAAGCCGGACGATATGGCCGCCATCGTGGAGGATCTGATCAAGCTGCTTGACTCCGCGGGCAATCAGCTTCGTCGACATCGCTATCCTTCACCGGCTGAAAGCAAGAAGCTCGCCACGCTTCTGCGCGCGGTCGCCGACAATTTCGACGTACAGGAATAGAGTTTCATGTCCGATACCACAATGGATCCCAAGGCAATCGCCCAAGCGGTCGCTGTCACAGTGTCCGACGAGGACGGTCAGGTCGGCGACTTCGTGGAAGCCATCGACCTGGGAGACAACGTCACCGATTTCCGCTTCGAATCCCGAGTACGCGGCTACGAAGGCTGGCAATGGTCGGTCACGTTATACCATGATGTCGAACTGGACCATTGGACGGTCAACGAATCATCCCTGGTCCCGACCGACAAGGCCCTGCGTCCGCCAAAATGGATTCCTTGGAAGGACCGTCTCGAGCCGGGCGATTTGGCGGTGACCGATTCAATCGGCACCGATCCCGATGACCCCCGCATGGAAGAGGGCTTCCGCAAGACGCAGGATGCCGAAACATCGGACGATACGGACGACAAACCGTCAGTCGCGGATGAAACCGTACAGGAACCGGCGATGGATGGAAACGCTTCGGATGAGTCTGAGAAGACGGACGTTTCGGAGGATTCCGAACAGCCTGTGACGTCCGAAGAGGATGTCGAAGAGGCGGTCGAGGAATTCGACCTGTCCCGCAGGCACGTGTTGACTCCGCTTGGCCGGTCGCAGACCGCAAAACGTTGGTACGAAGGCCCACATGGGCCAAAATCGCTATCCACCAAGACGGCCGACGGCAATCCTTGCTCCACATGCGGATTCTTCATTCCGCTGAAGGGTGAGTTGAACCTGCTGTTCGGCGTGTGCGCCAACAAGTGGAGCCCGGATGACGGCAGGGTCGTGTCCATCGATCATGGCTGCGGAGAGCATTCCGAAATCGATCCACCGGAGCCGTCGCATCTGTGGGTGCAGTCGAAGCCGGCGTTCGACGACATGCATATCGATATCATCGCCCAGGCGCCGCGTGACGAGCGGGGCTCCGTGGAGCTGATCGAACAGCTTTCGTCCGATGACGACCATAATCCGAATGAGGATGAGGAAGGTTCGGACGCGGACATCGAAGCCAACACCATCGACGACGACGCCAGCCAAGAGGATGTGCTTGAGCATGTGGCCTCCGACGATGCGCCTGAAGTAGAGACCACCGTCACCGTGGTCGACGAGAATAAGCCGGAAACGTCGGACGATACCGAATCGGCTGATACGGCTGAGCCGACTGAATCGGACGAGCCAGTCGAACAGACTGAACAGGTTGATTCCGCCGATTCCGTCAATTCCGCCGGGTCGGTTGAGCCGGTTGAACAGATGGATGAGACGGTAGTTGAGCCGACTGCTGAAACCACCGAGCAAACGGAAAACAAATCGATGGAAGACGAATCGGCGGAAACCGAGTCAACAGAAGCCGAGTCGGCGGAAACCGAACCGGCGGCGGCTGAAACAACGGAAAGCGAAATGACGGAAGCTGATTCGTCGGCTCAAGCCGAATCCGACGAATAATCGTCATCGTATATGAGAGGGCCACGTACCTGAATGTGTACGTGGCCCTCTCATATCTTGTTTTCTTTTTTATGCGGTCAGTGCACGACGGTGACGGTGCAGTCTGCGAAGTTGATGATCTGCTTGGAAACCGATCCAAGGAAATGCGCGTCCAGACCGGACAAGCCGCGCGAACCGACCACTAGATGACGTGCGTAGCGGGAAGCCGCGATAAGCCCCTTCGAGGCGGGAATATGGAAAGCGTGCGATTCGATTTGGAAATCGTCGGGAATGTTCGCTGATGAAACCTGAACCGAATCGAGCAATTCATCAAGCATGCGTTCCGCCTGCGCCTGGCCGACGGAGATGGGAGCGACGGCGTTCTCATACCCTTTGACCACGCCCAAATCTTTCAGCTGCCAGCAGAACATGACCTGCAGGGGAGCGTGATGCAAGGCCGCGAAATCGATGGCGAAACGCAAAGCGTGTTTGGAGGTCTCCGAACCATCAACGCCTACAACCACCGGACGCTGGTTCCGAGGCAGGGGAGAACCTGGCATCGTGTAGGAGACCGTTTCCTCGGTCGGCGTAAGCGCATTGGCGATGGCGTCCTGCACGGATGCCTCTTCATCATCGAGGATACGCACCACGGTGACGGGCACCTTCGCCTCCTCTGCAAGAGAAGCGGAAAGCGATCCCAGAAACCATCGTGCCACGCGTCCAAGCGAACGACGTCCGACGACGATCTGTTGGGCGTCCTTGCCGATTTCCAGAAGCGCTGCCGTTCCGGTGGCTTTGACGGAGGTGAGTTTGACGCGGTTCTCGTCAATCGTCATGCCTTGCGAGGCCTGGGCCACCCATTCGCGCAGCCGACGGGCGATATCATGACGCATCTGCGCCCATTGCTCCTCATCTTCTGGCTGGGATCCCATATCCCATGAATGGGTCCATGCGTAGACCGCATTCACCTGCTGTCCGGTCAGCGATGCTTCGCCAAGAGCCCAACGCAGGGCTGCGAAGGATTCATCGGACCCGTCGACGCCGACGACGATGTCGCCTCGGCGGGAATCCATCACATCATTCGATTGCAGGATGGTGTCGCTCATTTGGTGACCTCCTTGGTCGTTGCCATAAGTCAAGCATATCCGTTTCTTTGCGTCCATAGCGCAATTTACGCGCCGGCGGAATAAACGTCACCGCGAATCGGTAGAGTGTTGAAGGACTAACAAGAGTGGAAGGACAAGCATGTTCGAACGGTTTACCGACCGTGCGCGACGCGTGATTGTGTTGGCGCAGGAAGAAGCTCGGACCCTCCAGCACAACTACATCGGCACCGAGCATCTGCTGCTGGGCCTGATTCGTGAGGGTGAAGGCGTTGCCGCCAAGGCATTGGCCTCGAAGGGCGTGACCTTGGACGACACCCGCAAGCAGGTCGAAGAGATGATCGGCAAGGGAAATGCGTCGCCGAACGGCCACATTCCCTTCACCCCGCATGCCAGGCAGGTGTTGGAGCTGTCGCTACGTGAGGCGTTGCAGCTGGGGCACAGCTATATCGGCACCGAGCATATCCTGCTCGGTCTGATTCATGAGGGTGAAGGCGTCGGCACACAGGTGCTGATCAAGATGGATGTCAACCTTGGCGAGCTGCGTAGCGCCACCATCGATCTGATCCGAGGCAATTCCAGCGACGGCAAGAACGATGGCAAGGGCGAACTCGCCAATGCCGGTGGCGTGCAGGACCGTCGCAATCAGACCGGTTCCGCGATTCTCGACCAGTTCGGCCGCAACCTTACGGCCGAGGCTGCCGCTGGGAAGCTCGATCCGGTGATCGGACGATCCAACGAGATCGAGCGTGTGATGGTGGTGTTGAGCCGCCGCACCAAGAACAACCCGGTGCTGATCGGCGAGCCTGGCGTAGGCAAGACCGCGGTGGTCGAAGGACTCGCGCAGAAGATCAACGCCGGTGATGTGCCGGAAACGCTGAAAGGCAAGCAGGTCTACTCCTTGGACCTCGGTTCCATGGTTGCTGGTTCCCGCTACCGTGGCGATTTCGAGGAACGCTTGAAGAAGGTTTTGAAGGAGATCAAGACCCGCGGCGACATCGTGCTGTTCATCGATGAGATTCACACCATCGTGGGCGCAGGCTCCGCGGATGGCGCCTTGGGCGCTTCCGATATGTTGAAGCCGATGCTGGCCCGTGGCGAACTGCAGACCATCGGCGCGACCACCACCGACGAGTACCGCAAGTACATCGAGAAGGATGCCGCGCTGGAACGTCGTTTCCAGCCGATCCAGGTGCACGAGCCGACCATCGCCGAGACCATTGAGATTCTGAAGGGCTTGCGTGAGCGTTACGAGAACCACCATCATGTGACGATCACCGATGGCGCGCTGCAGGCCGCGGCGGAACTTTCCAGCCGCTACATTCAGGACCGCCACCTGCCCGACAAGGCCATCGATCTGATCGATGAGGCCGGCGCCCGACTGCGTATCCGCAGGCTCACCGCTCCGCCGGAGCTCAAGGAATTGGACGCCAAGGCTGCCAAGCTGGCCGAGGAGAAGGACCAGGCCATCAAGGACCAGGACTTTGAGAAGGCCGCCGAGCTGCGTGACAAGCAGGAGAAGATCGAGTCCGAGCGCAAGGAGAAGGAATCCGCTTGGCGTGAGGGCGAGTCCGATGTGAAGATGGTGGTGGATGAGGACGTCATCGCTGAGGTGATTTCCCAGACCACCGGCATTCCGGTGTTCAAGCTCACCCAGGCCGAGTCCAAGAAGCTCATGGGCATGGAGAGTGAACTGCACAAGCGCATCATCGGTCAGGATGAGGCTGTGTCCGCATTGAGCCGTTCCATCCGTCGCGCACGCGTCGGATTGAAGGATCCGAAGCGTCCGGCTGGTTCGTTCATCTTCGCTGGCCCGACCGGCGTTGGTAAGACCGAGCTGGCCAAGGCCCTCGCCGAATTCCTGTTCGACGATGAGGATGCGCTGATCCGCGTGGACATGTCGGAATTCTCCGAAAAGTACGCCGCGTCGCGCCTGTTCGGTGCGCCTCCGGGATACGTCGGCTACGAAGAAGGCGGCGAACTTACCGAAAAGGTGCGTCGCAAGCCGTTCTCCGTGGTGTTGTTCGACGAAATCGAAAAAGCCCACCCGGACATCTTCAACACGCTGTTGCAGGTGCTGGACGATGGCCATCTGACCGATGGCCAGGGACGCAAGGTGGACTTCAAGAACACCATCATCATCCTGACCACCAACCTCGGCACTCGTGACATCGCCAAGGCCGCCAACACCGGTTTCAACCTGGGCACGAACACCGAATCGAGCTACCAGCGCATGAAGGAACAGGTCTCCGCCGAACTCAAGCAGCAGTTCCGTCCGGAGTTCCTGAACCGTCTGGATGACATCATCGTGTTCAAGCAGCTCACCGAACCGCAGGTGCGCCAGATCGTCGACTTGGATGTCAAGCGGCTCAACGACCGTCTGTTCGACCGTCACATGTCGCTCGAACTGACCGACGCGGCCAAGGATCTGCTCGCACAGAAGGGCTTCGACCCGCTGCTGGGCGCCCGTCCGCTGCGTCGCGTGATCCAGCGCGACATCGAGGACGCCATTTCGGAGAAGATTCTGATGGGAGACCTCGAAGATGGCCAGCGCGTGAAGGTGGACGCCGAAGGCGAAGGCATTCTGGGTGAGTTCACGTTCACCGGCGAGGCCTTCGAAGAGCCGAACCAGAAGGATAATCCGGCGGAGGCGACCGAAACGGCCGCTGAAACCGATGCCGCCACTGAACCGACGGCATCGACGGAACCGGCTGATTCCGCGCAGTCGCAGAACTGATTTCCAACGTTGCCGGGGTAAGAACCCCGGCAACGCGTATGCAAAAAGACCGGTGGGTTTCATGATGGAATGTCATGAAACCCACCGGTCTTTTTTACATATGCCTATTCGTCCAGCTATCCATCAGCTGGACGGTTGTGGTTCCGCCCGCTTCCAAGCGGAACCACAACCGTATCGCTCTATGGGAGCGTCATTACTTGATGGCGTTCAGCCACTGCTCCTTGGTGGCCTTCTCTGCCTCAAGCTTGGCCTTCTTCTTCGGATCGGACTCAGCGGCGATCTGGGCGTCAAGTTCGGCGAGCTGTGCGTTGAGCTGCTCCTCGAAGGAGGACTTACGGGCGTCGGCTTCCGGATCGGACTGCTTCCAGGCGGCATCCTCAACAGCCTTGATCTGCTTGTCGACAGCATCAAGACGGCTTTCGATGCGGTGCATGTCATCGCGCGGAACGTAGCCGATCTGGTCCCATTCCTCCTGAATGGCGGCCAATGCCTGGCGAGCCTGCTTGGCGGCCTTCTCATCCTTGACCGGCACCAAAGCCTCAGCCTTGGTCAGCAGTTCTTCCTTCTTGGCGAGATTTTCCTTTTCGGACGAGCTAATCTGCTCGCGATCGGCCTGACGGGCGTTGAAGAACGTGTCTGCCGCAGCACGGAAACGTGCCCACAGCGCGTCATCATCACGACGGCCCGCACGACCGGCCTTCTTCCAACGATCCATCAGCTCGTTGAACTTGCGGGAGGTTTCCACCCAAGCGGTGGAAACCTTGATCTCCTCGGCTTCGGCGATGATGGCCTCCTTCGCGGCCTTGGCGTTGCTGCGCTCCTCATCGCGGCCCTGGGCCCACTTGCGGCGGGCGCTGTTGAACGTAGTGCGGGCGGAGGAGAAACGGGACCACAGGGCGTCGGCGTCGGCCTTGTCGAGACGGACGCTATTGTGCTGGTGATCCTGCCACTGCTGGAACAGCGAACGGAACTTGTCCGCGGTGGAACGCCAGTTGGTGTTGTCGCCCAGGGAATTGGCCAGAGCCTCGGCCTTCTCCACAATCGCGGTACGTTCGGCCAGCGCCTTGGCGACGGCGGCCTTGTGGGCCTCGCTCAGCTCGGCCTTCTTGGCCGCTCCGGCCTCCTTCAGTGCTTCGAACTGGGACTTGAGCGCCTCAATATCTCCGACGACGGCCGGCTGCTCGATTTCGGCGGAAAGCGTCTTGATGGACTCGTCGATCTCACGGTTCTTCACATTGCTGGACTTGAGCCTGTTGGCGAACAGGTCGAGCTTTGCCTTCAGATCGAGATAGCGACGGGCATACAGTGCCAGGGCCTCTTCCTTGGAAGCGTCCGGGAACTGTCCGACCTCGCGTTCTCCCTCGCCTTCCTTCACGAACACGGTGCCGTCATCGGCGACACGGCCGAACGCTTCGGTGGCCTTGATATCGGCTTCGGAGAATCCGGTGGAGGTTGCAGGACGCTGCGGAGCCTTCTTGGCGAAGGCCGCGGGGCTCGGCGCATGCGGCTTCATGGCCGCTGGGCTCGGGACGGCCGGTTTGCTGGCCTGGGTTGCGGGCGTCGCTGCCTGCTCGTTGGTTTCAGTGGTGTTCTCGGACGCGGTGATATTCTCGTCGGCCATGGCCAGCTCCTTACGTAAGCTTCATGTAGTGCAGGGGTGACGGTCCGTGACGTGCGCTTCCAAACCTTGAAAAACGCGCGGCATTTTCCGTAACCTCATTTATTATAGAGAACCGTGGCTAAAGGTGCATCTATTTCAGGATTTCCAGAGTGGCTCCCCTCTGAACGTGTTGTGGAGCAGCGTGTCATCGACACGCTCCGTAATGTATTCGAGCTCAATGGCTTCATAGGCATTGAAACCCGTGCTGTTGAGCAGGGTTCCAGCCTGCTCAAGAAAGGCGAGACCAGCAAGGAGATTTACCTGCTGAGCCGTCTTCAGGAGGTCGGACACGAGTCCGACACTCCGATTGAGGATCGTCTTGGTCTGCACTTCGATCTGACCGTTCCGCTGAGCCGTTATGTCGTCGAACATTCCGGCGATCTGGCGTTCCCGTTCAAACGTTGGCAGATTCAGAAGGTCTGGCGTGGCGAACGCCCGCAGGAAGGACGTTTCCGCGAGTTCGTGCAGGCCGACATCGACGTGATCGGCAATGGCGATCTGCCCGACCATTACGAGGTCGAATTGCCGTTGGTCATGGTGTCCGCATTGGAACGTCTGCGTGAGTTCGGTCTGCCGAAGGCCACCGTGCATGCGAACAACCGCAAACTCTCCGAAGGCTTCTACCGTGGTTTGGGCCTTACGGATATCGAAGGCGTGCTGCGTGAGATCGACAAGCTCGACAAGATCGGCGCCGATGAGGTGGCCAAGCTGCTCGTCGAAGGCTGCGGCGCCGACGAAGCCCAGGCCCGTGCCTGCCTCGAACTGGCCGAGCTGACCGCCGCCGACGGCAGGGAACTGTCCGACAAGTTCGACGCATTGTGCGCCAAGCATGACATCGCGTCTGATTCCGACGCCTACGTGTTGGCATGCCAGGGACTCGACACGCTGGCGATGATCGTCGACGAGGCCGCGCGCATCCGTCCGGGCTCCGTGATCGCCGATCTGAAAATCGCCCGTGGTCTTGATTACTACACCGGTTCCGTGTATGAGACGTTCCTCGACGGCGCCGCCGCTTTGGGCTCCATCTGCTCCGGCGGCCGTTACGACAACCTCGCATCGCAGGGCAACAAGAAGTACCCGGGCGTGGGCCTGTCCATCGGCCTGTCCCGCCTGGTCTCCTACATGCTGCACACCGCGGGCGCGCACGCCAACCGTGTGTCTCCGGCATCCGTGCTCGTGGCGGTATGGAACGAAGCCGACCGCTCCGCGTCCAACCTGATCGCCAACCAGCTGCGCTCCCGCGGCATCGCGGCGGACGTGGCGCCGACCGCGGCCAAGCTCGGCAAGCAGATCAAATATGCAGACAAGCTCGGCATCCCGTACGTCTGGTTCCCGGCTGACGCTTCCGAAGAGGGCGCCCAGGACGAAGTCAAGAACATCATCACAGGAGACCAGCGGCCGGCTGACGCACAGTCGTGGGAGCCGGATACTGTGTATGCCCAGCAAACCGTTACCGTTGAAGCCTGAAATCGCAAGACTTCGCAACATACAAGAGGATAAGGAATAGGGGAAGCATGAGCCAGACGGCTTACAGAACACATCATGCAACCGAAGTGACCGAACAGCTCGTCGGTCAGAAGGTGACGCTCGCCGGTTGGGTCGATCGTCGCCGCGACCACGGTGGCGTGGCCTTCATCGATCTTCGCGACAACACCGGTCTGGTGCAGGTCGTCATCTATGACGAGGAGATGGCCCGTCCGTTGCGCTCCGAATTCGTGATCCAGGTCGTCGGCGAGGTTCGTCTGCGTCCGGACGGCAACGAGAACGAGCATCTGGCCACCGGTAAGATCGAAGTCGTGGCCGAAAGCATCGAAGTGCTGGCCAAGTCCGATGCTCTGCCGTTCCAGGTCTCCACCGCTCTTGAGAACGAGTCCGAGAACAAGCTGCCGGGCGAGGACGTACGTCTGAAGTACCGTTACCTCGACCTGCGTCGTCCGTCCATGCAGCGCAACCTGAAGCTGCGCGCCCAGATGTCGAAGGCCGCACGACACGCGCTTGAGGAAATGGGCTTCGAGGAGATCGAAACCCCGACCATGATCAAGTCCACGCCGGAAGGCGCCCGTGACTTCGTCGTGCCGGCCCGTCTGGTGCCGGGTTCCTGGTACGCTCTGCCGCAGTCCCCGCAGCTGCTCAAGCAGCTGCTCATGGTCTCCGGCGTCGAGCGTTACTACCAGCTGGCCCGCTGCTATCGTGACGAGGACTTCCGCGCCGACCGCCAGCCGGAATTCACCCAGCTCGACATGGAGATGGCCTTCGTGGACCAGGAGGACGTGATGGCCATGGCCGAAAAGGTCATCGCCGCCATCTGGAAGTCCGCCGGCTACGACATCAAGCTGCCGATCCAGCGCATCACCTGGCAGGACGCCATGGACAAGTACGGTTCCGACAAGCCGGATCTGCGTTTCGGCAATCCGCTGATCGAACTGACCGATTACTTCAAGAACACGCCGTTCCGCGTGTTCCAGGCCCCATACGTCGGCGCGGTGCTCTTCAAGGGTGGCGCGGCCACGCCTCGCCGTCAGTTCGACGCATGGCAGGATTGGGCCAAGCAGCGTGGCGCCAAGGGCCTCGCCTATGTGGTGTTCGCCGAGAACGGCGAACTCAAGGGCCCCGTCGCCAAGAACCTGTCCGAAGAGGAACGCAACGGTCTGAAGGAAGCCGTCGGCGCCGAAGACGGCGACGCCGTGTTCTTCGCAGCCGGTCGCCGCACCTCCTCCCAGGAACTGCTGGGCGCCGTGCGTGTCGAGCTTGCCCGCCGCGCGGGCCTGCTCAAGCCCGACGATTTCGCCTTCACTTGGGTTGTGGACTTCCCGCTGTTCAAGCCGACCGATGACCCGGACGACGACGATGTGGCAGTCGGCCACTCCAAGTGGACCTCCATGCATCACCCGTTCACCATGCCGTCCAAGGATTGGATCGACAAGTTCGACAAGGATCCGGAACACGCCATGTCCGATTCCTACGACATCGTGTGCAACGGCAACGAAATGGGCGGCGGCTCCGTGCGTATCCACCGCGACGACATTCAGGACCGTGTGCTTGACGTGCTTGGCATCACGCCGGAAGAGGCCGCAGACAAGTTCGGCTTCCTGCTTGAGGCATTCAAGTACGGCGCTCCGCCTCACGCCGGCATCGCTCTCGGCTGGGATCGTACCGCCGCAATTCTGGCTGGCGCCGACTCCATCCGCGACGTCATCGCCTTCCCGAAGGCTGGCGGCGGCCGCGATCCGCTGACCGGCGCTCCGGCTCCGATCTCCGCTGAGCAGCGCGCCGAGACCGGTGTCGATTACGATCCGGATGAGGACGAGGACTGATACGGTTTCGCCCATAGATGAATGAAAAATGTCCGAACATCAATGATGCTCGGACATTTTTTATTATTCGCGTTGTCTATTTTCCGTCGCTGTCATTACAGTGGAGCGTGTTTGATTATCCGGCAACCAGAAAGGGTTGAAGCGCGGTATGAAATCGAAAACACAGAACAAGAAGCGACTGAACGCGGTCGGCATGCGCATATGCGCGCTGTTCGCCGTGCTCGCCGTGGTCTTTGCGGCATTCATGACGACCGTTCCGCATGCGCTCGCCTCCGAAACTGGCAATCCGGCCTCGGTCAAGGGCAAGACATATAAAATCGGCACCGACACCACGTTCGCACCGTTCGAATACCGTGAGAACGGCAAGATGACCGGCATCGACATGGAGCTAATCCGAGGCATCGCCAAGGAAGAGGGCTTTAAGGTCGAGATACAGTCGCTGGGATTCAACGCCGCGTTGCAGGCCCTAAGCTCCAACCAGGTGGACGTCGTCATAGCCGGCATGTCCATCACTGACGAGCGTAAAGCCTCCTATGATTTCTCGAATCCGTATTTCCAATCCGGCATCCAGATGGCCGTCGCGGCCAACAACGACGACGTCACCGGCTATAAGGACCTCAAAGGCCGGACGGTTGTGGCGAAAACCGGCTCGGAGGGCGAATCGTACGCCAAACAGCATGCCGACAAGTACGGTTACAAGGTGACTTCCGTCGACCAATCCTCAACCATGTACGAGATGGTCAAATCCGGCAATGCCGTCGCGGTGTTCGACGATTATCCGGTACTGGCATATGGCGTATCGCAGAACAACGGTCTGAAAATCGTGACTCCGAAGGTGCCGCACGGCGAATACGGCATGGCCGTGAACAAAGGCATGAACGCAGATTTGCTGGCCGCCATCAACGATGGATTGAACAAGATGATCGCTTCGGGAGAATACGAGCGAATCGTCGCACAATATCTTGGCAAGCAAGGCGCGAAAGAGCAGGCCAAATCGATTTCCGGCATGATCACCGACAATGGCGACGACAGCGCCGAACAACAGAAGGTCGGTTTCCTCGGACTGGTCAAACAGTCGATGCCGGCATTGCTGACGGGCTTGAGGAACACGCTGCTGATCACGTTGCTTTCCTTCGCGATCGCATTGGTGCTCGGCGTCGCGTTCGGCCTGATGAAGGTTTCGGAAAGCAAAATCGCCGCAGGATTGGCCAATGTGTACATCGCGGTGTTCCGCGGCACCCCGATCCTGGTGTGGGCGTTCTTCTTCTACTTCGGCGTGCCCCAGCTCATCGGACATAGCGTGAACATCTGGGTCGCCGGCGCATTGACCTTGTCGCTCAACTCCGGCGCGTACCTGGCGGAAATCGTGCGTGGCGCAGTTCAATCGGTCGATTCCGGACAGATGGAGGGCGCACGTTCGCTGGGACTCAACCACAGGCAGGCCATGCGCCGAGTGATTCTGCCGCAGGCCAGCAAAATCGCCATGCCTTCGATCATCAACCAGCTGGTCATCATGATCAAGGACTCCTCTCTGCTGCTCGCCATCGGCTTCGGTGAGCTGCTGTACCAGGCGCAGCAGCTGTACGCGGCGAACTTCCGCGTAACCGAAACGCTGCTGATCGTCGGCGTCATGTACTTCGTGGCCATCACCATTCTGACGTGGCTGGCCAACATCGTGGACAGGAAGGTGAACCGATGAACGAGAACGACGTGATCATCGACGTCAAGGATCTGCACAAAAGCTACGGGCAGACCGAGGTCATCAAAGGCGTCGACATGACCGTGCGCAAAGGCGAGGTGATCTGCATCATCGGACCGTCCGGCGCCGGCAAATCCACCATATTGCGTTGCCTGAACGGACTCGAACAGGCCACCGGCGGCAAGATCGTGGTCAACGGACACGATTTGACGGACAGCCATGTGAACATCGACCAGGTGCGCGAGCAGGTGGGCATGGTGTTCCAGCATTTCAACCTGTTCAACAACATGAGCGTGATCGACAACATCACCCTCGCACCGAAACTGGTGCATCATGAAACGGATGAGCAGGCCCGCGCGCACGCCATGGAACTGCTGAAAACCGTAGGATTGGCCGAAAAAGCCGACGCCATGCCGAAATCGCTGTCCGGCGGGCAGAAGCAGCGTGTGGCGATCGCGCGCTCGCTGGCGATGAATCCGAAGGTGATGCTGTTCGACGAGGCGACATCCGCGCTCGACCCGGAAATGGTGGGCGATGTGCTCGAAGTGATTCGCGACCTTGCCGCCAAAGGCATGACCATGGTGCTGGTGACCCATGAGATGGGCTTCGCACGCGAAGTGGCCACGAGGGTCATCTTCACCGATGCCGGCGTGATCGAGGAAGAGGGAACCCCTGACGAGATCTTCAACCATCCGAAGAGCGAACGATTGAAGACCTTCCTCTCCAAGGTGCTGTGACATTGCTCCGGCGGCGATCCGTTTGATGAATATGTTCGTCAAACGGTATGAAATGTCTCATATTCCGGACGAAATGATGTGAACGGGCAGTATAGGAAACATGAATTTCGCATTGCTTTCTTATACTGCCCTTTATGTCTGAAATGAAAGAAACCGAAGCGAAGCGTCCCATCATGCCGGACGCGGGAGCGGATAACAGGCCGCTCGTCGAACTGACCCATGTCGAGAAGCATTATGGCGATCTGCATGTGCTCAAGGACATCAACCTCACCGTACGCAAAGGCGAGGTGCTCGTCATCGTCGGACCGTCCGGCTCCGGCAAATCCACGATGTGCCGCACCATCAACCGTCTGGAAACCATCGATTCCGGCGATATCCGCATCGACGGCAAACCGCTGCCGCAGGAAGGCAAGGAACTCGCCAAACTGCGTGCGGAAGTGGGCATGGTGTTCCAATCGTTCAACCTGTTCGCCAACAAAACCATTTTGGAAAACGTGACATTGGCGCCGATCAAGGTGCGCCACATGGACAAGAAGGAAGCCGAGGACCTGGCCATGGATCTGCTGGGCCGCGTCGGCGTGGCCTCGCAGGCCTCCAAAATGCCGTCGCAGCTGTCCGGCGGCCAGCAGCAGCGTGTCGCCATCGCCCGCGCCCTCGCCATGCAGCCGAAGGTCATGCTGTTCGACGAGCCGACGTCCGCTCTCGACCCGGAAATGGTCAACGAAGTGCTTGACGTCATGGTCGAACTCGCCCACGAAGGCATGACCATGCTGTGCGTGACCCACGAGATGGGTTTCGCGCGCAAGGTGGCCGACAAGGTCGTGTTCATGGCCGACGGACAGATTCTCGAACAGAGCACGCCGGACGACTTCTTCGAACATCCGAAGACCGATCGCGCCAAGGACTTCCTGTCGAAGATCCTCACCCACTGAAGTGACGGAACATAACGACAGAAGAAGGAACCTGATATGAAACCACTTTCGATCACGGCGAAACGCATGTTACGCAGAGCCGTCGCGGCATTCTGCGCGTGCGCGTGCGTGTTCGCGGTATCCGCATGCGGCGCGGACGAAACCGGCAAGATCCGCATCGGCATCAAATTCGACCAGCCTGGCCTGGGCTTCAAGAAGAACGGCACCTACGTCGGCTTCGACGTGGACGTGGCCAAGTACGTGGCCAAGAAACTCGGCTATTCCGAAGACGAGATCGTATGGAAGGAATCGCCGTCCAAGCAGCGTGAGGCTATGCTGCAGAACGGCGATGTCGACTACATCGTCGCATCCTATTCCATCACCGACGAACGCAAGAAGGTCGTCGATTTCGCCGGCCCGTATTTCGTGGCCGGACAGGATCTGCTGGTACGCAAGGACGAAACCGGCATTGACGGACCTAAGGATCTGAACGGCAAGCGGCTGTGCTCCATGACCGGCACCACATCCGCCGTCAACGTCAAGGAGAAGTTCGCCAAGCAGACCCAGCTGATGGAACAGCCCGGCATGGCGGAATGCGCCACCGCGTTGCTTTCCGGCATTGTGGACGCCGCCACCACCGACGACATCATTCTCGCCGGCCTCGCATCCGCCTCACGTGGACGCCTGCGCGTGGTGGGCAAGGCGTTCACCCAGGAGTATTACGGCATCGGTGTCAAGAAGGGCAACACCGAGCTGAAGAACAAAATCAACAACGCCATCACCGATATGATTCAGGACGGTTCTTGGCAAAGGGCCATTTCCGACAACACCAGGGGAGTGGCCTACACGCCGAACGCCAAGTACAATCCGCCGGTGCCGAATGGAAAGGGGAATAAGTGATGGACGGATTCCTCGCGTTGTTCAGCCAATACAACATTCCCGGCGCGTTTCTGGTGAACATCGAGCTGACCCTGTGGTCGGCGTTGTTCTCCACGATTCTGGGCGTCATCCTCGTGATGATGCGCATTTCTCCGATCGCCTCGCTCCGTACCGTTTCCGGTGCCTACGTCGAACTGTTCAAGAACCTGCCGCTGACCATCATCATGGTGTTCATGGTGCTGGGTGCGTACGCGCAGCTGAAGTTCGGCTTCTCCGACACGTTCGCCACCAACTTCTTCTGGCTGGCCGTGACGGGCCTGAGCCTGTACACCGCGGCTTTCGTATGTGAATCGCTGCGCTCCGGCATCAACACCGTGCCGCTTGGTCAAGCCGAGGCCGCCCGCGCGTTGGGCCTGAACTTCATGCAGGCCGCCACTCAGATCATCCTGCCGCAGGCGTTCCGCGGTTCCGTGGCGCCGTTGGGCAACACGCTGATCGCGTTGCTGAAGAACTCCACTGTCGCGGCGGCGGCATCCGTGGCCACCGAAACCTCGACGATGATGAGCGAAATGATCGAATACCACGCCGACCAAATCGTACCGATCTTCCTGATCTTCGCCTTCGGCTATGTGGTTCTGATCATTCCGATCGGCATGCTGACCACGTATCTGTCCAACAAGCTCGCGGTGAGGAGGTGACGCGACATGGCAAGCAATGAAAGCGCGGTGCTGTTCGACCAGCCTGGTCCGAAGGGCCGCAAAACCATCCGTATCGTCAATTGGATCGCAGGCATCATCTTCGCGGTGGTGGTCGTGCTGATCCTCATGCGTCTGCACAATCCGCCGGACGGCGAGAACCAGCTGAGCTGGGAACTGTGGAAGCCGGCGCTTGACGCCGAAGCATGGACCGACTTCTATCTGCCGGGACTGTGGGCCACGATCCGCGCGTCCGTACTGGCCGTGGTCGGAGCCGTGGTGTTCGGCCTGGTCTTTGGTGTGGGCCGACTGCTGCCGAGCCTGCTGATCCGTACCATTTCCGGCGCGATCGTGGAATTCGCACGAGCCGTCCCCGTTCTGCTGCTCATGATCTTCTTCTGGCGCTGGTTCGCCTTCGCAGGTCTGCCCAGCCCCGCGTATTGGGCGGTGGTGCTCGCGCTCGTGATCTACAACGGATCCGTGGTGGCCGAGCTGGTGCGTTCCGGCGTGGGCAACCTGCCGAACGGCCAGCGTGAGGCCTCGCTCGCCTTGGGATTGACCCGTACGCAGTCTCTGTTGCAGATCGAAGTGCCGCAGGCCATCTACGCCATGCTGCCGGCAGCCGTGACCCAGCTGGTCGTCGTGTTGAAGGACACCGCGCTCGGCTCGATCATCATGTACACCGACCTGCTGCAGGAATCACGTCGACTTGGATCGATGTACTTCAACATTCTGCAGACGCTGGTGGTGGCCGCGGTCGTCTATTTCATCGTCTGCTGGCTGTTGAGCAGGCTGGCCGAATGGCTGCCGTCGCGCATGCAGCAGCATACGGCTGCACCGGCCGAACCGGAACCGGTCGCGCCGATCGCCATCATGGATCCGTCGAACGTGAACCAGATCGCCGTGGCCAAGGAAGGCGTTCCGCTGGGTGGCGCGCAGCGTGTCTACCATGTGCACCATCGCGGCACCAACGCGTCCATCCACCAGTGGCGTCAGACCAGGTACGCCCAAGGCTTCGATGAGACGCATCCGGAAAGCCAGGTCAAATTCGACAAGAATGGACATCCGATCAAGGACAATCCGTTCAAGACGAAGGGCGATGGCAAGGACAAGAACAAGTCCGAAGCCGACGAATAGCACCGGTATCGCATAACACGCGTAGGGGTCGTTTTCCCGCGAAATACGGGGAAGCGGCCCCTTTCGTGTCTACGATGGACTGCACGCATGTGGTCCGTACCAAGCAGGGAGGCTTGACATGGCGGATAAAACCAAGGATGCGAAAAAAGACGACGCCAGAATGTCGTCGATCGCGAAAACGCTGAACAAAGTGGAAGATCGGCTGGAAAAAAGCGAGAATTGCGATTCCGTCGCCGAAGGATTGGCGAACGCCGCCAAAGCGAGCGAACTACTGAGCTCGGTATGGACGTTGCCGCCGACCCAGCTATTGCGATTCCATCACGACACGAAGGTGTCGGACATAGATGGCGATTCCACTCCTGGTTTTGACGGCAACAAGGATGATGCCGAACGATTCATATCCATCAGCTCGTCGGAGATCGCCCGTTACCAGCGGCTTATGTACGCCAATGGCGTGAAAGGCTCGCATCGGCGACTGCTGATCGTGCTGCAAGGCATGGACGCGTCAGGCAAAGGCGGCATCGTACGACATGTGTTCAGTCAAGGCGACCCGATGGGCATGCACTATCACGGGTTCGGCGCGCCGAAAGGCGAAGAACTGGACCATGACTATCTGTGGCGCATCAAACGCGAGCTGCCGAACAACGGGTGGATCTCCATCTTCGACAGGTCCCATTACGAGGACATCGTCATGCCGCGCATCTACAAAACGCAGCCGGAAGAAGTGTGGCAGGCGCGGTACGACGAAATCAACCGTTTCGAATCGCAATTGACGGCCGACGGATGCGCCATCATCAAAATCTTCCTCGTGGTCAGCAAAGACGAGCAGAAACGCCACTTCCTGAGCCGTCTCGATGATCCGACCAAATACTGGAAGTTCGATCCGAGCGACCTTGAGGCGCGCGCCCGCTGGGACGACTACATGGCCGCATGGCAGGATGTGTTCCTGCGCACCAGCACCGAGCAGGCGCCGTGGTATCTGGTGCCTGCCGACAATCGTTGGTATTCGAGGGCCGTCGTCTCCGAGCTGCTGCGCAACACGCTCAAGAACATGAACATGATCTGGCCGCCGCTCGAAGTCGACGCCGACGAGATGCGCCGTCAGTTGGACACGCTGTAATCGAAGAAGACAACCTCGCCACTGGATTGCGTGGCGTCCAGGTCGACGGTTCCGGTGATGGCCCAGTCGTGGTCGCCATCGGAATCGTCGATGATCTGCCGCACCTTCCAGGCGTGCTCGCTGTTCTCCTTGCTTTCGTCGAGGATGAACAGTTCGCCGCTGCGTGCCTTCGCGTCGATGTTGACGTATTCGTGCTCGTCGTAGTAATCGTCGAGCGTGTCCTCCCACTCGTGCACGCCGTAGCCCCAGTCCTTATCGAGCGCGCCGAGCTCGTCCGGCTTGTCGAGGTCCATAAGCTGCACACGGCGGAACATGGCATTGCGCACCAATACGGTGAGTCCACGGCGATCCTCCACCACGGCCTGTTTTGCGCCGGGCGCGGCAAGATTGGCGGCCGCTTCGGACGCGTCGGTATCGGTTCCGGCATGCTCCCATTCGTCCACCAGCGAGGAGTCGATGGAACGGACCACCACGCGCAGCCAGGAGATGATGTCGTCAAGCTGCTCGTCGCGCTTTTCCTGCGGAACGGTACGCGCCAACGCACGGTAGGCGTCGGACAGGTAACGCAGCAGCGTGCCTTCGGAACGGGCGATGTTGTAGCGGGCGATGTAGCCGGTGAAATCGGAAGCGGTCTCCACCATGTCGCGCACCACGGATTTCGGGCTCAGCCAATAGTCGTTCGCCCACGGAACATCATGGCGGTATTCATCGAACGCGGCCTGCAGCATATCCTCCATCGGCTTCGGATAGGTGATCTCCTGAAGCCTGTCCATACGCTCGTCATAGTCGAGGCCATCCTCTTTCATGCGGATCATCGCCTCGTCGCGCGCCTGACGTTCCTGCGCGCGCAGCACCTGCTTCGGGTCCTCCAACGTGGCCTCAACCATGGATATCACATCCAACGCATACGTGTCCGACTCCGGGTCGAGCAGTTCCAACGCGGCCAGCAGGAACGGGCTTAGCGGCTGATCGAGGGCGAAATCGTCCGGCATGTCCACGGTCATGAAATAATCCTTGCCGCCATCGTCACGGTCTTCGGTCTCGATGACGTTCGTGTCGAACAAGGTCTGGAAGATCTCGTCCGCGCGGGCGTGCAGACGCTCCTTCTGCTCCGGAGTCTGCGCCGAATCGTCGATAAGCCGGTCGATGCGGTAGCGGGCGTCGCCGCCCTGCTCCACCTCGTTCAACACCATGGAATGGGTGATCTTCATATGCGGCACCAGTGTTTCCGGAGCCGCGTCGATAAGCTTGTCGAACGTGTTCTCGTTCCACGTTACGAAACCTTCAGGAGCCTTCTTGCGCTTGACCTTCTTCAGTTTCTTCGGATCGTTGCCTGCCTTGGCCAGAGCCTTGGCGTTCTCGATTTCGAATTCGGGGGCTTCGGCTATGACCAGACCCTCCGTGTCGAAGCCCATGCGTCCGGCGCGTCCTGCGATCTGATGGAACTCGCGGGCGCGCAGCTTGCGCATCTTCGTGCCGTCGAACTTGGTCAACGCGGTCAATACCACGGAATGAATCGGCACATTGATACCGACACCAAGCGTGTCGGTGCCGCAGATCACTGGCAGCAGTCCCTGCTGGGCGAGCTGCTCCACCAGACGACGATAGCGGGGGAGCATGCCGGCATGGTGGATGCCGATGCCGGTACGCAACAGACGCTGCAGGATCTTGCCGAACGCGGTGGTGAACTTCGTGCCCTTGATGGCTTCCGCGATCGCGGCGCGCTGCTCCTTGCTGGACACGCCCGTGCTGGCCAGCGCGTTGGCGGTCTCCAACGCGGCATCCTGAGAGAAATGCACCACGTAAATCGGCGTCTCGCCCTTGCCGAACGCCAATTCCACCGTCTTCTCCAACGGGTCGAGTGTGTATTCGTACGTCAACGGCACGGGACGTGGCGCATCGGCGATGATATCCACGTCGGTGTCCGTCATGTCCTCAAGCTTGTCGGCGATTGCGTCGACATTGCCCAGCGTCGCGCTCATCAACAGGAACTGCGTATCCGGCAGCGTAAGCAGCGGCACCTGCCAAGCCCAGCCGCGCTCGGGATCGCCGTAATAGTGGAACTCGTCCATCGCCACGCAGCCGACATCGGCGTGGCGGCCCTCGCGCAACGCCTGATTGGCGAGGATCTCCGCGGTGCAGCAGATGATCGGCGCATCCGCGTTGATATGCGTGTCGCCGGTGATCATGCCGACGTTCTCGCGGCCGAAAACTTCAACCAAGTCGAAGAACTTCTCAGACACCAGAGCCTTGATCGGAGCCGTGTAATAGGAACGGCGGCCCGTGCACAACGCGGCGAAATGCATGCCGAGCGCCACCAGCGACTTGCCCGAACCGGTCGGAGTGTTCAAAATGACATGGTCGCCGGCCAGCAGATCCATGATGGCCTCCTCCTGATGCGGCCACGGTTCCACGCCTTTGACGTCCTCCACCCAGGTGAAGAAACGCTCATAGATCTCATCCGTGTCGATGTTGCGCTCGCCCTCGTCCCAATTCGGCGCCAACGCGCCCAGCGAGCCATAATTCGTATCGTCTGCCATGCTTGCCAGTCTACCGGTTGGGGCGAACGCATGCATCGAACGTGTGTTCGAATTGTTGGGTGTGTTGCGGTACAGTGGAAAGCATGACTGACGATTTGTTTGCCGCGATGGACGCGCCGGATGATGTGACGCGCCCGCTTGCCGTACGCATGCGCCCAGCGAGCATCGACGATGTGGTGGGGCAATCACGGGTATTGGGGGAGGGATCGCCATTGCGCAGACTCGCCAACCCCGCTTCGAAAGGCTCGCTCACCGCACCGAGCTCCATCATCCTGTTCGGACCTCCCGGAGTCGGCAAAACCACCCTCGCCTATATCGTCGCCAAACAGTCCGGCCGTGTCTTCGAGGAACTGTCCGCGGTCACCTCCGGCGTCAAGGACGTGCGTGACGTGCTCAAACGCGCGCACGAACGTCTCGTCTCCGAAGGCAAGGAAACGGTGTTGTTCATCGACGAGGTGCACCGCTTCTCCAAATCGCAGCAGGATGAGTTGCTGCCCAGTGTGGAAAACCGCGACGTCACCTTCATCGCGGCCACCACGGAAAACCCAAGCTTCTCCGTCATCAAGCCGCTGCTCAGCCGATCCGTGGTCGTCAAACTCGAATCGCTGGAACCGGACGATCTGAAAACGCTGATCAATCGCGCCATCGCAAGCGAACACGGCCTTGACAACGAAATCAGAATCACCGACGAGGCTGTGGATGAGATCATCCGCATGGCCGGCGGCGACGCACGTAAGACACTGACCATCCTCGAAGCCGCGGCCGGCGCGCTCACTGGTGACAAAGAACGAAAAAAAGGCGCGAAACGGCCCATCATCACGCCTGATGTGGTGTCGAAGGTCATGGACGTGGCCACCGTGCGTTACGACAAGGACGGAGACGACCACTACGACGTCATCTCGGCGTTCATCAAATCCATGCGAGGCTCCGATCCGGACGCCACCATGCATTATCTGGCCCGCATGCTGCGCGCGGGGGAAGACCCGCGCTTCATCGCACGACGCATCATGATCGCCGCATCCGAGGAAGTCGGCATGGCCGCCCCGCAGGTCCTGCAAGTCACCGTAGCCGCGGCGCAGGCAGTGGCCATGATCGGCATGCCCGAAGCGCGCATCATTCTTGCCGAAGCGGCGCTCGCCGTCGCCACCGCGCCCAAATCCAACGCCAGCTACAACGCCATCAACGCGGCGCTCGCCGACGTGGACGCGGGGCTTATCGGCCAAGTGCCGCTGCATCTGCGCAATGCGCCGACCGCGCTGATGAAAAGCTGGGGCAACCACGAAGGCTACCGGTACGCGCACGATTGGCCGGGCGCGGTGGCGCCGCAGCAGTACATGCCTGACGAATTGCAGGGGCGCGAGTATTACCATCCGAACGACCGCGGTTACGAGCATGAGGTCAAGCCGAGATTGGAGCGGATTCGGAAGATTCTGCACGAAGAGGACGATAACGGTGACGGCCGTTCCGGCCAGCGCAACGCCTGATGTTCGTTTCCTGCAGGCATTGGGTCAGGGGTTCCGCTAAAATTCTTCGCTGGGGTTGACGCCTGCTTGCTTTGCAAGGCCCATGCGTCAATCGCGGCGTCGCACATGGCCGCAGGAAAAAGTGCGCGGAAAGTGATTATGAAAGAACGGAATACAACGCTCGAAACCACCGGCCATAACAATCGGAACAATAGCGAAAACATCAAGGAAACGCCGGACGAACGCATTCCCGGCAAACTCATCGGCGCCATCGTGGCGGTCGGCTCGCTCGCCTTCATCGGCATCCTCACCGAAACCGTGATGACGGTGCTGTTCCCACAGCTCATGCGGGAATTCAACGTGAACACTGCTACTGTGCAGTGGATCACCACCATCTACCTGCTGACGGTCGCAGCCACCATGCCGCTTTCGTCGTATCTTAACCGCAAATTCAAGCATCGCGTCCTGTTCCTCGCCGCGGTGGCGCTTGCGGTGCTTGGCTCGCTGACCATGATCTTCGGCCATGCGTTCCCGGTGATTCTAGTAGCCCGCATCATCCAGGGCATCGGCTCCGGCGTGGCCACACCGCTGATGATGAACATCATTCTCGAACAGTCCCCACGCAGCAAGGTCGGACGACTGATGGGCGTCGGTTCGCTCGTCATCACCGTGGCGCCCGCCATCGGCCCGACCGTGGGTGGCGCGGTGTCGAGCATTCTGCCATGGCGTGCGATTTTCGTCATCGTCATTCCCGTGATTCTGCTGATTTCGCTGCCTGTCGGCCTCAAATGCATCGAACAGCACCGTCCGACGGAAGAGGCGCATCTGAATCCGCTGCAGTTCGCGGCGATTGTGCTGGCGTTGTGCGGTCTAGTGATGTTCCTGAACCAGGCGGGCGTGGCTGTTGCCGCCGCCGTTTCGGGTGGTGCGGCTACAGCGCCGGCGATTTTCGCAGTGATCAGCCTGATCGTCGGCTTGGGATCGCTTTTCTTCTTCGGATGGTCGTCCCGTCGTTCCTTCTCGCCGCTGATTCGCTTGGGATGGCTGCGTGATCCGATGGTGCTGCTGCATCTGATCGCCTACATGCTGCTGCCAATCGTCGGCATCGGCTTCGGCTATGTGATCACCAATCTTGCCCAGCTTTCCCTGGGAACGAACGCGTTCCTGGCAGGCGCGCTGGTGCTGCCGGGCGCGTTGATCGGCGCTTTCTTCGCACCGATCGGCGGCACGCTGTACGACCGTTTCGGCCCTGTCCGCCCGATTCTGGGCGCGTTCTTCCTGGCGATCTGCGGCCCGATCCTGCTGCTGGTCTTCTCCATGCGGCTGACGCCGGCCACGCTTGCCGGTTTCTACTTCATCTTCGGACTTGGCTATGCGCTTGGCTTCTCCAACATCATGACCAATGCGTTGCGCAGCATTGCGCCGCAATTCATGCCGGATGGCAACGCCGTGTTCAACACCTGCCTGCAGTTCGGTGGCGCAGCCGGAACCGCGCTGTTCTCCACGGTGCTGTCCGTGGCCCAGGCCGGCGCAGGCAAGGAAGGAACCGAGGCATTCAGCCATGCCACGGCGGTTGGCGGCAGTTGGACGTTCACCGTCATGATCGTGATTGTCGCCGTTGCAATCTGCTGCCTGATTACCGCCTTCCGCATCGGCGCGAAACGCAAATAACCGTGTTTTCGCCGTCGGCTTCTCCACTGTGGGCGCAATTTTGTTCCCCGTCGCTTCGAAGCGGTAGGCTGTGAAACTATAGAGAACACTGGAAAAGGAGACAAGGTGAGCAACCTTAGTGCACCCCTGCCCGTCATGGCTGGCGAAGACATGCCGGCAGGACCCACCGATCCGATTTTCAACCGCCTGCTCAAGGACCGCATCATCTGGATGGGTGAGGAAGTCAAGGACGAGATGGCCAACCGCATTTGCGCGCAGATGCTGATGCTGGCCGCCGAGGATCCGAAAAAGGATATCTGGCTGTACATCAATTCCCCGGGCGGCTCCATCACCGCGGGCATGGCCATCTACGATACCATGCAGCTCATCGAGCCGGACGTGGCCACCGTGGGCTTGGGCATGTGCGCATCCATGGGCCAGTTCCTGCTGAGCTCCGGTACCAAGGGCAAGCGCTTCCTGACCTCGCATGCGCGTGTGCTGATGCATCAGCCGTCCGGCGGCATCGGCGGCACCGCCACCGATGTTCGCATCAACGCCGAACTGATCATGGACATGAAGAAGACCATGAGCGAGCTGACCGCCGAGCAGACCGGACACACCGTCGAGGAGATCTACCGCGACAACGAGTATGACCACTGGTTCACCGCCCAGGAGGCGTTGGAGTACGGCTTCGTGGACAAGCTCGTTTCCACCCATGACACGATGAGCGCCACCAAGGGAGAGTGACCATGGCAAACGAAGAAGCACAGTTTGTAGCCCGCGCCGAACGTCTGGCCGGACCGACCGGTGTGGTCGGCTTCCAGGGGGCTGCGGCGCGTGAGGCCGCGTTCGCACCGCAGAACCGTTACGTTCTGCCGCAGTTCGAGGAAAAGACCCCGTACGGATACAAGAGGCAGGATCCGTACACCCGCCTGTTCGAGGATCGCATCATCTTCATGGGCGTGCAGGTGGACGACACCTCCGCCGATGACATCATGGCCCAGCTGCTGGTTTTGGAAAGCCAGGATCCGAACCGTGACGTGATGATGTACATCAATTCGCCGGGCGGTTCCATGACGGCCATGACCGCCATCTACGACACCATGCAGTACATCAAGCCGGACGTGCAGACCGTATGCCTCGGCCAGGCCGCCTCGGCCGCGGCCATCCTGCTGGCCGCCGGCGCCAAAGGCAAACGTCTGATGCTGCCGAACGCCCGCGTGCTCATCCACCAGCCGGCCATCGACCAGGGCTTCGGCAAGGCCACGGAGATTGAAATCCAGGCCAAGGAGATGCTGCGTATGCGTGAATGGCTGGAGAACACGCTGGCCAAGCATACCGGTCGTGACATCGAGAAGATCCGCAAGGACATCGAAGTGGACACGTTCCTGACGGCCCAGGAGGCCAAGGAATACGGTATCGTTGACGAGGTGCTGGAACATCGCAGCTGAGCCTGCGGTGGAATGATATCTTCACAAATGCAATACCCCTGCCGGGTCGCGGCAGGGGTATTGTGTTTTCTAAACGGCAGATATGTGAAACGAAGAGGTTGCGAATGGGACGCGTGGTCAGCTACAACGATGCGGTGCCGAGATGCACGTTCTGCGGCAAGTCCGAGAACCAGGTGCGTAAACTGGTCACCGGTTCGGGCGCGGCCATCTGCGATGAATGCATTGAATTGTGTGTTGACATCATTTCCGAGGAACGGGACAAGGACGCCCAGCTCAATATCCTGCAACTGCCCAAGCCGGCACAGGTCAGCGCCTACCTCGACAATCACGTCATAGGCCAGGAGTCCGCCAAAAAGACACTTTCAGTGGCGGTGTACAACCATTACAAGCGCGTCAACATGGAAATGCGCGAGTCGTCGCGAATCGGCAAGGAACGGATGCATGGACATGACGATTCGTTCGAGGGTGTGCAAGTGGCGAAATCGAACATCCTGCTACTCGGGCCGACCGGCGTGGGCAAAACATATCTTGCGCAGACGCTGGCCCATGTGATGAACGTGCCGTTCGTCATAGCGGACGCCACCACGCTCACCGAGGCAGGATATGTGGGCGATGACGTCGAAACCGTGCTGCAGCGCCTCATCCAGGCTGCTGACGGGGATGTGGCGCGTGCGCAGCAGGGCATCGTATATATCGACGAAATCGACAAGATCGCCCGTAAAAGCGGCGAAAACACCTCCATCACGCGTGACGTGTCCGGCGAGGGCGTGCAGCAGGCGCTGCTCAAGATCCTTGAAGGCACCGTCGCCTCCGTGCCGGTGGAAGGGACCCGCAAGCATCGTGAAATGGAAACCGTGCAGATCGACACCCGCGACATACTGTTCATCTGCGGTGGCGCGTTCGTGGGACTCGCCGACATCGTGGCGCAACGGTTGGGCGCCAGGGAAAGCGGTTTCGGTGCGGCCTGGCATGACCATGAGGTTCCCAAGCGTGAGCTGCTTGCGCAGGTCTCCGCCGATGATCTGGCTGATTTCGGATTATTGCCGGAGTTCATCGGACGTCTGCCGGTAGTCAGCGTGCTTGAGGAACTTACCGAAGACGATTTGGCCCGAATCCTCGTCGAACCGGAAAACGCGCTGGTCAAGCAGTACCAGAAGCTATTCGCCGTCGATGGGGTGACGTTGACCTTTACCGAAGGGGCGATACGGCAGATTGCGGCGACGTCGATTCGGCGGGGTACGGGCGCACGTGGATTGCGTTCGATTATTGAGAAGACGCTGGAGGACACCATGTTCCGTCTTCCCAGCATGGAAGGCGTCGAAGAGGTGGTCGTCGACGAAGCCGCCGTCACCGGATCGGGCACTCCGAAACTATTCAAGGTGTCGACGCAGAAAATTCCTCGTCTACGTGAGGCGTAAGGCCGAAAACTCCTGCGACACGCCGAGATTTTGCCTGGAGTTCATTTGGGTGTATCTTATTCGAGTTGCCGAAAACAAGACAACGTTGCGCGAGTAGCCCAGCGGATTAGAGCAGCTGACTACGGATCAGCAGGTCGCAGGTTCGAATCCTGTCTCGCGCACATGAACCTCCTTCGCGAATGCGGAGGAGGCTTTCTTTATTTTCCGTGGATTTTTGTGAAGCCTGCAATTGATTGCGCGCACAGCGGAGCGCAATATGCGGCAGGGATGAACGCCAAGACCCTCCGATACACTTGATACTACGTTTACGGATACTGCGGTCGAACGGGGACCGCAAGACAAGGAGCATGATGGCCACATCGAAGAGGGGAACCTGGGCAACAATCCGACGCATAGCCGCGTCCGACCGCATATCCGGTCTGATTATGCTCGGTTTCGCTCTTGCCGGCCTATTGCTCGCCAATCTGCCGTTCACCGCGCATGCGTTCGAACAGCTTGAGAACTTCCGTATAGCCATTCCACACACCAATATCGACATGGGATTGGGCCATTGGGTGCAGGATGGCCTGCTGACGGTGTTCTTCCTGACCGTAGGCCTGGAATTGAAGCAGGAACTCACCACGGGATCACTGTCCAATCCCAAAGCCGCGGCCGTGCCGATGCTGTGCGCGGTTGGCGGTATGCTTGCGCCGCCGGTACTGTTCATCGGCGTGATCTCATTGTTCGCGGCGGCAGGATCAGGGCAACTCGTCATCGCTTCAGGAACGTCGTTCTCCTTCGCACAGATGTCCAATGGCTGGGCGGTGCCCACAGCCACGGATATCGCGTTCTCATTGGCCGTATTGGCCCTGTTCGCCAAAGCGTTGCCGGGATCCATCCGCGCTTTTCTGATGACATTGGCCACAGTGGACGACCTGCTGGCCATCATCCTGATCGCGGTGTTCTTCTCATCGGTGAACGCATGGTACTGGTTCCTTGGCATAGCCGTATGCGCGGTCGTCTGGTACTTTCTGGTCCGCATGCGCAAGGTACCGTGGTTGGCCGTGGCCATCGTGGGCGTGCTGGCATGGGTCATGATGTTCGAAGCCGGCGTGCACCCCACTTTGGCCGGCGTGCTCGTGGGACTGCTCACGCCGGCCCATGAGCGTTTCGGTGAGAAGACGCCGCGTGCGGAACGTTACGCCGACAAGCTGCAGCCGTTCTCCGCACTGCTGGCGTTGCCGATCTTCGCACTGTTCGCCACTGGTGTGCACTTCGAGTCGTTGACCTTGGCGCTGTTCGTCTCGCCGGTGGTCGTTGCCGTGATGGTGGCGCTCGTGGTCGGCAAACCTCTGGGCATCATGACCACCGCATGGCTGTCCACGCACGTGGGCGGTCTGAAGATGGCCAAAGGGCTGCGCGTGCGCGACATGTTCCCCGCCGCCTGCGCCTGTGGCATTGGTTTCACGGTGTCGTTTCTCATCGCGTCGCTGGCATATCAGGATGCCGAACTATCGGCTGAAGCCCGTTTCGGCGTCCTGGTGGGGTCCATGGTCGCAGCCGTGATCTCAGGTATTCTGCTGAGCCATCAATCCAAACGATTCGAACTGGAGGACGGTACGAAGCATAAGCACCATACCGGCGACGAAGATGCCATGAACGAAGTTGAGACGGTGCTGGAAGACGGTACCGTGGTGGTCAGCCAGATAATCGGCACCCACCAGGAACAGTAAAAGGGATTTCCATATGTTGAAAGGGCCACGCATTCCCATGCGTGGCCCTTTCAACATATCGTGCCATTGCGGCACGGCTGATTAATCTGATTGGTCTATTTCTTGACGGCAACCAGCAGACCAGTGCCGGTCGGCGTCAACGCAGTGACGAACCGTTCATCCGACTCCACTGTTTCCAGCAATTCGCGCATCGCGATGGATTTGGCATCACGATTGGCGGGATTCAGCACGCCGCCGGCCGATGTGGCCGAATCAAAGGCAAGTACATCGGTGAAGACAATCGCGGCATGCGGTTTCAGCAGGCGTGGAGCCTGCGCGAAAGCCGCCGCATAATTCTCCGGATCGCCGGCCACGACGATTAAATCGTAATTCTCGGCGTTCAGACGGGGCAGAAACACACCTGCGGACGCGTTCACGGCACGCAATGTGGTTTCGGTGTCATCGGACAGACGATTGAACAGTTTGCGAATCAGCGCGATGCCCTGCGTGGACGAATCGACGGCCGTAAGCTGGCCTGCATTGTCAAGACCGTTGATCAGCTGCATCGTCTCCACCACGGAACCGGTGCCGATGGCGATCACCGACGAGGCGTCCAACATTCGCACCAGCATGCGCAGCAATTCGGCCTGCGCCGCGGATCCTTGGGGAATGCCGGCTTCCTCGGCCGCGGTCCTGATCGCATTGAGTTCGGCAGACTGGCGTGAGAACGCATGATCCTCGACGTACTCCCACGATTTCGCGAGATTGGTATATGACGTCCTATCCATTTCAGCGCTCCTTGATTTGGGCGATCAGCTGCCAGATCTCCTCACCGACATCGATGCCACGCGGGCATTCACGCGTGCAGGCGCGCACCGACTGACACGCGGCGATGCCATCGGCGGAATCGATGGCATCCATACGTGCATCCGTCTGACTGTCGCGTGAATCATTGATGAAACGGGAGGCGGCGATAAGAGCCGCAGGGCCGATGAACGCCTCGCCGCCTGCATATACCGGACAGCTTCCCTCACAGGTGCCGCAGGCTATGCAGTTGCTCAGCAGCTCATACTTGGCGAGCTGCTGGGGATTCTGCAGATATTCGAATGCGTTGATCTTGCCGTCCGCGGTGGTGGCGAGTTCGCCACTGGCCTGCAGATACGGCTTGAGTTTCCTGATTTGGTCAAGCATCTGGTCGATATCGGCGATCAGATCACGCTGCACGGGGAAACCGGGCAGCGGTGCGAGCTCGATGACACCCAAATCGTCGGCATCCTGCGTTTGCGCGGGTTGAACGTCTTCGCCCGTATGACGGAAGCCGTCCTCATCCACCTGTGCGTCGGACGGCTGCTTTGCCCAAGCCTTCACCGTGGCGGTGCACAGAAGCGTAGGCGTGCCGTTGATGGACACGGCATCGGAACCGCACATGCCATGACCGCACGAATAACGGAAGGCAAGCGTCGGATCGATGGTGCGCTTGACTTTGAGCAGGCAGTCAAGCACGGTGTCCTCCGGACGCGCCGGCACCACGTAATCCTGCACCCACTGCTTGCCTCGCGGACGCCTGCGCGTGGATCCGGAATCGCCGAAGGGAGAGCTCTTCCTAGCGAACGGCGAGCCGCCTCGTTCACGGCCGCGTTCGGGACGCGGCGTGAACCTGTTCACCCGCAACGTCACCGTTTCCATGCCGTTCTCCATGCCGCTCATATACCTGCCTTTCGATAAAAAACCGTCAACCAGTCTGCCATACGCCGTGCCCAGGGTGTCAGTATTCACGGGCCTTTGGCGGCATGTCCACGATGTGCACCGGCTGCCAGGAGACCTGGCAGGAAACATCCGTCATGGAATGGGCCAGGAAATGCTCGTCGTCACGCTCCGGGAAATCAAGACGCTTCAACGATCCACGGGATTCGTGACGCGCATCGGAGGCGGCGAGCACGGCCTTGCCGAGCTCCAACAGATGGCGCACCTCCCAGATGGCGGTGATTTCCTGATTGAACGTGGGGGAGTCGGAATGCGCATGCAGCGCCTCGGCACGCGGCGTGAGCGTATCGTCCAGCGTAGCCAACGCCTGTTCGATGCTGTTCCGGTCGCAACGCACCGCGACCGCCTGCTCCATGACGGATCCCAAATCGGCCATCAGCTGGTACGGATTGTCCGACGACGCATCGTCGTCATCGGACGGCCGCGTCAACAGTTCCTTGACCTGCGCGGAACGCTTGTCGGCAGCCTGCGACACCGCGTCGATAGATGCTTCGTCGGCAGGCTCGGCCATCGGATCGTTCACTGGATTATCGACGACACGTTCAGCCATCGCCTTGCCCGAACGGGTGCCGAAGAGGCAGGCGTCCAACAGCGAGTTGCCGCCCAGACGATTCGCGCCATGCACCGACACGCAGGAGCATTCGCCAGCGGCGAACAGACCGTCCACGACGGCGCGTTCGCCATCGACCCAACGGTAAACTTCGCCGTCGGTGGTGATGGGGATGCCGCCCATGGTGTAATGCGCGGTGGGTTTGACCGGCACATAGTCGCGGGTCGGATCGAGATCGGCATACTGTTCGATGGTCTCCACCACCTGCGGCAGCACCTCATGCATATGATCCGCATCGATGCCGGTCATATCCAGCCAGACACAATCCTTCGGCCCATCCGGATTCTTCGGATCGGCGATTCCTCGTCCGGCGTCGATTTCAGCCATGATGGAACGGCTCACCACATCACGCGCGGCAAGATCGGCATGCCCCGGCGCGTAATGTTCCATGAACGCCTCGCCATCGGAGTCGCGCAGCACGCCGCCTTCCGCACGTGCCGCCTCAGACAGCAGAATGCCGGTATGGGCGAGACCGGTCGGATGGAACTGCACGAACTCGCTATCCTCAAGCTGAAGGCCGGCGGACAATGTCAACGCCATGCCGTCACCGGTCAGATCCCACGAATTCGACGTGGTATGGAACAGACGGCCGGCACCGCCAGTGGCCATCAGCACATTGCGTGCGTGGATGGCATGCGTCTCGCCCTTGTGCGTGTCGAACGCCACCACGCCCTCGACCTTGCCGTGGTCTTCGGAAACCACCAGATCGGTCACATACCATTCCTCGGCGAACTCAACGCCCTCGGCCACGCACTGCTGCCATAGCGAGAACAGAATCTGATGCCCGATGCGGTCGGCCGCATAAGCGGCGCGGCGGACCGGTTCCTTGCCGAAATCCTTGGTATGGCCTCCGAAACGGCGCTGCGCGATATGGCCGTCATCGGTACGCGAGAACGCGACGCCGGCATGCTCCAGCGCGATCACAGTGGCAGGAGCCTGTTCGGCAAGCAGCTTCGCCGCATCCTGGTCGACAAGCCAGTCGCCGCCTTTGACTGTGTCATAGTAATGCCAATGCCAATCGTCTTTCTCCACGTTGCCAAGGCTGGCCGCAATGCCGCCTTCCGCGGAGCCGGTGTGCGAACGCAGCGGCTGCAGTTTGGATATCACCAGGACGTTCGGTTCGATGCCGTCCGTCCGCATCTGGCGCATCCGCTCGCTACGGAGCATTCCCAACGCTGCGGACAGGCCGGCCGCGCCTGCGCCGACGATCACTGCATCATACATATCTTCAACATGCTTCGGACTCATACCACCGATTCTCGCACAAGGTGTGACCTCGCACGTTCGACGCGGCTGAGGTGGAGGTGCCGGGCCTGCTATCGCTGCTCGGCGATGATCCATCCGGACCGCATGCTGATGCGGCCTTCAAGCTCCAAGGAGCCCAGTTCGCGCATGATTCGCGAGACGGGATATTCTCCCGGATGCGTCTTGTCCATTAGATCGAGCAGATCGTCGGCGGAGACGTGGCCGTTTGCTTCGGCGCAAGTTTTAATGGCGGCGAGTATGGCATCGTCGGATTCGTCTGTCGATTCCTGCGGATGTTCGGTGTCATCCGGCAGGTCGACATGTTGCGGGCGATGCGCGCTATGGCATAGTTCGTCGATCTCCGCCAGTGAGCAGATGATGGTGGCTCTGCCGTCTTGGATAAGGCGATTGCAGCCGGTGTTATGCGGCATGGTGATGTCTCCCGGCACGGCGAACAGATTGCGGTTGAGTTCGTTCGCCCAGCCTGCGGTGTTGAGCGCGCCGGAACGCGCACGTGCCTGCGCCACGATCAGAGTGGATGACAATGCCGCGATCAGACGGTTGCGCAGCAGGAACCGTCTTGCCTCCGGCACGGTTCCGGGGCACAGTTCGGAAATCAAAGCGCCCGAATGGCTTTCGATCTGCTCGAACAGGTTCTGGTTGCTTTTCGGACCGATATGGTTCAGTCCGCCAGCGAATACGGCGACGGTGCGTCCTGCCAGCGCGGCGCTCATTTCGTCCATGGCTTTGACCGCGCCCCAATGCGCCGCGGCGTCGGTGCCCAGCGCGCCGCCGGATACCACCAGATGTCCGGCACGCGCCATCCGAAGGGCCAATTCGTGGGCGCTTTGCCTACCGTAGTCGCTTACGCCCCGTGAGCCGACGATACCCACCGGCTCGGGGCATGACACCAGCGCCTTCGGATCGCCTTTGCCCCATAGGCAGAGCGGGGAGGCCCAGTCGGTGCGCAGTGAAAGGTCGTTCAGTTGGCTGGGCCAACAGGGGTGATGCGGGGCGATGATCCACTGCGTGCCGTCTGCTGTGAACCAGTCTCGCAATGCGTCCGGATCCTTGCTGGGCAACGATGCCAGACGTTGCTGCCATGACACCAGCGAGCCATGGAACGAAGCCATTCCGCGGGCGTTGATGGTGCGTCCCCAACGAGTGACGCCGTTGATGAACGCCGCATCCAATGACGTGCAGGCCGCGGCCGTCACGTTTTCGTGATTGCCAGGGCCGCTGTCAGCGATCAGCTGTAGCGCGCTTGCCGCGGAGCCGGTGCCTTTGACCAGCGCGTACATCATCGCGTCGGCGCTGTCCAGGCAGAAGGTGAGCACCGCGCGGGCCAGGGTCTCGTCGTCGATCGTCACCATCATGCCAGCCTCGTTCTCATGGATATTCCCTGCATCATTTCCTCAGGTCCTGGGGAAGTCTTTCCCGCCAGATCGGATAATGTCCACGCAAGCCGCATGGCACGGTCGGCGCCACGCAGGCTCAGCCGCTCGCTCGCCAAGGCGCGGTTGACCAATTCGATGGCCTTGGGGGAGGTGTTGGCTCTCAGCCAGGTGCCGGTAGCCTGCGCGTTGCAGCACCAGCCGAATTCGCGGAACCGTTCCTGCGCCATCTGCCGGGCAACGATGACACGCAGACGTATGGCATGGCTCGAATCGCCGGAGGGAGCGTTCCCCGGACTTATCCGCTCCACCGGAGGCACTTCGATCTGGATGTCGATACGGTCGAGGATCGGTCCGGAAAGCCGGCTGAAATACTTGACGCGGTCCTTTTCTCGGCAGGTGCAGCGCTCGCCGTTGCCGTACGCGTAGCCGCACGGGCAGGGATTCGCCGCCATAATCAGTTGGAAGCGAGCCGGATAGTATGTGGTGCCTTTCGCTCTGGAAATCGCGACATATCCGGATTCCAAAGGTTCGCGCAGCGTCTGCAGCGTACGCGCCGAGAATTCCGGAGCCTCGTCCATGAACAGGATGCCGCGATGCGCGCGGGTGATGGCTCCGGGCTGGGCCAATCCCGCGCCTCCACCCACCAGCGCGGCGGTCGACGCGGTATGGTGGGGCGCCTCGAACGGTGGAACGTCGCTGATTCCGTATCCGGGAAGCGTGCCGCATAACGAACGAATCGAGGCCACTTCAAGCTGTTCCGTCTCGTTCAAAGGACTCATGATGCCGGGAATGCGCGAAGCGAGCATGGTCTTGCCTGTGCCGGGCGGACCGGTCATCATCAGATGATGGCCTCCGGCGGCAGCCACCTCCAACGCCCATTTGGCCGCTTGCTGGCCCATCACTTCGCTCATGTCGCCGGGCGGAGGGCACATGCCCGTGGCGCCGACATCGGCGTTCACGGCATGCGTGGCTTCGGGAATCCGGTAGTCCGCATCGCCTCCCATCAGTTCGATGAGCTCTCCGACATGCCTCACGCCGATCGCCTTGACATCCGGAACGAGACGGGCCTCATCAAGGTTGGCGTAAGGCACGATGATTGTTGCGATTCCCTGCTCCCGCGCATGCAGCATGATGGGCAGCAGTCCGTTGATGGGCAATACGGTGCCGTCAAGATTCACCTCGCCAAGCACGATGGTGTCGGCCAGACAGTCATGGGCGATTGCGCCGGCCGCGCTGAGCACGCTGGCCGCGATGGCCAGATCATGCGAAGAGCCTTTCTTCGGCATGGACGCTGGGGAGAGATTGACCGTGACACGGGTTTCCGGCCATTTGAAACCACTTGCCTGGCATGCCGACTTGACCCGTTCGCGCGCCTCGGACAATGAGGTGTCGGGCAGGCCGATGATGGAGAAATAGGGAAGTCCAGGGGATACGAACGCTTGAATCTGGACGATGAAGGCTTTCAAACCGATCAGTCCTACGGAAAGGGCGCTGCCGATGGCCATCAGAACGCTCCCTCGATATGATGCAGCAAAGGTCTGTCTCCCTGCACCACGACGGTGACGACGTCAAAACGCACGCCACTGTTCGGCATGCGGTGCTCCGGCGCCGTCAGCCATTGCACGGCGGCATGGCGCAGATTGATTTGCTTGGAAGCGGTCACCGCCTCCTGAGGGGTGCCGTAGCGCATCGTACGTCTGGTTTTGACCTCGACGAAAACGATCTGGCCCATCGGATTGCGCGACACGACGTCGAGTTCGCCGTATCGGCAATGCCAGTTGCGGTCGAGCGTCCGCCACCCTTGGCTTTCCAACCATGCGGCGGCGTACTGTTCTCCCAGCTCGCCGATCTGTCGGGAACGCAGCGTGCCGTCATGCAGACGCCGCGCTAGGGAATCGAGAATCTGCTCCGGCGGCTGCGTTGGGGCCGGAACATCATGTGATGATGAATGGTTCATGGCCCTAGTCCAACAGACAGAAGCCACGCATGACAAGGCCGATAGGCTAATGTGGATAACTTACGTATCTCGGGCGTGTCGTGGATAGTCGGTGGATGAGTCGACGCTATCCACACCTATCCACAACACGATCCAAGGCCTCTGTGCGAAAAGAGTGACCGATGAACCGTCAACGACGGGTCAAAGCGGTCAATTCGTCGAGATTGAGTTCGAAGCTCACGCCTCGTTCCTCATGATTCGGCTGATACTGGGTGCTTTCCATCGCATGGCGGACGAACTCGCCGGCGATGTTCGCGGCCTCGGCCAGAGGACGGCCAGCCATCACCGCGCCGCACAGCGCCGACGCGAACGCGTCGCCGGTGCCGTGGGTCATGAACGGCAGCTTGGCATGCGCCAGCTCCTGTTTTCCGGCGACGCCCGTCGAAGCTGACGCCACATAGTTGCGAATCATGCCATCCCCTCGATCGATGCCCTTAAGCACCACGTTCTTCGCGCCGGCGGCAAGCAACGCCCCAAGAATCTCATCCACCTGCGCGTCGTCGATATCCTGGCCTGGATAGTCACGGCCCGTCAAAATGGATGCCTCGGTAAGATTCGGCATCAGCGCATCCGCGCCATCCACCAGCGTGCCCATCGCCCGACATAGCTCAGGAGTGTACGTGGCGTAGATTTCTCCGCCGTCGCCCATCACCGGATCCACCAACCGCAAGGCATGCGGATACTCCGCGTATAGGCGTTTGATGATTGCGACCTGGTCCGCGGAACCAAGAAAACCGGAATAGACGCCATCCAAATCGACGTTCTCCTGACGCCATGCGTCCAGATAGCCGTCCAGAATCTCGGTCGTATCGTGGAACGTGAATACCTCGTAGCGCGTGTGCGCGGAAAACAGCGCCGTCGGCACCGGACAAACGTCGCAGCCGGCCGCCGACAGAATCGGAATGGCCGCCGTCAGCGAACACTTGCCATAACCGCACATGTCATGCACCGCGGCGACGCGCGGAATATACCGCGGATCACGGTCGTACAGAATCTCATCGCTCATATCGGAACCTCTCTTGCGATTTGCCTGCCCATGACTTTAGCCGTTCCCCTGACCTGACGCGCATCCGTTCCTCACGGTGGGTCACCGGCATGTGGGACTTCGGCGTGTCGAATGGTTCCGAATGGTTTTTTCAACGGTTGGGGGAGTGGGGAAAGCCGATGATTCCAACGGTTTATAAGGGGATATAGGCAAGTGCGATAACGTTCGGCTTGCGTTGCGCTCGCCGGCCGGTTTATTGTCGCTACCAACACCTGGCCAAGCGCCCTACACGGCAGGGCGGGTGGCCAACCAAGACGAGAACAACGAACCCTTATCCAAGGAGAGCGCATCATGGCAAACAAGAACTATCGTTTCGAAACCCTGCAGCTGCACGTCGGCCAGGAGCAGGCCGACCCGGCCACCGACTCCCGCGCGGTGCCGATCTACCAGACCACCAGCTACGTCTTCCACAACTTCGACCACGCCGAGGCCCGCTTCGGACTGGCGGACCCGGGCAACATCTACGGCCGTCTGACCAACTCCACCCAGGGCGTGTTCGAAGACCGCATCGCGGCCCTCGAAGGCGGCACCGCGGGCCTGGCCGTCGCGTCCGGCGCGGCCGCCGTGGAATACGCGGTGCGCAACATCACCCAGTCCGGCGACCACATCGTCGCAGCCAAGAACGTGTACGGCGGCACCTTCAACCTGCTGCGCCACACCCTGCCGCGCGACGGCATCACCACCACCTTCGTCTCCGCCGAGAACCCGCAGGAGTTCGAGGACGCCATCCAGGAGAACACCAAGCTCGTCTACTTCGAGACCTTCGGCAACCCGAACGCCGACCTGCCCGACTTCGAGGCCATCACCGCCATCGCCCACAAGCACCACCTGCCGGTGATCGTGGACAACACCTTCGCCTCCCCGTACCTGTTCCGCCCGCTGGAGCACGGCGCCGACGTCGTTGTGGAATCCGCCACCAAGTTCATCGGCGGCCACGGCACCACCCTCGGCGGCGTGATCGTGGAAGGCGGCAAGTTCAACTGGGCCGAAGTGCCGGGCAAGTTCCCGACCCTGACCGAGCCGGATCCGTCCTACCATGGCCTGAACTTCTATGAGGCCCTCGGCGGCGCCGCCTTCGTGACCCGCGTGCGCGCCATCCTGCTGCGCGACACCGGCGCCACCCTGTCCCCGTTCGCGGCCTTCCTGCTGCTGCAGGGCACCGAAACCCTGTCCCTGCGCGTCGAACGTCACGTCCAGAACGCGCTGAAGGTCATCGACTACCTGAAGACCGTGCCGGAGGTCGAGTCCATCTCCCACCCGTCCATCGAAGGCCGCAAGGACAACGACCTGTACAAGAAGTACTTCCCGAACGGCGGCGGTTCCATCTTCACCTTCGACATCAAGGGCGGCAAGGACGCGGCACGCGTGTTCATCGACAACCTGCACCTGTTCAGCCTGCTGGCCAATGTGGCCGACGCCAAGAGCCTCGTGATCCACCCGGCCTCCACCACGCACTCCCAGGAGACGCTGGAGGAGCTCGAGGACCAGGGCATCCACCAGGGCACCATCCGCCTGTCCATCGGACTGGAGAACATCGACGACATCATCGAGGACCTCGAAAGCGGCTTCAAGGCCTTGCGCGAATCCGGTCTGGCCAAGTGACTTTGGTCTGAAACAACTGTCGGGCGGTCCGCTGCACCATGAGAAGGGGGTGTTGCGGGCCGCCCGCTTTGCACTGCGCTTGTAACGCGGATGGGATAAAATTTTCGCTTGTTGCGATATGGTATGTCGCAATTTGATACATCGAAAGAAATTCCTTGCGATTTCTTTACAAATCGTAGGAAAAGCAAGATGATTTTGCTATTTTGGTAAAAAAGAGAGAAGAAGACTGTATTATGACGCAGGATGTCAAGAACGATATCAAGAAAGCTATTCAGGTCAACACCATCCCGTTGGTCGCCATCATGACCGCGGTCACCACCGTGCTGACCATGTTCGTGAAGATTCCGACCCCGACCCGTGGATACCTCAACCTGTCCGACACGATGATTTTCTTCAGCTCCTATGCGTTCGGCCCGTGGGTCGGCGGCATCATCGGCGGTCTTGGACCGGCGTTGTCCGACCTCATCTCGGGATACCCGCAGTGGGCAATCTTCACCTTCATCATCGACGGTCTGCAGGCGGTGCTCGTGGGTCTGCTGGTCCGTGAATTCGAACCGGCCAACGTCGTCATCGGCTCTCTGGTGGCCGGCGTGTGGAAGGTGTTCGGCTACTTCATCGCCGGCGGCATCCTGTCCGGCTTCGGTCCGGCCCTAGGCGAAATCATCGGCAACTCATTCCAGATGGTTGTCGGCCTGATCGTTGGCTTCGCACTGTTCTCCGCGGTGCGCAAGGCTTATCCGCCGCTGGTGCGACTCGGCAACCTCAGCGTCAAGGCCGGCGAGTGATACATTATTGTCTTGCATAAATAAAGCCCGTGGGTTCACCGATGAACGGCGATTCCACGGGCTTTATTTATACATATTCGTTCATATAGTATCCGTAGTGGCTGTGTTCGCGGCCGGTGCAATGGGCTGATGTGCTGAAAGATATGGAGAAGAGCGCATGATCACGGTACGTGATTTGAGTTGGCAGTATGAGCCATTGGTGGATGGCGGCAAGCCGGTGGATAGCCTCAAGCATGTCAGCTTCGATATCAAATCAGGCTCGTTCGTGGGCGTCATCGGACCGACCGGCGCCGGCAAATCCACCCTGTGCATGGCTTTGGCTGGAATCATCCCGAATCTGGCGGACGGCACCATGACCGGACTGGTGGAAGTCAACGGCATGAACACCAGCCGTCATTCCGTATCGGCGTTGTCCGAACGTATCGGCTACGTGCAGCAGGATCCCGAAGCGCAGCTGTTCTGTGCGAGCGTTGAGGATGAGATCGCCTTTCCTTTGGAAAACCGCGGCATCGCACCGGACATCATCGACAAGCAGATCGACGTCATGCTCGATCTGGTCGGCATGACCGGCTACCGCAAGCGCGTGCCGACCAGCCTGTCGGGTGGGCAGATGCAGCGTGTGGCCATCGCGGCGGCATTGGCGGCGGAACCCGACGTGCTCATCCTTGACGAACCGACTGCGGCGCTCGATCCGGAAGGCAAGCAGGAAGTCTTCGATGTGCTTGAACGCATCCGGCAGACCCGTTCCATGACGGTGATCATGGCGGAACAGGACACGGAGCATATCGCCTATTGGGCCGACCAAGTGTTGTTCATGGTCAATGGGGAATTGGTGCGCAACGGCGACGCCAGCCTGTTCGTCCGTGAAAAAGGACTGCTGGAATCCTCCGGCGTGCAGGTCGCGGACGATCCGCTGCCGCAGGTCAAGGCCGTACAGCAGGGCAAAAAGCATAAGAAGGACAAAAAGAATCAGCCGGAACGGTCCAAGGACGTGGTCATCAGTCTGGACCATGTCTCCTACCAATATGAGCGCGGCGGCAACGCATCGAAAGCTCTGGACGACGTGACGTTCGACATCGAACGTGGCTCATTCATCGGACTCATCGGACGTAACGGCTCCGGCAAGACCACACTCGCCAAACATCTGAACGGACTGATCCGACCCACGCAGGGCACGGTGACGGTGGATGGGCTCGACGCCTCCAAACACAGCGTCGGCGAAATGGCGGCCCACGTCGGATTCGTCTTCCAGAATCCCGACCATCAGATCTTCTGCTCCACCACCAAGGAGGAAATCGCATTCGGTCCTACCGCGCTTGGACTGGACGGAGCCACCGTGTTCAAACGCGTCGACGAGATGCTGACGCTGTTCGACCTGCACCGTTATGAAGACGTCTCGCCGGCCACGCTCGGCTACGGCGAACGTCGTGCGGTGGCGCTGTCATCCGTGCTTGCAATGCGCACGCCGATCCTCGTGCTCGACGAGCCTACGGCCGGTCTCGACTACCGTCTCGCAGCACGCTTCCTCGGCACCATCGAGAAACTCAACCAGCGCGGCGTCACCATCGTCATGATCAGCCACGACATGCGCGCGGTATACCGGTACTGCACGCACGTGCTGGAATTGGAGGACGGAAAAGTCGTGCAGTATGGGCCGATCGACAGGTCCGAAGCGGCGCAGAAGCAATCTCGGATCATCCGCAAACCGCGTAAATCCAATGGGTCCGTTTCGGCGACGCATGTGCTGCTGAAAGTCACCAAGCATGAGGAAGGACGACACTGATGGACGCCGATTTGTATGTACCGGGCGACGGCTGGCTGCATCGCGCCGACCCCCGTGTGAAATTCCTCATCACCGTGGTCATGTTGGTGTTGTGCCTGGTATGGCGCAACTGGGCGTTCATACTTGACGTTCTGATCATCGAACATCTCATGCTCATCACCGACGGCGTGCCGCTGAAACGCATCGGCTGGGTGTGGAAGATCCTCTCCGTGATCATCGTGTTCATCGTGGTGCTCTGGCCGATTTTCGACCCATCCGGCACGCACGTGCTGTGGCAGTGGGGATGGCTGAAACTCACGCGAGAGAACCTCGTCATGGCCGCGGTGATGGGATTGCGCATTCCGGCGCTCGGATTCGCGTGCTTCCTCACGTTGTTCACCACCAGCCAGACCAAGCTGATCCGAGGGCTCACCTCCCTGGGCATGCCGTACAAGGCCGGACTCACGCTCGCCACCGCGCTGCGCTACATTCCGGTGTTCTTCTCCATCTTCCAATCCGTATCGGCCGCGCAACGGGCCCGCGGACTCGACCTGAGCGGCAAGAAAGACGCCACCGGCAAGAAACGCAACGTATTCGTACGCTTGGTGGACCGGTTCAAATCGTATCTGCCCATCATCATCGCGGTGCTGATCCGCGCCTACAAAATGAGCCAAAGCGTCGGCTGGGCTATGGAATCGCGCGGGCTCAACCTCCAAGGCGTGAGACGCACCTACCGCATACAGCTGAAGATGAGACTCTCCGATTGGATCATCCTTGCGGTCACCGTCGCCGCGACGGCAGGCAGCATCTGGCTGATGCTGTGGCAGTTCTGAGGTAGGCCAATGTTCCAGAACGAACAACGCATCACCATCACAGCACGCGACCTGAAAGTGGTCTCGGCCCTGCAATGCGACGGCCGTATGACCATGCAGGCGCTTGCCGACAAAATCGGCATTTCCGTATACGCGGCTACGGAAAGCTACCGCAGGCTTACGGAATCCGGCATCATGAGCATCGTCCCGGTGTGCAATCCATTGAGTCTGGGCAATTACAGCCAGGTGCTGGTGGGACTTCGTCTCGACGGGAGCAGGGATGAGGCTCTTGCCATGCTCCAATCCATGCCACAGGTCACCTACGTGGTCTGCGCTCTGGGGGATGCCGACATCATCGCTGAGGCTGTGGTGTATTCGGCTGAAGGCATGGATCATTTCCTCAAACATGGTCTGCGCGCGTTGCCGGGATTGTCCCGTCTGCAGGTGTTCTCATGCGGACGGCTGGTGCTTGATGACCACAATGTCAGCGTGGTGAACCGTCTGCTCGCCGCGCATGGCGAAACCGGCTTCCTGACCAAACGCGAGGCGAGTGTCGGCACCGATATTCCCTCGCATCGTCTGGATCCACGGTTCGTGCACACATTCAACGAACTGCAGAAGGACGGCAGGGCCAGCTATGCGTCGTTGGGGGAGCGTCTCGGCGTGACCCATACGGCGATTCGCGGCCGCATCAAAAAACTCGAAGATTCCGGCGTGATGCGCATTATGGCCACGGTAAGCCCCATGCGTTTGGGAGGATTCCGACAGGCATTCCTCGGACTTGGAGTGAAACCTCCGTATCGGCTTGACTCTGAACAGCTTCTGGCCATCGACGAAGTGACGTACGCGATGAGTGGTGTCGGATTGAACGGTGCCGATTACCTGATTGAAATCATCGCCGACAACGATGAGGACCTATGGCGCGTGGTGGACGAATCCATTCGCCCATTGCCAGGCGTGGAACAGACCTGGTGGGCGTCCACCGTCAGTGTGGAAAAGGAGTCGTATTGGCTTGAGCCGCCGCACGAAGGCGTATTGCTAGGCGATTGACGATTGCCCGATGCTTGGAACATGGTTTCTGATCATCCAGTTTTCGCTGTTCCCGCGTTGATCTCATACTCAAGGATGAGTCGCGGTTCAGCAGGATTTCAGACCAACGCATGATGCCGTTGACGTCGAATGTTCCGTATGTTGGAAGTAACTTCACAAAGAAAGGAACTTCCATGGACATCAGGGACGCCATCAAAGCCAATAACACTGCCATTGAAGCCATCGATCTTGTCAAGGACTACGGTTCCGGAAGCAACGCGGTGCATGCGTTACGTGACGTCAATATCGCCTTCGAACAAGGAAAATTCACCGTCATCATGGGCCCCTCCGGCTCTGGCAAATCCACGTTGATGCACACGCTGGCCGGACTTGATTCGGCCACTAGCGGACACGTCATGTTCGACGGCAAGGATCTGACCCGCATGAACGACGACCAGCTCACCCTGCTGCGCCGCCATCAGATCGGTTTCATCTTCCAAAGCTTCAATCTGCTGCCGATGTTTACTGCCGAACAGAACATTCTCATGCCCTTGACCTTGGCTGGGGCGAAACCAGACCGACAGTGGTTGCGTCTGCTGGTGGAAACGCTTGGCCTTAAGGAACGTCTTAACCATCGTCCGAACGAACTATCGGGAGGCCAACAGCAGCGTGTGGCCATCGCGCGAGCATTGATCACCAAACCGAAACTGGTGTTCGCAGACGAGCCCACCGGCAATCTTGACTCTGTATCAAGCGCCGAAGTGTTGAGCTTCCTGAAACGTTCCGTCAACGAACTTGGCCAAACCATCATCATGGTCACGCATGATGCGGTCGCCGCGTCTTACGCCGACCGTGCGCTCGTGTTCGCCGACGGCCAGATCGTGGCGGACGTGAACAAGCCGACAGCAGACCAGATGAGTGAACTGCTGATGAAGGAACGCGAAGCCGCCACAATGAATGTGGCTTCCGCGAGACATTCCCGCTAAACGCACTGTAGAAGCATTCGAAGAAGGAAACAGAATTAACCATGTGGTCCATCACTTTGAAACTCATGCGAAAAACCAAGCGCATGCTCATACCCGCAGGCATCGCCATCATGATCGGCACGGCGTTCATCGCCAGCACCTTCCTGTTCGGCAATGCCATGAACGACTCCCTGACACGGCAGATGACCGCCATGTTCGGAAACGCCAACTATGCGGTGACCGTCAACAGCTCCGACCTGAGCGATGAGGAACTCAACGAAGCGTACTCCAGCACTGTCGGCGACTTCCATCTCGACCAGATCGCCGGCATCGAAGGGGTTGACGGTGTCCGCGCCTCGGTGGAAACCGGCGTCAGCGTTTCCAGGGGGGACAGCGCCATCAGCGGCGAGATCATCTCTACCGCGGCACAGAAGAACATGCTTCCCGTGAATATTACGGAAGGGGACCAGCCGAAGGACTCCAACGAAGTCGCACTGCCGGAAGACATGGCGAAACAGCTGAACGTCGGCATTGGCGACACTGTAAGACTGACCTCCCAATATGCGGTAGGCACCGATGGCAAAGCCAAAGCGGACAACGTGCGCGTGGCCGGACTCACCTCCGATCCGAACGGCGCCTACTCGTACTATGGTGGTGCGATCGTAGGATCCGACAATCTGCTTGCCGCAATGCAGGGAACGGACGATTTCGACACCACCGGAACAACAACGGTATACCTCGACCTTGCCTTGGATGGAAATAGCGTATCCGCAAAAACCATCAACAGTGTGAAAGCGTTGCTGCCAAAGCATTTCGATCTGATGTCGCGACAGCAGGTCAGTGACGAAAGCATCAAATCCTTAACCGGCAACCAAACCAGCATCGTCACCACATTCCTCATGTGCTTCGGCGTGCTTGCCATGTTCGTGGCGGCACTGGTGATCGCCAACACGTTCCAAGTACTCGTGGCGCAACGCCGCCGCACACTCGCCTTGCTGCGCACCATCGGCGCGAAAAAAGGCCAGCTGTATGGTTCCGTGCTGTTCGAAGCGGCAGTGCTTGGCTTCGTCGCATCCGTGCTTGGCGTGGTGCTGGGAAGTCTGCTCATGTGGGGCATGTGCGTCAGCGACATCATGCAAGAGGGTATGCGATTCAATTTCTCTTGGCAGGCCGCCGTCATACCTATTCTCTTCGGTATTGTGGTGACGGTGCTCGCATCCCTGGGATCTGCACGTTCCGCTACTGCGGTGACGCCATTGGAGGCATTGCGCCCGATTGAACTGACCGACAACCGTCGTTCCAGCCTCACGCGAGCCATAATCGGTATTCTGATGGTGGTGGTCGGTATCGCCATGGTGGTATTTTCCATCTGGCAGGTACAAGCCACCAATGGCGGCGAGAATGCGAGCAGCGATCAATTCACGATGATTCTGCTCGTAGCCATCGCCGGCGCCGCACTGGTATTCCTCGGAATGGTGGTCACCGCGGTGTTTTGGATGCCGGCCCTCATGAAGGGAGTTGGAGCGTTGGCCTCGCTGACAGGCCCTTCCGCAACGGTTGCGCACGCCAACATTCAGAAGAATCCGCGACGCATCGCAGCAACCGGTGCCGCTCTGCTCATCGGCGTCACCCTGGTTTCCACCATCGCAACCGGTGCCGCCAGCGCCAAAGAGACTATGAATGGTGCGCTCGCCACCCGTTATAGCGTCGACATCGTGGCCATGGGCGATGACATCAGCCAGCAAATGGTCAAGGATGTAGCCGACATCAACGGCGTGTCCGACACGTTGTATGCGCCGGCGGTTTCCGTGACCTTGGAGAAAGCGGATGGAACCCAGCCTACGTCCGCATTGCTGGTCGGCGTGAAGAATATCGATCAGGTCAAGCAGGTCATGCGTGCCAACTTGGGTAACGCCTCCATCGACAGTGATGGCGTGCTCATGCCAACATACAATGCGCAAACCGGCAAGAAACTGCAGTTCGCCAATGGTACGGCTGATTTCTCTACCGAATGGAACCAGGACGGCGACGCTACGCGTTCGCTGACATTGCAAGCAAACCAAGCCGACTACCGTCGCGTATCCGCACAGTATGGAGCTGTCGGATTCGTGGATGAAAGCCATTTCACCAATGGTGACCTCGATGCCGCCACCCATGTGCTGCTGGTCAAGGCGGATACTGACAAGTCGGGAGTTTCCGTTGACGGCATCTACAACGACATGCAGGCCGCATTGGAGAAGAGCACTGATGCGACAGTGACCGGACCGATCGCCGAACGCATCGTATGGGCGAAGATGATCGACTCCATGATGATGCTTCTGGTGGGATTGATCGCTGTGGCTGTGCTCATCGCACTTGTCGGCGTGGCGAACACGCTGTCCCTATCGGTGATTGAACGCACCCGCGAATCGGCCACTTTGCGCGCCATCGGCATGACTCGAGGTCAGTTGCGACGCTCCCTCGCGGTGGAAGCCCTGCTCATCTCGCTGGTATCCGGCATCGCGGGCGTACTACTTGGCACCCTGTTCGGCTGGCTGGGCGCATACGTGGTGTTCAGTCTGTACGGCACCGTGGCGTTCCCATTCGAATGGGGCATCAACGGCATTGTGCTTGCCGTGGCGGCTGTGGCAGCGTTGCTGGCCAGCATCGCACCTGCCCGTCGGGCGGTCAGGGTGCCGCCAGTTGAGGCGCTCGCAGAAGCTTAGCACCTCAACTGGCGGCCTTCGCGGCAAGCCGCTCACCTCACCTACGGGAAGCCTACCAGGCTTCCCGCTTTACGGTTCGGCCTGTCGAGGCGCTCGCCGAAGCTTAGGCGATAAACGAAATGCTCCTTCGAAAGAAGGAGCATTTTTGTTGCCGAATACGTTTTATGAAGATTTTATACGAGATGGTTTTCATAGGCGAACACGACGGCTTGCACGCGGTCGCGCGCATTGATTTTCGACAGAATATGCGCGACATGCGTTTTCACGGTAGGCAGGCTGATGAACAGCTTGTCCGCGATTTCCTGATTCGACAGACCATGTGCGATCTCGATAAGCACCTCGCGCTCGCGGTCGGTCAGTTCGTCCAATTCCGGATCGGTATACGCCGGCGCCATTGAAACGGAAGTGGACGTGACGGAAGCGGGTTGAGTGGTGGCAGCGCTTGCGAAACTGCCATCCATCATTTTTTCAATAAGCCGTTTCGTGGCGGACGGAGCGATGATGGCGTTGCCCTGATACACGGTGCGAATCGAATTGAGCAACGTCTCCGGTTCCGTGTCCTTCAGCAGGAAACCGGACGCGCCGGCGTTGATCGCGGCCATCACGTATTCGTCCAAATCGAACGTCGTCAGAATGATCACACGGGTATGCGCATCGTCAAGCGCGCTTCCGTCAGGTGCGAAACGATGCTGCAACGCGCTGATCCGACGTGTCGCCTCAATGCCGTCCACACTGGGCATACGCACATCCATCAGCACCACGTCGGGATGCAACGTCTCCGCCAAAGCCACCGCTTCCGCGCCATCGCGCGCCTGGCCGACAACCGCCATATCCGGTTGGGAGCCGATCACCATCGCGAAACCGGCACGTACCAATTCCTGATCATCGGCGATGACCACATGAATCTTCTGTTCTTCACTCATACTCTCCACCTTATCGGCATTGTTCCGCTCACAGTGCAAAATAAACCCTTACATCTCCCTGAAAACTTGAACCGGCTATCGAGACACGCGCTGCAGCTGCTCCTCCAGCGGTGCTGCGGGCCTCAACTGCAGTTCGCTCGCGCTACCGGCGTGAGCGTCATCGCTGAAACCAGTCTCACGAAGCACGCCAAGCAGTTCGCGCATACGTTTGAGCGCGGCACGCCCCTGTTCTCCAATGGCTTTGAACGCTGTGGAAATCTCGTCGGCGGTCGGCTCCTTGCCTTGTGCTTCGGCGCGATCCAGCATGCGGATACCATCGACGGCTTGGTTAATCACGCTGTTCAGCGTGGCGGTGACTTCAGCCTGAATGCTGGCACTGATACGGTCGCGTTCCATATTCGCCGCGAGAATACGCTGCTTCTCCTGCTCGGCCACCAGCGCTTCCTCTCGCGCCTGCAACACCAGTGCGTTGGAATCACTGGAACGAGCCCAACGTGCCCACGCCATAATGCCGGCGCACAGCATCAACACCGCAACCGTATGCATAACGCCGGTAAAGAACGCTGCATCACTACTTGCCGTGGCTGAAACCGGTTTTGCCAAGCCCACGGAAGCGGCGATGGCGTCGAACAAGGTAGTGTATCCATGTTGGTCGGCTGCGATTTTCAAGCCCATCAGAGCCGAACAGGTGACAGCGGCAAGACCGGTCCAACGCCATGCGTGTTCACGCCCATACAATACGGCTGAATACAGTGCGCACAGCGACGCTACGATGTGCCCGACCTCAATCGATCCCAAAAACACCAATTGCACAACCGACAATACGAACACAATAAGCGCGCAAGTCTCGGGGAACCTGCGGCGAAGAGCCAGCGCCAGCAAGCAGCATGCGGCGATTGCATGTGAGAGCTGCGCATGAGGTGAACTATCAAAAAAGAGCGTGATCGACATGCGATTCAGCAGCGTGACCAATGCCACGGCACCAACGGTATCCATGAGCACATAATGATGCTGCGTCCACGCGGAAACACGTTCCACCCAATTCAGCCTTCGCGCATTGGATGTATTTGCAGGTTCCACGGATTTCAGTTTCAACGATTTGAGCAAATCATGCAGATTGGGTGCGGTGATGCGCAAATGTTGCAGGGCATTCGAACGATGATCGCGACCGGTCGGTTGGTTGGTTTCCTGCGTCTGCTCCGATGGCTGATCCGGGATTCGCGCCGATATGTTGACGACTGTGTGAGACGCGATTGCTTCGTCGGATAATTCCGCTGTGCTGGATATGGCAGTTGTGTTGCACGATTCGGACTGTTCCGGGGCATACTGTTCGCCGGTTTCGTCTGTCACCTGTTCTTTACCGCCGTAAGGCAGGGTGGCCATGACTTCGAAGCCTCCGCCGAGTCGGGGGCCAGCCTGCAATGAGCCTCCGGCCGATTCGATGCGTTCCTTCATGCCCAGCAGGCCGTAACCTGGCGTATGCCCGTCGATATTGGCCGCCGCGCCATGACCATTGTCGGTGATGGTCACAGTGAGCAAACCGTTGTTCCATAACTCTTCAATATGTACATCGACGTGCGGCCCCGCATACTTGCGGATATTCGTCAGCGCCTCCTGCACTACATGGTAGGAAGCTATCGAGGCTTGTTTGCTGAGTTGTTCTGGGCTGGCGGTGCCGGTGATATTCCGTCGGATTCGAATGTCGGGGGAGACGTGTTGCGCTTGTTCCACAAGATTGCCGATATCGTTATAATCGGCGTGCGGTGAACCCCCGAATACTCCCAGAAGACGTTGCATGTCATGCAGTGCGCGTTCCGATTCGTGTCGAATCGTCTCCATGGTGTTTCTGGCCACCGCGGGATCATGCGTGCCTGCATAGCGACCGCCGTCAGACTGCACGATGATGATCGACAGGGTGTGCGCCACCACATCGTGCATGTCACGTGCGATGCGTGCGCGTTCCGCCAACGCGGCGATATCGCGTTCATTCTGGTCTCGCGCGGCGATTGCCTCATTGCGTTCCCGCATCATGCGAATGGTTGCCAGACGGGCACGCTGCCAGAACGCTACAATGACGGTGGAAATAATGCATACTTCGAAAATCGGCGTCAGTACCAGCATGTATTGCGCCATCATGTCGGCGACTTTCGACATGGATGTTCCTGTGTAGATGGAACCGAGAGTGTCTTCCGTGACCATAATGTCATTCGGATTTGGGCCGTTCCAGCTGCTCCATGTATGCACTTTGCCTCCGGTGAGCAGTGGTCCATTGGTCATGGTCCATGCTATCAACGCCGAAGCCAGAAGACCGATGGTCAACGCCAGAATAATGAAGGCTTTCGTGTTTTTGGGATTGCCGTAGACGATCACCGAATACAGCATGAACAATGCCAGAATATCGGCGCCCAACAGGCAGGGGCCGAATATGAGATGCGCCAAGGTCAATGCCACGCAGAGCAACGCTCCGGTCTGCGGCCACCATCGACGGATCAGCAGCGGAATAAGCATTGCCGCTTCCCATGCCATCTGCGTGGAAGGCTTAAGGTCAAACAGCAATCCCGGATTATAGGTGATGCTGCCGGTCACGCCGAACAGCAGAACACCTATGGCAAGCGTGATGATGAGATCGCCTGCGAAGACATGACCATGCATCCACGACAAGAGACGCTGCTTGAGATTCGACATACGTTCTACCCTAGCGCCAGATATGCTGTGACGTCATCATGCGCGGGAATGAAATAGCGGCAGGATAAAGCCGCTTTTGTGAGGTAAGGTTGTCTCCGCATGTGGGTGGGATGGAAGCCATCAAGAAGTCACTACCCGCATTGAACATGCCGATGACGCCAAAGGGAAGGTGAATGCATGACGTTGCTGAGCGAATACTACGTGCCCGGATTGCATATTGAGGATCGTTCCATCAAGGTGCCGTTGGATTGGACGGGCCACGAGCCCGGTCATGGGTTCGATGGCGAATCAATCAGCCTGTTCTACCGTGTGGTCACCGCTCCCGAACATGTGCATGATGATCTTCCGCTGCTCGTGTTCCTGCAGGGTGGTCCCGGTGGTTCCGGCCCCCGTCCGCTCGGTCCAAGTTCCGATGGTTGGATTGAGGAGGCCATCAAGCATTTCCGTGTGGTGTTGCCGGATCAACGTGGTACTGGGCGTTCGTCTCGTGTCGATACGCATGTGATTGAGGGTATGGATGGCGGCGGCAAGGCCGGTGCCGCGTTTTTGAAGCGCTTCCTCGCCGATTCGATCGTTCGTGATTTCGAGCATCTGCGTCGTACCGAATTCGGGGGCGCACGTTGGGCCACGCTTGGTCAAAGCTATGGCGGATTCCTGACGCTGACATATCTTTCGCTGTTCCCGCAAGGGGTTATCGCCAGTTTCACCACGGGCGGCATTCCTCATGTTCCCGCCGATGCGACCGACGTGTACCGTCATACGTTCCCGCGCATGGCGGCAAAGACGAAGCAGTTCTACGAGCGTTACCCGATCGATGTCGAACGTGCCGCGGCCGTCGCCGACATTCTGCAGTCGCGCAAGGTCGCATTGCCGAACGGCGATCCGCTCACGGTGGAACGCTTCCAATGCTTGGGATCCGATTTCGGCATGAAGCCAAGTTTCGAACGCGTGCATTGGATTCTTGACCAGGCATTCCTCGACGGCGACGGTTCGGCCTCGACCTCGGCGGAACTGTCTGACGAATTCCTGTCTTCCGTGATGGATGCGACCTCGTCTCGCCCGCTGTACTGGCCGTTGCAGGAGTTCATCTACGCCAACGGCGAGCTGGAAACGCCGATTTGCTGGGCCGCCCAGCGCGTGCGCGGCGAGCATCCGGAATTCGCGGGTGACATCCGTCCGCTTAATTTCACCGGCGAGGCCATGTTCCCGTGGATGTTCGAGCAGGAACGTGCGTTGCGTCCGTTCAAACCGGCCATGGACGTGCTTATGGAAGACACGCATTTCGGCACGATCTACGATGCCGACCAGTTGGCGCGCAATGAGGTTCCGCTGCAGGCTGCCGTCTATTTCGACGACATGTACGTAGATTCTGGATTGCAGCTCGACACGCTGTCCCGCGTCGGTCGTTCACATTATTGGACCACCAACGAATTCGAGCATGACGGCGTGCATGGTTCCGTGGTCTTCAAACGCCTGTTCAACGAAGCACTGAACAGGGGAGATCTGGAAGAACTGTTCTGACGCAGACAATCCATCCATATATCGATATCAAATAGGAACCGGGAACAACAAGGAGAAACCATGTCCAACCCAACCATCGGATTCATCGGATACGGCAACATGGCACAGGCCATTGCCGAAGGACTTGTCGCGGCAGGTGCAATCGACGGTACTGACATCGTGGCGTGCGCCGCGCATTACGACAAACTGGAGAAAACCACGGCGAAGGTTGGTGCCACACCGCTGCGCACCGCTGCCGAAGTCGCAGACGCGGCCGACGTTGTCATCATCGCCATCAAACCGTACCAGATTGAAAGCGTCATCAAACCAATCGCCGGCGCGCTCGCTAACGAAAGCACATTCGTCGTATCCATTGCGGCAGGCTGGGATCTCGCCAGATACCGTGAACTGTTCGGCGCCGATTTCGGCGCGATGCACATCCAGTGCACCATTCCGAACACGCCGATGGCCGTCGGCAAAGGCGTGCTCGTCACGGAAACCGACAACACGCTGACCGACGCGCAAAACGAGACGTTCGAAAAGCTGTTCTCATCGATCAGCCTCATCGAACGCGTCGACTCCGCGCATATGGGCATCGGCATGTGCATCGCCGGCTGCGCGCCCGCATTCACCGACATGTACATCGAGGCGCTCGGCGACGCGGGCGTGAAATACGGTCTGCAACGCGCCACCGCCTACCGTCTGGCCGCAAAGATGGTGGAAGGCGTCGGCGCACTGTACCTGGCCAACGAAACCCATCCGGGTGCCATGAAGGACGCCGTCTGCTCTCCAGGAGGCACCACCATCAAGGGTGTCGCATCGTTGGAGGAAAGCGCGTTCCGTGGTGCCGTGATCAAAGCGGTCGACGCCATCGAAGCCTAATACTAAACTAAGGAACCATGTCTCTTACTATCGGAATCGTCGGACTGCCGAACGTCGGCAAGTCCACCATGTTCAACGCATTGACCCGTAACAACGTGCTGGCGGAAAACTATCCGTTCGCCACCATCGAGCCGAACACCGGCATCGTGCCGCTGCCGGACAACCGTCTGCCGGTGCTCGCCAAGCTCGTGCACACCGAGAAGATCGTGCCGGCAACCGTCACCTTCGTCGACATCGCAGGCATCGTCAAGGGCGCCTCCGAAGGCGAAGGCCTGGGCAACAAGTTCCTCGCCAACATCCGCGAGGCCGACGCGATCTGCGAGGTCGTACGCGCCTTCGAAGACGACGACATCGTCCACGTCAACGGCAAGGTCGATCCGGCCGACGACATCGACACCATCAACACCGAGCTCATCCTCGCCGACCTGCAGACCATCGAGAACGCGCTGCCGAAGCTGGAGAAGGATCTGCGCGGCAAGAAGATCGAGCCGGCCTACATGGACGCCGTCAAGCAGGCCAAGGAGATCCTCGAAGCCGGTGAGACCATCGACAAGGCCGCCCGCGAAGGCCGCTTCGACAAGGACTCCGTCTACGACCTGCACCTGATGAGCGCCAAGCCGTTCATCTACGTGTTCAACGTGGACGATTCCGAACTGCAGAACCAGGATCTCAAGACCAAGCTCGCCGCCTCCGTGGCTCCGGCTCCGGCCATCTTCCTCAACGCGCAATTCGAAGCCGACCTGACCGAACTCGACGAGGACGACGCGCGCGAAATGCTCGCCGACGCCGGCCTTGAGGAATCCGGCCTCGACCAGCTGGCACGCGTCGGCTACGACACGCTCGGTCTGTCCACCTTCCTCACCGCAGGCGAGAAGGAAGTGCGCGCATGGCAGATCCACAAGGGCTACACCGCCCCGCAGGCCGCCGGCGTGATCCACACCGACTTCGAAAAGGGCTTCATCAAGGCCGATATCGTCTCCTATGACGATTTCGTTGCCGCCGAAGGCTCCATGACGAAGATCAAGGAGGAAGGCAAGCTCCGTCAGGAAGGCCGCGACTACGTCATGCAGGACGGCGACATCGTCGAATTCAAGTTCAACGTTTCCAAGTAGGGTCTTCAGACCCTAGAAAACGGCGTGATTCCAAGGGTTCCGGGGTGTCGGAACGTTGGAATCGCGCCGTTTTTCGATTCGCGGAAAACCGCCGTTTTACGCACGTATTCCGCCGTTTTACGCGGCGATAGAGTGTAAATAGAGTGTAATTCCGGAAAACCCCGGAGTGCGCTCGCCGTAACGGTTCTCGCCATGTGCGTGGACGCTCATTGAGTGCTCTCGGACACAAGGAGAACACCATGACGGCGAAGACCACACGGAAGACGGGCGGACGTTCGCGGCGCACGAAGGGCGCGGGCGGCATCATCCACCGCGCGGATGGACGATGGGAGTTCCGCCGCGAAATCGGCCGGGATCCCGCCACCGGCAAACGACGGTTCATAGCGGCGAGCGGCCGCACCAAGGCCGATGCCCGCGAACGGTTCGGCGCGAAGGTCGCCGAGATGGAGCGCACCGGCCTGTTGCCCGGAGCCAAGAGCCCGTACCTGAAGGACTACGCGGAGCGCTGGCTGGAGGAATACCGGCTCAACGTCAAACCCACCACATACCGCACACGCGCCGGCAGGATCCACGCGTGCATGGAGGTCATCGGCTGTATCCGCCTCACGGACCTGACACCTGACCATATCCGCAAGTGCATGCGCGTGCTCTCCAAGCGGCTCGCTCCCTCCACGCTCAAGGACCACTTCGTGAGCCTGAAGATGATGCTTGACCAGGCGGAGCTCGAGGAGCTCATCCCCGTGGATCCATGCCGCAGGGTCAAGCCGCCAAGGGTGGAGCCCACCGAGACCAGGATCCTCTCACCCGACCAGCCGAAACAGTTGATCGAGGCCGTGCCCAACCGCGGCGCGAAACGCCGCGGCCCGGCCCTGACCGTGGACGTGGACGAATCCTGGATGCTGCTGTTCGAACTCGCGTTCGCCGCCGGCATGAGGGAAGGCGAACGATACGCGCTCATGCCCTACGAGCTGGAGCAACGCGACGGCGTGCCCGGCATCAACGTGCAGCAGCAGATCCAGCAATACGGCAAACCGGAGGACGCCGTGATACCCGCCTGGCTCAAAGCCGAGCACCTGTACGGCATCCTGTGGCTCACCACACCCAAAACCCACGCCGCCCACCGGTTCGTACCCATATCCACGAGCCTGTGGCAGCGATTGTGGGCGCGCATCAAACGACTCGGCATAGGCCCACGCGACCTCATATTCACCAACTCACGAGGCAACCCCGTGCGCAGCAGCACCGAACGCTACAACTGGAACAAGGCCTTGAAAGCCGCCAGCCTCCCGCCGGTCACCATCCACAGCGCACGCCACTGGACCGCCAGCATGACAGCCCGCGCCAACATGCCCGACGACGCACGCACCGCCATCATGGGCCACACCAGCATCACGATGACCAACCACTACACCCACAGGGACACGGCATCACTCGCCGCCCTGCTCGACCAGGCCATCCCCGACCTCCACGACGACACCGACATCATCGAAGCCGAAATCATCGAGGAGACCGCATAAGGCGAACAAACGAAAGCCCCGGCGCTCGCAAGTGTGAGCGCCGGGGCTTTCGGCGTATGGCAGTCAGGCATCCTGCAGGGCGCGGTAGCGGCTTTCGAGCCCTTCGCGCAGCACCTGCGAATAGTTGATGTTGTTGCGCTCGCCGAATGTGTCGAGCCATGCGGGGATGGTCACGTTCTTGCGCACCGCCTTGCTGCCGTACTTCTCGGCATAGGCGTCCATATCCAGCGAGATGAGGCTGACGATGCCGTCCGGTTCGTCGGGCTTCACGTCGGCGATGTTGCTGGCATGCGGCACGGCGCGCCCGTCCTCCATCTCGTCGAGGATCCAGCCACTCGCCGCGTCACGCGCCATATCCAGCGCGTCGGCGAGATCATGCCCCTCGGTGACGCAGCCGGGCAGGTCGGGCACCTCGACGGTGTAGCCGCCCTCATGCTCCTCCATCGGGTAGAGGATGATCGGGTAGACCAGCTTCATTTCGTCCTCCGTTCGTTGATTCCGGCCTGTTTCCATATGCTCTTCACGGTTCGTGGGTCCAGATCGCCCGTATGGTTCGGCAGCGTGACCTTGCCAGGCTTCACGGGATGCACGTATTGGCGGTGGCTACCGCGCTGCGACTTGAGCACCCAGCCGTCGGCCAGCAGGCGCTTCTCGATCTCCTTGAACCTCATACCCTCTATTATACGCATAATGCGCATAACGTCAAGTTTGAGATAGAGAAAAACACGGAACCACGGATCCGCCTGTAGAATCTCCATAGAGCCGCAAAGAGACGGCCGAGAGAACAACGAGGTTGGGAGGCATGATGCCCAAAACGATACAGCGCACAGTCGCTTTCTACTGGCTCCGCTTAAGATCCCGCGAGGCCGTATCATACAGGCCTGTGGAGGATGTGGACTGGGAAAGCCGACTCGCCGATCTGGATTCCATGAAATGGCAGGAGAAAGCCATTGATGGCATCAGATATGACGCCATCCTGGGGAAAGAATATCCCATTCTCAGCGTATCCGAACAATTCGACCCAACCTTCATGCAATACATCGACCGCGAGAACGAACGTGTAACGGATTACATGGATAATTACCTGGCGGGGGAAAGGGGCGATCTGGCCAAATCGTCGGCATTCGCGTTCTTTCCCGAATACGCGCTCATCGGAAGAATCAGCGGCTCCGCCGGCAAAAGCTCCGAACCGCTGAAAAAAGCGCTTGACCATTATTGGTCTCCCGGAGGGGAATTCGAATGGGACGTACAGCCCGTGGTAACGGTGGACAGCATCGAACGTTTCGAAAGGGAGCTCAAAGAACTGTCGTCATTCACCGCCGGATTCACAACAAGACGATACCTGGACTCGACGGCGCAGGAGGGCGGCAAGACAGGCGAATTCTATCGCGAAATGGCCGATGCGATCGGAACCGACCTCGACGTGGAAATCAAAGTCTCCATACCGAAAGACGGCTTCTTCCCCAGTGCGGGACGCAAACTCAAAGGCACGGTGAGCGACCTGGTCGCATTCGCCGTAAAACAGAACAAGCAAATGCAGGTCAGCGGCACCGACCTCGCAGGCAAACTCCTCGAACTCAACCTCGTCAGTCATCCCGTCGTGGAACAGGAGGACATCATCATCGGCGAAAACGAGCCAAGACAATTCACCAACCTCATAGACCACCTCGTAAAAGTCTGCACCGAAAAGCAAACTTACCTATACGAAATATCGCGAGGAGCATGACATGAGCAGAAAATCGACGCTCGGCGACGCATTAGCCGCACATCCGAGCGTCGACATGCTCGCCCCCGCCATCCCAATCATCATCTGGGCAATCTCCGGGAGACCGGTACCGGACGACAACGTCTCGCAGAACCTCTTCGTGGCGCTATCCACCCTCTCTGGTCTCGTCATGGCGGCAGTGACATTCATCTGTTCCATGTCCTACCAATCGGAATCACGCTACATGCAAATCGCGCGTGACCGATATCACGACGAACTATCCAGAAACTGGGTCAGCATCATCGCATGGACAGCCATCACGGCGGTGCTCCCGCTGGCATCCCTCTGCCTCTGGCCGTCGCGCCCGGGACTATCCACAGCCATCTCCATATATGCACTTGTCATGATGATCGCAAAGCTGGGCAGAAGCATCCACTGGATGAAATACACGCTATTCATGCAAAAGGCATCCATGACAATCGGCGAACCCTTTACTGACAAAGACATGCAAAAAGCCTTCCAACGGCACGAAGCCAACGGCATCAGATAACCTCCACCCAGCCAACAGAATCGCCCCGGCGCTCGCAGACGAGCGACCGGGGGCTTTCGCTTACTCCTCGGGATGTTTGCGCGGTCTGCCGCCACCGACCCCGCGGCCGGGACGCGCCGCGTTCCACCGGTCGATGGTCTCCGGCAGCCAGCCGCGCGTCGCGCCGATCAGCGCATCCGGCTCCGGCAGGTTGTAGCCCTTCGCGGCTGGATTCTTCACGCCGAGGCGCTCGCCGACCTCCTTGAGGCTCAGGAAACGTTCGGTCATCGTTCTCCTCCCGCGAGGTAGCCGAAGACCCCGGCGGCGGCTCCGAAGACCCCGGCGGCGATGGTCCGTCCGCCGATGGCGAGGATGAGGCACATCGCGCCGCATGCCAGCGACACGCCGTAGAACCAACGGAAAGACTTGGGCGCACGGCTGATTATCATTGAAAAGTCCGGAGATTGCGGCTATTGTATGGCATACAACGTAGAGAAGCCTTGGTTCGCCGAGGCGTCTCGGAACGGCGGTCGAATTCATCGGCCGCCGTTTTTTTATTCTGAGAGGTGAAGATGAAGCAACGAGCGACGCTGGATGAGCAGATAAACACCCTCGTCTCGCATGGCGTCACCTTCGACCTGATGGACGAAGAGAAAGCCCGAAGGTTCCTCTCGAACAACTCGTACTTCTTCAAGATCAAATCCTACGAGAACAACTACCGGAAAACCATCGACGAATCCGGAGGATACGTTTACGACAACCTTGATTTCGGTCATCTGGTCGAACTCTCGCTGGTGGATTTCGCACTCAGTCGACTGGTATGGTCAATGTGCTCCAGCATTGAGCATTCCATCAAGGTCAGGTTTAACCAGCTCATCATGAAGGATCAGAACCCGGATATCGCCGACATCTGCGTCAGAAGGTGCTTCAGCGGCAACCTGCCCACCATGCACGACAATCCCTACACCGACGACATGAAAACCGGCCTGCAAGGCGATTTTGCCCTATGGAACCTCTGGGAACTCTTGGGATTCAACGACCAACTGACTCTGTTCAACACCTACTGGCGATACCGTCACAACGAGAACCACCCATATCAGCATCTCCTGTTCATCGTCAGAAAGATGCGAAACGCCGTATCGCACGGCAACTGCCTGCTCACCGACATGAGCCGCCCATCACCGCACAAGAAAGATACCGGCCGTTCCGATATCGAAATCACCAAGGCCGCCATGCGCCTATGCGACAAGCCAAGAAAGACCGGCTCGAAAACGCGCTCATTCCAACAGTCACTTGACCGGCTCGTCGCCCACAACTACGCCTGCGTGCTGCTCTGCCATCTGGAATTCGTGGACAGCCCACGCGCACTGATTCACTCATGCCATGAAGTCCAGTCGTTCCTCGACCGGATGAACCAGCGTCGCGCCCTATACTTCGGCGTCGCCGGCGGAGCCCGCGAGCCAAGGAACATTCTGATCGACTCCACCCTCTCCGCAATCGAGACGCTATCCAGAAGCTACATCAAGAAAGCCCGCATCAAAGCCGACGAACTCGACGCCAAAGACCCCTACGGCAGCAGGAAACAGGTCTCGGTCGAAAAAATCAGGGAACGCATCGACCGACGCAAACGGAAAATAACGGACCTGCAAACCGAAATCGACAACCTCGAACAACGGGCACGACGACTCGCGGCCAATGAAGCGGAAGGAGAACAATCATGAGGAAGCGCACACTCTACTGGATCCTCGCGGCGCTGTTCGCCGCAAGCGCCATCTACGCACCATTCGACGACAACCGCGACAGCGGTCTGCCTCTCACCATCGTCACCATCATCGCCCTCGTGGCGCTCGCCGTCGGATTCGCCATGGCGGCAAGGAAAGTCGACCCGGAGGCGCGATTCAAGAAGAAGCCGAAGAGCGTCACGAAGATGAAGTCCAAGCCAGTCAAGGCCAAAGACCTCATGGTGGACAACTACACCTCCATAGACTTGGAGACCACCGGGTTCTCGCCAAGCGATGACAGGATCGTGGAGATCGGGGCCATCCGCGTCAGGAACGGCCGACCGGTCAAACGGTACAGCCAGCTCATCAACCCACAACGTCCGCTGCCCGAGGAGATCACACGTCTCAATGGACTCACCGACGCCGATCTGCGCAACCAGCCGACCGTAGACCAAGTGCTCCCGGACTTCATCAGATTCATAGGGAACGACACCCTCATCGGCCACAACATCAACGAATTCGACGCCGCCTTCCTCCTCGCCAACACCACCAGACTCGGCATGAGACACATCGGCAACAAAACCATCGACACCCTGCCACTGGACCGCGCCCTCTACCCAGAAGAGCCGAAACACCGCCTTGTCGACATCATCCGCCGATTCGGCATCGCACAAACGGAAAGCCATCGCGCGGCAGACGACGCACTCCAAACCGCACAATGCTACGAAACCATGAAAGCCTACATGAAGGCCAACGGAATCAAATAACCCTTATCCAGGAACAGAATCGCCCCGGCGCTCGCAGAGTGACCGGGGCGGTTTCGTGTTTAGGGCTTGATCCGCCCGACACGGGATTTATTGCTTGACCGTCTTGACGGTGATGGTGGTACCGAGCGCGGTGGTCTCCCAGCTCACGCCGTCCGCCTCACTGTAGGTGAAGTCCTTGGTGGCATCCTGCGAGGCGAGGAGCGCGCTGGCCATGGTCTCGGTGTCGCCCTGGCTGGTCCATTTCCAATCGCCGGCTGCGGCCGGTGCCTGATAGGTGCCCTTCCAGTAGAGGCTCTTGGTGTCGGTGCCGATCCAGTTGACCTCGATGGTGTCGCCGCTGATGGTAGCTTCCATGTATGAGCTCGGGTCGTTGGAATTGGTCTGCTTCCATGTGCCGGTCAGATCGGCCGGCTGGGGTTTGGGTTCTTCCTTATTGGTCTCGGTCTTTGACGTGCCATCGGATTTGGCCGGCGCATCGGCCGTAGTGCTTCCCCCGCAAGCGGACAGGCCGGTAAGCAACATCGCCGCAACAAGCAGTGCGATTGCCTTTTTCATGATGGGTCTCCCTTCGTGCCGGACATTGTCGTCCGACATGACTCAATCATATAGCGAAACACAAGATCATATAGCGAAACACAAGAACCAAGGACTCATCCCGGTGCTCGCGGTGAGTCGTCGGGATGAGTCCTTATATGGCTCGGAAGCTACGCGGCGAGTTCTACGGGAGCCCGCTCTTCCAATTTGGAGTAGGGGATAACGGTCACACCGTAGTTGCGGAACGCGGTGAGCGCGCCGCGCTGCAACGGCGTCTGCCGGTCGTCGCCGATGACTATCAGCCGGGAATCCCTGCGCTTGGGATCCTTCTTCGTGTCATCCCAACCGAACATGATGTCTTTCACGGCGTCCTTGTCGAATCGGTTCGGTGCCTGGCAGAACCGGGTCGGATGGTTGGCGCTACGCTGGAACAGGAAATCGAAGCTGTGCTCGTAGCTGGATACGCCTCGGATCCCCACGTTCGGAGTGTAGAACACATGGCATGAGTCGAGCTTCAATGCAACGTCGTCAGCAAAGTAGGACAGCACCCTCTTCTGTTCTGTAACGGCATCAGTACAATGTTCGTAATGAACAGTTGTTCGCGCAAGGAAATGCCGGCATATGGTGCGTCATGTTCAAAGCATAGAGATTCATTATCCGGCCTCAACGAGAATGATTTGGTTCTAGCGCAATACATGCTTTCACGACACATGCTTTCGTGATACATACGTTGGTCAGAAGATATTGCGCTAGAACTCAGCAGTTACCGCACGTGGTCCACGATGTCGTTGACCTTGGTCATATCGATATCGCGCTCGCCGAATGCCTGCCGCTCGTAGGCCAGGTCGATGTGGTGTTCGTGTGCGTAATCGATGATACGGCGAGCCAAATCGGCAATGTCGCCGGACTTGTTGAAGGAACGACCACGCAGCAGCACGCGTTGCATAAGAGGGCGCATCGCCTTGACCAACTTGTACCGGTCTGACTTCACCTTCACCATCCAACCGTCGGCAAAATATAGCACCACGCCTTCACGCGGGCTTGCCTTGGCTTCGCCGATTGCCTGGGCGACTTCTTCCGGCGAATGGCGGATCGCCACCGTTTCCGGCCGCACGAAGCCGCCGGCAAGAGTGAACGTTTCCTCGTGAGCGGCATCGATGGAGAACGATTCGGCATTACGAATCAGATGCAGCAAGCGCAGCCCGGATGATTCGTATCCAACGATGTGCCGGTCGGACTCGCGATCGATGACTTCAAACGCCGCCGTGACATTCCACTCATGCAACATACGCCACAATTCGGCACGTACCGCTGAATCTGAAGGAAACAGGCGCTCGATAAGCGCGGAATAATCCGTTTGCCCCGACTTCGACCAGAAGCGGAACAATCCAGGAGTTCCCGCCGCGCCCACGAGCCCGAGAAATCCGTTCTCCTTGCGCTCAACGCGCACGGGCAACGACTCTGGATGTTCTTGAGCGTGATTGACGACTTGGGCGAACGATGTCTCCTCCGTCTCGTCCACAGCAAAGAACTTCTCGAACCCGCGTTGCACCACCTGACCGTTGCCGCCGACAAAAAGCCCTCGCGCATTGATGGTGCGATCCGTCCACCGATGTTCACGAAATGCCTCTGCAGTGAAATTGCACGCATACACGTCTGTTTCGCCGCGCACCGGAATAACCCGAACGTAAGGGTCCGCGCGCATACGCTCCAACAGGTTTCCATTCGGATCGCCCGGTTCCAACGGGCGGAACATCGCGGTGTGAAAATGCTTCCAGGACGAACGAATGTAATCTTCCGGAACACGGTCAGCGGTATCACGCGCCGCATTGCGACGCAACAATTCGTCTAGAGGAACGTCAAAATCCCTCGTTTCCCACAGTGCGCCATGACGTTGAGCGAGTAGCGCCAGTTCGGCTGCATACCGGGGATTAGCGTGTTGCGCATCCGCCACCACATCCCACCCCGCATCCAATGCGTCGGCAATCATGTGCCGTCCCATGGCAACCACCATGTCATTGAATCGCTTGCCGTGCTCGGATTGCAGTCGGTTTCGGACCTGTGCCGAGCCGGCGATCATGAGCCGAATGTCATCGAGAGAAATCACGCAATGCGGCCACGTGTTGGCGGGGTCCTCACACCATGAGCGTGCCCACGTGGACTTGCCCGAAGCGGGCAGTCCTCGCAGAATAATGAGCTTTGCCATAGCCAAGCTCCTTTCGTTGTGCTGTGGGGCGAGACAGGTGCCAGCGATGGCATAAGGTTCTGCTCGCCCCAATATTGCTTGTATTATGATTCGGCTGCCGAAACCGAGCCGCCTGGTTCCTGCTGTGCGGCGGAGTCAATGGGCGCCGGCCCGGGGGAGTCGGGCATATCCAGCGGTGATACGTGCGTTGAATCGGTCGCGTGTGCATGGAACCAGTCGGCAATCTGTGTTTCGCTTACCGGTTGCAGATTCCATGCGTCCAGTCCAACGTTGAGGGCTTCGTGGCGTGCGCCCTCCGGAGACAGCTGGTGCGTGTGACCATACAGCAGACGATGTCCGTCGAACGGCAATGCCTGATCGCGGAAACGTACGGCATCATCCGGCCAGCCATAGGCAAGATCCTCACGGTAGGGGAAATGCGATAGATTGACGGTCTCCGTCGCCTGCGGGCGGCCAATTCCGAGACCGGTCAGCTCCGCCGTGCTGTTCGGCTCAATCGATTCGAACAGATCTCGCGCGGGTGCATCGTCCAGCCACCAGTCATCGTGATTGCCGATAACCGCGTGCAGATGCCTGCAGCGCAGCTGACGCAGGCAGCTCTTCAGATGCCGGACCGATGTTCGGTATCCGATATCGCCCAAAATCCACAGCTCGTCGTCCTCGCCGACAATCCGATTGATATTGGCCACGATTGCTTCATCGTGCGCATCGGTGTCTGCGGCCTTGCGGAAATTGAGCCGGGAATCGTCAAGCACCACGCCCTTCACCCAATCCTCGGCGGCCTTGCGTCCCTGCGAGGAGAGGAGAGCGTCATACTGTGTGTGCCCAGGGTCGAACGTGGTGAATCCGCGCAGCACGCTGACCAGCGGATGCCCGAAATGCGTGTCAGTAGTGAAATACTTCATGATCTGTTGTTCTTTCTGAATATGTGATGGTATGCAATGGGTTTTGCTGCGGTGCATTGAGTTGCGGCGATGCCAAGAACACATGCTCGTACAGGTGCGTTTATGAGGCATGGTGCGAACGAGCCGGCTCGATATCACCGGCAATGATTCAGCTATGCGCCAATGAGAGGTGTACTGATCAGATTTGTATGGCAGCGAGCAGGCTGCGCTTGTTTCCGGTTATTGGTTGGAACTGAGCAGTACGCAAACCCTGTTTGAAGGCGCATTCGAGCATCGCCGGCAGGTTCGTCTGCTGGCGCTTGGCGTGTTCGTTCACGCCGTTGCTGCTGAATGCGATACGTTGAATCATGGTGTGCACACCATAAGGTCTTACGTCCAAATCCGTCAAATCACGGTGTGTGTAAGCAAGTTACGTTTTGGTCATTCATGGGGGCTTCTTCGCGAATCCGTCAAACTACGCAGTGTGCATGTATGGTCATGTACCGCAGCTACGTAATTATGAGTACACTTGGCCTATAAGTGCAACGAAGCACTTGCCGTCGATGACGGACATCATGGCAGGTGCGTGAAAAGGGGAGCAACAACCATGGGCAACATGTTCGATAATTTGGGCAAAGGTCTTAATGATTTCACCAAACAAGCCGGTAAAATAGCCGGAAATATCGGTGACACAGCGGGAAAAATCACGAAAGATGTTGCCAAAGGGGCAGGTAAGCTTGCCGGCGATGCGGGCAAAATGACGGCAGCTGTTGCAGGGAGCGTGGCACAGTCTGCGGCCGTCGCAAGTGGCGAAGTAAGCAAAGCGGCTGACAGCATGGCAAAGGGTACCGTCTCAATCGCTAAAAACGTCAAGGATAGTGCCGATAAGGTCGATTTGTTTAATTCCAAACTAAGAGCTAAGGCTGTTGAGGATTACAACAATGCCGTAGAACGCTATGAAAACGTAGCGGATGATTTAGCTAAAAGTACGCAAGCGCTGTATGACTTGAGAAAAATCGCTATTGTGCATGTCAAGTATGTTGAACAACATATCAATCAATTGGCTAATACGCCAAAAGAATTTGCCGTTGAACTGCATAAGATCAATACCGAAGTAACGACGTTCGAGAATAAAGAGGATGAGATTAAGGAGGCAGAAAAGCAAGCAAAAGCAGCTGAAGGAGGGTCTGGAGCAGGAGCCACCCTCAGTGCTTTGGGAATCGCAGTAGCAACCATGGGACCTACGGCTGCAATGGGTGTGGCCACCACCTTCGGTGTAGCTTCGACCGGTACTGCCATTTCTGCATTATCCGGAGCTGCAGCAAATAGTGCTGCTCTGGCTTGGCTTGGTGGCGGTGCATTGGCTGCAGGTGGCGGTGGCATGTCAGCCGGAACCGCGTTCCTGGGCTTGGCTGGTCCGGTTGGATGGACCATCGCTGGCGTGGCGGGCGCTGCGGCAATTGGTTCTGGTATTTATGCGAATCATAAAAACAAAGAAACTGCTGACAAGCTTTTGCTTGAGCGCCAGAATGTGGAAGTATTAATTCGCAAATTCAATGTGAAGAATGCCGAAGTCGCGGCATTGACTGAGGCAACGCAAACTCAGATAGATGGTGTACAGCGTGCGAATGCTGCGGTGACAGGCGCCGATTACAGCCAGTTCTCCCACGAAGAGAAAATGCAGGCGGGATTACTGGTCAATATGACGCTCACCTTAGCGCAAATGATTAACAAGGAACTGGAACTCGATGACTGACAAGAATACTGCTGACAAGCACGCCATCGATAACAATGTTGCTCAGGGCATTGCCGCGTATATTGATTATTTGAATCAGCTACGTGTGTCTACTCTGATGGACACATTGAGACAGATTCTTAATAATGAAACAGGTCAGCTGAAAGATCTCGCCGAGCGACAAGCTAATGCGCTAAGGAACCTTGATTTAGCGAATCAAAATGTCATGAACATTGTCAACAGTGGGCGTGGTGGTGAAAATGGTATGCATGGATTTATCGCTGAATTCGCGCAGACGGGAATCGCTAACGCCAGACGAGCATTTGAAGGGTTGGAAAAATCAACAATTACGCTTAATAATAATGGTCCTGCTGATTTGTTGATTAACGGCAAGCCAGTGCAGGTAAAGTTCTATGCGAACCTAATGAACGAGCTGAAGACATCTGCGGAATACCGTTCTATGGATATGATGTTTTCAAAGGACCACATGGACGTTTTTCGTGCGGTCATGCATGGCGATAAAGAAGTCTTTCTCAACGGACAACCGCTAACCAGTAACCAAGTGCAGAAAATTAAGCAGATTATCGAAGAGGAAAGTAACATCCGGGGACTGTCCTGGGACAAATGGATGCAATCATCGGTATTGAAATATGATCAGGTCCAAAGAGAAGCGATTGACCGGACTTTTACTGAAGAAACCGACAATATTAAACGGCAGACATCCGAGCAAAAGAGCGAAATCTCCAATAAGGCCAATACGGATAAGGCTGCTGCATATCACAAAGCTCAGCCGAATCTAGGCGAGGCTAACAAAGCTGCCGGGGTGGGTGCTGCTATCCAAGGTGGATTGAACTTCGGCATTTTCGTGTATCAAAAGCACGAAGAAGGCAAGGAAATATGGCAGTTTACCGCTGAGGATTGGAAGGAAGGAGGCGTCAAGACAGCAGAGGGTGCCTTCAAAGGCGGGTTTTCGGGCTATGCAATTTATGGATTGACCAATGTCTGTCATCTTTCGGCTCCGAGCGCAGGGGCGATAGCGTCCGGAACTTTTGGACTCATAGATGCTGTCATGAAATTCCGTTCCGGAGAGATTGATGATGACGGTTTCTTGAGCTTGGTAACTATCAATGCCCTTGATGCTACCGGCGCGGCGGTAGGAGCGGCGATTGGTCAGACGCTTATTCCTGTTCCCGTTGTGGGCGCGCTTATCGGGTCAATTGTCGCTTCGAATGTGCTTGGTCTTGGCAAGAACATATTGAGTGCAAGAGAGCGGGCAATCATCGCTGAATATCAGCGCAAAGCGGACTTGTTCGTCGCGAATCTCGACGTGCAATACGCGCAAATATTGGAAACTCTTCTCGATAAATACCGGAAACTAGGGGAGCTGCAGACTTATGCATTCAATCTTGATTTAAATATACAGCTACGTTTCGCCGCATCTGTTGATTTGGCAAGATTCATTGGTGTCTCTGAAACCGAGATATTGCACAATGAAGCAGAGATTGACGACTTCTTCCTGTAAGGGGAGATGTTGCCGTAATTGCTGTACCAACGACTAGACGTTGGTACAGCAACAATCTTTGGTTTTGTAGGTATGTGATTTCGAGTAATTCACAAACTGTAGATCTGTGCGCCGAACGGCCAGAGCGCAAGCTTGGCCATTTTGAACGACTGGATGCCGAACGGAATGCCGATGATGGTGATGCAGTTGAGCACGCCTGCACCCAGATAGCCGAGTGCCATCCACCAGCCGACCATCACCACCCACAGGATGTTGGCCAAGGCAGAGCCGACTCCGCCGCCGTATTGCACGGTTTTGCCAAACGGCGTCAGGGTGAGTCCCGCCATCTTGAACGCTTGAATGCCGAACGGGATGCCGATGATGGAGATGCACAGAATCAGTCCCACCAATGCCCATCCGATTGCGATGGCCAATCCACCAAGAATGATCCACAGGATATTGCCGAGAACTCGCATGATTAGTCCCTTTCCGATTCCGGTCGATTCCGCGCATGTTCAGCTTCACTATTTTGCCAGAAATCATGACGGAAACACGAGACGCAACCCTTACCTCGCCCCTGATTCATACCCGGACCGTTATTCATGCGGAGCGTATGCGTAAGCCCAATCCTCTTGTGAAGATTTTGTGTATTGTCAGGCATGCGTGGGTTTCACCGTCGATCTGAATGATGATAGGCTTCTCGATGCCTGCCGTACGAAGACTCATCAAGGAGATGCCATGAACCTGTATCGCTACGCGATGTTCATCGCACGCGCCTGTCGTGGGTCGTTCGTCGGCAATGTTCTGTTTGCCAATCCACAAATGGCCCTATTCTCGATGCTGGTGTAGCGGGGACACGCCTTATGCCGGGATGTACCGATGGCCCATCCGCAATCGACGTCGCATGAATCGCTCACCATAGCCATCAACTTACGCAAAGCCGCGAATCGTTTGCCGTATATGAATGCGGAACGGATGGCGGCTTTTCCTTTACCCCGGACTCATCGGTGTCCCCGCGTCTTGACACAAGTATGGGGCCGGATCGCCCACACATGCCGTTACCAACAGAAGGAAATGCTGTGACCTCACAGAAAACCGCGGAATTCGGGTCCGCCGCCAGTTCCGTAAAGCCTATTGATTCGCACGCCCGATTCATCGTCGTGGGCGTGATCGTCGTCGGCTCGTTCATCGCGCTGCTCAACCAGACCGTCATGTCACCGGCCTTGCCGGCACTGATGCGTGATTTCAATATCACCACCGGCACCGTGCAGTGGGTGACCAGCGTCTACATGCTGGTCTCGGGCATCATGGTGCCGATTTCAGGCTATCTGATTGATAAATTCTCCACCCGAAAGCTCTTCGCCGGAGCCCTTGCCACTTTCATGGTCGGCACACTGCTGTGTGCCGTCGCGCCGAATTTCGTGCTGTTGCTCGTCGGACGCATACTGCAATCCGCCGGCTCCGGCGTGCTGTTGCCATTGGTCGCCGTAGTGCCGATGCTCGTCTATCCGCCGGATAAGCGCGGCACCGCCATGGGCATGGCCGGTATCGTCATGGCCGCCGGCCCGGCTATCGGCCCGGTTGTCGGTGGTCTGGTGATTGACGGTTTCGGATGGCGCCCGATGTTCATTGGCATCGCAGTCGTGGCACTGGTCATCCTTGTCGGAGGCACGATGATGCTCAAGAACGTCAGCGAGTTGAAGAACCCAAAGCTCAACGTCCTGTCCGTGATCCTTTCGACCATCGCGTTCGGTGGCCTGCTCTATGGCTTCTCGTCCGCTTCCACGATGGGATGGGCCAGTCCGGTCGTCATTACCTCAATCGTCGTTGGTCTTGTGGCCTTCGTCGCATTCGTATACAAGCAAGTCAAGCTCGATGAGCCATTGTTGCGCGTTGACACCCTTGCCACCCGCAACTTCCGCAACTCCGCGATTCTGGTCACTCTGATCAACGCCGCAGTCGCCGCAACCAACGTGACGTTGCCTATCTTCATCCAGAATGTGCTCGGCCAATCCGCCACCGTCACCGGCATGGTCATGCTGCCCGCCGCGGCGGTCGGCATCATCCTGAGTCCGGTCGCCGGTGCCGCATTCGACAAATTCGGCCCGCGCGGCGTGGGCATCGGCGGCCTTGCGCTCATGACCATCTCTCTTGGTCTTCTCGGCACCATCAACACCAGGACATCAGTGCTGTTTGTCGCCGTGTTCTGCGCATTGCAGGCATCCGGTCAGGCTATCGCCAACATGCCGATCAACACTTGGGGCGTCAACGCTTTGCCGAACGACATGATCGCCCATGGCAACGCCATCGCCAACACCGGCCGCCAGATCGCGGCAGCCATTGCGACCTCGCTTCTGGTTACCGCAGAAACATCCGTGGCCGCCTCGCACATGTCCCAGGGTGTGAAGTCCGCCACGGCCAGCGGCATCGCGTTCTCCTACCTGCTGTGCGCCGCCATCTCGCTGGTCGCCCTGATCATCTGCATCTTCACCGTCACCAGTCGTGCCAAGGAGAAGGCCGCACGCAACGCCAAGGCCTACGAGGCGCAAGCCTCCGCCGAAGTCGCGGCCGAAACCACTGAAGGCCAGCCCGCCGAGCATCACTACGCCGGCGCATACGTGGCCCCTGCCTCCTCCCTGTTCAAGCAGACCCAGGAACAGTCCATCAGTGGGATCATGGACGATCATCCCTACAGCTGCCTGGACAGCGATGACATCACGCATGTGGTGCGCGAGTTCATCCGCCTCAACGTTTCCAGCCTTCCCGTGGTGAACGGCGATGGCAGGCTCGTCGGCTTCGTCAGCGACGGCGATGTCATGAAATCGATTGCCACCTATGAATCCCGTACGGTTTCCACCGGCACTGGTTCGACGATGGTGGTGTTCGACGACGAAACCGTGGCCTCCAAGGTGCAGGCGCTCTCCGGCAAGAAGGTGATGGACATCGCCACGCGTAAGGTCGTTGCCGCCACGCCCGACCAGCATGTTGGAGAGGTGGCCCGAATCCTCGCCAAGAAGCAGTTCAAGAAACTGCCGGTGGTGGATGGTGATGGCAGACTCGTCGGTGTGATCCGCCGTAAGTCCGTGATGGAACATGCCTTCGACGCGTTGTTCCCAAAGGATGATCGGTGATTCGGCGTCATCATCGTCCGCAACAACATGCGCGTGGTCGCCTTCGGCATCACTCTGGTGGGCGTCTCCGTCGTTGGTCTTGGCGTGGTCCACAAGCTGCTGGCGTATTTGCTGATTGATGTGGTGAACGGTTTGGCTTCGGCCATCTGCATGGGCCCGATGCGCACCATCATCCAGACCGAGACCGATGAGAAGATGGCTGGCCATGTATTCGGCCAGGCACGGCGCAACACTAGTGTCGATGCGGCGTGTAACGCGGCCTGATGGCGATTAAGCCGAACTACCAAATTTGTGCGTACGACTCGTAGGACGTGTAGTCCGGCAAATCGTACACCAGTATCGAGAAAGGCAGGATTGGCCATTGTCCGGCCAATCCACAAATGCCATTTCTCCATAGATGATGGTACCTTGCTTATCCCGCAACACTAGGGAAACCTTGATCTGCTGTCCATCTGAAGGCTTGAAACCATCGGTCACGGCGCGGACTTCGCCATTGAAGGTCGTGCCGCCGTCGTTGTTGCGCACTTTGGAGATTCCGCTGATGGGGAAAGTGGCAGTGCCTTGTGCTTCCGTGACGTTGTACTCATTCGGACTGAGCGCAACGAAGTCCACGGTGGCCGGTGCGGTACCTTGACCCGCTTGCCCGGCGTTATATATAGTCTGATTCGGGAACGCCATATTCAGCGTTTGCGTCTGCGAGAACACGATGGAGCCGTCTTTGGTTCGCCGGTGATGGCGACTTCTGGATACTGTACCTGCAGGGTTGTGCTGGTGTTGCGCAGGGCGAATGCGTAGCTAACGTACCCCTGTTGGCTTACAGACCAACCGGATTCCACCAGCTCCAGCGGATTGTCGGCAACCGCGTCGGTGCCGCTTGTGCCGGTACTGTTATTGCCGCCAATGTGGCGGCACTGGGCTTGCGTTTTTCGGCAGTGGCATTGTCGGCAGCGTTGCCACAGCCTGTATTGACCGGGGCATTGTCGGCAACGGCCTCGCCGTCCTGCTCTTGGACGAGCCGTTCGCGAATGCGTTGCTCAATGGGATCGTCGACCAAAGTCTGGATGATGTGTGCCAGATCGCGGTCTCAGACTGCATCCCACTTACCGACGTCCAACAATTGGGGTGCGGTTCAGTTCCGTGAAAAACACTCTTGTGCTTTGCTTCGTTTCCTGCTATGTGTGAAAACATGGATAATACGCATGCTCGCCGCTTCGATGACACGGTGCGGCGTCGGGCGGGGGAGCGCGGCGCCATCATGACGCTGCGCGACTGTCCGCGCGCCATGCGCGTTGTCGTGGACGGCATCGACCTGGATGACCGGCACCGGTTCCGCCTATGTGAGATAGGATTGGCTCCGGGCGCGGGTTTACGGGTCATGCAGCGGAGCGCTTTCGGCGGAAGGGTCGTCGCATTCGGAAACGAACGTGTCGCGGTGGACGGCGGCACCGCGCGTGCCGTCCGGGTACGGTTCGCGCGGGATGAACATGCGCAAGACGACGTTGCGTAACGCGAAGAGAACGGGAATATGCGCGAATGTTGAATCTACGGAACCTGAGGGGCGGCGACTGCTGCCGTTCGCAGAATGGCTGTTGCCGGCATCGCGCTTGTCGTGTCAACAGACCCGCGAATGACGGCATGGGCGGCGACTCCGGCAATATGGGAAACGTCGAAAATGTAAAACGCGTCGTGTTTGTAGGCAATCCGAACGTTGGCAAATCTTCCATGTTCAACGCGCTGCTCGGCGCGAGAACCCGCACGATGAACGCGCCCGGCACCACGGTGTCCATCACCTGCGGGCAATACCATTACGAAAAACCGAAAACAGCGGGAAACGCGCAAAACTGGCAGTTCGTGGACACCCCCGGCACATATTCTCTGGCGCCGATGAGTCCCGATGAGCAGGTCGCCGTCAACGCGCTGACCGGCATGTCAGGCATGCCCGTTCCCGACCTTGCCGTCGTGGTGCTGGACGCCACCGCGCTGTCCCGATCGCTGTACCTGCTGTCGATGGTGGTGGAGCTCGGGCTGCCCACCGTCGTGGCACTCACCATGAACGACCTCGCCGTCCGCAACGGCTGCGGCGTCGATGCGGAACGACTGTCCCATTTGCTGGACGGCATGCCGGTCGTCGCGATTGACGGACGTACCGGAAACGGCGGCAAGGCTTTGGCCGACGCGATCGCCGCAAGTTTCGAGGGAACGCCCGTTCCGCACGGGCTGACCGCACTGCCAACCGCGACAGCCGACGCCGACATGAAAACCGCCGACGGCCTGAGCGTCTGGGCCGAATCGCGGGCCGACGCACGACTCGACTGGACCGCCGGCATATTGCGCGGCCTCGACATGCATGCGGTCGACCACGTCACCTTGTCCGACCGCATCGACCGCGTGCTGCTGCACCCCGTGATTGGCGTCCTCGTCTTCCTTGCGGTGCTGTTCGTCGTGTTCCAGGCCACCACCACGCTCGCCAGCCCCATGCAGGATTGGATTGACGTGACCTTCCGCGGATGGTGCACAGATGGACTCGACCTGCTGCTCGGCCTGTTCGGACCATCCGTGAGCGGCGGCTGGCTGCGTTCGCTGCTGGTGGACGGTCTGCTTGACGGCGTGGTCACCGTGCTGACGTTCATTCCGGTGATGGGCATCATGTTCCTGCTGCTGTCAATCTTGGAGGATTCCGGCTACATGGCCCGCGCCGCGTTCGTGATGGACCGTGCCATGCGCGCCTTGGGATTGGACGGTCGCGCGTTCCTGCCGATCATCGTCGGCTTCGGCTGCAATCTGCCGGCTTTGGCCGCCACACGAACCCTATCCGATTCCCGGCAACGGGTGCTTACCGGCATGCTGGTGCCGTTCGCGGCATGTTCCGCACGACTATCGGTGTTTTTGGTGCTCGCCCACGCGTTCTTCCCGAAATACGCCGGTCTCGTGGTCTTCCTCATGTACGTGGCTTCGGTCATGGTCATCCTGCTGGTCGGCGTGCTGCTGCGCCACACCATGTTCCGCGGCCTCGAACCCGAACCGTTGATGCTGGCGCTTCCCGCATACCAATGCCCGCGCGCGTTGCAGCTGGCACGTTCGGTGCTGCTGCGTCTATGGGGCTTCATCCGTGGAGCCAGCGTGATCATCATTTCAATGATCACGGCGCTGTGGCTGCTGCAGGGCATTCCGGTAACCGCCAACGCAGGCGGTTTCGCTCATGTCGACGACGTGCATGATTCCGCGTATGGCGTGCTCGCCGACGCGGTCGCTCCCGTGTTCGCGCCGGCCGGTTTCGACGACTGGCATGCCTCGGCCGCGCTGATCACGGGATTCGTGGCCAAAGAGGTCGTGGTCGGTTCGATGTCGCAGTCCTACCATGCGGACGAACCGGATGATGCGGCTTCCCAACAAGCCGGGGAGGGAACGCTGGGACAGAAGCTGCGCGCCTCGTTCGACCAGTCATCGCACGGCCACGGCAAGGCGGCGGCCATCGCCTTCCTGCTGTTCACGCTCGCCTACACGCCATGTCTTGCAACGGTCGCCGAAATGCGACGGCAGTTTGGCACGAAAGTCGCGGCGCGATCCGTCCTGCTGAGCTTGGCCGTGGCATACGTCATCGCCATCATCGCCTTCCAAACATTGCGGTTGATATGGTGAGCGGTATGGAACGGTCCGGCGCTTCCGCGCACGGATGGCGGCGCACGCCACGTACGGCTGATACATACGGCGACGGCCGGAACGATATCGTCGCACGCATCGCCGGCGACATCGCCGCAGGATTGACGGTGCGGCAAATCGCCGACAAACGGCATCTGCCGGTCGATTTCGTGGACATGGCTGTCGAACGAGCGGACAAACGGGGGCTGCTGGCCGTGATGGACATGCGGCACGCCTGCGGAGAGACGATATGCCAGCCCGATCCTGCGTCATTGGTGTGCGCAGGATGCCCATTCAGGATATTCCCATCTTCAAGCCCGTACAATAGGCAAGGTTAACAAGACGAAGAACGATGACAGCTATCGGTTCGCAAGGGGTGACACGTATGGATTATCAGTACCAGATCACTGAACAGCCTTCCAGCCCCCGCAAGGCATGGCCGATCGTCCTTGCCGTGGTCGTGGCCCTCATCGTGGCATGCGGTGCCGGCGTGTGCGTTTACCGCAACAAGCATCAGGAAGCATTGGCCACATGCCGGCAATCGCTCGCGGAATTCAGCTCGGCCCGCAAAGCCGTGCTCGACACTTCCGAAAACGGCAGCGAACTGCAGAAGCTGATTCGAGGCGCGCTCGGCGTGAACGACATCATCGACGCGTTCGCGGACGCGGCCACCAGCGCCGAGAACACAGTCGATACGGAAGGCTGCAAGGCGGAAGCCACCATCACGCAGCTCAATCTCGTAGCCAAAACGTTGGACAGCGCCACCGATTCCCTGAACGCCAGTCTGAAAAGCATCCAAGAGAAAAACGCCGAAACCGCGTTGCAGGATCCGAAGGCCGATTCGGATGGCGCGGCAGCTGGACAATCGTCCAATAACCCATCCGGGCAATCGAACGGAGCCTCTTCGAACAGCACTTCTTCGAACGGCACCTCCGACACGAAATCGTTGGATGAATCCAAAAAGGAACTGCAACAGTCGATCGACGAGGCAGACAAACTGGTCGACAAACTCAGCAAGGACGATTCCCTGACCCTGACCGGGCGCAAACTGCTGTCCGCGCTGTCCAAGGCCGCGGACTCCGGACAGAAGCTCGTCGAAAGCAGCAACATCAAGGATTCCAAGTATTACAAGGCGGCCAAGGTCACGCTTGACGAAGCCATTGACATGGCTGACAACTGGGTGAACAGCCAGGCGGCCAAAGCGCAGTAGCATGCTCCCGCGTGTTGCTTCCGCAGCCACGTCTAAAGTTTCCTTCGGAAAGCATGACGTGAATACGACGTCGGATGTGTGGAAGCGTGTAAGGGGGGCGGATGGCAGACGCGGGGCAGGAATCATCGGAAGGCATTAGCGTATCGAAGCCGGTCGCCCGCGTGATGATGCTGGTCAACGCGGCGGTATGGGGGTCCGGCTACACCATGCTCAAGCATGTGCAGGAGAACATGCCGACACAGTGGATGATGTTCTTCCGCATGGCTTCGGCGGTACTGCTTATGGCCATCGTGTTTTTCCCACGTCTTCGCAGGATTCGCCTGCGCCGCTATATCGTTCCCGGTCTGATACTCGCGTTGACTTACTGGCTGGGATTCATCTTCCAGCTCAAAGGACTTGAAACCACGTCTCCCGGACGCAACAGCTTCTTCACCGACACCTATTGCGTGATGGTGCCGTTCGTGGTGTGGGCGTTCACGCGCAAACGCCCCAGCTGGCAGCATCTGGTGGCCGCGTTCGTCTGCGCGTTCGGCATTGGTCTGGTGTCGCTGAGCGGCGGCGGTGGCGCGGAACTCATGCATATGAGCTTCGGTGACGCCATGACTATCATCGGCGCGTTTTTCTTCGCGTTGAATCTGGTTTTGGTTGGTTTCATCGGCAAGGATTTCGACGCGATCGCGCTGATGCTTGCCGAATTCGTGTGGTGCGCCCTGCTGTTCGGTGCTGGCGCGGTGCTTACCGAAGGCGGACCGTCCATGGCTTGGGCGCGGTGGGACATCGTGCTGTGCATCGCCTACCTGGTGGTCGGCTCCACGGTGATCGCCCAAGTGTTTCAAACCATCGCCATACAGAATCTGCCCACTTCCGAGGCGTCCGTGATCTTAAGCACGGAATGCATCTTCGCCATGCTGGTATCCGTGATTTTCACCGGCGAAACGCTGACCGTGCCGTCGTTATGCGGTTTCGCGCTGATTTTCGGTGCGATTCTGCTGTCCGAAATCCAACTGCCCTCCGCAAAACGACAGCGTGGCACAACGGAAGGCGATTAGAAGAACAGCGCCGCGATTCCCGCCGCGAAGCACATGAGCAGCACGGACGTGAGGAAGCTCGCCAGGAACGCTTTCTGTCCCTTCTTGGCGATGGCGCTGAAATTCACATTGATGCCGAGCGCCGCCATGGCCATGCCGAGCACGATGTAGGCGAAGTCCACCAGATTCGGTGCGATGGCACCGATGAACGGCACGAACGTGCCGATGATGGAAGCGCCGATGAAACCGAGCATGAACCACGGGAACGACACTTTGCGTTTGCCGTCGGCCGGCATTTCGGAATGGTTTTTATCCCACCAAACGGCGATGATGATGGCCGCGAACACCAGCATCAGCACGCGGGAAAGCTTCATGATGGTGGCGATGCCCACCGCGCCGAACGCGTCGCCGGCGGCCACGGCATGGGCGATTTCGTGCAGGGACGCGCCAGCGGTGATGCCCAACTGCGTCTTGCTCAGGCCCGTCAACGGCCCAAGGGCGATTTCCAGCAATGCGAAGATGGTGCCCATGATGGCGATGATGGCCACGGCCATCACCTCATTGTTGGCCTTCTCATCCTCTTTTTCCGGCGGCACCTTGATGGAGCCGGACAATCCCATGACGGCTGCCGCGCCACAGATGCCGGTACCGCCCGCCACGAGAATGGCGAGCTGCGGATCGACGCCAAGCTTGCGTGCGATGTTGTAGCACACCACGATGGTGAGCGTCACCACCACTGCCGCGATCGGCAGACACTTGATACCCTGCGTGAACAGCACCGTCAGATTGAGCTTGAAACCAAGCAGGATGATGCCCAGGCGAAGCAGCTTGTTCGAAATGAGCCCGGCCGCATCCTTCACACCGGCCTTATGTTCGGCGGAACGGTTCGAATACCATTTGCGGATCGGGAACTGCGCGACCATGCCGATGAGCAGAGCGATGATCAACGCGCCGAACAGGCTGAATCCCGGAAACTGCTTGAGCCACGAAGCCACCAGAGAGGCCGCCAACGTGACGATGCCAATGAACGCCATTTCCTTGGTGGCTATGCGAGTCCACCATTTCTTGCAAAAATCAATCACGAGCGTCAAGTGTTCCGGTTCATGCGGACAAGCCGGCCGGATGGGGAGACACGCGCGGGAATCCATATTTTGCAACATATCTCGAACGGGTTTGAGGTCTGTTTGCTTCAAGTCGGGTTTAAGTTGGTACGCTGGAGATGCAAGCCAAAAACACAGGCAGAATCAAGGAGGGTCAAGATGCAATTCGAAGCCTCGCGACTGGAAGGACTGGAACACCGCACCGACGCGCAGTCCGCACCGGAAGTGTTCTTCACGCCGATCATCACACCGGAAAGCCTCGTCGCCGCCTACCATGCGCTCGGACGCAAGCCGGAAGGCAAAACGGCCATCAAAGTCCATTCCGGCGAATCGGAAAAATCCAATAATCTCAATCCTTCGCTCGTCAAGGACCTCGTGCAGGAGATCGGCGGCACGCTCGTGGAATGCGCTACCGCATACGACGGCAATCGTGAAACCCCCGAAAAAAGCCTTGCCACGTTCAAAAAGCACGGATACGCCGATCTTGCGCCAATCCAGATCATGGACATGGGCGGCGAAATCGAGATCCCGGTGGCCAAGCACCGCCACATCGCCTACGACATCGTCGGCAAGCATATCGACGACTACGATTCCATTTTCGTGCTGTCGCATTTCAAAGGCCATCCGATGGGAGGCTTCGGCGGCGCGCTCAAGAACGTGTCCATCGGCATAGCCTCGTCGAACGGCAAACGCTGGATCCATTCCGCCGGCGTCACCAAGGACAAGTGGGTGGAAACTCCTCAGGATGCATTCCTCGAATCGATGGCCGAAGCCGATGAGGCCGTGATCAGCCACATGCATGGCAAGATGATGTATCTGAACGTCATGAACCGCCTGTCGGTGGATTGCGACTGCCTGCCCTCCCCGACGGAACCGGACATGCATGACATCGGCGTGCTGTCCTCGCTCGACCCGGTGGCGCTCGACCAGGCATGCGTCGACCTCATCCACACCGCCCCCGACGGAGCGTCCGTCACCGAACGCATCGCCTCGCTCCACGGCGAACACATCCTCGAATACGCCGAGGAACTTGGCATCGGTTCGCGCGCGTACTGTCTGACCGTACTCGACTGACGGCGAACGCAATGGTCACGAAACCCGCGAAGCCTACGGAAGCCAGCATCGCAATCGCACGTATCGAAACGTTGCTTGCCGAACGCGATTGTGTGTTCGTCGCAATCGACGGGCCATGCACGTCTGGCAAAACCACGTTTGCCGCGATGCTCAACAGGCGTTTCGGCGGCAACGTGCTGCACATGGACGATTTCTTCCTCCGTCCCGAACAGCGCACGCCGGAACGTTTCGCCGAACCCGGCGGCAACGTGGACCGTGAACGGTTCGAAACGGAAGTGTTGGCACCGCTCGCCGCCGGACAAGCCGCGCAATACCGGCCATGGGATTGCCATACAGGCGATTTCGCCGTCGCGTACGCCGTCGAACCGGCCCAGCTGACCATTGTGGAAGGCAGCTACAGCATGCACCCCGCCTTGCGGGGGTATTACGATTGCATGATCTGTCTTGCGGTCGATCCTGCCGAACAGTTGCGTCGGCTCGAACGACGCAATCCACGCATGTTGCAACGATTCGTCGACGAGTGGATTCCGCTGGAAAACCGCTATTTCGAAGCGACCAATATCCAAGCCGTCGCCGATTTGCTGGTCGACACCGCGCTGCCGGACGGTGGGTCGGTCGTCGAGCCGGTATGACGTATACGCATATCCGAAGAGAAGGAAACATTAAGGAGAAAACAAATGTCTGATTCCGCAACCATGCCCGCGGCCGCCCTGCGCCGCACCGACCTGCCGAAACTGAGTCTCGGCACCAAGACAGCAGCCACCCTGCTCGCCATCGTCGCAGCGGTCGTGCTGCCGCAACTGTTCCACGTCATCGGCGCCGTCTCCGGACAGGGCACCATGCTGGGCGTCGCGTTCCTGCCGATGCATCTGCCGATCATCTTCGTCGGCCTGATCGCGGGCCCCGCCGTCGGCGCGATCGCCGGCGCCGCCGCTCCGCTCGTGAGCTTCCTGCTGTCCGGCATGCCGATGCTGGTGATGCTGCCGCTCATGATGGTCGAACTGTGCGCATACGGCCTGGTAGCCGGTCTGCTGCGCGGCATCAAGCTGCCGAGCCTGGCGAAGGTGGTCATCGCACAGCTCGCCGGACGTGTGGTGCTGACCGCAGCCACCGCGATCGCCGTGTTCGCGTTCGGTTCCAGCAAGGCCATCGCCGCCACATGGACGAGCGACCTGGCCGCCGGCCTGCCCGGTCTCGCGCTGCAGTGGGCGCTGATTCCGCTCGCCGCCTACTGGACCGAGTCGCTGATCGCCAAGCGCAACCACTGATATGACGTTTGCCCGGCCACGTTCTGGGCAAACGCGTGATATGCGGGAGCCGAGCCGTTAAGCTTGGCTCCCGTTACTTATAGGAGGACTACGTAGGAGTTTTACGAAGGGGAAGCGGTCATGATCGCAGGAGTGTCCATCACCACATTGCTGCTGGTGCTTGTCGCCGGAATCGGCGCGGGATTCGTCGGATACGCGGTAGGCGCGTCCTCGCTGATCTCCTATCCTGCGCTGCTGGCGTTCGGCATTCCGCCCGTGCTGTCCAACACCACGAACACGGTGGGCGTATGCGGCACCGGCATCGGCGGCCTGCTCTCCGCCCGCAAGGAGCTCAAAGGCCAAGGCAGACGCGTGGCCGTCTACGCGTGCATCGGACTGGTCGGCGGCATCATCGGCGGCCTGCTGCTGCTCGAACTGCCGGCGAAGGTCTTCGAATTCGCCGTGCCGCCGCTCATCCTGTTCAGCGCGCTTATCATCGCGCTCAACCCACGTAAGAAAGCCGCCGCGCGCGACGCCGTGGCGCAGGCGCTGCCGCAATCGCATCAAGGTGAGCGGGCCGCACGAATCGCCAGCAAAACGGCGGACGGCACATTGCGCAACGATCCATGGTGGCTGTGGGCGGGCGTGAGTTTCGTCGGCGTGTATTCCGGCTATTTCGGCGCCGCCGCCGGCACGCTCGCCCTGGCCATCCTCGACTTGGGCAAAATCGGCCCGTTCCACCAGATCAACGCGCTGAAAACCGTGGTCGGCTTCGGCGCGAACATCTCCGCCGCGATCATGTTCATCATCCGCGGTTCCGTCGATTGGCCGTTCGCCATCATGATGTGCCTCGGCTGCACCATCGGCAGCGCGATCGCACCGCCCGTCACCCGGCATATTCCGGAGAACATCATGCGTGCCGCCGCCGTGCTGACCGGCATCATCCTCGCCGCGAAACTCGGCTGGAGCACCTACTTCTAAATTTTCTAAAATAAGATGTGCGGATTGCCGGAATCTAAGCGACAGGGGGAGAAACATGGCGGTTGTTGACGAGGCGAAACTGCGGTATCTCGACTTTCTTTCGCGTGAGGACCGAGTACGCCACCACCGGTACGTCGAGGAAATGAAGCAATACGACATGATGCGTTCCGGCGACATCAACGCCATCGCCGAAAGCACACGTCTGTGGGACTCCGGACTGTACGGCTACCTGTCGGACGATCCGCTCAAAAACGCGAAATACCGGTTCGTCACCACCATCACGCTCGCCACACGTTTCGCCATCGAAGGCGGTATGGACGAGGAGGACGCCTACAACGCCTCCGACCTGTACATCCAGAACCTGGAAAACTGCAAAACGCCCGACGACGTGCGCCGCCTGCACACCGACATGATGACATTCTTCACATGGGCCATGGCCGACATGCAGAAGGCGGAAACACATTCCAAAGCCGTCAACGAATGCCTGGACTACATCCACTACCATCTGCATGAGAAAATCACCGTGCCCATCCTCGCCGAGCATGTGCATCTGAATCCCACGTATCTGTCGGAGCTGTTCAAACGCGAAACGGGCACGGCCATATCGCAATACATCACCGACAAGCGTATGGAAGCGGCCGAGAACATGCTCAAATACTCGGAATACAGCTTCGACGAGATCGCCCAGATCCTCGCATACCGGTCGCAAAGCCACTTCTCGAAGGTGTTCAAAAAACATTCCGGCATGACGCCGGGGGAGTACCGCACCAAGTACGCGCAGAACGGCATCTGGCCGGAGTGATTGCGATCACGGCGTCTACCACGCCGGTTGCGGTGAACCGCCGGTGACGGCACCGCGAAATTCGGGTGTGCCAATCGTGAAATCGACGTGTCCGCGCGTGCGAAACACGCGCGAATCAGCTACGGTGGAAGCATTCAATGATGATGCGCGCCACCGGCCGAATGAACGGCGGAACAAGGAACGTGCGCGCAGGATGTGGATGAAAGCGAAGGAATAAACGAATATGGGAATGCCCCTTGATCTGTATGTGATCCGACATGGCGAGTCGGAGGCGAACGTCATCATCAGCGCCGGCGAACAGGGTGACAACTCGCTGTATACGCAGGACAATGTCACCGTGCCGGACCGTTCGTGGAGGCTCACCGCCACCGGACGCAAGCAGGCCGACTGCATCGGCCGTTGGCTCGTCGCGCAGCAGCCGCTGTTCGACCGCTACCTCGTTTCGCCGTACGTGCGTACGCGTGAGACGGCGGCCACGATGGCCCTGCCGAAAGCGAAATGGGAGGAGACTCGCGTGCTGCGCGAACGCTCCTGGGGTGAGATCAACACCATCACGAAGGACGATTTCAAAACCAACTACGCGCGCAACTGGATGTTCAAGAACACCGATCCGCTGTACTGGCGTCCGCCGGCGGGCGAGTCCATCGCCGACGTGGCCGAGAACCGCGTGCACAACCTGCTCACGTCCCTGAACCGCAAATCCGATGCGGAATCCGTGGTGATGGTCAGCCACGGCGACCTCATGCTGGCGCTCATGCTCACCTTGGAAGACCTGTCCGACGAGGAATTCATGCACCGTGCGGCCTCCGACGAATGGAAGATCACCAACTGCACGTGCTTCCACTATTCGCGCCGCGACCCCGCCGCCGGACGAACGCACAAGCGGTTCCGTTGGGAGCAGACGGCGCGTCCCGTACTCGACGAGACGGATGGTCGCTGGGTGGTGAAAGTGGATGATTGGCGTGAATTCAAGCGTCCCGTGCTGTCGAACGGCGATTTGGTGGACGTGGTGCACGCCGTCGACCGTCACCTGTGACGGCTGCCGGTATACGTTTTGTGACTGCGATTTAGCCCCCTATCGCTCTGTGGGGCGTCACGTATCGGCGCTTCCGCTACAATGGCGTGTGATTGCGCGGCGCGCGTTCTTGTTGCGCGTCGTAAAGAGAGTTAGGAGACAATCGCATGTCCAATCCAATCGCGGGCCTGTTCACGTGGAAGCTCCACAGCGACGGCAAAACGCTGAAGCCCGGCGAGGTCGTCGAACCTGACGAGAGGCTGACCTGGCCGCGCACCGCGGAAATCGGCGCGCAGCACGTCATCGCCATGTTCGGCGCCACGTTCCTGGTGCCGATTCTGACCGGTTTCGACCCATCCACCACCCTGTTCTTCACGGCCATGTCGACCGCGCTGTTCCTGCTGATCAACAAGAACATGCTGCCGAGCTACCTGGGCTCGTCCTTCGGCTTCATCGCCCCGATCGCGGCCGTCGCCAGCGCCCACAAGGGCCTCGCCGTCGCATCCTTCGGCATCATGGTCACCGGCATCCTGCTGGCCCTGATCGGTGTGCTCGTCCATTACGCGGGCGCCAAGTGGATCGACATCATCATGCCGCCGGTCGTCAACGGCGCCATCGTGGCCATCATCGGCTTCAACCTGGCTCCGAGCGTGTGGAACAACTTCAAAGTCGCTCCCGACACCGCCATCGTCACCCTCGTCGCGGTGCTGCTCGTCGCAGTGCTGTTCAAGGGTCTGCTCGGCCGACTCAACATCCTCATCGGCGTGATCATCGGCTACGCGTACGCCTGCTTCCGTGGCCAGGTCGACTTCTCAGCCATCGGCAAGGCCGCATGGGTCGGTCTGCCGGAATTCCGTCTGCCGCAGGTCGACTTCACCATCCTGCCGATGTTCATCCCGGTCGTGCTCGTACTCGTTGCCGAAAACGTCGGCCACGTCAAGTCCGTCTCCCAGATGACCGGCCGCGACTATGACGACCAGATCGGCACCGCGCTGTTCGCCGACGGTCTCGGTACCACCATCGCCGGTTTCGGCGGCGGCTCCGGCACCACCACCTACGGCGAGAACATCGGCGTGATGGCCGCCACCAAGGTCTACTCGACCGCCGCATACTGGTGCGCCGCCGCGTTCGCGCTGATCCTGAGCCTGTGCCCGAAGTTCGGCGCCATCATCAACACCATCCCCGCCGGCGTGCTCGGCGGCGTGACCACCCTGCTGTACGGCATGATCGGCATGGTCGGCATCCGCATCTGGGTTGAGAACAAGGTCAACTTCGACAAGCCGGTCAACGTCATGGTGGCCGCCATCACCATGATCATCGCCGTCGGCCAGTTCGAGTTCGCCTTCAACGGCATCTCCTTCAACGGCATCGCCATCGGCACCGTCGTCATCCTCGTCGCCTACCACGGCCTGAAGGCCATCGGCAAGGCGACCGGCACCATCGCCAAGGACGATCCGGACATCCTGTAACGGATCGCATCTCACGCTGGCTAGTTCAACGCCCGTCGGCCAAAAAGGTCGGCGGGCGTTTTTCATTGCCGTTTTCGTCAATCGATTGACGTGTTGCGTCGCATACGTTTTATGATGGTATCTGTAAGCGATTGCGCAATGTGGCAAAGGAGACAACATGAGCACTGCGGCAGGAAAGAAAATCGCGATTGTGACCGGTTCCGCGCTTGGCTTGGGATATGAGCTGGCACGTCAGCTGATCGGCAAAGGCTGGTTCGTGGCCGGCATCGATTTCAACACGGCCCGTCAGGAGGAACTGTCCCGCACGTTCGGCGCGGACGAATACCGCGCCTTCGTCGGCGACATCAGCGACGAGGCGTTCGTGAAGGACTCCGTCGCGGCCATCAAGGAGATCGGCCACATCGACCTGCTCATCAACAACGCGGGACAGCCGTCGTTCAAAAAGCCGGTCGACTACGAGGCCGCCGACGTGGACAAGTGCCTTAAGGGGCTCAAAGGCATGATTCTGTGGAGCGTCGAAACATTGAAGGCCGACGGCGAGCAGGACCTCAAAATCGCCAATGTCATGTCCACCGCCGCCACACGCGGCAACGCCAACGAATCCGTCTACTGCGCCACCAAGTGGGGTGAGAAGGGGTATACGACAAGCCTCAAGGCGGCCTACAAGGGAACCAGTGTGAAGGTTGTGGGCGTGTATCCGGGAGGCATCGACACCGACTTCTACCATGACAGCCACGATTACGTGTCGTTGGACAAGCAGCATTCCTTCATGAGCGCCGCGGAACTGGCCGAAGTGGTGCTGTTCAACCTCGTCAACGACGCGAATCTGACGGTTTCCGACATCCTCATCGAACGCAACTACCGGTAGCGTCGGCCACCAGTCACAGCCAAGGCAAAAGTATCGGGCATGGGCTACTGTTAACAGGTTTGCGCAACGTGCGCAATGTTTGACATGAAAGGCCATTGTGCCCGATACCGCTGTGATTGAAAATGAAGATGCCCTCGCCGCCGATTTCGATGAGGCGGGCGAGGAGGAGGAACGCCCCCAGACGTTCGCCGAACTCGGCGTTCCCGGCCCGTTGGTACGCGTGCTCGCGGCCGATGGCAAGAAAACCGCTTTCCCGATCCAGGCCGACACCCTTCCCGATTCCCTGGCCGGTCGTGACATTCTCGGCCGAGGCCGTACCGGCTCCGGCAAGACCCTGGCGTTCTCGATTCCGCTGGTCGCGCGACTGGGTGAGGTCGACGCCGACGAGTACGAGAACATGAGCCAGTTCCGCCATGAGGTGGAACAGGTGCGCAAGGGGCATGCCGAGGAGCGGCGCGCCGACGATTTCCTGCCGCACCCGCGCGGTCTGGTGCTCGCTCCGACCCGTGAGCTGGCCAACCAGATCAACGACGTGCTGATGCCGCTCGCGCAGATGTACGGCATGACCACCACCACCGTGTATGGCGGTGTGCGCTACGCCCGCCAGATCCGCGATCTAAGGGCCGGCGCCGATATCGTCGTCGCATGCCCGGGCCGTCTTGAGGATCTGCTCGAACAGCATGCGCTGACGTTGGAGAAGGTCGAAGTGGCCGTGATCGACGAAGCCGACGAAATGGCCGACATGGGCTTCCTGCCGCCGGTCAAGCGCCTGCTCGGCCAAGTGTCGTTCGACGCGCAGATCATGCTGTTCTCCGCCACCCTCGACCATGGCGTCGACGAGGTGGTGAACACGTTCCTCACCGATCCGAAGATCCACAGCGTCGACTCCGCCACCGCGGCCGTCGACGAAATGACACACCACGTGTTCGAAACCACGCAGGGCGACCGTCATGAGCTGGTCCGCACCCTCGCTTCCGGCAAGGGACGCCGCATCCTGTTCACCCGCACCAAATTCCAGACCCAGAAGCTCGCCAAGGACCTGACGAAGAACGGCATTCCGGCGGCCGAGCTGCACGGCAACCTGAGCCAGAACCAGCGTGACCGCAATCTCGCAGCCTTCGAATCCGGCGACGTGAACGTCATGGTCGCCACCGATGTGGCCGCCCGCGGCATCGACGTGTCCGGCGTGGAGCTCGTGGTGCAGGTGGAGCCTCCGGAGGACCCGAAATCGTTCCTTCACCGCTCCGGACGTACCGCGCGAGCCGGCCATTCCGGTGATGTGGTGACCATCGTGCTGCCGAACCAGCGCCGCCGCACCCGCCGCATGTTGCATGAGGCCGGACTGAAGGTCAAGCCGATCGAAGTGACCCACGATTCCCCGGAAGTGTTGGAATTGGTGGGCGAGTCGGCCGAACCGCGTTTCGGTTGGACGCTTGAGCAGTCCCAGCCGGCGGGCAATCCACGTCGCAGGCATGGCAAGGGCGGCGACGGTTTCGCGGAAAACGGTGGACGCTCCGGACGCAACCGTTCCGGTGGACGCAACAAGGACCGGGGCAAGGACAAGGGCGGCAAGCCGTTCAAGTCCGAACGCAAGGACCGCGCGAATCGCAAGGGACGTGAAGAGCGCGCCGAAGTCGCCGAACGCGAGCAGCGTTTCGAACCGAAACAGAATCGCGCCGAACGTCGCGCCGCCAAGTTCGAAGGCCGCGACAACCGCGAATACGAGGCACGCGAGCATCGTTGGGAACATCCTGAAATCCAAGAGGAGAAGCGCGAGAAGCACGAGGAGAAGCGCAACAACAAGCGTCGCGAAAAGTACGCGCGGCTGCATGAGCAGCAGCGTGCCGAAGCCGGCGAACAGCGTGGAACCGACAATCGCAAGCGGCGCTCCGTCGAGCGTTCCGATCAGCGTGGCCAATCCGATAGGAAGCCCGGCAAAAAGCAGTATGCGAAAAAGCAGGGCGCGCCGACCAAGAAGCAGCGCAAGGCCGAAGCCCGTGCCGAACGCCGTTACGAGGACGATCGCCAATACCGCAGGAACCGCGACGAACGCGACGACCGCCGTCAGGGCGGCAAACGCATCCATCGCAAGGAAATCCGCGTGATTCATGACGAGCGTGGCGAGGACGCGAAGCGTTATGACCGTCGCATGGAAGCCAAGTATGGCGATTCCGGTCGTCGTGGCGGTCACGGAGAACGCCACGACAAGCATGCGGGCGAAAGGCAGGGCAAGCCGTACCGCAAGCATGCGAAGATCCGCAAGGCGCCGTTCCGCTCCCGCTGACGTACGTCAACGGTCAAGCAAAAAGCCGTTCATTCCAGCAATCGCAAGGAATGAACGGCTTTTTCTATACGGGATATCGCAGTATCAGCCGTTGACCGGCTGATACTGGTCGAGCGCGGTGAAGCAACGTTTATAGACCATCAGCATGATGATGCTGTCCGCCAGCAGCGTAAGCGCCGCGATGGTGGCGAGAATCATGAACTGGTATTTCGCCGCGTCGATGGGGTTGCCGCCGGCGATGATCTGACCGGCCATCATGCCCGGCACCGTCACAATGCCGGCGGAGGCGAGCGACGCGGTGGTGGGCAGCAATCCCAGACGGATCGACGAGACGATACTTGGACGTGCCGCCTCCCACGTGGTGGCACCCAACGCCAGCAGCGTGTCCACTTCGTCACGACGTTCCTTCATGCTTTCAAAGAACCGGCTCAACCCCACCGCCAACGCCGAAACGGTGTTGCCCAGCAGCATGCCGGTCAACGGCACCACCAATTGCGGCGCATACCACGGTTGCGGACGGATGATGAGTTCGGTGACCAACGAGATCATGATGAGCATGGTCACGACCAGACTCAGGAACACCGGTCCAGCCAAGCCCTTCGGCACACCTTTCGCACGCGAAAGAGTGATCTGCACGGCCGCGATGAGCATGAACGCCACAAGCAGCAGCACCAGCCACGGATTGTTCGAACGGATGACGTACTCCATGATGAAGCCCATCGCGCACAATTGCAGCAAAGCTCGGCATGCCGACCACAGCAACGTACGTCCCACACCCATACGCATGGTTTCGGAGATGCCGGCGGCAATGGCCACCATCACCAGCGCGGCGATGAGACCCCAGATGTCGATCGCATAGTAGTTGCCGTTCATGCGACGCTCCCTTCTACCGTGTTACCCGTCGAAGTACTACCCGTCGCAGTACCGTCCGCTTCGGCGTTGCCGGACTGCGTGAGCGTGCCATCGGCAAGACGCGTGACACGTGTGGCATGGCCATCCGGCGGCCGGTGCCGGATACGAACGATCGCCATGCCGTCCGCCGCCGCTTTGGCGAGGATACGCGCCACTTTCTCGGCGTTGTCGTCATCCAATCCGGCGTCCACTTCGTCGGCGAGCAGCACCTTCGGACGGGTCAGCAACGTGCGCGCAAGGCTCACGCGCGCCGCCTGACCGCCGGACAAGTCGTGTGGCGGACGGTTCAGATCGATGTCGGCGCAACCCATATTGTCCAAGGTTTCACGGATTCTGCCGTCCGGCAACGCGTCGGTGGGGGAGATCCTGCGTGGTCCCTGCTTCGTTCTCGCCGACTGGCGTATGGCAAGCGTGAACGGCAGACGAATCGCCTGCGCCACCGTCTCGCCCAACAGCACCGGCTTCTGCGGCAGGTACGCGACCTGCGCGCGCCACTGCTGCGGGGTGAAATCGTCGGCGGAACGGCCATCCAACCGTAAATCGCCTGACGCGCGCGGATTGAGCCGTGCGAAAGCGGTCAGCAGCGAGCTCTTGCCTGCGCCGGACGGTCCGACCAAGTCCACGATTTCGCCAGGCTCGATGGCGAAGGACAATCCGGAGAATATGGTGCGGCGTTCGCCGTCGACCATAATCGAACAGCGCACGTTCGATGCTTCGAATACGTATGTCATAGCCAAAACCATACGCCAATAGCGAACGGTTCACGGCGGTTTCAGGGTTTTCCCTGAGTTTTGAGGCGAAATCAGCCATAAGGATGACGCGTGCCCGTTATTTTGCGTACTACAACTGTCAAGTTGAAGGAAAACCTATATGTTGGGGATGGGAAATATGCGTCAGTGGCTTATGAACATAAGCCTGGTCGGAGGCTGGTTTCCGGCGGCGGCGTTCGCCGTCGTCGCAGTGCTGTCCGTAACCCTGCTGGTTAGCGCGGCCGTTTCGAAACGGGACGGACGCATACTGGCTACCGTGCTGCCGATCGGCGTTGCGGCCGTGTCCGGAATGATCGGCTATGTGGTAGCTTGGCTGCTGTCCGACGTGTTCGTGGTGTTCGGCGTCGGATTGGGATCCCGTGTGATGGCTTGGGTGGCGGCTGGTTTCGCCATCGCTGGTTTCGCCATCGCTGGTTTCGCCATCGCGCATATCGTGTTGAGCAGGGGCATGATGCGCGTGGCCGCGGCCATCTTGACCGTATTCGCGATACTGGCCGCGGCGATCGGCATCGACCAATCGTACGGCGAATACGCCACCATCGGCTCGCTGTTCGGCGAGGATTCCTACAGCCAAGCCGATCTGACCGGACTGGCCAAACGCAAGGACCTCATCACCGTCGCACAGTGGCGCAAACAGGCCGCCAACGGCACAATCCGCAATATTCCGGCGAACGGAACCGTCAACAAAATCGACATTCCGGCCACGAAATCGCAGTTTGAAGCACGCAAAGCCCTCGTCTACCTGCCTCCGGCGGCATTGGCCGACTCGAAACGCAAGCCGGCCCTGCCGGTCGTCCTCATGCTGAGCGGGCAGCCGGGCAGTCCGGGACGCGTCTTCCAAGCCGGCGGCATCCAAACCATGATGGACGGATATGCGAAAACCCACGACGGACTCGCCCCAATCGTCATCGCAGCCGATCAGCTTGGCGCCGATTCGCACAACACGCTATGCGTGGATTCGAAGGTGTACGGCAATGCGCTGACCTACCTGACGCAGGACGTGGTCGACTGGGTGAAAACCAACCTGCCCGCCGCACAGGATGCCAAGGATTGGGCCATCGCCGGATTCTCGCAAGGCGCCACATGTTCGCTGCAGATCGGCGTGAACCATCCCGACCTGTTTGGCACCATGATTCCCACCGACAGCGAAATCAAACCGACCAACGGCAGCCGACAGGAAATGATCGACCGGTTCTTCGACGGCGACACCACAGCCTATGAGAACCAAGTGCCGGTCAACGCCATCCGCAACCACGCGCCCACCCATCAGATGCTCATCATAGGCGCGGGGGAGAAGGACACCACCTCAATACGCAACGTCAAAACAATCGCGCCGGTCGCGGCGAAAGCCGGCATGCGCGTCGCCGCCGTCGAATCGTCCGGCAACGCACACGACTGGCACGCCGTGCAGGACGTGCTGCGTTACGGGCTCGCCGTATTCGGCCACGACACCGGACTGGATGGTGCGAACCCGAACCTATCCGACTATCCGAATCTCAAACGCATCACGATATGACGATCCTGAACACAAACCCGCAAGCCTGAGAATCCCAGAAAAGGAAAGAAATGACTCAAACGCAAACCGCACCTGCTAAACCAGCCGAGGCATCACCCGCGAAACCACTGTTCGGCTTCCGCGCGCTGCTCGCCGATCTGGCCGGATGGATCAGACGACACCTGCTCACCGTCTGCCTCGTGCTGTTCGTCATCCTCATCAACGTGGGCACGCAGATCGTGTGCGCGCTCATACGTCAGCCGTTCCCGCCGAGCCTGGCCAAAGTAAGTTTCGAAGCGCTCGCACGCGGCCGCTGGTACACCGCGCCGATATCCATGCTATACGTGCCGAATCTGGGCCGTCTGCTCATCGACGTTCCGCTCATGCTGGTTGCGTTCGGCCTGGCCGAATCGGTGATCGGCAAAATCAAAACCGCATGGGTGTCCGTCATCACCACACTGGGTGGCGTGGCCTTGGGCATGGGACTGTGCTCCCTATCCGACGGGCGCAGCCCCCAATGGCATGCGATCTCGCATGATGGCGCCATCCTTGGTCCGCTGATTCTCGTCGCCGGCACCCTTATGTGCGCCAGCGCGTTCACAACCATGCTGTGGCGCCGCCGTATCCGCGTGATCGGCTATGCGGTCGTGCTCATCATGTTCCTCTACCGAGGCGAGGTGAGCGACTACTGCCTGCTTGCCACTTCGGTGATTGGCCACGTGCTCGGCTATCTGATGGCCTCCCGCACACAAGGCGACGAATACCGGCATGGCGCCATCTACGAAACGCGTCGGCTTATCGGCATCGTCGCGGGCGTGCAGGCCATCGGCTCGCTCGTCGCCGTCTCGTCACGCCAATCGTTCGGCCTGCTGTCCATGTTCGGACTGTTGACCGGCTCCACCGACTTCGACACCGGACGTGTGGTCGACTGCCTCAGCGGCGCCTCGCATACGGACTGCTTCACGCAATACCGCATGATGCGTTTCACCATGCCCGGCAACTGGCTGGTATCCATCACGCCGACGCTGATGCTGCTGCTCATCGCCTGGGGTCTGTATCGAGGCCGTCATCTCGCAGCCACGCTCAGCATCGTGTTCAACGCATGCACCATTGCCCTATCGACGGTGTTCTATGTGGCTATTCCGCTGTCCTACGTGGACGGCTCCGACGCCGGTGCATACATGGATGCGATATCCGCATTGCAACGGCACGGCGCATTCCACGCGATGCTGGCCACGATGGCGTTGCCGCTGCTGTGCATCGTCGTCATCATCCTGTTCCGCGCATGTTTCACCATTCGCACGAAAAGCGAGACCGTGCTGCGCGGTATCGCCATCACGTTCGCCGCATTCGTATTACTGGGATTGCTGTACGTCGGCTACGGCCTGTCCATGCCGTCCGGCTTCAACGAAACGCCGCTGCTGGTCGATCTGATCGCAGACTACGTGCAGCGTTTGCTGCCGATTGGCCTGCTAAGTGGCGTGGAACCGGCGTTCGTGCCGGTCGGACTGCTTTCCGAAATCGTCTACCAGTGCGTCGGACCGATGTTTTGGCTGGTCGCGCTGTGCTGCACATGGGATGGCCTGCGTGACCGTTCCATGATCAACGACGCGTACCGCCACCGCGTGGACGAGATCATCGGACTCGGCGGCGAATCCATGTCGTTCATGGCCACTTGGAAAGGCAACGATTACTGGTTCTCCGCCACCGGCCGTTCCGCCATCGCCTACCGCGTGTCGTATGGCATCGCGTTGACCGTCACCGGACCTTTCGGCGACCCCGACGAGTATGAGGACGATCTGCATGCGTTCGCCGGCTTCTGCACCCAACGTTCCCTGACGCCGGTGTTCTACAGCGTGCACGCCGAACAACGTGACGCGTTGGTCTCCGCCGGTTGGAACGCGCTCGACGTCGGCACCGAAATGGTGATCGACCCGGCCGCATGGCAGACGCGCGGCAAGAAATGGCAGGACGTACGCACCGCCATCAACAAAGCCAAGCGCGACGGCATCACCGACGTGCTCGCCACATTCAAGGAATCGCCGTTCTCCGTGCAGACGCAGATCCGTGAGATCTCCACGCAATGGGCCGGCGAGAAGGCCCTGCCTGAAATGGGCTTCACCCTGGGTGGTGTGGACGAGCTGGTCGATCCACGCGTCAAACTGCTGTACGCGGTGGACACGGACGGTAAGGTGCTGGGCGTCACCAGCTGGCTGCCGACCTATGAGAACGGCAAAGTGGTCGGATGGACGCTCGACTTCATGCGTCACCGTACCGACAGCGTCAACGGCATCATGGAATTCCTCATCGCCCGCATGGCCGAACGGCTGCGCGACGAAGGCGAAGTGCGATTCATGAGCCTGTCCGCGGCGCCACTTGCCGGCATGAGCGGCGAAGGCCACGAACAGGGGGAGAGCGCCGTACTCGACCACGTGCTGCAGATGGTGGCCGACATCATGGAACCGGCTTACGGATTCCACTCCCTGTTCCGCTTCAAACTCAAGTTCCATCCGGATGAAGCCAAAGTGTACATCTGCTATCCGGATCCGGCGAAACTGCCGCAGATCTCGCTTGCCGTCGCGCAGGCCTACGTGCCGTCGCTCACCCCAGCCGAAGCCATGCGATTCGTACGCACCATCGTGCCTACGAAAACGAACTGAAACCATGCGACCGGTTGACGGCCCGTCATCCCTGAGATGGGCCGTCGCTTTGGGTGCGCTCGGGGCTACACTGGGGAAGGTTCATAAAAAGTACTACGTTTCTCCATGAAAGGGAACAGTATGTCAGCTGAAGCAAACGTCGGCGTCGTCGGTCTGGCTGCCATGGGCGGCAGCCTCGCACGCAATCTCGCTCACCACGGCAACAAGGTGGCCGTGTTCAACCGCACCTACGCCCGTACCGAAAAGCTCATGAACGAGCATGGCGGCGAAGGCGAGTTCTATCCGGCGAAGACGCTTGAGGAATTCGTGGACAGCCTCGTCAAGCCGCGCACCGCCATCATCATGGTCAAGGCCGGCGAACCCACTGACGCCATGATCAACGCGCTCGCCGACCTCATGGAACCGGGCGACATCATCGTCGACGCCGGCAACGCCTACTTCCCGGACACCATCCGCCGTGAGAAGGAAATCAGTGCGCGTGGCCTGCACTTCGTGGGCTGCGGCGTTTCCGGCGGCGAAGAGGGTGCCCTCCTCGGCCCGTCCATGATGCCTGGCGGTTCCGAAGAATCCTGGAAGACCCTGAAGCCTATCTTCGAATCCATCGCGGCCAAGGCCGAAGGCGAACCGTGCGTGACGCACATCGGCCTCAACGGCGCCGGCCACTTCGTCAAGATGGTGCACAACGGCATCGAATACTCCGACATGCAGCTCATCGCCGAAAGCTACGACCTGATGCGTCGTGGTCTTGGCATGACTCCGGCTGAGATCGGCGACGTGTTCGAGGAGTGGAACAAGACCGAACTCGACTCCTACCTCATCGAGATCACCGCCGAAGTGCTGCACCAGGTCGACAAGAAGACCGGCAAGCCGCTCGTCGACCTCATCGTCGACCACGCCGGCATGAAGGGCACCGGCACCTGGACCGTGCAGACCGCACTGTCCCTCGCCGTGCCGGTCACCGGCATCGCCGAAGCCGTGTTCGCCCGCGGCCTGTCCTCCGAAGCCGACCTGCGTGAAGAAGCCCAGAAGCAGGGCTTCGCCGGCCCCGACGGCAAGTTGAACCTCAACGACGACGAGAAGAAGGCCTTCATCGAAGACATCCGCCAGGCCCTCTACGCCTCCAAGATCGTCGCCTACGCACAGGGCTTCAACGAGATCACCACCGCCGCCAAGGAATACGGTTGGGACATCGACCTCGCCGCCGTGGCACGCATCTGGCGTGGCGGCTGCATCATCCGCGCGAAGTTCCTCAACCGCATTTCCGAAGCGTTCGAATCCGGCGAGGCCAACGTGTCACTGCTGTTCGCCCCGTACTTCAAGAACGCCATCGAAAACGCCGAGAAGTCCTGGCGCAACGTGGTCGCCCAGGCCGCCATCAACGGTCTGCCGACCCCGGCGTTCGCCTCGTCGCTGTCCTACTTCGACGGCCTGCGTTCCAAGCGTCTGCCGGCCGCCCTCATCCAGGGCCAGCGCGACTACTTCGGCGCCCACACCTACCAGCGCGTGGACCAGCCGGGCGCGTTCCACACCCTGTGGGCCGAGCCGGGCCGCGAAGAGATCGAAGCCTGATCTTTTCCTTGCCTCTGTGTCAGGGCGGATATGCCAGAGGTCTTGCGATGTGTTCCATTGCAAGACCTCTGGCATATGCATATTACTGAGCTGCGATATTGCCGTACCGTTGCATTGACGGAGCATAGTGTCGCTCCGTAAGCAGAACGAATGGTACTTGTGGTTGTGATGCATCCCATTTGCGTTTCTAGGGGAGTCTAATGCCATCGTCTAACCTCCTTCCGAGAGGTTTTCGGAAGCTATGGGGCGAAATAGGCGGCGGATTGGGATTCCGTAGGTGGTTTTTGCGTTCCATAGGTGGTTGGTCTTGGGAGCCTGCTGCGGAAAAGGCCGGAAACCGGCCTTTTCCATGACCCCGATACTTGGGGCAACCGCCTACGGAAACGCGAAACCGCCTACGAAGCTGCAGTCCAGCGGGAACCTGCGTCAAAACGACACTCAACAATCAATCAACACTCAAAAAAAAGGGGTGTCTCACGGCATGAGTCGCGGGACACCCCCTGTTACCTGTTTCGGATGAACCTCACAACTTGGAAGCGGCACCCTCGTCAATGAGCCAGAGCAGTTCCTCGCCATCGGCGTAGGAGCTTGGGGCATGCAGGTTGTTGCGCTGGGCGAAGGCGGCCTTGACCGCGCCGGCCTTACGCTCTTCGGAGGTGAACACCCACGTATGCTTCGACCGGACGATCATCGGCACGGTCAATGTCAGGCGCAGCGGCGGCGGTTTCGGCGAATCGCGCACGCCTGCGACCAGCACGTGCGGGTCGTCGATCTCGGCCTCGCCGTGGTCGGGGAACAGGGACGCGAAATGCGCGTCCGGCCCCATGCCGAACATCGCGATATCCAATGCCGGATTCTCGCCCAATTGCTCGATGAGCTCGCGCTGGTACTCCGCGGCGGCCTCGGCCAGCACCGCATCGGTCTGTTCGGGGGAGGCGGCGGCGATCTCCTCGGCGCCGCGGGTATCGGCCGGCATCGCATGGATGTTCGCCGCCGGCATGCGCCCGCTTTCCACAAGCGCACCGTACCAGGCCTCGCGAGCCTGCTTCGCGTTGCGGTCGTCGTCATCGGCCGCCACGAAGCGCTCGTCGCCCCACCACACGTGCACACGGCTCCAGTCCACGGCATCGTTCAGCGGGCTGGCGTTCATCGCGGCGAACACACGGTTACCGTCGGTGCCGCCGGTCACGGCGATATCCACACGTTTACGATTCGGCTCGGCCAGCAGATCGATGATGGTCAGCAGCGTGCGCGCGGCCACAGCCTCCGCCAGTACCTGCGGATTGGGGTATACGACGGTTTTACGTTCTGTCACGTTCACTCCTTGTATTATGGTTCGACGCTCGGTGGCTACTGCCTGGGCTTGACGAGATCTAGTCCTTGCGAGACGACCTCGCTGTAGATCTCATCGGGGTAGAGGCGGCCAAGCTCCTCGCTCAGGCATTCCTCAAGCGTGCGCGCGGGCACGCTGATGGTCTGCGGCGACTGGCCGGGCACACTGATCACGGCGAACCCGTCGTCGGTGGAGGGGCGCTCCAGGCTCAGCACGCCGTCGCCGCGCGTCAGGTACACGCCGGTGACGGCCGTGGCGTTCGGATCCTCCTCGATCATCACCGGCACGTTCAGGCGCAGTCGCAGCCATGCGGCCAGCAGATCCAACGGCAGATAATCCTTCTGCCCGGTCACGCGCACATTGCTCACCGGCAGGTGCGGCGGCTGGTCGAGCATCGAGGCGATCATCGCACGCCATACGGTCAGGCGTGTCCACGACATGTCCACGTCCTTGGCGGAGCGGTTGCGGCGCAGATCGTCCATCGTGCGCCGCGGGTTCGAGGAGTGCATCGCGTCGGTGATGCGGCTGCTGGCCATGGAGCCGAGCAGGTCCTTCGACAGATTCGCGGGCGCCTCGTTCGGCCACCATGCCACCACGGGAGCGTCAGGCACGAGCAGCGGGATCACCAGGGTGTCGGCGTGACGGACCAGACCGCCGCGCGGACGAAGCACGATGATCTCGCCCGCACCGGCGTCGGAGCCGAAGCGGATCTCGGCGTCAAGGAAGGTGGGATGCTCCTCTTCCGGGCTGATCTTGCGGCTGCTCGGGGCGACCGCGATCACACGGCAGGGATGCTCGCGGCTCGCATTGTTGGCGACTTCGAGATCATGCTCGAGCTCGGCCTCGTTGGTGGAGATGAGCAGGGTGAGCACACGGCCCAGGGCCGCCTCGCCGCGCTCCTCGTGCAGTTCGTCGATTTTCGCCGAGATCTCGCGGGTCTCGGTGTCTTGCAGGGTAATGATCACGGCATCCTCCAACGGTGTCCATCGCGGGCGAGCATTTCAACGGCCTCCTCCGGCCCCCACGTGCCGGAACGATACGGCTGCGGCTGGCCGAGCGTCGACCAGAACTCCTCGATCGGGTCGAGGATCTTCCACGAAAGGTTGACCTCCTCGGTGGTGGGGAACAGCGGCGGGTCGCCCAGCAGCACGTCGAGGATCAGGCGTTCGTATGCCTCAGGGGAGGATTCGGTGAACGAGCGACCGTAGCCGAAGTCCATCGACACGTCGCGCACCTCCATCGACGTGCCGCCCGGCACCTTCGCGCCGAAGCGCATGGTCACGCCCTCGTCGGGCTGCACGCGGATCACGACGGCGTTCTTGCCGAGCTCCTTGGTGGCGGTCGATTCGAACGGCAGATGCGGGGCGCGTTTGAACACCACGGCGATCTCCGTGACGCGCTTGCCCAGGCGCTTGCCGGTACGCAGATAGAACGGCACGCCGGCCCAACGGCGGGTGTCGACGTCCAGGCGGATCGCGGCATAGGTCTCGGTGGTGGATTCGGGATCGATGCCCTTCTCGTCCAAGTAGCCGACCACCTCGTGCGATCCCTGCCATCCGGCGGCGTACTGGCCTCGCGCGGTGTGCGCGGCCAGATCCTTGGGCAGGCGCACGGCGGAGAGCACCTTGGTCTTCTCGGCGGTCAGATCGGCGGCGGAGAAGGAGACGGGCTCCTCCATGGCGGTCAACGCCATAAGCTGCAGCAGATGGTTCTGGATGATGTCGCGTGCGGCGCCGATGCCGTCGTAGTATCCGGCGCGCCCGGCCACGCCGATGTCCTCGGCCATGGTGATCTGCACATGGTCGACGTAATTGTTGTTCCAGATCGGCTCGTACATGGCGTTCGCGAAACGCAACGCCAGCATGTTCTGCACGGTCTCCTTGCCAAGATAATGGTCGATGCGGAACACGCTCGACGGGTCGAACACTTCGGAGACCACGCGATCGAGCTCCTTGGCGCTGGCCAGGTCATGACCGAACGGCTTTTCGATGATCACACGACGCCAAGCGCCCTTGTCGCTTTTCGCCAGACCACAGTCGGCCAGCTGACGGGACACCTGCGGGAACGCGCGCGGCGGCACCGACATGTAGAACGCGTGATTGCCGCGCGTGCCACGGTCGCGGTCAAGCTCGGCGACCGTGTCGGACAGACGCTCGAACGCTTTCGGATCATCGAACGTGCCTTGTACGAAACGGATACCGGCCGCAAGCTGCTTCCAAGTCGATTCCTTGAACGGCGTACGGCAATGCGCCTGCACGTTCTCCTTGACGAAGTCCTTGAAATGGTCCTCGGTCCAGTCGCGGCGTGCGAAGCCTGTCAGACCGAAGCTTGGCGGCAACAAGCCACGGTTGGCCAGATCGTAGATGGCGGGGAGCAGCTTCTTACGGGACAGATCGCCGGTCACGCCGAAAATCACGATGCTGCATGGGCCTGCGATGCGGGGAAGTCTCAGATCGCGCGGGTCGCGCAGCGGATTCGTCCATGCGTCGGCCGCGTTGGATGCGGTTGAAACGGTTTCACTCATGCCTTTCATACTAACGCGCGGGCTCCACTCGCCACCAAAGGGAATTCGAAAACGTCATTGCCCTTTTTTAGAGCATCCTACAAAACGGCATGGCGGTTCCCTCGTTTGGTGCCGCCACTACAATGCCTTCGGAAGCGAACGACGAGCCGGCTGCGGCTGGCGGAGGCAAAACATGGTGCACAACAAGCAGGGCATAGACATGCTGCACGGGCGCATATGGACGAAAGTCCTGCGATTCGCGCTCCCCGTGGCGGCGACCGGCATTCTGGAACAACTCTTCAACGCATCCGGCATCATGATCGTCGGCAACTTCTCCCAATCCGACGGCACCGCCGCGGTCGCGGCCGTCGGCTCCAACGCGCCCGTCACCGGACTCATCCTCAACCTGTTCATCGGCATCGCTCTCGGCGCGAACGTCGTCATCGCCAACGCCATCGGACGAGGCAGCCGCGAAGCGGTGCGCAACGCCGTGCACACGTCCATCGTCACCGCCCTGATCGGCGGCGTGATCGTCGCCATCATCGGAGAATTGCTCGCCGGACCGCTTCTCGGCATGCTCAACGTGACCGCCGACGTGTTCCCCCTGGCGCTCGCATACCTGCGCATCTACCTCATCGGCATGCCCGTCATCCTGCTATACAATTTCGAAACAGCCATCTTCCGCAGCATCGGCGACACCCAGGCTCCGCTCGCCGTACTCGCCATTTCCGGCGTGCTCAACGTGACCATGGGACTGATTTTCGTCGTACTGTTCCATTGGGGTGTTTCGGGCGTCGCGACGGCCACAGTCATCGCGAACGTCGTCAGCTCCATGATTCTGCTGTATCGACTGGTTCATACTGACGCAGCCATCCATGTTGATTTGCGCGAGTTCGGCATCGACTGGTTTACCCTGCGTCAGATTCTGCGCATCGGACTGCCCGCCGGCGTGCAAAGCGCGGTGTTCGCCGTGGCCAACATCATCATCCAAGCCGCCATCAACAGTCTCGGCACCGTTGTCATGGCCGCCTCCAGCGCCGCGTTCAACATCGAAATCATCGCCTACTACGTGCTCAACTCGTTCAGCCAGGCCTGCGCCACCTTCACCGGGCAAAACTATGGAGCCAAACGGATCGGACGCTGCAAGCGCGTGCTTGGCATCTGCATTCTGGAGGATTTCATCGCCACCGCGGTCACCATCGCCGTCGTGCTGTTCTTCGGCCATAGTCTGCTGGCGTTGTTCGATGCGACACCGGAGGTCATTTCCGTCGGCTACACCAGACTCGTCATGGTGTTCTCCGCCTACACGTTCAGCATGCTGTACGAGGTCATGTCCGGATATCTGCGCGGCTTCGGCATCTCACTGGTGCCGGCGCTGCTCACCGTAATCGGCGTGGTCGGCGTGCGCATCACCTGGATCGCGTTCGTGTTCCCCGCGCATCGCACGTTCGAGGCCATCATGATCGTCTACCCGATCAGCCTCGCCGCAACCGCCGTACTCATCGGCATCGCTCTGCTCTGCTACCGTCCGTCCAAGCGATTTGCCGTTAAACCTTAAGCGTGTGCGGCTTGCCGCCGTTCATGAACGCGGCGATTCGCCGGGTCAGAGCGCGGGGAAGAACCCGTTCCGCGAGCGCGCCCGCCTTGGTGAGCGGACCATGGTAGGCGAGGGTTGAGCCGCGCATCATCCTGCGGTAGGCGTACGTGGCAAGCTGACGTGCGGTGGCCGGTTTGGTCATGGTGAAGAAGTTGCGGCCACTCATATTCGCAGCCTTCTGAAAGCCGGTCGTGGTCGGACCGGGACATACGCAGGTCACCGTCACGCCCGTGCCGCGCAATTCGTGGGCCACGGCCTCGGATAGCGAGCGCACGAATGCCTTCGACGCGAAATACATCGCCATGTATGGGCCTGCCATCATCGAGGCGACGGACGAAATATTCAAAATCCTGCCATGCCCGTTGGCGCGCATGTCTCGGCCATACCGATACGTCAACTCAGCGAGCGCATGCATGTTGAGCTGCATCATCTCGTTTTGCCGGTTCCAGTCGGCGTCGAGAAAATCCGTCCAGTCAGCGAAGCCTGCGTTATTAACGAGATGGTCGACCGCAATACCTTGTGATGTGGTGAAATCATGGAGTTTCTTCGGTGCGTTGGCTTCGCTCAGATCTATGGCGAACGTCACCACATGCACGCCAAAACGCTGCTCGAGCTTGGTTTTTACCATGTCAAGCCGTTCCTGGCTGCGGGCGGTGATCACCAGGTCATGTCCGTCCGCTGCGAACAGCGCCGCCAGTTCGTGTCCGATGCCGCCGGACGCTCCCGTGATGAGTGCGTATCCCATGCCAACTCCTTCGTTTTGGTCCTATCTCGCCTATGAATGGCGGATTTGCGGGTCTGCCTGATGCTATCTCCACTATAGATGGCGGATGTTTTTCGACTTATACCCCCTGAGATAGCGTATGGGGGTAAAAAGCGCGGCTTTTCACTTTGCCGTCCGCCATCTATAAGCGAGATAACATGTGTCGAAAGACGAAATCCGCCATCCATAGGCGAGATAGGTGTTTTGTGGAGGGATGGAGGACAGTGGTGAAAACAAAGTCGCATTACGATTCGCCGCTTGGCGGCATCACGCTGATCACCGACGAAACGGCATTGCTCGGCCTGTGGTTCGATTGGCAGCCAGGCTATGCGGACGATGATTCCGCGGTTTTGGGTGATTCGCCGACGATTGGCGCCGCGAAACGATGGCTGGACGAATACTTTGCAGGTTGCATACCTCGGACCGAAGTGCCGTTGCGGCTGGAAGGCACGCCGTTTCGCAAGGAAGCATGGGCATTGCTGCGGAAAGTGCCATACGGCGAAACGGTTTCATACGGCGGACTCGCACGTCGATTGGAGTTGAAACGTGCGGACGGGCGTAGGGTATCCGCACGCGCCATCGGGGGAGCGGTGCACCGCAATCCGATCGCGCTTATCGTGCCCTGCCATCGGGTCGTCGGCGCTGACGGCAGTCTCACCGGTTATGCGGGAGGCATTGAAACCAAAATCCGTCTGCTCCAACTCGAAGGCGTGCTGAAGCAGACGGAACGGATGGATGTGGATTGCGAATCTATAGACCGGATTTGGCGATCCACCCGCTGACGGCTTCGGCGGCTTTACTTGCGTTGTTCTGTGCGTCGGTCCCCATGACCGCAAGCCCCGGCTTCACCGTCGTCTTGGTGATTGCGGCGATACGTTCCGGAGTCCGTCCAAGCCCGCTGCCGCCGTGCGTGCAGAACGGATAAATGGTCTTTCCGGACCAGTCGCGGCTTTCCAGAAAAGCGTACACGGGCATCGGCATATCGCCGCACCAAATCGGATAGCCGAGGAACACGGTATCGGACGAATCGAGCGCATCGACATCGCCGCTGAGCGTGAACGGCGGACGCGCGTTGACACGCTGCTCCTCCTGCACCATTTCTGAGGTCGCGGCGTACCGTTCCGGATAAGGCTCGGTACGTGTGATTTCAATCATCGGCGAATCGGTCCGCCGGGCCACCTCTTGGGCAAGCTTCGCGGTATTGCCGACCGTCACCTCGCCCACTTCGTAGTTTTCGCCGGCGCGGGAGAAAAACACCACCACCATGTTGCGTCCTTTCATAGTCCTTGAAGAGGCCGTTGCCGCATCCGTCATGCGTCAGTCCAAGGGTTTATCAGTCCATCTTTGGAAACGATTGTGCTCGATACGCGAGCAGACCGTCGATGAACCGTGCAAGACCCTCGATCATGCGTGCACGCGGACAGGCCACGTTGATACGCACGAAATCATGACCGTTGCCACCATATTCGGAACCCTCGGAGAACATCACCTTATGCTCGCGCTTGAGATAATCGCACAACGCATCCGTGTCATGCGTGATGGCCGAACAGTCGACCCACAACAGGTAGGTGGCATGTCCTTCGACCATGATGATGCGCCGGTCGGCCGGCACCGAAGCGTTGTATTTGTCGAACATCGCACGCGCGGTCGCCTTGTTGCCGGCCAGATAGGCTCGTAATTCGTTCAGCCACGGTTCGCCCTCATTGAACGCGGCCAGGGTGGCGTCCATGGCGAAGGCGTTCGGCTCCGCCACCTCATCGGTGTTCAAAGCTCGCCACACCTTATGACGCAACACCGGATTCGGAATCATCACGGCCGCGGAATTCAGTCCTGCGATGTTGAACGTTTTGGTCGGAGCCATGCAGGTCACCGAATTCATCGCGCAATGCTCACCCACCGAGGCGAACGGCACGTAATCGAAACCCGGATCGGTCAGATCGCAGTGAATCTCATCGCTGACCACCGTCACATGATGCTTCCAGCACAGTTCGCCGATACGTTCCAAAGTCTCACAATCCCAAATACGGTCGATCGGATTATGCGGGTTGCACAGAATCATCAGCGTGGTCTGCGGGTCGGCGAGTTTCGTTTCGAAATCAGCCCAATCTATCTCGTAATGTCCTTCGCCGTCATAGGCGAGCGGCGATTCAAGCACACGGCAGCCATTGTTGAGAATCGAATTGAAGAAGATGTTGTAGACCGGCGTCATGATCACGACGTTCTCGTTCGGCGTGGTGAGTTTCCTGACCATGCTGGAGATCGCCGGCACCACACCGGTGCAGAACACCAGCGAATCCGGGTCGATGGCAAGCCCATGACGGCGTCCCCACCAATCCACGTACGCCTGATTCCATTCTGGCGGCACGATCGAATAGCCGAAAACGCCATGCTCGACGCGCCGACGCAACGCCTCGCGGATTACGGGCGCGGTCTGGAAATCCATATCCGCCACCCACATGGGCAGCGCGTCGCCAGCCTCCTCCCATTTGAGCGAGTACGTGCCGGAACGGTCGATCGGAGTATCGAAATCGTAAGTCATACCGCCAATCCTACCTACTGTTATGCGGCGTCGGCTGTCACGATCGTCGTGGCCGTCGGATCGATTTTCGCCGGATCGAGCGTCATCTCGTTGATATGGTCGGCGCGAATCGTGCCGGACGAAGGATTGAACACGCTGTCGATCGTGCCGCGCACGTCGGCATCGACGGAGGAATATTCGAACGCGAGCGTCGTATTGACGAGCCGGCAGTCACGCAACACCAGATGGTCCACGTAGCACAGGCCCTGCAGGCTTTCGATCGTGCAATGCTCGAACGTCACGTTACGCGAGTTCCACGCCAGATACTCGCCGGAAATGAACGAATCGCGCACCGTCACGTTCTCGCAGTTCCAGAAACAATCCTTCGAAATCAGACGGGAATTGGAAATCTCCACGTTCCTTGCGCCATCGAACGGATAATTGCCCACCAAACGTAGGTTGTCGGCTTTCACATCCGCGCAATTCATCGCCAGATAGTCGCCATGCGCGCTCACATTGTCCAACGTCACGCCGGAACAGGCCCACAACGTCTCCTCGGCGTTGACGAAATCCACGTTGCGTAACGTCACGTCATGGCAGCGGCGGAAATTCTTCGGCGCCTCGATCGTTGAATCCTCCACCGTGATATGGTCCGTGTACCATACGCCCGCACGTGCCATCTCAAACCACGTGCAGTCCTTCGCATCGATATCCGAGCAATACCACAGCGGATACTTCCATTTGAACGAGCTCGACCTCAGTTCGATGTCATGGGCATGCTTCAACGGCGATTCGCCATCGTCGAAAATCGTATCGACGTACCGGCGGTCATGCGCGAAGAACTCCGCGCGCTCGCCGGTGAGGAACGCCTGGCGGGTTTCGGACATGTCCTGCTCCGCAGCGGATGTAAATGTATCTGGAGTGTTATTCACCGTATGCTCCTTCATGCTCTGTTGGAAGAGACTAGGAACTTCAAGTACTTGAAGTCAAACAGGGAGCCACGTTCGTCTGGAACGAACACGGCTCCCTGCGGAAAATCGGGAAATGCGCGCCGAAACAGGCAGAGGAATCAGCCGATCAGCGCTGCCGGATACTTCGCCACGGCGGCGTCGATCTGCTCATCGGTGGACGTGGCGACGCCTTGGATGAGGAACGGCTTCAGATATGTGGCATGCGTATGACGGAACGTGGTCTCGAACGGGGAAAGCAGCTCCTCCATGGTGCGCACATGGCTGCCTTCACGCGTGTAGGAGTCCGCCGGAGAGCCGGTGGACACGGCCAACATGAACTCCTTGCCTTCGAGCGCCCGCCCGCCGCCGTAGGCCCAGCCGGCCTTGATCACGTCATCCTCCCACTGCTTGAGCAGCGCGGGGGAGCTGTACCAGTAGAACGGGAACTGCAGCACGATGCGGTCATGCGTTTCGATGAGCTCCTGCTCATGTTCGACGTTGATTTTGAAGTCGGGATATGCGGCGTACTCGTCCACCACGGTCACGTCGCCGGTCTCGTTGGCCGCGTCCATGAGCTTGCGGTTGACCTGCGATTTTTCCAGATGCGGGTGGAATACCAGTACCAGTGTCTTCATTCATGCTCCTTGTCCAAAGGTTTTTCGTTACGTTCCAGTATGCAGCATGATAATCTCGTCGCGCTTGCTTTGTACGTAATTCGTCGATGTCCACGCGTCGATACGGTTGCGCATGGTTTGTCGGGGTCGGCGATAGTATGTTGGCCGTCGTTGTGGCGCGTCGGGGTATATCAGGACGCGGCAAGAGAAGGCATGAGAAGAGAAGCATGGGAACGGACGGAAGAAGGGCTGATATTTAATGGTGCGGACGCAGAACAGGAACGCCGTCATGGGCAAGGCGCTCAGAACGGCATTGCCGCGGACGTCGCCGGTCTGCATCAGCTTTTTCCTTCTGGCGTTGTCGTACGGCGTGCTGATGGGCACGCGCGGCTTTTCGTTCCTGTGGCCCATGTGCATGAGCGCGTTCATCTTCACCGGTTCCATGGAATTCGTCACCGTGAATCTGCTGGTGTCCGCGTTCAACCCGTTCGTCACGTTCATGCTGGCCGTCATGCTCGGCACCCGTCATCTGTTCTACGGCATCTCCATGCTCGGCCGGTTCAAGAACATGGGCGCCAAGAAGCCGTATCTCATTTTCTCGTTGTGCGACGAGACCTTCGCCATCGACAACGGCACCATCATTGCGGCCGACGTCGATCGCGGATGGTTCTACTTCTTCGTCGGCCTGCTCAACCAGTCATCATGGGTGGCCGGCGCCACGCTTGGCGGCCTTCTCGGAGAACGCATCACCTTCAACACCTCCGGTCTCGACTTCATCATGACCGCCATGTTCGCCGTCATTTTCGTGGATCAATGGCTGACCACGAAACGCAAAAGCCACATGGCCGCGCTTACCGGCATAGCGGTGCCCGCGATCTGTCTGGGGGGTGTTCGGCGCCGACAATTTCATGATCCCATCCCTGGTCGCCATGCTCGTCATGTTCATTCTGCTGCGGCCATACCTGGACGACCTGAAGATCGACAAGACGGACGGGGAGAACGAAACGAACAACGCGGACAAGGAGACGAACGCATGATGATCATGACCACGTGGCAAGGCGTCATCACCATCATCATGGCGATGCTCGGCACCATGCTGACACGTTTCCTGCCGTTCCTGCTGTTCCCCGAATCGAAGGAACCGCCGCGTTTCATCACCTACCTGGGCACCGTCCTGCCGTATGCCATGACAGGCCTGCTTGTCGTGTACTCGCTCAAAGGAGTGCACCTGACGTCAGGCAGCCACGGCATTCCCGAATTGTTGGCGATTATCGCAATCGCCCTGCTGCACATATGGAAAAGGAACATGCTGCTGTCGATCGCCGGCGGCACCGCCGTCTATATGCTGCTGGTACAGCTGGTTTTCTCGTAAGACGGCTTCCGCCTGTGCTTGGCATTGCGATTACCTGGCGAGCCCCATCTCGTATTTGAGCGTCATCACACGAATGGCGGATTGCTGCACCTTCCGCGCGAACGTCGCATCGCCGGCCGCTTTGGCGTTCAATCCGTCCAACACCGGCTGCACGTAGGAAGAGGCGCCGATACATGCCAAATCGCCGCCGGCTTCGACCAGCCGCACACCCAAATCACTCGGCTGCACGCCACTCAAAGCCGTTGCGGACAGGGAATCGGAAGTGACGACGCCTTGGAAGCCGATTTTCCCGCGCAGATAGCCGGTGACCAGCGTTGATGAGAACACGGCCGGATTATTCGGATCGATCGCCTGATATGTGGCCAAAGACATCATCACCATCGAAGGGCTTGCCTCCAACGTGCTGTTGAACGCGCTGATTTCCGGACCATCCAACGTGGTGGTGGTGTCGAGGATGCCGTTCGCGGTGAAATCGGTATTGCCGGTCACCGATCCCAAACCCGGATAATGTTTGATGGCGCTGCCTACCCCCGAATCGGACATGCCCTGTATGAACGCCTTCGCATGGTCCGCATTGCCGGCCGGATCAAGACCGAAATCACGGTACAGCGCGCCAATCGGGGCGTTCGACGAACGGTCCACGGTCACCGTGCCGACGACGGGTGCCAGATCGACATTGATGCCGGCAGCCTTGAGCTGCGTGCCCCATGCGGATGCCGATTGCCTCAACTGGCTGACATCCATTGCGCCCTGCTGGGTGGCCGAAGGCATGGTATCGAACCCGGCCCCCTTGAGATGCTGGGCCAGACCACCCTCCTGATCGGTGGACATCAACAGCTGGTTGTCGCCCGGAGCATACGATTGCAGCGTGGATGTGGCGGCCGCGACCCCGGCGATCCCCGAAGTCCAGTTGCCGATGATCAAAACCGAACCAACATGCCTGTTCGCAATGAGGTCATACAACGATGACGGATCGGAGCCAACGAACAATGGTGCCATAACCAGCTGCCCGACCCGTTCCTCGACACTCATGGACTCCACGGCCCGCACCGCCTTGGCATGCGGCGAATCGTCGCGGACGGACGGCACTTGCGCCTTGTCGAGGGAATCATGCGTGACCGTCGGCCGGCGAGTGGAAAAAGCTGCGGTGGCGGCGTCCGATGGGGAAGCGTCGCCGGAACATGCGGCCAACGTGACCGGCAGCATCGCCACGCAGCAGGCAGCCACCAATCGTGTGAAAAACCCATGAGCCTTCTTCATACCGCCATTATGGCATGCCGGCATTCCCCATATGTTCTCTTCATACGGACATGCCACGGAACAGCCGATTCAGCCCACGGCCAGATCCGTTCGGCTGGCGGCTTAACGGCGTTCCTCGCCTGTCGCTAGGCTATTAGCATGTCTTTCTTTGATATGTTTGGTCCCATGTTCGATCCCGAAGGCGGCTCGAACCGTGCCGGCAGGCAGAATCCGCGCAAACCCAGCAACGACGATCCGATCATCCTCAACGTCGAAACCGACGGAGGGGACGGTCCGCAACCATCGTCGAACGTTCCCCCGAAACGACCTTCGGGCCCCCGCATCACCAGCAAGCCGAACCGTCCGCGCAAACCGTCGAACGGCAGCAAGATCTTCATCGGCGTGGTGCTGGCGCTCGCCATCGTCATCGGACTGTTCTTCGCGCTCGCGCAGTTCGTCACCGATGTCATGTGGTACAGCCAGCTTGGCTTCCAAAGCGTGATTTGGACGCAGCTGGGCACCAGGGTCGGCCTCTGGCTGGCGTACGCGGTGCTCATCGCCGCAGTCGGCTTCATCTCCGCCACACTGGCGATATGGGCGCGTCCCGACGCTGCGGACGGCTCCACCATCCGCGTGAACGGCGACACCATCGAAATCGGCAAGAGCGTGAGCTCCAAGAGCGCTCGACGCATCGCCGTGGTCATCTCCCTGATTGTCGGACTGGTGTTCGGCTCCCAGTTCAACGCGAACTGGTCCGAAATCCTGCTCATGTTCAACGCGCAAAGCTTCGGCACCAAGGATCCGCAGTTCGGCATCGACAACGGCTTCTACGTGTTCGTGCTTCCCGGACTGAAACTCATCATGTCCGCTGTCTCGCTGTTGCTGCTCGCTGGCATCATCTTCTCCATCGTCACCCACGTGCTTATGGGCGGCATCCGCATCACCATGCCGGTGAACGGCCATGGCCTGTTCCACATCACCAAACGCGCCCGCCGCCAGATCGGCATCTGGCTGATGCTCAACATGTTCGCCTGGGCCGCCAATCAGGTTCTGGGAGTGTTCTCGCACCTGACCGAGGAAGGCAGCAGAATCACCGGTGCCACCTACACCACGGTGAACGCCACCATCCCCGTCACGTTCATCATGGCCGCCATCACCGCCATCCTTGGCGTGATACTGGGCCTGTGGATTATGAAATCCCATACGTTGGAAGGTTCCGCACCCATCGCGGCACGTGCTTCCGAAGCGCTCAAGGCGTGGAAGGTGCCGACCGTGGCCATCGCCTCCGCCATCGTGGTGAGCCTGGTGCTTACCGTGGCCTGGCCGGTGCTGCTGCAGCGCTTCCGCGTCAATCCGAACGCGCAGGAAATGGAATCCACCTATATCCAGCGCAACATCGACGCCACCCGCGCCGCGTACGGCTTGGACAAGGTGAAGGCCGAACAGTACAAGGCCACCACCGAAGGCGAGGAAGGCGCATTGGCCGATTCCGCGGAATCCACCGCTCAGATCCGCCTGCTCGACCCGCAGATCATCTCCCCGACGTTCAAACAGCTGCAGCAGTCCAAGCAGTACTACACGTTCGCCGACACCGTCGCGGTCGACAAATACGACGTCGACGGCGTCAGCCAGGACACGGTGATCGCCGCGCGCGAACTCGATCTGGACGGTCTCGACAACCGCAACTGGGTCAACGACCACACCGTGTACACGCACGGCTATGGCGTTGTGGCCGCCTACGGCAACAAGGTGACCGCCGACGGCCAGCCGAAGTTCTTCGAAGCGGGCATCCCCACCCAAGGCAAGCTCACCGATTCCGAAAAGTACGAGCCGCGCATCTACTTCTCTCCGAACGCCACCGAATATTCGATCGTAGGCGCTCCGGAAGGCACCAAATCCTGGGAATTCGACTATCCGACCGGTTCGGAAGGCGCCACCAACACCTTCAAGGGCGATGGCGGTCCGAAGATCGGCAACATCTTCTCCAGACTGCTGTACGCCATCCGCTTCGGCTCCGACCAGATCCTGTTCTCCAACCGTGTGAACTCCAATTCGCAGATTCTCTACGACCGTTCCCCGAAGGAACGTGTGGCCAAAGTCGCGCCGTATCTGACGCTTGACGGCCGCGTATACCCGGCCGTGGTGGACGGACGGGTCAAGTGGATCGTGGACGGCTACACCACTTCGGACGCCTACCCATACTCTCAGATGACCGACTTGGGCGAGGCCACCAAGGACTCCACCACGGAATCCTCCGACACGGTAAGCAGCCTGAACTCGAAGAACGCCAACTACATCCGCAATTCCGTGAAAGCCACCGTGGACGCATACGACGGTTCCGTGGACCTGTATGCATGGGACCAGTCCGACCCGGTCATCAAAGCCTGGGAGAAGATCTTCCCCGGCCAGTACCACCAGCTGTCGGAAATCTCCGGCGACCTGATGAGCCACATGCGTTATCCGGAAAGCCTGTTCAAGGTGCAGCGCGAACTGCTGGCCAAATACCACGTGTCCAGCGCCAACCAGTTCTTCTCCGGAGAGGATTTCTGGCAGACCCCCGTCGACCCGACCGAATCGCAGCAGGCGCAACAGCGAGACATCCTGCAGCCGCCGTACTATCTGACGCTGCAGACCGGCGGCTCCAGCGAACCGGTGTTCTCGCTGACCTCGTCGTACATTCCCGCAGGCTCGTCCACCAGGGAAATCCTGACCGGCTTCCTGTCGGTCGATTCCGACGCGGGCCACGAGAAAGGCAAAATCGGCTCGAGCTACGGCACCATACGATTGCAGGAACTGCCGAAGGATTCCAACGTGCCGGGCCCCGGCCAGGCGCAGAACAACTTCAACGCGTCCGCCGACGTGTCGAAGGAACTCAACCTGCTCGAATCCGGCTCGACCAATGTGCAGCGCGGCAACCTGCTCACCCTGCCTCTCGGCGGAGGCCTGGTCTACGTGCAGCCGGTGTACGTCAAATCGTCCGGCTCCACCAGCTTCCCGCTGCTGAAGAAGGTGCTCGTCGCATTCGGCGACCAGGTCGGCTTCGCCGACACGCTGGACGAGGCTCTCGACCAGGTGTTCGGCGGCGATTCCGGCGCGTCCGCAGGCGACGCCGAAAACGTGGGCGACACCACCGATGACAAGCAGGATGCTAAGAACGACGATTCCGCCGATGGCAAGACCAACACTGACGGCAAGCAGGACACGCCATCCAATACCGACGGTAAGACCGGCGGCAATAATGGCGATTCGTCCGGCACGATGAGCGCCGACCTGAAGAAGGCACTCGCCGATGCCGCACAGGCCATGAAGGATTCCGATGCCGCCATGAAGAAGGGCGATTGGTCCGCCTACGGCGACGCTCAGAAGCAGCTTCAGGAAGCACTGAACAAGGCCATCGAACTCGAACAGTGATTCCCGTCCGATTCCCTTCATGAAATACGCAGGGGCCGGCTCCTTCCAAAGGAACCGTCCCCTGTTGTCGTTCGCCGCCGGGTATGCTGGGCGCATGGCCGACTATTCTTTCCGCATCGCGACGCAAGACGATATCCAAGCGATCACCGACATCTACAACGCGGCAGTCATCCGCGGCGGCTCGTCCGCCGACACCACGCCACGTACCTACGCGCAACGCAAGGCATGGGTGGAATCGCACCACGATCCATATGCGGTGTTCGTCACCACCGTGCCTGCCACGGATGCAGCCACGGAAGGCGGCGAACGGATCATCGGCTTCTCCGCGCTGTCCGTGTTCTACGACCGCGCCGGCTACGACGGCGTCACCGACCTCGCCTACTACATCGCCCCCGAATGGCAGGGCAGGGGAGCGGGCACCTTCACACTGGCCAAACTGCTTGACGAATGCCGAAACCGCCACATGCGCAAAGCCTGCGGCATCATCTTCGCCGACAACCGCGGATCCATCGCACTGATGAAACATTTCGGATTCACCCAATTCGGACTCATGCCCCAAGCCGCCACCGACTCCACCGGAACCATGCGCGACATGAGCTACTGGCATCTCGACCTGTAAGCACCTGACAGTAGAATCTGTGCGGTTAAACAAGACGAGAGCACGCAAGAACACAGAGGAATGGACGATTATTATGGCATCTGATTTCTGGCTGATCGCAGGACTGGGCAACCCCGGCTCCAAATATGAGGGCACCCGCCACAACATGGGCTTCATGACCGCCGACGTGCTGGCCGAACGCTGGTCCGTCAACTTCTCCGACCACAAGGGACTCGCCATGCTCGGCAAAGGCGTGATGAACCTATCCGGCCGCAACGTCAAATTCTTCCTCGCCAAGCCACTCACCTACATGAACGAATCCGGCAACGCGGTCGCCTCCATCAGCGCCTACTACCAGATCGAACCGGACCATATCGTGGTTATCCACGACGACATGGACCTCGACTTCGGCAGAATCAAAGTCAAAGCCGGCGGCTCCGCAGGCGGGCACAACGGCATCAAATCCATCGACCGTTCGCTCGGCACCCCGAAATACGCGCGCGTGCGCATGGGCGTCGGCCACGCCCAACGCGGAGCCCACGCGCACGACAACACCGTGAACTGGGTGCTGGGCGGCTTCGGACCGGACCAACGCAAGCAGCTCCCCGAATTCCTCGCCGACGGTGCCGACGCGGCCGAAACCATCATCTTCGACGGTCTCGCCAAAGCCCAGGAGCGATTCAATGGCCGCTGAACCGACGTCTCCGGCGCAACCACCGCAACTGCCGACCGCAGGCTCGCTTGCCGGCATCCTCGACGTGCTGGAAACCGATGACGATTTCCGCGCGCTCATCGCCGGGGAAATCGAAGAACCGGAATCAGACATCGACCCCAGCATCACCGTCGGTGTGCCGGACGGCCTACGCCCGGCGCTCGCAGCCGGCGCTGCGGGCAAACAGCCGGTCGTGCTCGTCGTCGCCTCCAGCCGCGAAGCTGAGGAAACCGTGGAGTCCATCCGTTCCTGGTATGACGGAGACCCAAACGATGTGGCGCAGCTTGAAGCATGGGAGACCCTTCCCCATGAACGGCTTTCACCACGCGCGGACACTGTGGCAAGCCGCATGGCGGTGTTCCGCAGGCTGAAGCATCCCGAAGAGGGCAGCACGCTGTTCGGCCCCATCCGCATTCTGGTCATGCCGGTGCGCTCCCTCATCCAACCGGTGGTCGCAGGCTTGGGGGACGTCGAACCACTCGTGTTCTCCCAAGGCGAGGAACTGCTTCTTGACGAAGCATCCCGCAAACTGGTGGAAAACGCGTACACGCGCGTCGACTTGGTGATGGACCGTGGCGAATTCGCCGTCCGCGGTGGCATCATCGACGTTTTTCCGCCCACTCTGCCGCATCCGGTGCGTATCGAATTCTTCGGCGACGAGATCGACACCATACGTGAATTCCACGCATCCGACCAGCGCACCTACGGTAAGGATATTTCCACCGTATGGGCCACGCCATGCCGTGAACTGCAGTTGACCGACCAGATTCGCCAACGTGCGAAATCGCTGATCGGCTCCATTCCCAACGCCGAGGACATGCTCGGATCCATCGCCAACGCCATCCCGGTGGAAGGCATGGAATCGCTGCTGCCCGCGCTGGTCGACGATATGGAACCGGTGCAGGGCATGCTGCCCAAGCATGCGCTGGTCATGCTGTCCGACCCGGAAAAACTTCGTCGCGCCGCCGACGATCTGGCGAAAACCGCCAACGAATTCCTTGCCGCAAGCTGGCACGTCGCCGCATCCGGACATGGCGCCGGAGCGCCGATCACCTTCGACCAGGCGAATTTCTACGATTTCGAGGAAACCATCTCCGCACTCGTCTTCTCCAAACATGACGTGTGGAAACTCACCAGCTTCGGCGTCGACGCCACCCGGGAAGGCCACATCCAACTTGATGCCACCAAACCCGGTGAATACCGCGGTGACGAAAACAAAGCGGCCTCCGGCATCGAAGGACTGCTCGACGCCGGCTATGCGGTGACGATCACGGCCGCGGCCCAAGGCACACTCACCCGACTGAAGCGTGCGATCAACGAAACCGGCATCGCGAATTTCGATTGCGTCCGATCGCGCGCCATCGACGGTTTCGTGGACGACGCCGCGAAAATCGCCCTGCTCACCGAACGCGACCTGACCGGCCGCACATCCGCCGCAGGACAGGCGAAAACGCCGAAACGCCGCCGCAAGGCCATCGACCTGATGGAACTCAAAACGGGCGATTACGTCGTGCACGAACAGCATGGCATCGGCCGGTTCGTCGAGATGCGCCAACGTACCATCGGCAAAGGCGAGAACCAGACCACCCGCGAATACCTGGTCATCGAATACGCTCCCAGCAAACGAGGCGCGCCGGCGGACAAACTGTTCATCCCCACCGACCAGCTCGACCAGGTCAGCAAATACATCGGCGCCGAAACGCCGAAACTCAACAAGCTGGGCGGTTCCGACTGGGCCGCCACCAAAGCCAAGGCGCGCAAGCATGTGCATGAGATCGCCGAGGATCTGGTCAAGCTCTACTCGGCACGCCAGCGTACGAAAGGCTATGCCTTCAGCAAGGACACGCCGTGGCAGAAGGAGCTGGAGGACGCTTTCCCCTATCAGGAGACGGCCGACCAGCTCACCACCATCGACGAGGTCAAGTCGGATATGGAGAAACCCATTCCGATGGACCGTCTGATCTGCGGCGATGTGGGCTTCGGCAAAACCGAAATCGCGGTGCGCGCCGCGTTCAAGGCGGTGCAGGATTCCAAGCAGGTGGCCGTGCTCGTGCCGACCACACTGCTCGTGCAACAGCATTTCGAGACTTTCGCCGAACGTTTCGAAGGCTTCCCCGTGAACGTGGCTGCCATGAGCCGATTCCAGACCACCAAGGAGATTAACGAGACCATCAAGGGGCTTGAAGACGGTTCCGTGGATGTGGTCATCGGCACGCACAAGCTGCTCAATCCGAAGATCAAGTTCAAGGATCTGGGACTCGTCATCATCGACGAGGAACAGCGTTTCGGCGTCGAGCACAAGGAGACGCTCAAGGCGTTGCGCACCAATGTGGACGTGCTGAGCCTGTCGGCCACGCCTATCCCGCGCACGTTGGAAATGGCTGTCACCGGTATCCGCGAAATGTCCACGCTGGCCACGCCGCCGGAGGATCGTCTGCCGGTGCTCACCTACGTCGGCGCTTACGAGGACGCGCAGGTCACCGCCGCCATCCGGCGCGAGCTGTTGCGTGGTGGGCAGGTGTTCTACGTGCACAATCGTGTGCAGGACATCTCCTCCGTCGCGGCGAAAATCCACGAGCTCGTGCCCGAATCGCATGTCGGCATAGCCCACGGCAAGATGGGGGAGAAACAGCTTGACGGTGTGATCCGCGACTTCTGGCATCGCGACATCGACGTGCTGGTATGCACCACCATCATCGAAACCGGCCTTGATATCTCCAACGCCAACACGCTGATCGTCGACCATGCCGACCGCTTCGGCTTGAGCCAATTGCATCAGCTGCGTGGCCGCGTCGGTCGTGGACGTGAGCGCGCGTATGCGTACTTCCTGTACGATCCGACCAAGCCGATGACCCAGCAATCGCATGACAGGCTCGCCACCATCGCGCAGAACACCGCGCTCGGCTCTGGCTTCGACGTAGCCATGAAGGATCTCGAATTGCGCGGCACCGGCAATTTGCTGGGCGATGAGCAGAGCGGCCATATCGAAGGCGTCGGCTTCGACCTGTACGTGCGTATGGTGTCCGAAGCGGTCGAACAGTACAAGGAGCCGGAACGCAAGGAATCGGTTGCCGTCACCATCGACCTGCCGATCGAGGCGTCCATTCCCGTCGACTACATCGATTCGGACAAACTGCGATTGGAAGCGTACCAGAAACTCGCCTCCGCACGCACCGAAGACGATCTCGACGAGCTGCGCGACGAACTCACCGACCGTTACGGCAAGCCGCCCGTCGATTTCGAGGCGCTGTTCGACGTGGCGCGGTTGCGGTTCAAGGCGCGTAAGCTCGGCATTTCCGAGATCATCGCGCAAGGACGCAACGTGCGCGTGTCGAAGTTCGAGCCGCGTGAATCCGTGCAGATGCGCATGGCCAGAATCTACAAAGGCATCCAGTACCGGCCGTTGACCAAGACGTATCTGGTACCGGCTCCATTCGCAGGCTCGCTTGGTTCCAAGCCGATGAGCTCGGACGAAGTGGTCGGATGGACCAGTCAATTGCTTGACGATCTGGACTGGAAACCGACACCGCGTCAATGACAATGGGATGCAAAAAAGAGTGTGAGCGTTCACATGGAACATGCGGGCAAAGTTTGGCATACGTCCATAAATCGCACTATTCTTGGCATTGTCATCACAACCTAACGTTTATAAGGAGTAGTTGTGGCAGTAATTGAAAGCGTTTACGCGCGTCAGATTCTCGATTCCCGCGGCAACCCGACCGTCGAGGTCGTTCTTGACACCGATGACGGTGCTCAGGGCCTGGGCCTCGTTCCGTCCGGTGCTTCCACCGGCGAAGCCGAGGCTTGGGAGCGTCGCGATGGCGACAAGTCCGTTTACCAGGGCAAGGGTGTGCTCAACGCCGTCAAGGCCGTGAACGAGGAGATCGCTCCGAAGGTCATCGGCATGGACGCTTCCGATCAGCGCGCTCTCGATGAGACCATGATCGAGCTCGACGGCACCCCGAACAAGGGCCGTCTGGGCGCCAACGCCATCCTCGGCGTGTCCCTGGCCGCTCTGTACGCTTCCGCCGAGTCCGCGGATCAGCCGCTGTACCGCTACATCGGCGGCACCAACGGCCACATCCTGCCGGTCCCGAACATGAACATCATGAACGGTGGCGCCCACGCTGACTTCGCCACCGACATCCAGGAGTACATGATTTCCCCGTACGGCTTCAACACCTACAGCGAGGCTCTGCAGGCTGGCGTCGAGGTCTACCACACCCTGAAGAACGTCCTGAAGAAGCAGGGCCTGAACACCGGCCTCGGCGACGAGGGCGGCTTCGCTCCGAAGATGAAGTCCAACAAGGACTCCCTGAACTACATCATGGACGCCATCTCCGCCGCCGGCTACGAGCCGGGCAAGCAGATCGGCATCTCCCTCGACGTGGCTTCCTCCGAGTTCTACAACAAGGAGACCGGCAAGTACCACTTCGAAGGCGACGACCGTGAGGCCGGCTACATGCTCGACTTCTACGAGAACCTCATCAACGAGTACCCGATCGTCTCCATCGAGGATCCGTTCCAGGAAGAAGGCTGGGACGACTGGGCGGCCATCACCGCCAAGCTCGGCGATCGCCTGCAGTTCGTCGGCGACGACCTGCTGGTCACCAACCCGGCACGTCTGGCCAAGGGCATCAAGCTTGGCGCCGCCAACTCCCTGCTGGTCAAGCTCAACCAGATCGGCACCGTCACCGAGACCCTCGACGCCATCGAGCTGGCCACCAAGAACGGCTTCACCTCCATGGTTTCCCACCGTTCCGGCGAGACCCCGGACACCACCATCTCCGACCTGGCTGTGGCAAAGAACACCGGCCAGATCAAGACCGGTGCCCCGGCTCGTGGCGAGCGTATCGCCAAGTACAACCGCCTGCTCGAGATTGAGGAGGAGCTCGGCTCCACCGCTCAGTACGCCGGCTACAGCGCTTTCAAGGCCTGCAAGAAGTACATCGCTGAGTGAGCGTAGCCAGCGCATCATGAATGCGTTGACATAGAAATACCCGTCGTGTTCCAAGTCGAACGCGACGGGTATTTTCGTTGCTATGAGTTCGAAGGCACGAAAAAAACCATCACAACGCGGCGGCGCCGGCCCGGTCGCGTTCTTCGTGGCATTGTTCATCGTGGCTTTGGGAACCATCCAGTTGGCATCGACATTCCATACCTATGCGTTGAATCTGGCAGAGCTTAACGGACTGAAAAAACAGGAAGCGGCGTTGGTCGCGCAGAAACGCGAGCTGGAGAACGATATCGCAAGATGGGATGACAAGGCGTATGTCACCGCCCAGGCCAGGGATCGTTTGGGATTCGTCTTCCCCGGCGAACAGGCGATTCGTGTCGAGCATCCCGAAGCGGTGACCGGCAAGAGCGAGCCGAAAAAAGGGACGACATACGACGAATCACCGAAAACCGCCCTGCCGTGGTATAAGGAACTTGCATATTCCTTCAAGCAGGCGGATCGGTCGGATCCCGTGAAGGCCGATTCGACGAAACAGTCGCAGCATGCCGGCGAAGAAGACAAACAGGACAGTCAACAACAGACTGGCCAATCGCAACAGGACGGTCAGCAGCCGTCGGAAGACGGACAGGAGTGACATGGACATGACGATTATCGAACAGGCCAAGGGTTTGGCGGACAAAGTGCTTGCCCAACCCGCCACCGAACATGATATCGCCGTGGTGGAGCGTCAGCTTGGACGTTACCCGCGCGGCATGGTCGCCGTCGGAGCCCGTTGCGTATGCGGCCGGCCTTTGGCTGTGGTCACCCGGCCGTTGCTTCCAGGCGGTGTCCCGTTCCCGACGACCTGCTATCTGACCGGGCCCGAAGCGGTGAAGGCCATCTCCCACATCGAAGCCGAAGGCAAGATGAAGGAATACAACGATATGCTGGCCGAAAACGAGGATCTGCGTGCCGGATACGAACGTGCCCACGAACTGTACCTCGCGTTCCGCCATGAAATCGCTTTGGCCTTGGAAGACAGCGAGGAACACATCGAAGGCACCAGTGCCGGCGGCATGCCGGTGCGTGTCAAATGCCTGCATGCGTTGTTGGCCCAGACGCTGGTGATGGGTGAGGGCGCCAACCCCATCGGTGATATGGCCCTGTCCGCCATCAAACATGAGTTCGATCCGGCCGTATGCCGTTGCGCAGTGGAAAACGAAGAGTAGAAGGTGGGAGTAATGAAGTCGGTAACCGTTGCCGGTATTGATTGCGGCACGAATTCGATTCGTCTGAAAGTCTCGCGTGTGAGCGAGGACGGTGTGGAAGACATCGTTCCGCGCATCCTGCGGGTGATTCGTCTCGGTCAGGACGTGGACAAAACCCATCGCTTCGCCGACGAGGCGTTGGCGCGCGCCTATGAGGCCGCCCGAGAATTCGCCGGCGTGCTTGCCGAACATCCCGTGGACGGCATCCGCTTCGTGGCCACATCGGCCACCCGTGATGCCGAGAACCGTGAGGAATTCGAAGACAACATCGAGAAGATCTTGGGCGTGCGTCCCGAAGTCATTCCAGGCACGGAGGAAGCGGATTTAAGCTTCCTTGGTGCCACCAGCATCGTCCATCGCGAGGTCGAGGCCCCCTATCTGGTGGTCGATTTGGGCGGAGGTTCCACCGAACTGGTGCTGGGAGGCGACGGCGTCACCCATCCGAGCACGCAGGTGCAGGCCGCGTTCTCCATGAATATCGGGTCTGTCCGTATGACGGAGCGTCATCTGAAAAACGACCCGCCGACCGAGGGGCAGATCGCCGAGGCGGTCGCGGATATCGACGCGCATATCGACGAGGCGTTCAAGACCGTTCCCGCCGGCAAGACCCACACCATCATCGGTGTGTCCGGAACGGTCACCACCATGACCGCATTGGCTATGGGATTGACGGAATACGACCACACCGCCGTGGACGGCGCACGCTGCACGCTGGAAGATGCCTATGCCGTTGACGACCGGTTCCTGCACATGCCTCGTGAGGAGCGTCTGACCTACAAGACCATTCATCCCGGACGTGTCGATGTGGTCGGCGGCGGCGCATTGGTGTGGAACCGTGTGCTTGCCAAGGTGTCTGAAGCCGCATATGAGGATCATGGCCAGCGCATCGACTCCTTCATGGCCAGCGAGCATGGTCTGTTGGACGGCATCGTGCTGGATTACGGCAAGAGATTGCTTGCTGCGCGCTGACGTGGCATAATAGCTTGGCGTCGGCTTTTTCTTCTGGCCGGCGCAAAGCCTCCATGGCGAAATCGGTATACGCAGTCGACTTAAAATCGACCTCTTCGGATTGCGGGTTCGAGTCCCGCTGGAGGCACTTTTGGAAACCGCCAGAAATGGCGGTTTTCCTTTTATTTCCAACGGTTTTCAGACTTTCCTAATTCACTCCAATTCACTCCAAATCACGCCATTTCTCTACAAAACGTGGGCAAAATGTGGGCACGGAATCACCAGACCATCGGCAGTCCGAGGCATTGGCGCGCCCACCGTTCCACGGCACGATTCTCCTCGTCGTCGCCAAGCAGCAACAAGTATCCGGCGGGGTTTCCGTTCTTCGCATGTTCCAGCTGCTTGATTACGCCCCAGTCCTTCAAGGTGGTGATTGAGCGTTTGAATTCTTGGTTTGCAGCGCCTTTCCGCTTTTCGATGTATTCCTGGGCGTTTTCGCTCATGGCCTGCTCTGGCGATATGCCTAGCTTGCCGTAGTCGTAGGCGAATGTTTCGGATCCGCGCTTGTAGTATCGGCATGGGTAGCCCTTGGCTTTTGCGTCAGGGGTTGGGCAGTTACGTTCCGTGTCCCAGTCATAGGTGACGCTGGCCATGTAGGTGAGCAGCAGCAGTGCCGAGTTGCTTGTGGAGAGAGTGCCGTCAGCCCTCATCTTGGAGAACTTGCCCATTTGACCGAGCTGACGGATTGCGTTGAAGTTACGGTAGCCCATTTTTTCCATGTCTTCCTCCCCACCTGCTGGTAAATTGGCAAGTGGAGAAATGCTCGCGCTTTTCTTCATCCCCTTCGGTGTGACAGCGCCGGAGGGGCTTTTCTTTACCTGTACTTATTTGTACCATTGGTAGTAGACAAATAAGTACCAACTGGCAGTACGTATAAATACCGAAACCAATACTTATATGTACCATCTATATAAGTAATATATAGATTGGTAACATTCTTTTTATAGGGGCAATGTGCCAAAAAAAGAAAAAATCAGCACGTCCAATCCACATCTGCGGTAGCTTGAAGCAAAGATGAGAAGGGGAGACAATGAAGAAACTGATTTACCTCGTGCTATCCGTGCTGTGCGCAATCTCCGGCATGCCGGACGTCAGCTTCTACGACACTTTGGAAATCTCTCAGACACTCCTGCCGCAGCTTGACCGCCATAGGCTGCTCGACCTCATCCGCTATTTCGGCATCGCCAAGACGGAGCGTCATAGGGCCGCCGACGATGCCGCACAGACGGCACAGGTATTCGAGCGCCTGAAGCAAATATAAGCTTTATAAAGACTTATAAGGCAATATAAAAGCCCCACAATAGTGGGGCTTCGTTCGTTTCAGAGGCTGTTCACCGCATTGTAGAATTCCTGCGCGTCCTCGGCCTTCTTGAATTTCAGGGGCAAGGAGCGCAACGCACTGTACCTCCACGTGACGGTACGCTTCTTGATCGTCACGCCCTGCAAATCAGACACCTTGTAAGCTTCGGTCTTCTTATACCGGTGCAGGTACGTCGTGCAGACATCCAATTCCAGCCGATTCGCATACAGGCGGATACCCATAAACAACGGATCGTCAAGCCTTTCGCACTCGTAGATCGCGCCCGGCGCGGGCTGTGGTCTCTTCGCCATGATCATTCTCCTTTGCTTTCCTCTGATTCTATGCTTCAGACGATGCTGACACGCTCGGCCATGACTTGCCGGAAGTCTCCGAGGACTTGTGTCGTTATGTCGAGTTCATCATGTTGGCACGGAATCATCTGTACATTCTTTTCAAGAGCGCCTAGCCGATTTTTGCATCGAGAAACGCATGATCGCCATCGACATAAGCCCGCTCGATCAACTCATGCGTATCGGCGTAAAGCAGATCGTTGGACGGATACTCCTTCGCCATCTGACTTTGGATGTCCTGATCGGAAATCGACGGGTCAAGAATCTTCGCCATGATGGGGAATACGCTGCTGATCTCGTCATGCGGCCCATCGACGTAGACGCGGAGCATGTCGTTTTTCCCGTATCCGAGCACTGCCCCGTAGACCAGCACGTCCACTGACGATTGGCCGAGTCTTCCGTGGAGAGCGTCTGCGGTGGAGAAAGCGCCGGTGCGATACTCCGCCCGGTAATAGGGGCCGGTCGAATCGCTCGGCGTGAATTTCTCGACGTCGGTTATCTGCGTCGATGAGTTCGCGTTGAACTCGTCCACAAAGCTCTGCGCCGTCTTCTCGGCTGCCTGTTGTTGTGGCTTCTCCTGCTGTGCGCTGACGTCCGGCGTCTTGGCCGTCGTGGAATCCGGCTCCTGCTGGCTTCCGCAGCCACAGACCGTCGCCAGGAGAAGCGTCGCAGCTGTGATGGCAATGATTTTCTTACGCATTGAAAAACCTTTCTTTGATTCTATTTGGCGATGTGTTGAGCATGGCTCGGTAGTCCGTGAGCACCTGCGTTGTCACGTTCAGTTCCTCGGCTATCGACCATAGGTCATCGTCGTACATGCGTTCCGCCAATGCTAGTTCTGCCGGATCGATGAGCAGGCGCGCGGTCTGCCGCCGTGTACGGATCTCTACTTTCGAACTATTGTTCGCACAGCCGGTGTCGCCATGCCGCCAATGCAAGAGCTCGTGCGCGAGAGTGCACCGTTTGGCCGTGTATGTGAGCCTGCGGTCGATCAGTATCACCTCGGTCGCGGCGTCGTAGCAACCCCAAAGGCCATCGGGGAGAATGGCGCTGGATACGGTGACCGGCAGTCCGACAATCGCGCGGCGCATGGCGCCGTATGTCATGCGCCGGTCGATAGGCAGGTCAGGCAGGCTCGTCGTAATCCGGCCCAGCCTCTCCATTGATGGCCTCCTGCTTGCCAGCGGCGTCATAGGCGGCAAGACCATAACCGCCTGCCTGCGCTTTCCTCTCGGCGGCTTCGACCGCATGGCGCTTGGAGTCCATCACGATGTCTCCGATGGATACGCCGGTCACTTCGCTGATGCGTTCCAGGTCACTCAGGTTGAGCGGGAGGCTGTAGTTTGCCCTCGTGTACCAGTAGACCTCGCCGAAGCCGCAGGCCTTGGCGAATTCCTTGATGGTCATGCCGCTTTGCTTTTGGAGTCTGACGCATTCGTCCATGACCTGCTTGGCGAAATGCGTGACCTCCTGTGCTTTTCTTCCCATGCTTCAAATTATAGCTAATTGCGTAGTCATATGTGCATAAATCGTGAAGACTACGTAATTACGAATACGAGAAACTTCGTAATTACGTATATTAAAAACCGTCGAAAGGAAAACCGAGATGTTGAGCACCAAGAAGACCAAGACCCCCGACCACTACCCGTGCGGCCACATGCGCGGCCCCGGCTGGCACGACTGGCGCGCCTGCCTCACTAAACAGGGAATCGAGGAGGATGAATGGCCGGTCTGACCGAAACCGCCAGCCGTAACCTCGCGGGCGAACTGGCCCGCCATCGCAAAACACGCGAAGACCTCGCCAAAGCGTGGGGATGCGCGCCGAAAACAGTGGACACGCGACTCCGCGGCCAAACACCACTCACGACCGACGAAATCGAAAAAGCCGCCCACCTACTCGGCCTCGAAGCCTCCACCCTCACCATGGTCCTCATCCAACCAATCGACGCCGCAAGCCAATTCAAAGCCTGAAAGCCACAACCAAAGGAGCCTCCGATGAACAGCAAGACCTACACCCGAGAACTGCGCAAAGCCTGCGTGGAAGCCGTCTTCGACACGATCGTCAAGGAAGCGCAGAAATGACCAGCCAACTACTCAACCCGCCAAAACCGCCGGAATCAAGGAAAACCATGAAACCGCGAATCGAACTCATCGGCACTACCGGCTACGCCATCCGCATCCAGGAAGACAAGAGCGGCCAACTCATCGAACTCCACGCGGACGGTGGGGAAGTCCTCGCGGACATCCCCGAAAGCACCCTCGACAACTTCGCCTACACGCTCAACGACGACCTAGGGAACATGCGATGAGCCAATCATTCGAACTGCGAATCATCGAGGACGGCACGCACAGCAGTGACCACAGCTGCCTCATCGGACTCAGATTCGACATGGCAGACGGATACCAGGAACACATGCTCAACAAAACCGACCTCATGAACCTCCGCCGCGAAATCGGACGAACACTCAAAGAACTCAACCAGAAGAAGGACAAGAAATGAACATCTTCCAACAACGAGAACAAATCCTCGCGAACCTCATCGAAGCATGCAAGGACCACGACGAAGAGAAAACCAACCACCTGCTCAACCAACTCACGGAACTCGACAAGACAGCCGAACAGAAGCCACTGCCTGAAGAACCGAAGGAGCAGGGCTTCTATGTCACCGCGAATGATGGTCGGCTCCTGCTTAAGGACATCGATGATGACTGGTCGGCGCGCACATATGATAACTCGGCTAAGCGCATCTGGAATGGCAATAGACAGTATGTGAAGTGGCCGACTGTCTGCGAAACGCTCCCGCCTGAAGCCTTCCCGCTCAAGCGAGTGAACACGGGAGCTGATGACGATGACTGACACGATCACCATTCACGAACAGCAAGGCTTCTCGACCAGCCGCATCCTGTCGACCAGCATCCTCGCCAGCACATTCGAAATCAACAAGAAAGTGGACAAGACGATCATCCGACTGAGCCGGTACCTCGATGGAAGTTTCGTTCTGACGTTGAACGGCTCGCGTGCGGAACTCACCGCCGAGGAACTTGACAGAATCGGCGAACTGTTCCGCACGCAGGCCCGGAACGTGATCAACAGTCGGGAAGATTGAGCGACTGCTTCAGCATCACGGCAATGAAGGTCGTCTCACCTTGTGGTAGGAGTTGGAAGCCGACCGGCTCCCAACCGTCCATCTGCTCGGCCAGTTCAGGCGTCGAGCCAAGGAAATCAAGGGTAAGACTCCTTACGGCGCCGACCTCGGCAGGAAAAAGCTGTGAACTGGCGACGTGGAACGTGACCATCCGATACTCCGTTTTCATCCAAAATCACCTCCCTTCAAATGACAAGAAGACATCATGGACAACAATATCGAACCACGGCGGAAGCCGAACTACCTGCTGCGCCGCATCCTCTTCACGCTCGCCAGCATCGGCCTCATCTCCAGCCTGACACTCATGCTCACATGGCATGGCGGTGACACCACCGCCGCGCTCATGGTGGAAGGCGTGTACATCGCCACCGCATTGTGGCTGATCGTCAGATTCGCGCCACGCGACTAAAAGACTTCCCACCAGCCGACAGTCCAACAAAACAAACCAAATCTGGGATATTTTGCGCGGACATCCACGTTCACTCATGTCGGCTGGCGGGAACCATAACTGAATATCGATTATTATCCACGCGCCGACCACATCCTGCTTCACATACACTGTCGGCGCACTGGTTGGGCGACGGTTCGCCCGCCCAAGGATTCCACTCTTCTCTCTCTATCAAGAAACGCGGGCACTCCGGTGCCAGCAAACCCTTTCAAGTCCGCCTGACGGCTTTCAGTCGCCGTCGGCCACGCCACCGGCCGTGAACACGTTCAGGTCTGTGTTCCAACGGTCAAAGGGGCGTTCGGAATCCACGGACGGCATCGGTCCGACTCCGATGCCAGCCACTCAGCCCCATCCACTCGTCATGGTGGGGCACACAACGCCAACGAGCAAAGGACAACCAATGAAAATCACCACACCACACGGCACTCTCGAAGGCGACAACATCGAATCCATCCTCAAAGAGCATGGATTCCACTGCCTGCATGGTGCCGACCTGTGCGATGCCGACCTGCATGGTGCCGACCTGCGCGGTGCCTACCTGCGCCACGCCGACCTGCGTGGTGCCGACCTGTATGGTGCCGACCTGCACCGTGTCTACGATGTAAAACTCAGCATCGCCAAAATCAGCATCCTTCCGGACGAAGGCGACATCATCGGCTGGAAAAAAGCATACGTAGACGACACAATGCCACCGAGACCAGTCATCGTAAAGCTGCTTATCCCAGCAGACGCGCAACGCTCCAACGCCACTGGCCGCAAATGCCGCGCCAGCACAGTGCGAGTGCTCGACCTGCAAGACAAGCAAGGCAACAGCCTTCCACCGGACACCACGGCATACAGCGGATACGACACAGACTTCACGTACAAAAAAGGCGAAACCGTGCACGTCGAAGACTTCGACACCAACCGGTGGAACGAATGCGCTCCAGGCATCCACTTCTTCATCACCCGCATCGAAGCAGCCGAATACTAGGAGACTCAAAATGAACAATGAAATACAACGATTCGAGTTTAAGGGTGCATCATTACGCGCCCTGACCGACGAGGCGGGGGAGCCTTGGTTTGTCGCCAAGGACGCGTGCGACATCCTCGGCAATGACACAAATCATCTCCGCGAAGCTCTTGATGATGACGAAATCACAAACCTCCGTAATTCGGAGGTTTGGAATCAGCCGGGGCGCGCACCTCTCATCATCTCTGAGCCAGGCCTGTACAAGCTCATCATGCGCTCGCGGAAGCCGGAGGCCGAGGAATTCCAGCGTTGGGTGACGCATGAGGTGCTTCCGCAGATCCGCAAGACTGGCGGCTACATTCCAACCACGGAAGTGGATGATGACATGACCATCCTCGCGAAGGCCGTGCTCGTCGCGCAGAAGACCATCGAGCATAAGAATCGTCAGATCGCGGAAAAAGACGCGCAAATCAAGGCGTTGGAGCCTAAAGCGTTGTTCGCCGACGCGGTGGCCGCTTCGGACGGCACGTGCCTGGTGGGCGAATTGGCGAAGATGCTGCGCCAGAATGGCTTGAACATCGGCCAGAATCGGCTTTTTCGGCTTCTTCGCGATGATGGTTTCTTCGGCAGGTCCGGTTCGAACCGCAACGTGCCGACGCAGAAGGCGATGGACCTCGGCCTGTTCCGCATCAAGGAGACCGCTGTAACCCACTCGGACGGCCACGTGACCATCAGCCGCACGCCAAAGGTCACCGGCAAGGGACAGCGCTATTTCATCGCCCGCTACTGCCCGAAGAAGAAGCCGAATGACTGACCTGCTTCGGCCGGAGGAGTTCGCGGCGATGATTGGCATGAGTCCCCGCACTCTCGCCAATTGGCGGAGCAATGGCAAAGGGCCGAGATATTTGAAGATTGGTGCCGAGCCGCCGGAAGGCAAGCAGGACAGGCGTGAAGTGCGTTATCAGCGTGACGTGGCCGAAAGGTGGGCCTTGGCTCACGAATTCACGAGGACGATAGCGAGATGAAACCCCACAATGATGGCCACTACTTCGTGCCTGGAAGCCGTCAGACCGGCAGATATGAGCCGCGCGGATTCATGGTCAGCTCTTACGTGAAGCCGACTTTGACGGAGCAGGGCATCGACGTGGACGAATTCATCAAACAAAACCGTCATCTAATCGAAAGACTTAGGAAAGGAAACCATTGAAACACGAATATGACTCCGACGAGCTCGCCGAGCTGAAAAGCATCTACGACGAGTCGGGCGAAGCCGGACTCCAGATCGGCGAAATGCGGGCGTTGCGCAAGGCCGGACTCCTCACGCAGGGCCTGCCGGCGAAACCGGAAGCACCGTCGAAACGCGATCTCATCATCGCACACTGCAAAAACCGCATCGACCAAGGCCAGCCGTTCGACGGCAAGGAAACAGCCGAAGCGCTAGGCATGAGCCAGAAAACAGTCGGCAACATCATCAGTCAACTCCGCAAGGAGGGACTATTGCCGGCCTTTGACAAGCACTCGCCACGCAGCAAAGCACAGAAAACCACCACAACCGGAAAGAAGAAGGAGACCATCATGGCCGTCACATCGAAACCAGCCGCCAGCAAGGAGGAACCAATGAGCCAGGGAATCACCGCCAACAAGGAGACAGCACCGGAGAAACAGTGCGAGAACACGCGCGCCATCATCTCCAATGCATTGACCGGCATTTTCGACGCCATCAGCGCATTGCAACGAACCGCGTTTCAATCCAACGACAAAGTGGTCTACGGATTCGCCACGAAACTCCTCAACGGCGAACTCATGGACTTGAAGGCCAACTACAGCAAGGATGCGGCGAAATGAGACTCAAGTTCAACAGCAAGGATGGCGTTTTCACCGTCAAACCCGAAAACGAAGAGGAAAAAACCGCGCTCAAAACGTCGGCACCTGCCATCTGCAATCTCATCATCGATTTTTTTAACGGTGAAGTCCAGGAAATGAAGGTGGCGAAGGAATGAAGCGGATACCACTCAAGGACACGGAACGCTACACGTTGGAACGGTTCCGACAGTGCAAGAAAACGGAACGTCATCTCGCATGGCTGAAGAGCCGTAAGGCTGGTGTCGGCGGTTCCGACATGAGCACGATCCTCGGCCTGAATTCCTTCAAGACACCGTATGAGCTGTGGCTTGAGAAGACAGGCCGCGTGGAACCGGAGGACATCTCCGACAAGTGGGCCGTCATCCGCGGCAATGCCTTGGAGAACGAGCTCAGGAAGCGTTTCCGTGCCAATCATCCGGAAATGCTCGTCACGGACGGCACCGACAAGCAGTTCATCATGCGCGGGAAGCCATACCTGCGCGCTTCCCTTGACGGCATCCTGCAGAAAGAGAACGGCGATTTTGGAATCCTCGAAATCAAGACGGCGAGCAGCCGTCGAGCGGGGGACTGGCATGACGAGGAAGGCAACCTCCGAATCCCGCCATACTACTTGGCTCAAGTCGAGTTCTACGCGCTCGTCACTGGATGGACGTGGGGCTACGTATACGCGGCCATCGGAGACGACGAGCCGGCGGAGATACCGTTCCAGGCCGACGTGGAGGACATGGCCGCGATCGACAAGGCCGCAGCCGACTTCTGGCATTTCGTCACTTCCGGCACTCCACCGCAGTTGACTGGCGGCGACGTGCAGAAGGCGTTCCCGGAACCTACGCCGGACATTGTGGACGAAAGCGACGATGACGACCTGTACGACCTGCTCGCAAGATACGAGAGCGCCACCGGAATGCTGAATGACATGAAGTCCGCTCAGAAGGAATTGCAGGAGCAGATCATTCTGCGCATCGGCTCGCACACCGGCATCAAGTGCGGGAATTTGCAGGCCACCTACAAGCCGATGACACGCAAGGAATACACCGTCAAAGCCACCACCTACCGCAAATTCGCGCTCAAAACCATCGAAGAAAAGGAGCAATAAAAATGGGAGCAATCGCACAGCAGGCGCAGGGACAGCAGTTGCAGCCGCTCAATCCGAAGGGCAAGCTCAAGCAGCTTGTGGAGCATTCATGGCCGCAGATCGCACGTGTCATCGGCGGCAACCTCGACAGCGAGGCGCTGTTGCAGATGTGCATCAGCAGCATCAACCGCACTCCCGCATTGGCCGACTGCACGCCGGTGAGTGTCCTTTCCTGCTTCATGCAGTGCGCGGCACTTGGCTTGCGCCCATCCGACGTGGATGGATTGGGACAGGCGTACATCCTGCCCTATGGCAACAAGAACTATGCCACAGGGGAGAAGCAGGCCACGTTCGTCATCGGCTACAAGGGCATGCTGAAACTGTTGGAGAACAGTGGAATCTACGCGCAGCCGCGAGCCGTCTACGAGGATGACAACATCAAGCTCAAGCTTGACGAAAATGGCGTGCCGACCATCGAATGCCCGGACGAGGTGAACGTGGACGCCGACCACAGCGAGGACAAGCTGAAATTCGTGTACCTCTCTGTCCAGCTGCCGAATGGCGGACGATACGCCGACTACATGTCGAAACGCGACCTGCTCGAATACCGCGAGAAGTACGCGCCACGTAATCGCAGCCGTCAGATCACCGGCCCGTGGGTGAAGAATTTCGTGGAGATGGCGAAGAAGACCATCATCCGTCGCAGTTTCAAATATCTGCCGGTCAACATCGAGGCGAAGAAGGCCGCGAGCGTGGACGAGACCACACCGGATTACGGCGACGTGTTCCAGCCGGTAATCACCGATTCGACTGATGACGTGACCGCCGAGGTCATGGACACCGACACTGAGGCCGATTCGGAAGCAAAGGATGGTGAGTGATGGCCGGAGAAACCGTAATCACCGTGGTGGGCAACCTCACCGCAGATCCTGAGATGCGCACGACCCGTAATGGTTCCACGGTGGCGAACTTCAGCATCGCGGCCACGCCGAGAGTGTTCGACAAGCAGTCCAACCAGTGGGTGGACGGGGACGCGCTGTTCCTGCGCTGTTCCGCCTGGCGTGACCTTGCCACTCATTGCGCGCAGAGTCTGTCCAAGGGCATGCGTGTGATCGCGCAGGGCCGTTTGCAGCAGCGTTCCTATCAGGCGCAGGACGGTTCCAACCGCACGGTCATCGAATTGCAGGTGGACGAGATCGGCCCGTCGCTCAAGTATGCGACGGCTCAGGTGCAGAAGATGCAGTCAGGCGGATACCAGGGCGGTAACGCCAACGGTGGCGGCTATCAGCAGCCGCAGCAGGCGCAGCAGCAGTCGCAGGCTCCGGCCGATGATCCGTGGGGCGCTCCGGCTGGAGAGCCTGACTTCTGATGATGCGTGAGTGGATTGAGCCGCCAGACGTGCTGCCGGTATGTCCCAAACATGGGTGCGCGCTGTATCCGGCGCGCCCCATCCCATGCCCCGAATGCGAAATCGAATCCGAGGAAGAGGAGGAATGATGCAGGAATTCGTCGTGGACATTCCACGAGACGAATGGTGGACGCAAAACCGTCGCGGCCACTGGCGAGTGAAATTCGCGCACACAAGCGCAGTCAAACAGCGTGCCATGGCATTCGCCAGATTCTGGCTCCAAAACGGCCACCACAGGCCACAACACTTCCCAGTGCACGTCACCGCGATCATCCACCCATTGACCCACGGCCGCTTCGACCCGGAGAACGCGGCGCCCATGGTCAAAGCCATCCTTGACGCGCTCACCGATACCGGATTCTGGCCCGACGATGACTCAAAACACATCATCGGCCCCGACTACCGAGGTGGAGAACCAAGCATCCGAAAAGGCTGGTACCGAATCACAATCCGAATCGAAGAAGAGGAGCACTGACATGGCTACGAACGTGAGTCAGCAAGACGAGACACTGCACAAGGTTATCGAATGGTGTGAGCAGCGCGAGGTTGAGGGATTACGGCTTGCCAATGCTTTGCTGCAGAAGCATGACTTGGCTGCTTATGCAGTGGTCAAAGCTCAAATAGACGCATATCACAAGACCGCCGAACATTGCCGTCACATGCTCGGCTATTCCGGCTCGATGCCGTCCGAGGTGCCGAATCAAAGCGAGGACGCGAAATGAGTAAACGGTACAAGGTTTGCCCACTTTTTTGGGGTGATTACGGCTGTAAACGCACCTTGATGAATATGGGTGCGTTTGAAGAGTTGCTGAACGAGGGTTGGCAGATTCTGCGGGTGGATACCATGCCGCCAACGGAATTGCGTGATAACGCCGTCGCAGCGACGAACGTCTACATCCTTGAGAGGGAGGCTAATGATGATTAGTCAATACGACAAGGACATGTGTTGCCTGTATATCGCTGAGGGGATGAGCTACATCTGGCAACAAAAAGGGAACCAAGAGCTTTCCCGAATACTTGAATCATTGGCCGATAGGAAGCTCATGAAGCGTGTCCATGGCGGGTATGCGATCACGCTCAAGGGCCTGTTGGCAGTCAAGGTGTGGAGACTTCACCTGTTCCTGTTCCATCACGATGAACACAAGTACTTCAGGAGGAAGAAATGAGTATCGCAGAGGATGAAGCGGAGAGGGTGTACCCGACCCGCTATTGGGATGGAACGCATGTCAAGGAAAAGTTCTACTGCGACACGGACGATTTGCAGGAAGCTTACCTGCGAGGCCGCGAAGCGCCACCGTCTGACGTTGAGGTGGAGGCCGTGGCAAAACGCTTGCTATGGCGAAGCTGCAAGAAGTGGGATGGCATCGAAAGCGACTGTGTGGCGAAGGACGAAGATGACGCATGGAATTATGCCGGTGAGATTCCCGGCTTCCAGGAGGAATATATCAGACAGGCCAAGGAAATGCTCGAAATCGCACGGAAGGCGGTAAACGAATGAGCAAGGCAATCCGGTATATCGAGTGCGCCCACTGCGGTGAGACGGTGGGCAGCTATTACGTCACCTGCCCTTACTGCGGGTACCGGCTGGTGGACGCGAAGCAAGCCGTAATGGACGGCCTGCAATGGTGAAAGACCTGCTTGACACGCCACCGGACTTGGTGGAGATTGCCGAAGCCCTGGATGCGATGGCGAAACCGCACTACGGCTCGGCGTGCAAGCTGATTGCCGAATCGGAAGGCGAACAATGCACCACCGAACGGCAGGAAGCCATCTGGATGGCATACAACGGCATCACAAGAGGAAAGGATTGAGATGGCAAGGCGCGGATACGTGCAGCTCGTGAACGCTTTTTACAGCAACGAGAAGGTGCAGGAATTGGCGCGCAGTGGACGCATGGACTCTGTGGGCGCCTTCTGCATGGCCCTGGCGTATTGCGGCGATCATCTCACGGACGGCTTCGTGCCGCGCCGCGCCATGCTCTACGTCATCGGGGCCACCAGCGAGCAGATCCGTGCACTATGCGATGTGGGCATGCTTGAGGAGGTCGATGAAGGCTGGCTGATCCATGATTACACCGAGCATAACCGCACCAAAGAGCAGGTATTGCACGCCAGGAAGAAAAGCGCCGAGCGCGTGGCCAAGCATCGCAACGAATCGGATGTAACGGCGTTACATCGGAACTGTAACGCTGTTACATCGGGACAAACACCAGAACACCAGAACACCAGAACCCAAAAGAAAGATGAAGAAGAATATTCTTCTTCTTCATCCAAAGAAATCGGGCTGAACGACTTCGAGCTGGTCAGGGAGAAAGCCCACGCCAATGCCGCCATAATCCGCGATTACCCGAATCTCGACCTCACGGACGCGTGGAATGCCTTCGCCGCTCGCCACTACGGCGAGACACGCACCGTCAACGACTGGTGCCGCCTATGGAAGGGCTGGTGCCAGCGACGCGCACGCATGAGCGGCATACCACCCTCGAAACCACACAGGCACACGTGGCAATGCGAACACGTGCTCCAGGCGCTCGGACGCGACAAGGAAACCGCCACGCCAGACCAACGAGCCTGCCAACTCGCAGAACGACTCAACAAGGAGCAGAACACACAATGATAGAACCCAAACTCATCTACCATCTCACAGACGCCGAATACCACCGACGCATGGCCAAGGCATGGCGAGAAGGCTACGCAGCCGGATGGAAAGACCAGGAATGCGACTTTCCGCCACACACCACAGAAAATCCATACAAGGAGACAACACGATGAGAATCAAGAAAGTCCTCGAAGACATGATCATCAAGTGGCATCAGGCCGGTTACGCGCTTGACGAGATCGCGCCGCTCGTGCCGCAGGTGCCGAAAGCCGAAATCGCCGCACTCATCCGCCAGCACGACAAGGAGACCAGACTTTGACCAACTGCCAGCACTGCCGGAAGCCAATGAAGCCGGTGGCCGCGAATCTGCTCTGCGCCAGCTGCCGAGAAAACTACTGGCAGCTGATCCGCCAGCTCGGACACGTCCAACTGCCCGCCCTGCGGAGCATCATGCTCCGACAGGCCCGCATCGGCACCCCAGCACACACGCCAAGCCGAGGCAACGCACCAATACCCATCGACACCCACGCTCAAGACCTCATCGCAGACAGCGAAGCATGGTTGGCGGAACAGGCGGGCAAAATACGCGCCGCATACGCTGGATACGACTGGCGGAAAGCGTGGTTCGCCATAATCAGCAACCGGCGCACCATCCTCGACATGAGCACTGCAGCAGACGATTACGCAGCCCTGGAACACATCAGCCGACGCAACGAGACGGCCTTGACACCAGAAGAGGCAATGGTCATCATCGGCACATGCCCACAATGCGGCCACCAAGCCACCAGCACGCCACAGGCCGACGAATGGACATGCCCGCACTGCAAATGGCAAGGCGGAGTCCAAGCAATAAAAGCCGAACGCGACAACAAACTCTGGCAACTCGAATACACCGGAAAACCAGTCGAAGTCGCACGCTACCTCGCCAAAATGGACATCCACTGCACAAGCGACCAGATCCGCCAATGGCTCACCAGAGGCAAACTGTCGCACGCCACGCCGACAAAACACAAAGGAGAGTACGTGTTCAACCTCGGAGAACTCACAGCCATGCTTGACTGTCACAATTAAAATGCTATACTGTCGTATGTTCGTAGAATGAATGGCTCAGCATAATGATAGCTGAGCCATTATTCATATCGCTTCGGTAGCTCAGTGGCAGAGCACAAGGGATAGCACAGATACCTAGGACGGATACCTTACCGGCCATGGCTTCCTACTTCTTTAAATCGAATGCCCGTGTGATGATAAAAAGACAGTGCACCCCACACAGGCGCTGGTTCGACTCCAGCCCGAAGCACCACAAGGCGGTGACCACATGCCAGGAAGAACGCGCAAGACAAGCCGCCAATTCGAAAAAGACAAGGCCGCATTCTTCACACAATGCAAGGCACAGCATGCAGTCTGCTGGTTGTGCGGCATGCCAATCGACTATGCGGCACCGAAGAACACCACCGATGACAGCTTCAACCTCGACCACATGTTCCCCGTCAGCAAGCATCCCGAACTCCAATTCGACCCAGCAGGCTTCAAGCCGAGCCACACCAGCTGCAACCGCTTGAGAGGCAACCAAGATCCGCCAGCGCCAATCGGAACACTCTCAAGACAATGGATAACAACAGCATGAGCCCAACACGAGGGGTAGGGGCGGTGAAATCGTAAAACCAACGACAGAGCGCAAGACGTCCCGCGTGGTCGGTCTTCCTCTCCCCGATAAGTGAAATTGTTGGCGGGTCGCGCGCGATGGCAGATTAGGGGGTGTTTTCGATGAGTGCGAAGTTTCCGAGTCGGAATGTGGCGGAGGCGTTGGAGCGTTCGTTGAAGAACGCTGACCTCAAGGCTGTGAATTCTGCTGTTGTCGCTGCGGCTCGCGTGTTGGCTGAGCGTATCGATTATCTGACGTTCTCCGGTTTTGTCGATGAGAACGGCAAGCTCGACAACGTTTCGCTGCCGACGTTCCTCAAATATTGCCAGAGTCTTGGTTTGACGGTTGATGCTCCGGCTAAGGTTGGTCGGCCTGCGAAGCCGAAGGTTGAATCGAAGCCGGAGGCGCGTAAGAGCGACAAGGTTGTGCAGATGGAAGATTTCATGAAGCGTTTCGGCTAGGAGGCGTTCGATGGTGTCGGAAGATTTGAGTGTTTTCGGTGCCATCGATGATGAGAAGCATGGTGTGACCCTGCCGCGTATTTATACTCCGCCGCTTCGCCCATTGGACAAGAACACTTCTAATGGCTTCGCTGTGATCGCGTTCGCCGAGATCATGCTTCACGTGCATCTCTATCCGTGGCAGTGCTGGCTGCTGGTCCATGCCTTGGAATTGCTTGAGGATGGCAGCTATCGCTTCCGCAAGGTGATTGTGCTTGTGGCCCGCCAGAACGGCAAGACCACGCTGATGGGCGTGCTTGCCGCGTGGTGGCTGTTCGTGGACTCCAACAAGCATCCGGACAGGGTTCCGCCCGTGAAGTTTCTGGTGGTCGGTGCGGCGCAGACGTTGGACAATGCGAAGGGTCCTTACAATCAGGTCAAGGAGTGGTGCAATCCTCAGCCTTCGACTGATGAGGAAGCGGATCTGGTGATTCCGGATCTTGCCGCGATGACGCAGAAATTCGTTAACACGAACGGCGAGGAGGCGATCATCACCCGCTCGAAGGCCCGCTATATCGTCCGCGCCGATAAGAATATTCGCGCGAAGAGCGCCGCCCGTGTGGTGTTCGATGAGTTGCGTGAGCAGCATACTGATGATGGCTGGAATGCCGTCAGCCAGACCACGAAGGCAGTCTGGTCGAGCCAATTGTGGGGCATTTCGAACGCTGGCGACTATCGTAGCGTCGCGCTCCGCAAGCAGGTGGACAAGGGCCGTAAACTCGTGGACGCTTGGAAGCAGTATGTGGCTGATGGTGTGGATGCCGCCGAGGCTTTCGCCAATGGCGAGCAGGACGGCAGCTTCGGATATTTCGAGTGGTCGGCGCCTGACAAGTGCCCGGTGGATGATGCCGACGCGATCCGCCAGGCGAATCCGTCGCTCGGCTATGGGCCGATGACTGTTATGTCGGTTCGGTCCGATATCGATGGCATGACCGAGGCGGCGTTCCGTACGGAAGTCCTGTGCCAGTGGGTCACGGCTGACATCATTCCTTTTATCAATCCGAAAATGTGGGCCAGCGGCATCGACTCGCGTTCCACGATTCCGAATGAGAATCGTGTCGTGCTGTCCGTGGACACGTCGGCCGACCGTAAGACCACGTATGTGGCCGCTGCCGGAATGCGTGCGGACGGGTTGCCGCACGTGGAGTTGATCGCTCGTCGTGACGGCATGCTGTGGGTGCCGCATTATCTCGACCTTTTGCAGGAGTGTTGGCCGCATGTCACGGAGATCGCCGTGCAGGGCAAGGGCTGTCCGGCAGTGGACTTCATCGACCCGCTCATCGAAAAAGGGTGGACGGTGCATCTCATCGAAGGCTTCCGGCTGGGCGCGTGCTGCGGCCGTTTCCATGATCGTGTGCGTGAGGGCAAGCTGCGGCATCTTCCGCAGCCAGCCATCGAACAGCAGGTTTCCGTGGCCGTATCCCGGCGTCTTGGCGAAGTCGAGGTGTGGGACCGCACCAAGTCCGCATTGCAGATTTCCGGCTTGGTTGCCGAATCGCAGGCGCTTTATGCGCTGGAGACCATGCAGGCTGAAACGCTTAAACCGAAATACGAGCCCTCGCAAGGCGTGAGGGTCAGATTCTAGATTCTTCACAAAGAGGGGAGTATTGATGGGATTCCTTGACCGGCTCCTCCACAATAACGCCGCAGCTATCGGCATGAAGATGGCCGAGGCCGACGCACATCCGACGCCAGCGACAAGCATTCCACTCGCCAACGGCGACAGTTGGCCGTCCGACATGGACTTTTACGGGTACGCGTCCGGCGCCTACTGCAGGGAGTATGCGGTGCGTGTCGTGGTGGACTTCATCACCCGCAACATCGCCTCGCTGCCATTCAAGGTGTATCGGAAGAACGCCGATGGGGATGCCGAGGAAGTCTCCGACGGCGCTCTTGCCGATTTGATGAAGCGTCCTTCTCCTCTTCCTGGAATGACACGCTACCGTTTCATTAGCACGCTGCTTCGTGACATGCTGCTCGATGACCGGTGGCTCATGCTCCTGGGCGTGAACGGTGGCCGTTTCACGCTCCGTCGCATACCGTCTGACTGCTATCAACTGTCGGGTAACGCTTTCGGCGAGATTACCGGCGTGAATCTGCTGACGATGGACAGTCAGCAGGCCATGCATTTCGATCTGCCTGATCCTCGCGTGCATTTGGATGTCGGCTTTATTTCCGGCCTCCAGTTCGGCGATAGTGTGACCAACGTGCTTCGTCCGCTCTTGGCGGAGGCGAAGGCGATGGCTTCCTACCGGCGCAATATCGCCAAGAATGGCATGCAGGCCGGTGGCTACGTCTTCCGGCCGAAGGAGATGCCGTGGCTGTCGCAGGATGATTACGACGATTTCACCAATGGATTGCGTAATTTCATTCAGAATGGTGGCCGTGAGGGTGGCTGGCCTGTCCTGAAGGACGGCATGGAGATGCGCCCTTTGGACAATGTCTTCAAACCGGTGGACGTGAACGATTTGGAGGCGCGCGACCGTATCAATATCGCGGTGTGCAATGCCTTCCAGATTTCGCCGGAAAACGTCGGCTTCCGAACCGGCACCAATTCCAACATCAGCGCGTTCAAAGAGCAATTGTGGAATGTTGAGCTGATGCCATACATCGTGGCATTGGAAGAGGCGCTGAATCTGAGCCTTCCCGAGGCCGTGAGCGAGCCTGACTGCTACATCAAGGCCAACGTTGACGCGAAACTACGTGGAACCACGTCCGAACAGTATCAGGCGCTTTCCACGGCTACCGGGCGTCCTTTCATGACCACGAATCAGGCGCGTCAGATTCTGGACATGCCGCGCGTGCCAGGTGGCGACCAGCTCATCACGCCATTGAATGTGAGCGAGGGCGGCCAGCCCAGCCCGCAAGACGGCGGCAAGACGCAGAACGCGCAGGAGAACAATCCGGTCAACGGCGAGGACGCGAAGGCGATGCTTGCCGAATTCAAACGGCTTTACCGGTATGACGCGCAATTCCACGCCGAGTGGGACGCGCTTACCAAGGAGGAAACATCATGAGGCTTGATTTCAAGGGCTTCGAGCTGAAATCCCTTGATGACAGTCAAGGCGAGGGCGTGTTCAGCGGCTACGCCTCGACGTGGGACAAGGATTTGTACGATGACGTGATCGTCAAGGGCGCTTTTGCCGATACTTTGCAGAACGATTTCCAAGGTTCCGGCGCTGGCATTCCGATCCACTGGCAGCACAAGGACGACAAGCCGACCGACATCATCGGCGAGACGCTGAGCGCAGTGGAGGACGAGCATGGACTGCTCGTCACCGCCCGTCTTGACCTTGACCTTCCGGAAGGCAAGCGCGCCTATGAGCTGCTGCAGCGTGGCCTTATCCATCAGATGAGCATCGGCTTCATCGCCGAGGAGACCGCTTTCGTGCAGGACGGTAAGAGCGCTTGGGACGGTTACCGTGAGATTCGTCAGGTGAAATTGTTCGAGATTTCCCTCGTGCAGGTCGCCGCGAATCAGGGCGCCGAAGTGCTTGAAGTCAAGAGCGGTAGAGCCATCAGCGCCTCCAACGAGAGCAAGCTCCGTGCCGCCCTCGACAGCCTGCACGAGGTTCTTGATGGCATCGATTCCGACAACAAGAAGCCGGACGATTCGTCTGATGACTCCACGGATGATTCCGGCGACGAGCCAGACGATTCCACGGATGACCCGAAGAAGAAAGACCAGAAAAGCTTTGACCAGCAGTGGGCCAAGGAATACCAAACCATCAGCGACTTCTTCTCGCTGGAACACTAACCGAAAGGAGTGCCATGAATCTCATGGACAATCTCGCCGCCGAGAAGAAGGCGGCACAGTCCATCCTCGCCAAGGGAATGGATAACATCACCGAAAAGGAGCAGGAAGAGCTCAAGCAGCATTACGCCGAGGCGAAGAAGCTGCAGGAGCGCATCGACCTGTTCAAGGAAGCCGGAGAAGGACTCGACCGTCTCGCCGGAACCTCGAAGACCGAGCATAAGACCGCCGAGGCGAAGACAATCGGCGACTTCTACGTCAAGTCCCTGCAGGAGAAGGGCTTGAGCGTGCTCGCAACCAAGGGAGGCTTGTTCTCCACTCCGGAATTCAAGGCTGCTTCCGACACTCAGGTCACAGGTGGAGCGTCCGGAGCCTACGCGCCGTTCCTTACTGAAACCGATCAGAACGGCGTATGGCCGTATGAGCGTCCGCTCGTCATCGCCGACCTTTTCGCGTCCGGCACCATGAGCGGCACCACCATCAAATATCCGGTCTACGGCTCCCTCGAAGGCAACGCCACCACCGTCGCCGAGGGCGCGCAGAAGCCTCAGATTCACATGCCGGATCCGACTTGGGTGTCCGACAGCCTGCACGAGGTCGCCGCATGGTGGAAGATCACAGACGATATGGCGGAAGACCTGCCGTTCGTCGTGTCCGAGATCAACCAGCACGCCCAGTACAACCTGAAGCTGCAGGAGGAGATTCAACTCCTGTCCGGCGATGGCACCGACCCGAATCTCAATGGCATTCTGAACCGTGAGATCCAGTCCAAGGGTCAGGCCGCGGACTCCGATCCGGACCGTATCTTCGCGGCCACCACGGATATCGCCACCGCGACCGGCTTCTCCGCCGACGCCGTGGTCATCAACCCTGCCGACTATCAGACAATCCGCCTGTCCAAGGACGCGAACGGCCAGTATTTCGGCGGTGGCTTCTTCGCCGGCCAGTACGGCAACGGCGGCATCATGCAGAACCCGCCGCTGTGGGGACTGCGCACCGTCGTCACCGAGGCGATGACCAAGGGGACCGTGCTCGTCGGCGCGTTCAAGGCAGGCGGCACCATCTACCGCAAGGGCGGCCTGACCGTCGAATCCACCAACAGCCACGAAAACGACTTCACCAACGACAAGATCACGTTCCGAGTTAAGGAACGCCTCGCCCTGCAGGTCAAGTACCCCAAGGCTTTCGTCAAGGTGTCCCTCGGCAAGGCCGGAAAGTGAGGTGAACCGTGAAGCAGTATCGGCTGGCCGACACATCCAAGGCCAAGGTGGACGCTTCGACTTACATCGAGGACGTGCTCTTCGTGGACGGCAATGACAATCCGGTGAACGTCACCGGCGGTTCCACTTCCACGCCGTATGTGCTTCCCGCGGCCGCTGAGAACGCTCTCGGTGGCGTGAAGCTGGCGAATGTCACGATCTCCGGCACTGCGAACGCCTCCGTCGCGGCTGCTGCCTCCACCACTCCGACGAAGGCAGAGTACGACGCGCTCGTGGCCGCGTACAACGATCTGGCGCAGCGTGTCAATGCTCTTGTGGCTGGTCTTGTGGCTGCTGGCGTGGTGAAGACGAGCTGAGACGGGAGGTCGGCATGATTGACGTGAATGTGATTCCTGACATGATTGCCGACCCTTCGGCTTTCGAGGATGACGCGCAGTTTCGGCTTAAGGCGGCGCAGGCGGCCATCCGCCGTGAATGTGGTTGGCATGTCATGCCGAACACGGAATTGTCCGGCGTGCTCAACTCGCGTGGCGGCATGGTGATTCGACTGCCCGCCCGTCATGTGACGAGCATCGAATCATTGACCGACCGTGATGGCAACAAGCTGGCTTATGCCTATGATCCTGATACTGGTCTTGTGGAGTCCTTGTCTGGCGGCTTTCCCGCTGGCATTGCGGCCATCCGCTACGAGATTCACGCGGGCTATGATGACGCGCCGGACGTGCAGTCGGTGCTTATCAGCGCCGCGAAACGTGCCGGCATGAGTCCGCTTGGGCTTATCACCTCGCAGTCAACGAATGGCAGCAGCGCGAGTTTCGACGTCGTGTCGCTCATGCAGGAGGAACGGGACAAGCTCAAACCCTACAAGCTTGGAGGGTTGCCGTGAGCCTGATCGACGACCTGAACTCCGCTGTCGGCGTTTCCGCCATGGCTGGGGCCACGCGCTTTATTCGACTGCGCGCCAAACGCAAGGCCAATCCGTACAATTCGGCGCAGAACGAGCCAGACTGGAGCGTGCCTCCGGACGAGCTAGCCATCACGGGCGCCCTCGCCTCCAGCTCCAGCATGCGCACGCCGGACACGCTCGACACACAAACCGCATCCACAGCGTACCTCACCATCCCGGATTCGACAGCCGACGTGAAAATCGGCGACCGGATCCGCGCAGACCCCGACGACGGACGCTTGTGGGAAGTCGACGGATTCCCCTCGAAGGACGCGAACGCGTTCACCGGCTGGCGTCCGACCTTGGAATGCCGTCTGACGGAAAGAAAGGGCTGACAATGGCGAAAAGCAGGATATCGGTCAACTTCAACCAGAAATTCTTCGACGAGATTCTCAACAGCGCCGGAGTCAAGTCGCTCACCACGCTGGCTGCGGACAGGGCACTCGCCTACGCGAAGGCGTCAGCTCCGGTAGATACCGGCGCATACCGCGACGGCCTTGGAATCGAGGAGGTTAAAAGGGAGCACCGAACGACCGTCATGGTCGTCGGCCACGACTCTAAGACCCTGCTCGTGGAGTCGCGGACCGGCAATCTGGCCAAGGCGTTGAGGAAGGCGAGGGTCTGATGGCAAGCGTCATTCCACCAGACCTTGAGCTGTTCCTTACCGGATGGCTGCGCTCCAACATCACGGACGTCGCGGGCCTGCAGGTCGGAAACCGCATTCCGGATGGTTACGACGGTTCCTATCCGCTCGTGGTCGTGCGTGATGACGGCGGCACGCAATCCGCCGACCGTGTGACGTTCGACAGGTCGATAGGCGTCAACGTGCTCGGATGGACGCGCAACGATACGAAACCATGCCGTGATCTGGCGGCCCGCGTGTACGGGCTGCTGACCGGCGAGCCCGGCATCCTCATCGGATTCGCCGAAGGCAGCCGCATCTGCGCCGTCGTGTCTGACGGATGCAACGGCCCGTACCCGGTCGGCGAGGACACGGCATGGTGCCGCTACTACATGACCGTCGAATATTCGACGGCCGGAATCAGACAACCATAGAAAGGAAACGCCATGGCCAAAGACAGTCAGGGCATGGATCTGGGACAGGTGGAGGCGCTCGTCACCGCCGCCATCATGATCGTCCCGTACTCCACCGAAAACAAAATCACGCCGGAGATGATCGCATCAAGCAATGCAACGCCGGAACTTCCGGCCGCCTACAATCGGTCGACCGCATGCATCGGACTCGTCAAGTCCGACGGCGGCAATCAGGATTCGCGCGACGGCGACGACCCGCTGGAGTTTTTGCAGGACGGTTACAAGAAGCTGCCGTTGGCGACCAGCCTCACGCAGACGTTCAGTCCGGCCGAAAACAACGCGCTGACCCGCAAGATCACCATCGGCGAGCCGGACGCGCAGGGCGTCTACCACGTGGCCGACATCATCCAGGACGCGAAATGGATGGTGTACGAAGAGGAGACGTTCGACACCGGGCGCGTCCACCGTCGTGCCGGCGTCATGCAGGTCACCGGCAACGAGCCGGACCAGCAGGAGCGTGGCTCGGTCACCGGCCGCGCATTGACCGTCGAATGGATGAAGGATCCGCTGTATGTGGATGCGGAGCATCCGAACACCCGCTGGATCGAAAGCTGGTACGACCCAAAAGCGTGACGGCGGTGGCCGTGACCTCGGCTGACGGCAACACGAAGCCGTCGGTCGTCCAAGGCGCGAAGCTCGCGCTCAAGGCCGTCGCCACACATGTGGACAAGACCACCGTGGACGTGACCGGACAGGCCACATTCAAGTCCAAGGATGCAGGCGTGGCGACCGTCGAGGGAGGCACGCTAACCGCCGTCAAGGCCGGAAGCGCGAGGCTCAACGCCACATATGACGGCGTGACCTCACCAGATCTGACGGTCACCGTCACCACACGCGCCGCCTGACCGGCGGACGAAAATCTTCCCGGACCGCCCATCTCGCCTGTCTGCGCGGTCCGGGACTTCTTTTTTCACGGCAGGCAGGCGAAAAGCAGATAGGACAAGACAATGACTTCAACTTCCACCGACTTCAAGCCGACCGTCGAGGATTTCGACCAGTGGACGGAGAAAAACGATGAGGAGGCGTTCGCCTCCATTGCGCAGAACTACAAGGTGCGCCACATCATCAAGGGCGATGTGTATTGGGCGCTCGTGCCTGGCGGACGCACGTACAAGCTTCCACTGTCGATGAGCATCGACGATTTCACCAAACTGTCGAACACGTCCGACGATACGGAGAGCGTCGAACAGCTCAAACGCATTCTAAGCGCCTTCGCTGGCGACAAACAGGCGAAAGCGCTGAACGGCGAACCGGTGCAGGTGGTGTTCAACCTCCTGTCCGACTACGGCGACGCGGTAGTGCGCGCGCAGGGAGCCTCACTGGGAAAATCCAATGGTTCGCCCGCCAGCTCGCCGACCACGGGAGCGTGATCCGAGCCGATTTCACGGCACGTGGCTGGAGCCTGCAAACCGACCTTGGCGGCAGGCTCCGCTACGGCGACGCGATAGCGCTGCTCGAACAGCTCATTGGAGACCCGTCAACCTACACAGGCGCGGAGCTCAACGGCCTGGACTATCCGGCCCGTTGGGGCGAGATGCTGGTCATCTACGCGCTGGGCGGCGAAGAGTATCCGAAACCTTTCGATTCGCTTGCGAAACGATTGCGGGCGGACAGGGAGAAGGCCGAGCGTGAGCGGCTGCGCGAACAGACCAAGGGCATGAGCCCGGTATTCCGGACTCTTTACGAAGACTGAATAACTGAATAGTGGAGGTTCCGCATGGCGTTCGGCAGCGAACTTGGTTCCGCGCATATCAGCGTGTTCCCTTCCATGAAGGGTTTCCGCAGCACGGTCAACAAGGAGGTCGGCGCGAGCGGCAAGGCCGCGTCGAAGACCTTCGATTCGAGCATGAACGGCGGCAAAAGCGGCGGACTGTTCGGACGCGCGTTCAAAAACGGGTTCAAACAGTCGGCGAACGCGTTCGGCGCGGACGTGCTGAAATCCTATGAGCGTGACGTGGCGAAATCCACGGCCGCATACCGTCAGTCCATGCTCCAGCAGAAGGCCGCGGCGAATCAGGTGCGTGCCGCCGAGGAAAGCGTCGCCAATGCCGTCGCCAAGCACGGCGAGGGCAGCACGCAGGCCGAGGCCGCGACCATCAGACTCGAACAGGCGCGGCTGAAGCTGTCCACCATGACCGACCGGGCGACGCAGGCCGAGAACCGGTTGAAGGATGCGCAGAAGGCGCTCAAGGACGCGCAGGACAATCTCGCTTCCAGCAGTGGTTCGCTTGGATCGGCGTTCAAGAATCTTGGTTCGGCGATAATCCAGCCGGTCTCCGGCGCGTTCGGACGGGTCAAAAACGCGGCAACGTCGGCGTTCTCCGGCATCGCCACGAAAGCCCGCGACGGCATGAGCGCTGCCGGCGCTGCCATGCAATCCACCGCGTCACGTCTTACCGCGCCATTGTCTGCGAAGTTCTCCGCGATGAGCTCGGCCATCGCGGCAAGGATCCCAGCGCCTTTCAAAAACGTCAGCAATGCCATCGGCGGCTATCTCGGCAACGTCGGCGGCGCGGTCGGCGGCGTGCTTTCGCAGATTCCCGGAGCCGCCGGCAGTGTCGCGTCTGCGATAGGCTCCAAGCTCAAAAGCGGAGCCGACACCGCATGGAATGCGATCAGCTCCATGTCTGGCAAGGCCGTCGGCGCGTTGAAGGGTGTTGCCACTGTCGGACTTGCAGGCGTTGGCACCGCCGTCGCGGCTTTGGCAGGCGTCGGCAAGAGCGCTCTCGACGCATACGCGACATACGAGCAGGCCGTCGGCGGCGTGGACACGCTGTTCAAGGACGCTTCGGGCACCGTGCAGAAATACGCGGCGGAAGCGTACCGGACAGCCGGAGTGAGCGCCAACGAGTACATGACGCAGGTCACGAGCTTTTCCGCCTCGCTGATCAGCTCGCTCGGCGGCGACACTGCGAAGGCCGCGGAACTCGGCAACACCGCCATGGTCGACATGTCGGACAACGCCAACAAGATGGGCACCGACATCGAGTCCATCCAGCAGACCTACCAGTCTCTGGCGCGCGGCAACTACGCCATGCTCGACAATCTGAAGCTCGGCTACGGCGGAACGAAATCCGAGATGGAGCGTCTGATCCAGGACGCGAACAAGGTCAAGCAGGCGAACGGGGAGATGGGCGACCTGTCCATCGACAAGTTCTCCGACGTGGTGCAGGCGATCCACATCATGCAGGAGCAGATGGGCATCAGCGGCACCACCGCCAAGGAGGCCGCGACAACCATCGAGGGCTCTGTCGGCATGATGAAGGCCGCATGGCAGAACTGGCTGGCGGAGCTCGGCAAGGACAATGCCGACATCAACGGATTGACCAAGCAGCTGGTAGATTCGGTCGGCACGGTCATCGAGAACGTGGGTCCGCGCATCGCGCAGATCATCACCGGCATCACCGCCGCACTGCCACAACTGTTCTCCTCATTGGGCAGCACGCTGCCGGCACTGGTCATGCAGATTCTTCCGCCAGTGCTCGGAGCGTTGGGACAGCTCGGCACGATGCTGCTGACCAGCGCGATGACATGGATCTCGACGAGCCTGCCCCAGCTGCTCGCCCAGTTCCAATTGTGGGTCACGTCGACCCTGCCGTCGTTTTTGCAAACCGGATTGACGATGGTCACGAACCTCTTGCAGGGCATCGTGCAGGCATTGCCTCAGATCGCGTCCACGGCGGTGACCGTGCTGACGACGCTGCTGGATGGATTGTCGGCCCAGTTGCCGCAGCTCATCCCTATCGGCATCAACGCCGTCCTTAACCTCGTGCAAGGCATCCTCAACAACCTGCCGCAGATCATCGACAGCGGTTTGAAGCTTATCCTCGGACTGGCGCAGGGCCTCATCAACGCCATGCCGGACTTGGTAGGCAAGGCTCCGATCCTTATCGGACAACTGGTCGGTGGCATCATCAATCGTCTCCCGCAGATCCTGCAGGCTGGCGTACAGCTGCTCTTCGCACTGGCCAACGGTTTCATTTCGTCGGTTCCACGGCTTATCGGCGCCATCCCCGGCATGGTCGGCCAGATCATGCGCGGTTTCACATCGGTTAACTGGGGGAGCGTCGGCCTGAATATCATCACGGGTATCGCGACCGGCATCGCAGGCGCGGCAGGCAGACTCGTGACCGCCGCAGTCAACGCGGCCACGAACGCGTTGGATTGGGTGAAACGCAAGCTTGGCATCCATTCTCCGTCACGCGTGTTCCGCGATCAGGTCGGTGAGATGATCGGCGAGGGCATGGCGGTCGGCATCGACGAGAGCGCGTCGAAGGTGAGGAAGGCTGCCGGACGATTGACTGGCATTCTACCTTCGCAGGACGCCTCGTATTCCGTCGGCGTCGCCAACGCCTCGCGTGGCGTTAACGCTGCCTCCTACGGCAATGGGGGGAGCGTGACGAACATCACGCAGACGTTCAACTATCCGGCCATCGCGCCGACGAGCATTTCCACGCAGCAGAAGCTGCAGACAGCGGCCATGCCGCAATGGTAATCGGAAGGAATCCGGATGAAGGTCAGCTATTCTCTCAACGGCCAGCCGCTCGATTCCGAGCGGATGCGCGTGCTTGTAGGCACGACGCACTACACGGCGCTGTCGCCGATCGTGGACACCGTGCAGGTGCCTGGACGGCATGGCGTCATCGTCGGCTCGTCCATTCCGGTGTTGGATGCTCCGGAGCTGACAGTCAAGGTCGCGGCGTGGGGTGCTGATTCCGATTCGCTGATCGCGCGTTTCCGTGCCATGTGCCTGTCTGCCGCGAAGCTCACGCTCGGCAGAACGGAGACAACGGAGAGCGGCTATTCGCGCAGCATGGTCACTCGCGTCGTGTGCACGTCCTGCGAGCCGGACGATGATGAGAGGCCGTCCAGCGACCTGCGTGTCATGACCGCAGTTTTCCAATTGCCGGACGTGTTTTGGCGTGGCGTGCAGTGGCAGGAGGCGACGTTGGCCGCGTCGGGCGGCAGGCTGCTGCCGGGCGGGGTCTCCAAGCCGAGTAGCAAGGGGTATTGGACGCGCTGGCAGGGATTGCCTAACGCCAGTCCTTCCGAGCTTTTCGACATCATGCCGGACGGCTGGCTGTCCAATGCGCCAATCGGCATACTGGTCTTGCGTTTCGGCGCAGTCACTGGTGTGACCATCAGTGACCCGGTGAGTGGCACGAATCTGCTGTGGGGCGGCAAACGTGACGCCTCGCGTCCTTATCTTTTCGTCGATGTGGCTAATCGCAAGGCGTGGACGGCGGCCAATGCCGACGCATGGTCCGGTGGTACGGATGCGTCGAATGGCATCGACTGGACCACGGATCCATTGCAAGTGTGGCCCGCGATCGATTCTGGCGATTATCGCCTCGCAATCAAACAGACCGGCAGCGCCGACAAGGTGGTCTGCCGGTTTTTGCAATCCTGGGAGTGAATCATGGCAAAGACTTTGCACGCGCGTCTCGTGGCCTATCGTCCATTCGGTGACCGACTCGGTGTGCTGGCCGAGCCGGTGAGCTTCAGCGCGTCCATGCTCCACAATGATGATGGCGCAATCAGCATCGAATACTCGCTGCTGTCCGGTGACGCTCAGGCTTTCGACCGCGAGCTTACGGACGGCCTCGAAGTGGCAGTGGAAGTCTCGGACGGTAGTGGCTTCAGGGAGCCGGATAATGCGCGATTCGTCATCACGGGACGCTCCGGTAAGACGGATGACCGCACCAAGACCGTCACCTACAGTGGCCAGTCGATTGGCTGGCTGCTGTCAAAGGCGGAAAACAATGATTCCTCGCACCTCATCGCCGATGGCGATAACAAGGGTAAAAGGCCATTTTATTCGTCCAATCCGGGCACGATTATCAAGACCCTGCTTGACGAAAACCGTCAGCGTGGTGGCGTGGCCACCGGACTGTCGCTCGGCTTCGATACCGCGAGGGACGCGGGCGGCGCGGCATGGGCGAGGAAGTACACGCTTTACTATTCCTTGGGCACGGATCTGCAGACCATTCTCAGCTCGCTGGTCAATGGTGGCGGCTGCGACTGGCGCACAAGCGGCAGGGTACTCAAGCTTTGGAATGCGGACAGCACCGCCTTGAGCCGTGACCTGAGCGAGAGCATTGTGCTGCAATTGGCGCGTGACATCAGCGAAGCCCCATTCGAGGAGTCCATCGCCGACCTGGCATCAACCATCCTTGTCGAAGGTGACAATAATCTGCTCTTCCGCATGGATAATCCAGCTGCTCCGACGCCTTGGGGCAAGTGGGAATCCTATAGCTCGCAGGGTGGCGTGTCCGATAAGGATACCGCGCAGGCATTCATGCAGTCCACGCTTGATGATGCGGCTAGGGTACGCGGCCAGTACACGCGCGATCTGGTGACTTCCGGCGTGGATAATCTACCGCTCATCGACTTCCACGCCGGCGACTGGATCACCGCGCCAACAGTCACTCACGGCGAGAAGGTGCGCGTCCAGGAAATCGATTTGAGCATGCGCCAGAACGAGGGCCTATCCTGCTCAATCGCTCTGAACGACATCAAGTACGACGCTTCCGTGCGTCAGGCGAAGAAGATCAAGGGCATCACCGGTGGTGCCGCGTTGGCCGGTAGTGAGGGCGGCACGACCGCCTCGTCCGATCGTGACCATCGCGTGCCGAAGGCTCCGCTTGGTCTTGTGGCGCAGACTGATGCCTATATCGGCAGCGACGGTTTCGCGCATGGTCTGGCCACCGCCATGTGGAGTGCGGTCATGCAGGCCACGAACAACACCGCCATCGAGATCTCGAACTATGCCGTCGAGTGGCGCAGGCACGTGGATGGCGCGCCCTGGCATTCCGCTGGCACGACGGATAAGACGCAGCTTGGCTTCGGCGGTTTGGATTGCGGCACGCAAATCGAGGTGCGCGTCAGGGCTGTGCCGACGTATTCGGACAAGCTTGGTGAATGGTCGAGCGTTTTCGTGGCCACCGTCGAATCGGACGTGACGCCTTGCTCTGTGCCATCCAAGCCGGTATTGTCGTCCGAGCTTGGCGTGGTGACCGTCCACTGGGACGGCAGGACCTCCACCGGCGCGTCGATGGAATCGGACTTCGACCATGTCGAGGTCGGCGAGGGCGCTAACGCGGCCGGCATGACCGTCATCAGCGCCACGCAGGCAGGTCAGGGCGATTATCTCGTGACCGGTCTGACAGCCGGCTCCCAGCACTCCTACGCCTTGCGCTCCGTCGATCATGCGGGCAATCGTTCCGGCTGGTCGGCAGTCGCTTCGGTGACGGTCGCGTCGGCGGTGTCGCCGGAAGAGGTCAAGCAGATCCAGAAGGATTTGGCTGACAACAAGACGGCGTTGATGGATAATACGGCGAAGCTCGATCAGGCGAGGAAGGATATCGCCGCGAATCAGGCCGCTCAGGCGGATACGGCGAATGCTCTCGAATCCGCGAAGTCGGACATCAAGGCGAACCAGTCGGCCATCAACTCTGCCAACGCAACGTTGAGTGATAACACCGCGAAGCTGACGCAGGCGCAGAAGGACATTCAGGCGAATAAGACTGGTCTTGATGCGGCGAATCAGACGCTCTCGCAGGCCAAGGCCGATCTGTCGCAGGCGCGGAGGGACATCGCGCAGACCAAAAGCGACCTGGCCACGGCGAACGGGGAGATCAGCAAGGCGAAGGAGTCGGCGGCGCAGGCGTATGCCGAAGCCCATAGCAAGAACCATACGTTTCGCGGTCCCGACGAGCCGAAGGGCAATCTCATCGTCGGTGACCTGTGGCTCAAGACGCAGAAGTATTGGACGAGGTGGAAGGGCGAGAAGAACGCAAGCCCATCACTGCTCGCGGACTTTTACACGTACTGGACCGGCGCGCCGAACAATTCTCCTTCCGTGCTCGTGCCATTGGCCGACCGCGTGATCGACACGCTTGTCTGGGATGGCTCCGCTTGGAACCACATGGGCTATGCCGATGTCGAGAAGAACGCAGACGAAATTTCCAAGGCTAAGTCGGATATCGCGGACAATGCCGCGAAGACCACCGACGCCAAGAAGGCTGCCGAGAACGCCGCTGCCGCAGCGAAAAACGCGCAGGGCACGGCTGACACGGCAAATGGTGCGGCGAAGACCGCGCAGGACACCGCCAATGCGGCCAACGCCGCCGCGAAGAGCGCGACCGCGACCGCCGGTCAGGCCAAGGATGCCGCCAATGCGGCGCAGACCGCCGCCGAGAGCGCGAAGAAGACCGCTGGCAATGCGGAGACTTTGGCGAACACCGCCAACGCTTCGGCCAATGCGGCGAAGTCCGACGCGGCTTCGGCCAAGACGGACGCGTCGAATGCGAAGGCCACCGCCTCGAATGCGTCGAGTGTGGCCACGCAGGCCAAGGCCACCGCAGACAGCGCGGCACAATCCGCCACCGACGCGGCCACCGCCGCGCAGAAAGCGAATACGGCTGCTGCCGCCGCCGCTGGCGTGGCGAACGGCAAGGCCGACGTGCTTATCCAGGGCACGGCACCGGCCACGTCGATGCGCAAGGCTTCGACCTTGTGGATTGACACCACGAACGGTGCGAACACGCCGAAGCGCTGGAATGGCAGTGCTTGGGTGGCTGTGACCGACAAGGCCGCTACCGACGCCGCGAATGCGGCTGTCAAGGCGAATGATGCGGCCAAGACCGCTCAAGCCACCGCCGACAAGGCTTCGACCGCTGCCGCCAACGCGGCTTCTCAGGCTAATCAGGCTCAGGCCGCAGCCAAGAAGGCGCAGACAACCGCCGACGGCAAGAACCTCATCTACCGTGGCCCCGACGAACCGAATCATGACGGTCTGAAGCCGGGCGACATGTGGTGGCGCACGCAAAAGTATTGGACGAGGTGGAAAGGCGAGAAGAACAATTCGCCGTCCATGCTGGCCGACTTCTACACCTACTGGCAGGGAACGCCGAACGCTTCACCAAGCGTCTTGGTGCCGCTCGCTGATCGCGTGGTGGAAGTCCTGACATGGGACGGTACGAGATTCGAGCCATTCGACCTCGTGGCGAACAACATCCTCGCTGCTGGAACCGTGGCCGCGAAGCATCTCGCTGCCGACTCCGTGACCGCTGAGAAGGTCAAGGCCAATGCCATCACGGTGGACAAGCTGGCTGCGAATTCGGTCACGACTGAAAAGCTGGTGGCCGACGCGGTGACCGCCACGAAACTCGCCGCCAACTCGGTGCAGGCGCGGAACATCGTCGCACTGGCCATCACGTCCGACAAGATCGCGGCCAATTCGGTGACTACGGGCAAGCTGAAGGTCACTGAGGATATGACGGTGGCCTTGCTCAACGTCCACAAGATTCAGGCGGGCGACATTGCGGCTAATGCCATCACGACCGACAAGCTCGCCGCTGGCGCGGTCAATGCGGATAAATTGGCTGCTAATTCGGTGACTGCTGGCAAGGTGCAGACCAATGCCATCGGCACCGACAAGCTCGCCGCGAATGCCGTCACGACCGCGAAGCTGAAGGTCACTGAGGATATGACCGTGGCGCTGCTGAATGTGCATAAGATTCAGGCGGGCGACATCGCCGCCAATGCTGTCACGACCGATAAGCTGGCCGCCAACGCGGTGAATGCGGATAAGCTGGCCGCTAATTCGGTCAATGCGTCCAAGATTGTCACTGGTGCCATCACCGCCGACAAGCTCGCGGCAAACAGTGTGACGGCTGTCAAGATCGCGGCTGGCACCATCACGTCCGACAAGGTGGCGGCGGGCCAATTCAAAGGCTATGTCTTCACCGGCGCGATATTCCAGAGCTCCGAGGCCGAGAACACCGGCATGAAGCTCAACGGCACCGCATTGCAAATGTGGGACAGCAACCACAATCGCACCGTCTATCTTGACGGCGAAGGCAAGTCGAATCTGCTGACTGGCACGTTCCAAACCCGCACGAGCGGGCACAGGGTGCGCATCAGCCCGGATTATCAGACCTACATCATCGGCGGATCTGAGACTTTCACCGGTGATGGCATCGAATTCCCCGCTTACAACGGGTCCACCGCCTACTTTTCGCATCCGGCCATCGCTTCTGTCATCCAGTCGAATCAGGTCGGCGCGATGGGCGAACTGGACTTGTGGAGCGGACACGTGAGCAAGAACGACCCTGCCGCGTTCATGTCTCTCAGATCGAAGCCGCGCAAGAAAGGCGGTACCGGCAGCGGCGGCGTCACATCCAGAGTGCATGCCGTGGCGAACACGGATTACGACGAGGCGGACGAGAGCAAGAAAAGCAGCGCTTTCCTCACTCTGTCCGGCGATAGCGCGAACGGTTCGGAGTGCTGGCTCGAAGCGCAAGACGCGAACGGCGAGGTCGGAGTCGGCGCGAACATCGGCACCGGATACGTGTATCTCGGCGGCTATCTTGGCGGCATCACGAACCGTTTTACGTTCCATGCCCAGGCTGCGTGGAAGGCGTGGTATCCGAATCCCGGCTCGAAGATTGCGACCGGCGCTTCCATGCAAGTCGATTGCACGTTCAGCCCGACGAAATACGGCCACTATTACGTCGTCGCGAACGCGGATTCACAATGGGCGGGCATCATCGCGCACCCGATGAACACGGGCGGCCAGAGCGGCTTCACATTGAAGCTGTATAACGCCGACCAGCCTTGCCCGGTGGATGTTTACGCGGAATTCCTGGCTTATTTGGTCAAGTGATTGGAGGAAATCTTGTCTGCGACTTTCGAAACGGATGAGAACAGTGGGCTTTGCATTATCCGCTGCAATCCGCCCATAAACGGGTCGGACAGTTTCGTGTTCACGATCGACGTGCTCGTCTCGTGGAAGGCGCTGCTCGGCCTTGCTTCGACCCGTGAAGCGATCGCCGCAATCATGCAGGGCAAGGAGGACACGAGCCGGTACGACCCGAAAACGGGGCGCGGCGTATGGACAGGCGCGTATGAGGCGCTTGAATCGGCGCTGAATGATTCCGCCACCGGCGTGAGCATGCTTGCGGCTGATGGGGAAGTGTTGAATGACCCGCTTACCGCCGCGCGGAATAAGGCGCGTGAGGGCATGAACCTGCCGGTCATGTCGAATGAGACGGACGCGAATCTCATTGCCACACTGTCCGCTGATGACTCCGATGAGGAGCCGTCGAGTGGCATTGACGTGACCGTGACCAAGGACATTGAGGGATTGGACGATTTCCTCAATGACGAGTCCAGTCAATCAAATCTGGACGAGTGCGAGGAGAGATTTTACCAATCCCTCATGCCACGACCTCAAAACAACCAACAATAAGGAGATTGATTATGGCCGATGTGACCACTGAGACCACTACCGATACCACGCCTGCCGAGCTGTCTGGCGTGCTTGATTTGCGTCCGCCGAAGGAGTCGGTGCGAGCGGAATTGTGCCGTTTGGGATTGGAGTTTTCCAGCGCTGACGGCACCGCCGAATCGTGGCGCGACTACCAGCGTGGCGTGCTTGCGACGTTCGATGATTCCGGCACGTCCGTCACGTTGACGGACGTGAAGACGAATCTCGGCCGCACGCTCACCTTGGACGAGCTTAAGGCCGTGACTCGTATCAATACGATGACCGCCGCCGACTAGCCCGTATTTCCCAGTTTTTTTTCAACCCCTGCAATCCACACGGATTGCGGGGGTTTCGTATTTAAGGAGACATTTTGACTCAGATTCCAGCCGACGCGAACGACGTCATCGACACGCTCTCCGCGCAAATCGGCACTCTCAACAAGCAAAACGCAATCCTGACCAGCCAACTCGCGGCGGCCATGAAACTGATCCCGCAGGATGTGCTCGACGCAACCAAGGGGGTGGATGATGACAGTGAGGATTAACTGGTTCCCCGACCCGAACATCACGCAGACGTTTGGAGCGTATGCGCCGAGCACCATGAAAGTGGATTTTCCGGTCGTGGCCCGCAGGAACTGGCTGCGCGCGACCGTGCTCACCGTTGGAGACGGTTACGCGCAGTATTCGCTGCAAGGCGACCGTCTTCCACCGGCTGGAACCTACCACGTGCACTGCTGTGCCTTCGCGAAGCACGCCAACGCATTCGCCCGCGTCTACACGAAGGTCGGTGGCAAGTATACGGTGCTATTGCAAAAAGAAATAGCGGATGGCACGACGGTCGATGTCGACGGGACCATAACGATTCCGGACGACTGCGAGGAACTCCTCATCCGCACCACAGCAGGCAAAGTGGTCGGCGCGATAGTCATGCTGAGCGATATTCTCATCGAACGCGCCGACACATATGGCACTGCCGTGGGGGGGGGCTTCCGGGCTTCTTCACCGGGGATACGATGCCACGCGATTAAGGCGATTCGTCGGGCGGGTGATGCCCGATGATAGTCACGAACCTATGCACGAGCCCATCCTCGACCATCACCCTGAAAGCCGACAAGTGGGTGAATATCACGACCCTTCCGAGCGTGAATGGGGCGACATATCAGATCAGCGTCGAGGTGAACGTCACAGGCGGCACTATCTCGATAATCGGAGCGGATGGCGACATCAACGCAAGACAACGTGTCAGCTACAAGATGATCATCAACAATTCCCATCCGATATCAATGAGTTATCACGTCAAGTCAGGCAGTCCGACCGTCACAGTGACGAACATGCTCATCTGCACGTGGGACGAATACCAGGCGAACAAGACCCTGCTCGACGGCATCGAATATTTCGACGGGGATACGATGCCCCGAGCCTGACCCTCGCACTGGGGGTGGTGGCATGAGTGTCATCACGAATTATGCGTCCAGCCCGCTTGCCGTTTGCACCGTCAATGGTGCTGGCCGTAACGATTTCCCAGGCTGGAATGTCACTAATGATGCGCCGGCCGAGCACGTCGTGAGCGCCAGAGTCGAGCTTGTGTCCGGCACTGGCACGATCAGATTCGGATGGGACAGTGATCACGTGCTTGATAAGACGGGACGTCTGACAGCTTATCCGAGACAAAATATTTTCCCTCAAATCACGGTCATCACCACCGGTGATGCCGTCTGGAAAGTCAGCCACGTTATTGTCACCTCACAAGCGGAATACAGTCAGCTGACATCAAAATACGGGCTTGTTTATTTCGATGGCGGCACTATGCCAAAAGACTAACCAATTTTAAGGAGATGTGATGTGATTCAAACGTTTCTAGCAGGGTTTGGCGGTGTGGGCGGCGCGTGCGCGCTCATCACGCTCGGCCTGAAAGTCTGGCCGGGCGCTTTGGAAGGATTGGCGACCGGCCTGTACAGCCACGTCAATCCCGAAAGACTGCCATACAATTCGCCGCTCTCCCAGCATTTCGCCAAAACACGAATGCTCGGAGAACGTACCGAAAAATTCGACGAGCGCATGGACGAGTTGTGCCGTGACACCATCAAAAACACGATCATCAGCCTGATCTACGGCGACCAGTCACACGACCATTCCGAGGCCGTCCGATACGAGCTGGCTAAGCTCGAAAAACTCGACGCGCAATGCTGGATCATCTCAGCAGCCGAAAAATACTTGGAGGACCGGCAATGACACGACTGCTCATCGCGGGCGGAGCCTACCTATTGCTCCTCGCACTCATTCTCATTTTCAACCACGGCGCTCACATGCGCTGACACCGATTTTCAGGGCCATCACTTCAGTGGTGGCCTTTTCGTTTGCCTCGAAAGAGGCGGAAAGGAGGCGGTCGTGATCGATGTGACCATGACGCCGGAAATGACACCGCAGGGCGACAGTCTGCCGCCCATTGACATCCCGGTCGTGTCCGAGACGGATGCGGCCAAGGCTGTCGAAGGATTGGAGGACTGACATGGCAAGCGTAAGCGCTTTGATTAACCGCATGCGTTACTGGTGCGCCGTGGCCAACATGGGCTACTCGCAGGCGGACCGCTGGAACTTCAACCCCTCAGGTGGCAACTGCGATTGCTCGTCCCTTGTCATCCACTGTCTCAAGGAGGCGGGCTTCGACACCGGCTCGGCCACCTACACCGGCAATCTGAGCGGCAATCTGACCCGTCGCGGTTGGATTCGTCTGCCGGCGAACGGCAGCCCGCAGCCTGGCGACATCCTGCTCAACGACGTGCACCACGTGGCCGTCTATCTGGGCAGCGGCAAGCTCGCGCAGGCGTCCATCAGCGAGCGGGGTACCGCCTACGGGAAGGCTGGCGATCAGACTGGCCGCGAAACCAACATCCGCGCCTACTACAACTATCCGTGGAGCTGCTACCTCCGCTACGGCGGCGGAAACACCTCTTCGGCATCCACTGGCGCATTGGCCGTGGATGGCAATGTCGGCCCGGCCACCGTGCGCCGTTGGCAGCAGGTGATGGGCACTGCGGTGGATGGCATCATCAGCGGCCAGCAGGTGCCTGACGAACGCACCTACTGGCGTCCGGCCATCGATTCGAGCGTGGTTCGCTACGGTGCTGGCGGCAGTGATCTGATCCGCGCCGTGCAGCGTCGCCTGGGCTGTGGTGTTGATGGTCTGCTTGGCCCTGCCACCATTCGCGCCATCCAAGCGCACTACGGCTTGGCGCAGGACGCATCATTCGGTCCTGGTACGGCACGCGCCTTGCAGACGGCACTCAATCAAAACCGATTCTAAGGGGGTTTAATATGGCTCAACATGCAGCGCCAACGACTTTGGAGACCACAGTCAATAATCTGACCAACGAGTGCGAGGACGGTCAGGACAACCAGCAGCCGACCGCTTACACGCCCGTCTTTTCCAAGGGCGTGCGTACCGTGGTCTACGTGCTGGGTCTGATCGCATCGTGCGTTGGTCTTGGCTTCATGACCTTCGGTGACGCCGCGATCGGCGGATACATCAGCACCGTGGCCGGCTTCATCGCTTCCGGCTTGGGCGTGGCCTACAATCCACTCCGCCGCAATTAATTTTCGGGCTTGAAAATCAAACTCGCGCCGGAAACTCAACATCAGGTGTGGAAAAATTTGCGGCACTGTAGTGTCCGTGGAATTTTTTACACCCTGTTTTTAAATCTGCCCCTTCTCCATTTTGGAGGAGGGGCTTTGCTTTTAGGACTTTCAAAATGGGCATCAGACAGCAGACGATTGACGATTATGGGTCGTTCGTGGAGAAATTCAAGCCGAAGAAGACCACGGATGACTGCTACACCCCCCCCGCAGTGTATGGGGTGATAAAAGACTGGGCTTGCCGGGAATACGGTATAGACCCTGATAAGGTGGTGCGCCCGTTCTATCCGGGCGGGGACTACGAGCGGTTCGACTATTCGGGCGGTGCGGTGGTTGTGGATAATCCGCCGTTCAGCATCCTGTCGAAGATCTGCACGTTCTATCGGACGGAGCAAATTCCGTTCTTCCTGTTCGCGCCGTATCTCACGATCTTCTCCAGCACGTCGCGCAACGGAGCGCACATGATCGTCACGGATTCGACCATCGAATACGCGAACGGCGCGCAGGTCAACACGTCGTTCGTGACGAGTTTCGGTGATGACCTGATCCGCACCGCGCCGGATCTGGCCAACGCGATAGACGAGACCGTGAAGCGCGTCAGGAAAGAGCAACGCAGGCATCCGCCGAAATACGCGTATCCGCGTGAACTGCTTACCGTGAGCAGGCTCGGGAAGATCGGCAGGCAGGTCGAGTTCCGCGTCAAGGCTTCGGACGTTGCGTTCACGAGGGCTCTCGACTCGCAGAAGGCCGTGAAGAAGGCCATCTACGGCGGCGGCTATCTCCTGAGCGAAGCTAAGGCCGCGGAACTGAAGGCCGCGGAACTGAAGGCCGCAGAACTAAAGGCCGCAGAAGACGTGACAGTCTGGCCTCTCTCCGAAACCGAAAGGCGGATCATCGAAAACCTCGCGCAAGAATCGCGCGGTTGAATTCCTGTTGGAATATTTTGCACCCACATGCAACATCGCCCCTCTCTCAGCTCTTAAGCTGGGGGAGGGGCGTTTTCGTGTTTATTCGGTCTTGTGTTTGCGTGGCCTGCCTCCGCCGACGCCGCGTCCTGGGCGCTGCGCGTTCCATTGGTCGATGGTGTCGGGGAGCCAGCCGCGCGTGCGGCCGATGGTTACGTCCGGCTCGGGCAGGTCGTAGGAGGCGGCGTTGGCGACGCCGAGGCGTTCGGAGACCTGTTTGATGCCGAGGTATTCAGTCGTCATTGTCCCTCCTGTCCCTGATGAGCGTGGCGATGCTCCAGATTCCCGCCGCGAGGCCGAACAGTCCGGCCTGCCATGCTTTCCCGGCGCAGCCGAGCGAGAGCGATGTCAGGCCGCATACGATGCCGCATACGGCGAACAGTGTGCTTGTCTTCATGATGGGTCATGAAATAGGATGGAACCGGAGGGTTCCGGGCAGTAGGAGTGCTCGGAACCCTCTTGTCATCTGCCGTGCCTAGGCGGCTTTCTGAGCGAGATGACCAGCGCCGCCAGTGCGATGATGTTGCTTGTCACCGAGCTGATGGCGTTTACGATGTCCGTCCATTTCATGTTCACCTCCTTTCCTTTGTTGACATAAACTATTGTATCAAATATATATAAGTAATGCAAGCCAAAACACAAAAAACAGAGAAAAAATCAACGGATTGATAGACTTGATGCCACGCAAACGAAGGGGCAAGCATGGCCTACACGATCCGCCAATACCAGACGAAAAGCGGAAAAAGATACGAAGTCAGATACCGTAAGCCGGACGGCACGGACACAGGCAAACGCGGCTTCAAACGCAAAATGGACGCCGATGCCTGGGGCGCAGCGAACGTGACCACAGCTAAAAGCGTCGGAGCGTACATCGACCCACAAGCCGGAAGACGCTTGGTCGAAGACTTCTGGGAGCCATGGCTGGCCGCAAAAAAGACCAAGGCCAAACCAAGCTACATCAAGTCATTGGAGGATGCTTGGCGCGCGCATGTCATGCCTCAATGGGGAGTACGCGAAGTCCAGTCCATCACAATGGACGAGGTGCAGCGGTGGGTCACCGATCTGGCTGGCAGGCGCAGCGCGTCAGTGACCATCCGTGCTGAAAACCTCCTGCGCAGTCTCATGGAGAGGGCAAAGGCCGATCGGTGCATCCACGACAATCCATGCGACGGCATCGAGCTGCCGCGCAAGCAGGTGCGGAAGCATGTCTATCTGTCGGCCGATGAATTGTCTCGTGTGGCGATGCAGTGCGGGTGGCGTGAGCCGATCGTGCTGACCTTGGGCCTGTGCGGCATGAGGTGGGGCGAGCTCGTGGCGCTCCGTGTCGAGGATGTCGATCTGCAACGCTGTCGACTGCATATATATAGGAGCATCACGCGTCTTTCCAGCAGGATGGTGGAGACCGACCCGAAGACCCATGATGGACGCTCGGTGATGTTCCCCTTGGTGTTGCGTCCGCTGCTCGCCAAGCAATGCGAGGGGCGCGAGCCGTCCGATTTTCTTTTCACCGCTCCCGGCGAGCCTCTGGACGAACCGATGGGCAACGGCTGGAATCCGACGCGGCACGATGGGTGGTTCGCGGTGGCGCTTCGCCGCGCGGGCGTGGAGCGTGGCCACATGACGATTCACGATCTGCGGCATACCGCCGCTTCGCTCATGGTGCAGTCCGGCGCTAATGTCAAGACCGTGCAGCGGCAGCTCGGCCACAAGTCGGCCGCGATGACGTTGGACGTGTACGCGGACCTGTTCGACGATGATCTGGACGACCTGTCGGAGCGTATGGGCGGTCTGCTGTTTTCGCAGGATGTGGGCAAAATGTGGGCAAAAGCGACGCAAGGCATTGATGGAACCGTTGAAACGGCAAGTGTCTGAAGCTTTTCTCCTGTGGGTTCGAGTCCCGCTGGAGGCACTTTTGGAAACCGCCAGAGATGGCGGTTTTCCTTTATTCTCCAACGGTTTTGGCATCATCGCGATTCACTGCGATTCAACCCTTTTCCACGGTGGGTTATGGAAAAATGTGGGCAATGTGTAGGCAAAATGTGGCATATCGTTCCCGAAACATTCCGTAGGTACACTGTCGGACATTACAAACCGTATGACACCGACTGAAACGGATGACGCATGACTTCGAAAGACATCAAGCCTGTAATCGAACAGCCCGCCACTGAAATCCCCCTGATGCTTGCGCAGGCGATTATCGTTGCCGGCGTGCTCGCTATCGGCGAAATCGCATGTTCTCCGCTGTACTTTACCTTGATGGACCATTCGTTGGCACTCGTTCCGTGGGCATTGGAAGCCGCATTCCTTGCCGTGGCGTTCACCTTCGTTGTGGGCTTCGCATTGTTGTGGTGCGCCGAATCGTTCACTTTCAAACTCAAGGAACGATTCCGCCCGTTCGGCTATGCGGCGGTAGGATTGATTGGATACGGCGTATGGAGCCTGCTGGTGTTCACCGCCACCATCAATTCGATACTCGCCAAAGTCGGGGAAAGCGTTCTTACCAACGGCCAGGTCGGCGCGATCGCGCTGAACGGAGCAGCCTTGGGCTTCGTCGCTTTCCTTTTCGCAAAACTGCTCGACGTCAAACTCGGCAATCGCAAAACCGTTGCGATAATTCTGCTTATCGCGGAAATCGTCATTGCCATCATCGGCCTACTCATCATGATTCGCATGTTCAGCGTGCTTTACGCGGCGTGACGGCGAAGACGCGGAAAAGAGAGCGCAATATACATGTTCAGCATTCTGGAGATGTTCACCATCGGCGTCGGCCCCAGCTCGTCGCACACCGTAGGACCGATGGTCGCGGCCAGCAGATTCGCTGCCTCCCTTGAACGTGACGGCATACTGAACCGGGTCGGCCGCGTGCGAACGGTACTGTATGGTTCGCTCGCCCTGACCGGTCTTGGGCACGGTACCGATCGCGCCACGGTGGCGGGCTTGGAAGGCAACGTACCGAAAACCGTCGATACCGATCACATGAGCAATATCCGTATGGAATGCGAGGCAGGCGGCGAGCTGATGCTCAACGGCACGCATCGCATCGATTTCGATTACGGACGCGATGTGGTGATGGATGTATGGCACCGCATGGCGGCCCATCCCAACGGCATGCGATTCCAAGCCTTCGACCGGCAGAACAATCTCATCGACGAACAGGTCTGGTATTCTATTGGCGGTGGATTCGTCAGACAAGGCGACGCCGACGACCTGATGATCGGCATCCATGAGAAACCCCCTGCGGGAACGGCCTTCGCCGATCAGACCGACGATTCCTCAACCGATATCGATATGGACATGCCCTATCCGTTCACCACATGCGACGAACTGATCTCGCTGTGCGATGAACATCACATGAGTGTGGCCGATGTGGTGTGGGCCAATGAGACGGCCATGCGGTCCGCCGTGCAGGTGCGCAGCGATTTGGACACTGTATGGCATGTGATGCGCCGCTGCGTGCAGCACGGTTGCAATACCAGCCAAACCGTTCTGCCTGGCGGCCTTGACGTGCCCCGCAGGGCGCCAAAAATGTATGCAAGGCTCGCGTCCAACAGCGACGTGCTCAAACGGGACGGCAGGCGCTCCGACGTTGTACTCGAATCATCGGACGCCGCATGGGTCGACCTGTTCGCATTGGCGGTTTCCGAGGAGAACGCGGCAGGCGGACGCATCGTCACCGCGCCTACCAACGGTGCGGCTGGCGTCATTCCGGCGGTGCTCCACTATTATTGGCATTTCGTGGATCATGCGGATGAGGATGGTGTGGTGACGTTCCTGCTGACCGCAGGGGCGATTGGATACTTGTTCAAACGCAACGCGTCCATTTCCGGTGCTGAAGTCGGATGTCAAGGCGAGGTCGGCACAGCCTGTTCCATGGCCGCGGCGGGGCTGTGCGCCGTGATGGGCGGCACGCCTCACCAAGTGGAGAATGCCGCGGAAATCGGTATCGAGCACAATCTGGGACTGACCTGCGATCCGGTCGGTGGTCTGGTGCAGATTCCCTGCATCGAACGCAACGCCATGGCGGCCAATACCGCCATCAACGCGGTCCGTATGGCCATGCTGGGCGACGGCACGCATATCGTGAGTCTTGACCAAGCCATCAAAACCATGAAGGACACCGGCGAGGACATGATGGCCAAGTACAAGGAGACGTCGAAAGGCGGTCTTGCGGTCAATGTTGTTGAATGCTAGCGATGGATGGTGCTAATCTTGGTGACACTGTGTTTTTTCAAGGAGGTTCACCATGGCATCTGAAATGCCTGTTGTCAATGCCGAATTCGGCGATCGGCCGACCATCGAATTCCCGACTGAGATCGCTCCCGCCGGCCTGAAGGTCGTGGAGCTCTTTGAAGGCAATGGCCCGATGGTCCGCCGTGGAGACACCGTCACCGTCAACTACCATGGTGTGGTCTGGGGCAAGGACACCCCGTTCGACTCCAGCTTCGACCGTCACCAGCCGGCCACGTTCGGCATCGGTGTGGGACAGGTCATCAAGGGCTGGGATCAGACCGTTCCGGGACACAACGTCGGTTCCCGCCTGGTGGTGTCCATTCCGCCGGAGTACGGTTATGGCTCCCGTGGCGTTCCGCAGGCCGGCATCGGCGGCGAGGACACGCTGGTGTTCGTGATCGACATCATCTCCACCCGCTGATTGACGGGTATCATTCTTCCAAGGTCAAGGAGGATAACATGGCCGAAGAAAAGACGATCCTGCTGACGCAGGAGGCGTACGACAAGATGAAAGAAGAACTCGCCTGGCGTGAGGGCGAGTACCGTGACGAGATTCTGTCCAAGGTCTCCGCGGCGCGTGCCGAAGGCGATTTGAGTGAGAACGGCGGCTATCAGGCTGCCCGTGAGGCGCAGCGCGTGAATCAGGGACGCATCGACGAACTGACCGTCAAACTGCGCAATGCGAAGATTCTGACTGCGCCCAAGGCCGGTGAGGTCGGTGACGGATCCCTAGTGACCCTTGAAGTCAACGGACGTGAAATGGTGTACGTGCTTGGCACGCGAGACCTGTCCATCGCCACGGATTACAGCATCATCAGTCCTGAATCGCCGATTGGCGCCGCCATCAATGGCGCTCATGCCGGAGATACGGTGACCTATACCGCTCCGAACGGCCGTGAGATTTCCGTGACCATCAAGGAAGCCAAGCCGCTCGCCTGACATACGTGTGACGAAAACAACAGCCCGTTCCTCCATCGCATTCGTACGATGAGGGGACGGGCTTATTTTGTTTTGTCCATGTGGGGTTGATTACGCCTTAGGGCCACAATTGCACGATCACCATGTAGATGGCCACCATGTGGCAGGCGTATCCCGCCACGGTTCCGGTATGGAAGATCTCATGGAAGCCGAACACCTTCGGCCAGGGGTCGGGCTTGCGCAGCGCATACACGATGGCTCCGGCGATATAGCAGGCGCCGCCGGCACACAGCAGTATCACCACGGTAGGTCCGGCATAGGGGGACATCCAGAACAATCCCATGAACGCGACGCCGGACACGCCGAAAATAATATAGACAAGAACATAAAGCCAGCGAGGCGCGCTGATCCAGATGACATGGATGATGAGCGCCACCGTGGTGCAGATCCACATGCCCGCGACGATGGAATCACGCCAGAATGTCGTGAGCGCGAAGGAAACGGGCGTATAAGTGCCGGCGATCAGCAAAAAGATGTTCATATGGTCGATGCGACGGAGCACATCGGTAACCCGTGGTGACCAATCTCCCAGATGATAACAGGCGGAATTGCCGAACAGTACCAGCGAGCAGGTCATGAACACGGCGCACGCCCATTTGAGCCCGGTGCCATGAGCGAGGCAGATCAGCACGATGCCCGCGGCAAGAGCCAGGGGAGTGGCGATGGCGTGGATCCAGCCACGCAGGAGCGGCTTTGGCCTGCCATGCACGTCGAGTCTGATTTTGCGTTCGATTTCGGCGGGGACGATGCCTTCGATTTTTGCGGCATGGGCTTCGCCTTTGGCGATGGCACGTTTGGCTTTTGCATCCGCCTTGCGTCGAATGTTCTCGGCCTTATTGTGCGCCTTCACGCGAATGGTCTCAGCTTTCGCCTGCAGGGCCTGCTCGCGTGCTTCGGCGATGACCGCGCGTTTCGCCTCGATTTCTGCGTTTGTAGGTTTCGCCATCGGATGCCTCCACTATAAGTTACGGAACCGTAACCTACGTTAGCGTAACCGTCGGATATGTCAATCGGCGTTTCCGCATTATACGTGGGCATATGGTATGCAACCTCGCCATTGATGCGTATTATGGTTGCATGGCTGATTTCTCACATATCCTGATGACCCGTCCGGATTTCGGTGACGACGATCGTGAATGGTTGCACCAGTTGGTGGCCGATTGGCAGGTGATTGCCGATTTGAGTTTCGCCGACTTGCTGCTAATCCTGCAGAACGGCGAGGGCAAGTACATCATTGCCGAGCAATGCCGTCCGTCCACGGTGATGAGTCTGAGAGCCGAGGATGTGGTCGGCAACGTCGTCCCGGAATCCCTGTGCGCCGAGCTTGACGCGGCCATGGACTCCGAATCGGTGTTCCGCTCCTCGAAACTGCGTACGGTCGGCAAGGCCAAGGTCTGCAACGTGTACGCCCCGGTGCGTCATAATGGCAAGACGCTTGGCTTGGTGGTCCGCGAGACCAACATGGCCACACGCGAATCGAACGGCCGTTATGAGTCCGAAAGCATCAGCGCCGGCAAACAGCTGTATGAGATGATTCCGCGCGGCCAGTTCCCGTACCGTAACCCGGTTATGAACCAGCGCCATAACGCACGTGTGGCGGATGGCTTCATCGTGCTCACCGTCGACGGCATCGTCCGATACGCGTCTCCGAACGCCATCAGCTGTTTCCGTCGTTTGGGATCGGTCAGCACCATGCAGGGGGAGTATCTGAGCGAGATCGGCACCAAACTGCTGCATGAGAACGATCCGGTGCTGGAAACGCTGCCATTGGTACTGAGCGGCAAAGCCGCGGTGGATTCCGAATTGGACGCCAACAAAGCCGCGGTGTCCATGCGCTCTCTGCCGTTGATGGACGCCAATGGTCGCGTGGGTGGTATCGTGCTGTGCCGTGACGTCAGCGAATTGCGCCGCCGCGAGAAGGAATTGCAGACCAAGGACGCCACCATTTCCGAGATTCACCATCGTGTGAAGAACAATCTTCAGGCGGTATCCGCGTTGCTGCGCTTGCAGGCGCGCAAGACCAAGTCCGAAGAGGTCAAAAAGGAGCTCAAGGAAGCACAGCGCCGCGTGCAGACCATCGCCATGGTGCATGAGGGATTGAGCCAGACCGCCGATGAGATCGTCGACTATGACAAGGTCATTTCCAACCTGCTTAAGATGGCCGTCGATTTGGCTACGATGCGCGACCAGCACATCGATGTCGATTTCGTAGGCAAATTCGGCATGATGCCGGCACAGGATGCCACGCCGCTATCGTTGGTGCTTACCGAACTGATCACCAATTCGGTGGAACACGGTTTCGAAGGACGTAAGGAAGGACATATCACGATTTCCGTGGGCCGCGGTGGCAATAACCTCAACGTGGTGGTGGAGGATGATGGCACCGGCTTGGCGGATGAGGAGCATGATGGCATGGCTCGCTCTTCCGGATCAGGGCTTGGAACACAGATCATCAACACGTTCGTCACCAATGATTTTGGCGGAACGGTGCATTGGGAGCCACGTCGCGGTGGTGGTACCCGTGTGGTGCTCGACATGAAACTGCGTGCCGCGCAAGATAACTGACCTCTAGAACTGGAATGGCATATGGAAGGGCCGGTCGGATTCCATCGAATCCGACCGGCCCTTCCATATGCCCTGAAAAGAATCAGACCTGCATCTGCATGGCCTGCGAGCGACGTGCACGCATCGCGCGCCGCTTGAGCGCGCGCCGCTCGTCTTCGCTCAGACCGCCCCAAACGCCGTAGTCCTGATTGGTGTCGAGCGCGCATTTCAGACACGCGTCAATCACCTTGCAGGTACGGCAAACGGCCTTGGCTTCTTCGATTTGCTGATAGGCGGCACCGGTGTTGCCGACCGGGAAAAACAGTTCCGGATCCTTATCCCGGCACGCGGCCTTGGCTCGCCAATCGAAAGCACTGCTCATGTAATCGCCTTCCTCTTGCCATAAGTGGCGTTCTATCCGTTATTTAGATAACCACGAATCGGATGATTTTTCAAGACTTTTTCGCAAAAGAAGCCAGGTTTTTTTTTAGAATCCTTGGAATTCCGCGCATTGCACGGGACATGCCCGTGCTTGTTGGATGAAGACCCCACGCCCGGCAATGGCATAGTCATCGACGCCGAAACCGTCGAGAACCGCGCTGGGAATCCCCATCATCACATCGGTGGCTCTCTCTCCGCAAGGAAACGCAACACGTGTGAGGCAACGTTCAAGTAGGGTGCTTTGCGGCTTTTCCACAGCTGCGATTACCGTGACGGACGGATCGGCGAGTGCGGTCTTGAGCTTATCGGCTTCGGGCATGGCTGCGAAAGGGGAGAGCAATTCGTCGGCGTCATCCACGAACCATATGGTGCGTTCGTGCTGCGGCGATATTCTGCCGTCGTCGGTGGTCCATTCGCTGTTCGTCTTGCGTGTGAACCGGATGGTGCAGCGACCGGATTCATAGAGACGGCTGGCGCAGCAGAGCAGCAGATTGGTTTTGCCGCTTCCGCATGCGCCAATCACGGCGATGTTGCCGTGTCCTACGTCAAGGAATGCGGTGGAGATGAGTACACCGTCGTCGCTCAAAGCAAAAGGCACATGGTGCCATGCCTCTCGCTGTGGCGCCGTCAAATCGTCTTTGCCTGCATGTGGTGCGAGCGGCGCGGAGAACAAAGGGGAGGGATTGGTGGTGCCGCTGAATGCCGATGCGGTGTTGATGGCATGCACCAAGGAATCAATGTCATGGACCGCGCTGCAGCGGAAAGGAACAGTGCGTTGACCGTCATGACAGTAAGCGGCACCGGGGAAGGCCGGTGGAATCAAAGCTGCATCCTTGGTGCCGATCAGTTCATTCGATTGCATTTGGTCGGTGACGCGTAGGCAGATGCTCAGCGATATGTTGGCCTTCATATCGGCATGGACCTGACCCATGGGATTTTGCGTGCATACGATGAGATGCATACCCAAAGAGCGTCCGAGCGACGCCAATCGATTGAGTCGCTGCATATAGTCGGGTAGACGGTCGCGCAATGCATGGAATTCGTCAATGACCACCACGAGCCGTGCAGGGGGATGGGAAAGCTGGTCGAATCTGGAAACGCGTTCGGCACTTACCAAGGCCTCCCTGCGTGCCAATTCTTGTTCTATGGCGTTCAGCGCACGGACGGCATGGGCGAGGTCAAGATCGCAGACGTTGCCCACGGTATGCGGCAGACGCTCCAAAGCGTTGAAGGTCGATCCTCCTTTGAAATCCAGAAAGACGAAATGGAGGGTTTGAGGACTATGCCGAATCGCCAATGCCATGCACCAACTGATCAGCAGTTCGGATTTCCCCGAGCCTGTGGTCCCCGCGACCATGGCATGTGGTCCGGATGATGCCAAATCTATATGGAATATGCCATGTTCTGACATGCCGATGCCGTTCGTTGGGGAACGGACAAGCCAATTACGCACGATGGTGCGCCATATGAGCGGGTCGTTGTCCAGGCCATGCAGATGCTCAAAACTTATGGACGGCATGTCGGCGAAAAGCTGAGCATGGTCGATTTCGTTTCCGTTATGATGCGTTGGAACCGGCGAATCGCTTCCAGTAATGGTGTTGCTGTTCGTTTCTTCATGCCTGACGCGCATGATCATGGTGATGAGCATCAATGCGCTGCCGAGCAGACTCGGAGCGAGCATCGCCGCATAGAGCCAATGACGTTGCATACACATGACAATCAGCATGATGAGCTGCGCCAGCAAAGGCGCGCTCCAACTCAATACAGTGAGATGTTGTTCGCTTATACGGTGAGGGGCCTTTTTGTTCATACGGCCAGCATGGGCAAGAGCGGCGGCATGCCGCAAGCCAATATGAGGGTTGTGGTCGGAGGATGTGGGTTATCCACATCCTCCGGCGTGTCGTCAGTTTTGCTGTTCGGCCAGCGTGCCCACGGTTCCTGCGGAATGCGTGCCGTGTGAGAGTTCGGAGAAAAGCTGGATGTTCTTCGCGTCATTCAGCAGAACGCACGATCCGACCCCATCGACGTAATAGTCCGGATCGGTCCAATACACGCTTCCCGAAATGCCATCCTTGCCTGAGGCGCTTTTGAAAGCCAACGCCATCCGAAGCAGAGAGGAAGTCGATGCTTTCTCATCCACGGTTACGGAGCTCAACGCCGCTGCGGCGACCTTTTTGGTCTTGTTGAAATTCGTGAGCGTCTGTTTGGAAGCGCCCTTCTTGACGATGGCGTTGATCACCTGGCGCTGACGTGCGGCACGGCCGAAATCGCCTTGCACATCGGCATATCGCATACGGGAGAACGCCAAAGCGGTGTTGCCGTCCACGGTGTGGCATCCGGCGGTCCAGTTCATACCCGAATAAGGGTCATTCACATTCTGGTCGTAGCATAGGTCCACGCCTCCCAAGGCATCGACCACTTTGACGAGTCCGCCGAAGCGGACCATTGCCACATGGTTGATTTTCTGGCCGGTGATGTCCTCCACCTCGTTGACCAACTGTTTGCGGCTGTACAGCTGCGCCACGGCGTTGATCTTCATATAGCTCCCATCGATTTCCACCAGGGAATCGCGAGGAATGGAAATCAGCGAGGACGATCCTGTCTTCGGCTTGGTGAGTACAAGAATGGTGTCGGTTCTGAAACCTTCGACGTCGCCGGCGTCTCCGATGGTGCCCTCACGTTCGTCGGAGCCAAGAATAAGCCAGCTTTCGCCGGCGGTGTCCGCTTTGGATGTCAGCCAGGTCTGTTTGTTGAGCTGGTCATCGACCCAGTTCCAAGCGGAGAATACCCCTATTCCCAGTGCGAGAATCAGTACAAGGAAAATGGAAAGGACGATACGTCCGACGCGAGGTCTTCTTTTTGGCACGGAAGCCGTCGCTGGAGAGGATGGAACAGATCGGAGCGCCGTGGAGACGGAGGATGACCCCCGGAACTGCTGCGTTGGATTGGCCGTGCGGGTATGTTCTGGAGCGAAGGACACCGGAGATGATGAAGGGTTTCTTCTTGTCTCGCTCGTTGCCCGTGCCGCAGGCTGGAAGCTTTGCGGAACCGAGGAAGAAGGACGCGCCGTGCGTTTGGCCGGTTTTACAGATGATGCATGGTCAGAACGTTTCGCCGGTGCGAAACTCGCTGGCTGGCTCGGTGCGCTTTGCGAGCGGGAGGAATCCGTGGACGGCATGGTTTTTTTGCGTCTTGATGACGGAATGAAACTTGGTGGCACGCTCGTAGGCTCTTTTGCTCCTTTGCCTTCACTCATGGTTCCTCCAAAAAGATTCGTCCCTGCGTCATACGTTGAAAGGGGACGTGATTGCGTGGTCTACGTCAGTTCTTTGCCGGAACGGCACATACGGTCGCATTAAGGTATCGATCCGCAAGGCCGATATACTGGCCCGTGGTCGCGTCATGAATGGAGCCGTCATCCGGGTCGACGGTGCCGCCAGTGCTTGGATCGACCAACGTGCCGTCGGATTTGGTGATCAGTCCCGTGACGGGATCGGGAGTCTCGGCAGTGGTGTCCGACTGGTTGCTGTCGGTCGTGCCGGAATCGTCGGAGCTGGCTGAATTATCTGAACTGGTGTCGGAGGAGTCGCCCGAGTTTGAATCGGCGGTATCGAAAATCGGCTTGCCCGCTCGCATCTTCTCCCAGAGATTGTCGGCTTCGTCGGTCCAGACGGAACGGTTGGGGTCGGACGGTGCTGGGACCACGGGGACGGTCTGGGTCTGCAGGTTGGTCATGGTGAAATTCTTCAGGCTCATGGCAAGTCCCGCCAAAGCCGCGGTATCAGCCATGCCTTGGGATATGTTGAGCGATTTCAGCGCGGATTTCGCCAGCTGGTACAGCTGCGCGGTATCAGTGAACAGATTCTTGCTGAGCGCCTCGCTCATCAGCTGCTTGATGAGATACTGCTGACGTGTGGTACGCGAGGTGTCGGATCCGTCTCCTATGCCGTGACGGATCCGGGCGTACTGCGTCGCCGCAACGCCGTCAAGATGGTGCATGCCCTTGTCGAGATTGAGTCCGGTGTACGGGTCGTTGACGTTCTGCGGAATGCACAGGTCCACGCCGCCGACTGAATCAATCATCTTGACCAGGCCGGCGAAGTCCACGACGATGAAGTTCTGAATATTCAACCCGGTGAGACTGTTCACGGCGTTCAGCGTGCAGCTGGCCGCCGAGGAGAGATCTCCGCCGGTTTTGTAGGCACCTGCGAAGATGGAATTGAACATGACGTTATACTGTGCGGGAATCGTGCCCTTCGACGTTTCGCACTGAGGCACGTCCACCAGGGAATCTCGTGGAATGGAGACCAGGTTGATTTCCTTGCGGTCGGCGGAGATCTGCACAATCATGGCGGTGTCGGCCTGATGGTTGCCGATGACGTCATCGAAACTGCCTCCGATGGCTTGGTTCTCCGCGCCGTCACGGGAATCCTGTCCGATCAGCACGAACTCGATCGGCTTGCCGGAGTTCGGATCGATGATGGATGCGTCCGTATTCAGGGAACCCTGGCCGATCACGCCGACCGAATTGTTCTTGATGATGCCATTGACGTCCATCCAAGTAGCGGCAGCTGCAGTGCCGACGAACACCAGAGTCGCGGCGATTGCCGCGGCGACTGCGGTCCTGACGTGATGCTGCACGCGATATCCCAGGCTGTGACGTGGTTTCGCATCCTGAAGACCATTGATGTTAGGAAGCTTATTGCCGGTTGATGACGTTGCCACGGTGTTGCCTTCCTGATTGAGATGCGCGTTTGACGCAATGCTTTTAGAACCTACCACTATCCAAATGGGCAATTATAGGGTTAATGGCCGATTTTCACCGATTCTGCGACTGTAGACCCCAGATTGGGCTGAACTTTAGCATGGATTTTCTGAAATATAGGCATTGACACGGGGAAACTTGACAAAATTACATTGCGTGTGTGTAATTTGAAGCGGTGTGAAAGTATGCGCATAAAAGGTGCGCACACAATTATGGGAGGACTCATGTGGGGCGTGACTGATGAGTCTTCTGAGAATCCGCTTGCTGAACTGTGGGGTTTGTTCAAGCGGGATGATGACGTGTCTTGGCAGCACAAAGCGCTGTGCTCGCAGACCGATCCCGAAGCATTCTTCCCGGAAAAAGGCGGTTCCACCAGGGATGCGAAGAGGGTTTGCGCCCAGTGTGAAGTCCGTGAACAGTGTCTGAAATGGGCCATCGACCATGATGAGCGTTTCGGTATCTGGGGCGGTATGAGCGAGCGTGAGCGTCGTCGCTACAAAAAAGAGCACAAGGAACGGGCTTGAAGGCATGGTGCGTCCCGTGCGTACACTTAAATTATGAATTCTAACGCCAGCAGCGATATCCAGACAATCGTGACCGATGTGCTGAACAGCAGACCGTATACGCATCGGCAGGACGTCGATATGTCCGTGGCTGCGGTGATCACCGCGCAGCATGACCTTCGATTCCTCGCTTCTACCGTTGGAGCGGTGCTTGCGCAGCGCATGCTTCCAGGAATGATCGTTATCGCCGATTGCACGGGGCAGATCGAGCAGCCCATGCAGATGACCTTCGATGTCATTCACTCATCACAGGATGTGCTTACGGAAGTGCCGGAAGCCAAAACGGTGAGGGTCATTCTGGTGGGAGTGAAGCAGGCGGCGTCCTTCATGGACGCTGTAACGCGTGCGATGGATCAGATCGGCATTGATGCCGGCATCCGCGCGTTGTGGACCTTGCATGACGATTCGCGGCCGGCGGATGACCGGTGCTTCGAGACGTTGCTGGATGCGTGGAGAAACACGCCGACAGCCGCGCTGCTCGGTGCCAAGCAGTTGGATTGGCAGGCGAAGAACCTGCACAATGTGGGTTTGTATGCCGGGCACCATGATGTCGTTTCCTTGGTGGTCGACGGCGAGCCTGACCAGGAGCAATATGACGGGCGTCAGGATGTGCTGTCGGTCTCCCTATCGGGCGCGTTGGTGCCGTTGGCTACGTTGCGTGCGTTCGAAGGGGCTGACCCCTGGTTCGGCACCTTCGCGGAATCCACGGACCTGTGCCGCCGCATATGTCTTGGCGGTGGGCGTGTCGTAGTGGTTCCCCAGGCTCGCATCGCCCACAGAAGAGCCCGATTCGAAGGAATCCGTTCCAAGAACGGGCGCCCTGTGGAAGACGAGGACGGTCGCATCGATCCGTATCTTGCCGTACGCGAGGCGAATGCCAAATACGCGTACACTGACATGCACCGTTCATGGTGGCCGTTGCTTTGGCTGTGGTCCATCATCCAGTCGTTGGGATTGGCCGTGCTTTGCTTGGCGCGCAAACAGCCGTATCATGCATGCTGCGAGCTGGCGATGCCGTGGCGTGCGCTGCTGCGTCTGCGGGGTGCTTGGCGCGCCCATGCGCGGTTGCGCAGGCAAAGCAAGGTCACGCTTAAATCGCTATCCACGCTGTCTGCGAATCATCGGCAGGTCAGGGAATGGCTCGACCGTCGCCGTGCGTTGCGCGACCAGAGGGATGTCGTGCTGCTCAGTCCTCTTGAGAAGGACCATCTGCGTAAACGGTTGCTGCGTAGATGGGGATTGGCCTTCGGCGCGGCGCTGATTGCCGGCATATGGATAGTCGTGCTGTATTGGGACGTGCTTCGTTCCGTATGTTCGGGTGCGTCGATGTATTCCGCACAGCTGTTGCCCACGGGCGCGAGCTTCACCCAGTTGCTTCATACCGCGACCACGTCATGGTCGTATGCCTCAGGCACGGGCATCAGTGCGCCTAACGCGCCATGGCTGTTGGTGCTTGCGCTGGCGTCGGTGCTCACTGGTGGACATGTTGCCGGAGCTGTCGGACTGATGTTCTTCCTTGCAGCCCCGCTCATGGTGTTTTCCTTCTGGGCGCTGGCCGGCATCTTCACCCGCTCGGATGCGGTGCGCTGCGTGGTCGCGTTGGCGTGGTTCGCGTTGGCGTTGTCCATGGGACTTTATGATGACGCGGATGTCACGATGCTGACGGTCATGGTGTTTCTTCCGGCCGCTTTCGCCTTCTCGTTCCGTGCGGTCGGCATGTATCGGACGGAGGATCTGGTCAATCCCCACGCGTCGGTCCAGGCGGCGGCGGTTGCGGCGCTGTGTTTCATTCCGGTCGTCGCCGCGCAGCCGCAGTTGTTGCTGCCGCTGATGCTCACCTTCCTGGGATTCCTGCTGTTCGTCCGCTCCCATAAGCCCGCGTTGCTTCTGATTCCGCTTCCGGCGGCGTTCGTATGCGCGCCGACGTTGGTCAATGCCGTTCGTTTCGCTTCCGACGGTACATGGCGTCAGCTGTTCGGCAGCGTCATGCTGCCCTCCTCCGCGCATGATGGCAAACCGGTCGTCGCGAATCTGTCCGATCTGTTGCTGCGGGTGTTCGGCATCGGCGCCGACGGTGGCGCATGGCGGTATGTGGCGGTTTCCATACTGGCGTTGATCGTATTGCTGGCCGCGGTGTCATTGGTGTTGCCTTTCGTGCTGCGCGTGTCCCGTATGATGTGGGTCGCCGTGTTCGCGGGATTGGCGACGGCCTTGCTGTCCGCGGCGATTGCGGTGGCCGTCGATGTGGATGGTCCGGTCTCCGGTTCCATGCTTCCGGGAACCACATATGCGATGATGGGCTTGCTCGCCTGCATCTGCATGATGTCGGGCGGCGCGGTTCGACGTTTCGTCATGCTGAGACAGCATGAGAAGACCGGCGCCGTCGAAATCGAAGGACGCGGCTCGAAGGCAGTGTCGATTGCCTCGCATGTGGGTCGTGCCGTATTGGTTTGCCTGCTGGCCGTCTCCGTCGTGGCCTGTGCGGGATTCAACTATGTCGAATGCGATCACAGCCAGGTAAAGACCAGCGATGCTGGACTGCCGATGGTGGCGACCGATTTCCTTGGGCAGGATGATGCACGTCGCGTGCTTGCCTTGCGTGCCGATAGCGCCGAATCGGTCAGCTACAGTGTGATGCGTACCGGTCGTGGCGACTTGATTGACAGCTCTCCCGCGCAACGCGTCGAAGTGGTTTCGGGACGTTCCGACGGGTCCAGCAGAACCATTGCGCAGGATTGCGCCCAGTTGCTGGCCAATGCCGATTCCGATGCCATCAACGAGCTTGGCAAGTTGGGCTTCGGCGGCATTTACGTTATCAAGCAGAACGGCGACAAAGCGCAGCGAGAGGCCTCGAACCAGCTCAATTCGAACATTGGAGCCTCTGACGGGACACAGAATGTCGTCAGTCTGGATAATGGCACGTATTATCGTTTGACGGTTCAGGATCTATCCAAGCAGCATATCGATCGAAGCGGGCTTGATAAGGCCGGCTCAAGTGTGTGGCGTCGTTCATGGCTGTGGTGCATGGGCGTCGTTCTTGTAGCGTATTGCCTGGTGGCGCTTCCGCGCATTCGTCGTCAGGGTCTGGAGGAAGCATGAGCAGACATTCTCGTCCCAATACGCCTTTGCGTATTGCGCTTGCCGTAATCTCGGTGTTGCTCATCGTGGTCCTGATGGCCGTGACGCTCATATACCGGCCATCATGGCTGCATGCGGACACGCCCACGGTGGAACGCTCCTCGGTGGGTCGTACCGTCAGCCCCCGGCAGCGGCAGACGTACTGCCCGTCTCGCATGACCATTGCCGATACCGATGCCTATGGAGATAGCGAATACCAGGCATCCAACGGCAATATCGCGTCTTCCGCGAGATACGCCGCCTTCGGTTCGGTGTTCCATTCATCCGTCGCCTCGATGGGAGCCGACATGACGGCATCCGTGTCGATGCTGGACAAAAAAGACGACTCGTCCGATGACATCTTTGTGGCTTCCGGCAATGTCGATGACGGCTCCCGATTGCAAGACACGCGTCTGCTGACGGCTTCGAACGGTACCGGCGCGGTTTCCTCAGTGATGTCATGGGCCACGGACGGTGATTTGAAGGGCGTATCAGCAGCCTCCTGCGTCGTGCCGGCGCTGAAACAGGCGTTCCTGCTTTCCGGTACGAAGACCGGCTTGACGCAACAGCTTGTTGTGGCCAATCCCTCCGCCAAGGACACATCGGTGACCATCAGAATCTGGGGCTCCGACAAATCCGGCGCGCTGGCGCTCTCCACCGGATCGACGCTGACCGTGGCCTCAGGCAAGGAAACGGTACTGAATCTTTCCGCAGCTGCTTCCGGCCAAGACGCGCTGTATGCCACGGTGACTGGAACTGACACTCCTGTGGCCGCAATCGTCCGCACCGTCTCCATGGACGGATTGACCTCAAAGGGATCGGATTACGCGCTTCCGAATAACGCTTCCGCGAAATCTCTGGCCCTCTACGGCTTGAATGGCGGAGACCATGCGACACTGTACCTGTATACGTCCCGCAAAACGGATGTCACCGTATCCTGGATCGACTCCAAGGGGGCACAGCAGACCAATCAGCAGGAGCTGAAGGCGAACCGCGCGTCCGCCATCGATCTTGGAGACGTTCCAAAATCCGCTACCGGCATCGCCATAGCCGCTTCCGAACCGGTGTCTGCCACGGCGAAGATTTCAGACGATGGCCCCGATGGGCAGTCCGATTTCGCCCTAGTCAATGCGTCCGCTCCGGCGAAGATCTCCGCCATCGCGGTTCCTGACCAATCCACCGCGACGGTAGGCTTCGTCAACACCGCGGATGGGGATCGGACCGCGATCGTGACGGCTTACGACACGGACGGCAAACAAGTGGACAGGCGTGAAATCGCCATCCGTCCCTCGGCCTCGACGTCGGTGCGCATCGCCGATATTAATGATGGCGATGTCGCCGCCATCCGTTTGAAGGATCCCGCCCAAGCCGTGGTCTGGAATCTTCGTGTCGGACAGAAAGATGTGTCCGGTGCGAAACTCGCCGGACTTGCCATCATCGGCGCCGTCGATTTGAAGGAGGCCAGAGAGCAGGTCTGGGCGAATCAGGATATGACTGTTGTCCGTTGAAAGTCACATGCCCCAATCAGGATCTATTTCTTCCGGACGGCGTCCGTAGATTTCCGCCAGACGTGAGACCACCTCGTCCCTGATTGCGAATTGCAGGTCCATACGGTTACGGGCATGCGATTGCAGCGGCATGCGGTACAGCACGATACGGGGTGGAATGCCGTGCCCGGCGGGAAATGACTGCGATCCAAGATGCGGAACGTCCTCCCAAGGCGCGGGATCGGATGGCGGAACATCCTCCACAGCGAATTGGACCGGAGCTATGAGCTCAGGCCATGCCCCGTTGAGTCTGCGGATTTGCGCCACCAGCATATCGTCGAACATACCGCTTCTGGTACGGTACCGGGGCAGTCTGGTACCAAACATGGGCGTACGCGTGCCACGTCCATGGCGGTTGCGGTATATCGGGGTCTCCCAAGGCATCTGTTGCATGGTTTCTACCTTATCAGGGCTTATTCGAAACATGCGATACCATGGTATGGGCTGCTCGACAAGGGGAGAAATGATCATGGCGGATATTTCCGTACCTTATTGGAACATCGTTGATGTCAACATGCTGTGCGAAGGCGCGCGGCTGATTGGGTTTGACCTCGACAACACGTTGGCGCGGTCCAAGAAACCTATGAAAGCGGACATGGCCGAATGCTTCTCTGCATTGACATCATTGATTGACGTCGCGGTGATCACCGGCGGCAAATACTCGTTGCTGCAAAGTCAGGTGGTGGACAGGCTGTCCGACCATGCCGACAAGTCGAAACTTCACCTCATGCCGACCAGCGGAACCCGCTACTACCGGTGGGACGGGCAACGGTGGGGGAAAGTGTTCTCCCACGATCTAAGCGACGAGGACCGTGCCAAGGCGAAGGAATCGCTGGAACGGAATGCTCGTGAGCAAGGCATTTGGGCCACTCATGTCTGGGGCGAGCGCATCGAGGACAGAGGCGGTCAGATCACCTTTTCCGCATTGGGGCAGCTTGCCCCCGTCGAGGCCAAGGAGGCTTGGGACCCCACCAACGAGAAGAAGAACCGATTGGCCTGTGCAGTTGCTGCCGAACTACCGAATCTTGAAGTAAGACCTGGAGGCTCCAGCAGTGTTGATATCTCACAGCGTGGCGTCGATAAGTCGTTCGCCGTCCGTGAACTCGCGGATATTCTCGATATCGAGGTCGGCCAGATCGTGTTCATCGGAGACCGGATGGAACCCGACGGCAATGATTATCCCGCGGCGAAGGCCGGCACAAGGGCTGTCAAAGTGAACGGTCCCGCGGATACCGTGAAATTATGCGGCGAGATCATTGCCAGATTGTCCCGATGACGGAGCCGGCGTGAATCTGATGGCGGGTTCATTCGCGCATATGGCGAATCTGTTGTTCCCACGAGGCTGTGCGGGATGCGACAAGCCTGATGACGTGTTGTGCGATGCCTGTCTTGCGTCATTCGACTGCGAACTGTCCCAACCATTGGAAACGGCTGAGATGGGTCGATGGTTCGCGTGCGGATGGTATCGGGGTGCCGCCAGACAGTCGATTCTGGCATGGAAAGACCACGGAGACGAGGAATGCGACCGTCCGTTCTCGGATGCGTTGTGCAGGCTTGCGGAACGCGCCGGTGTGATTGACGCCATGGATGGCGTTCGTGAGATCTGCGATACCATACTGGTCGTTCCCGCGCCGTCGTCGATTGCTTCCATGCGTCAGCGCGGACGACGGCACATGATGCCGCTGGCAAAACGGTTGTCGGCGTTTCTACGGTGCCGGACAGGTTTCCGCGTACAGGTATGCGATGCGTTGACGAACAAAGGAATCAAAGGCAAATCCGTCGAGACCAAGGGCACGGAACAGAGGGCGCAACGCCTTAAGGGGCATGTCATGGTTCGTCCGGGCGTCACCCTTCAAAACAAGGCGGTGATTCTGGTGGATGACATCGTCACCTCTGGAGCCACCATGCGTCGTTGTGTTGACGCTCTAACTTCACAGGGAGCTTTGGTCATTACCGTGCTGGCGTTGGCACACACTCCGGCCGGCAGACCTTTGACGGCGTAAATCGTCACTCGTCATCGGAAATGTGATATTTCGGCAAAGTGATTTCGAAATCGGCGCCGCGCGGATCATCCACCACTCGTACCGTGCCGCCATGCAACTGCGCCGCCCATCGGGCGATTGACAGTCCAAGACCGGTTCCTCCCGATTCGGTACCTGGTCCCGTCTTGCCTTTGACGAATCGACGGAAGATATCGGACCGCGCTTCTTGGGGAATCTGCGAGCCGAAGTTGACGACATTCGTCACAATCGTGCCGAAATCCTTGTTTTCATGCGCTTCGATGAGCACCGCGGTATTGTCTGCGGAGTGTTTGAGCGCATTGGCGATGATATTGGTGAACAACTGGCGCAGACGATCCTGATCGCCTTCCATTTCGATGTTGTCGGGCACGTGGATTTCGATATTGTGGGCATGCCCGGCATCGGCGATTTCCAACGGTTCCACGGTTTCGTCGATGAAATCCGCGAAATTGAATTTATCGATCTGCAGGCTCGCCGCACCGGCTTCCATGCGGGACAAATCAAGCAGAAACGCGATCAGATCCGACAAACGGTGCGTTTGGTTGAGAATGCTTTCCAGATTCGATGGGGTCGGTTCCACAACGCCGTCGGCCATGTTCTCGACCATGGCCTGCAACGCGGATACAGGCGTACGCAGCTCGTGGCTCACATTGGCTACCATGTCCCGTCTCATCTGGTCGGCATGCTGCAGTTCCTCCGCCATCTCATTGAAAGACAAAGCCAGCTGTCCGACTTCGTCGCGGCTGTTGGCATCGACATGCACCCGGACGGTGTAGTCGCCGTCCGCCATAGCCTCCGCGGCATCCCGCATCTCGCGCAGGGGAGAGGTGAGTCCTCTAGAGAAGAAATAGGTGATGCCCAAAGCCACGGCAAGTGTGATCGGCATGGCTATCCACAGGCTCAATCCGACTTTGAGCAGGAACCAAGCCATGATGAATGCGATGATGGTGGAAATGGTGATCAGCACGCTCAATTCCATTTTGAGCGAAGAGAACAAACCAATAGGGCGTTCGGTATCCAACGGATTGACCGAACGCCCTGGTTTTGAATCAGTGGTACGCATACCACCAAATCTTAGCGCATCATACTATTCTTCCGGCGGTTCGAACGCGTAGCCTACGCCATGCACGGTTCGAATGGTCTTCGAACCCAGCTTGTGACGTAGCGCCTTGACATGCGAATCCACAGTACGGGTGCCGGACGCATCCACCCAATCCCACACTTCCTCGAGCAGCTTCTCGCGAGTGAGCACGGACTTCGGCTTGCGGGCCAAAGTGGCCAGCAAATCAAATTCCGTTGGGGTCAAATGCACCTGCTCCCCATTGACGGTGACGATACGCTGGGCCGGATCGATGACCAGAGAGCCGAAATCAAGCAGTTTCTCGTTTTCGGAGTTCTTGGCGATGACCTTCGCCCTGTCCACACGACGAAGTAGCGCCTTGCACCGGGCGATGAGCTCGCGCATGGAGAACGGCTTGGTCATGTAATCGTCGGCTCCGGCACCAAGACCGATGACCTTGTCGGCCTCGTCGTCTCGCGCCGTCAGAATCAGCACAGGCACAGGACGTTCAGCCACGATGCGCTTGGTGGCCTCAAGACCATCCATCACGGGCAGCATGATATCCATGATGACCAGATCCGGACGGAGCGTGGAAGCGGCCTGGACGGCGCTGGCGCCGTCGGAAGCCACGCGCGCGGTCCAACCCTCCGCAGTGATGCGCTGCGCGATGGCGGTGGCCAAGGTCGGTTCATCTTCGACCACCAGAACGGTACGTGGAATTACTGTGGATTGTGCTGATGAATTGAGCATAGCGTTCCGCCTTTCTCAGAGTTCCGGCTTCAAGAATACTGCTCCCAGTGCCGGAACGGTGATTTTCGCGGACCAATCACGGGAATGATACTCACCCTTGACCGCCTTGAAGGTGCCGTTGTGAATATCGGAACCGCCGTACTTCTTATCGTCCGTGGTCAGCACTTCGGTCCACTTGCCGCCCTTGGTGAGCGGAACCTGGTAATCCTCCCATGCCTCGCCCGAGAAGTTCACGACAACGACCATCTGCTCGCCATCCTTGCCGATACGCACGAAGCTGAGCGTGTTATGGTCGGCGTCATCGCTGGTCAGCCATTGGAATCCGGCAGGATCGAAGTCCTGGCTCCACAATGCGGGAGACGCCTTGTACAGGGTGTTCAGGTCGGCGACGAGCTTCTGTACGCCACGGTGGTCAGGCCAATTGAGAGCATCCCAATCCACCGAACCGTCATGATCCCATTCGCCGTACTGCGCCACCTCATTGCCCATGAAGGAGAGCTTTTTGCCCGGATGGGCCCACTGGTAGGCGAACAGCGCGCGCACGCCGGCATAGCGCTGCCAGTCATCGCCCGGCATCTTGCCGAACAGCGAGCCCTTGCCGTACACGACCTCGTCGTGGCTGATCGGCAGCACATAATGCTCCGAGTATGCGTACACCATGGAGAAGGTGATCTCGTTGTGGTGCCACTTACGGTTGATCGGCTCCTCGTGCAGATACTGCAGGGTGTCGTGCATCCAACCCATGTTCCACTTGAGGCCGAAGCCCAAACCGCCGGCATCGGTCGGTGCGGTGATGCCGGGATACGCGGTGGATTCCTCGGCGATCATCATGATGCCCGGATTGTTCTTGTACGCGGTCGCCGTGGTTTCCTTGAGGAAGTCGATGGCCTCGAGGTTCTCTCGTCCACCGTAGATGTTCGGATGCCACTGGCCCGGCTTGCGGCTGTAATCCAAGTACAGCATCGAGGAGACCGCGTCCACGCGCAGCGCGTCGATATGGTACTCGTCCAGCCAGAAGCAGGCGTTGGCCACCAGGAAGTTGCGCACTTCGCGGCGTCCGAAATTGAACACGTATGTGCCCCAATCCGGATGCTCGCCACGGGTCGGGTCCGGATCCTCGTACAGAGGCGTGCCATCGAATCTGCCAAGGGCGAACGCGTCCTTCGGGAAATGCGCCGGAACCCAGTCCATGATTACGCCGATGCCGGCCTCGTGCATCTTCTCGACGAGATACTTGAAGTCGTCAGGGCCGCCAAGGCGCGAATCAATCGCGTAATAGCCGGTTACCTGATAACCCCACGAGCCGGAGAAGGGATGCTCGGCCAGCGGCATGAATTCCACATGGGTGAAACCTTCCTTCTGGACGTAGGGGACCAGCTTGTCGGCCAGTTCGCGATAGTTCTTCACATCCTTGCGCCAGCTAGAGGCATGGACCTCGTAGATGCTGACCGGACCGTTGTGCGGGTCGGTCTTGGCTCGCTGGTCCATCCAGTTCTCGTCATGCCACGCATGGACGGAGTCAACGACGATGGAACCGGTGCGCGGCGGAATCTCATGCGAACGCTCCATCGGATCGGCCTTCATGACCCATTCGTTGTTGGCGTTGAGGATCTCATACTTGTAAATAGTTCCCGCTTCGACACCAGGAATGAATAGCTCCCAGACTCCAGAGGAGCCCAGTTCACGCATGGCGTGGGTGCGTCCGTTCCAGCCGTTGAAATCTCCCACCACACGTACCGCATGGGCATTCGGAGCCCACACGGTGAATGCGGTGCCCACCAGCTGTTCGCCCTTGACGCCGTCATTGGAGCCCAACGGATCGTCATAGCGCAGCACGCGCGCTCCCAAAGCCTCCCAAAGGCGCTCATGGCGTCCCTCGCCAAACAGGTACATGTCCAAATCGCCGATGGTGGGCAGATAACGGTACGGGTCGTCGGACACCACGGTGGAACCGTCTTCATATTCGGTGCTGATGCGATAATCGGGCACGTCGAAGCCGTCATCGGTCTTGATGGCCGGAATGAGTGCCATGAAAACGCCATTGTGTTCATGCACCGCCTGGGTTCGGGCATTTTCGGTGATGATCGTCACGGATTTCGCCAACGGACGAAGCACGCGGATCGTGACGACATCCTCATGCTCGTCGGGGCCGAGATGCCCGCCGAGCACCTCGTGTGGATTGTAGAACGTACCGTTGCTTACTGCATCCAGGTCGCCCTGTGCAACAGGAACGGCAACGCTATCTTCTTTGATCTTGGATTCTGTAGCCATGGGAAAAGTGTAAGCATGAAATGCTTGAAAATTGGCCCGTGTCGCGTCTTTTTTTGGTTTTTTGGCGGATTTTTAGGCAAGTCCAACCCTGATGGCACAATAATTCGGGTTTTGTGTAAGCTTTTCACGGAGGATTCATGGGTTACAAGGTCGGCGACATGGTCGTCTATCCGCGTCACGGCGCAGCGAAGGTGGAGGCCATCACCGAGCGAACGGTCAAGGGTGTGACCCGAGAATATCTGCAGCTGTCGGTGCTGTCGTCCGACGGGCTGGTCATCAATGTTCCGGTGGAGAACGCCAAGAAAGTGGGTGTCCGAGACATCGTCGGCGCCAAGGAGGTCGCGAAGGTCTTCGAGATTCTGCGTACTCCGATCATCGAAAAGGAAATGAACTGGTCCCGCCGGTACAAGCTGAACGTTGAGAAGATCGCCACCGGCGATGTGAATAAAATCGCCGAAGTCGTGCGAGACCTCGCCCAGCGTGATGTCGACGAGCATGGGCTGTCCGCCGGTGAGAAGCGCATGCTCACCAAGGCTCGCAGCATCCTGACTTCCGAGATCGCGTTGTCGGAGCATCTTGATGAGAATGAGGCCCAGCGTCTGCTTGACGTGAACCTTGGTTATGAAGCGCCGCGCCCTGGCGACGAGGATCATCACACCGAAGCTCCTGAAGAGGCGGCCATGGACACTTTGGCGCGCGTCGAGGCGGAGAACAAGAAGTCCAAGAAGAAGTAAGGGAATTTCCATGCGTATCGGTCAGGGATTTGACGCCCATCGATTCGCGTCCCATGATGCAGGCAAGCCGTTATGGCTTGCCTGTTTGCGTTGGGATGGTGACGGCATCGAAGGTGATTCGGACGGTGATGTCGCAGCCCATGCGTTGATTGACGCGTTGCTTTCCGCAGCCGGATTGGGTGATATAGGCATGCTTTTCGGTGTCGGTTCCGATTCCGCCGGTGCCGGCAAGCACGGCGACGAGATGCTCCGCGCGACGGTTGCGTATTTGCGTGCGCATGGCATGAGGCCGGTGAGCGCAAGCGTGGTCGTCGTGGCCAATCGTCCGAAAATCGGCAAGCGTCGTGACGAGGCGCAACAGGCGTTGAGCCATGCCATCGGCTGTGAAGTGTCGCTGACGGCCACCACTACCGACGGCATGGGATTCACCGGTTCGGGCGAGGGCATCGCGGCCATCGCCAGCGCCTTGGTGGAACCGATCGGCTGATACTTTCGCTACCTGCGGCGTGCCGATTCGATTATTTTGGCGACAATCCAGAACAGTGTGGAAATCGTCACGATGATGAAGCTTGGGGGAGCGGGGAACATGGCGGAAACCAACAGTCCACCCCAAATGGAGATCAAACAGATCACGGTGGAGACGACCATCGCGGCGAATGGGGACCGTGAGATGATGTTCGCAGTCGCGGCGGGCGTGACCACAAGAGCGAATATCAGCAATGTGCCCACGGCGGGCACCGCGATGGTGATCACACCGGCCATAATGGCCATGAAGCAGATGTTCATGAGATTCACCGGTACGCCTTTTGCCTGCGCCACCTGTTCATCAAGCGAGCTGAACAGCAGCGGTCGATAGATAACGGCCAAAACGGCCAGCAACAACACGTCGAAAACCGCAAATCCGACGATCTGCCCGTCCGTGATCGTCAGGATGGAGCCGAAAAGAATCGATTGCATCTGCTGCGAGGCGGAACTGGACAAGCGTGCGAAAAACAGACCCATGCCTGTGGCGAACGCCAATACGGTTCCTGTGGCGATTTCGCGTTGCGATGCCTTTTTGCCCAGTGCGCCGATCACCAATGCTCCGCCGAGAGCGAACACGCCGAGACCGGCACTGACCGGCAGACCCAACAGCACGGCTCCGGTCGCTCCTGGCAGTCCGATGTGCGCCAGCGCATGCGCGGCGAACGTGGAATGACGGGCGATGGTGAAGTAACCCATCACTCCAGCAGCCAAGGCGATGCACAGGCCGGCGAGGAAAGCGTTTGTCATGAATGGCGCGGTCAGCGTGCCCATCCAATCCGGATCGAAGGAGAAAGCGGTTTCGTTCATGATCATGCCTCCTGCGAAATGCGGTTGTGTTGGTGGAATCTTGCGATTTCCTCCGGCGCGTGGGCGTCGACGTCAATGTCATCGGGCTCATCCTCGCTTGGAGTGACGAACATATCTCCTTGGGGAGTGGTGACCACCTGCACCGTGGTGCCATATAGATGGGTGAGCAGCTTCGAATCCAGCACCTCGTTCATCTTCGCATAATGCGGATGCCCGTCGAGCAGATATACGGCTCCGGTGAGAATCGGCAGAAGCATGTTCAAATCGTGCGCCACTACTTGAATGGACATGCCGAGTTCTCGGTTGAGTTTGGCGAGCACGTGCACTGTGGCGCGTTGGCTGGCCAGATCAAGATTGGCGAGCGGTTCATCCAACATGAGTAGTTGGGGGTCCGACACCAGCGCTTGGGCGATGGCGACGCGTTGCCGCAGGCCTCCTGAGAGTTCCGACAGCCGGTATCTCGCCTTGTCCTGCATGCCGACGAATTCCAGCGCATTGCGTACTTTGTCTTTTTGCAGGCGGGTGATGGGATGAATGCCGAACCTTGCCCCGGTCAGGCCAAGCAGCACCGACTGTTCGGCGGTGATGTTCGATTCGATGTCGGATGCGTAGCTCTGCGGCACATACCCTATACGGTGATTCATGGCGCCGGCCGGCTTGCCGAGCACGGTTATGCCGCCGTGGGCGATGGGAATCAATCCGAGTTCGGCCTTCATCATGGTGGTTTTCCCGGCTCCGTTGGTGCCGACGATGGCTGTCACCGAGCCTTGCGGGATACGGAAGGTGCCATGCTGCCAGATGATGTGTCCGCCGCGTGAGACCCCTGCGTCGTCGAATTCGATACAGAATGATGCCTTGTCGTGCATGGCTCGCTCCCTTGATAAGTCAACGATAGTATTCTCACAAACGGTGTTGACAATCATTCTCAATAAGAAGCATGCATGGACGATGAAAAGTCTCGTGATGAATCCGCCTGGATCGTAACCGTTGCTGGAAAAAAGAGTCCGCCGATGTCGGGGAATTACTCGACATCGGCGAATCGGGGGAGGGAGGATGACCGTGGCTTTATTTACCGGGGTCCGTCTGCCCTGTGTTGTCCGGCGTTGCGGCGTCGGAATCGGAGTCGGGATTGTCGTTCGACGGCTGCTCGCCATTCGATTCAGAGGGAGAGACGTCCGAATCTGATGATGTCGCATCATCTTTGGAGGAAACCGCCTCATTCATTTGCTTGATGAGCTGCGCGATCCATGAAATCAGGCTTTTGCTGTCGGCCGGCATCTGTTCCGTGACGTCGATGACCGGCACATCGGATTTGTGTGCGGTGCCGGTCAGAATATTTGTGGCATCATCCGCCTTCTGAACATTGTTGATCAGCATATCCACTTGATGCCCCTCCAGAATCTTCTGGAAGTCCTGGAGTTCCTTGGACGAGGGTTGCGAGCCTTCCGAGATGGACTGCGTGTAGCTTTCGGGAGTCTTATCGGATAGGCCCATGTCGCTGAGCAGATAATATGCGACCGGCTCGGTGGCTGCGTAGGAGACGTTCCTATGTGTATCGGAGAACTCTTTCATGCTTCTCTCGATTACCGTCTCGCGTCTGTTCCACGCCTTGAGTTTGTTTGTGAAGTATTTCTTTTGCTTGGGCATGATGCGGCTGTAGGTGTCGGCAAGCTCCTTCGCCATGGCGTTGCGTGCGTCGCTGGAGAACCAGAGATGGGGATTGTCTCCCTCAACGGCTCCGACCATTTGCGCGGCCGAAACGGAAACGGTGTCTCTTTCCAGGTTTTTTGTGGCCCAGGAGTCGTATCCCGCTCCGTTGGACACGACGACCTGTGCCTTCTGCAGGGTGTCGACAGCAGTGGTCTTCGGTTCGAACGTGTGGGCGTCCTCTGTTGTGGAGGACAGAATCGAGGTGACTTTGACGTGCACGCCGCCGATCTGCTCCGCCAAAGCCCCCCACTGGTTGACCGACGCCACCACGTTGATCGGGGTGGTCTGCTCCTTTGGTGTGTCGGGTGCCGTTGGTTGATCGGGCTCCGAAGAAGCGCCAAAGCAGGAAGCGGTGCCCAGCACCGTGCACAATGTGATTCCCGCGGCAAGGATGCGGAAAAATGGACGCTGGTGAGAGCGCATGTCGATTGCCTTCCTCTTGGGTCGTCCGTCGTTTCGGTCGCGTCCATCTCATATAGCACATGCGCGACTTACGACTGAAACCAAGATAGCCTACGATACTTGCAAATGCCAATACGACAAGCGACTTAGCGAGGAAGTGGACCACATGGGAACAAGGATTGATGGCAAAAAGGTGGCGGCACGGACCAAGGCGGACCTCGCCAAACGCGTGGAACTGCTGAAGGCGAGGGGAATCCAACCTGGGTTGGGTACCATTTTGGTCGGATCAGACCCCGGCTCCGTGAAATATGTCGCCGGCAAACATGCCGATTGCGCCGAAATCGGCGTGAATTCCATCAAGCGCGAGCTGCCTGAGAATGCGACGTTCGATCAGGTCGCCGATGCGGTCCGCCAGCTCAATGCGGATCCCGCCTGTACCGGATATATCGTGCAGTTGCCCTTGCCAAGGGGAATCGACGAGAACGCCATCATCGATCTGATCGATCCCAAGAAGGACGCCGACGGGATGCATCCGTATAATCTCGGCGAACTTGTGCTGCATGCCCGAGGAGACATCGCCACGCCGTTGCCATGCACGCCTCGCGGCGTGATCGAGCTGTTGCGCGCCTACGACATCGATTTGGATGGCAAGGAGGTGTGCGTGCTGGGCCGTGGCATCACCATCGGCCGTACCATTGGTCTGTTGTTGACTCGTAAGGCGGTCAACGCCACTGTCACGCTGTGCCATACGGGAACCAAGGATGTGCGTGACCACATGCGACGGGCCGATGTGATCGTCGCAGCCATGGGAGTGGCTGGTTTCGTCAAGCCGGAAGACATCAAGGAAGGGTCGATTCTCGTCGACGTCGGAGTATCCCGCGTGTTCGACGAGGAATCCGGCCGATACAAGGTCAAGGGTGATGTCGATAAAGCCTGTTACGAGAAGGCTTTGGCATACACGCCGAATCCTGGAGGCGTAGGGCCGATGACGCGTGCCATGCTGCTGCAGAATGTTGTGGAGATGGCCGAACGTCAGTTGTGAGTTTCGCGATAGTGCTTTCGGGCGTGTCGTGACATGCGACACGCCCGATTTTTGTGCATGGCTTCTTGTAGACTTTCGCCTTGTGTGTATTTGCGCACACGTATAACTGAAGAACGATTTTATCCATCCACTATTTTGTAAGAAACCACATTAATGGCAGAGAACAATAACGAAGTCGCCAAGGTCGCCATCAACGACATCGGCACCGAAGAGGACTTCATCAAGGCAGTCGATTCCACCATCAAGAACTTCGATGATGGTGATCTGGTCGAAGGTACCGTCGTCAAGGTCGATCATGACGAGGTCCTGCTCGACATCGGCTACAAGACCGAGGGCGTCATCCCCTCCCGCGAGCTTTCCATCAAGAAGGACGTTGATCCTGACGAAGTCGTCGAGGTCGGCGACACCATTGAGGCCCTTGTCGTCACCAAGGAAGACAAGGAAGGCCGTCTGATTCTGTCCAAGAAGCGTGCGCAGTACGAGCGCGCTTGGGGCGACATCGAGAAGATCAAGGAAGCCGATGGCGTTGTCGAAGGCACTGTCATCGAAGCTGTCAAGGGTGGCCTCATCGTCGACATCGGTCTGCGTGGCTTCCTGCCGGCATCTCTCGTCGAGATGCGTCGTGTCCGCGATCTGTCCCCGTACATCGGCCAGAAGATCAAGGCCAAGATCCTCGAGCTCGACAAGAACCGCAACAACGTGGTCCTCTCCCGTCGCCAGTACCTCGAGGAGACCCAGTCCGAAGTGCGCGAGACCTTCCTGTCCCAGCTTAAGAAGGGCCAGATCCGTGAAGGCGTCGTGTCCTCCATCGTCAACTTCGGCGCGTTCGTCGATCTGGGCGGTGTTGACGGCCTGATCCACGTTTCCGAGCTGTCTTGGAAGCACATCGATCACCCGTCCGAGGTCGTCAAGGTCGGAGACAAGGTCACCGTCGAGGTGCTTGACGTTGATCTCGATCGTGAGCGCATCTCCCTGTCCCTCAAGGCCACCCAGGAAGATCCGTGGCAGCGCTTCGCCCGCACCCACGTTCCTGGCCAGATCGTCAAGGGCAAGGTCACCAAGATCGTTCAGTTCGGTGTCTTCATCTCCGTCGAAGACGGCATCGAAGGCCTCGTGCATATCTCCGAGCTGGCCAACCGCCACGTGGAGAACCCGGAGACCGTCGTCAAGCCGGGCGAGGAAGTCTTCGTCAAGGTGATTGACGTCGATCTCGACCGTCGCCGCATCTCCCTGTCCCTCAAGCAGGCCAACGACTCCGTTGATCCGGCTTCCGAGGACTTCGATCCGGCTCTGTACGGCATGCCGGCAGAGTACGACGAGCAGGGCAACTACAAGTATCCGGAAGGCTTCGACCCGGCAACCAACGAGTGGATCGCTGGTTACGAGAAGCAGCGTGAGGAGTGGGAGTCCCAGTACGCCACCGCTCACGATCTGTGGGAGCAGCACAAGGAATTCGTTGCCAAGGAACTCGAGAACGCCGAGGCTTCCGCAGCCGAAGACGGCCAGGCTCCGAAGGAAGAGAAGGTCGAAGAGGTGTCCAACTACTCCTCCGACAACACCTCCAACGGCACCCTCGCCGATTCCGACCAGCTCGCCGCTCTGCGCGACCAGCTGCTCGGCAAGTGAGTTTCGACGAATCAAAATAATCTGATTCGCGTAAACCGCTGATAAATGGCCCCGCACCTGATGGTGTGGGGCCATTTGCGTATGTTGCGAGTCCGTCAAACATTACAATGGCGGTTGTGATGATTCGAATTGGGTTGACCGGAGGCATCGCCGCCGGCAAAAGCACCGTCGCTACGCATCTGCGTGAACTGGGCGCGACGCTTGTCGATTATGATGTGCTCGCCCGAAAAGTCGTGGAACCCGGAAGCGTGGGTCTGCAACGAATCGTGGAACATTTCGGGCCGGATGCGATGAACGCGCAAGGTGGTCTTAATCGGCGATGGATGTCCGAACACGTCTTCTCCAATCCGAATGCCGAATCCGAACGTAGAATCCTTGACGATATCGAACATCCGTTGATCTACGATCTTGCATTGTCGGAGGAACGGCAGGCGGTCGAAAAGAATCCGGATGCCGTGGTTGTACATGATATTCCGCTTTTGGCGGAAGTAATCGATGACATACCCATGCGTTTCGACCATATCGTAACAGTCGAAGCACCGGAACAGACGCGTGTGGAACGTATGATGCGCACCCGTGGCATGAGCGAGGCACAGGCGAAGGCACGTATCGCGCATCAGCCCACGCGTGCGGCACGAGAATCCATAGCCGATGCGGTGATTGACTCATCCCAGGATGTAGAACACATGTTCGACTGTGTTGATAGGCTGATGGAACAGTGGCGTAAGGAAGCGGGACGGAACCATGGGATTCAACATTGAACGAGTGAACAAGCCGTTTGTGGTCAAATCTCCATATAAGCCTTCAGGCGACCAGCCGAAGGCCATCGAGGAGCTGGCCACGCGCATCGAGAATGGCGAGAACGACGTGGTGCTCATGGGCGCCACCGGCACCGGCAAAACCGCCACTACAGCGTGGCTGATCGAACGTCTGCAGCGACCGACGCTTATCATCGAGCCGAACAAGACGCTCGCCGCGCAGTTGTGCGCCGAATTCCGCGAACTCATGCCGGACAATGCGGTGAGCTACTTCGTTTCCTACTACGACTACTACCAGCCGGAAGCGTACATTCCCCAGACCGACACCTACATCGAGAAGGATTCCAACATCAACGACGATGTGGAGCGATTGCGCCACGCCGCCACCGCGAACCTTCTGACCCGTCGCGATTGCGTGGTCGTGGCCACCGTCTCCTGCATCTACGGTTTGGGAACGCCGGAAGAATACGCTGGCCGTATGCTGTTCCTCCAGGAAGGCCAGCAGATCGACCGTGACGATTTACTGCGCAAATTCGTGGACATGCAATACAAGCGCAACGACATCGCCTTCACGCGAGGCACATTCCGCGTGCGCGGCGACACCGTTGAGATCATCCCCGTATACGAGGAACTGGCCATCCGCATCGAATTCTTCGGCGACGAAATCGACCGCATCTCCACGCTGCATCCGCTGACCGGCGACGTGATCGCGCACGAATCTCAGGTGCACATCTTCCCGGCCTCGCATTACGTTGCCGGACCGGAACGTATGGAACGGGCGCTCAAAACCATCCAACAGGAACTTGACGAGCGTACCGCCGAATTGCATAAGCAAGGCAAGGAACTTGAAGCGCAGCGTCTCACCATGCGCACCACATACGATTTGGAAATGCTCTCGCAGGTCGGCACATGCTCCGGCGTGGAGAACTATTCGCGGCATTTCGACGGACGCGCGCCGGGCACGCCTCCGCACACGCTGCTTGACTTTTTCCCCGATGATTTCCTGCTCGTCATCGACGAATCACATGTCACCGTGCCGCAGATCGGTGCCATGTACGAAGGCGACGCGAGCCGCGAACGCACGCTGGTCGAACACGGTTTCCGCCTGCCGTCGGCAATGGACAATCGACCGCTCAAATGGCCGGAGTTCCAGGAACGCGTCGGTCAGACGGTGTACCTGTCGGCAACGCCCGGCGATTACGAACTCGGTTTGAGCGACGGCGTGGTCGAACAGATCATACGTCCGACCGGACTAGTCGATCCGCAGATCGACGTGCGGCCGGTGGAAGGGCAGATCGATGACCTGCTCGCCGAAATCAAAGACCGCGTGGCAAGGAACGAACGTGCGCTGGTCACCACGCTCACTAAGAAAATGGCCGAGGATCTGACCGACTATCTGCTGGAACGCGGCATCAAAGTCGAATATCTGCATTCCGATGTGGACACCTTGCGTCGTGTCGAACTGCTGCGTGAACTGCGTGAAGGCAAGATCGACGTCATCGTCGGCATCAACCTGCTACGAGAGGGCCTCGATCTGCCGGAAGTGTCATTGGTCGCAATCCTCGACGCGGATAAGGAAGGCTTCCTGCGTTCCTACCGTTCGCTCATCCAGACCATCGGCCGTGCGGCGCGAAACGTGTCCGGCACCGTCGTCATGTATGCGGACGACATCACCGAAGCCATGCGCAAGGCCATCGACGAGACCAACCGCCGCCGTGACATCCAGATCGCCTACAATAAGGAACATGGCATCGATCCGAAGCCGCTCATCAAGAAGATCTCCGATGTCAACGACATGCTCGCCAAGGAGGACGTCGACACCCAGACATTGCTCGGTACCGGATACCGAAACGCGGACAAAGCCGGCAATTCGCATCTCGGCGTGCCACATACCAGCAAGGAGGAATCCGGCAGGCGGCACGAGGAGATTCTCAAGGCCGGATTGCCCGCGCAGGATCTAGCTGATCTCATTCGACAACTGTCCGAGCAGATGCATACCGCCGCAGAACAACTGCAATTCGAGCTTGCGGCTCGTCTGCGTGACGAGATCCGTGACCTGAAAAAGGAACTTCGGCAGATGACGGAGGCGAGCAAATAGTTCTCGACCGGTCATACGGCATCCGTACCATAGTGGATTATGGCTGAAACACCACTTGTTTTTGAAATCGCCACGTTTGCGGTGCTTGCCGTCTTCTTCGTGGTGGACCTGTTCATCATCGGGCGCAAGCCGCATGTGCCCTCCACCAAGGAATGCGTGCAGCATATCGCGTTCTTCGTGGTCATGGCGTTGATCTTCGGCGGACTCATGTGGTTCTTCGCCGGCTCGAAGCCTGCCATCGAGTTCTACTCAGGTTGGCTGACCGAATATTCGCTGAGCATAGACAACCTGTTCGTGTTTGTCATTATCATGTCGAATTTCGCGGTGCCGAAGGAACTACAGAAATTCGTGCTGTCAGTCGGCATCACCGTCGCGCTCGTACTGCGAGGCATGTTCATTTTGGTGGGCGCTGCCATCATCTCGCGCTTCACTTGGGTGTTCTTCCTATTCGGCGCGTTCCTCATCGTCACGGCCATCAAACTCGTCGCCGGGGGAGACGAGGACGAGGAATACCATGAGAACGCGTTGATTCACGCACTGCGCAAGGTCATCAAGATCACCGATGAATACGACGGCGAAAAGCTGCGTACTATCAAGAACGGTGTGAAGCATTGGACCCCGATGCTCATCGTGTTCCTGACCATCGGCACCACCGACGTGATGTTCGCTTTCGATTCGATCCCCGCCATTTTCGGCCTGACCAAAGATCCGTTCATCGTGTTCACGTCCAACGTGTTCGCATTGCTCGGTCTGCAGCAGCTGTACTTCCTGCTCGGAGAGCTGCTTGACAAGCTCGTCTATCTTCCGCTGGGCCTGTCCGTGGTGCTGGGCTTCATCGGCGTCAAACTCATCATGGAGGCCCTGCATGGCAATTCGCTGCCGTTCCTCAATGGCGGCCAGCCGATTTCCTGGGTTCCGGAAGTGCCCACATGGCTGTCGCTTGTCGTGATCGTTCTTGCGATCGGCGGTTCCGCTTTGGCAAGTGTTATTAAGATGCGCACCATGAAAGCGAACGAAAAGTGACAGTCCGGCAAACGTTGGGAGAATAGAGCTTTTCTATTCTCCTACGAAATTGTGAGCGCTCACAACACACCTAGTTCTGAGGTGGAAGTGGGCGCTTTTTGCTAGTAAGCTATGCCATTGGAAACAGGGTCGTCAGATCCAAAATCAATATCAACAAGAATAGGCAGGCATTCATGCGTAAAGCCAAGATCGTAGATACCATCGGTCCCGCTACCGAGTCCCTGGAAGGCATCACCAGCCTTGTCGAAGCAGGTATGGACGTCGCTCGTCTGAACCGCTCCCACGGCACTCCGGAAGACCACCTCAAGGTCTACAACAACCTCCGTGCCGCCGCCAAGGCCACTGGCCGCAACGTCGCAGCCCTGGTTGACCTGCAGGGTCCGAAGATCCGCTGCGGTTGGTTCAAGAAGAACGCCGACGGCGAGGACAAGGTCCAGCTGACCGAAGGCCAGGAGTTCGTCATCACCACTGATGACATCGAAGGCGACGAGCACATCACCTCCACCACCTTCAAGGGTCTCCCGGGCGACTGCCATGCAGGCGATCCGATCCTCATCGACGACGGCAAGGTCCGCCTCGAGGTCACCAAGGTCGAAGGCAACAACGTGTACACCAAGGTTGTCGTTGCCGGACCGGTCTCCAGCCACAAGGGCATCAACCTTCCGGGCGTCGCCGTGTCTCTGCCGGCTCTGACCGAGAAGGACGAAGAGGATCTGCGCTGGGCCATCCGCACCGGCGCCGACATCATTGCCATGTCCTTCGTGCGCTTCGCCACCGACATCGATCGCGCCCATGAGATCATGGACGAGGAAGGCCGCCGTATCCCGGTCGTCGCCAAGATCGAGAAGCCGCAGGCCCTCGAGAACCTCGAGGAGATCGTCAAGGCGTTCGACGGCATCATGGTCGCACGTGGCGATATGGCCGTCGAGTGCCCGCTGGAAGAGGTCCCGCTGGCCACCAAGCGCTGCATCGAGCTGGCTCGTCAGTACGCCAAGCCGGTCATCGTGGCCACCGAAGTCCTCGGCTCCATGGTCAGCTCCCCGGTCCCGACCCGTGCAGAGGCATCCGACTGCGCCAACGCCGTCCTCGACGGTGCCGACGCCACCATGACCTCCAACGAGACCGCCGTCGGCAAGTACCCGGCAGTCACCGTGAACACCATGAGCCGCATCTCCACCTTCGCCACCGAGCATGGTTTCGACCGCATCCCGGAGCTGAAGAACCTGGATATGTCCTCCACCGGTGCCGTCTCTTCCGCCGCCGTCGACCTGGCCGACAAGCTCAACGCCAAGGCCATCGTCGCCTACACCCAGACCGGTTCCACCGTGCACCGCGTGTCCCGTGAACGTCCGGCCACCCCGATCTACGGCATCACCAACAATGAGCACACCTTCCACTGGCTGGCCCTGTCTTGGGGCACCGAGTCCTTCCTGGTCGACGAGGATTACCATGACAAGTCCCGCAAGGACCTCATGGTTTTCACCGACAAGGTCCTCAAGGACGCCGGCAAGGTCTCCGATGGCGACAAGATCGTCGTGCTGAGCTCCGCCCAGGGCGAACACCAGCCGGGTCGCACCGATTCCATCTACGTCCACACCGTTGGTGCCTGCGACTGAGATTTGAATCGTCGCGTTAAACGCTGATTCCATAATCCTCCCATTGGTTCCCGATGGGAGGATTATTGTTTTTACGCGATGTCCCCGAATGATGACAACGCCGAGATTTGGCGCAAATCGCAATCATGTGGTATTCTTCCAGAGTTGCGTGCAAGCCCTCGTATCCCAATTGGTAGAGGAAGCAGCCTCAAAATCTGCGCAGTGTGGGTTCGAGTCCCACCGAGGGCACGTAAGAAATCAATATCAATCCAGGCCCGGGTTGGGGCATGTTAGGCCGGCTTTGGGTGTGACAGTGGAAAGAGACCGACATGGCTGCAGAGAAGACCACGGAACCGGACGAAGTACTCACTGATGAGGAGCTCCAAGCTGCTGCGGCTCCCGAGCCGGATTCTGCCAATAATAACGAGGCACACAAGCGCACCGTCGTCGTTGCCGAAGACGAATCCGTGAACCGCATGGATTTGGTCGCCATGCTTGAGGATAACGGCTATGAGGTCGTCGGAGAGGCCGCCAACGGTGAGGAAGCCGTTGAACTGACCCGTAAGTTCCGCCCGAGCGTGGTGTGCATGGATGTCAAGATGCCTCGCATGGATGGCATCGAGGCCGCTGGCATCATCTGTGATGAGAACATCGCTCCGGTCGTCATGCTGACGGCATTCTCCCAGTCTGATTTGGTCAAAAAGGCCACGGGCGCTGGCGCCATGGCGTATGTCACCAAGCCGTATGAGGAATCCAAGCTGCTGCCGGCTTTGGAAGTCGCCATGGGCCGTTTCGCCGAAATCAACGATCTGCTTGACAATGTCGAACGTAGCGAGTCCAAACTGCAGGAAACCGAGGAACAGCTGAAGAAGGCCGAAGAGCAGCTGAAGAAGGCCGAAGAAACGCTGGAGGAGCGCAAGCTCGTCGACCGCGCCAAGGGCCTGCTGATGGACAAGGCGGACTTCTCCGAACAGGGCGCTTTCCGTTGGATTCAGAAGACCTCCATGGACCAGCGCATTCCGAAGAAGCGTCTGGCCATGGCCATCATCGCCAAGTATGGCGAACAGAAGTCGGAAGCAGAGGATGAGCGCTAACACACCAACTGTGGAAGGCACTTCACGCGGAACGCTATTGGTCGTTGACGGCCATTCTTTGGCGTTCCGCGCTTTTTTTGCCTTACCCGTAGAGAATTTCAGTACATCATCAGGTCAGGCCACCAACGCGGTCTGGGGATTCGCCACCATGCTTTCGCAGGTGATCGATGCCGAACATCCAGACCATCTTGCCGTCGCATTCGATGTGAAGGGCGGCACGTTCCGCAACCAGATGCTGCCGCAGTACAAAGGAACTCGCGACGCGGCCCCCGAGGAACTGCTCAGCCAGCTGCCATTAATCCAGCAGATGCTGACGGCCTTGGGCGTCACATACATCGAAAAACCCGGTTACGAAGGTGACGATGTGATCGGCACGCTCGCCAGCATGGGCGACCAGGCAGGCTACCGCACATTGGTGCTGTCCGGCGACCGTGATGCTTTCCAGCTGATCAACGACGACATCACCGTGCTGTATCCCGGCCACCATTTCAAAGACCTCAAACATATGACCCCGGATGCCGTGCAGGAGAAATATCATGTCTCTCCCGCGCAATACCCGGATCTGGCCGCCTTGCGCGGAGAAACCGCTGACAACATCCCCGGCGTTCCCGGAGTCGGCGACGGATTCGCGGCCAAATGGATCAACCAGTACGGCGGACTTGAGCAGATCATCGAACACGCCGACGAGATCAGCGGCAAAAAAGGCGAAGCCCTGCGCGAAAACATCGAACAGGTCAAACTGAACCGTTCCGTGAACGCTTTGGTTCGTGACCTTGATCTTGGCGTGTCGGTATCCGACCTGACATTTGGACAAGTCGACGCTGGTCAACTCGACGATCTATTCACCAAGCTCGAATTCGGTGTTCGGACCAAGAATCGCGTGCTCAAAACGTTCAATGCGGACAAACCATCCGGGGACGTGCACGAATCCAGCAAGCTCGGGCTGCCACATGTCGAAGACGTCAACGATCCGCATGTGGTGGAGACATGGGTCCAAAACCATTTCCCCGTGGTGCAGGAACATCTGCACGAACGCCATGAACGCTCCTCCAACGACATTCCGGAATTCGGCTTCGAAATCGATTCTTCGACCCGCTGCACGGACAAGGTGAAACAGTCCTGGACGCTTTACGCCGAAGGCACGAGCAAACCCGGAGAAGCCTCTCTTTCGGCATTGATGATCGCCGTGCACGGCGAAGCCATTCGCATCGACGTATTCAGTCCGGATATGGTGCAATGCCTGCAAAGGCTGTTCGACCGCTATCACCATTCCATGGTCGTGCACGGTTACAAAGAACATGCGCATCTGCTGGGCAGCATCGGCGTGGAACTTCCGGAACCATTGTTCGACACCAAGCTCGCCGGATATCTTGTCCACCCGGATTTCCACGCGGACACGCTGGAACAGGCTGCGGCCCATTTCCTTGATCTGCACATCGAAGCACAAGCCGAAGCCGCGACACAGGGGACCTTGGACTTCGACGAGCCTGAGGAAAACGATTCCAAGAACGACGAGCTGATACTCACCCGCACCGCAATCGTGGGGCTTTTGGCCGAATATTTGGCCGGTGTGCTGGATAAGCGCGAACAATTCGGTCTCCTCAAATCCATTGAGCTTCCGGTCTCTCAGGTCCTGCATGGCATGGAACAGGTCGGCGCCCAAGTGGATATGACACGTCTGGTGCAGATGCGCGACCAACTTGCCGCCGACGCTGCCCAGGCACAGGAAACGGCGTGGCAGTTCGCGGGGGAGCAGGTGAACCTGCAAAGCCCCAAACAGCTGCAGAAGATCCTGTTCGAAGACATGGGATTGAAACCGACGAAAAAAACCAAGTCCGGTTCATACACCACCAATGCCGCGGCATTGCAGACCTTGCGTGACCGCTCGTACGATAACGACCGCGCATGCCAGTTCCTTGACGCGTTGCTGATGCATCGTGAAAAGAACAAGCTCAAGCAGATCGTGCAGACGTTGATCGACGCCACAAACCGTCATGACGGTCGCATCCACACCACTTTCGAACAGACGGTGGCAGCCACCGGACGATTGAGCTCCGTCGATCCAAACCTGCAGAACATTCCGAACCGGGATCCCGCAGGTCGTGAGATTCGATCCGCGTTCGTGCCGGGAGAGGGCTTCGAATCGTTGCTGAGCTCCGACTACTCGCAGGTCGAACTGCGCATCATGGCCGACCTTTCCGGTGATGAGGCGTTGATAGAGGCCTTCCGCTCCGGCAAGGACTTCCATAAGTATGTGGCCAGCTTGGTCTACGGCATTCCCGTTGACGACATCACGTCCGATCAGCGTAGCCACGTCAAGGCGATGAGCTATGGACTTGCCTACGGTCTGAGCACGTATGGACTTGCCCAGCAGCTCAAGATCAAGCCCAAAGAAGCCGAATCGCTGAAAAACCAGTATTTCGCCACTTTTGGCAAAGTCCATGAATACCTTGAATCGCTTGTCTCGTCCGCACGCGAAAAAGGATATACCGAAACCATTTTCGGAAGGCGCAGGTATTTCCCCGGTCTCAAATCGCCGAACCGTGCCGTGAGGGACGCGGCCGAACGCGCCGCGTTGAACGCGCCTATCCAAGGCTCGGCGGCGGACATCATGAAAATCGCCATGATTCGTGCGTATGACGCACTGCAGGAAGCGAACCTTGGAAGTCGCCTCATACTGCAGATTCATGATGAACTTGTGGTGGAGATCGCGCCCGGTGAGGAGAAGCAGGCCACCGCGCTGGTGAAGGATGCCATGGAGCATGCCGTCACCATGGCCGTTCCGTTGGACGTATCGACGGGCATCGGTTCCGATTGGCAATTGGCGGCCCACTGATCCGTTCCCGTCGGATAATCGAAGGCTGATTAAAAAAGAAAGAAGGAAGATTGTGGCAACGCTGAAGCAGGTCGTGGATGTGCTTGAAACGCTGTATCCGCTGCGATACGCGGAACAATGGGATGAGCCGGGACTCATCGTGGGAGACCTTCGCCACGACGTGCGCAACATCGCGTTCGCGGCGGACCCATCCATGGCGGTGATCGACCAGGCTATCGCCGGAGGCATCGACCTGCTGATCTGCCACCATCCGCTGTTCTTCCGTTCCGTGCATGCGGTCTCCGGACTAGGATTCCGTGGTGAGATCGTCCGGAAGCTCAACCTCGCCGGTTGCGCGCTGTGGGTTGGGCACACCAATGCCGATGCCTCCTACCGAGGAGTCAGCATGGCCGCCGCCGACGCGTTCGGCCTGATCGAACAGCGTCCGCTGGTACCCATCGAAGATCCGAAAGCCGAACATCCGGTCGGATTGGGCCGTGTCGGCCGGTTGCAGGAGCCGATCGCATTGCGTGATTTCGCCCGTCGTGTGGCCGACGCGCTGCCATACACCGAACTTGGCGTGCAGGTGTGCGGCGACCTTGACGCGACGATCGGCACGGTGGCGGTATTGCCGGGCTCGGGCGATTCCCTGTTCGATGAAGTGCGTGCCGCAGGCGTCGATGTGTATGTGACCAGCGATCTGCGCCATCATCCGGTGACCGATGCCATCGAGCAGGCGCGCTATGAGGCGTCCATGCGTGCCGCGGACATCGAACTCGGCCGAGGCGACGCCACTGTTCGTCCGATGTTCATCAACACGCCACACAGCGCCATCGAATCCATATGGTTCCAATACGCCATGGGCGATGTGCCTCGTGCCGTATCTGAGGCGACCGGAGACATCCCCACCGTCCGCTGGATTTCCATGAACACCGATCCCTGGAATCTGGTACTGCCGTCCTGCGGGCAGGAACGCTGAACGACGATGTCCGATACGACCAGCATGGATATGTCGCTGAACGAATCCAGCGATGGCGTGGACATGACCAGACCGGCCACAGTACTCAGCAGAGAGCACGTGTATCAAGGCGCGATTTTCGGCGTGGAGGACATGCGTATCGCGTTGCAGACACGAGACGGCGGACAAACCGTGATCCGCAGACAGGTGATGCGGCACGCGCCCTGTGTGGTCATGCTGGTGCATGACTGCGCGCAGGATTTGTACTTGGTCGAACGAGAATACCGTGTCGGCTGCGACGCCTTCGCCTACGGTCTGCCGGCAGGACTCATCGATGACGGGGAAGACGTCGATGCGGCCGCATTGCGTGAGCTGCGCGAAGAGACCGGCGTCGAGCCAATCGACGAAAACAGTTGCGATATCGACCATGTCGGGCAATTCTATTCATCCGAAGGCATGACCGACGAACTGGCCAACATCATGGTGGTGCACCTGCGCCACTGGCAGGCCGTCGAACGGCATTTCGACGCCGACGAGCATGTCGAATCTGCTTGGATCCCGTGGAAGCAGCTACGAGACACGCACATCACGGCCTCCAATTCGGAGATCGCCATTTTGCATGAGCAAATTCGCAGAATGCGGCAACAATAGCGGCCTGCAGGTTTCGAATTGTAAAAACAATCGCCGGAATAAACGAAATAACGAATTCAACTCGCAAAACGTGCGATACTTGAATTATGCAAATCAGACCTGGATCGATGTATCCACTCGGTGCGAGCTACGACGGCGCCGGCGTGAATTTCGCCCTCTTCTCTCAAGTGGCCCAGAAAGTCGAGCTTTGTCTTTTCGATGAGGAAGACCGTGAGACCCGAGTGGAAATGACGGAGCAGAACTCCTACGTATGGCATAACTATCTGCCGGGAATACAACCCGGGCAACGGTACGGCTATCGTGTGTACGGTCCGTATGATCCAGCAAAGGGCCTGCGGTGCAACCCGAACAAGTTGCTGCTCGACCCGTACGCAAAAGCCATCGAGGGAAACATCGACGGTGACGAAAGCCTCTATTCGTATTGGTTCAAAAGCCCTGAGGACGTCACCAGCATGAATACGCTGGATTCCGCGCCGCATACCATGAAATCGGCCGTGGTCAATCCGTATTTCGACTGGGGCAACGACCAACATCCGAACATCTCCTACCATGATTCGGTAATCTACGAAGCCCATGTGCGTGGCATGACCAATCTCAACCTGGACGTGCCGCCGGACATCCGTGGAACCTACGCGGGCCTCGCATATCCATCGGTCATCGAATATCTGAGGAAGCTCGGCGTCACCGCCATCGAACTTATGCCGATCCACCAGTTCGTCAACGACAGCTTCCTGCAGGAAAAAGGCCTGAGCAACTACTGGGGCTACAACACCATCGGCTTCTTCGCGCCTCATAACGCGTACTCAAGCTCCGGACAACGCGGCGAGCAGGTCAACGAATTCAAATCCATGGTCAAGGCCTACCATCGCGCCGGCATGGAAGTGATCCTCGACGTGGTGTACAACCACACCGCCGAAGGCAACAACCTCGGCCCGACCCTAAGCTTCAAAGGCATCGACAACGGTGCCTACTACCGTCTGGTCGACAACGACCGACGCCACTACTTCGACACGACCGGCACCGGCAACTCCCTGCTGATGCGCTCGCCGCACGCGCTGCAGCTCATCACGGACAGCCTGCGCTACTGGGTCACCGAAATGCATGTCGATGGTTTCCGATTCGATCTTGCGGCCACGCTGGCCCGCCAGTTCCAGGAAGTCGACAAGCTGTCCGCCTTCTTCGACATCGTCGAACAGGATCCGGTCATCTCCCGTGTCAAGCTCATCGCCGAACCTTGGGATTTGGGTTCCGGCGGCTATCAGGTGGGCGGCTTCCCGTCCAGCTGGTCCGAATGGAACGGCCGCTACCGTGATTGCGTGCGTGACTTCTGGCGTTCGCAACCATCGACGCTACCGGAATTCGCCAGCCGTCTGATGGGCAGCTCCGACCTGTATCAGATGAACGGCCGCCGTCCGGTGGCTTCCGTGAACTTCATCACCGCACATGATGGCTTCACCATGAACGATTTGGTGAGCTACAACGAGAAGCATAACGACGCCAACGGCGAAGGCAATAGGGATGGCGAAAGCAACAACCGTTCCTGGAACTGCGGTGTCGAAGGCCCGACCACCATCAAGGACGTCAACGACCTGCGGCAACAGCAGATGCGCAACATGTTCGCGACGCTGCTGTGCAGTCAGGGCATTCCGATGATCTGCGGCGGCGATGAGGTGGCACGCACGCAACAGGGCAACAACAATGCCTATTGCCAGGACAACGCCATTTCATGGACCAATTGGGATCTTGACGATAGTCAGAAGGATCTGCTTGAGTTCGTTTCGAAGCTGATTCATCTGCGACTCGAGCACCCGGTGCTCCACCGTCGTCGTTTCTTCACCGGCCGCGAGCCAGGAGACCCGGACGATAAGATTCCGCAGGTCGAATGGATGGACCACACCGGTTCCATCATGGACATGGAAGATTGGTCCAATACCCACGCGTTCTCGGTGATGATCTATCTGAACGGTTCCGATATTCCGGAAGCCGACTGGTATGGCAACCAGATGGTGGACAATAACTTCATCCTGATTTTCAACGCGCATTACGAGCCGATTATGTTCACCTTGCCGGACGAGCGGTATGGCAAGAAATGGCGTCTGGTCGTCGACACGCATAATCCGAAGGGTCCGGAACTCAACTATGAGGCCGGCTTCGCGATCACGGCGCAGTCGAGAAGCTTCCTGTTGCTGATGAGCGATAGAAAGCCCACCACAAAGAACTACGATTTCTGATAGCCATGAGAACAGGCGAGGTGCCATCCGTACGGGTGACACCTCGCCGTATTGTTTGTGGACTGTGCTCGTGAACCGTTACGAGAATTAGACTTCCGACGAGAGTCGGGAAACGGTTCCAGGAACGGTTTCGCTGACCTCCGCAAGATCCTCGACGGATTCTGGCCGCTTGGTTTGCGCCAGAATAAGCTGCGTCTGCACACGATCGGATTCGATGGCCGCAATCTGCCGTGAAAAGATGATGAACCAGCCCAGAAACATCATGCCGGCAAGAGCCTCGACGTTCGTCAACGTGTTACGCCCCGCCAACCACTGGAACCCGGCAAGAGCCCCGATCACGATAGCTAGGTCTGAAATCACATATACTACTTTTGAAAGCTGCGGGGCCAGCCAAGGCAGCGCGATCATCAGCACGCTCATCAGGCAGGGAAGACCGCGGGCGAATACGTTGTGCAGAATCGGATGCGGCGTGTAACGGAACATGCCGATGCCGATGAAGGCGATGCCTGCGAGCGTCAGCATGGTCGATAGCAGAAGAATCCGCGCCTTGAAGTGTTTGGGAGCTTCTTTTTCATCGCTTGCAGACAGATACTGCATCTGCAGACGGTGCGTGGTGATGAGCTCCGAAATCGCGAAATAGCTGATGATGACGATGCAGACGCCGGCCAACATCAATGTCGAATTGAACATACGAGCAGCAAAAGTGGTTCGATCGCCCAATTGGGAGAAATTGTTGTTGTACCAGTATGGATCATCGGACGTCAATCCTGCGATGCTGACACCGGAAACCACGAAGAACGGCAACAAGGATGCGATGGTCTTGGCATTCATGAGTTCCGCCTGTACGAACGTGACATAGCCTACGACCCCCGAGATCGCGGCGCAGAGCGCAGTCAGATAGCCTTTTAACGTGCGCAACCCCATCATGTTGCTGGCAATGGAAAGCAGCATGAACGCCGTGACGAAAATGGTCGACGCGTAGACCACGGACAAAGCGAGTATCTCGAAGATACGGCGAATAGGAATGGTCCAGCCATGTTTCAACGTCATTGACCTGGAGTTGCGCGCATACCCCAAGGTGAACGAGATGACTCCACATCCCGCGGTGATTCCGGCACACACGGTGAACAGGCGTTGGGTGACACGCCAGATGGCGGGAGCGAATTGCAGATATAGGTCCATGGCGATCCATGCAAGAGTGGCGCATGCCATGAAGGAAATGATGCCTGAAGCCTCGGCTTGCTGATGACGTCCCATGCGCGTTCCCTCCAGTATTTGCCATTCTAGCCTGTCGTTGTCCTACCATACGCTACAATGGAAACTCGTGTTCACCTGCCACGTGCGGGAGTGCATGAACGGGCTGTAGCGCAGTTTGGTAGCGCGTCTGCTTTGGGAGCAGAATGTCGCAGGTTCAAATCCTGTCAGCCCGACCGGAGCCCTTGGAAACATTAGGTTTTCAAGGGCTTATTTTTTCCGTCGAAAACAATCCGCATACAAATGCATACAAACGCCGCGGAACCTCCATGCCCGATTCACACGAGTTCGCGCTCGCGGAGGGCTCCGATCGCGTCGGCCACGTCATCCAATCGTTCCGGCCAGAGCGCCGTGTAGGTGTTCAATGTAATGCTGGGAGAGGAATGGCCGAGCTGCATCTGCAGGGTCTTCACGTCCGCGCCCTGGGCGATCGCGAAGCTCGCGTATGTGTGGCGCAGACTGTGTATGGTCACGCCAGCGTCCTCCATGCCGGCCGCTTTGACGGCCTTGTTCCATATCCTTGTCCGCCACGTGTTCGTCCAGACGTTCCCGCCACGGGTGGCACGGAACAGCCAGTCGTCATCACCCATGCCATCCATCTGCGCCTTGATCTGCGGCATGAGGAACCGTGGTATCGCGATGTTGCGGGCCTTGCCGTTCTTCGGGGTGCCGAGCATGCTGCCGCCGTGCCCGTCGTCAGTCCATGTGCGGCCTATCCTGGCGCGCCGCCTGTCCGCGTCCACGTCACCGACCTTAAGGGCAAGCGATTCGCCTATGCGGCATCCCGTATAGGCCTGCCATCTGACCAGCAGACCGTCCACCGGCTTCCCGATCTTCTCCGCCTCGTCCGCGAGCAACTCGACCTCGCGGACCGAGAGGAACACCATGTCATCGTCGGAGACGATCTTCGGCACGGTGACCCTGTCCACAGGATTCTCACCGATCCACCCGTTCGAGACGGCGTAGTCAAAGATGCCCTTGAGGACGACTTTCATGATATTGCGGATGCTCCTCGCGCTCAGCGGCTTCGAATCACGCCCGTCCGGCAACGCGGCCGGATAACCACCGTCCATGAGCTGCCCGACCCACTCCTGCAGCATGTCAGGGCGCAGCTCCCGCAACGTCATGCCACCCCATTTGGGCAGGATGTACAGGCGCAGCTCCCTCGCATACCGGCCTGCGGTGCCGGGTTTCAGATCAACCTTCGACGCGAGCCATTCGCCGGCCACATCATCCAGGACACGAAGCTCCTGACGAGGATCGCGGTAACGTCCCCGCCTGATGTCGTCCTCCATGGCCGCGGCATATTCCTGCGCTTCGGCGAGCCTGGCGAACTGCTTCACCCTCTGCACACGTCTACCGTCCTTGACGATGGTCCAATGACAACGCCAGCGCATCCCGACTCCATAACGGCTTTTACGCCACTTCTCAGGCACATTGGCCTTCATCGGATCGCGTGAGTTAGCCAAAGAGCGTTTGGCCGCGCGACTCGGCGGATTGCCATCATCGTCATTCTTGAGCCACAGATCATCAATGGTCACTTTCATGGCGCTTCTTCCCACATGTTTTTCACCCCGGCGCTCGCGGTATGCGGGTGGCCGGGGTCATTTTTTATAAGGAATCCGAAGGGGTATAAGGCTCTATAAGCACGTATAAAGGCGTATAACTATTGCATGCACACGCCGGAATCATGAAGCAGCTGCCGGTAGTCCATCAGCACCTGCACCGTCACGCCCAATTCGACCGCCATCGGCCACGCCTCGCCCCCGTAGATCTCCTCGGCTATGCCGTAATCCACCGGACTGATCAACGCCAGCGCGGTCTCCCTGCGGCAACGGCGCTCGCATTTGATTCCGTATTGGCTGCCACAGCCGGGGTCGTGGTGTCTGGCATGGATGAGCTCGTGGCACAAGGTGCAGCGGCGTTGGAATCCGGCCAGCCGTTCGTCGATGATGATGAGGCGGAGCGGATCGTAGTAGAGTCCGCACCTGTCTCCGGCCAGCCGGCGTTCCTCCACTCGCACGCCCAGTGTCTTCGACCAGGACGTCAATGTGGCGTCGTTCACTGCTTGGCGGTCTTCACCACTGTGGTGGTGCCCATCGCGGTGGTCTCCCAGCTGACGCCGTCCGCCTTGGTGTAGGTGAAGTCCTTGGTGGCGTCCTGCGAGCCGAGCAGGGACGCCTGCATCGCCGCGGTGTCTCCCTGGCTCGTCCACTTCCAGTCACCGGCCTTGTCTGGCGCATTGTAGGAGCCCTTCCAGTACAGGCTCTTCGTATCGCCGTTGTCGCTGACCCACCGGACGGTGATCGTGTCGGCCGTTATCTCGGCCTCCATCCAGGAATCCGTGCTGCCGGAGTTGGTCTGCTTCCACGTGCCGGTCAGATCCGCAGGCTGTTCTACCGGCTTCTTCTCTGCCGGCTTCTTCGTCGTCTGCGATTGGCTCGTGCTGCCGGCGTCGGCGGTTTTGGCGTCACTGGCGTTGCCGCATGCGCCAAGCCCGAGAATGAGCAGACCGGCGACGGCCGTTGCGATTGTCTTCCTGTACATGGTTTCCTTCTTTCCCTAGTTGATTTGCATCAAAAAAATCTAGTCTCTTGGCGTCTCCGCCTCAAGCATCTTGTTCGGATCGTCATTGGCGGCAGTGACGTAATCCTCCGGATGCGCGGCGATGCGATCCACCAGGTCATCGGTGATCTTTTGGCGCTCGCGGGCCTCGTAGGCGCGGGCGGCCTCGCTGGAGATTGACCCACAGGCTGCCGCGACCAGTGAAAGAGCGTCCGGAAGCCCAAAGAGTGGAGCGAGTCTGTCTAACTCGCTAATTGCCCAACTTCTTTTACCGAGTACTCGGTCGCTGACATAACCTTTTGATCGTCCTTCAAGAGCCTTGGAGAGGTCGGCCTGGGTAATGCCATTGGCTTCCATTGCTTGGCTGATATATTTGCAAATCACCAGATCGGTGCGTGTTGTGCTGCTATCCATAGCGATGACTGTATTCGAATTTTCGGGAAGTTACATCTTTACACCGTTCGGCGTGTCGAATTTGCCATACCGAATATTCGGGAGTACATTGAAAGCATGCTCACCGAATATCCGGTAAACGTCGAACAAAGTCCCGAATATTCGGGGAATGGAGGTGATGTGACAAGCAATGAATACGTGACACAGGCAATAAAAGTCAGGATGGCTCGACTTGGAATCACTCAATCCGACGTCGCCGACGCAGTTGGAATCAATCGGGTCGTCATGAATCGATACATGCGCAATCAACGGGAATGGCCGATTCGCGTTCTCGACAAGATTGCTCCGGCATTGAAATGGCAAGACGGTCTTGACATCTTCATTGCAGCAAATTCAGAAGAAAAAGAACCGCAATCGGCGCTCGCCAAATCATGAATCGAAAGGAGAATCCGAAATGAGCATCAACATTCCGGCCGAGACACCGGATGAATCCACGAACCCGATTTCCGTTGAGGAGTTCGAACGCCTGCACCCGGCGATGCTGGGCGCGATAAGAAAAGCCGTCCGCGAGGAACCAGCTCGAACGGTTATCGGAACAGTGGGCGACGACAGGAGGAGCCACCTGTCCAGCCTTGACCTGCGAGGAATCGGCATCGAGGTCGGACGGCAGTTGTCGGCCCGCGACATGACGACTGAAGTCATGGGCTCGATTCTCGAGCGCATCAATCAGGCCGCGGACCGACTAAGCACGGAGATACAGGAACTCCGTTCAGAACTTATCCGAGAGCACGTCGAGACAGTAGGCGGCGGATGCCATGGAGGCATCCATCGAATCGAATCCCTTGGCGAGGAGGGAAAGCCCTTGGCACAGGGCTCTCATCCTCTCGTCGGGATCGGACGTTTCGGCGGCCTTCCCAAACACGGCGCTCGCCTTCGCGAAATCGGATCCATTGCTCATATTCTCACCTCCCTTCTTTGCGCGTGTCTGCTCATTCTCCCACTCGGCAGGAAGGCCCTCAAACGAAACACGTCGGAAAAGCAATCAGCGCTTACCAACGCATGAAAGGAGCGGGCGCGTGATGGATGACAAAGAGGTGTTCGCCGCATTGGCGGCGGCGTTGAAGCCGATGAACACAACGAAGGACATCGCGGACAACTGCGGCATCAAGGAAGGCACCCTGGCGTACTGGCGTAGCGCGGGCATCGGCCCGAAGTTCGTGAAGGTAGGACGAATCGTCATGTATCCGAAGGAGCCGATGATCGCCTATTTCGCGCAACACCTGTACCAGTGCACGGCCGAATACGAGGAAGAGGTGGGTGCGTGATGACTGACAACGACTGGCGTACCGATACCCCGTGGTCTGACCCATGGGAAGAAAAGGAGAACAAATGAACGACATCCGCAAAGCCTGTGTCGAAGCGATATTCAGTGAATTCGAGAACGAGGGCGACGCCATCCGTCCGGCCTATGCCGACGGGTGGAGCGACATCGAAGCAAGGCGTTCGCTCGGTCACATCGTCGGATACGTCGACCTCGACGTGGCCGACCTCGTGGACATCGTCATCGACACCATCAACAAGGAGCTGTGATGGAATCAATGCCTCTGGCTGTTGGTCAGGCACTGCTCGACTTCGTCGTTGCGTCTGGCGCCGAGCTCCGTAGTGTAAGCGACGTGGACCGTCACACGACAGGATCCACATCCGATGAACGCGAAGCCGGGTTGGGAGTTCAGACGGTCGATACCGGCCTGGTCTTCGAATATCTGCTTGGAGAAGAACTCGCTTTCGAGCGCGACCTCTCCGAACGGCGCAACCTCGTCGACGTGCCGTTGCGCAACGGTCTGGTCTTTGCAACGGACGAACACGGACACGTCTCGTGCCATGTCGGGGCAATCGTTGACAAGGAAGACGGTCGAGGTTTCTCCATCGTATTCGACCCGCCACTTGTGGACCGTCTGGTCGGCGGTGACGGACAACGCCCGCTGGCTGATCGAGTTCGCGTCTGCAGCTATCTCGTTCGCCTTTCCTGCAAGGCGGTTGGCCTGCTCGGCGGCACGCTTCGATTCGACGGCGATCCGGTTGGCTTCCTCAGCCGAGCCGTTCGCCTGCTCCGAGAGCTTGTTGCCATGGCGTGCTTGGAACAAGGCGACACATCCGGAGACACCGCCAACCAATCCCGTGATGGCGCCAACGACGCCGGTGATCGCATTGATGTCCATTCCACCGATTCTACGAACGGAGGCGAACGATGAAGGTTCTTATCCGTGTCATCCTGCATCAGCTGCTGTTCGCGGTGTGGTTGCTGGCCATGTGGGTGCTGTATTGCACGCCGGCGTGCACGCACCCCATCGAACATCTCGTCGCGGCGCCGTTCGCGGTGCTCATCCCGACGGCCGTCATCATGCGCCGCCTGTGCTCGGATCCCCGCTTCATCCGATGGGCGGAAGAACTCGAGCGATGAAAGACTTGGGCGGCTCCTCACACATTGCGGCATGGACGTGGTTCGTCATGCGCGGCCATGCCGGAACCGCCCACCCGTCAAGGAAAAGACGTTAAAACCGGCCGGACGGGTCATCTTCTCTCTTCTCCTCCCGCCCGGCCCTCGCCGGGGCCCGCGATTGGAGGCGGGCGCCATGGATCGGCGTGTTCAGGTCACGCCGGCGGATGGATGTGCGGTTCGAATCCGCGCCCCGGCACGACATCAATCCAAAGGAGGCAAACGTTGCCAAGCAAAGCACCAAGCAGGCCAGAAGGCGAGAAGTGGTTCGAATGGCCGCTCACACCCGCCAGCGTCGGCATGACGGCCGCAGAGCTGATCGGCGAACTGTACGAGACCATCAGCGCGCTCAACCGCGACCGTGGCTGGAACCTCACCATGGTCGCGCCGGCGCGCTTCGGCGAGATCGTCATCGACCGCGAGGCCGGATGCCTGCGCGCGAAATGCGCGTGGAAGGCCAAGGATCCAAGCCAGCTCGGCCCCGAGCCCGACGGATACGTGAAGGGAGCCTGACATGGCCATAGGGGAGACCGTCATCACCATCGTCGGCAACCTCACCGCGGATCCGGAACTGAGAACCACCGGCCAGGGCGCGCAGGTCGCCAGCTTCACCATCGCAAACACCGCGCGCGTATACAACAAGCAGATCGGCCAGTACGAGGATGGGGCGGCGCTGTTCATGCGCTGCTCGGCATGGCGTGACATGGCCTCGCATTGCGCGCAGAGCCTTGCGAAGGGTATGCGCGTAATCGCGCAGGGACGCCTCCAACAACGTTCCTACCAGGCACAGGACGGATCCAATCGCACCGTCATAGAGCTGCAGGTTGACGAGATCGGCCCGAGCCTACGCTACGCCACCGCGCAGGTCAGCCGCATCAGCCGACAGCCGCAAGGTCCCGTCTACGGCAATCCCGCCGCGCAGACGCCGACCGTCAACACCGGAGCGGGCGGCTGGAGCCAACGGTCGCAACAGCCGGCGCAGACACAGCAACCCGCCCAGCCTCCGGCCGATGATCCGTGGGGCGCTCCGTCGGACGACCAGTCATCATTCGGAGACTTCGGCAAACCCGATCCGGAACCGGAATTCTAAGGAGCAGCAATGAAAGCCAGCGAACAACAGGCGCTCATCCCGCAGGAGGCCACGCCCGACACGCTCATCGACCTCATCGGCAAGACCCAGCAGGTCACCAAGGCCGCGGCCGTCGTGCTCAAGGCATGCCGCAACGTCATGGACACCAAAAACAAGCAGGAGCACATCGACAAGTGGGGCGGCATCCACGCCATCACCGAAGCCGTGTACGACTGCGCAGACCTCGCTCAGCGCATCCTCGACGCCGGCCTGGCCATGGAGAACATGTGCGCCAAGCCCGCCACGTCACGGCAGATGATCCTCATCGACGACCTGCGCCGCAGCCTCGACATGGAGGATGGCGACGTGGAGGCGTCCATCGACCCGGACACCGGCGAGATCGGCTAAGCCTCCAAGGAACCCGAACCACGGAAGGAGAAGAAGAATGTGGTTCATCATCGACGACCAGATGGCCGACGACAGGCGCATCCGACGCCTACCGCTCGCCACCGTGGGCCTGTGGGTCAAACTCTGCGTCATCCACTCCAAAGGCGTCTCGATGCAATCGAAGGACCCGTCGGCGTATCCCGGCCACTTCGACCAGCTCGACCTCAAGGACGCCGGAGGCACCATGCGCCAGCTCCAGCAGCTCATCGATGCGGGACTCATGGAGGAGCACGACGGCGGATGGCGTCCCGTCTACGCCGAAGGCATCTGCAGGAAGCCACGAGTGCTGACCGAAGAGCAACGCGAGGCGCGCCGAAAAGCCGGAAGCAAGGGAGGCCGCCGTAAGGCCGCCAACCAAAAGGCCAAGCAAACGTCGGGCGACTTGCCGGAAAACAGCCAAGCAAACGGAGAGCAAAACGGTAGCAAACCTTCTAGCAAGTTGCTAGGGGACAGCCAAGCAAAAACATGGCATAAAACCGATACCGATACCGATATACCCTCTCCGACCCCTCCCGCCGGCAAACCGAAGCAACCCGCCACGCCGGAATCCGGCTTCGACCATTTCGCCGAAACCTATCCCGGATCCGTCGGCGCGAAAGGCCGCAAGACCGAAGTCGAAGCCAGAGCCCTGTACGCGGCCATCGCCGGAAACCCCGTCGAACTGACCCGACTCCAGACCGCGCTCCGCCGCTACAAGCACGCCGTCAACGACGGCCAAATCCGCAGCGGCCACATCCCACGGCTCAACACATGGCTCCGCGACCAGTGGAAGACCTGGGCGCCCGAACCAGTCCCGTCAACACCAATCCACAAGCACAACTGGAACTGCGAACACGTCCACCAGCTCATGGATCCGCACGAGGACGAATACGACCACACCGGAAGCCTCCGCAACGGCAACCCAAGCGAATGGTGGAAGGCATGCCAGGCATGCGCAGACGAACTCAACAACCAAGAAACCAGCAAGGAGAAGCAATGAGCAACTACCAAAGCGACCAGATCAAGCTCATCAACACGAGCCTGATTGACCCCCACCCCGACAATCCACGCAAAAACATCGGCGACGTGACCGACCTCGCCGCCAGCATCAAAACCAACGGCCTCCTCACACCCCTCAGCGTCGTACCCAACGGCGAGCGCTACAGGGTCATCGCCGGCCACCGCAGGCTCGCCGCATGCAAATATGCCGGAATCGTAGCTGTCCCATGCTTCGTGCTTGACCTCGACCCATTGCAGCAGTTGGAGGCCATGGTCACCGAGAACTGCCAGCGCGAACAGCTCACCGTGTTGGAGGAGGCTGACGCCATCCAGGGCATGCTCGACCTCGGAGCCACTACCGCCGGCGTCGCGCACAGGCTCGGCCGAAGCGCCGACTATGTGCGTGACAGAGCGAAAGCGGCGAGCATCAAGGCGGACGTCAGGAAGACACGCGACGACTTCGACCAGCTCACCATCGGCCAACTCATGGCCATCGCACGATACGACGGCCAGCCGGACCGTCAGAAACGCCTCGCGCACGCCGCGGGGACCTCGAACTTCGACTACATCCTCCACAACATCGAAGTGGAAGATCGCCGGAGCCAGTGGTTCGCCGATGTCTCCGCGCTCCTCGCCACCGGCACCACCGGTCTCAACGTCATCGAGGATTCCGGAGAGACCTTCTCGGATTCCGAATGGCATTACTCCGGCGCCATCTTCCCCGCCGCGGGCACTCCGGAAGAAACCGTCGAAGAGCTCCGCAAGCAGAATCCAGACGCGGTCTCCGTCCATGAAGCGACGCAGACGATATGCCTCTGGGATCGTCGTGATGCGGCCGCCGAAGCCGAAAAGGAAGCCCAGCGAGCCGCCGAACAGGCCGAACGCGACGCCCGACAGCACGTGCTCGAGGAATACGCCGCCACGACGGCTGACAAGCGCATGGCATGGCTCCACGGCCATCTCCATGCCATCAAGCGCGCCAAGCTCATCGAGACCACGGCAAGGCTCGGACTCCTGCAGACAATTGACCCGGACCCGACCGGCTTCACCAAAGACCTACACACCTGGAACGACGTCGCATGCGCCCGGGAACAGTTCGCCGCCATCGCCGGCATCAAACCGGAACAGGCGCTCGCGGAACTCCACACGCACCTCGACTCACCGGACTGGCCGACATACGCGGTCATGATCCTCACCGCCAGAATCGAATGGTTCATCAGCCCAAATGACTGGGACTGGAGTGGCGACGACAACGTCAGCCGCCGCATCCCCGGCTATTACCTGATCCTCCAAGACCTCGGCTATGAGCCATCCGACGACGAGACCGAACACCTCGACCAGCTTGTTGCCGCCATCACGGAAGAAGACGAGGAGGAAGACGAATGACCAAGGAACAGATCAACAGACTCGCCCAACTCATCACCGACACCGCGGAAACCGCGGCGAACATCGAACTCCAGGCGCTCGCCGGCGGCAAGGCCGATAACGGCATCGCCGCGATGGCCTCCGGACTAAGAACGAACTGCACTTCATGTCTGGTGCTGGTCAACGGCCTGATGCAGGAAGGAGCGCGTTGTGAGTGAGTTCGAGAACTCGAAGCGCATCGCTTTGGAACGCCAGGGCTGGCATTGCCTGCGCTGCGGGGCGAACATCCACGATCCGGCTCGCTGGCCTGGACGTTCCGGCCATCATCGGCAATTGCGCCGCGCGGCGGATCCGGATGTGAGGCACAGCCCAGTCAACATCATCGAGCTGTGCGGCTCGGGGACGACCGGCTGCCATGGGTGGGTCCACCAGCATGTGGCCGAGGCCGAACGGCTTGGACTGATCGTCCCGCTCGGCATAGATCCTCTCTCCACCCCAGTGCGCGACTGGCAGGGGAGATGGCTCTGGCTCAACCAGGACGGCACGGCCACGCCATTGACCATGCGCGAAACATTGACAATTCAAACGGAAGGAATGACAAATGCACGAGAATAACGGCAAACCGGAGGCGCTGCTGTGGATCGACTTTGAGACCACAGGCGTGGACAGGCGCAAAAGCCTGCCATTGGAGATCGGTATGGAATGTACCGACATGCTGGGCGAACAAAAGTTCGGATCATTGTCCCGCATCATCCGCCCGGACAGACTCGACATCCTGTCCATGAGCCCCGTCGCCTTCTCCATGCACACCGACAACGGCCTGCTGTTCGAACTCATGGGAGGCTCCGTGCGCAATGACAGCATGGTCGTCGTGGCCAACGCCGTGGAGGAATTCCTTGACTCGCTCTCCCAGCGCTTCTCCCTCGTCCCCGCGGGGACCAACGTGGACTTCGACCTTGACTTCCTCCGCCGACTCAACCTCAACCCTGACGCGTGGCTCACCTACCGCAAATACGACATGAACACCATCCGCCGACTCGTCACCGTGCTCGGCGCCCCGGATCCATACCAGGGCGACAGCGGCCCGCACCGGGTGAAATCCTGCATCGCACGCGACATCAAAGACTACAAGGCCATGCTCGAGACACTCGCCGTCAAGACGGGAGACCACAAGTGAGAAAGACCATCAGCCACCTCGCCGACCGGCTCGGAGACGCCATGGCCACGCTGTTCACCCTCCTCGCGCTGCTGCTCATCCCGCACGCCGTCATCAGGGCGATCATCGGACAGGCGCTCCACCAGTGGACACCAATCACGTGGCTCGCCATCCACACCGCACTGACCATCGCGGCGCTCGCCACCAGCCTCGCCAGCTACGCGAGCGCCGCACTGCCCGCACCGCCAAGACCGGAGACCTACCAATGACCGAAGACCAGCAAGACCAGCTCGTCATCAGCCTCGACACGCAATACGCCGTCGCGCACGCCATCTACAACCGATTCCACGCCAACGGCCACCGCAAACACCTCACGTGGGAAAACCTCGACGACGACGGCCGCGAACCATGGCGCCTGATAGCCAAGGACGCGATCACCGAGATGCTGGACAGCCCGGAGATCGGAGGAACGGCATGAGCCACACCGTGATAATCCTCCTGGCGCTCGCCTTCCTGATCGGCTGGATGGGTGGCCGGGAATGAGCATCATCGTCCCATTGCACAAGTGGCGGTCGGCCGACCCGGCCATCCTGATCGGCCGCCGCTGCATCGCCCAAACCGACCAGGACGTCATCATCGACGGACGGCTCGAACTCATCCGACATCCGGACGGCATCGCCAGCCTCCGCTTCCAGGGCATCGGAAACGACATCATCGCCCACGATCCGAACACATGTTCCAACAGCATGAGCGACGGCATACGAAGCCTCGCCATCTACGGAAAGGAATGAAATGCACACCGTCAGAATCGCCACCAACCCACGCAAATGGCGCAGACCTGCGCCCTGCCCGGCATGCCGCAAGTCCCGGCCGCTCATCCTGACCCTCGGCGCCATCTACAAACTCCGCACACGCAAACCGGTCAACACTATCTACGGCTGCATCTGCCCCAACTGTCGGCACAAATGCATCCTCCACGTCGACGGCAGAAGCCTCAAAAAAGCCATCCGCCTCTGGAACCACCACGCCAGCCATCAAAGGAACGAACAATGAGAAACACCATCTGCGCCACACTTACCGCCATCACCCTCACCCTCTGCACCGCGCTCGCAGGATGCGGAAGCGCGTCGGAGCCTTCCACGCCAGCGCATGCGGTCAGGTCCGTCGACTCGCAGTGCTCCGCCGGGGCCGACGTATTCACGGAATGCGTCATCACCCTGACCGACACGAGGAAAGTGGACTGCGGCGTCTACTCGGGCTACAGGAGGGGCGGCCTGTCCTGCGACTGGAGACATGTGAGCGGAGCCGACAAGGAGCCGGCAAGATGAGCTACCAGGAAATCCATGAGCTGTTCGTCATCTGCGACGAGTGCCACACACGCCTTTCCGTCGACGACGCGACCTACGAGGGCGCCGACAACGAGGCCGCCGACCACGGCTGGCAATGCGACGAGCTCCAAGGCAGGCACTACTGCCCGCTCCACTGGCACGTCGAATGCCATGACTGCGACATCACCGACAGTGGAGCGCCGGACGAACTGGAAGCCGCGGGATGGCACATCGACCGAGATTATCCATGCGACAGCCTCTGTCCGAACCACCGCCATCTCGCATGCCGCGAATGCCGCAAGTGGGATGTCGGACCGCTGCACCGGCTCGAATACGAGGGATGGCAGGTAAATGCAGACGATTTCAAGAAGAGCCTCTGCCCGGAATGCGTAAAAAACAAGAAGGAAACGAAATGAAAGTGAAGAAAGTCCTCATAGACATGATCGTCAAATGGCATCAGGCCGGATACAGCCTCGATGAGATCGCACCACTGGTGCCGCAAGTCTCCAAAGAGGAAATCAAAGCGATCATCCAACAACACCACGAGTAACAAGAAACCCGACCTTCCGGCCGGGCTCCTGGCATCACCACAAACCAGACTACCACGCCGGAGGGAATCGAACAAATGTACGAACCGACCAACGAATCCCAACCAACCACCACCAACACCACCACCAACACCACAACAAACACCAGCCAAACAACACCAGCGCTCGCCGGTGTGTGCCTCGTCTGCGGCGGAGGATGCGCTGTCGGCGACACCATGTGCGCGAGATGCGATGGGCTGATGCGCGGCTGGCTGCGGGAATATCCATCATGGTTGGATTCGCTGCATGAGTTCCTGGACTCGACCGCGCATTACGGAGGCCGCCAGCCTGGACGCGTCAACCTTCCAGCCGCGCCGACGCCAATCCGATTGCCGGTGCTCGACCACATGCAGGAGATCGGGGACATGGCGGTCGCATTGTGGCGCAGACTGTACGCGCCATCGGCGATGCCATGGGCGAACGGCCGGATCCACCCGTCCCTGCTGGAATGTTTGAGCGTCTGCGCCGCATGTCCACGGTTGAACCGGCTTCCGGACATCGACATCATCTGGCACGACTGGGAATCCTTGACGCGCAAGACCTTGTCCATCATCGACGTGCCGCCTTCCAAGCACGGCATCGGAAGATGCCCGAACCCATTGTGCGGTGTCGAACTGTCGGCGCCCATCGACGCGGTCGAGGTCACCTGCCCCGTATGCGGCGGCACTTACCGCGTGGTGGACGTGCGGCTCGGCTTCCTGAAGGAGTGCATCGCATCCGGCAAAGCGTTCACGGCAGAGGAATGCGCCGGACTCCTGCGCGAATGCGGGTTCCAATGCAGCGTGAACACGATCTACTCGTGGCGCAGTCGCGGCAGGATCCAACCGGCCGGCAGGAACGGGAAGGGACAGCCGCTCTACCGTCTCGCCGACGTGCACGGGCAGCTTTCCCGACGCGACTCGATTTGACGTTTCTCGAAGTGCAAGGCATAATTGTCAGTGGATTAGAAGGTTCAAACCGAGGTGACTTGGTTTGAACCCTTTTCATATCCACCTTGGATCCCTAATCACTTGGGTTACGTAACCGTCCTGTCCGAACGGCATATCGGACACGCTCCGCCCACTCCCGTCAGAGTGGACATACCCCAATGTGGCAGGCAAGCCAATCCCGTGCTTCCGTGATGCGGTGATGCTCAAATCCGCCTGCCGGTATGCCTTCGTAGGAATCAGTGGTAGATCGTACCGGCCGCGAGTCTTTATTGGATTCTCTTCCTTGTGGCCGCGTGTGGACGCGGGTTCGAATCCCGCCGAAGGCACCCATGAAACAAACCCGGGGTAGGGGTATTCGCAGATGATGGGGAGCCCCTACAAGACACGGGAGTGTCCATATACGGGAGCCCCTATACCGGCATTCCAGCAAGCCAACGGCGAAGATAATCATTGATGCATCCATGACACCCCGGGGCTCATACATGTGGGGAGGCCACATGAGCAAGCGGCGTAACGAGCGTGTCAGCAACGGCTGGCGGCGCAGACAGCTCAGGGCAAGAGTGCTGGCCGCATACGACGTGTGTGCCATCTGTGGCAAGCCAGTCGACAAGACATTGAAGACACCACATCCGATGAGCGCCGAAGTAGACGAACTCATACCAGTCTCACGCGGCGGCGATCCATACAGCTTCACTAACTGCAGGCTCACGCACCGCATCTGCAACAGGATGAAGAGCGACAAGACAGACGAACACGCACGAGCGCTGCTGGCCGGCAAGCAGACCATCAAACCAAGCTCGATGCCGTTCAAAACGTTCGGCATCTGACCCGATACCAGGGCAGGGTACCCGGTCATACCCCCTTGGGGTAGCCTCGGGTGCAGTGCCGATATCCCTCCCGTAATGCAAACGTCGGAAACAGGGGAAACAACGAAAGGTCGGAAAGCGAGGGAAGTGCCGATGAAGTGCGAACTCTGCGGCAAGGAATTCCATCCGTCCGGCCACGGGCGGCCGCAACGCTACTGCTCCAAATCCTGCCGCCAGAAAGCCGCCTATCGTCGGAAAAAGAACCGGGCTACGCAAACGGAAGCGGATAGGCCCGTATCTAAGCCGACGAAAACGAAACGGAAGCCTGAACCGGAACTCGACAAACAGAACTTCGAACGGATGATGGACGGCTCCCACGAGGACACGCTCCGCGAAATCGTCGGCAGACTGCGCGAGGCTCTGCATGACCCGTCCACGCCGGCCAACGCGTTGCCGTCGATCAGCAGCAAGCTCGCCGAATTCGACGAACGGATGCGCATGGCCGAGGATTCCGGCAGCCTGTTCGATTTGAACGATGACGTGACGGAGGTGGCGGAGGATGTCGGAGCGTCGATTGTCTGAGATCGCCCAACGGCTCGTGAAGCCGGAAGACGTCACGTCAAGCGATTTCAAACTGATCAACAATGCGGCGGTCAAGGCCGGAATCCACTACGACCTCTGGCAGAAAGGTTTCCTATACCTCCTGTTCGCCAAACGCGCCGACGGCAAGTACGCATGCGGATCCGGAGGGGCGGTCCTGTCCAGCTGCAGGCAGATCGGCAAGACGTTCACGGTCGGCACGGCGATATTCATCCTGTGCGCCGGACGTGCCGGAACACTGGTCATCTGGACCGCGCACCACACGCGCACCTCCGACGAGACGTTCGCCGACATGTGCGACCTGACGCATAATCCGAAACTGTCCAGGTACGTGCGGAACGTGCGTCGAGCGAACGGCCAGCAGGAAATCCGTTTCACCAATGGGAGCCGCATCATGTTCGGCGCGCGTGAGAACGGTTTCGGCCGTGGCCTGCATTCGGCGGACATCGAGGTGTTCGACGAGGCTCAGATCCTCACCATCAAGGCGTTGGACAATCTGATTCCGATCGTGAACACGAGCCCGAACCCGTTGATCGTGTTCATGGGCAATCCACCGAAGCCGGGAGACCAGTGCGAGGCGTTCGAGGAGAAACGTTCGACCGCGTTGGCGGGCAATTCGGACGACATGCTCTACGTGGAGCTCGGCGCGGACCGCGACTGCGATCTGGACGACCGGACCGCGTGGGCGAAAGCGAACCCGTCTTATCCTCGACGCACCAGCGAACAGGCGATATTGCGCATGCGCAATCTCCTCGCCGAGGATTCGTTCCGCCGTGAAGCGCTCGGCATCTGGGACGAGACCGCCACCGCGTACGCCATCAGCCCCGACCTGTGGAAGGCCGCCGAAACCGACGACGTGCCCGACAGCGGCACGGTGAGCTTCGGCATCGACATGCCGCCCGACAGGAGCGTGCTGACCATCGGCGCCGCATCGCGGTACGAGGACGGGTCGGCCGTCATCCAGATGGCGAACATCAAGGACGCGCGGCAGGCTGGCACCATGTGGGCCGTGGACTGGCTCGCCGAACGTTGGCCGAAGACCGCCAGCGTGGTCATCGACGCGCAGTCCCCGGCAATGAGCCTGCTGCCCGAACTGAAGGCCGCGCACGTGAAGGTCACCGTGACGAACATGCAGGAGATGGGCCGCGCATGCGGCCGATTCCTCGACATGCTCAAAGCCGGAACGCTCAGGCACCCGCCGGACGAATACCAGCCGCAGCTGGCCGCAGCCGTCAAGGGCGCGACCACGCGTCCATTGGGACAGTCCGGCGCGATCGCATGGAACAAGCTCGGCTCGGATATCGACATAACGCCACTCGTATCAACCACGCTCGCCCTGTACGGGGCGTGCACGACAAAACGACATCCCGGAAGACGACAGACCATCGGAGGAATCTAAATGGGCGACATCCAGATGACAAACGTTCCGGATAGCTGGCGGCCGTCCGGAGGATCGGTGGCGCTGACGAAACTGGTTGTGCCCACCAGCATCGACGGGCTTACAAACCAAGAGAACGAACTGCTCGCAGAGCTCGCCGAAGTGTGGACACGTCATGCGAGCCGCAATCGGAAACTCACCGCATACTACGAATCGAAAGAGCCGCTGGTCGACTTCGGTCTCACGGTTCCACAGTCCATCAAGGACCACTACACGCCATTGGGATGGGCACGCAAGGCGGTGGACATGCTCGCCGAGCTTTGCGTATTCGAGGGATTCGTCTCGCCTGGTGTCGATGATCCGTTCCAACTACAGGACTTCATGAGCAGAATCGGCTTCACCAGCGTCCTTCAGCAGGCCATACAGACGGCACTCATTCACGGCTGCTCGTTCCTCAGCGTCATCCAAGACGCGGAGAACAGGCCTCTCATCCGCACCCACACCGCGGAAAGCTCGGCAGCGATCTGGGACTACCCGAACCGACGCGTCAAGGCATGCATGGCCATAACCGACGTGAACAACGACAACGAGGCCATCGGACTCGTGCTCTACATGCCGACGCGCAACATCAGCGTGTCCCGCAGTCTCGGCACATGGTACGTGCAAGGATCACAACCCACCGTGAACGGCGAATGCAGCGTGTTCCGCCTCGCCTACAAAGCCACCGAAGTCAAACCATTCGGACGCTCCCGCATCAGCCATGACGCGATGAACATCATCGACGGCGCGAACCGCACCATCGTGCGCGCCGAGGCGAACGCCGAATTCTACGCATTCCCGAAAATCCTGCTCATGGGCACCAGCGACGAGCTCGCGTCCTTGAGCGCGGACGCCGCGCTCAAACTCTACATGGGCCGCTACAACATGATCAGCAAGGACGCGGACGGTGATTCGCCGACAGTGACCCAACTGGCCGCATCCAGCATGGATCCGCACTTGACGATGCTGAAAAGCTGGGCCGCCATGTTCGCCAGCGCGATGAACATTCCCGCCAGCTCGCTCGGCATCGTATCGGACGCGAATCCGACGTCAGCGGACGCGACCGAGGCGCAACGCGAGGACCTGATCATCGAGGCGCGCCACTGCGACCGTGATTTCGGCGAATCGATCCTGCAGGCGGCACGCCTCGTGGCGCGCATGCAGGATCCATCGGTGTCAGACGATGATCTGATGAAACTGCAGGTCGACTGGAAGAACCCCAACACTCCGTCAAGCTCCATGAGCGCCGACGCGTTCAGCAAACTCGCCGGCAGCATCGACTCGTTCGCCAACAGCGAGGTCGGCATGACCCGCGCCGGATTGAGCAGAAGCGAGATCGTCCGCTTGAAGGCCGACCAGCGCAAGGCTCAAGCCGGACAGGTCCTCGACCAGATTCGCGGCATGCGCCAACAGACTGAGCAGACGCAGGACGACGGGGAATGCCAGACCGACGCTTCCACGCAATCAACCGTTGCGGGGGGGGCTGAAGGACAGCTTCGACGCACTGGGAGTAGCGATCAGAGCCGGGGTGACACCGGAATCCGCGGCATCGATGCTTGGACTGAAAGGCATTGAATTCACCGGCATGACGCCGGTCAGCCTCAAACTACCGGAAGGCGGCGGAAATGAGCCTGAACAGTCTGAACCTGCCTCCGGAACAACACAGAAGGCTTGAACTCGACCTCAACGACCTGTACGAGGATTACACGGACACCATGAGCCGCTTGCAGAAGGAGGCAGGCAACAGCGTTTCAGGACTTGTCTGGGACGGTGAAAGCCAGGAACTCATCAAAGCGGAGATCAACCGGTACGCCGACGCGGCCAACAAACTCGCATCCGACTACTACAGCCATGTGCGCGACCTATGGGCGCAATACTGCGGAATCAACATGCCGGAATACGATCCGCCGACCATCACCGCCGACCGTGCGGTCTGGCAGATGGAAGGCGGTTTCAACAACACCGACTTCATGGGATTGCATTACAAGGACGTCATTCCAGATGAGAACGGCGTCGTGCATAACAACGCCGGAAGAACCATCGACGACCTGTGGCCAACGTTCGCCGACGAGGAGCAGGCGCTGGAATACGTGCAGAATCTGATTCAGACCGTCGGGCGGCTGACCATGCAGAGGGCCGTGGCCAACGACCCAACCAAGCCTCGCTGGGCTCGCGTCCCACGAGGGACTAAGACATGCGCGTTCTGCCTTATGCTCGCCTCGCGTGGATTCTCCTACCTGAGCGAGGACACCGCCGGACGGCAGATGCAATACCATACGGACTGCGACTGCGACATCGTGCCAAGCTGGGGCAGCAGCAAACTCAAAGGATACGATCCGGACAAGTATCGTGAAATGTACCAGGCAGCCAAGGCCGCGGCCGGCGATGACGGCGACTGGCGTGACACGCTAGCCCAATTGAGACGCATCTATCACGATGAGGTCAATGATGGCGTGACTGCCCAACCGACGATTCGATGGAGCGGCAAATCGATTCCGATCAATGCTTCCGAACTATCGAGATTGTCGGATTATAGCGTCAGGATGCCTGGAGATAGATTCTCCAACGACGAGAAGATCGCGGCTTTGATGGATTGGACCGGAGACAGCTACAAAAGTATCAACGGCTACCTGTTCGGCGGACGAAACCCGTCGAAAGACGTCATCCATCAGGTCGAATGCATCGACGAAGCGATATCCGACCATATCACCCGAGAACGTTTCACGGTCGACAGGCAGATGCGGTTGTCGACGTTCCACGTCAACGACATGGAGTCGCTTTTCGATTTGAATACCGGTCGCACCTTCGAACACATCGGCTACATGGCCACCAGCATCAAGGAGGGAGGCATTGACATTGATGGGGAAGACCGCATCGCCACAAGAATCCTGGTACCGCCGGGAAGCGCCGGCGTGTATGTGGAGCCGATCACTCAGCATCCGGGAGAATACGAAATTCTCCTGCCGAGAGGAAGAACTCTTCGTTTCGAAGGGCTTGGAGCATCCGACGGCAGACCGATCGTTTATCTGAGACTGCTATGATTGAGCCTATGGATCGTTCCGACCGTTTCACGTTTATGCCCGGTGATTTGAAGGAAGTCACCGATGAGCGCCATCTTGCGGAAATCAAACGCAAGTATGGCGATATCTCCATGCCGCAGGACGAATATGAATGGGTCAGGAACGAAGGAAAGAAGCGCTGGTCCGTCGGCGACTATGTGTCGACCGACGAACTCAGGTCCGAATACGCGCGAAGAAAAGCGCTGGGAAATCTCTGAATCCCAGAAAGCCATCACGTCGAAACGTGATGGCTTTTCTTTTACCTTTCACACCCCAGCGATGGGGCGGGGCGCAGCCATGCGCGAAACCAACAAGAATGGCCGCCCACTCGCCGGCGTCAGGCGTGGAAAACCAAACAAAAGGAGCTACCAATCATGGCAGAAGACAATCAGACCGACGCTGACGGCCAGCAGGAGCCGGGACAGCACGCTCCGACCACGAAGGACGTGAACGACGCGAAGCCGAAGACCTTCACGCAGGAGGAAGTCGACCGCATCATCAACGAACGCCTCGGCAGGGAACGCGGCAGGAAAAGCGACTATGAGGAACTCAAGGAGAAGGCCGGCCACACCGCCGACCTCGAATCGAAGCTCTCCAAAGCGCTCGAAGAGAACGAGAAGCTCAAGAACGAAGCCAAACAGGCCGAACATGAGAAAGAGCTCTCCGCAATCCGTGTCGAGGTCGCGGCCAAACACGGCATCAACGATCCAAGCGTCCTCGTCGGCGACGATGAGAAGCAGATCGGCGACTACGCCAAAAGACTCATGAAGGTGTTCGCCGACATGAGATCCCGCGGAATCGTCGCGGAGCAGAGCGCCCGCACCGGACAGGCCAAGCCGAAACATTCCAGCCGCGAGGACTTCGTCAACGCCATGAGCAACACGCTCCTGTGAGCCAACCAGCAACAACAATCATTCGAAAGGGCAAACCATGACAGATCCGTCCATGACACGAAAAAGCAACGGTCTAGACCTCGACCCTGAAACCCAGGCGGAGATCTGGCAGACCGCAAAATACCAGAGCGCGTTCATGCAGCTCGTGCCGGAGATGAAGCTGCCCGGCAACGGTTCTCGCGTGCCGATCATCATCGGAGACCCGGAGGCCGCATGGGTCAATGAGGGTGCGGAGAAGCCGAAGAGTGGCGTCACCTTCGGTAAGAAGGACATGCTGCCGTACACCATCGCGGTCATCATGCCGTTCTCCAACCAGTTCCGCCGAGACTTCGGCGCTCTCTACGACCAAGTGGTCGCGAAGGGGCCAGGTGCCATCGCCCGCACGTTTGACAAGACCATCATGGGTCTCGTCGACGCTCCGGGAGCGGACTTCGACACCCTGAAGAGCGCGCAGACCGTCAGCATCGGCGAGGACGTGTGGAAGAACCTGAACAAGGCCGACGACCTCGTGTCCGAAGCGGATGGAACCGTGGACGGTTGGGCGTTGAGCACCCAGGGTCGCAGTGTGCTCCGGCAGGCGACCGACAACAACGGACGCCCCCTGTTCCTCAACGGCACCGCCGCCTCCGACGTGAGCACCGTGCTCGGCAACCGCACCTACATCAGCAAGGGCGTTCACGTGCCCGCCGTATCCGAGACACCGGGACCTGCCAAGGCAGAGATCCTTGGCGTGTGCGGAGAATTCTCCTCCGCCGCATGGGGTTCCGTCGAAGGAATGCAGACCAGCATCTCTGACCAGGCGTCCATTACCATCGACGGCAAGCAGGTAAACCTGTGGGAGCACAACATGTTCGCCGTCCGAATCGAAATCGAGGTCGGGTTCCGTATCCGCGACATCAACCGCTTCGTCCTGCTCACCGCCTGACGGAGTCCGACATGACTGTCGAACCAGACGTGTTCGCCACCTCCGTCGACCTCGAACGGAGGTGGCACAAGCTCACCGACGAGGAACGTGAGAAGGCCGACACGCATCTCGCGGACGTGACCGACTACATCAAGGAACGCTCCCCGAACTGGCAACGTCTCCAAAAAGAACGGCCACGCCTGCTGACGAAGATCACCTGCGACATCGTCCGCAGAATCATGCAGGCCGACCCGTACGACATTCCCGGCGGCATCACGCAGATGAACCAGACCACCGGCAGCTTCAGCGAACAATACAGTTTCGGAGCGCCCACCGGCGATCTCTGGCTGCGCGACGACGAGAAACGCATCCTTGGCATCAACGCTCAGCGCGCGTTCAGCGTCGACATGGCAACGGGGGAGGCGTCCTAGTGGAAACCATCGAAGTGTGGCGCGGCCAGTCCACCACCGACACGGACGGCAACCCCATCCAGGGCAAACCCGTCCGCGTCGGCACGTTCCAGGCGATGGTCGCGCCAACCTCCACCACCGACCAGACCGAGGAGAACGCCAGCCCGCAGACCATCGAATACACGATCCACATCCGCGGTAGCCAACCGACCGGCATCCAAGCCACCGACCTGATCAAAGTCAGAGGCATCCTCCTGCCCGTCAAAGGAAAACCGCAAGTGTGGAACAACCTCCACGGACGCCACATCGGCGACGTCATCACCGTGGGCGAACGGGAAGGATAAGCATGGCCAAACGATGCAGATTCGTATTCAACCGCAAGGCGTTCAGCCAACAGGTCCTCAAAAACGAGACATTGCGCTCGCGCATGAGGGACGCGGCCGAAGCCGCCGTAGAGGATGACCGTTGCATGGTCCGCGACCATGACGGCAAGAACCGCAGCGGCGTGGCGATCATCTGCCCGGCACCGGTGGAGAAGGCGCACGGCACGCTAGAGGACACGCTCGGAAGGATGCGCGTATGAGCATCCCGGTCACTCCCCGGCGCACGGAACCCCTGCTCCTGCCCAAACTGAGGACACTGTTCCCGGACGTGACGTTCGACACCATCGAACGAAGCGACCTCGAACCTCCCTTCACCGAAGCCACGCTGGCCGACTCCATGCAAGGCATGAGCACCCCAATCTCGCAGTACGTGCGGCTGCGGCTGAGCGTGCGCTGCATGAGAGAGGACCATACGGGCGACTGGGACAAGGCCGCACGCCTGTGGGCCGACATCGCGAGGGAGATCATCGGGCTCGGAACCGTCGCGCCGCTCATCGACGCGTCATTGGAATCCGGGCCGGTACGCATGACTGACGAGGACAAGAGGCTGGTGTGCGCGTACGGAGTGTTCCTGCTCGAGGTCACCGTCAACTGAAACACAACCAAAGACAACGTGCCGCCACACGCGAAGAACGGAAAGGTGCAGACGAATGTCTGACAACAACGAAAAAACCACCGTCGCCACGCAGGGCGCGACCGACTACGGGTACGTGTCCAGCGGCAACACCGCAGGCAACGTGCGCCTGATCAAGAACTACGCGCTGTTCCTGTTCCCCAAGGGCGACAGCACGTTCGTGGCTCCGACCGGAGTGGCCTGGACCCCGCCGGCAAGCAAGAAGCCGATCGGCTACTCCACGGAGGACGGCGCCGTACTGCATCCGGAACCGGGCGACAGCACCGACTACAAGGCCCACAACGGCGACATCGTGCTGTCCGACACGGATCCGGGCTACTGGACCCTGCAGCTCGCCGCCATGGAGGGCCGCAAGGATGTGGTGTCGGCCTACTTCGACGTGGACGTCGATTCGGACGGCGGCATCAGCATCAAGGGCGCCGGATTGAAGAAGGAGTGGATCCTCGTGCTGGTCGCGCTCGACCAGCAGGACCGTCCGTTCCTCCTGTACGGCACCAACTCGAAGGTGTCCGACCGTGACGACGTGAGCCTGAAATCCAGCGAGATCATGAACTTCAGCATGACGTTCAAGATGCTCAAGGGCACCAACGGCGAACAGTTCCACGCATGGGGCCTCGTCACTGAAGACGCCAAGTGACACATTGATTCTTCCCGTGCCGCCGATGGCGGTCGACGGCACGGGATCCTTTTACCAACCGCCAACATCAGAACGGAGACAACATGAGCGACAACACCTACCACATGGTCGAAGTCGACCTTTCCGACGCCGAGGAGCTCAAACCCGACGTGCACCTCGAGGTCGCCGGCGTCAAACTCGACCTGCCGAACCTCAACAACGCGGAACTGCCCATCGAACTCGTCCAGGCCATCCTCCTGATCAAAAGCAAGCCCGCATTGTCCGACGAGGAAATCACGGCCTGCGTGAGCACGTTCCTCGCCTACTTCCAGACGATGCAGCCGAACTTCTGGAACGTGCTGCGCAAGACCAAACGTCCGATGGCCTACCTCACCGCGACCATCAAGGCGTGGGCCGAGGAATCCGGACTGGACCCAAAAGCGTTTACCTCGCCCACCTCTGGAACAACAATCGCGCGGCACTAGCCTACGACTGGATCCGAGCGTACGGGCAGATCTACAGGCCCGTACGCTTCCGGGAATGGGTTGAAGGCCAACGTCCACGAGTCGATTGGGGACTCGCCTGGGCGTTGACCCGCGAAATCCTCAAAGACCACACAAGCCACTCGTGGATGGCGTTGCAGAACGCCGTCTACGCGCCCGACGGAGCCGAACAGGCGGTCTGGACGCTGTCCGGACAACGCAAACGCCCATGGTTCGACCACGAGCACGACCCGCTCCGCCCGCCAACCCCGACGCACAACCTCACCCGCCGTCAACGCGAGGACAGGGAACGGCTCAAAGCCTACTTCCACATCAACGACGACCTCTGACTCCGACCGCCATCGGAATCCCAACCTACGAATAAGGAAACACGATGGCAGCACAGGACATAGGCGTCGCATACGTCCACGTCGAACCATCCGGCAAAGGATTCGGCAAAAGCATCGAAGGCGACATCGGCGACGCCGTCAACAAAGCCTCCAGGAAAGGCTCCAACACCCTCATCTCGAAGATCGGCGCCGCATTCGGCAAAATCGGCAAGGTCGGCACAGGCGCGATCGCCACCCTCGCCGGCGGCATCACCGCATTGGCCGCCAAAGGCGGCTTCACCCGCGCCCTCAACATCGAGAACGCGCAAGCCAAACTCAAAGGCCTCGGCCACGACAGCGCGAGCGTCACCGAGATCATGAACGACGCGCTCGCATCCGTCAAGGGCACCGCGTTCGGATTGGGTGACGCCGCGACCGTCGCGGCCAGCCTGTCCGCCTCCGGCGTCAAGGAGGGCGGCGAGCTCACCAAGGTCCTCAAGACCGTCGCCGACACCGCGCAGATCAGCGGCCGTAGCCTGACCGACATCGGCACGATCTTCGGATCGGTCGCCGCCCGAGGCAAGCTCCAGGGCGACGACATGCTCCAGCTCATGTCGAGCGGCATCCCAGTCCTCCAAATGCTCGGCAAGCATCTGAACAAGACCAGCGCCGAAGTGTCCGACATGGTCTCGGACGGCAAGATCGACTTCCAAACCTTCGCCGACGCCATGCAGGAAGGCCTAGGCGGCGCCGCACTATCCGCAGGCACCACATTCACCGGCGCCCTGGCCAACGTGAAAGCCGCGTTGAGCCGACTCGGAGAAACAGCCGCCACACCAGTCCTCGACGGCTTACGCGGCCTGTTCAACCAAGCCATCCCACTCATCGACACATTCACCGCAGCCGTCACACCAACCCTGCAAAAAGTCGGAGCGGCACTCCAACAAGGTCTCGAGAACGCGATACCCGCCACACAGGCGAAACTCAAAAACCTTGGCGACACGATCTCCAACATCCCCGGCTTCCAGATGCTCGCCTCGGCGACGGCCAGCCTCAAAAGCCAACTCACTGGCCTCTGGAACGCAATCACATCACTCATAGGCGGACTCAACAATGGCGGCGAAGCCGCCACAATGTTCTCCACAACCGCCGGCGCGCTCGCGGGAGTGGTCGCTTCGGTCGCGCAGGCGTTGTCGAACGCGGCGGGATGGGCGAAGACGTTCGTCAACACGTTCATCGAGACGGGCGCGTTGCAGCCGTTCCTTGAAAGCCTGACCGGCGTCATCTCCGGATTGGGCTCGCTGGTTTCCGTATTGGCGGCCGCGGTCTCGCAGGCCTTCGGCTTCAACGACAGCGCGCGCACCGCCAGTTCCGCGGCGCAGAGCTTCGCCGGACTGTTGAACACTTTGACCGGCGTGCTCATGACGGTGGGAGGCTGGCTGCAGTCGGTCGGACAGTGGGCGCAGCAGAACGGCGCACTGGTATCCGGCGCGTTGAAAGCCATCACCATTGCATTGCTCGCGGTCAAAGGCTGGGATATCGTCTCGGCCGGGCTGAAGACAGTTTCCGGTGGACTGAAGGCCATTTCCGCGACTGCCTCCGGTGTGGAGAAGACCGCTACGGCCACGTTCGATTTGATTGGCAAGATCTCCGACGCGGGAAGCGCGGCTGGAGAACTGAAGCAACTCGCCGGCTCGTTCAATATTGTCAAGGCAGCTCAATCGGCGTGGAGCGCGGTGACCAAGGCTGCTACCGCCGTGCAGCTGGCATTCAGCGCTGCCTTGGATGCGAATCCGATCGGCATGCTTGTCGTGGCCATCGGCGCGGTCGTGGCCGCGCTGACATGGTTCTTCACCCAAACCGAAACGGGCAAACGACTCTGGAACAGCTTCGCCACATGGTTCATGGGAATCTGGAACCAGATCAGCACCGCATGCCAGCCAATCCTGCAAGCCATCGCCATATTCATCACCCAGACCATGAGCCAAATCCAACAAATCTGGCAAACCGGATGGACACTCATCACCACCGTCCTCCAAAACGTCTGGAACACGATCGGCCCCATCATCATGACCGCGCTCACCGCGATCATCACCGGCATCCAAACATTCATCACCACCATCACACCACTCCTGCAAGCAGGAATACAGAACATCCAAACCATCTTCCAAACCGCCGTCACAATCATCAGCACGGTCTGGAACGGACTATGGAACACCATATCCACCGTCGTACAAGGCGCATGGACCATCATCGCCACAGTCATCAGCACCGCACTCGCCGTCATCCAAGGCATCATCCAACTGGCGCTCGCGGTCGTCAACGGGAACTGGAGCGCCGCGTGGTCGGCCATCCAGGGCATCGTGTCGGCAGTGTGGGGCGGCATCCAAGGCGTCGTCTCCGCCGGCATCGGCATGGTCAGCGGAGTGGTATCCGCCGCATGCTCGACAATCCGGAGCGTGTGGGCCGCGTTGTGGAATGGCGTCGGAAGCATTGTGTCGAGCGTCTGGGGCGGCATCGTCGGCACCGTAAGCAACATGGTTGGCCGTGTCGGGAGCGTCGTGAGCGGGATCGGCGGAACCGTCCGGAGCGCGGTGTCCGGCGCGGGAAGCTGGCTCGTCAGCGCGGGACGCAACATCATCCAGGGATTGATCAACGGCATCACAGGAATGGTCGGCTCGTTGTATTCCAGCATCACCAACGCGTTGTCGGGCTTGGTGGACAAGGCCAAGAACGCTTTGGGCATCCATTCCCCGTCGCGTGTGTTCCGCGACGAGGTCGGCGTGATGGTCGGACGTGGCATGGCATTGGGCATCGACGATTCCGCGCATGTGGTCAGCCGTTCCATGGATTCGCTCGTCTCCACGATGAGCCTCTCCGACGCGGACTGGTCGAAGACCGGCAGGCTGAACGTCACGGCCGGCACCGGCGCCAATGCCGGCGACGGCGATCTGCGGGAACTCATCACGGCCGTCGAATCGCTGCACGACGACCTCGGATCGATCATCGCCAGGTACACGCCGACGATAGGGGACCGCGACTTCGCAAGGAAGGTGAGAAGTGCAATCGCTTGAATACGTGTGCGCGGCCACAGGTGAGCGCATCGGCTTCGAGGGGCCGCTGTACGGCGAGACGCTCACGGGACTGCGCGCCCGCGTCTGGGACTACAGCCTCGCCTCACGTGGCATGACGGGCATCACCCGCAAGGCACGCGAGGCGACAGTCACCGTGAAGATCCACGATTCTCCAGCCACGCTCGACCTACTGCGCCGCCTCGCGGACGCCGACATGGCATCCGGGAACCCGGGCACGCTCGTGGCCGACGGCGAATGGGAAGCCAAAGCGTGGATCACGAAAAGCGAACCGCAATCCATCACGCCCACGATGGTCGAGACGCAGTTGACCATCGTGCTGGCCGATGGCGTGTGGCGCCGTCCGACCATGACGCATTTCACGCCGCGATACGATTCCGGAAACGCCGACCTTGACTATCCATATGATTATCCGCATGATTTCGCCGGCATGGCATTGGGTGCCGAGATCGTCAACGACACGTCCATCCCGCAGCCGGTCAAGCTCACGATATTCGGACCATGCGCGCAACCGTACGTCATCATCGGAAACAACCGGTACGAGGTCGACGTGACCGTGCCATCCGGCTCGCGTCTGGAAATCGACGGCACCGGCGATGTCAGGACCGTCACCATGGTCAGCGGCACAGGTCTCGCCACAAACTGCTTCGCGCAGGCCGTGCGAGGGTCGGGCAAGGATTCCGGCCGGTACGTGTTCCAACCGCTCGCGCCCGGAACACAGCCGATCAGCTGGCCGGGAGGATTCCAATTCGACTTGACGGTCTGCGAGGAAAGGAGCGAACCGCCATGGACCTGATCGTCACCGACGCCACAGGCAAACCCGTGGCGAGCCACGCCTCATACACGCTCGACCTCGCGTTCGGTAGCGGGGAGAACGACTTCGACCTGCAGGTCGAAGACGCCGCGCTCAAGGCGGGGAGCCGCATCATGATCGACGGCACCGAGTACGGCGGCATCATCGACGACACGGATGTCGACGTGGACGGAGGCCTGTCCACCGTCACATGGCATGGCCGCGACTGGCATGGAGTGCTCGCCTCGAAGATCATCGAACCGGACAGGAACAACGATTACCTCACCCTGTCCGGCACGATTCCCGTCATCATGCGCACGCTCGTCAGCCGTGCGGGATTGCAAGGCCTGTTCACCGTCACCGACGAAAGCGCCGACCACAAGACCACCTGCCAGTTCGACCGGTACGTGGACCTGTACAGCGGTCTGGTCAAGATGCTCAGGGCAAGCGGACTCAAACTCCGGTTGCGTAATGACGGCGACAAGGTATCCATGAGCGCCATGCCCGTCCGCACGATCGGCGACAGCATCGACTCGGACCTCATCGACTTCACCGCCAAACAGGCGGCGCACCCGATCAACCATCTCATCTGCCTGGGCAAGGGCGAACTCAAGGACCGTACCGTCATCCACTGGTACGCCGACGCGAACGGCACGTTCAGCCACACGCAGACCCTCAAAGGCCTTGACGAACGCACCGCCACATACGAGTTGTCCAACGCCGAAGCCGACGAGCTCGAGGACAAGGGCAGGCAGAAATTCCAGGAACTTCGGAACACCAGCACCATCGACGTGGACATTCCCGACGGCATCGACGCGGACGTCGGCGACCTGGTCACGGGCCGTGACAACAACACGGGCCTCGTCGTCACTGCCGAGATCTCCAAGAAGATCGTCAAGGTTTCGGGAGGCGTGCTCACCGTCACCTACGAATCCGGAGGTGCCAGCGCCGGCGGCAACAGCGGAGAATCCTCCATCGGGGATGGTGGCCACGCCTACTACGCTGGAGCCGGCCTCAAACTCGACGCCTGGACGTTCAGCGCCGACGTGACCAGAAACGACATCGACTCGCTCAACAACGCATTGTCGGGTAAACAGCCGAAAGGCGACTACATCACCGGCCTGAAAATCGGTTCGGTGGACACGCTCGCCCCCGGTGCACAGGCAAGCGCGACGCTCACGGGCGCCGGCAGCGACAAAACCTTGAATTTGGGGCTTCCGAAAGGCGACCAGGGTCCGCAAGGGGAGAAAGGCGACAAGGGCGACACAGGACCACAGGGGGCCACCGGAGCGACCGGACCCACCGGTCCTCGGGGAGAGAAAGGAGCGACCGGGGAGCGAGGGCCGCAAGGCGTCGCCGGTCCCGAAGGCCCGCAGGGACTGCAGGGGATACGCGGCGAGAAAGGCGATAAGGGTGATGCCGGCGCGATCGGCGCGGCGGGACCGCAAGGCCCGACGGGTTCCACAGGTCCGCAGGGTCCCACGGGTCCACAGGGAGCGACCGGCCCCCAGGGCAGACAAGGCATCCAAGGTTCCCAAGGCATCCAGGGCCCGCAAGGGGAGAAGGGTGACAAGGGCGACAGCGGCGTATCCGCCCCCTCGAACGGCTTCTTCACGCTCAGCATGGAAGGCGACGGCGACCTGTACGTGAACTATCCGGACAACACGAACCCACCCTCGTTCGTCTGGGACTCCGAGAGCGGGAACCTGTACGTGGACATCCCGGAAAGGTGACACATGGCGCGACTATTGATCGGCAACATCAAAGGCCCCAAAGGCGACAAGGGCGATACCGGCGCCACCGGCCCGCAAGGCAAGCAAGGAGCGCAGGGCGTTCAGGGAGCTAAAGGCGACGTCGGCCTTCCGGCGCTCGTGATGAAGAAATCCCTCGTCGGCGAATATCCGGTGGGATCCACTTTCACGGGGAACGTGAGCGAGTGGTTGAACCGAACACCACTCGCCAACGAATATTCGACCGCATTGTCAGGTGGCGGAAAATACAGCATCGTCTGGCAGTGCGTTTCACAGTCCGGCAGCCTATTCACGGGAAAGACGATTTCCCGTCAATCCATCATCGGAACGCAAGGCCCTGCCGGACCGCAAGGTCCAAAAGGTGACGTCGGCCCACAAGGCGTGAAGGGCGATACCGGCGAGACCGGGCCTAAAGGAGCCACTGGAGCTGCCGGCCCTACCGGCCCGCAAGGTCCTGAAGGGCTGAAAGGTGACAAGGGTGATAAAGGCGATGTCGGACCCGCCGGAGAAGGAGGCCCTACCGGCCCGCAAGGTCCGAAAGGCGACACCGGCCCTGCCGGACCTACCGGAGCAACAGGCCCCACCGGGCCGCAAGGCAAGCAGGGAATACAAGGTGCGCAGGGACTGCAGGGCCCACAGGGACCGACAGGACCGCAGGGTGCCAGCGGCGTGACGGCGCCAACCTCCGGATTCTTCACACTGCAGGTCGACCCGAACGGAGACCTGTACGCCGTGTACGCGGATACGACCACCGCGTCGGCGGCTCCCGTCTCCTACGATCCGGCGACGGGCGACCTGTACTACATGATCAATGACGGAAAGTAAGGAGCGCATATGACGAAGATTCTGCTCGGCAACGTCAAAGGACCCAAAGGCGACACCGGACCGCAAGGCAAGCAGGGAGTGCAAGGACCGCAGGGCCCTGCCGGCGCCACTGGCGCGACCGGGGCCACCGGAGCGAAAGGAGAGGCCGGCCAACGCGGCGAGACCGGGTTGCCTGCCTTGATCATCACCCGCATACTAGCCGGATACTGGACGTCCGCATGCTCGGATTTTGACTGGCGGACACTCAGTTTCAACCGTGCCCCGACCGTAGGCGAATACTTCTTCGCCATGACCAATGGCGGCAAGAACCTGATGTACGCGCAGATCACAGCCACCGGGAAAAACGTGACGTTCAAACCGGTTTCCAACACAAGCCTCGTCGGACCGAAGGGCGACAAGGGCGAGACGGGCATGAGCGCAAGCCAGGCGTTCATCGCCGCCCACCCGGTCGGCTCCCTCTACTGGACCACCGCCACAACAAATCCGGGAACCACCTACGGCGGCACTTGGAAGGAATGCAACACCATCCTTCCAGGACACATCTACCAGCGCACAGCCTGAAAGAGAAAGGAACATCAATGGCACGAACCACGAACATCACCAGATACACCTGCGACCGATGCCACGCCTCCGCATACCTCGCCGACGGTGACCCACGCACCTCCAGCGACTGGCACGACATCACCCACACCACCGTCGACGGAGTCGCACAGGGCGCGCTCGTCTGTACCGCATGCTGGCAGACGTTCAAAGCGCTGGCAGCCACGCAGGACGCCGCCTACGCCGCATACCTCAACAACACAACAGATAGGAAGGAATGACCATGACCATGAATCTCATCACCGGCAAGGCCGGCGCTCCGCACATCACATCCAGCGACCAAGGAGCCATGCAGGCCGGACTGGTCGGAAACGGCAACTACCTGCTGCAAGGCAGCGACGGCAAATTCCCCGCCGTGACCATGCAGTCAGCAAACAAGGCGCTCGTCCCGGTCCTCAACCTTGTGATCGAAGGACGATACGCACGCGTCACCGCGGCGGAAACCGTCACCATCGAAAGCGGAGTCACAGGACGGAACCGCAACGACCTGATCTGCGTGAAATACACGCGAGGTTCGAACAACATCGAAACGATCGCGCTCGCGGTGCTGAAGGGCACCGCCACCAGTGGCACGGCGGCTGACCCCACGGTACCGTCGGGTAGTATCCTGAACAATTCCGGCACCGTATGGATTCCGATCGCCCGCATTCCAATCAGTGGCATCACCGCTGGAACTCCTGTCATGCTTGTCAAGCAGTTGCCTCCGATGAGCCAACTGTGGGATTCCGTAACCCAGACATGTCAACTTCAGTGGCAATCCACTGGATCGTTCGTCGGCTCGCCATATGGCGGCGGTAATATATTCACCGTCAAAAACGGGCTGATCTTCGTTGACCTAGCCTCTTTTCAAAGCACCGTGAATGTCGGGAATTTCCAAGTCTGGCAGTACAAGTCTGGTATAAAACCTTCCAAGACTGTCGGCCTTGGATGTATCGCCAATGTGTCAGGCCACTCCTATGGCAAACAGGCGAACTGGAACACGGACGGGTCAGTGACTCTCATTGGCGGTGTCTCGACCGGCGATATCATCCAATGCTTCCAGAAAGTCATTCCGGTACCTGATGGCGTAATATTCAGCTAGTCTCGCATGACCGGCACGATTAAGCCTCCATTATGCCAGCAGCCGGCAGCAATATCATGCTCCGATGAATCTCTCCACGAGATTATGTTGTTGGTCATGTAAAACCTTGCCGTTGACTGTGTGCTGGAGTCGATATTGTTATCGAAGCACCAGCCGAAGGATTCACGTGCGGTCTTCCACCCTTTGACTGTAGCCAAGTTGACGGACCCCCATGAGACAGAACGGAACCTGCCGCTGTTCTGCCATAGGATGCTGAGCACGAGCAGCGCATCTGCACCTGACTGGGCACAAGCCAAAGGGATGATGGAAGTGTCAATAACAAGCTTATCGCTCGTCGTCTTCGTGAGGGTTACGGAAAGCTATTAAAAGTGGATTTCCACGATTCCGCCTGTGACAGCCACTTCGGGGCCAACGAGGAGGTTGACGGTCCCGTCCGGCGCGATCGATACTTGGACTGAACGTTGCAGATATGACGGGTGGATGAATGGAATCGCCACTGTCGTTCCAGACGATAGTATGGCTCTGCCATTCAAAGCCTTAATCGCGTTCGGATTGGGTATTTTCCCGATTGGATAGATTCCTCCGTTGCCATTGCTTTTCCCGAACGGTAGGGTTACGGAAAACTATTCAACCAGCCAACAGCCATGAGCCGTGGAATATGCCGAGCTTGGGTTCCCTAGCGCTTGCACGGTCCCATCCGGATAGACAAGCAGCGAGAACGCGCATTGCGGGAATGCGATAACAGATCGTCCGACATCGGTAGAAGGTCGGTATTCAATCGGTATTGTTTCGTTCATCGTCGAATAGTTGTTCTGTGCACTTTGATTGAATTTGACATTGCCGTTGACGGTAACGATGTTCCCGATTCTGTTAAGGACAATCCTATCTGCAGAATACGGCGGTTTCCATGGCTGGGTTACGGAAAGCTAGAAATCATGGGATTGGGAAACAAAGCGTGCCGGCGCAATCCTGATTGCTGCCAGCGGCTCCCATGTTCGCCACTCGGATAGTTCCATCAGCTCTGGCCGTGAGGCTTCGCGCCGTTTGCCCATTTGATACAAGGCAGACAGTCGACAAGTCAACGATGGGACGATACCAGGACGCGAGCTTTACCGGACATTCAACAGCATCCCAACTGCCCGAACCGATTTTCCCACTGAACTTGATCAAAATCATCCTGCCGTTACGTATGATGATCCAATTGGAATCCTGGTACAGGGTTACGGAAAACTACGCGGCTCCGATGATGAGTCGCTCCCATGCTCTCTGCAGACTCTTCAACACCGACAGGTCGGGTTTCAAATAGTAGCGGGCTGTGGTCTTGATGTCGCTGTGTCCAAGCTGGCGCGCCACTACCGAGATGTCGGCTCCGGCCGTGATTGCCAGAGTGCCGAAAGTGTGTCTGAGGTTCCTTGGCGGCACGCAGGGCAGCTTCATGCGTCGGCACCATGACAGGTAATGAGCGGCCACCTGGTTTGCGTTCAGATCCCCGACGAGGCGTCCGCTCCTGCCGTGCTTCAACTGCGCGAGCCGCTTCACGGCGAATCGTGGCAAGGCCACAGTTCTGCGACTTAAATCGGTTTTCGGATCGGTGACCGTCTCATGTCCTGCGACCCATTGCACCGATCTTTTGACAGTGACCGTGCCTCGCTTCAAGTCTAGGTCCGCCCATTCGATGCCGACCGATTCGCATCGGCGCAGTCCCGCGCAGACGGAGACCAATAACCAGGCTTCCAACGCGTGGCCATAGAAGCCTTTGAGCAGCCGTCTTACCTGTCTGGCGTCGAGCACGCGCGGCTCATACCGTCGCAGGTGCGGCAGTCTGATTTCACGACGTGTCACGTCATCGTCGGTGACTCCCCTGCGGTAGGCGAGTCGGAGTATCGCCCGCAGCACGGCCCACGCCTTGCGTGCGGCGCCGGCCTGATTGAACGAGCCGAGCCACTCCTCGATGTCGTTCGCGGTGATCGACTCCATGTCGACGTCAGCCCATTTCGGCTGGATGTGGCAGCGGTAGGCCGACTTGTAGCCCACCCTCGTGCACTCGCGGAGCTTCCCGCAGGAGGGCCACCAGACCTCATTCACAAACGTTCCCAACAACATTTCAACCTCCAAAATCCCACACGTGGTTATCGCGGCTTCCAACGGTAGCCACGTGTGGGATTTTCCTTTCGGAAGGATTCCCAATGAGCCAGGAAACCATCGTCGCAATCGTTATCGCCATCATCGGCAGCGGAGGCAGCGGCGTGTTCGTCACCTGGATTCTGAGCAAGGTCGACCAACGTCACGATCCACTGCATGAGGGCGTCAGGGAACTGTTGTTCTGCAAACTCGAGGCTCTGCACCGTCAGATGGTCGATGCAGGTGGTGTTGCGAGCATTCCGTTGAAGCAAAGCGCGGAACGAATATATGCCGCTTACCACGGTCTGGGCGGCAATGGAACCGGAACCTCGATGATCCAAGACATACGTGACGCGCATATCGCGAACACAGATTGAAAGATTCAAAAGATTTCCACACCGTCCGTACAAGGCGGACGGTACGGACAAAGGAAAGGAGAGGAATTGAACATCCTCAACAAAGGCAAGCCGAAACACAAGCGCATGAATCCACGCCGACAATGGCGCAAGCTACTGACCGCGCTCACGGTCGCCATATCCATGGCGGTCGCGCCGGCCGCGATGGCCGACATGAACGGGTACGACATCTCGAACTGGCAGTGCGGCATCGACACCGCGACCGTGCCGGCAGATTTCGTCATCGTCGGCACCACATGGGGATCCGGCGGCGTGTACGGTGGTTGCCTGTCCAACGGCGTCAACACCGACGCGAACCGACAACTCGCCGGAGCCATCAACAGTGGTAAGGAGACCGGCGTCTACCATTACGCGCGCGGCGGCAACCCGGAGACCGAAGCCCGGTTCTTCGTCGACAATGTGCGCGGATACGTGCACAAGAGCGTCCTGATCCTCGACTGGGAGGCGCAGGACAACGCCGCCTGGGGCGACAAGCAGTGGCCACGCCGCTGGGCCCGCGAGGTCAAGCGACTGACCGGCGTGAACCCCATCATCTACACGATGGACTCCGGCTACTGGCAGGTCGCCGGCATGGAGACCGAACTAAACTGCGGCATCTGGATCGCCCAGTACGCCACGAACATGGTCACCGGTTACCAGACTGCGCCGTGGAATATCGGCGCCCGCGGCGAGGTCATGCGCCAGTACACGTCCAACGGCAGTCTCAGCGGCTGGTCCGGACGACTCGACCTGAACAAGTTCCGTGGCGACCGCGCGGCATGGCGCAAGTACGCGAACCCCGACGACAAGGGCGCGACGAATCTGCCGAACGTCAAGCCGAAAACCCAGCCCACGACCGCTCCGACGGTCGACCTGAACGCCTTGGCCACGCGCACCATCCGCGGCGACTTCGGCAACGATCCGGCCCGCAGGCAGGCGTTGGGCGGCAATTACGCGGCGGTCATGCAGATCGTCAACAGTCGCCTCGGCGGAGGTTCCGGCGGAACGGCCGCCACGGGTTCGCGTAGCGTCGTGGTCCGTTCCGGCGACACCATGGGCGCCATAGCCGCGAGGACCGGACTCCAGCCGGTGTCCGCCTGGCGCGTGCCGAGCGGTGACGTCAATCGGATCTATCCGGGGCAGACCGTCACCTATGGAGGCGCGTCCGCGTCCACCGGCTGGAGCGGGGTCGGAGGCCATGTGGTCCGTTCCGGCGAAAGCCTGTGGAGCATCTACGGCTCCGGCTGGCAGTCGGCTGCCGCACGCAATGGCATCCGCAGCCCATACGTTATCTATCCCGGACAGTACCTGCGCTGAAACTCCCGTCTCCACGACCTCAAGCGTTGTTGGAGACGGTTGCCGTAATGTTTAAGGAGGTGAAAAATGGATGAATCCAATAGCCCGCAATCCGATTACCTGCTGCCAGGCAGGGTATACGACGTGCTCAAGTGGCTCGCGTTGATCGCTTTGCCGGCTGTCGCATGGTTGGTTGGTGTGGTCGGCCCGCAATGGGGACTGCCGCATTGCGGCGAACTCGTCACGACCATCAACGCGATCGGCGTTTTCGTCGGCGCTTTGATTGGTGTCAGCCAGCTCGCTGGCGACGCCAGAACCGATGGAAACGCGTGACCATGCCACGTGACGTCTATGGCCCCTCTTCCAGCGCACGGCTGGGGGAGGGGCCTCTTCTTCGTTTCGCATACAAACCGCATACAAAGACCGTCACGTTTCCGGTCGTCGTGCTGCAAGCGACCGCAAGTATGATGTGTTGGAAAACGTTGGAATATCAACGTTATTCATCTTTTCGGCATTCAGCCGCAATTGGCATGAAACCCTATGAATGGAGCAGGATGTCGCAGGTTCAAATCCTGTCAGCCCGACAACGAAAGTAATGTCCTCCGCAATCGGGTAGATTGCGGAGGACATTTAGTTATATACGCGATCGCATCAGTCCTGAATGACGGTGCCGACAATGCCGGAGACGATGGCCATAATCAGCGATCCGATTACGGACCACCAGAATCCATCGATGGTTACTCCCACGTCGAACAGGCTTATGGCCAGCCAAGACGCAAGCTCCATGAACAGCCAGTTGATGATTAACGCGATTAGTCCGAACGAGAGAATCGAAAATGGCAATGCGATGGTGTGCACGATCGGTTTGATCGACGCGTTGATCAACGCAAGGAACAACGCGAACGCGCCGATGCCGAGAATGGGTGGTTCGCCAACGGCGTGCATGCCGGGAAGCAGTGTGACCATGACCCCGGCCGCAATGGTCAAAACCAACCAACGTGAAATGAAATGCTCCATGACAGCATCGTATTACATTGCGTTGTCTTATGAAAAAGGAATGTATTTGTGGAACATGCCAGGAAGACGATCTATGCGAGACGGGCGCGGCGTTTTCCACATGGTTTGGTTACCATGAACCATATGGAAGCACTTCATGAGAACCTGTGGCCGGCACCGTATGCCGGCAAACCGTTGAACGCCACTGTGGTGGTACCGGGCAGCAAATCACTGTCGAACCGTTATCTCATTCTCGCGGCGCTCGGACATCGACCCGTGCGATTGGTCGGTCTATTGCGTTCACGTGACACCGAGTTGATGATGGACGCGTTGCGCGCGTTGGGAGTGCGCTGCGAAATCGACGAGCAGGTTGACACCACGGTTACAGTGGTGCCGCCGTCCGACGGCCGGTTCCACGGTGGTACGAAGGTGTTCTGCGGTCTTGCGGGAACGGTGATGCGCTTTGTGCCCGGTCTTGCCATGTTCGCGGACGGTCCTGTGGCTTTCGACGGTGACGAGCAGGCGTACGCGCGTCCGATGAAGCCGGTGTTGGACGGTCTTGAACAGTTGGGGGCATGTATCGAATACCACGGCGAGGAAGGTCGACTGCCATTTACAATCACTCCACCTCAAACGGTGAGCCAGTGCGCTGAGCCGAGCGTGGTCAGCATTGATTCTTCGGGATCCTCGCAGTTCATTTCAGGACTATTGCTCATCGGCTCTCGAGTGCCAGGCGGTTTGGAACTGCATCACACGGGGGAGAAGACGCCGAGTTTGCCGCATATTCGCATGACCGTGGCCGATCTGCATGGTTCCGGCGTGCGTGTCAACGCAGACGAACACGCTCGCGTGTGGACCGTGCAGCCGGGAGCCGTGCAGTTGCCCGAAACTGTGACGGTCGAACCTGACCTGTCGAATGCCGCCCCGTTCCTTGGCGCAGCGCTCATCGCCGGAGGAACCGTGCGCGTACCTCATTGGCCGGAATCCACTACGCAACCCGGAGGCATGCTTCCGGGATATTTGGAACGTATGGGAGCCGAGATCAGCTTCCCGGTGATTGACGACGTCCGGTACTGCGAAGTGACCGGCAACGGTCATGTCAGCGGCCTAGGTGATTTCGACTTGACGGCGGCAGGTGAGATCGCGCCGTCGCTTGCAGCGATTCTGGTTTTTGCGGACAAGCCTACCCGCATGATCGGCATCGGTCATTTACGAGGGCATGAGACGAACCGTCTGGAGGCTTTGGCCAACGAGATTACGCGCGTTGGGGGAGCTGCCCACGAACTGCCCGATGGATTGGAGATAACCCCTGTGTCGGCGAATCGTCTTAGACCATCCGTGATGGAGACTTATGCCGATCATCGTATGGCCACATTCGCGGCGATGCTTGGCCTACGCATCAAAGGCATCCAAGTGAAGAACGTCGCCACGACGGCGAAAACCCTACCGAATTTCGTGGATCTGTGGAATGACATGCTTGTTTGACGGATATGCAAAAGTGACGTCGGGGGACGTTCGGTCCGTCTGACGAGAGCGGACTTGTTTCCGTAACATAGCGGAAGGGGCTTTCCACAAGAATAGTTTGTGGAAAGCCCCTTCCGCTATGCGTCAAGCCTGCGGGCTCACTCCCATTCGATGGTTGCCGGCGGCTTGGAAGTGCAGTCAAGCACCACGCGGTTGATCTGACGGCATTCGTTGGTAATACGCGTCGAGATGGTGGCGAGCACGTCGTACGGGATACGCGACCAGTCGGCGGTCATGGCGTCTTCGGACGACACCGGACGCAACACGATCGGCGAGCCGTAGGTGCGTTCGTCACCCTGCACGCCCACGGAATGCACGTCGGCAAGCAGCACGACCGGGCACTGCCAGATGTCGCGGTCGAGGCCGGCCTTGGAAAGCTCCTCACGTGCGATGGCATCAGCTTCGCGCAACAGGTCAAGACGTTCCTTGGTGATTTCGCCGATGATGCGGATGCCGAGACCCGGACCCGGGAATGGCTGACGCCAGACAATCTCATCCGGCAGACCGAGTTCGGTGCCAATGGCGCGCACCTCATCCTTGAACAGGGTGCGCAGCGGCTCGATGAGCTGGAATTTGATGTCCTTCGGCAGGCCGCCCACATTGTGGTGCGATTTGATGTTGGCCGCGCCATCGCCGCCGCCGGACTCTACGACGTCCGGATACAGCGTGCCCTGCACGAGGAATTTGACTTCCTTGCCGGAGGCACCGGCCTCTTCGATGACCTGACGCTGCGCCTTCTCAAAAGTGCGGATGAACTTCTCTCCGATGATCTTGCGCTTCTTCTCCGGCTCGCTCACGCCCTTCAATGCGGTGAGGAAGTCTTCGGAGGCGTCCACGGCGATGAGCTTGATGCCGGTGGCCTCGACGAAATCATGTTTGACCTGCTCGGCTTCGCCCTTGCGCAGCAGACCGTGGTCCACGAACACGCAGGTGAGCTGCTCGCCGATGGCCTTATGCACCAGAGCCGCCGCGACGGCGGAGTCGACGCCGCCGGACAGGCCGCAAATCACCTGGGCGTCGCCGACCTTCTCGCGGATTTTCTTGACCTGGTCCTCGATGATGTTGGACGCGTTCCAGTTATCGCCGAGGCCGGCGCACTTGTGCAGGAAGTTCTCGATGAGCTTCTGGCCCATCGGAGTGTGCTTGACTTCCGGATGCCACTGCACGCCGTACAGTTTGCGGGACTCGTCCTGCATGGCGGCGACCGGTGCGCCTTCGGTGTGGGCGAGCACTTCGAAGCCTTCCGGCGCGGTCTTGACGGCCACGCCATGGCTCATCCACGTGCTTTGCTCTGCGGGAGAGCCGTCGAGCAGACCCTCCGCCTTGTCAATGGTGGTTTCCGTTTTGCCGTATTCGCCCAGGGCGGCCTTGTCGACATCCGCGCCCAACGCGTATGCCATGGCTTGGAAGCCGTAGCAGATGCCGAGCACCGGAACGCCCGCGTCGAACAGCTTCTTGTCGACGCGCGGAGCGCCCGGTTCGAACACGGAAGCGGGGCCACCGGACAGGATGATGGCCTGCGGATCCTTGGCCAGCATCTCATCGACCGGCATGGAATGCGGCACGAGCTCCGAATAAACATTGGCCTCACGCACGCGACGTGCGATCAGCTGGGCGTACTGGGCTCCGAAATCGACAACGAGCACAGGACCTGCAGCCATAACACTCTCCCTTTAATATGAGGTATCAAGAAACGGACAATACTAACTGCTCTATTGTGACGTTGCAAGGAGACATTGGAAACACGTGAACGGAGAATGAACGAATCTCACAATTGCTTACTCCCACCTACTCAACACGCCGCGTGTGTATCTAGGGAAACGAACGTGGGAAACATATGTTAACCGACTAAAAACGTTGATTTTGAGCCGTTTTTCAATCTTTTTGATAGAGTGTGAAGTACGCACAAAAATCCCGATAAAAGCACACATTTGCGTACAGAAAAATAACAATTGAACACACAGTCGCAAAAAAACAGCAAAAAGTCGAACCGCGCTCGTAATATGTGCAAGTGACTGGAAATGAGGCATACCGCGTAACCGCAAGGTTTTAGGCATGGCTCATGACCTAAGGAAATAAACAATCGCACATCACAGTGCAGGAGTACAGGAGTACACATGACGAGTCCTGTTATTGGCACCCCTTGGAAGAAGCTGAACGCTCCGGTTTCCGAGGAAGCTATCGAAGGCGTGGATAAGTACTGGCGCGCAGCCAACTACCTCTCCATCGGCCAGATCTATCTGCGTAGCAACCCGCTGATGAAGGAGCCTTTCACCCGCGAAGACGTCAAGCACCGTCTGGTCGGTCACTGGGGCACCACCCCGGGCCTGAACTTCCTCATCGGCCACATCAACCGTCTCATTGCTGATCACCAGCAGAACACTGTGATCATCATGGGCCCGGGCCACGGCGGCCCGGCTGGTACCGCTCAGTCCTACCTGGACGGCACCTACACCGAGTACTTCCCGAACATCACCAAGGATGAGGCTGGTCTGCAGAAGTTCTTCCGCCAGTTCTCCTACCCGGGCGGCATCCCGTCCCACTACGCTCCGGAGACCCCGGGCTCCATCCACGAAGGCGGCGAGCTGGGTTACGCCCTGTCCCACGCCTACGGCGCTGTGATGAACAACCCGAGCCTGTTCGTCCCGGCCATCGTCGGCGACGGCGAAGCTGAGACCGGCCCGCTGGCCACCGGCTGGCAGTCCAACAAGCTCATCAACCCGCGCACCGACGGTATCGTGCTGCCGATCCTGCACCTCAACGGCTACAAGATCGCCAACCCGACCATCCTGTCCCGCATCTCCGACGAAGAGCTCCACGAGTTCTTCCACGGCATGGGCTATGAGCCGTACGAGTTCGTCGCTGGCTTCGACAACGAGGATCACCTGTCGATCCACCGTCGTTTCGCCGAGCTGTTCGAGACCGTCTTCGACGAGATCTGCGACATCAAGGCCGCCGCTCAGACCGACGACATGACTCGTCCGTTCTACCCGATGATCATCTTCCGTACCCCGAAGGGCTGGACCTGCCCGAAGTTCATCGACGGCAAGAAGACCGAGGGCTCCTGGCGTTCCCACCAGGTGCCGCTGGCTTCCGCCCGCGATACCGAGGCCCACTTCGAGGTCCTCAAGAACTGGCTCGAGTCCTACAAGCCGGAAGAGCTGTTCGACGAGAACGGCGCCGTGAAGCCGGAAGTCACCGCCTTCATGCCGACCGGCGAACTGCGCATCGGTGAGAACCCGAACGCCAACGGTGGCCGCATCCGCGAAGAGCTGAAGCTGCCGAAGCTGGAAGACTACGAGGTCAAGGAAGTCGCCGAGTACGGCCACGGCTGGGGCCAGCTCGAGGCCACCCGTCGTCTGGGCGTCTACACCCGCGACATCATCAAGAACAACCCGGACTCCTTCCGTATCTTCGGACCGGATGAGACCGCTTCCAACCGTCTGCAGGCCGCTTACGACGTCACCAACAAGCAGTGGGACGCCGGCTACCTGTCCGCTCAGGTCGACGAGCACATGGCTGTCACCGGCCAGGTCACCGAGCAGCTTTCCGAGCACCAGATGGAAGGCTTCCTCGAGGGCTACCTGCTGACCGGCCGTCACGGCATCTGGAGCTCCTATGAGTCCTTCGTGCACGTGATCGACTCCATGCTGAACCAGCACGCCAAGTGGCTCGAGGCTACCGTCCGCGAGATTCCGTGGCGCAAGCCGATCTCCTCCATGAACCTGCTCGTCTCCTCCCACGTGTGGCGTCAGGATCACAACGGCTTCTCCCACCAGGATCCGGGTGTCACCTCCGTCCTGCTGAACAAGTGCTTCAACAACGATCACGTGATCGGCATCTACTTCCCGGTGGATTCCAACATGCTGCTCGCTGTGGCTGAGAAGTGCTACAAGTCCACCAACAAGATCAACGCCATCATCGCCGGCAAGCAGCCGGCCGCCACCTGGCTGACCCTGGACGAAGCTCGCGCCGAGCTCGAGAAGGGTGCTGCCGAGTGGAAGTGGGCTTCCAACGTGAAGTCCAACGATGAGGCTCAGATCGTGCTCGCCGCCACCGGTGATGTTCCGACTCAGGAAATCATGGCCGCTGCCGACAAGCTGGACGCCATGGGCATCAAGTTCAAGGTCGTCAACGTGGTTGACCTGGTCAAGCTGCAGTCCGCCAAGGAGAACAACGAGGCCCTCTCCGATGAGGAGTTCGCTGAGCTGTTCACCGAGGACAAGCCGGTCCTGTTCGCTTACCACTCCTATGCCCGCGACGTGCGTGGTCTGATCTACGATCGCCCGAACCACGACAACTTCAACGTTCACGGCTACGAGGAACAGGGCTCCACCACCACCCCGTACGACATGGTTCGCGTGAACAACATCGATCGCTACGAGCTTCAGGCTGAAGCTCTGCGCATGATCGACGCTGACAAGTACGCCGACAAGATCAACGAGCTCGAGGCCTTCCGTCAGGAAGCCTTCCAGTTCGCTGTCGACAACGGCTACGATCACCCGGATTACACCGACTGGGTCTACTCCGGTGTCAACACCAACAAGCAGGGTGCTGTCTCCGCTACCGCCGCAACCGCTGGCGATAACGAGTGAGCCTAGGCTATTTGGCCTGATTGCTTGATAAAAGCCCCAAGGGATTGTTCCCTTGGGGCTTTTTCGTATTACGGTGCGATATGCTTGGCTTAAAACAGCAAAACCGCTAGCGCGTGTCAGTTACCGTTTGCACATTACAATTGCTCATTGTGCGAACGATGTGGTATCGCACCCGAATAATGTGAAGTACATAGGAGACACCGTGAGTTTTACCAGCGTCACCATCATCAGTCCCGAAGCGGCTAACGGCCGTAATGTTGTCGCCCTTGGAGTCACCAAGGCACTTGCCGCAGCCGGCAAGACCGGAGTGTTCCGTCCGGCGGTCTGCAGAAAAGACACCTTCACGGACGTGCTGATCGAAGCTTCCAATGCCGGTTTGAGCCGGGAACAGTCCGTCGGCGTGTGCCCCAAGCGCGCTCGTAACGATAAGGAAGGTTCGCGGGCGGATATCGTTGCGGCCTACACCCAAGCCGTAGAAACAGCCCGACCGGATGCCATGGTGATTGTCGGCACCGACAGGTCAGCAGTCAATGATCCCGCGATGTTCTCTTTCAACGCTGACTTCGCGGCAGACCTCCAATCGCCGGTCCTGCTGGCCGTATGCACTATCGAACGCACACCGGAACAAGTCAAAAGCACGGTTGAGGCATCCACCAAGGTCATCGAAGACGCCGGGAGCAAAGTCGTCGGCGTGTTCATTACTGGGTGTGACGACACGCAGCCGGATCCGCTCAAAGCATGCTTCGTCGACTACCCGGTGCCGGTGTGGACGCTACCTGCCGTCGATTTCAATGACGATGACGCCATCAGCAAGGCAGACGAAGCGTTCGCGACGAACGTCGACGCCGCGGAACTGACCGCGGTACTCGAATCGCCATTCGACGCCCCGACCACACCCTATGCTTTCCAATACGGTCTGCTGGGCAAGGCGAAGGCGGACAAGAAGACCATCGTGCTGCCGGAGGGCAACGAGGATCGCATCATCAAAGCCGCCGATTATCTGCTGGAACGCGACATCGTCGATCTGATCATCGTCGGAGACGAAAACGCCATTCTCGCCCGTGGTCAGGAATTGGGATTGAAATCGCTTGGCAAGGCGAAATTCCAAGCCAAGGATGATGAAACGGTGTTGGAACCCATGGTGGCGAAGCTGTGCGAGCTGCGCGCCAAGAAAGGCATGACCGAAGAGCAGGCGCGCAAACAGCTGGCCGATGACAGCTATTTCGGCACCATGCTTGTGGTGATGGGCATGGCGGACGGCCTCGTGTCCGGTTCCGTCAACTCCACGGCCAATACCGTGCGTCCGGCCCTGCAGGTCATCAAGACCAAGCCAGGAACATCGTTGGTATCCGGAGCGTTCCTGATGTGTTTCAAGGACCATGTCGCCGTGTTCGCCGACTGTGCCATCAACCTTAACCCCAATGCCGAGCAGCTCGCCGAAATCGCGATCCAATCCGCCGAAACGGCCAAGGCGTTCGGCCTTGAACCGAAGGTGGGCATGCTGTCCTATTCCACGCTGGGCTCCGGAAAAGGACCCGACGTCGACCTCGTCGAGGAAGCCACCACCATCGTCAAAGACAAGGCTCCCGACCTTGCGGTGGTCGGATCGATCCAGTTCGACGCGGCATGGTCTCCGACCGTGGCCGCGACCAAAGCCAAGGGCGATCCGGTGGCGGGCCATGTCAATGTGTTCGTATTCCCGGATCTGTGCGCGGGCAACATCGCATACAAGGCGGTACAGCGTTCCTCGGGAGCGGCCGCCGTTGGACCGGTGCTGCAGGGTCTCAACCGCCCGGTGAACGATCTGAGCCGTGGCGCCACGGTCCAGGACATCATCAACACCATCGCCCTGACCGCCATCGAAGCCCAGTAATCGGGCATTTTGTAGCAAGCAACGAGTAATCTAAGGTTTTGGAAAGTCGCGTAAGCGGCACATCGATTAACACATGGAGGATGCCCACAATGGCGAAAACCGTCCTTGTCATCAATTCCGGTTCCAGCTCTATCAAGTATCAGCTGGTTGATCTTGAAACCGGCGAAGGTATCGCTTCCGGTCTGGTCGAGAAGATCGGCGAGCCGGTTGACGGTCATTACAAGCACGAGTACAACGGCGAGAAGCATGAGCTCGAAGAGCCGATTCACGACCATGAGCAGGGTCTGAAGCGCGTGCTCGGCTTCTTCGACGAGTTCGGCCCGAAGCTCGCCGACGCAGGCATCGTGGCCGTCGGCCATCGCGTGGTGCAGGGTGGTTCCATCTTCCCGAAGCCGGCTCTGGTCAACGACAAGACCATCGGCCAGGTCAAGGACCTCGCCGTGCTCGCCCCGCTGCACAACGGTCCGGAGGCCAAGGGCGCTGAGGTCATGCGCTCCCTGCTGCCGGATGTTCCGCAGATCTTCGTGTTCGATTCCTCCTTCTTCTTCCAGCTGCCGAAGGCTTCCAGCACCTACGCGCTGAACAAGGAAGTCGCCCAGCAGTACCACATCCGCCGTTACGGCGCCCATGGCACCTCCCACGAGTTCATCTCCTCCGTCGTGCCGTCCGTCATCGGCGAGCCGGCCGAAGGCCTCAAGCAGATCGTGCTGCACATCGGCAACGGTGCTTCCGCCTCCGCCGAAATCTCCGGCAAGCCGGTTGAGACCTCCATGGGTCTGACCCCGCTGGAAGGCCTCGTGATGGGTGGCCGTACCGGCGACATCGATCCGGCCGTCGTCTTCCACCTGATTCGCAACGCCCACATGAGCGTGGACGAACTGGACACCCTGTTCAACAAGCGTTCCGGCATGATGGGTCTGACCGGCTTCGGCGACCTGCGTGAAGTGCATCGTCTGGTCGAAGAGGGCAATGAGGACGCCAAGCTGGCTCTCGACATCTACGTGCACCGCATCGTCGGCTACATCGGCAACTACACCGCTCAGATGGGTGGCGTCGACGTGATCACCTTCACCGCAGGCGTTGGCGAGAACGATGACGTCGTGCGCAAGATGGTCTGCGACAAGCTCGCTCCGTTCGGCGTCAAGCTGGATGAGGAGAAGAACGCGACCCGTTCCAAGGAACCGCGCATCATCTCCACCCCGGATTCCGCAGTCACCATCTGCGTCATCCCGACCAACGAGGAGCTGGCCATCGCCCGCAAGTCCGCCGCCATCGCAGAAGAAGGCAAGGACTCCTACGGCAACGTCTTCTCCAAGTGAGTGACGTGTCACGTTTCGGCTGGTAGAGGAACGTGACGGCAAACGGTATGAATCTGCGCCGCCGTGCCTGATAATCGATATCATCGGTCAATCAGGCACGGCGGCGCAGTGCGTTGGGCCCCCTTTTCCGCGATTCGCAAGGGATTGCTTGGTAGTACGATACGACAGGTTGCACTGTACCGTGCAATGATGTAAGAGAGAACGGTTGGTTATTCGTGGCTGCTAAACGACGTTTCGTCGGTTTGGACGGGCTTAAAGGCATAGCCCTTATTGCGATTGTGCTGTATCACTGCGATGAGCTTTCGCTTCAAGGCGGGTTTTTCGGTGTGGATGTGTTCTTCACCATCTCCGGTTTCCTGATTTTCTCATCGCTGCTCAATCGTATCGATTCAGGTAAAGGCTTGGAACTGGGGGAGTACTTCCTCAAACGGTTCCGCCGGATTTATCCCGCGCTGTTTGCTCTTATCCCGATCTCGGTGACGTTGGCATGGCTGGTGAACCGCGACATGCTTGTCGGCATCCGGAACCAGATCATGACCGTGCTTCTGGGATGCTACAACTGGTATGCCATCAGCAGCGGAGCCAGCTATTTCTCCCAGATGAACCCTGACATATTCCGTCACCTATGGTTCATGTCGTTGCTCATGCAGTTTTATCTGATCGCTCCATTCGTGGTTTTGCTGCTGCGAAAAATCATCATCAGATGGGCTCCGGTATGCATACTGACAGCCCTTGCCGGAGCAAGCGCGGTATCCATGGGACTGCTATACCACTCTGGCGCTGACCCCACACGTGTGTATTTCGGCACCGACACGCACGCCATGGGCCTATGGCTCGGTGCCGCGCTGGCTTGGATACTGCCGATTCTCAGACATGAGCATGGGCGAGCCAATGAATCGCGGATAATGGAACGATTCCATAAGATATGGATTCAATTCGGCCCGATAGTTGCCTTTGGCTCATTGCTGGCATTGCTGTGGATGATGCGGCATATCACTCAAGGCCCAGCGGCGTTCCATGGCGGTATCTTCGTCGCCTCCGTGCTTGCTGTGATGCTGATCGCAGGAACCATACCATTCGGATCCTGGATGCAGGATCTGCTTGTGTTCAAGCCGCTTGCCGCTTTGGGCCATTATTCGTATGGCATTTATCTGTGGCATTGGCCATTATGGCTGCTGCTGAGATCCCTGCTGCCCCAGTGGGGCGCATGGCATGCCGACAGGCTGCTGTCCTTCACCTTCATCCTCACCGTGCTGTTCGCGTTCGCATCTTGGCGACTGTTCGAGAAGCCAGTCGCTCGTGCGGGATTCATCGCGTTGATTCGTCCGATCAGTGGAGACGAAGCCGAGCATTGCGGCCGTCTGATATCCACGGTCGTGGTGCTGGCATGCTCATGGAGCTTCTGCGGATACGCTGTGGCGACGGCATCGGAACAAACCAGTGTGGCGCAATCCTTGGGTATCAGCGCCAGGCTGTTGCAGCAACGCAATCATGCCGCTTTGGAACGACGCAGAACACCGATGCCAAGGAAGCCACGGCATAAGATGCCGGATGGTTCGCAAATGGCCGCCATCGGAGATTCGGTGATGCTGGCGTCCAGCAAAGGATTGCAAGACACGTTCCCCAACATCATTGTGGATGCCGAAGTCTCACGGTCGATGGCGAAGGGACAGGGTCTTGTCGATCAATTGAAAGCGCAAGGAAATCTGCGCCCCTGGGTCTTGGTGGGACTTGCCACCAACTCCGTGGTGACCAATGATCAGCTTGACGATCTGCTGAATGATGTCGGCCCCGATCATGTGCTGGTGCTCATTAACGCGCACGCTCCCGTTTCATGGGTTCCCGGCACCAATGCCGTGTTGAAGCAATTCGCCGCGGCGCATTCCAACAACGTCGTACTGGTCGATTGGGACGGGACCATTTCCCAGCATGCTGACGAACTTGCCGGAGATGGCATCCATCCGGGAATGTCCAATACGATCTACGCGCAGGCGGTCAAGGATTCAATCGCCGCTTGGATCAAGCAAGGGCACTGATTGATGCGTTGACGACTTCCATACGAGGTCCGCCACATGCCGTCGCATATGAATGATCCCCATTCCGTGGAAATCGGAATGGGGATCATTCATATGCGGACGATGCCGATATTAGGGAAATCAGGCCTCCTGATGCTGAGGAGCGGACAGGAAGTGCTCCTCGCTAGGCAGAACGGCGTTGAGAATCACAGCCACCACGAACGACACCGCGATGCAGTTGGAAGCGAAGATGGACTGGAACAGCGCCGGGAAGTTGGCGAAAATGTCGCCGACCTGGGTGAAACCGATGCCAATGGTCAGGCTCAACGCGGCGATGGTGATGTTGCGCTGCGTGTAACCGGCCTCGGAAATCATCTGGAATCCGGACAGGATGATATTGCCGAACATCATGATGGTGCAGCCGCCAAGCACAGCCTGCGGCAGGGAGTTGAAGACCTCTGCAACGGCCGGAACGAAGCTGGCAAGCACCAAAATCAGACCGCCGGAAAGAATCACCTTGCGGTTGACCACCTTGGTCATCGCCACCAGACCGATGTTCTGCGCAAACGAAGTCAATGGCAGGCAGCCGAACAAACCGGACACGGAGGAGATCAAACCGTCGCCGGCAATAGCTCCGGCGGTTTCCTTGTCGGTGGGTTGACGGTCGAGACCGACCTTGGTAAGCGCCGCTGTGTCGCCCAACACCTCAACCGAGGAAACGACATACAGCAGAGCGAAGGAGATAATCGCACCCGGATCAAACTCAAGCTTGAACGGCATGAAATGCGGCACCGACACGACCTGCAGATTGGCGAAACCGGAGAAATCGACCTTTCCCATGAAAATCGCGACCACATAGCCCACGACAAGGCCGAACAGCACGGAAAGCTGCTTGGCGGTGCCCCTCATGAGCAGCTGGAACGCAAGGCAAGCCACCAGCGAAATCAGGCCAAGCGTCAGATTCTGCCAGCTGCCGAAATCCTTCGCGCCGGAACCGCCGCCGAAGCTCGTGGCACCGACGGACAGGAGCGAAAAACCAATCGAGGTGACGACAATCGCGGAAACGATCGGCGGAACGAAACGACGCCAATACTTGGCCGTCAAACCAAGCACGACCTCCAACAGGCCGCCAAGCACCACGGCGCCGGCGACTGCGCCATAACCCTGATGCTGCGCGATCGACATGGCGGCCGCGACGTAGGTGAAGGAAATGCCGGTGACCATCGGCAGACGGGAACCAATCAGCCACACACCGTACAGCTGCAGGCAGGTGCCGAGACCTGCGACCAGCAGGCCGGCCTGAATGATGGCGGCGGACTGCGCGGCATCCATCTTGGCGGCCGTGGCCACCAAGAAGATAGGCGCGAGATTCGCCACGAACATGGCCATGACGTGCTGCAGGCCGAACGGAATGCCCTTCCAGAACGACACCGGTGCGTCAAGACTGCTCAACGCCTCAAAAGACACGCCTTTTTTCATGTCTTTTGCCTTCGTCTTTTTTTCGGTTTTCTCTGTGTTCTTCTCTTCGCTCAACTGTTACATCCTCTCTTATAATCGTTTGAGCGTACTGAAAAAATCAGGAGCGGAATTCGATGGTGCCGTTTTCCGGATCCATCGATTCGACGATTGCCAGGGAATCGACGTCGTACCCTTCCTCACGCAGCTGGTCGCCACCGCCTTGGAAGCCCTTTTCCACTGCGATGCCGATGCCTTCCACAGTGGCTCCGGCCTCATGGCACAGCTCGATCAGGCCTTTTAACGCCTTGCCGTTGGCAAGGAAATCGTCGATCAGCAGCACGTGGTCGCCTTCATTGAGATAGCGCTTGGACACGATGACAGGGAACTCCTTCTGCTTGGTGAAGGAATACACGGTGGTCGTGTACTGGTCGCCGTCAAGATTGATGGACTGCGCCTTCTTGGCGAACACCACCGGGACATTGCCGAAATGACGGGCCACGACACAGGCGATGCCAATGCCGGAAGCCTCAATGGTCAGAATCTTATCGATGGTCTTGCCCTTGAAATGCTCGGCCCAGGCGGCGCCCATATGGTCGAACAGCTCGACATCGCACTGATGGTTGAGGAACGCGTCCACTTTCAGCACATTGCCGGGCTTGACGGTACCTTGTTGCGCAATGCGCTCTTCAAGTTCCTTCATGAAACCCCTTAATCTTGTCGGCCGCGAAAGCGGCATCAGATGATGGCATACGGCGAGCCGTATATAGGAGTTCAGCATACGCGCCTCAATTGACCGTGCGAGTCGTACCCCTGACCTGCTCATGTGATAAACATGAATGCTGCGAACAAATGTTTGAATATGAGCGTGCGCGAAGAAAAGAGGAATCGGTGGAACAGAGCATGGGACCTGTGATGTGCGATCCGCGGAGCCTGATAGAGGGACTCAACCCCCAACAGGAAGAAGCGGTGAAATACTACGGCCAGGCATTGCTCATCGGCGCCGGCGCAGGCTCAGGCAAGACCCGTGTGCTGACACGTCGCATCGCATGGCTGCTGGCGCATGGCTTCTGGGCAAGCAGCATCCTCGCCATCACCTTCACCAACAAGGCGGCCGCGGAAATGCGTGAACGTCTCGTGACTTTGGTCGGGCCGGAAGCCGAACATATGTGGATCTCCACCTTCCACTCCGCCTGCGTACGCATCCTACGCCGCGACGGCAAGGAAATCGGCCTTAAATCGGGCTTCTCGATTTACGACACCGCGGACAGCGAGCGACTGGTCAAACTGATCGCAGCCGACCTGAACATCGATACGAAGCGGTATACGCCACGCATGCTGCTGGGCAAGATATCCGACTGCAAGAACGCGTTGGTTTTCTGGAAAGACCAGCTGAAAAAAGCGAACTGCGATTACACCCCGGGACAGCGCGGATACCAGGTGAGCGCCGGCGACGTCGACGAACTGGTCGCCGTCGTCTACGCCGAATACCAGCATCGTCTGGCGCTCGCCAACGCAGTCGACTTCGACGATTTGATCATGCGCACCGTGGAATTGCTCCAAACCTGCCCGCAGGTGAGCGAATACTATCGGCACAGGTTCCGTTACATCTTCGTGGACGAGTATCAAGACACCAACCATGCCCAATATGTGCTCGTACGTGAATTGTCCGGCATCGATTCGGACGAACAGCCCGACCCGCAGGCGAGGGGAGCGGGCCGTGTGGGACCGAGCTGGATTACCGTGGTGGGTGATTCCGACCAATCCATCTACGCGTTCCGAGGTGCGGACATCCGTAACATCCAAGACTTCGAACAGGATTTCCCGAACGCCAAAACCATCATGCTCGAACAGAACTACCGTTCGACGCAGACCATCCTCGACGCGGCGAACGCGGTGATCGCGAAAAACGAAAACCGCAAGCCGAAGAAACTGTGGACGGCGCTTGGTCAAGGCGACAAAATCGTCGGCTATGCCGCCGACAACGCACAGCAGGAAGCCGGATGGATAGCGAACGAAATCGCACGAATCCACACCGAGGAAGACGTCGCTTACCGTGACATCGCCATCATGTACCGAGCCAACGCGCAGTCACGTTCGCTGGAAGAGGCCATGATCAACGCCAATCTGCCGTATCAGCTGGTCGGCGGCACCAAATTCTATGAACGTAGGGAAGTCAAGGACGCCATCGCGTATTTGCAGGCCATCGTGAATCCCGCGGATAATGTGAACGTGCGGCGTATCCTCAATGTGCCTAAACGAGGACTCGGCGCACGCGCGGAGGGATTGGTGGCCGGCTACGCGGACGCGCATGGCCTCACGTTCTTCGAATCCATTGAACATATGGACCAGATTGAAGGCATGACAGGCCGTACCACCAAACCGTTGGGCGCATTCCGTGATCTGATGCACGAGCTGGCCGATTTCGCCAAGGAACATGATTCGAAACCATCCGAAGTGGTGGCCGAAGTACTGGACAAAAGCGGTCTTCTGGAGGAATTGCAACGTTCCGAGGATCCGCAGGATGCTTCGCGTGTGGACAATCTTTCCCAGTTGCAGTCCGTGGCCGCCGAATTCGAGCAGAACACGCCGGATGCCACGTTGGCCGGTTTCCTGGAGACCACGGCATTGGTCGCCGACTCGGATCAGTTGCCGGGAGAGGGCGAGGATTCCGGCAAGGTCACGATGATGACCTTGCATACGGCCAAAGGTTTGGAATATCCGTATGTGTTTCTTACGGGTATGGAACAGGGCACGTTCCCGCACCAGCGTGCCATGGAGGACACCAGCGAGCTGTCCGAGGAGCGTCGTCTGGCATACGTGGGCATCACCCGTGCGAAGCGTCGGCTGTATGTGACCCGTGCGGCGGTGCGTGCCCAATGGGGGCAGGCCAATGACATGATGCCCAGCCAGTTCCTGGATGAGATTCCGGATGAACTCATCGATTGGAAACGTCGTGAGGCCGGTGTGGAGCGCATGCGCGCCAGCTGGGGAGATGACGACGAGTTCGGCGGGTGGGACGATGATGACGATTTCGGATCCACTTCCTTCGGCGGATCGATGTACGGATCGTCGACATACGGTTCCTCATCGTATGGTTCTGGTTCTCGCGGATCGCATCCCACTTATGGGTCGTCTCATGGATCGCACAGCTCGTATGGTTCCGGACGGTCCTCCTACGGCTCGGGAAGCCGCCGTTTCTCTGGCGGATCGCACTCTGGCTCGTCCTCATACGGTTCGTATGGCTCATCCCGGTCGTCATACGGCTCCGGCAAGCCCTCCGGCAAATCCGGTAAGGTCACCACGCGCCGCGCCAAGCCAAAGGATCTGACGAAATCGGCTCCGGCAAGTTCGTTGGGCGGCAACAACGGATTGAGCATCTCGGATTTCCAGATAGGCGACAGAATCACCCATGACCATTACGGTTTGGGAAAGGTCGTCGAAACGCAGGACAAGGGCGCGAATTCGGTGATCACCGTCGATTTCGGCACGGATGGCGTCAAACGATTGCTGCTTCGTGTGGCGCCTATTGAAAAGCTCTGACGGCTTTTCCAATAGGCGCCCCTCGTGGCGGCGCCGTTGTGGGCTCATAACACGGATTGAGTGAAAAAACAAGTCTTTTCTTTCGGAGCATTTGTTGCGATAATCGGCGATGTTTGCTTTTCGAGAGGAAGAACCATGCCAAGAAAACTGTTCGCCGCGATATCTCAGATTGTTCTGGGCGCGCTGATTGTCATCGCCCCGCAGACCTTCGCGCATGTGTGTGCCGTCAAAGACATGCCCATGGCATGCCGCTACACCGCTCGGGTCGCTCTGGGACTGGGTGTCGTCATCGCATTGCTGGCAATAATCGGATTTTTCGCGCCAAGCCGGGTCAGGGCCGGATTGGATATCGCCAATGCCGTGCTGGGCGTGCTTGTCGTTCTGGTGCCGACCATGCTGGTAGGCGTATGCAGAGGCTCCATGATGCATTGCCATATGGTGACGATGCCGACGCTTATCGTATTGGGCGTGCTGCTGGCGGTGCTCGCAGCAGTCGCCGCATATCTCGATCTCAAGCCGGCAAAGCGTGGCTGACGTGCCGCATATCACCCTTGCGAAACTACCGCTGGCCAATCTGCGTCGCAAACCATTCCGCACTTCGGCGCTTGTCATTGTGGTCGTCATGCTCACTGTGGCGTTCTATGGAGGCGCGCTGCTTTCCATGAACCTGAACAACGGGTTGAACAGCATGCGGGAACGTATGGGCGCCGATCTGATGGTCACGCCGCAGAACACGAAAAACCAGGCTGAGGCGTTGCTCACGGGAAACTCTTCGAGCACGTTCTACTTCACCAATGACATTGGAGGCCAAATCGCCGAAGCGGACGGTGTGGGCGAAAGCACGGTGCAGACGTACATCTCCTCGCTTGCGGCAGCCTGCTGCGACGAAAAGGTGCAGATCATCGGCTTCAACCCCGACACCGACTTCGTCATCACTCCTTGGGTGGCTTCGCAATTCGACGGCACACTCCGTCGCGGCCAAATCATAGCAGGCGCCAGCATCAACGTGTCGGACAACAATACGGTCAAACTGTACGGTCATGAATTCCCCGTGGCCGCGCAACTGGCCGATACCGGAACGTCACTGGACAATTCCATATTCGTGAACATGGACACGGTGCCGGATGTCGTTTCCTATTCCGCGCAGGTCGGACATGCCGCGATTCCTGAAGAATACGCCGGCAAAGCGGTGTCCGCCGTGCTCGTCAAAGTCAAGGACGGATATTCCGCACAACAGGTCGCCTCGAATATCGCAAAAGCCACGGGGGTCAAAAGTTTGGGATATGTGTATCCGGGCGGTATCACGGCTACGACGAAAACGAATCTCAAGGTGATTATCCGCTATGTGGCGGTATTCATCACGGTGTTCTGGACTATGGGATTGGTCGTGATGTTGGCGGTGTTTTCGTCGGCTATGAACGAACGCAAGCGTGAATTCGCCGCGTACCGTATTCTCGGCGCCGATCGTGCGACCCTGGTGGGCATTATCGTCAAGGAATCGGCGACCATCGGAGCTATTGGAGGTGTGATCGGTGTGACCTGTACCTCGTTGGTCGTGTTTCCGTTCAGTGGTCTGATCGCTAAGGAACTTCAATTGCCGTATCTGCAGATTGGCGTCGGTAAAGTGGCGGTACTGATAGTCGTCGCTCTCCTGTTCGCCGTGCTTACGGGCCTGGTCGCATCCCTCGCCACAGCGGTGCGTCTTTCCGCCCCACAGGCATACCTGACGCTGAGGGAGGGGGAGTGATGCCGGAACAGCCCATATTGGAGGTTCGTGGCCTTACCCGTGAATTCGTACGCCGAGGTAAACCTTTCCCCGCGGTGGATGATGTGAATCTCACGCTCGATCCAGGCGAATTCATGGCGATCGTCGGCAGATCCGGAAACGGCAAAAGCACTTTGCTCAATCTCGTCACGGGATTGCTGAAACCTACATCCGGTTCGATTCTGCTGGCCGGTAACGAGGTGACCACGTTAAACGACAAACAGATGTCGATTTTGCGCAACCGCACCATCGGCTTCGTCACGCAGATCCAGACACTATTGCCGAACCTCACCGCAATCGACAATGTGGTCCTTCCCGCAGTGCTGCATCGCAACCCGTCTCGGTATGAAACCGAAATCGATGAACGGACGAATGACGCACAATCACAGGAACAGACGGCGTCTTCCGTCGTGGTCGATGGCCTTCCCGACGTCATCCAACCAGCTTCGACGCAGACGGCTTCTTCATCTCAGCCCGACCATTTGACGCAACGCGCGCAACATCTGTTGGATCAACTGCTTGTAGGCGAGCTTGCGACATGCTATCCGAAGGAGCTCTCTGGTGGCGAGATGCGCCGCGTCTCCATCGCCCGAGCGTTGATGAACAAGCCGAAACTGCTGATCGCCGATGAACCGACAGGAGATCTGGATGCCGAAAGCACCGCAATCGTCATGCGGCTGCTGCGGCAAGTAGCGGATGACGGTACCTCGGTACTTATGGTTACCCATGATCCGGACGCGCTTGCTTATGTGGACCATACCTATCGTATGGATAGGGGAGTGCTTACTCGGGCCTGACGTTTTTAAGACATGCCGATGTAGGTGAATCGGAGCATCTCGTCCGTCCCCCATGTGTATGATTAGCGATTGGTGTGCGCCCGGAAGGACGTATGCCGTCTGGAGTCTTAGCCCATCAGTGGGTCGGCGGCCATCCGTGGTGTTCTGCATTGCGGGTCAAGCCGTTCGCGCATTGCGCGAAGAAGCACTGGAGAGGCTGGCTCAGCGTATGCCGGACTTCGGCATACGTTCCGTTCAGACAACGACAGAACAAACAAAGGATTAAACCAATGACGAACGTTCAGCGTTCCCGCCGTCAGGTGCGTCTTTCCCGCGCCCTCGGCATCGCTCTGACCCCTAAGGCTCAGCGCATCTTCGAAAAGCGTCCGTATGCTCCTGGCGAGCACGGCCGCACCCGTCGCCGCACTGAATCCGATTACGCAGTGCGTCTGCGCGAGAAGCAGCGTCTTCGCGCCCAGTACGGCATCTCCGAGAAGCAGCTCCGCGCCGCTTACGAGAAGGGCACCCACACCGCCGGACAGACCGGCAACGCCATGCTGACCGATCTTGAGACCCGTCTCGACGCTCTGGTCCTGCGTGCAGGCTTCGCCCGCACCACCGCCCAGGCTCGCCAGTTCGTGGTCCATCGCCACATCCTCGTCGATGGCAACATCGTCGATCGTCCGTCCTACCGCGTCAAGCCGGGCCAGACCATCCAGGTCAAGGCCAAGAGCCAGACCATGGTTCCGTTCCAGGCCGCTGCCGAAGGTGTGCACCGCGATGTGCTGCCGGCGGTTCCGGGCTACCTGGACGTCAACCTGCCTTCCCTGAAGGCCACCCTGACCCGCAAGCCTGAAGCCGAGGAGATCCCGGTGCAGGTCAACATCCAGTACGTGGTCGAATTCTACGCCCGCTGATCTGGATCACCATACTGTAAGAACATACAGTTTAAGGACATACAGCGAAAGCCTCGCAGCCGTTACGGTTGCGAGGCTTCTCGTTTTTTTATGGCGTTTCCGGCGGCATGTCGTTTGGCTGATTCCACAGGTACCATGGAAACCATGTTGCTTCATCTTCATCTGGTCCGTCACGGACAGACGTTCTTCAACCGATATAACAGACTCCAGGGATGGTCGAATTCCCCGTTAACCGATGCGGGACTTGCCGATGCGGACAAGGCCGCCGCCAAACTCCGGGACATTGAGTTCGCCGCGGCATACTGCTCCGACACCACACGCGCCCAGGTGACGGCACAACGGATCCTCGATGCGAACGAAGCCGCAGGACACGTTCGTCCGTCACTGGTCAGCGACATGCATTTCCGTGAGCAGTTCTACGGTTATTTCGAGGGACAGGACATGTCCGTCGCATGGACCGCTGCCGGTGGTCCCCATGGTGCGAAGAACTACAACGACATCGTCCGCAAATACGGGCTTGCCGCCACCCGCGACTTTCTCAAAGAAGCCGATCCGTTCCATGACGCCGAATCCGATAACGAGTATTGGCATCGTGTGGAGGACGGCTTCGCTTTGATTGCGGACAACCCTCGGCTTAAGGACGGCGACCACGTGCTGCAGATCTCCCACGGCAATACATTGTTGAGCCTTATGCACCGATTCGCCCCGGAAGGATACGATTTGAGCGAACGTCCGGCCAACGGTTCGGTGACCTGCCTTGATTTTGACACGAACGAACCCATGGACCGCGCGGTGAGTGTGGTCTCGTACAACCAGTGAACGTATTTGCCACAGTCGTGGCTTTTTACTAGTCTTATGCGGGTATTGTGTTCGCGGGCAACCGTGGAGCTGAAAAGAGGTACAAGATGGGTGTTGGAGAGATCGCCGGTCTGATTGCGGCAATTGCATTCGCGGTGCTTGCCGGTTTCATGATCTACCCGCTGATCCGTCTCGGCAAATTGTTCGACCAGATCGCGCAGACCGTCAAAGACACCGGAGACCATGCGATTCCGGCGCTTGACGAGAGCGTGACCACGGTGCAGCAGGTGAACAAGTCCCTGGAGGATGTCAACAAGATCTCCGCCGCGGCGTCCACCACGGCCAATAATGTCGGCGCGCTGACTGATCTATATGGATCGTTCTTGGGCAAGCCCGTCATCAAGGTTGCGTCCGCCACCTATGCGTTGAAGTCCACTGTGCAGTCTTTCTTGGCTAAGAGAGACGTCAATCACGCGGCAGGCAATAAGGGGGAGTGATGTTCAAGCGTCTTTTCTGGGTCTTCATCGGCGTGGGCATCGGTGTCGTCGCTGTCACAAAAGCGCAGGCATACGTTAAAGCCAACACACCGGACACCGCCCGCCAATTCCTGCTTGGTCCCGACCAGGACCATGTGACCATGCGCACGCTTGAAGGTCTGGTCAATGAGTTCAATGCCACGCGTCGAGCCCGCGAGGCTGAACTTAACAGCAAATATGCGGCGCGGAACGAGTAGTCGTTTTCCGCCCGACAGATACGCTCAAGCAACCAATCACACGTTTGGAAGGCATCAGGCCTCCAACAACAAAGGAGCTCAAATCCACATGCGCACTTCTGAAATCGCGAAGCGCTTTCTTGACTATTTCGAACAGCACGATCATCTTGTCGTTCCTTCGGCATCGTTGATTTCTCCGAATCCGACCACTCTGTTCACCATCGCTGGCATGGTTCCGTTCATCCCGTACCTCATGGGTGAGCAGACCCCGCCGAAGCACCGCATGGCTTCCAACCAGAAGTGCGTGCGTACTCTGGACATCGACGAGGTCGGCAAGACCACCCGTCACGGCACGTTCTTCCAGATGCTTGGCAACTTCTCCTTCGGTGATTACTTCAAGGAGGAGGCCATCCACTATGCGTATGAGCTGCTGACCACCCCGCAGGATAAGGGCGGCTACGGCTTCGATCCGGAGAAACTGTGGATGACCACTTTCACCGACGACGAGGAAGCCCGCTCGATGTGGAAGAACGAAGGCGTCGATCCTGAACATATCCAGATCATGGGTATGGAAGATAACTTCTGGACCACCGGTGGCCCTGGCCCTGGCGGTCCGTGCTCCGAAATCTATGTAGACCGTGGTCCAAAGTACGGTGTCGAAGGCGGCCCGATTGCCGACGAGAACCGTTACATTGAGATTTGGGATCTCGTGTTCGAAAACTACGAGGTCGACAACGTCAAGTCCAAGACCGACCTGCATATCGTCGGCGAGCTTGAGAACAAGAACATCGATACCGGCGCCGGTCTGGAACGTCTCGCCTATCTGATGCAGGGCAAGCAGAACATCTATGAGACCGACGAGGTCTTCCCGGTCATCGAAGCCGCGCAGAAGCTTTCCGGCCGCACCTACGGCGATGACGAGGCCATGGACGTGCGTTTCCGTATCGTGGCCGACCACGTGCGTTCCGCGCTGATGATCATGTCCGACGGCGTCCGTCCGTCCAACAACGGCCGTGGCTATGTGCTGCGCCGCCTGCTGCGTCGAACCGTCAAGGCCATGCGCGAGCTCGGCGTGACAGAGCCGGTCATGCCGACCTTGCTGCCGACCTCCAAGGCCGCGATGGAACCGAGCTATCCGGAGCTTAACGACACCTTCCACGACGTGTCCGAAGCCGCCTACGGTGAGGAGGACGCGTTCCGCCGCACGCTCGAATCCGGCACCGAGATCTTCGACATGGCCGTGACGAAGGCCAAGCAGGGCGGCTCGGATCTCGTGTCCGGCGAGGATGCCTTCAAGCTGCATGACACTTACGGCTTCCCGATTGAAATCACGCTCGAAATGGCCGCCGACCAGGGCGTGAAGGTGGATGAAGCCAAGTTCCGCGAGCTGATGGCCGAACAGAAGAGCCGTGCCCGTGCGGACGCGCTGAAGAAGCGCCACAACGTGGATTTGTCCGTCTATGACGACTTCAAGAAGACCCTGCTCCAGCCGATCGACTTCCTTGGCTACACCGACATGTCCGCACGTGCCAAGGTTCTGGGCATCATGCAGGAGGGCAAGGGTTCCGTTCCCGCCGTCACCGGCCCGGCCAACATCGAGGTCATCCTCGACCGCACGCCGTTCTACGCGCAGGCCGGCGGCCAGCTCGCCGATCAGGGCGAGATTCTGTCCGACGATGGCGCGGTGCTTGAGGTCGACGACGTGCAGAAGCCGATCAAGGACCTTATCGTCCACCAGTGCCGTCTGACCGAAGGCACGCTGGTTGTGGGCGCCGAAGTCAACGCGAACATCGATCTCGAGCGCCGTGGAGCCATTGCACGTTCCCACACCGCCACCCACATGGTGCACAAGGCGCTGCGTGAGGAACTTGGTCCGCAGGCCACCCAGCGTGGCTCCGAAGACGCTCCGAACCGTCTGCGCTTCGATTTCCAATGGTCCAGCGCCCCCAGCAAGGACGCCATGAACGCCGTCGAAGCCCGCGTCAACGAGAAGCTTCGTGAGAACCTTGCCGTCACCACTCAGGAAATGAAGTTCGATGACGCCATCGCTCTTGGCGCCATGCATCTGTTCGGCGAGAAGTACGGCGACATCGTGCGTGTGGTGTCCATCGGCGAGGACGGCTGGAGCCGCGAGCTCTGCGGTGGCACCCATATCGACCACGTCGGCAAGATCGGCGCCATCAACATCATGTCCGAGGCGTCTATCGGTTCCGGCGTGCGCCGCGTGGACGCGGTCGTCGGCCAGGGCGCGTATGAGTTCAACGCCCGCGAGCACGCGCTGGTTTCCCAGCTTTCCGACATGGTCAACGCCCGTCCCGACGAACTCGCCGAGCGTGTGAACATGCTGCTTGCCAAGCTCAAGGAATCCGACCGTCGTCTTGCCGCAATGTACGAGTCCCAGCTTGCGGCCTCTGTGCCAACGCTGGTGGCTGAGGCCAAAGCTTCCTCGGCTCCGGTCAAGGTCGCCAAGAAGAACGTTGGACATTTCGGCTCCTTCGACGCGCTTCGCAAGACCGTGCTCGACGTGCGCGGCCAGCTCGGCGAAGATGCTCCGGTCGTGGTGGCTCTTGCCGGCATGAACGAGGACGGCAAGCCCATGGTCGCCGTGGCAACCAACGAAGCGGCACGCAAGCAAGGCATCAAGGCTGGTGATCTGGTCCGTGGCGCTTCCAAGGTTCTTGGCGGTGGTGGCGGCGGCAAGCCGGACTTCGCACAGGGTGGCGGCGCGGACGCCACCAAGATCGACGAGGCACTTGAGGCATTGGCCGGCCAGGCTCTGAAGGGCTGATTCTCCAAGCATGGTTTGGCTTGGTATCGATCTGGGTGATGCTCGGGTCGGACTTGCGTTGTCCGATCCCGAGCTCACCCTCGCACATCCCATAGGCAATATTCAAGTGTATGGGGATTCTTTCCGCGCGTTGGATGAAGTCATCGACGTCATTGGGGACGAGTCGGTGGACCATGTGGTGATTGGCCTGCCGTTGCTGCTGAACGGCGAAGAGGGGAAAAGCGCCAAAAAAGCGAGACGCTGGTCCGTCAATCTTGAAAAACGACTGCATGCGGCCGTGGAGGATGAATCATATTCGGTGACGCGGGTTCCCACCATTGAATTGGTGGATGAGCGTCTGACGACAGTGACCGCACATCATCAGTTGTTCGATGCGCGCATCGGCGGACGCAAGCACCGTCCGATGGTCGACCAGCAATCTGCGGTGGTGATTTTGCAGACGGCGCTCGACCGAAGCAGAGAGTAAGGGGAGAGAGACCTTTGACCGATAATCTGAACGTTTTTTTCTCCGATAACGCGCAGTGGGTCGATGATACGTCAGCGGGCTCGTCATTCGATGCCGCGTTGCCGCCGCAACCGCCGAAATCGCGACGCGACATGCGTAAACGACGTGAGCAACAACGTCGTCGTCGCTATGTCACAATCATCGCGGCTGCCGTCGTTGTCATTCTTGTCGTCGTCGGCGGCTTTTTCGGTGTGCGCATGGTTAAACATCTCAGGCAGATGAACGCCAACGGCTCGCAAATCCAGATTGAGGATTACACCGGTTCGGGAGACAAAGACACGACGTTCACCGTGGAAACCGGACAAGGCGCAGCCGAAATCGCACGAAATCTGGTCAAGGCGGACATCGTCAAATCCGAATCGGCGTTCACCTCCGCAGTCGCGGCCGCCGGCGCGACGCTTTACCCGGGTTCGTACGCGTTGAAGACGCATATGAAAGCGGCCGATGTCGTCAAGATCCTGTCCGACCAAAGCAAGGCCGGTGGTTTCGCCGAAGTCAAGGCCGGCGAACGGGTGTCCGATGTCATCGCCAACGCGGCCAAGATGTCAGGCAAGGACGTGTCCGAATTCCAAGCGGTCATCGACGGTGGCGGCGCGGGCATTCTGCCAGATGAAGCGGGTGGCAAATTCGAAGGATGGCTTGAGCCCGGATCCTACAGCGTCCAGGACAAGTCCGCCAAGGACATCCTCAAGGAAATGGTCACGGCACGCGTCAACAAACTGGACACATTGGGCGTGCCAGATGGAAGCGAACGCGAACGTATCATGAACATCGCGTCCATCGCCGAATCCGAGGCATGCAATCCTGACGATTACGGTAAGGTGGCGAGGGTCATCCTGAACAGAATCGACCAGGACATGCCGTTGGGCATGGACAGCACCGTTGCCTACGGGTTCAACACCACAGGCAGCAAGCTGACAGACGAGCAGCTTGAGGATGGAAGCAACCCGTACAACACTCGCGTGAACAAAGGACTTCCTCCGACGCCGATCAGCAATCCCGGCGATTCCGCTATCCAAGCCGCGATGAATCCTCCGGAAGGCAAATGGCTGTACTTCGTCACCACCAACCTCAAGACCGGCGAGACGAAGTTCGTGGAAACCGAAGACGAATTCTGGAAGATTCGCGACGAATACAAAAGCAACAACGCGAATGCCAACTGACGGTATCACGCATTAACACAACGCGTGCATCGCGATGCTTATCGCCCCGGCCACGACAATGGTCGGGGCGAACGGCGTCTTACCGGCGAATCGCGTATGCTTCTGCGGGTCGAACCGTGTCCAAATCGCAAGCCACAGCAGCCCCAGCACACTAATCGCAAACCACCAGAACACCACTGGAAACAGGCCGAACATGCCTACGGCCAAGCCGATAAGCAACGTCGTGGTGACGTCGCCGAATCCCAAAGCCCCTGGCTTGATGAGCGCAAGCGCACATTGCAGCACGGCGGATAACGCGGCGAACAACAGAGCCTGCAATGCCAGAAACAGTGAATTAACGGACAACGCATACGTGATGTCCACAATGACCTGCGCCAAACACCCTACGGCGATCCACATGCGTGGAATGCGTCGTGCCCGGATATCCTCAACGCTGACGGCCATTCCACAGAGCAGACTCGGCAGGCAAATCATGTACCACATACCGTTAAGATAGTCCACGAATCGTATTTGGCAGAAAAGGAGTGTTGGCATGTTGCGCTGGCAGACAGCAGGTGAATCGCACGGCGAAGCGCTTGTCGCCATGATCGAGGGGCTGCCTGCGGGCATCCACGTCACTACTGAGGATATCGTCGGCGCATTGGCACGCCGACGTCTCGGATATGGCCGTGGTGCGCGCATGAAATTCGAACAGGACAAGGTCCGCATGCTCACCGGTGTGCGTTTCGGCGAGACCATCGGCTCTCCCGTCGCCATCGAGATCGCCAATACCGAATGGCCGAAATGGACCGAGGTGATGAGCGCCGATCCGCTTGACCATGACATTCCGCGCGAAGGCCGCAACGCGCCGCTATCCCGTCCCCGTCCGGGGCATGCCGATCTGACTGGCATGCGCAAGTACGGTTTCGACGACGCCCGTCCAGTGCTGGAACGTTCCAGCGCACGTGAGACCGCGTCGCGTGTGGCCTTAGGTGAGGTCGCCAAGCAGTTCCTTGAACAGACGTTGGGCATACGTACCGTCTCCCATGTGCTGTCAATCGGTGGTGCTGGCATCACCGACCCGCAGAATGCGGTGCTGCCGAAGCCTGAGGACCTCGAAGCATTGGACGCTTCGCCGGTGCGCACATTGGATAAGACGGCCGAACAGCAGATGATCGCACGCATCGACGAGGCCAAGGAGAACGCCGATACCTTAGGCGGCGTGATCGAGGTCGTGGTATACGGCGTTCCGGCTGGAATCGGCACGTACGTTGAATCGGACCGCAGGCTGGACGCGGCATTGGCCAGTGCCGTCATGGGCGTCCAGGCCATCAAGGGCGTGGAGATCGGGGACGGTTTCCTTGAGGCGATGCGTCCCGGCTCCCAGGCGCACGACGAAATGGTGGTTGGCGACGATGGCCGCATCACACGTCTGAGCAATCGTGCGGGCGGAATCGAAGGCGGCATGTCCAACGGCCAGCCGATTGTGGTGCGTGCCGCGATGAAGCCGATTCCATCCATTCCAAAGGCGCTTCGCACCGTCGACGTCACCACCGGCGAGGCGGCCCAGGCCATCAACCAGCGTTCCGACAACACCGCCGTTCCCGCGGCGGCCGTCGTGGCCGAGGCGATGGTGCGCCTCACCATCGCTCAATACGTGCTGGAGAAGTTCGGCGGCGACAGCGTGGCCGAAACCAAGCGCAACGCCGAATCCTATGTGGCGTCCTGGCCGGAGCACATGAGGTGACCGATTCGATGGCTGGAATGCGTAGACCCGTCGCCGTCATCATCGGCATGATGGGCGCGGGCAAGACCCGCGTCGGCAAGGAAGCGGCGCAGATGATGCAACTGCCGTTCGCCGACGCCGACAACGAGATCGAACATGATGCGGGAATGAAGATTCCCGAATATTTCGAAAGGTACGGCGAACCGGAGTTCCGTAAGCTGGAAAGCGACGTTGTGCTTGACATGCTGGAGGATTTCGACGGCATCTTCTCCTTGGGCGGGGGCGCTCCAATGACCCCGTCCATCCAGCAGGGGCTCGCCGAATACATCGCCGACGGCGGCAAGGTCGTGTATTTGATGGCCGATCCGAAGGAAGCCATGGAACGCGCCAACCGCGGCGGCGGCCGTCCGATGCTCAACGGCGACGCCAACGAGCGTTGGAAGAAGTTGTACAAGGAACGCGACCCGGTGTTCAGACGCGTGGCCAATGTGCAGGTGCGCACCCACGGACAAACCCCGCAAGTGGCCGCGAGAAAGCTGATGGAAATGATCGATCAACGTATCGTCCACGTCACCGGATCCACCATCGAACCATACGATGTGTGCATAGGCGAAGGTGTGATGAGCCAGCTTGCGCAGGTGCTGGGGGACAAGCCTGCCAAAGTGGCATTGATTCACACCCAGGCGGTGCAACGGCATTCCGACCGCGCGCGCACGCTGTTGCGCCAGTCCGGTTATGACGTGCACGACATCGTCATTCCCGATGCTGAAGCCGGCAAGACCATCGAAGTGGCCAACGGCATCTGGCAGCGTCTGGGGGAGGAAGGCTTCACCCGTTCTGATGCGATTGTCGGTCTCGGCGGTGGCGCAGCCACCGATCTGGCCGGTTTCGTGGCCGCCACATGGATGCGTGGCATCCGCTACGTCAACTGCCCGACCTCGCTGCTGGCCATGGTCGACGCCTCCACCGGCGGCAAAACCGGCATCAACACTCCACAAGGCAAGAACCTCGTCGGCTCGTTCTATACGCCGGCCGGCGTGCTCGCCGACATGGGAGCACTTGCCTCGTTGCCGAACGACATCTTCATCGAAGGTCTGGGCGAAGTGGCGAAATCCGGTTTCATCATGGATCCGGAGATTCTGCGCATGCTTGAAGACCATGCCGACGAGCTGCGCTCGTTCGACGGTTCGACGTTCCTTGACTCCGATCTGAAGGATGTGGTCGCCGAACTCATCGAACGTACCGTGACGGTGAAGGCGTACCATGTGTCCGCCGACCTCAAAGAAGCCGGATTGCGTGAATTCCTCAACTACGGACATACGCTTGGCCATGCCATCGAAAAACTCGAACACTTCCGCTGGAGGCACGGCAACGCCGTTGCGGTCGGTTGCGTCTATGCGGCCGAACTGTCCCATCTGCTCGGCTACATCGACCAGGATCTGGTCGACTACCATCGTTCGCTGCTCGGCTCGCTCGGCCTGCCGACATCATGGAACAATGGCAGCTGGGATGATGTGCTGGCGCTCATGCACCGAGACAAGAAGGCCCGCGGCAACAAACTGCGTTTCGTCATACTCGGCTCGCTCGGCCATCCCATCCACCTCGAGGATCCGCCGGCGGACGCCGTCGAGGAGGCGTTCCGACGCATCCAGCGGTAGGACGCAATCGCAAGAACGAACACAAAAGGAAGCAATATGACCAAAGTAGTGGTTGTCAACGGACCGAACCTCGGCCGTCTCGGAGTGCGCCAGCCTGACGTATACGGCAAGCAGGATCTTGAGACCCTGCGCAAACTGTGCACCGAATGGGGTCATGAACTGGGGCTTGACGTGGAGGTGCGTCAAAGCGACGACGAGGCCGAGATGATTCATTGGATGCATCAGGCCGCGGACGAGAAAACGCCGATCGTGATGAATCCGGCGGCTTTCACGCATTACTCCTATGGTTTGGCGGACGCCGCGCACATGGTGATCGACGAGGGACTGCCGCTTATGGAGGTGCATATCTCCAACCCGTCCGCACGCGACGAGTTCCGCAAGCGTTCCGTGATCTCTCCGGTGGCCACCGGTACCATCACCGGCATGGGATTCTATGGCTACAAGCTGGCAATCGAAGCGGTTGCGCACTTGTTGGAAGAACGCTGACATCGACATTCCGTCATGGATTCAGCCGGATGCCTGTCTTTAAGGCATCCGGCTTTTTCGTGCCAATGAGGACGACGCATATCCCGGTCTCCCCGGATTGGTATACAGTGATATTGCAAACGTATGCAAACCGGGAGCATGGCGAAGTGACGAAGAGGTCGATGACTATGGGCGCAATCGCAAGAAGAATCACACGTGTCATTACGGCGGTCGTATGCGTCGCGGTATCGGTCGGTGTCTCAGTCGCCACGCTTCACGTGCCGACACGTGAAGGCGGCGGGGAACGTTTCAATCCCGCGCGATACCGCAGCGACGTGATCGCGGATACGGTCATCAACCACACCACCGGCGTCGACAAAACACAAGGGACCGGCACCGCCGGAAGCCCCTACGACAATAAAGGCTATTTCCCTGAAGCCGGATACACGCCATCGGACTTCCATGCCCCCTGTTCTATCTGGACGTACCGCGACGCCGAAAGCGTGTGGAACTGCCAGGTATCGGGTTTGCAGGACCTTGATACATCAAGCCCGCACGTGCGCGACGTGCTGTCTGACTATTTTGTGAAGCTTCTCGACTACGGCGTCGCCGGATTCCGCGTGGATGCCGTCAAACACATGCCTCCGGAAGACGTGCTGGCCATCAAGAAACTCGTTGCGAAGAAATCCGGACGTTCCATGAACGACATCTGGTGGACGCAGGAAGTGATTGGCGACAATGCGGAAGCCGCCGAAATCCAACCGAGGAACTATCTCAAAACCGGCCAGGTGAACGAATTCCAGTACGCATATCGGCTTAAGTCCCTGTTCTCCAACTCGCTGGCAGGCGGAAGCCTGTCGATCAAAGACATTCCGCAGAACATCACCGACAGTGGCAAGGCCAGCGTATTCGTGACGAATTGGGATACCGAACGCAACAACATGACGCTCACCTACAAGGACGGCGACGCCTACCGGCTAGCGAACGCGTTCATGCTGGCCTACCCGTATGGCGCCCCCAACGTGTTCTCCGGATACGAATTCCATGACACCGACTCGGGAGCTTCAGGCGCCACTGCGACCAGCGTGCCCGATATTGACTGCTCCAAAGACTCCGGCTGGAGCTGCACCGAACGCTGGCCTGACGTGCACGGTATGGTCGGCTGGCATAATGTCGCAGGCGACGCGCCGCTCTCCGATTGGCAGGATGACGGCGACAACATGATCGCCTTCGGTCGAGGGGGACGTGCCTTCATCGCCATCAACAATTCCGTGCGCACACGTACTGTGACGTACCACACGGCTTTGCCGGCAGGGGAGTATTGCGATGTCTACGCTTCCGCCGACTGTTCCGGCAGCGTGCATGTGCGTTTCGACGGGGATGCCACACTGACGGTTCCTGCCGGTAGTGCAGTGGCCTTCCATATCGCCGCGACACCGTATACCGTGAGACAATGATTGCAATCGTTTGCTGTTTTTTGCAGCTATTTCTGAATGTTTTCTGCTTGACTTGCAGAAAAAAATTTTGATTGCAGCAACAGGTTGCACTTCGGCATATATGAAGTGCATGTGCAGCAGAGGGTCACGCTGTTTCATTGCCACGCGCAGCCATTGACATACAATTAACTCTGATTCAGAGTGTAAACGTATGCATATTCATCGTCGAGTGGATTCTGAATCATCCGCGTGGATGCGGATGTCCATGGCGCATACGTTGCCGGTCGCGGCGCCTGCCATGGGCGCTTGAACCGGCCTCACAGATGAGAACGGAGAACGATGGTCGTTCAGACGAACCGTCCATTAGGCCGTGTGGTGGCGATGGGCGTCACCGCGGCCATGGCGTGCGCTTCGTTGGTCGCGGCACCGATCGTGGCCCAGGCGCAATCCAAAACGCAGGCCAATCAACAGAAAGATGTCCAGGTGATTGCGTTCCAGCAGACGTGGAACACGATCGCCAAGGAATGCACCAACACCTATGGTCCGGAAGGTGTGGCCTATGTGGAGGTCTCGCCTCCGCAGGAATCCATCCAAGGCACGCAGTGGTGGACCAGCTACCAGCCTGTGAGCTACAAGCTCGACTCCAAGCTGGGCACGGAAGCCGAATTCAAGAACATGGTTCAGCAGTGCTCCGCGGCAGGCGTGGGCATCATCGCCGACGTGGTGCTCAACCAGACCACCGGCGCCGACGTGGCCGCCGGAGACCAGAAGGGCGTGGCCGGCAGCGAATACAACGGCTCCACCGGCAGCTACCCGGGCTTCGCCACCAAGCAGTACCCGGACGGCATCACCGCCGCCGACTTCCACAGCTGCACCAAGAACATCTCCGACTACACCAATCAGAAGGAAGTTCAGGAATGCCGCCTGAGCTCCATGTGGGATTTCAACTCCGAAAGCGAGAAGGTGCAGGACATCCAGTCCGACTACCTAGCCTCGCTGTGGAACGCCGGCGTGCGCGGCTTCCGCATGGATGCCGTCAAGCACATCCACACTGACAGCGTGAAGGCCATCAAGGAGAAGTTCGCCAAGAAAATCGGCAAGAACGCCAACGACATCTACTGGATTCAGGAGGTCATCGGCAACGCCTCCGAGGCCGCGGGCATCCAGCCGAGCAATTACGTGCAGAACGGCACCGTGACCGAATTCGGCTTCAAATCCGAGATGAACCAGACCTTCAAGGACAAGATCGCCAACCTCAAGGGGCTGAGCGATCGCCTGAGCAAGGATCTGTCCTCCGATGACGCCAACGTGTTCGTCACCAACTGGGACACCGCCCGCAACGAGGGTGCGCTGACCTACAAGGACGGCGCCAAGTACCAGCTGGCCAACGCGTTCATGCTGGCCTACGACTACGGCACCCCGCGCCTGCTCTCCGACTACAAGTGGGACGTCAACGACAACGGTGCACCCGGAGCGACCGCGACCTCCGTGCCCGACGTGGATATGGACAAGGCATGCTCCACCAACGATTCCGATTGGAACTGCGAGCAGCGCTGGACCTCCACCCGCGGCATGATCGCCTTCCGCAACTATGTCAACGGCACCAAGGTCGCCGATTGGCAGGATGACGGCGGCGACAACATCGCCTTCTCCCGCGGAGCCAAGGGCTTCATCGCCATCAACAACGGCAAGAAGGACAAGGACGCCTCCTACACGACATCCCTCGCCGACGGCGAATACTGCAACGTGTACGCCACCATGGACTGCTCCAAGACCGTGACCGTCAAGGGTGGCAAGGTCGAGACCACGGTGCCGGCGCACTCCGCCATCGCCCTGTATGCCGGTGCTACCAAGGCCTCGCACCCCGCAGCCTCCGCCGCCACCGATCCGTCCGATCCCGACGTGAGCCAGGAGGAGGATGACGCCCTGCCCGACGACAGAAGCGTCACCATCTACTACAAGCCCGCCAACTCTGAGTGGAAGACCCCGAAGGTCCATTACGGCCTCGGCAACGATTGGGAGCAGCCGGAAGCCGACATGACCCTCGACGCGCAGGGTTACTACACCGCCACCATCAACACCAAGGGCAAGGCGATCGACTTCGTGTTCCACGACAAGGACACCGATGGTTGGGAGAACCCGAAGGACGGCAGCAACTACCATGCCAACGTCGGCATCACCCACGTTGGCGTGAGCGAGCAGGCCGCAACCGTCGGCAACCCCGAATCCATCGGCGCCAAGACCCGTCTCGTCGTGCACTACAAGCCATCCAGCGCTTCGGACAACCGCGGCGTGTACGTGTGGGGCACCGATGTGAACGGCGGCAACATGGACGCCAAGCACCACGCCTTCACCGGCACTGACTGCTGGGGCAAGGTCGCCGTGCTCAATTTCGACGGCAAGTACGACAAGTTCGGCTTCCTCGTCACCACCAGCGATTGGAACAAGTACGGCGCCGACCGTAGCGCCACCGTGAGCGCCGACGGCACCGCCGAGGTGTGGATCGACGGCACCAAGTACCCGGACCAGGGCGAGGCGACCACTGTCGAGACGCTTGATTCGGCACCGGCCGATTACGCCTGCAAGGCCAACACCGTCAAGGTGAAGGTGCACTACAACCGAGACGACGGCCTGTACTACAACGCCGAGGACACCAGCACCACTGTGCCGCAGTGGGATATCTGGACCTGGTCATCCAATTGGAACGGCGGTGCCGCCACCTTCACCACCCATGACGATTGGGGCGAGATCGCGGAGTACTCCTTCACCAACTACACCTACTACAACAACGACGGCGCTTCCGATATCGGCATGCTGCGCCGTTACGGTAAGGACGCGTGGAAGGCCAAGGACCCGGACGACGCCGATCACAGGATCCCGTCCAACGCGCTCGTGTTCGACGCCGACGGCAACGCCTCCGCCGAAGTGTGGCTGCTCGGCGGCGACGCCACGGTGTATACCTCCCGCCCGTCCCTCGGCGCGACCATGAAGTCCGCCGAGATCTCCGGCACCAACCAGCTGTCCGCCAAGCTTTCCAAGAAGGTCTCCACGGATGACCTGAAAGGCAAGGTCACCGTCACGGACGCCGACGGCAAAGCCGTCGATGTCAAGAGTCTCAAGGCCGACGGCACCAAGGTGATCATCACCGCCGACAAGGATCTGGACGTTCGCGGCAAGTACACCGTCGAGATCAAGGGCTTCGGCTCCCAGAACGCCATCGCCGGTTCGGTGGTCCGCACCGACGCCTTCGACAGGAAGTACGCCTACAGCGGCGAGGATCTGGGCGCGACTTTCACCAAGAAGCAGACCGGCTTCAAGGTGTGGGCGCCGACCGCCGCCAAGGTCGAGCTCATCACCTACAAGTCCGTCGACCCGAATGCCGAGATCGATCAGACCATCGACATGACAAGCGAAAGCAAGGGCGTGTGGAGCGCCACGGTGAAGAAGCTTGCCTCCGGCACCGCGTACTCCTACAGGCTCACCTTCGCCGACGGCACGGTGAACACCTCCGCCGATCCGTACGCCACCGCGGCCGTCGCCAACGGCGAGCGCTCCGTAGTGCTCTCCAAGAAGGCCATGGGCAAGGCGGGCAAGCGCATGCCGGCCTTCGGCAAGACCACCGACGCCTCCATCGCCGAGATGAACATCCGCGACTTCTCCATCAACCCGGCCTCCGGCATCTCCGCCGACAAGCAGGGCAAGTACCTGGGCGTGGTCGAATCCGGCACGAAGACCGCCAAGGGCGCGACCTCCGGCCTCGACTATCTCAAGTCGCTGGGCGTCACCCACGTGCAGATCATGCCGATGTACGACTACGGTTCCGTCAACGAGACCGGCGACCTGAGCTACAACGCCGATGGCGCGCAGAACTGGGGCTACGACCCGGAGAACTACAACGTGCCGGAAGGCTCGTACTCCTCCGATCCGAGCAACCCGAGCTCCCGCGTCACCGAAATGAAGCAGATGGTCAAGGGCCTGCACAAGAACGACATCCGCGTCATCATGGATGTGGTGTACAACCATGTCTACAATGCCGCGAACCATTCGTTCAACAAGACGGTCCCGGGCTACTACTTCCGCTATGACGACAACGGTTCGCTCGTCAACGACTCCGGTTGCGGCAACGACACCGCCTCCGAACGTGCGATGATGCGCAAGTACATCGTCGACTCGGTGACCTACTGGGCGAAGAACTACAACATCGACGGCTTCCGATTCGACCTCATGGGTCTGATCGACACCAAGACGATGCAGGAGGTTCGTGCTGCCCTCGACAAGATCGATCCGTCCATCATCGTGCTCGGCGAAGGCTGGGACATGAACTCCACGATGGACAAGAGCGAGATGACCATCCAGCCAAACGCCTACCAGGTCGCTTCGGACGGCACCAACAACGGCATCGCGTTCTTCAACGACTCGATCCGCGACGGCCTCAAGGGTTCCGTGTTCTCCGACACCGACACCGGTTTCGTCTCCGGCAAGGCCGATCAGGAAAGCCTCATCGCCCACAACGTGCTCGGCTGCCAGTACGACGCCGACGCCATCACCACCTGCTGGAACGGCAATGCGCAGGACCACTACGCGGATGCCGGTCAGGTGGTGAACTACGCCGAGATCCACGACAACATGACCCTGTACGACAAGCTCAGGAAGTCCGTGCCCACGGATGACGAGGCCACCACCGAGGCGCGCGCCAAGCTCGCCGATTCCGTGGTCTACCTGTCCGAAGGCATCCCGGCCATCCAGCTGGGCCAGGAGTTCCTGCGCACCAAGGGCGGCAACGACAACAGCTATAACGCCGGTGACGAGGTGAACGCCATCGACTGGGATCGCACCACGCAGTACTCCGGCTCCGTCGACTACGTCAGGGGCCTGATCAAGCTGCGCAACAGGATCGCTGCCCTCCGCCAGACCAGCTACAATGACATCAACGCCAGCGTGACCATGCTCAAGTCCGCCAACGGTGTCGTGGCCTATCAGGCAAAGGACTCCAGCGGCACCTACGTGGTGATCTTCAACGCCAACAACGATGCCGCCGCCATCGATGGCGTCGAGGCCGGCAAGTACGAGGTGCTCGCCGCAAACGGCACCGTGTACGGCGGCGACGACGTCAAGAGCGTCGCCATCCGCAAGGGCTCCGCATACACCGCTGGCGCACTGTCCGCCACCGTGCTCAAGGTCGCCTCCGCCGACGACGTCGTTCCCGTGATTAGCGGTGTGAACGAGTCGACGACCATCACCGTCGGTTCCAAGTTCGATCCGATGGCAGGCGTCTCCGCCACCGACGACATCGACGGCGATCTGACCGACAAGATCAAGGTCGAGGGCACCGTGGACGCCAATAAGGTCGGTGACTACAAGCTGGTCTACTCCGTGACCAACTCCCGTGGCAAGACCACGACCTTCACCCGCACGGTGCACGTCCAGAAGCAGGCCGTCACCCCGGCCGCCGATAAGAACAATGGCAATGCCAATGGCAAGATCAACGGCAAGGCCGACAATACAAAGGAAGACGCGGAGAAAAGCGCGGTGCAGAGCCCGGCAACAGGCTCCAACGTCGCCGGAATCGCCTTGGCCGTCATGGTGCTCGCCGTTGCGGCGGGCGTGTTGATCGTCCTCCGCAGGAAGGAGGCCGGCGACCGATAAAATCGCAATCGTCTGACTGTATTTCCTGAATTTCCGAAAGGCGGGACCGCGGAGCAATGCGGTCCCGCCTTTTCGTATCACGATGGAACACGCCGCGTCTTGCGCCGCTGATAGACTGAAGTTCCATGGTTAGAAGACAACATGGCAATTCTCAAGAGCACGTCACCAAGCATATTTTCGTCACTGGCGGCGTAGTCTCCTCTCTCGGCAAAGGCCTGACCGCCTCCTCCCTTGGCCGCCTGCTCCGTAGCCGCGGCATCAAGGTTTTGCAGCAGAAGCTCGATCCGTACATCAACGTGGATCCGGGCACGATGAATCCTTTCCAGCACGGTGAGGTCTATGTCACCGAAGATGGCGCGGAAACCGATCTCGACATCGGCCACTACGAGCGTTTCCTCGACGTGTACCTGAGCCAGAAGGCCAACGTCACCACCGGCCAGATCTATCAGGAGGTGCTGCGCAAGGAACGCGCCGGCGAATACCTCGGCCAGTGCGTGCAGGTCATCCCTCACATCACCAACGAAATCAAGTCCCGTATGCGCGCGCAGGCGTCCGATGACGTCGACGTGATCATCACCGAAATCGGCGGCACCGTCGGCGACATTGAATCCCAGCCGTTCCTGGAGGCCGCTCGTGAAGTACGCCGCGACCTGGGCGCCGAAAACTGCATGTTCGTGCACGTCTCCCTGGTGCCGTACATCGCCGCCGCGCATGAGCTCAAGACCAAGCCGACCCAGCATTCCGTCATGATGCTGCGCCAGCTCGGCATCTCCCCGGACGCGCTCGTGCTGCGTTCCGACCGGCCGCTCAACCAGTCCATCAAGGACAAGATCTCCCTGATGTGCGACGTGGACTCCGAAGGCGTCGTCAACTGCGTGGACGCTCCGAGCATCTACGACGTGCCGAAGACCCTGTTCGACGAAGGCCTCGACGCCTACGTGGTGCGTGAACTCGGCCTGCCGTTCCATGACGTCGACTGGGACGAGTGGGAGGACCTGCTCGAACGCGTGCACCATCCGAAGCACGAGGTCAACGTGGCCATCGTCGGCAAGTACATTGACCTGCCGGACGCCTACCTGTCCGTCACCGAGGCCATCAAGGCCGGCGGCTTCGCCAACTGGGCCAAGGTCAACGTCAAGTGGGTGGCCGCCGACAAGTGCGCCACCGAAGAAGGCGCCGCGGCGGCCCTCGATCAGGTCGACGGCATCGTGATTCCGGGCGGCTTCGGCATCCGTGGCATCGACGGCAAGATCGGCGCCCTGCGTTACGCCCGCGAGCACAAGCTGCCGGCCCTCGGCCTGTGCCTCGGTCTGCAGTCCATGGTCATCGAATACGCACGCGATGTCCTCGGCATCACCGACGCGAACTCCTCCGAATTCGATCCGGATTGCGCCAACCCGGTCATCGCCACCATGGAAGAGCAGAAGGACATCGTCGCCGGCAAGGGCGACATGGGTCACACCATGCGTCTGGGCTCCTACCCGGCGGAACTGGAGGAAGGCTCCATTGTCGCCGAACTGTACGGCACCACGCATGTCACCGAACGCCACCGCCACCGTTACGAGGTGAACGTGGCCTACAAGGATCGTCTGCGCGAAGGCGGTCTGGTCATCTCCGGCCAGAGCCCTGACGGCGAACTCACCGAATTCGTCGAACTGCCGCGCGAGGTGCATCCGTTCTACGTGGCCACCCAGGCCCATCCGGAATTCAAGTCCCGTCCAACCAAGCCGCATCCGCTGTTCGCGGGTCTGGTCAAGGCCGCTCTGGACCACCAGCAGGCGCGCTGAGACGATTTGAGCGCATAAGCTCGATTCATCGCAAAGCGGAAGACCGAATCTGCATGGTCTTCCGCTTTTTTGTAAGGCAAATCACGGGCGAATACTGTCGAATTTCGAATAAGGTCTAGTGTTTCGCTGTGTGTTCTGTTAGGTTGTCATAGGTATCAATGAGTGAATGGAGGCAGCGTACGGTGGCAGAGAACCAAGCGTCCAACGCCGCGGCCGACGTGGAGATGAGCCAGTATGTGGCTGATCGCACGCGCGTGAACGAAGACAAGATCAAGCAGGATGACGAGATCATCGAGCAATTCGGTGACTACAACTACGGCTGGCACGATACGGACTTCGCCGGCGAGGCGGCGAAGAAAGGCATCGACGAGAACGTCGTGCGTGCCATCTCCGCCGACAAACACGAGCCGGAATGGATGCTGGAAAAGCGATTGGAAGGGTATCGCGATTTCATCGACCGTCCAATGCCGCAGTGGGGCGTCGATTTGAAGGACTTCGACGCCGACGATTTCAAGTACTACGTCAAGCCGATCGACAAGCAGGCCACCACCTGGGAGGAACTGCCCGACGAGATCCGCTCCACGTACGACAAGCTCGGCATTCCGGAAGCGGAGAAAAGCAGACTCGTCTCCGGCGTCGCCGCGCAGTACGAGTCCGAGGTCATCTACAATTCAATCCAGAAGGATCTCGAAGAGCAGGGCGTCATCTTCGTCGACACCGACACCGCCGTGCAAAAGTACCCGGAACTCGTCAAGAAGTATTTCGGCAAATGCATTCCGAGCAACGACAACAAATTCTCGGCATTGAACACCGCCGCATGGTCGGGCGGCTCGTTCGTGTACGTGCCGAAGGGTGTGCACGTGGACATCCCGCTGCAGGCCTACTTCCGCATCAACACGCCGAATATGGGCCAGTTTGAGCGCACGCTGATCATCGCTGATGAAGGCTCCTACGTGCATTACGTGGAAGGCTGCACCGCGCCGATCTACTCCACCGACTCGCTGCATTCCGGTGTTGTGGAGATCTTTGTCGAACCGCATGCCCGTGTGCGTTACACCACTGTGCAGAACTGGTCGAACAACGTGTACAATCTGGTGACGCAGCGTGCCTACGTGCGTGAGGGCGGCACCATGGAATGGGTCGACGGCAACATCGGCTCGAAAGCCACCATGAAGTATCCGGCATGCATCCTCGCCGAGCCGTACGCGAAGGCCAGCACCATGTCGTTGGGTTTCGCAGGCAAGGGCCAATATCAGGACACGGGCGCGAAGATGATTCACCTCGCCCCGCATACCAGCTCCACCATCGTGGCGAAGTCGATTTCCCGTGGCGGCGGACGTTCCGCATACCGTGGCCTCGTCAAAATCGTCAAGGGCGCGGAAGGGTCCTCCAATTCGACGGTCTGCGACGCTTTGCTCGTCGACGAATTCAGCCGTTCCGACACGTACCCGCATGTGGATGTGCGTGAGGACAACGTCTCCATGGCGCATGAGGCCACCGTTTCCAAGGTCTCTGAAGACCAGCTGTTCTATCTGATGAGCCGCGGCCTGTCCGAAGACGAGGCCATGGGCATGATCGTGCGCGGCTTCGTCGAACCGATCAGTCGCGAGCTGCCGATGGAATACGCGCTCGAATTGAACCGTTTGGTGGAATTGCAGATGGAAGGATCGGTGGGCTGATCACCATGGCACAAACTCAGGAAATCAACATCCCCGTCGCGGATCCGTCCGATCCGTACGCGAATCCGGCGGCCATGCCGTCATCCGCGGACCGCGCTCCACGCTCATTCGACATCGAAGCGTTTGCCAAGCCGGACCGCAAACAGGAGGACTGGCGCTACACGCCGATAGAGCGCATCGAGGAGTTCTTCGATGTGTTCGAACCATCCAATGAAACGCAGGTCACCGTTTCCATGATCGACGGGTCGCCGCTTGCCGAAGGCGTCACGTATGCCGAAGGCACGGTGGGGGACACCGGCACAGGCATCGTCTCCAAGCCGAACGACCGCGTGTCCGCAGTCGAATGGAATTCCGGCGAACGCGCTGGAATACTGACCATCGACGGTGAGATCGACCAGCCGGTGCTCGTCAAAATGCATGGCACCGGCAAGGACCTCGACGCGTTCCACCTGTCGATCATCGCAGCCGACCGCGCCCATGCCGACGTGGTCGTCGAACATGACGGCGACGTACGTCTCGCCGAAGGCGTGGAAATCACCACAGGCAAGGACTCCCACATTTCCACCACCTTCATCCAGGAATGGAACAAGGACTCCAAACACGTCGGCAACCAGCGCATCCACGTGGGCGAGGAGGCGTCCCTGCGCCATTCCGTGGTCACCCTCGGTGGTGATGTCGTGCGCATTCGCATGGACCAGGACTTCGGCGGCGAACAGGGCGACCTCAACATGCTCGGCATCTACTTCGTGGACCCGGACGAGCATATCGAACACCGCACGATGGTGGTGCACAACCATCCCGAATGCAAGAGCCGCGTGGTCTACAAGGGCGCGCTCGACGGCAAGGGCGCGCACTCCACATGGGTCGGCAACGCGCTGATCGAGCCTACCGCGCCAGGCACCGACTCCTACGAGCTCAACCGCAATCTGGTGCTCACCCCAGGTGCCATCGCCGATTCCGAGCCGAATCTGGAAATTGAAAACGGCAACATCATCGGTGCCGGCCACGCCTCATCCGTCGGACGATTCGACGACGAAGAGCTGTTCTACCTCGAATCGCGCGGCATCTCGGAAAACGAGGCCCGCAAGCTCGTGGTGCGTGGCTTCTTCGGCGAGCTCGTCGAGGAAATCGGCATTCCGGCGATTTCCGAGCATCTTATGAACGTCATCGACAAGCGCCTGGCCCGCGGCGAAAGCGACGCGATCGCACAGGTATTGGAAGAGAAATAATCGTCAGGAGAAACCATGTCAACCCTTGAAATCAAAGATCTGTACGCGCACGTCGAAACCAAGGACGGCATCAAGCCGATCCTCAAAGGCGTGAACCTGACCGTCAACTCCGGTGAAACCCATGCCATCATGGGCCCCAACGGTTCCGGCAAATCCACCCTGGCATACACGCTGGCCGGCCACCCGAAGTACATCGTCGACTCCGGCCAGGTGCTGCTCGACGGCGAGGACATCCTCAAGATGACCCCGGACGAGCGAGCCAAGGCGGGCATCTTCCTGGCCATGCAGTACCCGGTCGAAGTGCCGGGCGTGTCCATGACCAACTTCCTGCGCACCGCCAAAACCGAAGTGGACGGCAAGGCGCCGGCCATCCGTACGTGGACGAAGGAACTGTCCGAAGCCATGAAGCGGCTCAAGATGGACCCGAAGTTCGCCACCCGTTCCGTGAACGAAGGCTTCTCCGGCGGTGAGAAGAAGCGCGCGGAAGTGCTGCAGCTCGAACTGCTCAAGCCGAAGTTCGCCATCCTCGACGAAACCGACTCCGGCCTCGACGTCGACGCGCTGCGCATCGTTTCCGAAGGTGTGAACCGTGCCAAGGAAGCCAACCAGTTCGGCATCCTCATGGTCACCCACTACACCCGCATCCTGCGTTACATCAAGCCGGACATCGTGCACGTGTTCGCCGACGGCCACTTCATCAAGACCGGCGGTCCGGAACTCGCCGACGAGCTTGAGGAGACCGGCTACGACGCATACCTGCCGGAAGGCTCCGATTCGGAAAGCGCATTGGCATGACCGATTTCGCAGCGATCCGCAGCCAATTTCCGATTCTCGACCAGGAAATCCACGGCCATCCGCTGGTATACCTCGATTCCGCCGCGACATCGCAGAAGCCGCAGTGCGTGATCGACGCGGAATCGGACTTCTACCGCACCATCAACGCCGGAGTGCACCGAGGCGCGCATGAGCTTGCCGCGCGTAGCACCATGGCGTTCGAGGATGCGCGCGCCAAAGTGGCCAAGCTGGTTGGCGCCGATTCGGCGGAAGGCGAAGAGGAGATCGTCGTCACCGCCGGCGCCACCGCAGGACTGAACCTGTTGGCCACCGCATTCGGCAACGCGTCGCTTGGACGCGGGGGAGAGGCCGCCAAGCGTTTCGCGTTGAAACCGGGCGATGAGATCGTCGTCACCAAGGCGGAACACCATTCCGTGCTGCTGCCGTTCCAGGAACTTGCGCTGCGCACCGGCGCCACGCTCAAATGGTTCGACTTGGACGAGGAAGGCCGTGTGCGTTCCGACACCGCGAACGAAGTAATCACCGACCGCACGAAGATCGTTGCCGTCACGCATGTGGGCAATACCACAGGAGCGATTACCGACATCGCGCCGATTATCCGCCGCGCCCACGAGGTGGGTGCCGTGTTCGTGCTCGACGCATGCCAGTCCGTGCCGCACCTCAAAGTGGATTTCCACGCTTTGGACGTCGACTTCGCCGCATGGAGCGCCCACAAAATGTATGGCCCGACCGGCGTCGGATTCCTCTATGGCAAGCGTGAAATGCTTGAGGCATTGCCTCCGGCCAATTTCGGCGGATCCATGGTGGAGCTTGCCTGGATGGACCAGGAAGCCCAGTACATGGAGCCTCCCGCACGATTCGAAGCGGGCACGCAGCCGGTGGCACAGGTCGTCGCCGCCGGTGTCGCCGCCGAATGGCTGATGAACATCGGCATGGAAAACCTCGAGGCGCACGAACGCACCATCACCGACGAACTGCTCAAAATGGGCGATATCGACGGCATCCGAATCCTCGGACCCCGCTCCAACAAGGAGCGCATCGGTACCGTCGCGTTCGAAGTCGAAGGCGTGCACCCGCACGACGTCGGCCAGTTCATCGACGCGCAGGGCATCGCCATCCGCGTCGGACACCACTGCGCGCAGCCGGTGCACCGCCACTTCGGCGTGTATGCCTCCAACCGCGCGTCCAGCGGCATCTACAATTCGGTCGAAGACGCGCAGGCCCTCATCGAGGCGCTCGGCAAAGTTCGTCCGTTCTTTGGAGTTGAGTAACGAAATATGAGTGATTTTGAGATGTCCGGAAGCGACCTTGAGCAGATGTACCAGGAAGTCATCCTCGAAGCCGCGAAGAACCCGCACGGCAAGGAGCATTTCGCACCTGACCTCGCTTCGGAAAACGCCTCGCATGCCGCCGAAACCACGGTGCAGGCCAGCCACGAATACTGCACGCCGGGAGAATCGCACCAATTCAACCCGACCTGTGGTGACGAGGCCACCATCCATGCCGAAGTCTCCGATGCCGAGCCATACACCATCGAACGGCTCGTATGGGATGGCCACGGATGCTCCATCTCCCAAGCCAGCCTGTCCGTCATGGTCGATCTCGTCGAAGGCAAAACCGTGGACGAGGCCATGAAACTCGCCGAAACCTTCCATAAACTTATGGAGTCACGCGGCAAAGGACTGAATGACGAACAGGCCGAGGAATCCTTGGAGGACGGCATCGTCTTCCAAGGGGTCTCCCAGTATCCGATGCGCATCAAATGCGCGCTGCTCGGCTGGGAGGGCATGAAGGACGCCGTGGCCAAGGCTCTGGCCGCGAAAGCCTGAGCCTTGGCCACGGCGTTTGGAAAAACACTAGTGACAAACCCCAAGCGACGCGCTATTCTTGCTCAACAGATACAAGCAACGTCCATCAACAGTTTGGAGAGACAATGAGCGACACCCTGGTACCCGAACCGCAGGCGTCGATCTTCGATTCCGTGACCAAGGCCTTGGGCAACGATGAGGACGCGGCCCGTCGCGTCATGCTCAATCCGAACCTGGCCAAAGGGTTCAAGGACGGCAAACCGGTGAACAAGGAATCCAAAAAAGACGGGCAGGACACTTGCGGCTGCGGCAATCATGCCGACGCGTGCGGATGCTCCCAACCGCAGGATGACGACATTCCGCTGAAAGCCGTCGACGATATCGGACGTGCCACGGCAGCTGACGTGAAAGAAGCCCTGCACCAGGTCATCGACCCGGAACTCGGCATCGACGTCATCGACCTTGGTCTGGTTTACGGCATCGAAATCGACGAACTGGGCCGAGCCATCATCACGATGACGCTCACCACGCCGGCCTGCCCGCTGACCGACCTGATCGAAGACGAATGCGCCAGCACCCTCGCCGGTCTCGTCGAAGAATTCCGCATCGACTGGACCTGGCAACCTCGTTGGACGATGGACAAGATCACGCCGGAAGGCCGTGACCAGCTCGCCGCGCTCGGCTTCAATTTCGACAATCTGCCGAAATACTGACGTTTGCTGCGGTTGCCGTGCAGTGAACCGCAGCCGCCAAACGTAAGAAAAACGGAACAACATACGAAAGGCGCGCCTCCCGAACGGGGAAGCGCGCCTTTCGTATTACGACGTATGTCAGTCGTTGACCACGGTACCCTTCGGCACCACGGTGATGCCTTCCGGCGTGACGGTGAAGCCACGCGCCAAATCATGCTCGGTATCGATGCCAACGGTCGAATTCTCCGTCAACACGACGTTCTTGTCGAGAATCGCCTTGTAGACCCGCGCGCGACGGTTGACGACCACACCGTCGAACAGAATCGAATCGACGACCTGAGACCACGAATGGATGCGCACGTTCGGCGACAGGACGGAATGGTGCACCTCGCCGCCGGAAACGATGACGCCGGGGGAGACGATCGAATCGGTGGCATGGCCCAGGCGGTCGCGGCCGGCATGCACGAACTTCGCCGGCGGCAGGTTGCCGGACAGCGTGTAGATAGGCCATTCGGTGTTGTACAGGTTGAACTCCGGCACATAGGAGATCAGATCCATATGCGCATCGTAGAACTGCTTCAGCGTGCCCACGTCGCGCCAGTAGGCGTGGTCGGTCGGTGTGGCTCCCGGAATCTCGTTGGAATTGAAATCGTAGACGCCGGCCTCGTTGCGTGCCGCGAAATACGGCGCGATGTCGCCGCCCATATCATGCTTCGTATCCTCGGCCTTCTCATCCAACGAAAGCGCCGCGAACAAGGCATCGGTGTTGGCCACATAGTTGCCCATGGAAGCCAGGATGGAATTCGGGTCGTCCGGCAGTCCCGTGGTGGTCTGCGGCTTCTCCTGGAAGCTCTTGATCATATTCGGATGATTGGGATCGACTTCGATCACGCCGAACTGGTTGGACTGGCTGATGGGCTGACGGATGCCGGCAACGGTGAATTCCGCGCCGGATTCGATGTGCTGCTGCACCATCTGCTGGAAATCCATGCGATAGACATGGTCGGCGCCGACAATCACCACGATGTCGGGCTGCACGTCCTCAATGATGTTGATGGTCTGGTAGATGGCGTCGGCCGAGCCGAGATACCAATGCTTGCCGAGACGCTGCTGCGCCGGCACAGGGGAGACGTAGTTGCCCAACAGCGGCGAGAAACGCCATACAGTGGAGATATGGCGGTCAAGCGAATGGGACTTGTACTGGGTAAGCACGACCGTCTGCATGTAGCCGGAATTCACCAGATTGCTCAGCGGAAAATCAATCAGACGGAACACGCCGCCGAATGGGACGGCAGGCTTGGCCCTGTCCCTGGTCAATGGCATCAGACGGGTGCCTTCACCGCCTGCCAGCACGATGGAAAGAATCTTTGGGTTCTTCGCCATGGGAACTCCTCTCTGAGAGCGTCTTGCGACACCGTACGCACGGTCGGTCCGCTTCATCACGAAACCGCTTACGCACACTATGATTGCATAAATTCAGCAAATCGCAAGGAGTTTGCGGCGCGAGTCTTGAAAATTTCCAGTTCGTTTCAGCAACGTTTCACCATGCGTTCATGCGCGTCTCACGCATGATGGTCCACTCGACGCGTCGCATAGAAGGCGACCGCGCTTGATGCGGCGACATTGAGACTGTCCACGCCGTGGCTCATGGGAATCTTCACCGTAAGGTCGGCGCGGGAGATGGTGTGGGGCGACAGTCCATCTCCTTCGGTACCGAAAATCAACGCGAGCTTGTCAATATGGTCGCTTTCAGTCTCGGCGTTGTTGAGACGGCGGACCAATTCGGCCAAAGAAATGGAATCATCCTCAAGCGCCATCGCTACGGTGGTGAACCCCAGATCATGCAGTTCCCGCATGCCGGTGAACGGCCAATAATGCTTGTCGTCCCCTCCGATGCGCGTCCACGGCACTTGGAACACCGTGCCCATGGACACGCGTGCCGCGCGCCGGTACAACGGGTCGCCACAGGACGGAGTGACGAGCACCGCATCCACGTCGAGCGCCGCAGCCGAACGCATGAGAGCGCCCACATTCGTGTGGTCGACGATATTCTCCATGACCGCGACCCGTCGAGCGCCACGGCAGACCTCTTCGACGCTGGGCAGGGACCAGCGTTTCATCGCGGCAAGGGCTCCGCGATGCAGCCGGTAGCCGGTTAGACGTTTGAGCTGCTCAGGCGAAGCGACATACACGGGAATGTCATCGCCCCAACGTTTCTCGATGACATCGAACATGCCGCTCATGCCGTCGATCCACGACTCCTCGACCAGCAGGGAAATCGGCTCGCGTCCAGCGGCCAGGGCACGGTCTATCACTTTGGGCGATTCGGCGATGAACAATCCCTTGCTGGGCTCCAGCCTGTTGCGCAGCTGGATTTCCGTGAGATTCACATAAGCCGCCACACGCTCGTCGTCGATGGAGTCAAGATGAATGAACCGCATTGCCCGTATTCCACCAATCTTTCGTCGGATACAAGAAAACCCCTTGTTTCCAAGGGGTTTATTCCGGTGTCCGGAGCGGGACTTGAACCCGCACGCCTGTATAAAATAGGCACTAGCACCTCAAGCTAGCGCGTCTACCATTCCGCCACCCGGACAGGTGCGTTGCTCAGCGGCAACGAATGAAAACTATAGCAGTTGAAATCCATGATGCAAATCCCGGCGTGTCGCGATAGGTCCGATATGGGTTATGTGGGGTTCCTGATAGGCTCGGAAGCTATGACTGATGCCCTTTTTCTGCTTGATACGGACCATGACGACGTACCGGTGAACAGCGACGAGCTCAACGCCGGATGGAGGCTGACGCTTCCCTCATCCGTACGCAGGCACGCCATCCAGGCCATGCGATTGAAGGACGGCGACGAACTGCAGCTTTCCGACGGCAGGGGATTGCGCATCCACGCCGTACTGCGCGACGCGCAGCAGGGAATCGCGGAAGTGCTGCGATTCGGCAAGGAGCCGCAGCCGGTCACCAGGCTCGCGCTGGTGCAGGCTCTCGCCAAAACCGGCCATGACGAGCAGGCGATCGATATGGCCACGCAGATCGGCGTCGATCAGGTGATTCCCTGGCAGGCCGACCGTTCCATCGCCAAATGGAAGGCAGGACGTACTGACAAAAAGTGGAGGCAGGTGCTGGAATCCGCCACCGAACAGTCGCGCAGATCGTGGACGCCCCAGCTGGACGATTGCGTGACCAGCAAGCAGGTGGTCGCCATCTGCAAGCGCGCATGCGTGCATGGCGACATGGTGATCGTGCTGCATCAAGATGCCACGAAGACCTGGGAACAACTGGAAACCGGTATCGCCAAACTGTCCGATACGTGTCTGAAGGACGGACGTCCGCGCACCATATATGTGCTCGTCGGTCCGGAAGGCGGCATCAGCGACGCCGAAGTCGAGGCGTTCACGAAAGCCGGCGCCGAAGTGTGCGTGCTGGGAAGCAACATCCTACGTGCGTCCACCGCCGGTCCGGTCGCGCTGTCATTGCTCGCGCGAGCATTGGGACGTTTCGTCTGATCCCGGCTCCATTGCGTGAAATTGCCGGAATCGCCCCGTTTCCTGCTGGTGTAGCATGGTAGCGAAGGTTTTTCCAATACCGATAAGGAGCGTTATGAGCGACAAGGATTGCCTGTTCTGCAAGATCATCGCAGGTGAGATTCCCAGCGAGAAGGTGTACGAGGACGATGCCACCTACGCCTTCAAGGACATCAATCCGAAAGCCAAGGTGCACGTACTGATCGTGCCGCGCAAGCACTACGCGAACGTCGCCGAACTCGCCAAAGAGGATCCGGCACAGCTCGCCCACATGGCCGAAGTGGCGCAGAAAATCGCCGACCAGGAGTTCCATGGCGCCTTCCGTCTGATCTTCAACACCGGAATCGACGCCGGACAGACCGTGTTCCACGTGCACGCCCACGTGCTTACCGGCGAAAAGCTCGACGAATAGTCCACATACTGCCTACCGCCAATACCGACATCGGAAGAGGTTCTGTGCCCACCACTACACGCACCATCGCGATACCCCAACAGCTTGATCCGGTGACCGTGCTCGGCCCTGTGGACGAGGTGCTTCGGGAAGTCGAACGTGCGTTCCCCGACCTGACCATCATCGTACGGGGCAACCGCATCGCCATCATGTCGCATTCCAGCAAATCCGAATCCCAAGCCGCCCAAGCCGAACAGGTGGTTGCCGATATCATCCAAGCCGCCTATACCGCGCCGATGGACGCCGATACCGTCCGTCGCATGCTCGACCAGAACGTGCTTAAAAATCCGGTCCGCGCCACACATCCCGGCCACGGCCGCGTGGTGGAGGAATTGCGCATGGCCGGCAGGCAACAGTCGCACGCGTCCCATCGTGAGGAAACCGCAGACAGGCGGCGTCCTCACGTGCCGGGCGTCATCACCTTCGCGCTCGGCAAACCGGTCCGTGCCAAAACCGCCGGACAGATAGCCTACGTCAACGCCATCGAATCGCACACCATCACCTTCGCCATCGGACCGGCAGGCACCGGCAAAACCTATCTTGCCGTAGCCAAAGCGGTACGTGCTTTCCAAGACAGGCAGGTCCGGCGCATCATACTGACCCGTCCCGCCGTCGAAGCAGGGGAGAACCTCGGCTTCCTGCCGGGCACGCTCAACGAAAAGGTCGACCCGTACCTGCGACCGCTGTACGACGCGCTGTCCGACATGCTCGGAGCGGACCAGCTCAAGCGATACATGGACGACGGCACCATCGAAGTGGCGCCGCTCGCCTACATGCGCGGCCGCACGCTCAACGACGCGTTCGTGATCCTCGACGAGGCCCAGAACACCACCGAACAGCAGATGAAGATGTTCCTGACCCGACTGGGATTCAACACCAAAATGGTCATCACCGGCGACGTGACCCAAGTGGATCTGACCGTGCCGAAATCAGGTCTGGCCACCATCGAACGCATCCTCGACGGCATCGACGACATCGCCTTCGCCCACCTGAAGCCCGAAGACGTGGTCCGCCACGCGCTCGTGGGCAAAATCGTCGCCGCCTACGACAGGCACACGGCCATAGCGGGAGACCACAGCAGAAGCGCGCGTGCCGCATCATCGCAACCATTCGACGACAAGAACAAGGAAAACGCATAAATGAGCGTTGAAGTGACGAACGAAACCGCCTGGCAGATCGACGGCAAAATCTTTTCCGACCTCGGCGTATGGGTCATGAGCCAGATGAGGGTCAGCACACAATCCGACCTGACCATCATGTTCGTGGACCCGGATCCCATCGCCCAACTGCACATGCGTTGGATGAACCTCGAAGGCCCCACCGACGTCATGAGCTTCCCAATGGACGAACTGCGCCCCGGAGACGGCGGAACCGAAATGGAAGGCGTGCTGGGCGACATCGTGCTATGCCCGTGGGTGGCCGCCCAGCAGGCGCTCGCGGCCGGCCACAGCACCATGGAGGAAATGATGCTGCTGACCATCCACGGCATCCTCCACCTGCTCGGATACGACCATGTCACACCCGAACAGGAACGGCAGATGTTCGGCTTGCAACGCCAGCTGCTATTGACGTTCTTCGCGCTTCGACAGGGAGCCGGCGCGCGGGCGACGCTTCCCGCCGGCACGCCGGATGCGCTCGCCGAATGGGACCGCGAACACGGGGCCGGCGGCAAAACGGCCAAATGACGGCATGATGCATCATCCGACGGTTTCGAAAGTGGGGGTTGACGAACCATGGAAACAACGACTATCACGATGATTGCGATTCTCGTCGTCATCGCATTGCTGCTGGTCTGGCTGTCGCTGTCGATGGCCGCGACGGAAGGCGCGGTGGGACGTGTCACGAGGGCAAGTCTGAACAACCTCATTCTTGAGATTCAGACGGATGCGGAGGCGTCGCAATTCATACGCGACAAGAAGATCAAACGCATCCACAAGGTGCAGCGGCTGATCGCCGACCGCTACGCGACCGCCGGTTCATGCGCGTTCTTCCGCATCACCTGCAATGTGCTTGACGGTGTGTTGGTCGCCGCGATCGCGTCGTTGTGCGATGCGCCGTTATGGGCGGGACTGCTTGTCGGCTTCGTGTTCGCGCTGGTGGTCGCGGTGATTTCGCTGCTGGTCCGTCCACGTAGCGCGGGCGCCTCCAAACCGGTCGATCTGATGCTGAAGCATGCCGATGCGGCGTCGGTCGCGGTGGCTTTGACGCCATTCGCTAAAATCGGCGGACAGAAGGATGCGAAACGTCATTCGAATGATCTGTCGGACGATGAGGAGCTTGAAAAAATCCAACTCGAACAAGGGCGCGCCACCATAGATCGTCTGGTCGAGGCGAATGATTTCGACCCTGAGGTTTCCGAAATGCTGCGCAACGTATTGACGTTGTCCGAAACGTTGACGCGTGAGATCATGGTGCCGCGCACTGATATGATTTGCATCGAACGCGGGGAGACGCTGGAGAACATGCTGAAATTGTGCTCCCGTTCCGGATTCTCCCGTATACCGGTCATCGGCGATGATGTGGATGATCTGGTCGGCGTGGCATACCTGAAGGATGCCGTGCGCGCCACGGCGTTCAATCCCGCGGCGATATCCCGCGATGTCGAATCCATCGTCCGTGACCCGATGCTGGTGCCCGAATCCAAGCCGGTCGACGACCTGTTCCACCAGATGCAGCGCACCCGCCAGCATGTGGCCATCGTCGTGGATGAATACGGCGGCATCGCCGGCCTGGTCACCATCGAAGACACCATCGAACAGATCGTCGGCGAACTGGAGGACGAGCACGACCGTACCCAGCATGCCGATCCGGAACAAATCGGCGAGAACAAATGGAGCATGCCGGCACGCACGCCCATCGCCGACTTGGAGGAGATCTTCGAAATCGACATCGACGAGGACGACGTCGACACGGTATACGGTCTGCTCACCAAGCTGCTTGGCCGCGTGCCGATCGTCGGTTCGACGGCCGTCACCAGGGGCCTGCGCCTGACCGCGGTCGACTCCGCGGGACGCCGCAAGAAAGTGTCCACCATCGTGGTGGAACCGGCCCACGTCGAGGGCGTGGACGAAACTGAACAACACGAAGACCATACGAACGGTGCCGAAGAGGCATCCCATGACGACAAGGATTCCAAGGACAAGCATGACTGACGCAGATGTGACCGAACCGGCTTCCCAGCATTCCGACGCCGAAGCCCCCGTTCCATATCGTTCCGGCTTCGTCGCGGTGGTCGGACGTCCGAACGTCGGCAAATCGACGCTGATCAACGCGCTTATCGGCACGCAGATCGCCATCGCCTCATCCCGTCCGGAGACTACACGTAAGGCCATCCGCGGCATTCTGACCACAGACAACGCGCAGATCGTGCTGGTCGATACCCCCGGTATCCACCGTCCGCGTACGCTGCTCGGACAGCGGCTGAACGATGTCGTCGACGAATCGCTATCCGATGTCGACGCGATCGCCTTCCTGCTGCCCGCCGACCAGGAAATCGGCCCCGGCGACAAACGCATTCTGAGCAGGCTGCGTTCTGATTTCGCCGTCAAACGCGACGACGGCACATTCAAATGGAAGGTGCCGCTGATCGCCATCGTCACCAAAATCGACGAATTGGACCGAAGCGCTTTGATCGACAAGCTCATCGAAATCAACGAGTTTGCCGACTTCACTGACATTGTGCCGGTGAGCGCCCTCGAGCACGACAATCTCGCCGAAGTACGCAACGTGCTGGTGGAGAACATGCCCGAAGGACCGCAGATGTATCCGGCCGAGCAAATCACCGAAGAACGTCCGGAAGACACCATCGCCGAACTGATTCGAGGCGCGTTCCTGGAGGAATTGGATGACGAGCTGCCGCATTCGCTCGCCGTGGTGGTGGATTCCATCGAATATCCGGAAGACAACGACAGCGGCGAATCCTACGCGGGCAAGGCGCAGGTGATTGTGTCGATCTACGTGGAACGTGATTCGCAGAAGCCGATCATCATCGGACATAACGCGGAGCATCTGGTACGCGTCAAGAAGAAGCTGCGCACCGCGGTCAACCGCATCGTCGGGCAGAAGGCCAAGCTCGACCTGCATGTCAAGGTGGCCAAGGGATGGCAGTCGGATCCTAAGCAGCTTGAGAAGCTGGGCTTCTAAGCCGCTTAGGATCCGCTTCGCGGCGAAGCTGCTCACTTCGCCTACGGTCAGCCCACTGGGCTGCCCGTTTGACGGCTCAGCCAAGCAGCTTGAGAAGCTGGGCTTCTGATTTTTTCCGGGTGGGAACAATAAAGCCTGCCGCTGTTTATGCGGCAGGCTTTCTTATGCTCTAAGCTTGTTGGTGCTGGATGGTCACTTCTTCTTGGTGTACATTTGCGTGTTCAGCAGGGTGGCGTAACGCTTGATCACCTTCGGACGGATGACCTTCATGGAAGCGGTCATCAAACCGTTCTCCTGTGTGAACTCCTCCGGCAGGATGATGAACTTACGCACGGATTCGGCACGGGACACGCCCTCATTGGCCTGATCGACCCACTTCTGGACTTCGGCGCGGACGGCCGCGTTGCTGGAGGCCTCCTCCATCGACATATCTCGGTTGAGACCCTTGCTTTCCAGCCATGGACGCAACGCTTCCTCGTCAAGCGTGATCAGCGCGGAGATGAACGGACGCTTGTCGCCAAGCACCAACGCCTGAGAGACGAATTCGCAACGCTTGATGACATCCTCGATCGGGCCAGGGGAGACGTTCTTGCCGCCGGCGGTGATGATGAGATCCTTCTTGCGTCCGATGATGTACAGGAAGCCATCGTCGTCAATGCGGCCCAAGTCGCCGGTCTTGTACCAGCCATCCTCGGTAAAGGAATCCTCGGTGGCCTCGCCGTTCTTATGGTACTTCGGGAACACCGAAGCGCCCTTGACCTGAATCTCCCCATCCTCGGCGATACGCAGCTCGAAACCAGGGAACGCGATGCCGACGGAACCCTGATGATACGGCACGCCAAGCACGTTGAACGCGCACGGCGCGGTGGTTTCGGTCAATCCGTAGCCTTCGTAGACCGGCACGCCGGCACCACGGAAGAACGCCAACAACTCCGGATCAAGCGGCGCACCGCCCGCGACGATCCACTTGGCGCGTCCGCCGAGCACCTCACGCAGCGAGGCATAGACCACCGGATCGAACGCCGCGCGACGTGCCTTGGTAAGCGTTCCGGTCTTCCCCTTGGTGCTGACTTCCTTCATATAATTCTGCGCGGCGACCACGGCTGCGGCGAAAGCAACGCCCTTGGCGCCATGACCGGCCTTCTGGGAAGCAGCGTTGTACACCTTCTCCAGCACACGCGGAACAACGATCATGATGGTCGGCTTGGCCACCTGCAAATCGGCGGTCAATGTCTTGATGCCCTGCGCGATATAAATATGCAGATTGCTTGCTACGCAGATGTAGTTGATGGCACGGGCGAAGGAATGCGCCTGAGGCAGGAACAGCAGGACGGTGTTCTTCTTGTCATGCAGCAGTTCCGGCATATAATCGGGCAGATTGAACGCGGTGGCGCAATAATGCTCATGCGTCATCTCCACGCCCTTCGGCGCGGCGGTCGAACCGGACGTGTACACAATGGAGCACAGATCGGTCTTCTGCACGGAATCGATTCGCGCATCGAGCGCCTCATCGCTCACACCGGAGCCATACGCCTTGATCTCGTCAAGACCACCGGTCTCGAAGCAGACGATGTGCTCCAAAGTCGGGCATTCGGTTTCGGCCCCGTCCGCCTTCGCCTTCATATCAGTGGTTTCCACGACCAGCAGACGCGCATCGGAATTGTTGACGATATTGCGGATCTGCTCGGCGGAATCGGTATCGTAAATCGTGGCGAGCACGCCGCCGCAGGCCATGACGGCCGCGTCGAACACATCCCAATCGTAGGAGGTGCGGCACATGAAAGCCACGCCATCGCCCTTCTTCAAACCATAATGCAGCAAGCCCTTCGCGACGGCGCGGATGTCGGCGAGCGTCTCATTTGCGGTCTTGGTGTGCCAATCGCCATCTTGCTTGAACGTGTACAATGGTTCGTCGCCCATACGAGCGGCGCGGTCGGCGTAGATATCGTAGATGGAGGTGCCTTCGTCTAGCGGCGGATTGCCCTCTGTCTTCGTGGTCAACAGTCCGGTTTCAGGGTCAAGGAACGTGGTGGACGGGTATCCCGGTCCCCATTCAGCGGTGTGCGGCAGCTCGATATGGCCATCGGGGGAGAGGATGCTGTTCGGGTCGTTGTAATCCGGTGTATTGCCGGAATCGTCGCTGACCGGGTGCACGAAATCGTTGCCCAAGCGCAACGCCTTCCTTGCGAGATTAGTGGCCTGCTTGTTCAACGAGGTGATGATGGACACGTGACTCTCCTACGTATATAAACGGTATCTAAAGAAGGAATGATAGCCCGTCGCGCGCGACACGTCACCTTACGGTAGCGTAAGGTGACAGGCCATCAGGGAAACGGGCGGCGCATGCCGGATACAGCCCGTGATTCGAAAGATGAACGATTGCGGCCGCGATGTTGCCGTGTACGTTACACTTGGGCGCTGTATCTGTTCATTAGATTTCTTTAACGAGGAAGAAAGGGCACCTATGGCTGAAAAAGCTGAAGCCACCGTGGTCTTCGGAGTTCTCAACGAGACTTCCGAACACGAGTCCCGTGTTGCTCTGACACCGGATATCGTAACGAGGTTGCGTAAATCAGGTGTTACATGTCTGATTGAGTCCGGTGCGGGCGTCGCATCGCACTACGTTGATGAAGATTATACGAAGGCGGGCGCGCAGGTCGTCTCCGCCGACGATGTGATCGCACGCGCCGACGCGCTGGGTTTTGTGGATCGTCCAAGCAATGAGCTGCTCGCCCGCGTCAAGCAGGGCACATGGATCATTGGCATGTTGGGATCGTTCACCGATGCCGATTACGTCGCCGCGATCGAGAAGGCCGGTCTGGTCGGCGTCGCCATGGAAAAGCTGCCGCGTCAGCTGAGCTCCGCGCAGTCCATGGACGAAATGACGTCGCAGAACTCCGTGATGGGCTACAAGGCCGCCATCGTGGCAGCCAACGCGTACGGTTCCTTCCTGCCGATGATGACCACCGCCGCTGGCACCATCCGCCCGGCCAAGGTGCTTATTCTGGGCGCCGGTATCGCCGGCCTGCAGGCCATCGGCACCGCCAAGCGTCTCGGCGCCGTCGTCACCGCGTACGACGTGCGTCCGGCATCCAAGGGCGAAGTCGAATCCTTGGGCGCCAAGTTCCTCGACCTTGGTCTTGACTTCTCCAAGGGCCAGGGCGAAGGCGGCTACGCACGCGCGCTGAGCGCCGAAGAGCAGGCCCAGCAACAGGCCGCGGTCGATCAGAAGGCCGCCGGCTTCGACATCGTCATCACCACCGCCAAAGTGCCGGGACGCAAGCCTCCGGTCCTTCTGACCAAGGCCGGTGTGGCCGGTCTGCATCGTGGCGCCGTCATCGTCGATTGCGCGGCAAGCGACCTTGGCGGCAACGTCGAAGGCTCCTCCGTCGGCACCCAGGTCACCGACAACGGCGTGACCATCATCGGCGCCCCGTATCTGGCCAGCGGCGTGTCCACCACCGCATCCAACCTGCTGAGCCGCAACGTGGCCGACGTGCTGGCGCATTTCGTGCGTGACGGCAAGCTCGCCATCGACCTGAACGAAGAGCTCGACAACGCCATGGTCGTGGCCGGCCGCGGCGAGGAAGCCAAGAAGGAAGAGGAGTAAAGCAATGGATATCGTCGTTGCGATCACACTGTTCGTCCTCGCGCTGCTCATCGGCGTCGAGGTCATCGGCAAGGTGCCCGCCACCCTGCACAC